>Ga0256405_10000112_pt1 | contig 255427 bp, 228 predicted proteins | sample RumenRJG_02DNA_FD_189096 | JGI IMG/M metagenome (GOLD analysis project Ga0256405, IMG submission 189096) | Bovine rumen microbial communities from Lethbridge, Alberta, Canada - RJG_02 | ecosystem: Host-associated > Mammals > Digestive system > Stomach > Rumen | place: Canada: Alberta...
TCGCTAACAAACTTATTCGTTTAGCTTTCGCTGTCGTGACTAACAATCGACCTTATATAGATGGATATGTACCAACATTAGCGTAAAAAATCATTTTTTTGTCACTTTTTTAATATAGTTCGTTAATAACTCTTTGATTACTTCTACGCCCTTTGGCGTCATAAGGATGCACATGAACCGTGCCGGTAATCGTACCTCTTACGGCCTTTCCCGCACGGCTCATTCGTCTAAGATGCAGACTTGTCATTGCCTTTACGCTTGTACACGTAATCGATACCGAACAACGCGCCTGCAAAGGTCGCTACTTCTCCGAATCCGACCAATAGACTTTCGTGGATCTCGCCCTGTGGGGCTATGAACACCCCACAGAACAAGAGCACTACTCCGCCTACTGACAACACGGCTGCGGTCAATAATTGGAAGTCAATTTTCATCGCTTACCTCCTTTCTGAACCATTAGCCGTTAGCGAGGCTCTCATCGTACTGGTCTCCGCAGATCTTCCAGTAGTAAGCCTTGAGGGTCTTCTTACCGCCTGCGAGGTCCTTTTGATCCAGGAAGGCTGCTTGGTCGGCTGCGATCTTGGTGAGGTCACCTTTACGCTGCTTCACCATCGCTGCTACGGTGCTGAAACGCAGACGTGCTGCTGCCTCATCTGCCGTGATCGGGGTGGTACGTTTTACTTTCTTGCGGAGATACAAGCGGTTACACTTGTTGTTTTCCGTCGGTGCTACGCGGTGGGTACCGAGCAGCATTTTGTTACAACTGTGTTGGGAACTCTTTCCCGGTTTGCTCAATGCGCCGGATACACTGTCAATACCGGCGCTCCATTCTACATGTGCCATAGTTTTAAAAAATTTAGGTTTAACAATAGGGTTAACTTAGTCGCCGTTGGAGATCAAATCTCCGTTAGCGTCATACTGGTCGTTCAACTTGTGCATCGCGTAGCCGAACAACGTACCGATCTTGTTTTGGGCCTTGTACTCGGCTACCAAAGCGGTCTTTTGCTCGCTCGTGCCTGCCAGAATGGTACGGATTGCTGCGGACACCTTCGCAAAACGCGCTTTCGCTGCAGTCTGCGCCGCACTCGGTTCCTTGGTGGACGGGTTACACAACTTGCCGGTATACACTTTACCAGTCTTTCTGTTCGTGCGGAAGTACACATCGCTGTGCTCACACACTTTCTTGCGCATACTTTCAATAAGCGCCATCGGCTTAATTTCTGCCATAATAGTTAAAGTTTAGGTTTTTGTTAATGGGCGGTCGCATGGATGCGACCTGCATAAACGCTATTTATTACCGATACTTTCTTTAGGGACGGGTATCGTTTACGTCCTTCGGTTTGCGCTTACCGTATTGGGTTATAAATTTCTCTCGGGCGGCTTTGCGGGCAGGTGTGTCGGTCCAAGTACGGGGAGTTCGTTGGACGATTTGTTTGCCTCGGTAGGTTCGGAAGTAATAACCTCCGTTGTCAAGTTTGCCTCTGAGCGAATCAATGGGGATGATTAATTCTGCATGCATAGGGTTTTAGTCAATAATTTACAATGATTTTACAGTGATGTTCAAGATGCGAACGAGATGTAAACGAGAATGACAGGTAACAATCAGGTAGCGGTCTCAGTTCGTTTCCGAAATCTGATGCAAAGGTACTGCTTTTTCAGGACATACGCAATACTTTGTCCCCCAGGTTGTGGTATTTGTCCCCCAACTTGTAATAGTCCCGAAAATATAGCCTATGATATAGACTATAGTATAGTATTAAAAGGTTAAGTTAAAAGTTAAAAGTTATCGAATTTCTTATTTCACAATGTTCAAACGATTATTTGTAAATGTAACTCGCGCCTGCGCGATATATACATATGGAGTCAGACTATTTACTCTTTCGGGACTAAAGGTATCATCCGTTAAAAGTGAAAGTTAAAAATCGCATGACTTTTAACTTTTAACTTTTAACCTTTAGGGAAAGTGCAACCCTATCTGCATTTTTCTTCCGGATAATTTGTCTATGTCAAAAATTTTTTGTACCTTTGCGCCAGAATTTGGCGCAGGTAATTGATAGCGTTTATGATTTGCACATTGATGTGCAAAATAGATTGATACGACTATGGCACGCAACTATCGGTTAAAAAACTGGAATTATAAGGGACGCGGCATCTATATGATCACGATGAATATAGAGGGACGTGTGCCTGTGTTGGGTGCGTTACAGGGAGGTATTGGTGATGCATGGGTAGAATACTCGCCTGTAGGAAAGATGGTGTCGGAACAGATAGAGCAAGCGTTCGGACTATACCCGCAAATCCAGATATGTGCCAAACAACCGATGCCGGACCATCTGCATTTTGTCGTGTGGGTCAAAGAGGAGATACCTATAGTACTCGGTGAAATCATTCGCAAGATGAAGATCGGGTGTACGCAAGCGTGGCGGGAAATGGGCGGTCGCATGAATGCGACCTGCACAAACGCTACTTCTCTTTTTGAACCGGGATTCCATGATCGGGTATTGCTTCATGCAGGACAACTAAAGAGCCTGATAAATTATGTCCACGACAACCCACGTCGGGCGGTTATCAAACGTGCCAATCCCGATTTGTTCAAACTGCGCCAAAAGGTGCAGGTGGCGGGATTTGAATGTACGACGCTGGGAAATCAGTTTCTAAAGGACGACCCTATGAAAGAGATGCTCCAATGTTCGCGTACGCTCACACAGGCGGAGATAGACCAAAAGAAAGCGGAGTGTTTGCGGTTAGCGGAGCGAGGTGTGGTATGGGTAAGTGCGGGTATCTCTGAAGGTGAGAAACAGATATGCAGGGCTGTCCGCGAGGCAGGGTATCCGTTGGTGGTGCTGCTGAACGAAGGATTCCCTGCAGCGAATAGTCCGCATGCAAAATACTATAAGCCGCAGGGCGTCTATTTCGAAGCCTGTGCGTCGGGTCAACTTTTGTTGATAGAACCCGGAGAAGTGCTATTCGAGGATAAGGAGATTGCGGCGGAGGTATATCGCAAAGACCCCCGCTGTACACCGAACAGCAAGCGATACCGCTTTCTGGCACTTAACGCGATGATAAGGAGAATGTGTAATCCATAGATAACAATATACAGACTATGACTGCTATACAACAACAGAAAGCCGCTAAGGAATTTTCAGAATTCTGGCAAGGCAAAGGTTATGAGAAAGGCGAAAGCCAGACCTATTGGTTAACCCTACTGAATCAAGTGTTCGGGATCGAGCACCCGGAGCAGTTCATTCTATTTGAGCAACAGGTGCAATTGGATCACACTTCTTTTGTGGACGCCCGTATCCCGGAGACAAAAGTGATGATAGAGCAGAAATCGTTAGGTAAGAACCTCGGCGAAGGTATCAAACAGTCCGATGGCACCTTCCTCAATCCTTTCCAACAGGCTAAACGCTATGCCGATTCGCTGCCTAACAGCCAGCGTCCGCGATGGATTGTGACCTGCAATTTTGCGGAATGGTGGGTCTATGACTTGGAGCACCCGAATGACGAACCGCAGAAGATCCAACTCGCTAATTTGGAGAACGAGTACGACCGTTTGCGGTTCTTGGTGGATCAAGGTAACGAGCATATCAAACAAGAGGAGAAAGTCTCTAAAGAGGCGGGCAAATTGGTGGGAGAGATCTATGATGCGCTCTTGAAGCAGTATATCGAACCCAATGCGACGGAGACGCTCCGAAGCCTCAATATCTTGTGTGTGCGGTTGGTGTTCTGTCTGTATGCGGAGGACGCCCATTTGTTTGGCTCCAAAACGGCTTTCCACGATTATTTGGCGCAATATCCGGCGAAAGACATGCGTCGGGCTTTGATAGATCTGTTTGAGGTCTTGGACACGCCGACAGAAGCACGCGACCCGTATATGGATGAGGCGCTCAAGAAATTCCCCTATGTGAATGGAGGATTGTTCAGCCATGATGCGCGTCTCATCATACCGCAGTTTACCGAGGAACTCAAGGAACTGATTTTGGCGAAGGCATCGGATGATTTCGATTGGAATGATATTAGCCCGACTATCTTCGGCGCTATTTTCGAATCGACCCTTAACCCCGACACGCGTCGTTCGGGAGGTATGCACTATACGAGTATCGCTAATATCCACAAGGTGATCGACCCGCTTTTCTTGGACGACCTCAAAGATGAGTTGGATGCCATAAAGGCTATCCCGCAAGAGAAGCAGCAACGGCAGAAACTGGATGCGTTCCAAGACAAAATCGCTTCTCTTACTTTCTTTGACCCTGCTTGTGGATCTGGCAACTTCTTGACGGAGAGTTATGTCTCCCTCCGCCGATTGGAGAATGAGATTATCAAGCTGCGCAATAAAGGTCAAGCCGTTATTGGTGAATTTGCAGACCCAATTAAGGTAGATATCCATCAGTTCTACGGTATTGAGATTAACGATTTTGCGGTATCGGTAGCGACTACCGCCCTTTGGATAGCCGAACAACAAATGCTCCAAGAGACAGCCAAGTTGGTTCAGTTTAATATCGAGCCGTTACCGCTCAAAGCGTACCATAATATCAAAGAAGGTAACGCGCTACGGATCGATTGGGGAGAGGTGATTGCGCCGGAGAAGTTGGATTTTATCATGGGTAACCCTCCTTTTGTGGGTGCAAGTATGATGTCTGCGGAACAAAAAGAGGATGCTGTGGCTATCTTTGGTAAAGTAAAGTTATCCAATAGTATCGACTTTGTGGGTGCTTGGTACCATCTGGCAGCAAAGATGATGAGCCAAAATTCACATATCAAAGCAGCCCTTGTATCTACCAATTCTATTACGCAAGGCGAACAAGTGGCGGCACTCTGGCAACCCCTTTTTGATCGCTATGGAGTTCATATAGATTTCGCTTATCGTACCTTCCGTTGGGATAGTGAAGCAGACATTAAGGCTCACGTCCATTGTGTTATTATTGGCTTTTCTATTTCGGGGAATAGCGCAAAACGCATCTATATTTCTGACCTTCAATCCATCCCGGTTACTAACATCAACCCATACTTAATTGATGCGCCGGATGTTTTAGTAGAAAGCCATGCGAAACCAATATGTGACGTACCGTCAATGTTTTTAGGAAACAAACCTACTGACGATGGAAACTTCATCTTATCTACGGAGGAAAAGGAAGAGGTTTTGCAAAAAGAACCTGCATTAAGCAAGTATATCCATCCTTATATTGGAGCTGTTGAGTTTATCAACAATAAGGTACGTTACTGCTTCTGGTTAAAAGATGTTTCCCCGGCGGAGATAAAAAATAGCCGTATTTTGTATGAACGAGTGCAAAATGTAAAGGCCTTTCGTGAGGCAAGTACATCTTCTGCAACTCGGCAAAAAGCAAGTGTGCCGCATGAGTTTTTCTTCATTTCGCAACCTACAACGAATTATTTGATAGTACCGAGTACTTCTTCGGAAAATAGGCGTTATGTACCGATAGGTTTTATGTCTCCGGACATTATTGCAAGTAACGCAAATACTATTGTACCAAACGCGACTCTCTTCCATTTCGGAGTTCTTACCTCTAATGTTCACATGGCATGGATGCGTATAGTCTGCGGTCGTCTAAAATCTGACTACCGCTACTCTGGAAGCGTCGTCTATAACAACTTCCCGTGGCCGAATCCGTCGAACGAACAGAAAGCCAAGATAGAGCAAACGGCACAAGCCATTTTGGATGCGCGTGCTAAATATCCGGATAGCTCGCTTGCGGATCTGTATGATGAGGTTACTATGCCGCCGGAGTTGCGCAAGGCGCATCAGGAAAACGACCGTGCGGTCATGGCTGCATACGGATTTAGCACAAAGATGAGCGAGAGCGAGTGCGTGGCAGAATTATTTAAAATGTATCAAGAATTGACAAAGTAGATATCATACACGCATACTATGTAAAGAGCCTGTAACCAAATGGTTGCGGGCTTTTTGGTAATGGAAATTTGAAATCCGTTGCAAAGGTATGCGTAAAAAAAATGCGATCTCCAAATAAAAATGAAAAAAAACGAAAATGCATGTTTTTTTCATTTTTTTTCAAAATGTGTTGGTAAAGTGGTTGAAGTGTACTATCTTTGCAGCCGATTTCGTGAAAATTATTGTCACTATTTATATAAACAATTTAAAGAAAGGATTAGTTATGAAAGACCATTGGAGTAGTCATTATCATGAAGAATTAAGGCATTGGCCGGAAGAAGAAGCCTTGAATTATTTCAAAGAACATTGTCTAAGCATAGACGATATGCTTGATATTCGAGCGCAACGGAATAGAGGGTACCACAATATCAATTATGACATCAATCTAAAGACGGATGAAGAGAGCGGGAAAATATATGTAGACCACGATTTCTTGAGATGTAAAGACCTTCTTAAAAACCATCTATTATTGGAGACACTTTATGCAAGAAAGGATGAAGTCGATTGGGAGCGTGTGAGTAACCACTATGATTATGAGGTGGTTGATAAGATTGGCGATACGCTTACTTCTCCATTGGTATGGGTGCCTTCTGAAGAGGCTGGCGAGCATTGTGCTGTGAAAGGCAAAGTGGCGAAAGAGGTTAATCCTATTGAAGGATACGATAACCACGATCGATACGAATTGTATCATCATATGATGGATGAAGGTGTATTGTGGTTTGTCGACCATCTTCCGGAATATAGCGAGGAATTCCATCATGACAGATATGGTTTTCATTTCCCCCCGGGAATCTTGCTATGGGATCGATTCTTACAAGCACAATTTGGGCATGCATACTATGGTGATTTGCTTAAGAAATTACAATTTGTGGCGAAAGAAAGAGGAGGAGCAAAAGCGGCAGAAATAGTTAAACGCTTACGGAAAGATTGGCCTCATATCATGCGTGAAAAGTTATTCGGCATATCTGATTTAAACAAGTTCGAGATGGGAACGGTATTGAAAATAGAAGAGCAATTGAATGGAGAATTGGAACTGTATTTGCAAAAATGGGAAGCAGAAACTACAAAGACCTCTAACAATCGTACCAAACTTAATATTTCACAAAAAAAAGAACCGACAACGCCTGTAGATCGAGCTATAAAGGCCGTTTATGATTCCAATCTATGCTACAAAAAACCTGGTAACTGGGCTGCCGTTATACGTATATTTAAAGAACGTCATCTACGTCAATATAGTGGATTAGACTATGATGCCGATTATATAAACATGATTTGCGGGGAAAAGGTCACTAACGATTTGGCCTTAAAACGCTCATTGATAGTAGATAGCGTAGAAGGTACATTTTCCATAAAAGATGATAAGAAAGAGCATGGATGGCGTCTAAAAGCAGGAACAGAGAATCCTAAATCGAAAGGTTTATTAAAGCGCTATATGGAAATCGGAAAGATAGTCGTAAGTATTCTCGACGAAGGAGAAAAGGAATAGAAATCAAAGAAGCTTCACAAATAGATGTGAGGCTTTTTTTTATACTATATTTGTGATAATATTGTCCATATTGTATTTGATATTGTCAATAGTGATATGAATAATGTCTTTGATTTTTATATATTTGACCATTTCAAAAAAATGCTATACCTTTGCCGGCGATTTCGAATTGAGTCGAAATTCCGCGATGGGCGGTTCCCATTAATTCGCCGATCCGAGTGGGTAATAATCGATGGAGGCACAACCCACAAAATATACTAACGCGCCAACATCGAAAAATAGGATTGACGATCGGTTCATAATAATTTTTGTTATGAAACCGGAAACAAAAATTTCAAATGCTCTTGTTCTTGTATCAAGACCCGAGCAATCTCAAGAAGAGGTTCTTATCAAACAAGTAAAAGACCTCTTTGAAGTAAACGCAGTTCACGGACTGCTAGTTGAAGAATACTACGCCATGCGCGAGGAAGAACGAATCGACCTCTGCGAGACGCTTCTACCTATTACATTATGTAAGGTACCTGAGCGCGATGGTATCGGTATGTGGTTCTTTTTAAGCAAGGAGGTACTGCTATGAAAAAGACCGCAACCCAGGTGTATGACGACACCCGTCTCAAAGTATTCTCTCCCGAACGGCATATGCAGGTAGGTGAGACGTTGATTGGTCAATTGACCATGGTAGAGGACTACGAGTATTTTGAGTTCCGCGCTCAAGAAAAAGAGCGTTGGACCCGAAATCCGAAGGTCTTCCAAGGTGAGTACATCAACGTCCATCTGGACAAGTTCGGCGCACTCGTAGTAAGTCTGCGTAAAACCGAACTGTTCAACCGCAAGACTGCGATTCGTGACGGCGAAGCCATCAAAACAGAGTTATTAACAGCAGTAAAGGTATTAGGCTTATGAAGAAAGTAGCATTTTTGAAAGACAACGATTTGCCGGAAATAATCCGGCAGATCGTGGCGAACGCTCCGCAGAATCGTAAAATCGCAGCATTCATAGCCAGCGTGGCTCCTCTCTGCGCGATGAGTTCCCGTGCACGGTTACAGTATTACTACGACTCCCGTCCGTCAGCCCTGCTTCTGCAGGTGCTGATAGAGGGTGCACAGAGTTCGGGAAAGAGTTTTGCAGCTGACATCGAGTCGCTCATCATGGATGGCACGCTCAAAGCACGCGATAAAGCCATGCGTCGGCAGGAACAGGAGTACCGCGACAAACGCAAGCGCCGTAAGGCGAACGAGAAATTGGAGGAAGAACCGGAAACAACCATCCGTGTCGTACCGCCAACCATCTCCAAGACCGTCCTCACCAAGCGTGCTGACATGTACGAACGTGTCTATGGTGACACACTCACGTTCTGGATGTTTGCCGAGGAGTTGGCACAGGTGACAGATGCCGGTAAGAACGGCTATTCCAACCTGCGAACCATCATGCGTACCGCGTACGATCTGGGAAGTCAGTTCGGTATTGACTTCGCGTCGGACAACTCGTACTCCGCGATTGTGGACATCAACATCTGCTCGATGTTCTGTGCAACCCCTTCGGCGATTGACGATTATTTCGACAAGAAAGCCATCGAAGGTGGTAACATTACCCGTACGATCTTATGCCGTTTGGACGAGACGATAGGTGAAGATGGAGCTATCTTCAAGCCCTACACGGCGGAACAGAAAGCACGTATCGACGCTATGCTCAAACGTCTCATGGACGCGACCTATGCTGATGATGAACAACTTCAACCGACCGTCACGCTCGATACCCAATGGCTCGACAAGACCGTCTGCCAATGGGTACGTGCAAAGGCCAAGGAAGCATCTCTGTCCGGTAACCGTGCTCTCGATGTGTTCCGTAAGCGTTCTTCCGTATCTGCTTTCCGTGTAGCTGCGCTCTGCCAATATCTCTATGAGTTAGAAGGCAGTCTGACTACAGAAGACGTCCAGAAGCGTGTTCGTCAGATCTACCTCTACATGGCAGATTACATCCTGGACGGAATGATGGATCGCTGGGGTAAGCGTTTCGAAGACCTCAACACCAAGCGTGACCAAGAGAACAAACCGGGTCCGAAGACAGTTCTTTTCGACCAACTCTCCGAGACCTTCAACCGTTCTCAACTCCGTGCACTCATCGAGCAGCAAGGTAAGACCACGCCCGATAAAGTCTTCCTCAGCCAATGGAAGAAGATGCGTGTGATTGAGGAAATTGAGAAGGACACGTATCACAAGTTAAATGTTAAAAGTTAAAAGTTATGAAAAATATATTTCGTATAGTCAATGTCTGCGAGCCGCAGACAATTACCAAGAATGATGGTTCTGAGATGATCAAACAACAGTTAGTAGTTCGTGAGCAAGGCGGTCAGTACGAAGATGCGTACCTTGTGACGTGGTTTGGCAACGAGCCGCTGAAACTCACGCAGGGCATGTGTATCGCGGCATCTATCCGGATGCGTGTGAACGAAGGAGTCTATTCCACAGGTAATGGCGTAGTACCTGAAACGCGCTACTATCAGGATGCGGTTTTGCAGGAGTATGCGTGCCTGATGCTGGGGAATATCAAAGGTTAAGTTAAAAGTTAAAAGTTATGGAAATTGTAATTGTACGTGGTGACAAACGACCATGGGGAATCGATGGTCACCTCTATATCAACCGCAAACGTATCTGTGACACGGTCGAACACCCCACACGCCACAAGCCCAACGGCACGTATTCGGTCGAACTGGACAACAATCCTTTTAGGCACGGCGATGGTGCATTAGCAAGCACCTTAGGCGAGATCATAGTTGGTCAATCCTCTATCCCCGGTCTCGTCACCCAATCCCAAGCCACCTACGACCGTCTCTACGAACGCCTCAAAAAGGCCTGGCAACGTCACACCCCCGTCCTCCTTACTATTCGTGGATAATTATCAAAGCGAACCCACAAGTTATTCTTGTGAGTTCGTTTTTCTATGTCATTTCCCATAAAATGGGTTCTTTTCGTTACAAAACTAAACTTTTCTCTTGCATATGTCAAAAATTTGTTGTACTTTTGCAGTCGCAAAAGTGAAATATGGAAAAGAAAGTAGTTATATTGGCTATTGAATCGAGTTGCGATGACACGTCATCGGCAGTGATCGTTGATGGGGTGCTGAAGAGCAATGTGATTGCCAGTCAGAAGGTGCATGAGGAGTACGGCGGTGTCGTGCCGGAGTTAGCAAGTAGGGCGCATCAGGTGAATATATTGCCGGTCGTGGATACGGCCTTAAAGCGTGCAGGGGTGACCAAAGAGGAGATCTCAGCGATCGCTTTTACCCGTGGTCCGGGTCTGTTGGGTTCGCTGCTGGTAGGCACGTCTTTTGCCAAGGGATTAGCGCTTTCGCTGAACGTGCCGCTGATCGACGTGAACCACCTCCAAGGCCACGTATTGGCGCATTTTGTAGAAACAGCGGATACGGGTGAGGGGTTACCGGTTACGGGAAAACATCCTACTTTCCCGTTCTTGTGCCTGCTTGTTTCCGGTGGTAACAGTCAGATTATCAAGGTCAATGCCTATAATAAGATGGATATTCTCGGTCAGACGATCGACGATGCCGCCGGAGAGGCATTTGACAAATGTGCCAAGGTCTTAGGTCTGCCGTATCCGGGTGGACCGTGGATCGATAAGTTAGCCAAACTCGGTGACCCGGCGAAGTATCCGTTTGCCAAGCCGAACATCCCGGGGTATGACTATTCGTTCTCCGGTCTGAAGACCTCTTTCCTCTATACCTTACGCGATATGCTCAAGGCGCATAATGTGGAGACGATCGACGAGTTAGCGGAAAAAGTGCCGAACCTCAAGGAAGATATGTGTGCCAGCCTGCAGGCGACGGTGATCGATATTCTGATGCGCAAACTCAAACGGGCAGCGCAGGACACAGGTATCAAGCAGGTAGCAGTCGCCGGCGGTGTGAGTGCCAACAGCGCCTTACGGCAGGCGTTTATCGACTACGGAAAGAAGTACAAATGGGAGGTTTTTATCCCGCCTTTCTCGTTCACAACCGACAATGCGGCGATGATCTGCCAAGCCGGCTATTTCAAGTATTTTGACCAGGATTTCTGTGCAATCGATGAAGTGCCCTTCGCTAAAACGACTATTTGAGCGTATATCTCCGTATAGAGATATCATCATCTTCATGGTGACGCTGGTGGTGGCGAACTACTTCTGGAAGTTCACCATGGTAGGTGACGAAGACGGGGAACTGGTGACGTGGTTCGGTCTGAACGTCACCTGGCCGTTCGACGTCATGAGCCGGCACATCGCGTCTGCCGTCTATTGGTTAACGGATCTGTTCCGGGACACAGTGAGCATGACGGACGATTATACGGTAAATTTCGATTCCGGCAACGGCACGCGTATCATATGGGGCTGTTCCGGTTTGAAACAGGCGTTTATATGGATGATGCTGATCTTGACGGTGCGTGGCGGATGGAAGCAAAAAGCCTGGTTCATCCCCGTAGGATGGGTCTTCTGCTATGCGTTTAACATCCTGCGTATACACTGGATCACGTTATTGATAGAATTTCATCCGGATTGGTTTCCGGTACTGCATGACTGGATCTTCAAGTACCTGTTCTATATCATGCTTTTCGGTCTTTGGTGGCTGTTTGTTGAAAAGATAAGACCTTCCGCTTCAGCCAGCTGACGAGTTTCCATGTTTTCGATGCCTGTGTGGTGTCTCCGGTGAGGATATCGGGGATGTCAGCGCCTGTCAGCTGTTCCGGATAGACGAGCATATAACTATGGTCGGAGAAGAACCGCGTGAGCATATCCGGTACCTGCTCAAAGAGCGGATTATAGGATGGGGTAGAAGGACGTGCGTTGATCATGACGATCATATCGTCCATCTGCATCTGTTTGGCAATCATGAGCACATCTTCCCAGTCCTCCATCTCCCGATAGGACGCTTTGAGGTACTTGCCTTTGCGGCGACAAAAAGCCTGCAGGGCGCGTTGGGTATCCACATTAGTGAAGAAGATGACATGTGCACCGAGTTGGCTGCTCAAACGACGGATAAGACCGAAGCAGGTGATGAAATCACGCTCTTTCTCTGCAAATCGCGGCACAGCAACGAGGATGCGGTTGATGGTGTTGATCGGTTGTGCCGGATGATAGACCACCGCCGCCTTGGACTGATGATGGATCAGTTTGCGTGCTTCCGACCAGTCCGCCTCATTGGCCAAGACGGGTTGATGGAGTTCTGCTAACTCGCTCAGTTCCTGTAACTCATAATGGCGGTTCTCCGCCACGGTCATCATCAACCATTCATTATTGGTCTTTTCCGCTTCGAGTCGTGCTTCCTCCTGCAATGCCAACTGTTTGGCCGCATACTCGGTGATGAATGAAGCGGTGGTGCAAAGCACCAGGATCATGAGCACAGCGGCATTGAGGATGGCATCATCGAAGATTTTGGTATTATAACCGATGGTCACGATCGCCAAGGTGCCGGCTGCCGTTGCATGCGTCAGACCGAAGATCAGTTGCCGCTCCAAGATCTGAAGACCAAAACTCTTCTGCGCCACGTACGCCGCTAACCATTTGCCGCTCAACTTGGTAGCAATCATGACGAGCGCGATGACAATCGTCATCCAACCGGACCAGAACACCGATATATTAATCATCATTCCGACGCTAAGCAGGAAGAGCGGCACGAAGATGTTGTTTCCCACAAAGTTAATCCGTTGCATGACGGGACTGAGGTTCGGCACCAGTCGGTTCATTGCCACACCGCACATGAACGCACCGAGGATTCCTTCCAGACCTGCCCAGTCGGCCATCCATGCGGATACCACCATAAACGTCATGATCACCAGGAAGCCGGACGTAGGGTCGGTCCAATGCTTGAAGAACTGCTGCACCACCTTGGGGAAGATCACCAGAATATGGAAAAGCGTCAAGGCGATCTTACCGAGCATCACCCAGGATGACTCATCGCTATCGACGATAAAATGACTCTTCAGGAACGCCAGCACCAGCAGGGACAGCGAGATAGAAAGCATCGTTCCGCCTACCACGATGTTCACCGACGCGTTTTTCTGCACACCGTACCGGTTGACGATGGGGTAGGTCATCAGGGTATGGCTACCGTACATCGCACCTAACAAGGCGGACGTGATCCAGTTATAACCCAGCAACTTACTCGTCGCTACACCCAACGCAAAGGGGAACAGGAAGGAGTACAGACCATAGATGACGGCATGGGAACGCTGCTGGCGGAAATCATTGACATCCACCTCAATACCGGCTTGCAGCATGATATAGAGCATACCGATCATGCCGAGCGTTTGGATGGATGTACCGCTTTGTAACACACCAAAACCGTGCTCACCGAGGGCGATGCCGACAAGGATAAATCCGACGATACTCGGGATACGCGTCTTATGGCAGATCATCGGAACGATCAGGATGACCGCCAGCACCAGCGATATGATGGCTAATGGGTTATCTATCATATGTATTTTCCTGTTATGCTATCCGGGTTATTACGAATGTCGTCGAGTGTTCCTGCAGCCACGATCTGTCCTCCGTGACGACCGCCTTCCGGTCCCAAGTCAACGATATAGTCGCAGGCCTTGATAACGTCCGTGTTATGCTCAATAATCAGCACCGTGTTGCCTTTGTCCACCAGTTGACGCAGTACACCTAACAGCACACGGATATCCTCAAAATGCAGACCCGTCGTCGGTTCATCCAATATATATAAGGTCTTACCGGTGGACCGCTTGGATAGTTCGGTAGCCAGTTTGATACGCTGACTCTCTCCTCCGGAGAGGGAGGTGGATGCCTGACCGAGTTTGATATATCCTAATCCCACATCCTGAATCGTCTTGATCTTACGCAAAATCGTCGGTTGCGGTTCAAAGAACTCCACCGCCTGGTTCACGGTCATATCCAGAATATCGGCAATTGTCTTTCCTTTCCATCTCACTTCCAGTGTCTCCCTGTTATACCGCTGTCCGCCGCATGCCTCACAGGGAACGAACACATCGGGCATGAAATGCATCTGAATGGTCTTGTATCCGTTTCCCATACATTCTTCGCACCGTCCGCCTTTGGCATTAAAGGAGAACCGTCCGGCTTTCCATCCACGAATCTTGGATTCCGGCAGTTGGGCATAGAGTTCCCGAATGTCGTTATAGACATTGGTGTACGTTGCCGGATTCGAACGCGGTGTACGGCCGATAGGAGACTGATCCACATTAATCACCTTATCGATGAACTCGATGCCTTCGATGCTTTCGTACGGCAGCGGTTCTTTCTTCGACCGGTAGAAATGATGACTGAGAATGGGGTAGAGCGTCTGGTTAATCAACGAACTCTTACCGCTTCCGCTGACACCCGTCACCGCTACCATCTGACCGAGCGGAATAGAAACGGTTACGTTCTTGAGGTTGTTGCCGGTACAGCCTTTTAGGGTGAGATAGCCTTTGTTTATGACGTCATGACGACATGACGACATGACGAGGTTTTCTCCTTTCAAATATCGCGCCGTAAGGGTGTCTGTTTTGAGCAGCTCTTCGGGAGTACCGGAGAAGAGTACTTTTCCACCTAAACGACCGGCTTTGGGACCGATATCCACGATCCAGTCTGCCTCTCGCATGATCTGTTCATCGTGTTCCACTACAATGACGGAGTTATTCATATCCCGCAATTCCTTCAGACTGTTGATCAACCGTTGGTTATCGCGTTGATGCAAACCGATGGACGGTTCGTCTAAGATATAAAGCACGTTCACTAACCGCGAACCGATCTGCGTTGCCAGACGGATACGCTGACTCTCACCACCCGATAAACTCTCACTGCTGCGGTTCAGACTGAGGTAACTCAGTCCTACGGACTGCATGAACCGTAACCGGGCGCATATCTCCTTGAGAATGGGTTCGGCAATCGATAATTGCTTGTTTGATAGTTGGAGCGTTTGAGGGTTTGAGAGTTTGTCCAACAGCACCTCGATATCCATGTTCGCCAGATCGGAGATGGAGTAGGGCCCAAAGCGGTAACTGAGTGCTTCTTTGCTTAACCTTTTGCCTTCACACTCCGGACAAACGATATACTCGTCTTTCTGTTCTTCCTCTTCTTCCGGCTCTGCCGTCATCTCTTGCAGTTGTTCCCACCAGTTATCTTCCCTTATTGCCTCGTCCACATCGCTGTTGGCTATTAGCTCTTGGCTATTGGCTTTTATGCGGCCCAGTCCTTTGCAGCAAGGACACCAGCCGGAAGGACTGTTGAAGGAAAAAGTATGCGGAGCGGGTTCGGGATAACTTAATCCCGTATCCGGACACATCAGATTTCTTGAAAGAAATCTAATTGGTGATTGGAGATTGGAGATTGGTGATTGCTCTAAAATCATCATAATGCCGTTGCCTTGCGTCATGGCGCTATCGACGGACTGGCGTAGACGATGGATATCATTGTCCTCTTCCTGCACTTTGAGCCGGTCAATTACCACTTCGATCGTGTGTGTCTTGTACCGATCCAGCTTCATACCGGCTACGATCTCACGCACCTCTCCATCTACCCGCACATGAACAAAACCTTTCTTGCGAATGGTCTCAAAAAGTTCCTTATAATGTCCCTTTCGCGCATTCACCAGCGGTGCCATCAGTAAGATCTTTTTATTGCGGTACTCCTTGATAATCAGGTCAATAATCTGATTATCCGTGTAATGAATCATGGGCTTGCCGCTCAGGTACGAATAAGCCACACCGGCACGGGCGTAAAGCAGACGAAGGAAGTCATAAACTTCGGTGATCGTACCTACTGTAGAACGCGGATTTTTGGACGTTGTCTTCTGGTCAATGGAGATGACGGGACTCAGTCCGGTGATCTTATCTACATCAGGCCGTTGCATCTGACCGATGAACCCACGAGCATAACTCGAAAAGGTCTCCATATACCGCCGTTGACCTTCGGCAAAGATCGTGTCGAACGCCAATGAAGACTTACCCGAACCGCTCAAACCGGTGATGACCGTGAGCCGTTTTCGGGGAATGGACACACTGATGTTCTTCAGATTATGCACCCGTGCGCCGATAATTTCTATGTTTCCTTCCGATTTTGACATAAAATAGCATGCAAAGGTACAAAAAATAGTTGAAAGTTGAAAGTTGAAAGTTGAAAGGAAAGCTTTTTTTTGACAAAAAAGTGATTTTTTTATAAAAAAGTACGCGTGCGCTTGCGTATATAAAAAAAATGTTGTATCTTTGCACGCTAATTTGTGGCCGAGAGGCTCGATACCCACTTGGCCATTCGGAATAAATAAAGAGATATATGAAGCAAAAAACAGCTTTAATAACGGGTGTAACCGGTCAAGACGGCAGTTATCTGTCGGAGTTTTTGTTAGCGAAAGGGTACGAGGTACACGGCATCATCCGTCGTAGTTCGGTGGACTATCGGGAGCGCATTGCGCATCTGGAGGGTACGCCGCATTTTCATTTGCATTATGCCGACATGAGTGACTCGATGTCGCTGGTGAAACTGGTCGGACAGGTACAGCCGGATGAGATCTATAACTTAGCCGCACAGAGTCATGTGCAGGTGTCGTTTGATGCCCCGGAGTTCACGGCGGACGTGGATGCCGTAGGTGTACTGCGTGTGTTGGAAGCAGTAAGGACGAATCATCTGGAGAAAACCTGTAAGATCTATCAGGCTTCCACTTCGGAGTTATACGGCAAGGTAGAGGAAGTGCCGCAGAGTGAGACCACACCCTTCCATCCCTATAGTCCGTATGCCGTGGCCAAACTGTATGGTTACTGGATCATCAAGGAGTATCGGGAGGCGTATGATATGTTCTGCTGTTCCGGTATCCTCTTTAACCATGAGTCCGAGCGTCGCGGTGAGACCTTTGTGACACGTAAGATCACCTTGGCTGCTGCACGCATTGCGCAAGGTATGCAGGATTGCTTGTATCTCGGCAATCTGGATTCGTTACGGGATTGGGGCTATGCCAAGGACTATGTGGAATGTATGTGGCTGATCCTGCAGCATGAGACGCCGGAAGATTTCGTCATCGCAACCGGTGTACAGCACACGGTACGTGAGTTTGCCACCTTGGCATTTCACCATGCGGGTATTGAGCTGCGCTGGGAAGGCAAAGGCGTGGATGAGAAGGGAATAGTGGAAGCGGTTACGGGTGACGGGTTACCGGTTACGGTTGGACAGGTCGTAGTAGCCGTTAGTCCGGATTTCTATCGTCCGACGGATGTGGTGAATCTGTTAGGTGATCCTTCGAAAGCGAAGAGAGAACTGGGATGGGATCCGCAGAGCACGAGCTTTGAACAGCTCGTAGAACTGATGGTGAAACACGATATGCAGAAAGTGACGAGAGAGCATTTTAACGCTGCAGAGTATTTGGAGAAAGGTATAGTTAAGTAATTTCAAAATCACGGGATATATACATTTATGTATATATAAGGTATGGTGGGATACGATATTCCCTCGACTTACCCCCGATATAGGTACGACAGAAACTTGACAGAGTTATGGAAAAGGATTCAAAAATATATGTAGCCGGACATCGGGGTATGGTAGGTTCTGCTATCGTGCGTGAGTTGCAGCGGCAGGGATATACGAACATTATCACCCGGACACATAAGGAATTGGATTTGTGTCGGCAGGAAGATGTGGAGCGTTTCTTCGAAACGGAAAGACCGGAGTATGTGTTCTTGGCGGCTGCCAAGGTGGGCGGAATTATCGCTAACGAGCGGCATCTGGCGGATTTCATGTATGATAACATGATTCTGGAGATGAATGTGATTCATGCGGCGTGGAAGAACGGTGTGAAGAAACTGGAGTTCCTGGGTTCTTCGTGTATCTATCCTCGTATGGCACCGCAGCCGATGACGGAGAGTTGTCTGCTGACGGGTGAGTTGGAGAAGACCAACGAAGCCTATGCTTTGGCGAAGATCAGCGGTCTCAAGTACTGCGAGTTCCTCAACCGCCAGTACGGTACGGATTATATCTCGGTTATGCCGACGAACCTCTACGGTCCTAATGATAACTACCATCCGGAGCATAGTCATGTGCTACCGGCACTCATCCGCCGTTTCCATGAAGCGAAAGTAGAGGGTAAGCAAAGCGTCACCTGCTGGGGAACGGGTAGTCCCTTAAGGGAGTTCCTGTATGTGGATGACTTGGCGAATCTGTGTGTGTTCCTGATGAATAATTATTCCGGCAATGAGACCGTTAATGCCGGAACAGGAAAAGAGTTGACGATCAAGCAGTTGACGGAATTGGTAGCGAAAGTAGTGGGATACGAAGGCAAAATAGAGTGGGATGCCACCCGGCCGGACGGTACACCGCGTAAATTGTTAGACGTCAGCAAAGCAACGGCCTTGGGATGGACCTATAAGACGGAATTGGAAGAAGGAATTAAATTGGCATATGAGGATTTCTTGCATAATCCGATGCGAGCAGAGCGATGAGAGATTTTAGTTTAGACATATATCGTGAGTTGCTGGAGACCTTGCAGCACGCCGGGTATTCATTTATCACGTATGCGGAATACTGTAAAGGCGAAGGGCAAAAGGCGAAAGGCGATAAGTATATTATTCTGCGTCATGACGTGGATGCCAAGCCGTTGAACAGTGTGCGTACAGCGCAGATAGAGCATGAATTGGGTATTCACGCCACGTATTATTTCCGGGTAGGAAAGACGAGTAACATCCCCGATGTGATTCGTAAGATTGTGGAATTAGGCCATGAGATCGGATATCATTACGAGGATATGAGTTTGAACCACGGAGATATGGAAGCGGCTTGGAAGCATTTTAAGACCTGGCTGCGTTATTTCCGCACCTACTATCCGGTGGAGACGATCTGTATGCATGGTGCGCCTACCAGCAAATGGGACAGTAAGGACTTGTGGAAAGAACACGACTATAAGTCCAAAGGCATTATCGGCGAACCGTATCTGGATACCGACTTCAGCGATGTGTTCTATCTTACGGACACCGGTCGCTGTTGGGACGGGTATAAGATCTCGGTGCGTGATAAGATTCCTGTTTATCAGGATCTATGGACCGCCAAAGGCTGGGTATGGCATACCACTTGGCAGTTGCTCAGAGCGATAGAGAAAAATCAACTGCCGAAACATGTGATGATCACGACCCATCCGCAGCGGTGGACGAATAACGCCAAGTCCTGGTACGAAGAGCGTGTCTCACAGGCGTTGAAGAATCTGGTAAAACGAATGGTAGTAATGAAATTTGGACCAGAGAAAGTTTGAAGGTTTGAGAGTTTGAAAGTTTGAAGTTTTATAGATATGAATTTTGGATTGATAGGAGCAGCCGGATATATTGCTCCGAGACATATTAAAGCGATTGCGGATACAGGCAACAACCTGTTGGTGGCATATGATAAGTTTGACAGTGTGGGTCGTTTGGACAGTTCCTTCCCGGATTGTTCGTTCTTCACGGAGAATGAGCAGTTTGACCGTTTCTGCTCCAAGCAGATGAGGACGGAAAATCCCTTGCATTGGCTGTCGATTTGTACGCCGAACTACACCCACGATGCGTTTATCCGTTACGGTCTGCGCTTAGGATGTAATGTCATCTGCGAGAAACCGCTGGTGTTGAACCCGTATAACATCGATAACTTGGTCGAAATGGAAGCCGAGACGGGTCATCAGGCATATACCATTCTCCAACTGCGTCTGCACGATAAGATCCGTGCGTTGAAGGAGAAAGTGGCTGCCGGACCGAAGGATAAGATCTACGATGTGGATCTGACCTATATCACCAGCCGCGGTAAATGGTATTACTCGTCTTGGAAAGGCGATGTGCATAAGTCCGGCGGTATCGCTACCAACATCGGTGTGCATTTTTATGACATGCTCCAATGGATCTTCGGACCGGTGAAGCAGAATATCGTCCATGTGATGAGTTTTGACCGTGTAGCGGGTTATCTGGAACTCGAACGCGCACGCGTGCGGTATTTCCTTAGTATCAACGCCGAGTGTCTGCCGGCTAATGCCGTGCAGGGAGAGAAACGAACCTACCGTACCTTGTCTATCGATGGAGAGGAGTTTGAATTCAGTGCCGGTTTCACGGAGTTGCACACGGAGAGTTACAAACAGATCCTGGCCGGAAACGGATTCCGCATATCCGAAGCACGTCCGTGTATTGAGACGGTGTCGCAGATCCGCCATTCCGAACCGATCGGACTCGTAGGCGACTACCATCCTTTAGCAAAACTTCCTTTAGCCAAACACCCCTTCGGATGGGACGAAAGAAGATGAAACATTTTATTTACATAGCATTATTGGGTTTTCTGCTCACTTCGTGTGTCACAGCACGGAAAGTGAATTACATGCAGGAACCGGACAAGTATATCCCGTCTTATGCGGATACGCTTGATTTTGAGGATTACCAACTGCGAATCGGTGACCGCTTGTATATCTACGTCTATTCGGTGGATGAGAATATTCAGAAGATGTATAATGCCGGCGGTACCAATGCTTCTCAGATGCGTCAGCAGATGGGTCAAGGCGGAACCTACGGTTCGTATGACCTGTACACCTATCTGGTGGACCAAGACGGATTTATTGACTTCCCGACGATCGGAAAGATTCAGGTCTTGGGTAACACTACCCGTGAGGTGAAGCATAAACTGGAACAGGAACTGAGTACGTTACTGCATGAACTGCCGGGCGGACACAGCATGATCTCCTGCGAGGTGAATATCGTCAACCGTTCGTTTTCCGTCATCGGTGCGCAGAGTGGCCGGTATATGATTAACAAGGAGAAGATGACGATCTTCGAGGCTTTGGCCATGGCCGGTGACTTGCGTGAGTTCAATAGCCGAAAGGAGATCAAATTGGTGCGTGAGATAAACGGCGTGACGACCGTTAAGACTTTTGATGCACGAACGAAAGACATCGTGAACTCAGAGTTCTATTACATCGAGCCGAACGACATCATCTATATCCGTCAAATTCCGGGATACAGTTTCGGTATCAACCATGTGACCACGGTTATCGGCGTGACGGCATCGACGATCTCGTTTGGTGCCTTCATCTGGTCGATCGTGCAGACGGGTATTAACCATGTGAACAAATATTACGGAAAGGGGGGAACAAAATGAAAAAGGTACATCTGTTATTCTTAGGCATGCTTGCTCTCCTGCTGTCGAGTTGTTACAGTCATCGCGTGATCGGTTACTTGCAGGAACCGACCAAGCAGAATAAGTTACCGGTTTACGACACAGCCTCCTATGAGCCGTACCGTATCCGTGTGAACGATGAGATCATCTATCGTCTGATCACGATGGATGAGACGATGAGTAAGATGTTAGGTGCCAACACGAACGTGTCGAGTGGCCAGTACGCCAACTCGTATCGTGTCTATGCCGACGGAACGGTCGATCTGCCGTTCATCAAGCCTTTGAAGATCCAAGGTCTGACGGAAGTGGAAGCGCAGGATACGCTGCGCAAAGCCTTCCGGGAGATCATCCCGGATGCCGATGTGAAGGTGGCGCTGTACAATAAGTATTTCTCCGTCATCGGTGACGCGCATTCTGGCCAGTATTATATTTATAAGGAGAAGATGAATATCTTCCAGGCCTTGGCGATGACCGGCGATGTGATGAACAGCGGTGACCGGCGTCATATCCGTATCGTGCGACCCAGAGACGGAGCACAGGAACCGGAGGTGTTGGAGTTCGATATACGAACCAACACCATCATCGATTCGAAATACTATTACATCTATCCGAACGACGTCATCTATGTAGCGCGTACACGCAACAGTTTCTATACCGTACCGTCGTATGCCGGCTTTACGGGTCTGATTACCAGCAGTGTGGCGCTGCTTACAACGGTTCTTAACTACGTGGCATATATCTATAAATAAGACTTATGGCAAATAATCAATATTACGCACCCGGTGGCAATGATCAGTACTACAGCCAGGGTGGAAACAACAACTATTACAACCCCGGAGGCAATAATGCCTACTATCAGCCGGGTAACAAACAGTATTACGGGCAAGGTAATATGCAGTATTACCAGCAGGATCCCGGTGATGATGAGGAAAAAGGAACGAAGTTCAGTCCATTGGAGTGGGCGTTCACGTTCCTGCATTACTGGTACCTCTTCGTGATTGCGTTGGCCATCGCGTTGGGTCTGGCGATGTTGAAGAACCGTCGTTGGATACCGACCTATTACTCGCAGGGCACCTTGGTCATCAAAGAGTCCACGGGTTACGGAGCGGGAGGAGGAGGAATGAATTTCGGCCTGATGACCGGTTTCAGTTCCGATCCCGGATTCAAGAACGTGAATAACCAGATGATTATGCTGGGTTCGTATGACCTGACCAGCCGTGTCGTCGATTCGCTACCGTTCCTGAACGTGGAGTACCTCACGCTTGGTCGATTCAAGACGCGCCAACTGTACCGTCAGACGCCGTTCGTAGTAGAAGCATCGCGTGTGGATCCACGTGCGTATGGTAACTTGTTCCAGGTCAGCTTTAAGAACGACAGCACCCTGCATATCTCGTCCATGGACGAAGGTGCATCGCTGGACATTGACACCCATTACGGAGAACAGATTCATTGCCCGTATTTCGACGCTCGTATCTTCCCGACGGAGTTCATGGCGAACACGGGTAAGGTCTATTTCCAGTTCCGTGACCATGAGTCGCTGGTGAACGAGTTTATGAGTCGTCTGCAACTGTCCTTCGTCACCGAAGGATCGACGGTGCTGGCGCTGGGCCTGGTCAGTGAGACACCGCAACGCGACTGCGATTTCATCGACATGCTCTCTAAGATCTACCTGCTGCAGAACCTCGAGCAGAAGAACGAGGTGGCGGAGAACTCCATTCGATTCATCAACCAGCAGCTGGATGCGTTGCAGAGTTCGCTGCAGGTTTCCGAAGGTGCAATGACCGATTTCCGTCAGGAGAACAAGATCATCGACGTCAACTCCTATGCCGGCCAGATCATGGGGTATCTGGCTTCCTATGACCAGCAATCCATGGAGTTGCGCTTACGGGAGACCTATTTCGACTATCTCATCAATTATATCCATACCAACATGGACGGCGATGCCGTGATTATGCCGACCACGATGGGTGTGACCGACGCCACGCTTATCTCGCTCGTGCAGCAACTCAACGAACTGCGTGTACAACGGAGTGAGCTGACGGAGAAGAACGTGTTCTTTGCTAAGTTCACCAAGGAGATGGAGACCGTCAAGTCCTCCATTGAAGAATTGGTTCGTTCCATGCGTGCCGCTTTGGAGATCGAGAAAGCCGATCTGCGTACGCGTATCGGTGAAGCGGAAGCGATGCTCAAGACCTTGCCGGAGAAAGAATTGCAGATGGTAGCCATCGAGCGTAACTACCGCATCGACGATAACTACTACACCTTCTTCCTGCAGAAACGGGCCGAATCCGAGATCCAGAAAGCGTCTAACACGCCGGATAACTCCATCATGGATAAGGCACGTACCACGGCCATCATGAATGCGCAAGCCAAGAAGAAGACGACTACCAAGTACCTCGTCATCGGCTTCCTCATTCCAATGGGCCTGATCATCCTCTCTGAGTTGCTCAATAACAAGATGCGCTCACCGAAGGATGTATTGAAACTGAAGATGTTTCATCTCATAGGAACCCTGCGCCATGCGCGCAATCAAAACCCGACACTCGTTCGTGCTTCGCCGCGTTCCAGCTATGCCGAGATGATGCGAGCTATCCGAACGCGTATGGAGTTTGTGCTGCAGCGTAAGGATAAGATGGTGATCTGCGTGACGTCCACCGAGTCCGGTGATGGTAAGACCTTCCTCTGTACGAACCTGGCGGCACTCTATGCGATGACGGGAAAGAAAGTGCTGTTGATGGACCTTGACCTTCGTAAACCGAATATCCACACGAAGTTAGGTCTTGAAGGCGGTAGTGGTCTGTCGAATTACCTGATTGGTGACTGTGAGTTGGAAGATATCCTGGAGACGAACACACCGTTTGCTTTTGACTTTATGCGTGCCGGTACCATCCCGCCGAACCCGGGTGAGTTGGTACACTCCGATCGGCTGACCAAACTGATCGAACAAATGCGTGAGAAATATGACTTCATCGTCATCGATACCTCGCCTATCGGTCTGGTGCCGGATGCCTATGCGATCATTGAGCAGAGCGATATCTGTCTGTACGTCATCCGCTGTCTGCAGACCAACAAATCGTTCTGTAAGCAGACGTTGGAGCAGATGACCGATGTCATCGACACGCCGGAGAAAGTACAACTCATCCTCTCCGATATTCCTACTTCCGGTCGTCACTCGTACGGTTCCGGTTACGGATACGGTTACGGCGGTTATGGCGGTTACGGTTACGGTCACCTCGGTTACGGTGGTTATGGCGGTTACGGCTATGGTTATGGCTACGGCTACGGATCCCAACGCTCGAAACGTTACGGTAAGTTGTATGGTAAGATATACGGCAAGATCGTCAATGACGAAAAGGCCTATCGTTCTTACTATTACTATCACCACGATGAGGACGATGAGGAATCGAAGCAGCAGGGTGAGAATAATCAGAATGATTCGAACAATCCAAATGAAGCTTAACCATGACGGCTTTTGATAACGACAAATATATCCGCATTCAGTCGGAGCATATCCGGGAACGGATTGCGCAGTTTGGTAACAAGCTGTATCTGGAGTTAGGCGGAAAACTGTTCGATGACTTGCATGCGAGTAGGGTACTGCCGGGTTTTGAACCCGACAGTAAACTGCAGATGTTAACCCAACTCCGTGACTCCTTGGAGATCGTCATTGTCATCTCGGCGGAAGATATCGAGCGCAATAAGGTGCGTCAGGACTTAGGTATCACCTATGATGAAGACGTGCTGCGCTTGCGCGAAGAATTTACGAATCGGGGTTTTCTCGTGTCTTCGGTGGTGATTACCCACTATACCGGTCAACGTTCCGCTGATGCCTATCGTCAGCGTCTGGAGCGGAAGAACATCAATGTCTATTACCATTATACCATTGACGGCTATCCGCATAACGTGGACCTCATCGCTTCCGATGAAGGATTCGGGCATAACGATTATATCGAGACGACGCGACCGCTGATCGTGGTTACGGCGCCGGGTCCCGGTAGCGGAAAGATGGCCGTGTGCCTCAGTCAACTGTACAACGAGCAGAAACGCGGTCATGAAGCCGGGTATGCGAAGTTTGAGACTTTCCCCGTGTGGAACTTACCGCTCAAGCATCCGCTGAACATTGCCTATGAGGCAGCGACGGCGGATCTGCAAGATGTGAATATGATCGATCCTTTCCATCTGGAAGCGTACGGTAAGACGGCCGTCAACTATAACCGCGACATTGAGATCTATCCGGTATTGGATGCACTCTTCACTTCCATCTACGGCAAGAGTCCGTATAAGTCACCTACCGACATGGGTGTGAACATGGTGGGTTTCTGCATCAGTGACGACGAGGCGGTGCGTGAAGCGTCCAAGCAGGAGATTATCCGCCGTTATTTCCAGGCGCTCTGTCACCTGGCAAACGGTAAATGCAATGATGCCGAGATCAAGAAACTGGCGCTGCTGCAGCAACAGGTGGGTATCAACACCGCCTATCGGCGTACGACCGTGGCAGCACGGGAACGCAGAGCACTCACCGGCGCACTTCACGACGGAGTCTTTGCGCATGCCGCGGCTATCGAACTGCCGAACGGAAAGATCATCACTTCTGAAGCCGGTGACTTACTCGGTTCCTCGGCTGCGTTGTTACTCAACGCGATGAAGGAATTGGCGGGTATCGATCATGCCACACGACTCATTCCGCAGAACATCATCGAACCGATTCAGCGCACCAAGATCAGTTACCTCCACGGTCAGAACCCACGGCTGCATACCGACGAAGTGCTGGTGGCCTTATCGGTGCTGTCGCTGCAGGATGAGAACTGCCGCAAGGCACTCGACACCCTGCCGCTCCTCAAAGGCTGTCAGGCGCACTCCACCGTTATGCTTAAAGAAGTGGACTGGAAAACATTTAAGAAACTGGGAATTGATTTGACAACAGACCCTGCTAAAAAGTAAGCAAAGAAAGGAAGAGAACACGGGTGAGAATCCCGGACTGACCGGCAACTGTGATGGTGAATAACCTAAGTCAGATCGCTTCCCTCTTTGCGCAATTGGATGTCCTCCAGGATTAGGACTAACAATGGTAAGACGCATATCTCTTATACTGATTTTTGCACTAAGTGCATTCTCCGTCCGGGCGCAAAACGAGACGGACACGCTTATCAACCGCTTCCAACTGGAGGAAGTGGAGGTGTCGGCACGTGCGCTTACCAAAGATATCATCGTGCCGCAGACGCTTAGCGGTGAGGAGTTACAGCGACTCAACGCCCTCTCCGTGGCCGATGCCCTGCGCTATTTCTCCGGCATCCAACTCAAAGACTACGGTGGAGTAGGAGGTATCAAAACGATTAACGTGCGCTCTATGGGGTCCCAGCACACCGCGGTTTATTATAACGGTGTGCAGTTAGGCAACGCCCAGAACGGACAGGTGGACTTAGGCCGTTTCAGCCTCGATAACATGGAACTGATTCAGGTCTATAATGGTCAGAAATCCGACATCTTCCAGTCGGCTCGTGAGTTCGGTGCCGCCGGAAACGTCTATCTCACTACGCGTAAACCTTATTTTAAAACGGGCGAGCGCGCACACGTACGTGCGCAGATGCGTTTCGGTTCGTTTGCCTTGGCGAATCCGAATGTAGGGGTGGATATCAAACTGACCGATGCCTTGTCGCTTACCCTCGATGCCGAGTACGTCTATTCGAACGGAAAATATCCCTTCCGGTACAAACGCGTCTTACCGGACGGAACCACCGCCTATGACACCACCGCTATTCGGCAGAACGGAGACATCAATGCCATCCGAACTGAACTGGGACTGCATCATTACTACCGTACCACGGGTTTCTGGCGCATCCATGCGTATAACTACTGGTCGGAGCGTGGTGTGCCGGGAGCCATCGTCAATAATGTCTGGCGCAACGGAGAGCGACTCTGGGATCGGAATAGTTTTGTGCAAGCCACCTGGCAGGAAGAGTGGTTTAACCGCTGGAGCACACGGCTGCTGGTCAAATATGCCAATGACTACACCCATTATCAGAACTATGACGTCCAACTGCTGCCGGCCAATAACGAGTACTTGCAGCAGGAAGTGTACCTGTCCTTGGCCAATAAGATACAGGTCTTTAACTGGTGGGACCTCTCTGTCGCTTATGACTACCAGTATAACACACTCAAACGCGATGAGTGGGTGAGTGGAGTAACGGATGAACGCTTCTACCGCCATTCCCATTGGCTCTCTGCCGCCACGGCATTTAATATCCACGAATACCTGCGTTTGCAAGCAAGTGTCCTGATGACCCAAATCTCCAATCTTCAATCTCCAATCTCCAATCCTAAAATCACCCCCGGTGTTTTCGTCTCCCTTCGTCCATTCGTCCATTCGTCCATTCGCCCGTTATACGACTTGAGTATCAACGCCTTCTATAAGCAGAGTTACCGCTATCCGACCTTCAATGATCTCTATTATACGGATATGGGCAATGCCAACTTACGACCGGAATTGGCACGTCAACATAGCGTTGAAGTAGCTTATCGATTCTCCAATCTCCAATCTTCAATATCCAATGATTTCGGCTACGAAATCGTTGCATCGGCTTCTTACTATTACAATCGGGTAACGGACAAGATTATCGCTTATCCGAAGGGTCAACAGTTCCGCTGGACCATGCTCAACTTAGGTACCGTTAAGATCAACGGTGTCGATGCCAAAGCCGATATGTCCTTCTATCTGCCGTTGCGTTTTGTGCTACGAGCCCGGCTTAACTACACGTACAACACCGCCATCGATGTTACCAATCCCAATGACAGCTATTACGGTCATCAGATCCCGTATATCCCTTGGCACAGCGGAAGTGCGGTGGGAGAACTCGATTATACCAGTCGCCGCGGTGACCATTACGGACTTAGTTACTCCTTCATCTATGTCGGTGAACGGTACGCTCAGCAGGAGAATAGCATTTATAACTACGTGCAACCCTGGTACACCCATGACCTGTCTATCTACGGCGAATGGACCATTCGTCGCTACGGACTTAAAGCCAATATCGAAATCAATAACCTGCTCGGACAGGATTACGAAGTGATCCAAAACTATCCGATGCCTAAACAAAACGTACGATGCACACTCGCTTTCAGATACTAATCGGCTTTTGGCTCTTGGCTCTTAGCTGTTGGCTCTGTTCTTGCAGAACAGATGATATCATCTATCCGACGATCGGCACGCATGTCACGGATGAGGTGCGGCAGGGTGGGTTATACGTGCTCTGCGAAGGAAACATGGGGTCGAACAAAGCCCGGCTTGATTATATGAACCTCGAATCGGGGGATTATTATGCCAATTGGTACGGTGCTCAGAATCCGCATCAGGTCAAGGAACTGGGTGACGTAGGCAATGATATTCAGGTGTATGGCGGTAAACTCTATGCCGTCATCAACTGTTCCCATAAACTGGAGATCATGGACCTTAAGGCACGCCGCATCACGCAGGTCGATATTCCCAACTGCCGTTACCTCGCTTTCCATCACGATAAGGCCTACGTCAGTGCTTATGTCGGTTCGGTAGCTGACGCCGATATGCTGGGTTCGGTCTTTGAGATCGACACCCTCACCATGCAGATCACACGGGAAGTGAAGGTCGGTCATCAACCCGATGAACTCTGTGTGCTCAACGACCGTCTTTACGTCGTTAACTCCGGCGGATACATCACGAATCGGCACGACTCCACCATGTCCGTCATAGATCTCCATACCTTTACGGAAATAGAGAAGATAGTTGTCGGTTCGAATCCGCAGCGTCTTCGTGTGGATAATCAAGGTCATCTGTGGATCTGTAATGAGAACGAAGTGCGTGTGATGAACCATAGTGCACTCGTCACCGTCATCGACCTCAAGGCATCGAATATCTCCATCTGCGGCAACACCGCCTATCTCCTTGATGCTGAAAACAAGGTCTTACAAGCCTATTCGACAGAGGATTATAACCTATCCAATATCCAATTTCCAATATCCAATTTTGAAAATCCCTACGGATTACTCGCCACCGATGATGCGATCTATATCGCCGATGCCAAGAATTATGTCTCGTCGGGTGTGCTGCATTGTTATTCGTTGGACGGAAAGGAACGGTGGACCGCTAAAACCGGTGACATCCCCGGACACCTCTGCCGCATCTCCGCGGCCTATGATCTCCACGGTGACACCACTCCAATATCCAATCTCCAATCACCATTCATATACAAAGTATATGACTACCTCCCCGGTATGGGTCAGTTCGTCAATGAGTTGCCCAAATATGAGGAAGGAGACGATGCGGCAGCGATGTGCCGGAAGTGTGAAGCGGCGATCGGCAATAACGCCGGCGGCATGGTGTCGCTTGGCGGCTGGGGTGGGTATATCACCTTCGGTTTTGATCATCCCGTGGAGAACTTAGACGGATACGATATCCGCATCCTCGGAAACGCCTATTACATGGTCGGCAGTGATACGTACGGCAGTTCCGAACCCGGTATCGTGCTGGTCAGCGTCGATGAGAATGCCAACGGTGTTCCTGATGACGCATGGTATGAACTCAAAGGAAGTCTCTATGACAAGCAGGTTTATACCTCCCGTACCTACACGCGTGCCGGAGATACCCTGCAAAATCCGTTCCATACCCAGCCGTATTACCCGCAGTGGATCGCAGAAGACGCATACACCCTCTCCGGCGCCTTACTGCCGTCGCAGTCGACAACAGTCGGCGGTCAGATCGTGCAGACTATCTTGGACTACGGTTATGCGGATAACAAACCCAATACGGATACCATCGGTACGGCTTTTGACCTCTCCTGGGCAGTGGACAGCATCGGTCAACCCGTCGCACTCACTACCGTCGATTTCATACGCGTCTATACCGCGGTCGATGAGATCAACAACCCCACCGGAGAGATCAGTACAGAGATAATAGGAGCTATTGATTTACATATCAATAATTAACATTTATTAACAATTTAAAACAACAAAACAAAATGAAAAGAAATTTCTTATTCATCGCTGCGTTGGCTTTGACCTTTGCAGCTTGTCAAAAAGAAGGTGAAGTAGCAGACAAGACAATTGCTACCTTCGAAGAAGGATCGATCAGTCCGGCACAGGAGAGCTATTTGGCTTTCTCAAACGACACGACTGCGATGTTTCAGAGTGGTATGTATCAGGTACAACAGACCGTTGCTTACGGAGGAACCTATGTTTCTGGTGCTGTTATTACCAACATCACCAACACCGAGTTCAAAGACTACACCGATGCGTATAAATCCGCTGCAGGTGGTGCGTATGCAGGTAAGAACTATGTTGTTTGGTACGAGGATGGATTTACACCGAACGTAGTGAAACTGGACGCAGCAGCTGTTGTTCCGGGTATGTATGTATGCAACAACGTTTATGCACTTAGTTCAATGAAAGACGGTGATGCTATTGCCGGTGAACCGTTTGGCGAGAATGACTATTTCAAACTCATCATCGGCGGTTCGTTGAACGGTAAGGCAGTGAATACGGAAGTAGAATTCTACCTCGGTGAAGGTACGCACTTTGTTACCGATTGGACCTATGTTGATCTGAGCAAACTCGGTCAGGTAGATGAGTTGCACTTCTCCTTCGCTGGTAGTCGTACCGGTTCTTGGGGTCTGAATACTCCGACTTACTTCTGCTTCGATAACCTCGGTGCTAAGAAATAATATATGAAACGGTTATTACCGATCGTAGTAGCTATCCTCTTCGTCGGGTGCGCTCAGCACTCGGCGGAGCAGGGTAGTATTCCTGCCGGCAATAAGTACGCTACGGGATTTCAGATCACGCCTACCGACAGCGGTATCGTTGTCGAGGTCTTTCAGCCTTACCAGCGTATCTGCGTTACGGCACCGCTGCGCCGTCTGGGCACCATGTCCACCGTGCAGGTGGGATTCCTCTATGCCATCGATGCACTCGACTGCCTCGTGGCCGTGTGCAATCCCGAACTGATATACACACCCGTCAAAGGCGATGAGATCGATCTGGGTGACTCGATGCAACCGATTGCTGAACGGGTACTGATGGCGGATCTCGATCTGCTGTTAGCGGTTAACTACGGTCAGTATGATAATCTCGAAGCTACCCGTCTCGAGAAACTCGGGGTGCCTACGATCTATATCAACGAATGGACGGAGACCTCTCCGCTGGCTCGTGCCGAATGGATCCGTGTCTTCGGTGCGCTCACCGGTCGTCTCCCGCAAGCGGATAGTGTTTTCCACGAAGTGGAAACTAAATATAAAGAGCTAATAGCCAATAGCCAAGAGCCAATAGCCATTATGAGTGGCAATAATTTTCGTGGCACCTGGTACGTCCCATCCGGCCTCAATTACCTGGCCTATCTCTTTAAAGATGCCGGCGCAGACTATCCTTTCTATGATGATTTCAGTGCCACCTCTCTGCCGCTTACCATCGAACAGACGATCCGTTATTTCTCGGATGCCGAGGTGTGGGTAGGTGCCGGAGGAAACAGTCTGGACGAACTGGCGCAGATGGATGAGAAACATACCTGGTTTAAGGCCTTCCGAAACGGGCGAGTCTATAACTGGCGCAAGCAACAACGGGACGGTGGACCCAATAACTTCTGGGAACGTGGTGTCGTGCACCCCGAAGAAATGCTCGAGGACATTATCCATATCCTGAATAATGCCCCCGATTCCTTATTGCATTTCGCTTTAAAACTCCGCTAACCCGTAACCCGTAACCGGTAACCCTTACTTCCAAAGTTTAACGATCAGCGTACTCAGTCCCTCTATCTTCAGCGGTTGACTGAGATCTACCTCTTCGCCCGTCATCGGGTTGATACCCACCGGACGGTACTTGCGCAGGATCTCTGCATAATGATCCACCGGAATCTCTACCGGTTTCTCACCGGCATTGGCGAATACAAACACGGCCTGCTCGTCCAGATAACGGAAGAAGGCATAGGTGTTGTTGCGTGCCAGGAAATGCATGGTCTTACCGACGTGCAGCACTTTCTCTCCCTTACGCCAGTTGAACAGTTTACTCTGGAACTCAAACATATCGTTCATCTCTTCCGTCACCTCGTCGCCCTGCGGCAGCGGTGCACGCAGATAGCTGTGGTTACTGGGATCTTCGCCTTTCGAGGTCATCGCAAACTCATCGCCGTACAGCACTTGCGGAATACCACGCATCGTCGCCAACAGTACGTACGCTAATTTCACACGGCGCAGGTCTTTGTCCTTTACCACATCCGTGATACGTGCCATGTCGTGATTGCCGAGGAAAGTGAACAGTTTGTTCACATCCGCGTACATATAATCCATCGTCATCGCGTCATACACACGCGTTAGGCCGTTTCCCCAACCTTGACCATCGTTCTCTAATGCCTGACGAATCGCTTCCTCAACCGGGAAGTCCATTACCGTCGGCAGGTTCGAATCAAAACCGTCAAAATTCTTCACGCCGCTCTGCCAGTAGGCTACTGCCGGCGCCGGTCTTGTCCAACACTCACCCACAATATTGATATTCGGATATTCATTGCGAATAGCACCCAACCATTTGCTGCCCGGTATCTTCTCGATATAAGGGTAGGTATCTACACGCAATCCGTCCAGGTTCGCATACTCGATCCACCAGATCGCCCATTGCTGGAAATACTTCAGCAGATCGGCGTTCTCTAAATTCATATCCGGCATCGGATGATCGAACCAACCGCGGTTACTGAGCAGACGGTCGTACTCCGACGCGTTGATGTCGTAGTTCGCCGTGAAGCAGTTGTTCGTGTTCGTGAACTGAGGGAACTGGTTAATCCAATCCTGATAAGGCAGATCCTGCATCCACCAGTGTGCCGATCCGCAGTGGTTCGGAACCATATCCATCAGCACCTTGATACCCTTTTCATGGGCTTTCTGCACCATCTGCGCATACAGACTGTTGTTGCCGTAACGGGGATCAATATGGTAATAATCGGAACATGCGTAACCGTGGTAAGACCATGCCGCCTCGTCGTCACCTAACATCGGTGTCGGCCAGATAGCGGTGCAACCGAGTTTCTTGATATGATCCAAACTGTTGATGATACCCTGGATATCGCCGCCCCAACGTCCGTTGACGTTGTTCTTGTCGGCTTTCTCCTTGGTGTCCTTGGTGCTGTTGTTCGAAGCGTCGCCGTCCACAAAACGGTCACTCATAATCAGATACACCACGTCCGACGCATCGAAACTGCTGCGGTTCTTACTGCCTTTCCGGCGCTCACTGATCGTGTAGTCATAGGTCGCTTTCTTGTTGCCTTTCTTCAGCGTGATGCGATACACACCCGGCTGGAAGACCCCAAAGTCCACAAACAGATAGTTGTCGCTCTCGGCGTTGTGCTGACTTCTCGGAACCAAACCGTGACACGCACCCCGTACCACTTTACCGTTCACTACCTGTTGAACACTCACCTGCGCGTCGCGCAAATCCTGACCGTGAAATAGAACCGTTAACGGTGTCTCCATGTTCGTCCACCAACTTAACGGCTCCACTTGCTGAATCTTAGGAGCAGCAAAAACCATCTGACCTGCCAGAAGAGCAACTGCTAAAAGAATACTGTGTTTTTTCATATATAACGATTTAACAATTTAACGATTTAACGTTTCCCCAAGGGGAAAGAGCAAGCCTATAAGCCGGGTTCTGTCCTCTAACCGCTAACCTCTAACCGCTAACCGTTAAAGTGTCTATCATTAATCTGACGCTTCCTACCCTCCGACTCACGCGAGCAGCGCTCAAACATCGGTTTACTTGGAATTGCAGCCTATCGTATGCTCGTTTCACATCTCTCGTCTCTGTAGCAGGGACCAAACATTGCTGCCTGACGGCCGTTAACCGCGATAGTGCTCTGTGCTGCCCGGACTTTCCTCACCTTGCGGCGCGATAGACCGGCTTACTCAATATGTCCTGGGGCCCCCAACGTAAACCAAGCCTTGGCTGTTTGCGGTGGGGAGAGCGGGATCATCCGAGTACTCCCTACCAAAATAATTTTGGTACATGTACGAGGATAGATCACGCGACAGAGCGGTGTACGGGAATCGAACCCGCCTCCTCGGCTTGGGAAGCCGATGCACTACCGATGTGCTAACACCGCAAATTCGCTGCAAAATTACAACTTTTTTTTGATATACGCAAATTTTTTAATAAATTTCGACTATTTTGCGCTCCAGCCTCCGGGTGATCTGATCTTTCCGCAGCGCTTTCACGTCCTTCGTCTGCACGCCCGTCACCCGTTGAGTCGCCCTCAAGTGAATCGGCACCTCTTTCTTCTGCGTCCCTACGAACTTCGCATCGATCTTCATGTTCTTCTCCTTCACCCGTAACCCGTCATCCGTAACCCTTTCCAATATCGTATTCAGATCCACGCTTGCACGTAACTTCTTCATCCGAAACTTCTGCAACTCGTTCTCTCCCATGTTCAGCAGATTCAGCAGCTGCAGCTGGTCGGCATTCAGCTTGTACCCGAACGGGATCGTCACTTTGACTTCCGCGTGCTCCGAGAAGCGTTTGACCGAATAGGTCTCCGAATCGACGATATAATGCCGCTTGTAGATCATTCGGAAGAATCCGAGGTATTTGCTTACCTTCTGCGTGTAGGTCAGCACCGTCTCGTGCTCCGATTCGTTGCTCACCGTCCAATGCTTAAGGTCGTTTATGTTCTCCTGAAAATCGTACTTAATGTCGCTCACACCGAAGATCGCACGGTGCACCACCACACCCGAATCGATGCTGTTCGCTGCTCGGTGCATCAGGTTTTTCGGCGCACCCGCCGGCAGTTTGGCGTCCTTCTCCAAGCGGTCTAAGGTCTCCCCGCTCATAATAGCTGTCGCAGCTTCACGTTTCGCCGCATCAAAGAACCGTTTGCAGAACTTTCCCTGGAACTGTACCGAGTCTTTTCCGCTCTGCGCTGCCTCTGGCAACACCACGATGTCCGCTATCATCTGCTCCATACCCCAGGTGGCTTTCTCGCTCCGCATCACCACGTCACTCACAATGCTGTACCGGGTGTTCGTCGTCGGAAAATCACGTTCCATCTGCACATAGACGGAGTGGAGCAGGGCCGCCATCTGCTTCCGTTTGTTCCGCTGCTTGCTCGTCTTTGCTGCCACCACCGTCTCTTCCAACTGTATCGGTTGTTCTTTCAGAACAATAGTCGTCAGACTATCCCCCGTAACCCGTAACCTGTCACCCGTAACCGTTATTTTCTCGTACCCTATAAACGAGAAAATAACCAAGTCCCCTTCACTCAGCTCCGCTTCAAACACAAACCGTCCGTCATTGTTCGTCGCCGTGCCGAGTTCCGGCTGCTGCTGCGGATACACCGTCGCATACGCAATCGGTGCACCTTTCTCATCCACCACACGCCCGCTGTACTGCGTTCCCCACGCCGCACACGCGCATAATAAATATAGGAATATCCCAATTCGTCTCATAATCGGGCACAAAGGTACTGCTTTTTTTGCAAATATGCAAATAAAACCCGTTTAAATTGAATTTTTCTTCCATTTTCGTCACCAAAAATTTGCATATATCAAAAAAATTTATTACCTTTGCAATCGCAAAGGACAACTGGGGTGGAAATTTTCCTTCACCCCGCTTTTACCTCAAAAAGGCCTCAAAACCCTATCGGAACCTATGCGGGAAAAGAGCGGAAACAGATCATCCTAGACAATGCTTATAATTAACATCATATAACAAACACATATACAATACATTACATGCTATGGCAAGACATCTGAAAACTGAGATAATTTCCGGTTTGGATCGCATTGTTTCGGAATATGTCATTCTTCCGGCCAATTCTGCTCCACGAGCCCGTGGAGTGCGCTATCTGACCTTCGTAGAAGGCATAGATGCCTATTTCGGTATGATGAACTCCCACAAGGAAGGCCGCCATTACCGCAAGCACATCGTCTGCACATCTTTGCCTGTCGTCGCCAGGCCTTCAGCCGCGTCTTCCTCGGCGCCATGACCCCCATCCTCGAGTAGAATCTGCACAAAAAATGCACTTTTATTTGCATATATGAAAAAATTTTTGTAACTTTGCACCAGATTTGCGAATAATTAAAAATCTATATACAAAATGAATCTTTCAGAAATCACTGAGAAAATCTATGCGGAAGGCGTAGAGAAAGGAAATGCCGAGGCACAACAGATCGTGGCTCAGGCGAACGAGAAAGCCGCTGCGATCGTGGCAGAGGCTGAGAAGAAAGCGGCTGCATTGGTGGCAGAGGCAGAGAGCAAGTCGGCTGACCTGGACAAGAAGACACGTGCGGAACTGAAGTTGTACGCTGAGCAGAGCGTGAATGCGGTGAAGACCGAGATCGTGAACCTGCTCTCGGACAAGATAGCTGCGGACAGCGTGAAGGCTGCGACGGCAGATGCGAAGTTCATGCAGGGTCTGATCGCGAAGTTGGCAGAGCAAATGGCCAAGAACGGCGAGGTGCTGATCGAGACCAAGGATGCCGAGGCACTGAAGAAATACTTTGCGGCTAATGCGAAGGGATTGCTCGAGAAGGGCGTGAAGATCGCAGAGGTGAAGGGTATCAAGACCGATTTCACTATTCAGCCGGCAAAGGGTGGGTACAAACTTGCCTTTGGTGATGCTGAGTTTATCGCTTATTTCAAGGAAATGCTTCGTCCGCAGCTTGTAGAAGAACTGTTTTAATTGACGATTGGACGATTGACGAGGTACGATTGATTGTTCTATTGAAATAATTGACCAATTGACGCGGACAATCAAACAATAAACTCAATCGTAAATAAATCGCTCAATCGTAAATCGATAAATCGTAAATAGTAAGATGACTTACGAATATTTATTGGCGGGATTGCCGGAACTGAAGGCAGGAAGTGACAGTCCGATCTCGATGGAGAAGTTGGACGAACTGCTGGATGAACAGCTGTCCGCGTCGGATAAGAAATACCGGGAGCTGCTGCGTGCTCCCATGGACGAGGCGGTTTTGGCCGAAGGGCTGAAGGCGAAGAACCGGTTCGTGCGGGAGTGGTTTGCGTTCAATCAGGACATGAATAATGTGCTGGTGGCGCAGATATGCCGTAAGCACGGGTTTGATGCCAAGACCCAGATCGTCGGAGAAGGGGAAGTGGCCGAACAGTTGCGGAGCCACGTGAACCAGAAAGACTTCGGTCTGAACGAGGTAGCCGGTGACTGGACGGAGATCCTGGCGCTGGCGGGATTACCAGACCTGATGCAACGCGAGAAAGCGCAGGATGCGATACGGTTCGAGTGGTTGCAAAGCCGCACGGAGTTCGATTTCTTCTCGCCGGAGATGGTCTTTGCGTACTACCTCGAGGCCGTTATGCTGCATAGATGGAGCATTCTGACCATTGAGGAGGGAGAAAAGATCTTCCGCGAGTTAGTCGCAGATATGAAGAAAGGTATCAAGCTCGACTAATATTATATAACCAAAAAAAGGAAAGAAAAATATAATTATTGATTTTATTAAAATAGAGTCTTTATTTCAAAATTGCTTTCACAAATAAATTTGCAAACCAATTTCAAAATAAATCCTCCAAATTTTTAACAAAATTTAAAATCAATAATTATTCAAAAAATGCCAAAAAATTCCAAAAATGGTTAAGTAATAGACGATAATTAATGAATCAATAATATGACACAAGGTAAAGTAAAAGGAATTATTGCCAACTTGGTGACTGTCGCAGTGGACGGGCCGGTTGCGCAAAACGAAATCTGTTACATTTACGTCGGAGAGACACGACTGATGGCGGAGGTCATCAAGGTCATCGGCGCAAATGTGTACGCGCAGGTGTTCGAGTCCACCCGTGGCCTGAAAGTGGGCAACAAAGTGGAGTTCACCGGTCACATGCTGGAAGTGACGTTGGGTCCGGGTCTGCTGAGCCGTAACTACGACGGTTTGCAGAACGACCTCGACAAACTGACGGGTGTGTTCCTCAAACGCGGTGAGTATAACTTCCCGCTGGACGAGAACAAGAAATGGTCGTTTACTCCGATCGCCAAGGTGGGCGATAAGGTAGAAGCTGCTGCTTGGCTCGGTGAAGTGGATGAGAACCACCAGCCGCATAAGATCATGGTGCCCTTCGTCTTCGAAGGCACGTACACGGTGAAGTCGATTGCCAAGGCCGGTGAGTACACCATCAACGAAGTGATGGCGGTTCTGACCGACGCAGAAGGCGTGGACCACGAGGTGACGATGGTGCAGAAATGGCCGGTGAAGAAAGCGATTCTGGCGTACCGCGAGAAACCGCGGCCGTTCAAGTTGCTGGAGACCGGTGTACGTACAATCGACACGGCGAACCCGTTGTGCGAGGGTGGTACAGGTTTTATCCCGGGTCCGTTCGGTACCGGTAAGACCGTGCTCCAACACGCTATCTCCAAACAGGCCGAGGCAGACATCGTGATCATCGCTGCCTGCGGTGAGCGTGCCAACGAGGTTGTGGAGACGTTTACGGAGTTCCCAGAACTGGATGACCCGCACACGGGCCGTAAGCTCATGGAGCGTACGATTATCATCGCCAACACCTCGAACATGCCGGTCGCATCCCGTGAGGCTTCTGTCTATACGTCCATGACGATTGCGGAGTACTACCGTTCGATGGGTCTGCGTGTGTTGCTGATGGCCGACTCGACGAGCCGTTGGGCACAGGCGCTGCGTGAGATGTCTAACCGTCTGGAGGAGCTTCCTGGTCAGGATGCTTTCCCGATGGACCTTTCGGCAATCATCGGTGCTTTCTACGCACGTGCAGGATACGTGTACCTCAATAATGGTGCTACCGGATCGGTAACCTTCCTCGGAACCGTTTCGCCGGCAGGTGGTAACCTCAAAGAGCCGGTGACCGAAGGTACAAAGAAAGTGGCACGTTGTTTCTATGCACTCGAGCAGGCACGTGCGGACCGTAAGCGTTACCCGGCTGTGAACCCGATTGACAGTTATTCGAAATACGTGGAATATCCTGAGTTTGAGGAATATATCTCGCAACTGATCGACAAAGACTGGCTGCCGATGGTCAACGACATGAAGACCTATCTGCAACGCGGTAAGGAGATCCAGGAGCAGATCAATATTTTGGGTGACGATGGTGTACCGGTTGATTACCACGAGGCATTCTGGAAAGCCGAAGTGATTGACTTCGTCATCCTGCAGCAAGACGCGTTCGATAAGATCGATGCCGTGTGTCCGCTGGAGCGTCAGCAGTATATCCTGCGCATGGTGATGGACATCTGCAAGCACGATTATGACTTCGATAACTTCCTCGATGTCATCGATTACTTCAAACGTGTGATCAACCTCTGCAAGCAGATGAACTACTGCGAGTTCCACAGCAAGGAGTTTGAGGAGTATAAGGGTAAGCTCGACGCTCTGCTTGCCGAGAAGCAGATCGCTGCTTAATTTAGGATTTCTTTTCCTTGCGGAACGATTATTTCAAATTTCAAATTTCAAATTTTGAATTATGGCTAAAGCATTTCAAAAGATATATACACAGATCACGGCCATTACCAAGGCTACGTGTTCTTTGAAGGCCGAAGGAGTAGGTAACGACGAGTTGGCTACCGTGAACGGTAAGTTGGCGCAGGTGGTGAAGATCATCGGTGACGAGGTGACGCTGCAGGTGTTCCAAGGTACCGAAGGTATCCCGACCAACGCCGAAGTGGTGTTCCTCGGTAAAGCTCCTTCGTTGAAGGTTTCGGATCAACTGGCCGGTCGTTTCTTCAACGCTTACGGTGATCCAATCGATGGCGGACCTGCTATCGAAGGTAAAGATGTCGAGATCGGTGGTCCTTCGGTGAACCCCGTTCGTCGTAAACAACCGTCAGAGCTCATCGCAACCGGTATCGCCGGTATTGACTTGAATAACACGCTGGTATCCGGTCAGAAGATCCCGTTCTTTGCGGATCCGGACCAACCGTACAACCAGGTGATGGCAAACGTTGCGCTGCGTGCGCAGGCCGATAAGATCATCCTCGGCGGTATGGGTCTGACCAACGATGACTACTTGTATTTCAAGAACGTCTTCACCAACGCCGGTGTGCTGGATCACATCATCTCGTTTGTCAACACGACCGAGAACCCGCCGGTTGAGCGTCTGCTTATTCCGGACATGGCTTTGACTGCTGCTGAGTATTTCGCTGTGGAGAAACACGAGAAAGTGCTCGTGCTGCTGACCGATATGACGCTGTACGCCGACGCGTTGGCAATTGTCTCCAACCGTATGGACCAGATTCCGTCGAAAGACTCTATGCCGGGTTCGCTCTATTCGGACCTCGCTAAGATCTACGAGAAGGCCGTTCAGTTCCCTGAGCAGGCAGGTGGCGGTTCGATTACCATTATTGCTGTGACGACCTTGTCCGGTGGTGACATCACGCACGCTATCCCGGATAACACCGGTTACATCACAGAGGGTCAGCTCTATCTCCGCCGTGACTCCGAGATCGGTAAGGTCATCGTTGATCCGTTCCGTTCGTTGTCTCGTTTGAAACAGTTGGTTGCCGGCAAGAAGACTCGCGAAGATCATCCGCAAGTAATGAACGCTGCCGTTCGTTTGTACGCCGATGCGGCCAACGCCAAGACGAAGAAAGAGAACGGTTTCGACTTGACGGACTACGATTTGCGTTGCCTTGATTTCGCACGCGACTACAGCCGCGAGATCCTGGCTATCGACGTGAACATTAACACCGTCCAGATGCTCGACATCGCATGGCAGCTCTTCGGTAAGTACTTCAAACCGGAAGAGGTAAACATCAAAGCCGCTCTCGTGGAAAAATACTGGCCAAAAAATTGACGAATGGACGATTGACGAATGGACGAATGATTGTCCTATTGAAATAAATTGTACAATTAACTATAAATCGTCAATAAATCGTAAATCCGAAAAGTGTTCATCGTTAAATCGTAAATAAAAATGGCAATAACTTATCAATTTAATAAAACATCGTTGCAGAGTCTGGAGAAGGACTTGAAAATGCGGCAACGAACCTTGCCTACCTTACAGAGCAAGGAAACGGCACTTCGTCTGGAGGTGAAGAAAGCCAAGAAAGAACTGGCTGACCTCGACGAGGAAGTGAACCGCCGCATCAAGGACTACGATCAGATGATAGCGCTTTGGGGAGAGTTCGACACCTCGCTCATTCACGTGGACGACGTACGCATGTCTATTAAAAAGATCGCGGGCGTGCGCGTACCTGTGTTAGATGAGGTGGTGTACTCGACCAAAGAGTTCTCGCTGTTCTCCAGCCCGAAATGGTTTGCAGATGGTTTTGAGCAACTCAAAGCTATCGCCGATGTAGGTATCCGCCAGGAGTTTGTGCGCCGCAAAGTGGATCTGCTCGAGTATGCACGTAAGAAAACGACGCAGAAAGTGAACCTCTTTGAGAAAGTGCAAATACCCGGTTATCAAGACGCTATCCGTAAGATTAAACGCTTTATGGAAGACGAGGAGAACCTGAATAAATCGAGTCAGAAGATTGTGAAATCCAAGAAAGAAAGAGAGGTGCAGGTATGATCACACAAATGAAAAAATATACCTTCCTGGTATTCCATCGGGACTACGAGCCTTTCTTGGAGCAACTTCGTGACCTCGGAGTAGTACATATCACGCAGAAAGCGGCCGGTCTCATCGAAGATGATGAGCAATTGCAAGCAGCGTTGCAGCACGAAGATGAACTGCGTCGTCTGCTCAAGCAAGGTGCGCCGGATCAACTGATTGCGGAGCGCAATGAGGTGAACGAGCGTATCGCTGCTGCCCAAGAAGCCGCTAAACAAGCTGCGGTATGGGGTGATTTTGATGCAAAACGCATCGCAGCTCTCAAAGACGCAGGCTATGCGCTGCATTTCTATGAGTGCGCAAGTAAGGATTTTCAGGAAGAGTGGGGTATTAAGGTCAATGAAGCAGGCGGTAAGACCTATTTCGTGGCGCTTGAGAGCATAGAAGATCTGAATGAGATCCCTGTACCGCAGAAGTCGGAAGCGGCTTGGTTGCAGGAAGTAGAGCATCTAAAGGCACTGCTTGCAGCAGCTAATGCGCGAATCGAAGCATGGCAACTGGCTAACAAAGAGCGGTTGGAGAAAGAACTGGTAGAAGCGCGTCAACAGATTGATTGGCAGAAAGTTAATCTCTCAACCGATCAACTGGTGGAAGGTGCGTTGTGCTTGTTCGAAGGTTTCTGTCCGATAGACAAAGAGGCTGAACTGAACGCAATGTTGGCAGAGGCGCAGGTGTATTACGAGGAGACGGATCCTGAAAAAGAAGATGCGACACCGATTAAGTTGCGGAACAATAAGTTCACCAAGCTCTTCGAGCCGCTGACGGGTATGTATGGTTGGCCGAACTACAATGAGTTTGACCCGACACCTATCTTAGGACCGTTCTTCCTGCTGTTCTTCGCCATCTGTATGGGCGACTGCGGTTACGGTTTCCTGTTGATGCTGCTCGGTTGGCTGATTGCCAAGGATAAGGTGAAGATCGACATGTTCAAGGGTCTGGGACCGATCATCTTCGTGCTCGGTATAGGCACAGCGGTGGTGGGCTTCTTCTTAGGTACATTCTTCGGTATTGACCTCTATCACGCCGAATGGGTGCCGGACGCACTGAAAGGCGTGATGATCAAGGGTCAGGTGATGGGTTATGACATCCAGATGGTGATGGCGATCTGTATCGGTATCTTCCATATCTGCCTGGCAATGAGCATCAAAGCGATCTCGTACACGATACGCGACGGTTTCAAAGCCACGATCTCCACCTGGGGATGGTTGCTGTTGATCGTCGGTTCGATTGCTACGATCATCCTTACGATGACCTTTGCGTTACCGGCAGAAGTAACCAAATGGACGCTCATTGGTATCGGTGGTCTGTCGGCATTGGGTATCTTCATCTTCAACGTGCCCGGCCGGAATCCGCTGATTAACATCGGTGCAGGTCTGTGGGATACCTACCAGATGGCTACCGGCATCTTGGGAGACACGCTGTCTTATATCCGTCTGTACGCCCTTGGTTTGGCGGGCGGAATGTTAGGCGGCGCGTTCAATAACCTCGCCGGAATGACGCTGGGTGATAACCCGACCTGGCAATACCTGCCGTTCGTGTTGATCCTGATTATCGGTCACCTGTTGAATTTGGCTATGTCCGCTTTGGGTGCCTTTGTTCACCCGCTTCGTCTGTCGTTTGTGGAGTATTTCAAGAACGCCGGATATGAAGGAAACGGCAAACTCTATCAACCCTTTAAAAAATAATTCGGTATTCCGGTATCCCGGTATTCCGTTATAACGAAAATATTAACAATAAAATAAATTACAATTATGAATGAAATTTTAGGTTATCTCGGTTGGGGTCTTATGTTGGGCCTTGCCGGAATTGGATCTTCTTTCGGTACTACGATTGCCGGTAACGCAGCAGAAGGTGCGCTCAAGAAGAACAAAGAAAAATCCAGCTCGTACATGATCCTCTCGGCGCTTCCTGCTACCCAGGGTCTGTATGGTTTTGTGGCATTCCTTATGTGGATGGGCAAAGACTTTGCAGCTAACGGCGCACTTTATTTCGGTGTTGGTCTGGCTGTGGGTCTCGTTTGCTTGTTCTCGGGTATCCGCCAGGGACAGGTTTGTGCAAATGGTATTGCTAACATCGCTGCAGGTCATGATGTTCAGACTAACACCATGATCTATGCTGCTCTTCCTGAGTTCTACGCTATTTTGGCGCTCGTTGGAGCCCTGATGGTATAATTATGGCAAAATCCTTTGTTTTTCCCGGACAGGGAAGTCAATTTCCGGGCATGTGCAAAGATCTGTACGATGCACATGCTGAAGCCCGCGAGATGTGCCAGGCAGCTGATAAGCTGCTTGGCTTCTCGCTGACGGATGTCATGTTCAACGGTACGGCAGAGGATCTGAAGCAGACCAAAGTGACGCAACCGGCGGTGTTCCTGCACTCGGTAGTATCCCAGCGTCTAATGACGATTGAGAAACCCGACATGGTAGCGGGTCACAGTTTAGGTGAGTTTTCTGCTTTGGTCGCTTGTGGTGCTTTGCGTTTCGAAGACGCCTTATTATTAGTGAGCGCACGTGCGCAGGCGATGCAGGCGGCTTGTGAAGCCAATCCCGGCACGATGGCGGCTGTGCTTGGTCTGCCGGACGAGCAGGTGGATGCCATCTGCAAAGCGCACCAGGGTGGAGTTGTGGTGGCTGCTAACTTCAACTGTCCGGGTCAGATCGTGATCTCGGGTGAAGTGGAAGCGGTGGATGCCGCATGTGTGACCCTCAAAGAAGCGGGTGCTCGGCGTGCGTTACGTCTGCCGGTAGGTGGTGCTTTCCACTCACCGCTTATGGCGCCTGCTGCAGAGGCATTAGCCGAAGCAATTAAGAAAACGGAGTTCCACAAACCCTTCTGTCCGATCTATCAGAACGTGACGGCGCAGGCGTCTGTAGAGCCTGAAATTATCCGCGAAAACCTGCTTAAACAACTGACCGCTCCTGTTCGCTGGACACAAAGCGTCCGAAATATGATTGCTGACGGTGCTGACTCGTTCTTTGAATTCGGACCGGGAGATGTGTTAAAAGGTATGATTCGTAAAATAAATCCTGACGTACAAGTAGGATAAAAGCATTTGTTACTATGTTAAAGACAATAGGTGTACTTACTTCCGGAGGAGATGCTCCGGGAATGAACGCTGCCGTACGTGCCGTTGTGCGCGCGGCTATCAGCCAAGAATTGGACGTGAAAGCGATCTATCGTGGCTACAAAGGTCTGATAGATGGTGAAGTAAAGACCTTCACTTCGCAAGATGTCTCTGGAATTATCCAGCGCGGCGGAACAATCATCAAATCCACTCGTTGTATGGAGTTCAAGACTCCGGAAGGACGTAAACAGGCGTATGACACTCTGTTGCGTGAACATATTGACGCACTGGTGGTAATCGGCGGTGATGGTACGTTCACAGGCGGCCGCCTCTTTGCGCAAGAGTTCGATGTACCGGTTATTGGTATTCCGGGTACTATTGACAATGACCTTTGGGGCACTGATGCTACCATCGGTTATGACACTGCGCTCAACACCATCATGGAGTGTATCGATAAACTGCGTGACACCGCCACTTCGCACGAACGCGTGTTCTTGGTGGAGGTCATGGGACGCTACGCGGGATTCTTGACGCTCAATGCAGCTATCGCAGGAGGTTGCGAAGCTGCTATCATCCCGGAGCGTAAGCCTATCGTTGAGCAGATTGAAGAAGCGATTGGTAGCGGCAGACGTAAGTCCAAGAACTCGTCTATCGTGCTCGTTCAGGAGCATGCAATCGAAGGAGGAGCTGCGACAGTAGCGCAGATGATTGAGAAAGAACACCCCGAGTATTCCACTCGTGTCACCGTGCTCGGTCACTTGCAGCGTGGCGGTAGTCCTACCGCCAACGACCGGATCTTGGCTTCTCGCATGGGCGTAGCAGCTGTACAGGCACTCATTGACGGGCAAAGAAACGTCATGGTGGGTATTCAGAACGATGATATCGTGTTAGTTCCGCTCAGCAAAGCCATCCACCAGAAGAAAGATATCAAGGAAGACTCCTGGCAGGCGATGATGGTTCTGAGTATCTAAAAACAAATGACCAAATAGTAAATGATTAATAAATGACTAAATAGTAAATAAATTTATGATTTCCAAACGTTTAGAAGAGGCTATCAACGCCCAAATCAATGCCGAGATGTGGTCGGCATATTTATACCTCAGTATGTCTGCTTATTGCCAGGATAAAGGCTATGCAGGCATGGCGAACTGGTTTGCTATCCAATTCAAGGAGGAGCAAGACCATGCACAGATTTTCTATAACTACCTCATCAGCCGTGGTGGCCGTGTGATCCTGAAAGCAATCGATGCAGTAGAGACCGAATGGGCATCTCCCTTAGCAGCTTTTGAGGCTACTTACAAGCACGAGCAACATGTCACTTCGTTGATTAACAACCTGATGCATATTGCCGTGGAGGAGAAAGACTATGCGGCTCAGAGTCGTCTGCAGTGGTTCATCGACGAGCAGGTAGAGGAAGAAGAGAATGCTGTTGAGATCATCAACAAACTCAAGATGTTGGACGGCAACAGCTATGGTCTGTATGTTTTGGACCAGGAGCTGGCTGCACGTGTCTATGCCACTCCTTCACCATTAGCTGCAAAAGCATAACTAATTAGGGTGGGGTTCAACCCATTAAATCCGCATCTAAAGTGCGGATTTTTTGATGCCCTTAGCTATTCTGAAAATGTTGTGTTTTGCTTTTTCTTGGGAGATGGTCCCGTGATGATCCTGTTCCAATGTCGTATTTTACATCACTTGCACATGTATAATAGTTTACACCAAAAGCCTAAAATTTCAAGAAAATTGTAAATTTATTTGCATATATCGCAAAAAAGTTGTAACTTTGCAGCCGAAAGTATAATAGATTGTTAATAACATATGGCTGTGCGTAAAATTAATATTGACAACTCGGAAATATCGGTTATCTTCGGTTTGCACGATGAAGACTATATTTGCCTGACGGACATGGTGAAGGCCGGTGACAACAGTGATAGAACGAATATTGTTATTCAGAACTGGATGCGCCGTAAAGATACCATTTCGTACCTCGGCGTATGGGAAAACTTGCACAACCCTGACTTTAAAAGCATCGAATTCGATGCAATTAAGAATGCCTCCGGTACCAACCGTTTTATCTTGACTGCCAAAGAATGGATTGAACGCACAGGAGCTATCGGTATTATCGCTAAATCGGGTCGTTATGGCGGTACATACGCTCACAAAGATATAGCATACCATTTTGGTATGTGGCTGTCACCGGAGTTTAACTTGCTTGTCGTTAAGGAATTCCAACGCCTCAAAGAGGAGGAGCAAAAGGCTCTTGGCTGGTCGGCAAAGCGCGAGTTGGCAAAGATTAACTATCATATACATACAGACGCCATCAAAGCAAACCTTGTGCCGGAAGAGATCAGTCAATACCATCGTTCGCTGATTTATGCTAACGAAGCTGACGTACTCAATGTGGCTTTGTTTGGAATGACGGCAAAGGAATGGCGCGACGCACATCCTGAGGACAAAGGTAATATCCGCGACTACGCAACGATTAACCAACTGATTTGCTTGAGTAATATGGAGAATCTGAATGCCGTCTTTATACATGAAGGCATGCCGCAAGGCGAACGTCTCCAGAAACTCAACCAAATAGCCATCCAACAAATGACCGTGCTTGAGAACGTTGAAAACAAGCGTATATTGAAAGGATAAATAATTCACGTCCCTCTCCAAGACGTTAAACCGGAGACGCTGAGATCGGCAGCGTAAAAAAGCGATTACATAAAAGGCGTTTATTGACGTTGTTTGCGACTAATCCGAATCTTCGCAAAAGTTTTACCAAGTCGTGACAGCAAGATGAATGTCCCGTGGGTATGTTATACATGCCACGCCCTGCTATAGGCGGGGTGGGTTTAGCATATCGGGCGTGGAATTCGGTTGTTTTTCTACTTGGTAAAGGGATTGCGAAGCCCTGGATTAGCGTGAAGAATAGACGGACTTCACGCTTTTTTGTGTGCATGTATGAGGAGTTGAAGAAATGGTAATTAAAAATCACGGGATATATACTATGTATATATAGGGTGTGGTGGGATACGATATACCCTCGATATAGTATCGAGATACACTCAACCCAAATCTGTCTCGCTGGTCTGATTTGGACAAGATAGATGTAAAGACAAACTAAAAATCTAATATCGGAGAATGCCGAAAGCCGAATAATAAAGTGGAGGCAAGAAAAAAACTTAAATTAATATGGAAAACTTTAACCATCATGGTTTGGATGTAATTAGCAGCCGAGTATGTTTAGCATTGGATGACTTTGCTGATGAAAATGGCAATATAGAATTAGATAACTCAACGCATCCAGCAGACAATGACATAATTGACATTCCAGATGATATAATATTATTGTTTGCTCGTTCGATCTTAAATTTGGACGAAGGGAATGATGTATGTAAGAGACGAATGAAAGTTATACTTGAGTATTGGCAAAAAAATGCGACAAATAATATAAGAACTATAACTCTATTTCCCGTAAAAAATAAAGAAGATTTAAGAAAAATCATTCGGTGTGCAGTTTCCGTTAATCCTAATGCCAATCTTAATTGGATAAATGTTTCAAAAATAAAGGATATGTCATTCTTGTTTTGGCAATCTCATTTCAACGGAGATATATCAAAATGGGATGTTTCAAATGTTGAGGATATGTTTGAAATGTTTTACGCTTCAGATTTTAACAATGATATTTCTAAATGGAATGTTGCTAAGGTAAGAAGTATGAAATGGATGTTTCTTCAATCTAAATTCACTAGAAATATCTGTGACTGGACAATCAGTAATGAAACAAAAACAGATGGAATGTTTATGGATTGTCCAATAGCCTCGACAAACAAACCGATGGTATTACAACTTCAAAAATAATATAATTATGAAAACAAAACTTTTTACCCTATTGCTTGCTGTAGCAGCCAGCGTAGGAACGATGATCGCACAAGTTGCCATTGATGGTTTGTATTACAACCTCGATGCCACAAACCATACGGCAGAAGTGGCTTATAGCAGTGCGAGCGGAGAAATTATTATCCCTGCTTCTGTGACCTACAATTCCGTATCGTATAGCGTAACCAGCATTGGAAAAGATGCTTTCAATAATTGCCGCGGTTTGATCTCTGTGACGATTCCGGGTAGCGTCACAAACATTGGAGATTATGCTTTCAATAATTGCCGCGGTTTGATCTCTGTGACGATTCCGGGTAGCGTCACCAGCATTGGACAGTATGCTTTCCATGGTTGCACCGGTTTGACCTCTGTGACGATTGGCAATAGCGTCACCAGCATTGGACGTTCTGCTTTCCATGGTTGCACCGGTTTGACCTCTGTGACGATTGGCAATAGCGTCACAAACATTGGAAGTGGTGCTTTCAGTGGTTGCAGCGGTTTGACATCTGTAACCATAGAAGCAGAAACTCCGCCAACATTGGGGTCGGGTGCTTTTGAAGATACCAATAATTGTCCAATCTATGTCCCTTGCGGTACATTAGATGCGTATAAAACGGCATGGTCATATTCTTCGAGAATAACTCATTCTTTATCTCAAGAATGTATTTATACCATATCTACGACCTCCGCCAATCCCGAATGGGGTACAACGGCTGGCGGTAAATCGGCATTGTATCTTGACGAAGTGGAAATTTCAGCTACAGCTAATTATGGTTATCATTTCGTAAAATGGAATGACAATAACACTTCTAATCCACGTACAGTTTCTGTTGCTAAAGACAAGACCTATACAGCTACTTTTGCGAAGAATGTATATTCCATTACCAAGAATGCAGAGCATGGCTCTATTTCCGGCAATAGTACAGCAGAATACTTGGATTACGTCACGTTGACCGTTAATGCCGACTACGGCTACCATTTCGCTCAATGGAGTGATGGAAACACTGATAATCCGCGCACAATCGTTTTAACCAAAGACACGACCTTTACGGCCGAGTTTGCAAAGAATACCTATACAATATCTACCACCTCAGCCAATCCCGAATGGGGAACAACGGCAGGCGATAAGTCGGCATTGTATCTTGACGAAGTGGAAATTTCAGCTACAGCTAATTATGGTTATCATTTCGTAAAATGGAATGACAATAACACCGCTAATCCTCGAACGGTTTCTGTGACCGAAGACAAGACCTTTATCGCCACTTTTGCGAAGAATGTATATTCCATTACCAAGAATGCCGAGCATGGTACAATCTCTGGCAATAGTTCGGCGGAATACTTGGATTTTGTTACGCTGACCGTTACGCCTGATTATGGCTATCATTTCACACAATGGTCTGACGGACTGAAAGACAACCCGCGTATTGTGCAAATAACGAAAGACACCGCGTTTACAGCTGAGTTTGCGTATGACCGCGTAGGTACGTGTGGAAAAGACTTGGCGTTGGTTTGGTCGTATGACCCGACGAACAAAGTACTGACCATCGGCAATGCCGGTTCGTTTACGGAGAATATACAGTTTGGTGTAGAAGCACCGAACGAAATGGAGGAGTTGGTTATTGGAAACTCCGTCACGGCTATCGGTGCAAACGCTTTTGCGGGCATTGAGACATTGAAGAAAGTGTCTATCGGCGAGTCCGTCAAGACCATCGGAGAGCAAGCGTTCTATAACTGCGTGAACCTCGAAACGATCTTCAACTACCGCCCGACGCCGACGAATGCCTATAGTACTGCCTTTGACGGAGTGGATAAGTTTGAGTGTATGCTGTACGTTCTGCCAAGTTCAATTGACATGTACAAAACTGCAGCCGTTTGGAGGGATTTCTACTACACCTATACCATCGGTGCTGAGGAAGCCACTTTGCTGACCAATGATGTAACCGTAGAGCCGCAGAACAATGCCGCAACGCTCACGTGGCCGACAAACGATAATGCCGCCTCTTATACGATTGAGATTACCAAGGATGGTGTACTCTTCTGCACGTTGACCTTCAATGCTAATGGCCAGTTAACCGGCATTGCTTTTGCTCCCGGTCGCGATGGTACGCGCCACGCTCCGGCTGCAGTTATGACCGCAAACGGCTTACAGTTCACCGTGACAGGTCTGAATAGCGGTACGCAATACGGTTATAACTTAACTGCAAAAGATGCCAATGACCAACCTGTTGCCACCTATTCCGGTAGCTTTACCACGACAAGTGAAGGCAAAGCTACAGGCATCGAAGATGTACAAGGGAACGATGTACAATGTACAAAAGTTCTCCATAACGGCCAGATCCTCATTCTCCGTGGGGACAAAGTCTATACTCTCCAAGGTCAAGAGGTCAAGTAAAGCAACAAAGTACAATGTACATATCAATCAAGCGGGTGCTCTATGAGTTACCCGCTTATTTGTATCTTTATAGTTTTCAACACCCTTCCATTTAGGCGAGCATTTCGCGAGCGTCTCTCGAGCGTCTTAGGAAAATTTATTTTCAATCTTATATATATCGCCTTAAAGGGCATTTATTTGCGATTTGAGAGAATGGTGGTTTTTGATCGAGGGGGTGTCGAAAATGAATGCAAAACGGCTTAAAATGCACGAAAATCGCAAAAAAATGCGCGAAATATTTGCATATGTCATTTTTTTTTTGTAATTTTGCGCGATTTTTATGGCGTTATGACGTCATGACGAAATTACGAAGTTTTTATTAAAATAAAAAATATATGGAAGAAAACAACGAAATCATTAAGAATGATCACATCATCCCCGTGAAGATTGATGAGGAAATGAAATCCTCGTATATCGACTATTCGATGTCTGTGATTGTAAGCCGTGCGCTGCCTGATGTGCGCGACGGTTTCAAGCCGGTACACCGTCGTGTGCTGTTCGGTATGAATGAGCTCGGTAATACGAGCGACAAGCCGACGAAGAAGAGCGCACGTATCGTGGGTGAGGTAATGGGTAAGTACCACCCGCACGGTGATAGTTCTATCTATGGTACGCTTGTGCGTATGGCGCAGCCGTGGGCAATGCGTTATTGCTTAGTGGACGGACAAGGTAACTTCGGTTCGGTTGACGGTGACGGTGCTGCCGCTATGCGTTATACGGAGGCGCGCCTGAGCAAGTTAGCCGAAGAGATGCTGCGCGATATCGAGAAAGATACCGTGGACATGCAGAATAACTTCGACGACAGCCTGAAAGAGCCGACGGTGCTGCCTTGCCGTTTCCCGAACCTATTGGTGAACGGAGCAAGCGGTATCGCCGTAGGTATGGCGACGAATATGCCGACGCATAACCTCTCTGAAGTCATTGACGGCTGCTGCGCGTATATCGATAATATCAAGGCACGCATGCACGACGAGAGTATCGAGGAGATCACGGTAGAGCAGTTGATGGAGCATATCAAGGCGCCTGATTTCCCGACCGGCGGTACCATCTACGGTTATCAGGGTGTACGCGATGCGTATGAGACCGGTCGCGGCCGTGTGATCATCCGTTCGAATGCGGACATTGAGACCGACGATAACGGTCGTGAGCGTATCGTAATCACCGAACTGCCGTATGGCGTGGTGAAGAACGAGTTGGTAAAGGCCATCGCTGAACTGGCGAACGACAAGAAGATCGAAGGCATCTCCGATATTCAGGACCACTCCAAGCGCGATATCCGTATCGTGATCGACGTGAAGCGTGATGCGAACGCACAAGTGGTACTAAACAAACTGTATAAATTCACGGCCCTGCAGTCGAGCTTTGCAGTGAACAGCATTGCGCTGGTGAAAGGCCGTCCGATGTTGCTGAACCTGAAGCAGCTGATCGGCAATTTCATCGAGCACCGAATGGACGTAGTAACGCGTCGTACGAAGTTCGAACTCAGGAAAGCGGAAGAGAAAGCGCATATCTTGGAAGGTTTGATCATCGCGGTGGATAACATCGACGAGGTGGTTCGTATCATCCGTGCCAGCCGTACCCCGGCCGACGCACAGTTGAACCTCGAGGCACGTTTCAACTTGGATAATCTGCAGTCGAAAGCGATCGTGGACATGCGTCTCAGTTCGTTGACCGGTTTGCGTATCGACGAGTTGAAACAGGAATACGAAGAGATCGAGAAACTCATCGCGCACTTGAACGAACTGCTCGCCAGCGAGGAGATGCGTTACGACGTGATCAACACCGAGCTGGTGGAGATCAAAGACAAATACGGAGACGAGCGTCGTACGCAGATCGTGAAGATGGCGACGGAGTTCAATCCTGAAGATATGTACGCTGACGACGATATGGTTATCACCATCTCGCACCTGGGTTATATCAAACGTACGCCGTTGGCTGATTTCCGTCAGCAGACTCGTGGCGGTATCGGTTCGAAAGCCGGTAGTGCCCGTGATCAGGATTTCATCGAGTATGTACACCAGGCTTCGATGCACTCGACGATGATGTTCTTCACGGAGATGGGCCGTCTGTACTGGCTGAAAGTGTATGAGTTGCCGGAAGGTAACAAGCAGTCGAAGGGTCGTGCAATCCAGAATATGATAAACCTGCAGAAGGGTGATAAGGTTCGTACGTGCATCAACGTGAAGGGTCTTAATGATCAGGAATACGTAGAGAACCACTTCCTTATCTTTATCACCAAGAACGGTTTGATGAAGAAGACGACGCTGGAGGCTTATAGCCGTCCACGTGCTAACGGTATCATCGCGTTGGGCCTGCGTGAAGGCGATGAACTGATCGGTGTTACATTGACCGACGGACAAAGCGAGATGTTAGTGGCTTCGTACAACGGTAAGGTATGCCGTTTCAACGAAGGCGGCGTACGTCCGATGGGCCGTTCGGCAACGGGTGTGAAGGCCATTACGTTGGAAGAAGACGGTCAGGATCGCGTGATTGGCACGGTTTGTGTAGAGAAAGGAACAGACAAGAACATCCTGGTGATCTCGGAGAACGGATTCGGTAAGCGTACACCTGTCGATGACGAGAACGGCGAGCCGATCTATCGTATCACCAACCGTGGCGGTAAGGGTGTGAAGACCATCGAGATCACCGAGAAGACCGGTCACCTCGTAGGTATCGAAGCTGTTACCGACGCCGATGACCTGATGCTGATCACTAAGTCCGGTACCGCTATCCGCATGGATATCTCGACGATTCGTCAGACGGGACGTGCCGCACAGGGTGTCAAACTGATCGAGTTACAGAAACGTAACGACAGCCTGATGAGCGGTTGTATCGTTCCGAAGGATGATGCCGAAGAAGAGGTAAGCGCCGTTAACGAAGAGACCGAAGAAAATACTAACGAAACAAATGAATAAGATTATGAAAAAGAGTTTGATTTTGGCAGTTGTTGTACTGATGGGTACAAGCTGCTTTGCACAGAAGAATCCGCTGGTTAAGAAAGCAAAGAGTTATGCGATGGCAGAGACTCCTGATTTCACTGCCGCTCGTGCTACCATCGAAGAAGCGATCGAAGCTGCTCCTACGGCAGAGACCTATTACTGGGCAGGTATGATCGGTTTCCAGGAGATGACGCAGGAGAACTACAACCAGATGATGGGTAAGGGTATCAACCAGGTCAAAGCCGGTCAAGCCGTAGAAGAGAGTTACGCTTATTGGCTCAAAGCCGACGAGTTGGCACAGGTACCGGTACTCAACAAGAAAGGTGTGGAAGTGCCGACCGATCCGAAGATGCGTGGAAACATCAGCAAGAAGATGCTGGAGTACTACAAAAACCAGGAGTTGGTAAAATACGGTATCTATCTGAATGAACAGCGTGATTTTGCGGGTGCTTATCAGGCTTTCAAACTGCATACAGACATGCCGGACCTGGCGATGATGCAAGACGCAAAGATCCAGAAGGAGATGCCGCGTGACACCACTTACGAGCAGTACAAATACTACGCAGCTATCTTTGCCGTTCAGGCAGAGATGCACGAGGAGGCTGTTGCGGTTCTGGAGTCGATGAAAGACGGAGAATACGAGGCGATCTCGGTGAACCAGTTCCTCTATCAGGAGTACGTAGCACTCAAGGACACCGCTAAGTTCGTCCAGACACTGCAAGACGCAATCGCTCGTTTCCCGGGTGAACCGTGGTTCCTGCAGAACCTGATCAACTACTATATCTTCTCCGGTCAGGAGCAGACGGCAGTTGAGTATCTGGCAAAAGCAATCGAGCGTGAACCGAATGTAGCACAGTACCATCACATCAAGGGTAACCTGGATGAGAACTTAGGAAACTATGATGCTGCATTAGCTGATTTCGACGAGGCGCTGCGTTGCGACCCCAACCTGGCAGACGCTATGGCCGGTAAAGGCCGTGTTTATTACAACCAGGCTGTTAAACTGAACGAGGCAGCTGCCTTGATTCAAGATAACAAAGCGTACAAGAAAGCACTGGAAGAGATGAACAGTGTGTTCCGTCAGAGTTTGCCTTTCTTCGAGAAAGCGCACGAGATGGATCCGGATAACCGCGATTATATGATCGTTCTCAAAGGTTTGTACTATCGTTTCCACGACGATGCCAAGTATGAGGCAATCGTTGAGGAGATGAATAAGTGATAATGGGACGTATTCTTGCAATAGACTACGGTCGTAAACGCACAGGAATAGCCGTTACGGATGCCCTCCGTATAACGGCTAATCCTTTGCTTACGATAGAGACGAAGGAATTGCTGAATTGGCTGACCGACTACTTCGCCCATGAACAAGTGGACGAAGTGGTCATCGGTCATCCAACCCAGATGAACGGAGAAGACTCGGAGAGCATGAATTATATACGGCCGTTCATAGGTGTATTCAAAAAGACATTTCCCGATAAACCGATAACTATGTATGACGAGCGCTTCACGTCGGTACTGGCGCACAGGGCGATGATTGACGGGGGAATGAAGAAAAAAGACCGACAGGACAAAGCTGTGGTCGATAAGATCGCCGCTTGTATTATTTTGGAAGGCTATTTAGAAAGCAGACTATGATTTTACCAATATATTTATACGGTCAACCCGTATTAAGAAAAGAAACGGAAGAGATTGAGAACATGCCGGAATTGAAGCAGTTCATTGCCGACATGTATGAGACGCTGACGCAGGCGGAAGGTTGCGGTCTTGCGGCTCCGCAGGTAGGCAAACCCTGGCGGTTGTTTGTGGTGGACGGCAATGAGTTAGCGGAAGATTATCCTGAATGTGCAGGTTTCAAACAGGCATTTATTAATCCTGAGTTGCTGGAAGAGAGTGAAGAGACGTGCACTTATTCCGAAGGCTGTCTGTCGTTACCGGGTATCAGTGAAAACGTGGTGCGGCCGGTGTCGGTGAAGATGCGCTACCTGGATGAGGATTTCAACGAACACACAGAGACCTTCACCGGGTTCAAAGCACGTATCGTGCAACACGAGTATGATCATCTCGAAGGCCATGTGTTCACCGATAGGATTTCACCGATACGCAAGACTTTTGTGCGTAATAAGTTGGCATCGATCGCCAAAGGCAAAACAGGTGCACGATATAAATACAGGAGGAACTGATGAACTGGTTAAACATTATCTTAATGAGCATCGGATTGGCGATGGACTGCTGTGCCATCTCCATTATTCAGGGAATGACGCAGAAGAGCTGGCATTCCCGTGCGTTGCTGATGGCGCTTATCTTCGGTTGTTTTCATATGGGTATGCCGGTGATTGGTTTCTATGCCGGACAGCTGTTCATTGACTTCCTGCAACTCTATATCCCTTGGATTGCCTTGGTGCTGTTAGGATTCATCGGCGGTAAGATGATCTGGGAGTCCACACGGGAAGAAAAAAAACACAAAGATGCCAATTGGCGTATCGTACATCTGCTGATCCTGGCGTTTGCTACCAGTATTGATGTGCTCACGACGGGTTTACTCTTTGCGCCGTACCCCAACCGGTTGTTACCGGCTATTCTGACGATCGGTGGTATCACCGCTGCCTTCTCTTTAGGCGGTTACATCATGGGCGTGCAGCTCGGTAAACGAATGAGTAAACGGGTAGTACGTATTAACGCCATCGGTGGATTGGTACTGATCCTGTTAGGCCTTAAGATCTGGGCGGAGAACTATTTGAACTAAACCATGTTCCTGATACAAAACACATTAGTTTCGCTGGACGTGCTGGAGAAAGAGTTCTGTTGTGACCTCGACACCTGTCACGGTTGCTGTTGCATAGAAGGAGACGCCGGCGCACCGCTGGATGCAGAGGAAGAAACGAAGATCAACGAAATCTTGCCAATTCTTCTTCCGGAGATGACCAAAGAGGCAAGGGCTGTAGTAGCGGAGCAGGGTATTGCTTATAATGACCCTTCCGGAGAACGGGTGACCTCTATCGTGAATAATAAAGACTGCGTCTTTGCACGTACCGACCATAACGGCTGGTGCTATTGCCTGATAGAAAAAGCCTATAACGCAGGAAAAATAGATTTTAAGAAACCTATCTCTTGCCATCTGTATCCTATACGCCTCACTCGGGTAGGCGAATATACGGGTCTGGAATATCACCGATGGGATATTTGCCATTGTGCTCGGCAGAAAGGCAAGAAACTGCATTTACCGATATATCAGTTCCTTAAGGAGCCGCTCATCAGGCGTTTTGGCGAAGATTGGTATAATGAATTATGCCTCACGGCTAACGAATGGAAAAAACAATGCGCGCAGAAATAATTACAATAGGAGACGAACTGTTGATCGGTCAAGTGGTAGATACCAACTCCGCCTGGATGGCCGAGAAACTGAATGAACACGGCATTGAACTGTACCAGATCACCTCGGTGCACGATGACAGTGCGCATATTATTGCTGCACTTAATGAGGCGTTCGGTAGAGCCGATATCGTGCTGACTACCGGTGGTTTAGGTCCCACCAAGGATGATATCACCAAGCACGTGCTCTGTGATTATTTCCATACCCACCTTATTGAAGATACGCGTGTGCGTACCCATGTGGAGGAACTATATAAGGACCGGCCAGACGTGCTCAACCGCCTGACGGCGACGCAGTGGCAAGTGCCGGAAGAGGCAGAGATCCTTGAGAATCGGGTAGGGTCCGCACCGCTCATGGTCTTTCATAAAGACGACAAACTGCTGGCGTGCATGCCCGGCGTGCCGTATGAGATGAAGATAGCGATGGAGGAACAGATACTGCCGTATATAGCAAGCCATCAGTTTGCCGCACGTAAGATACTGCACCAGACATTACAAGTCAGCGGCATACCGGAGTCCTCTTTGGCTATCCTATTGGAGGGTTACGAGGCACAAAAGCCGGAGTATATCCATCTGGCTTATCTACCTAAGGACGGCATGATCCGTCTGCGCCTTTCCGCGTACGGCGAAGCCTCTGAGGGAGAAATGGTGGATTGGTTTAACCGGCTCAAAGAGTTGGTGAGAGACTATCTGATAGCGGAAACGGATGAACCCTTGGAAGTGATTCTCGGCAAATTATTAACGGCTCAAGGCTCAACTATTGCTACTGCAGAGAGTTGTACGGGCGGTAAACTGGCTTCATTGCTGAATAAGCATGCCGGCAGTTCAGCCTTCTATTGGGGATCTGTCATCAGCTATGACAATAGCGTAAAAGAGCATCTTTTGGATGTACCAGCCGAAATGATAAGCGCGCACGGCGTAGTAAGCGAAGAGATTGTGCGGCGGATGGCGAACACCGTTCGCAAACGCATCGGCACGACTTATGCTATCGCAACTTCGGGCATAGCAGGCCCCTCCGGAGGTACACCGGAGAAACCTGTAGGTACGGTATGGATAGCCTGGGCAACACCGGACGGAACGACGGCTGAGTGTTTCCATTTAGGTAAGTTGCGGGAGCAGATCACGGATCGCGCATGTACGAAAGCATTAATCAAAATGATAAAGTTATGCCGGCAATAGAACAATTTCTGTTTGAACCCTCTATCACGCAGTCCCTGCTTTGGCTGACGATTGTGATGACCATAGGTCTATGGCTTGGAGAGAAAGCGAAAATCCGTCAGTTCTCGCTCGGCGTGACGTGGGTGCTTTTCGTAGGAATAGGATTAGCATCATTAGGTGTGAAGATAGACCACTCCGTCGCGCAGTTTGCTAAGGATTTCGGCCTGATACTCTTTGTCTATTCTATTGGTTTACAGGTAGGCCCGTCTTTTTCCCCATTTAAAAAAGGTGGTCTGCAATTAAATATGCTGGCAGCCGCTGTAGTGCTGTTAGGCTGTGTATGCACGATTGTGTTGCATTATATCACCGGTATAGATATGTCCACCCTTGCGGGTGTGATGTCCGGTGCCACAACCTCTACGCCTTCTCTTGCGGCGGCGCAACAGGCATATTTTGATATCACCGGCACTTCCAATCCCGATATTGCAACCGGTTATGCCGTGGCTTATCCGCTAAGTATAGTTGGTGTCATTTTGGCTTTTGAACTAATCCGCCGTTGCTTTAACGTGCAGTTGCCCGAAGAGGAGAAACGCTTGCGCGAGGAGGCATCCGAAGCGGCTGAAGAACCTATCTGTGTGGATCTGACGCTCAATAATCCGCAGTTAGGAGAGATGACTTTACATGACCTGCAACAGGTCTGTCCCGTAAAAGAATTAGTGGTCAGCCGTGTGATAAGGCCGGACGGGTCGGACGAACTGATCAGTGATCAAACCCTCTTCAGTAATGGCGATACAATCCGCATACTGACGGATAAAAAACATCTGAATGCGCTCCGTCTCTTGGGGGCAATGAAAGATTACGATCTGCGTGTGCAAAGCGAGAAATCCGATCATCTGATCTCCCGCCGCATAGCTGTGACGAGGCAGGAATGTAACGGTAAACGGATCCGTTCTTTCAATCTCCGCCAGCAATACCATGCTACAATCACGCGTGTCAGCCGTGCCGGAATAGACCTTTTGGCTACAGACGAGATGATTCTCCAATTAGGCGACCGGCTGATGGTAGTCGGTGATAAAGACGATGTGGGACGCGTAGCGGAGATCTTCGGTAATGAGTTAAAACGGCTGGATGTGCCGCATCTGCTACCCGTATTTTTTGGCATGGTGTTAGGTATATGCGTGGGGTTGTTGCCTATCCCTCTTCCGGGAATGGGACAGACTTTCAAATTAGGATTAGTGGGCGGTTCTCTGATTGTAGCGATCTTGATAGGACATTACGGACCTTATTATAATATGGTTACTTTCTCTACTACATCGGCTAATATGATGCTTCGTCAGGTGGGACTGACGCTCTTTCTGGCAGCATTAGGTCTGAGCGTAGGGGAAGAGTTCGTTCCTACGCTGGTTGACGGAGGATATCTCTGGATAGGTTACGGATTCCTGATAACTCTGATACCTCTTTTTACGATAGGAGTAATAGCCTATAAATGGCTGCATGTCAATTATTTCAATGTAGTAGGTTTGTTAATCGGTTCTATGACCTCCGCTATGGCTCTTCCGTATGCGCAATCGCTTTCCAATGATAATAACCAAGCCTCTGTTTGCTATGCTACCGTCTATCCGTTCACTACGTTTCTACGCGTGATGGCGGCGCAGTTGTTGGTACTGGTTTTTTGCAGTTTCACGACGGCGGATAGTGTCCCTGCGCCGCAGATCTTGCCGCAGACGGTAAACAGTTACGACGGAGAAGAGTACGGACCGACGGTGACAATTGATGACCGGACGATCTATTTTGTAGGTCTGAACCGTGCCGACGGTTCGGCTACCGAAGATATCTATGTCTCCCAACGGGATAGTACAGGTGAATGGACCGCTGCGAAGCGGATACCGGAACTGAGTCACCCGTATCGCAATGAGGCACCGACATCCATCTCAGCAGACGGCGCAACGATGCTGCTGTTTGTGGAAGGAAGGATGTGTTATTCCGTGAAATCGGCTCGTGGATGGTCGGAACCGCAAGCGATGCCGGCACTCTTCCGGATCGGTAACTGGCAGGCCGATGCGATGTTTGCACCCGACGGTTCTGCTATCCTCTTTGCCGCCAATTATCCGACGAAACCGGGTGAACAACCATCTTTGAATATCTTTGTGGCTACCAGGGATGAACAGGGTAGATGGAGTAAACCTTTCTCGATCGGAGAAACAATTAACACGGAAGGCATGGAGCGGTCGCCTTTCCTGCACCCCGACATGCAGACGCTCTATTTCTCTTCTGACCGTCCCGGTACGATGGGGGAACTGGATGTATGGGTGACTCGTCGCCTGTCGGACACCTGTTGGACGTGTTGGTCGGAGCCGGAGAACTTAGGGCCGCAGATCAATACCACCGGTAGAGATTGCTGGTACAAGATATCGACCGACGGTACGCGTGCCTATTATGCCCGTAAGATCGGTCGAAACCATAACATCTACCAGATTGTGCTGCCGGAAGACAAACGGCCTCGTAAAAAAAGCATGCTCGATTTCTAATACCCATTTTTAGGTATTTTGTTTCCCACGCTTGCTTATGTGGGATTTTTTTTGTAATTTTGCACCGTTTTTTTTGAATAAAGTTACGATATACGATGAGAAAAATTATACAAGTATTTATTGTCTTGTTAATTGGAGTGATGACTTCATGGGCACAGGAAGAGTATGATGCCCACTTGGTAGGACACGTTTTGGATGAGAAAACAGGAGAGCATTTGCCTTATGTGAGTGTACAACTAAAAGGAACGTCGATAGGTACCGTTACAGATGAGTCGGGTCACTATTTTTTGAAGAACTTACCTATTGGTAAGCAGACGATTATCTTCTCTTTTGTGGGATATGAAACAATAGAACTGCCGGTTGTCATCAAAGAGCGCACTACTACGGAGTTGAAAACCACTATCCGTGAGGTATCGCAAATGCTCAACAGCGTCGTTGTTACCTCCAATCGCTATGCTACCAAACAGCAGGAAGCAGCTACCATCGTTAATGTGCTGTCGCCAAAGTTGTTTGAAACGACGGCGGTCACTTGTGCTGCGGATGCCTTGGATTTTCAACCGGGTCTGCGCGTGGATAACACTTGCTCCAACTGCGGAAAAACAGAACTTCGCATCAATGGACTCCAAGGCCAATACACCCAGATTCTCATGGATAGCCGACCTGTCTTTTCTTCAATGGCGGCGGTTTATGGTTTGGAACAAGTTCCGGCGGCGATGATTGACCGCATAGAGGTCGTTCGCGGTGGTGGATCAGCGATGTACGGAGCCAATGCGATTGGTGGAGTAGTGAATATTATCACCAAGGAACCCGTTCGAAATTTTGTAAACATCTCCAATACCAGCCATATTAACGAACATGCCTGTTATGATATCCATACGGACCTTAACGCATCTGTGATAAGTGAGAACCGCAAGATAGGAGCGTACCTCTTTGCAACCCATCGTACGCGCAGTGAATATGACCGCGATAACGACGGTTTTAGTGAACTGCCTAAACTGCGTTCTACTACTGCCGGCACACGGGTGTTCTTCAAGACCAGCGCTTATAGCAAGATCATCGCGGAATACCATCATACTACGGATTTTCGTAGGGGAGGAAATAACTTGGATATCGAGCCTCATCAGGCTGATATCGCTGAACAGCTACGCCATAATATCGATGCCGGTTCGTTGGCATTCGATTGGTTTTCGGAGGATAACAGACACTTTGTGTCTGCCTATTCTGCTTTGCAACATATCGGCAGGGAGAGTTATTTCGGCACAGGCAGAGATACAGCGGCTTACGGTCGCAGTACCGATCTCACTTCTACCACTGGTTTACAGTACCGTTTCTCCTATCCCTGCGGTATCGCTAAAGGCGATTTGAGTGTGGGAACAGAGTACACCTTCAATGCATTGCACGACCGCATGTTAGGCTACCACCGTGACCTCATACAGGATGTACATGTGATTGGTGTGTATGCACAAAATGAATGGAAAGGTAAACAATGGAGTGTGCTGGTCGGAGCGCGTCTGGAGAAACATAATTTCCTGACCAATCCGATATGTACACCACGTGCTACCTTCCGTTATACACCTGTGGAAGGCCTTGTCCTTCGTGCCGGTTACAGCAGCGGTTACCGTGCACCACAGGCATACGATGAAGACCTTCATGTGGCTGCGGTAGGAGGAGAAGTGTCTCTCATCACGCTCGATCCCCAACTGCGACCGGAATACTCCCACAGTGCTACCCTCAGTGCAGATTGGTACCGCCAATTCGGTAAATGGGAAATCAACCTCACGGCTGAAGGATTCTACACCTATCTGCAGGACATCTTTATGCTGCGTGAGAACGGAAAAGATGCAGCCGGGAATCTGCTCTTCGTGCGCACTAATGCTGATGCTGCGTGGGTGGGGGGATTGAATGTTGAAGGAAAAATCGCCTTTCGTCTTTCGCCTTTTTCCTTTAGTCTATCAGCAGGATACACCTACCAGCAAAGTCGTTACACCACGCCTCAACAATGGAACCCTACCGTATCAGCGAACACTCGTATGTTACGTACCCCTGATAACTACGGATACCTGCTGATCGATATCCAACCCGTCAAGGACTTTACGATTTCTATCAACGGGAAAGCAACCGGTTCGATGCTTGTGCCGCACCTCGCAGGATTCATTCCCCAAGACGACGAGACGGTCACACCGAGTTTCTGGGACTTAGGAATCCGTTTGGCTTATGACGTACATTTGTATAAACAATATTGTCTGGAGATCAGTTGCGGTGTGAAGAACATCCTTGACCAGTACCAACGGGACATCGATAAAGGCCAATTTAGAGATGCCAGTTATATCTATGGTCCTTCCATACCTCGAACCTTTTTTATAGGTTTGAGCCTGAAAATATAAAATAGAAAAATCGCCCGAAAATGAGCGATTTTTTTGTTTTTATTTGCACATATCAAAAATATTTCGTAACTTTGCACGTTTTTTCGTAAAAACTATTATTGAAAATAATAAAAAACACATATTATGGCAAAGAAACAAAACAAATTTGAGAAGCAGGAAGAACAGCTTCAAGAAGTAAACAACGCGCTCACAGGCGCAGGTAAATGGATCGAGAAAAACTCGAAGAAACTCTCATGGTGTGTAACGATCATCGTACTCCTTATTCTGGGTTTCATGTTCTATCAACAACGTATCGTGCAGCCGAAACACGAGGCAGCTACCGAGGAGAACGGTCAGAACGTATGGGCATATCTCTACAACCAGTTTGAGGTAGCAGCGCAAGGAGACGAGAATATAGAGGGTTTTGCTGCTACAGCCGATTCGTATTCGAACCAAGAGGGTAAGTTGGCTGCATTGTTTGCAGGTACATGCTATTTCCAACTCGGTCAATACGAGGAAGCCGTTAACTACCTTGAGAAATTCTCTTCCGATGACTTGAACTTTAAGGCAGTAGCTAAGCAGTTGCTCGGTGATGCATATGTAGAGTTAGGTGACCTGGAAGCAGCTGTAAATGCTTTCGAAGCTGCAGCTAAGACCGGAAATGAGGTATTCGCTCCGATGAGTCTGAAGAAAGCCGGTCTCGCTTACCTGAAACTGGAGGATAACGAGGCTGCACGTAAAGCTTTCACTTCGATCAAAGAGAATTATCCTGCTTCTGTAGAAGCTCGTGATATAGACAAATACATCGCTATTGCTGAATAATTCGTACATCGTAAATGACTACTGATTTATCGAAATACGATGTGAATCAATTGCCCGGCGCTGACGTCCTTGCACGTCAGCGCTATGCGATAGTGGTAGCGGATTGGAACAGCGAGATCACCTATGCCATGGCGCAGGGCGCTGTCGATACCTTCCTTAAGCATGGTGTGCAAGCCGATAATATCGACCTCATCCATGTGCCCGGTACGGTGGAACTGACTTACGGCGCAGCGCGTATTATGAAAGAGGAGCGCATCGATGCCGTCATCGTTATCGGATGCGTCATCCAAGGCGAGACACCGCATTTTGACTACGTCTGTCAGTCTGTTACCCAAGGTGTTGCCACCTTGAACGCGCAAGGAAAGGTGCCTGTCATCTTCTCCGTGCTGACTGTTCTGAACCAACAGCAGGCATTGGACCGCTGTGGAGGAAAACTCGGTAATAAAGGTGTCGAAGGTGCGTACACTGCTATCCGCATGGCTAACCTGTAACCCGTCCCTATATGAAAGTCTACAAGTTCGGAGGAGCATCCGTGAAGGACGCAGCAGGCGTTCGGAACGTGGAGCACATTGTTCGTTTGACGAACGATGAGCTTATGGTTGTTGTATCCGCTATGGGAAAAACGACCAATGCACTCGAGCGAGTAGTGGAGTTCTGCGATGCCGGAAAAGAAGAGGCAGCGCTGAACCAATGGGTGGATATCATCGACTTCCATGTGGCAATCATGAAGGAACTCGGACTGCAACCCGGTACCGACATTCGGCTCATTGGTGAGATTCCATATGATCCGGCTTTATCTTACGATGAGAACTACGACCAGATTGTTTCTCTCGGAGAGATTATGTCCACTCAGATCGTAGCCGTCTATCTGCTCAAACAAGGTCTGTCCGTCGAATGGTGGAACATGCCTAAACTTCTGCGTACCGATGCCACTTGGCGGGAAGCCGTTGTGGATGACAACGCCAGTTGTGCTGTGATTCAAGCAGGGTGGGAGAGGTCAAATCGCCCCCGTGTGGTTGTTACCCAAGGATTCATCGGCGGAACAGCAGACGGGAAACGAACCACGCTTGGACGGGAAGGCTCAGATTATACGGCTGCATTGCTCGGCAACTACCTCAATGCGGAATCCGTTACCATCTGGAAAGATGTGCCGGGGATACTTAATGCCGATCCACGTATTGAACCCAACACCGTGCTTATCCCTTCTTTGCGTTACAGGGATGCGGTAGAACTGAGTTATTCCGGAGCACAAGTTATTCATCCGAAAACGATTCGACCGCTTGAGAATAAGCATATTCCGTTGTTAGTAAAACCCTTCGGAGACCCCAAGGCGGAGGGATCCCGTATAGCAGATGACGGTATCGGGCCCATCGATGTGCCGGTGTATATATGGAGGAAGAACCAAATCCTCATCACGATGCGTGCGAAAGACTTTGCTTTTGTACTGGAGGAAAGTCTCAGCGAGATCTTCGATATCATTCATACCCATCGGCTCAAAGTGTCCCTCATTCAGTCCTCTGCCGTCACGATCTCTGTTTGTGTCGATAACACCCGTTTCGTACCGGAAGCCATCGAAGCTTTACAAGTTCATTTTAATGTAACCTATAACGATCACTTGTCTTTGCTGACGATCCGTGGCACGACACCGCAGATATTGGAACAAGCCAAACAGGGGAGAACGATTATGTTGAGTCAGACTACCCGCCGTACAGCACGATTGGTGGTCAAAGATAATTAATAAATATCCATGAAATCCTCTTTTCAAAAGTTCTTTACTTGCCAATACTGGCAAGATCAAGCCAAAGCACTGATGCATCTCATATGCACATGGAAGTTCTGGCGTGAACTGATTTTGATGACCGTCGGTATGAGTATCGGTGCTGCCGCAGTCTATTATTTCTTAATGCCGAGCCACCTCATTGTAGGTACCATCTCCGGTCTCTCTATCGTGATCAACACCATCTTCGGTGGTACGCCGGACACCTTCTCTTACCTGGTAATGAGTATCAATGCCTTCCTCTTGCTGCTGGCCTTCATTCTCATCGGCAATGAGTTTGGTATCAAAACGGTCTATACGGCGATGATCCTGGGTCCGTTAACCCAAGTGTGGGACTGGCTCTACCCGAGTTATAACTTCACTCACCAACTCATCACCGATCCGGAGATCATCAGCCAACTCAATGCCGGTACACTCACCGGCGACGGATATATTTTGAATCATTCCGGCGAATGGATGGTGCAGGTGCGTGACAGCGTGATGAGCGGCGGTTTAGGTATGGGTGATGTGTGGTTCGACCTCATCTGCTTCGTGCTCATGCTTAGTATCTGTCAGGCGGTTCTCTTCCGCATCAATGCTTCTACCGGCGGATTGGACATCATCGGTAAGATTGTGAACAAATACATGCATTTCGATATCGGTACTTCCGTGGCAATCGGTGGCGTCATCATCTGCTCTACCGCTTTTCTGATCAATGACTTCCGCATGGTGGTCATCGGTATCATCGGTACATGGATCAACGGTTTAGCAATCGATTATTTCACGGCTTCGCTTAATAAGCGCAAACGCGTATGTCTCATCTCCCCTGACACGGAACGTATCCGGTCGTATATCGTAGATACACTCGTGCGTGGATGTTCCATCTATAAGGTGCAAGGCGGATATAGCGGTGAAGAACATCAAGAGATTCAAGTGCTCCTTACCCAAGATGAGTTCTCATCGTTGATGGCCTTTATCCGGAATAACAAGATTCAGGCATTCATAACTGCCGGTAACTGCTCCGAGGTCTATGGCCTGTGGTTCCGGCATAAAAAGGTACATGGAAAAACTATTGTTGTTAATGAATAAAATGCAAAAAACTGATATGAAACCAACATTATTTATCTTGGCAGCCGGCATGGGAAGCCGTTACGGAGGCCTTAAACAAATGGACGGTCTCGGACCCAATGGCGAAGCCATTTTGGACTACAGCGTCTATGATGCTCTGCGTGCCGGATTCGGCAAAATTGTATTCGTTATCCGTAAGGATTTTGAGGAGGACTTCCGCCGTGTCGTACTCCGCAAATACGAAGGAAAAGTTCAATGTGAGATCTGCTTCCAATCCGTGGATAAAGTGCCTGCTGGCTGTACCTACAACGTAGAACGCACCAAACCTTGGGGTACCAACCATGCCGTTCTCATGGGTAAAGACTTAATCAAAGAACCGTTTGCGGTCATCAATGCTGATGATTTCTATGGAAAAGAGTCCTACCAAGTACTGGCAGATTTCCTCCGTTCGGTGGAAGGCAAACAAGGCCAATACTGCATGGTCGGTTATCGGGTTGCAAACACCCTCAGCGAAAACGGATCCGTCAGCCGCGGTGTATGTACTACCAATGAAGAAGGACTGCTTACAGACGTGGTAGAGCGTACGAAGATAGAGAATAAAAACGGCACCATCGTCTTCACAGAAGATGGAGTGGATACCCAACTCGATCCGCACACGCCTGTCTCCATGAACATGTGGGGATTCACACCGGAGTACTTCCAATACAGTGAAACGGCTTTCAAAGCTTTCCTTGCCGCACATGGACAGGAACTCAAATCGGAGTTCTATATTCCGACACTTGTTAACCAACTCATCACGGAAGGAAAAGCAACGTGCAAAGTGCTGGACACTCCTTCCAAATGGTTCGGAGTTACCTACTCGGAAGATCGTCCGCAGGTGGTTATGAAAATTCATCAATTAATCAAAGAGGGTGTTTACCCGGAGAAATTGTTCTAATATGGCTCGAATTCTCGTTACCGGTGGTACCGGTTATATTGGTTCGCATACCACGGTGGAACTGATGCAGCAAGGATACGATGTTACTATCGTAGATAATCTCAGCAACTCTTCCATCGACGTGCTGGACGGTATTGCGGCTATCGTAGGAAAAAAACCGGATTTTGCAAATATTGACTGTGGTAATTTCGTCGATCTGGATGCCGTGTTCAAACAGTATCCGGATATCGTAGGTGTAATCCATTTTGCAGCCAGCAAAGCAGTAGGCGAATCGGTAGAAAAACCGCTTCTTTACTACCGTAATAATCTCGGTAGTCTCTGTACCTTGCTGGAAGTAATGCGCTTGCATCAGGTAACAAACCTCGTTTTCTCGTCTTCTTGCACAGTGTACGGTCAGCCAGACGCAGCCCATCTGCCTGTTGATGAAACGGCGCCAATCCAGGCTGCACTCTCTCCGTACGGAAACACCAAGCAGATCAATGAGGAGATTATCCGCGATGAGGCACATGCAGATAAAACGCTGAATGCGACGATCTTACGATATTTTAACCCCATTGGCGCGCATCCATCCGCACATATCGGAGAACTGCCGAATGGTGTACCGCAGAACCTTCTGCCGTTCATTACCCAAACGGCTGCTGGACTTCGTCCGGAACTTAAAGTGTTCGGTAATGACTATAACACACCGGACGGTTCTTGCATCCGTGACTATATCTATGTGGTAGATCTGGCAAAAGCACACGTCAAAGCCATCGATCGTATGCTGAATGCTGCAGATCGGGAACAAGTGGAAGTCTTTAATCTCGGTACAGGAACCGGACTCAGTGTCCTCACGCTCATCAACGAGTTTGAAGCGGCTACAGGCGTCAAGATCCCATATACCATTGTCGGCCGTCGGGAAGGAGATATCGAACAGGTATGGGCCGCTCCTAAAAAAGCCAACGAGGTGCTCGGATGGAAAGCAGATACACCTATCCGAGACGTGCTGGCATCCGCTTGGAAATGGGAGAAACGAATCCGAAATATTAAATAATGGCATTATATCCGTTTAAATTCAAACCCCAACTGTTCCATAAACTGTGGGGAGGACATACGATTGAGAAATGGTACGACCATATTCCCGCTGACTATGAAAACGTCGGCGAGGCATGGGTCATCTCGGATATTGACAAATACCCGACGGAGGTGGCTAACGGATCCCATGAAGGCGATTCCTTGCAAGATCTATTGGAGGTTTACATGGATGAATTGGTCGGAGAGCATGTGTATGAGGTCTTCGGAAACCAGTTCCCCTTATTGATGAAGTTTATCGATGCTACTGATGACCTCTCTATTCAAGTGCACCCAGGCGATGAATATGCCATTGAGAACGAGAACTCGTTAGGCAAAACGGAGATGTGGTATGTTATGCCAGCGAAAGGTAACTCGGCCATCTATCTGGGATGGAAACAGCAGATGAACGCTTCTCTTATCCATTCCGCTATCGGAGACGGTACGTTGGCTGATTACCTGCGTGAATACAAAGTGCATGAAGGCGATGTAGCTTTTATCCCTGCCGGAACGGTTCATGCCATGCGACGGGATACCATCGTGGCAGAGATTCAGGAGAACTCCGACCTCACTTACCGTCTCTATGATTACAATAGAGTAGGTAACGATGGCAAGAAACGCCCTCTCAAACTGGATAAAGCGCTGCAAGTTATGGACTTCTCCCCGGAGAATGATGCTACGTGCCTGCCCACTACTCCCCATATGGACGGTGCGGTGAACATCAAGAAGACACCGTACTTCACTACCAATCTCCTGGCACTGACTAAAACCGCTCAACGGGATTATGCACCGCTGGATTCATTCGTGGCATACATGTGCGTGGAAGGGGAGTGTACGGTGACTGCCTTAGACTGCGAAAATGAGGAAAACAAAACCGCCTCTCTGCGTTTAGGAGAAGCGGTACTCATACCTGCGGTACTTAATGACATCGTCATTACCCCAAAAGGACACTGCAAACTACTGGAAATCTACTTGGAAGAATGAGAAATGTACACTTCCGTACGTTCTCGTTTCTACATGATTCGGATGGTTCGTGAAATCGGTATCTTTACCGTGCTCAATAACGAGCCATCCGTTTTCTTTTAATATCTTCTGCCCAAAGATCACGTCAGGCAGGGTAGGTAACTGCTCCAAAGCATAAGGAGGATCGGCAAAGATCAAATCATACTTCGTCCGGCAAGCATTTACAAACTTAAACACATCGCCACGAATCACACTTAAGTTCCGGATCCCTAACTGTCGACAACAAGTGATGATCCAGTTCTGCTGCACATGAGCAATCTCCACCGCCGTCACTTCTCTTGCACCTCTACTCACGCACTCTATACCGATACCACCCGTTCCGGCAAACAGATCCAATACATCTATCCCCTCAAAATCCATTCGGTTGTTGAGCAGATTAAACAAACTCTCCTTGGCAAAATCCGTAGTAGGTCTTGCGGTGATATTTTTAGGGGGCGACAATCGCCGCCCCCCATATGTACCTGAGATAATTCGCATCCGGTTACTCCCAGTTTCCGTGACCACCGTTAGGACTATCGATGTCACCTACCTTCAAACCGACGGTTACATCTTTCACTTGCAGATGCAGGTAGTCATGCGGATCTTTCCGTTTGATCTCTTTACGAGCCTCTGCATCAATCAGGTTCGCCAACTCCTGCTTATCCAAATCCCACAGATAAGCATCGAACGGAGCCATCATCTCGAACAAAGCAACATCACCTTGCTGCGAAGCATAACTGCTGGTCTTGAAGATAAAGCGTGCCTCGTCTTGGCTGTAAGGGATAATGATCAGATCCTTGATCGTCTCGTTGTCATAACGACCGGCGTATAAGGTATCAATCATGTTCGTCTCCATCGTATCACGGCGGAATCCTTGTAACTCGTTCCGTTTGATCTCCGCGTCGTTCGCCCAGATATACGCATACAAAGCCTCTACATCATTCGGATCAAGATTTAACTTCTTGTTCTTCAATGCTTTCTTCTTGGCATTCTCAATGATCTTAACGGCTTTCTCTTCCGTCAACTTCAAGTTCTCCAACTGGTTATCTGTCAAACTCTTCTCCTTACGAATCGATTTCTTCGGAGTGGTCTGCAGGAAGATAACCAACGAATCTGCATTGTCGGTGTACTTGCCAAACACATGATAGTACTCCGTTTGCGCAGCACGCAAATCAATCAGGTGTTGCTTAATTGCTACTTCACGCTCTGCGCGTGTGTCATTAAACTTAATAGGGGTCGTTACACTCTTGATGTTCATCACGATCAGCAGTGCTGATGCAAGACATAGTGCACAAATAAGACCAATTCTTGTTGCTTTCATTATCGGTTAAATTAGATATTTTCAAAAAATCGCTGCAAAGTTACAAAAAAATTTTGATATGTGCAAGAATTTAGAAAAAATTAATCGCATTTATTTGCATAAATAGAAAATTTTTACTAAATTTGCAGCGTTTTTTTGAAAATGACATATGGAAGACAGCAATAAAGTCCTATTTTCAATACTCAATGAGCGTTTGGAACTCTTGCGGCAATTAGATGCCGAGGGAGATTCGGACCGGCGGAGGCATATCGCCAAAGAGACGCAAAATTTGCATGCTCCTATGGCGCATCGGCTCGGTTTGTATCAGATAAAAACCGAGATGGAGGACCTTGCTCTCAAATTCCTGGACTACGACACCTATAAATATATCGCGCACGCGTTGAACGCCAAAAAGGCGGAACGGGAAGCGTATATCGCCTCGTTCATTGCTCCTTTGGAGAAAAAACTGACGGAAGAAGGGTTTAAGTTTACCATCAAAGGACGCCCCAAATCCATCCATTCTATCTATCATAAGATGCAGGCGCAACATTGTGATGTCGATAAGATTTACGACCTCTTTGCCATCCGTATTATTCTCGATTCTCCTTTGGAGAAAGAGAAATCCGATTGCTGGCAGGTCTATTCCCTTATCACCGATGTCTTTACACCGAATCCCAAACGACTCCGTGACTGGCTTTCTGTGCCTAAGGAGAACGGTTATGAGTCGCTGCATACGACCGTTTTGGGTCCTGAGAAACGATGGGTAGAAGTGCAAATCCGTACCCGCCGTATGGATGAAGTGGCGGAGCAGGGAGTGGCTGCTCACTGGTCATACAAAGGTGTCAAAGGCTCTATTGTTCAGAAGTCAGGAGATGTCTATGTCTTTACGCCTACCGGTGACTTACGCCGTCTGCCGGAAGGTGCCACGGTATTGGATTTTGCCTATTCGATACATAGCGAAGTGGGTGCACACTGCGTAGGTGGTACTATTCGAAATCAAAATGTGTCTATCCGGCAAAAACTGGAGAATGGTGACCAGGTGTCTGTTTTGACGTCGCCGAACCAGCACCCGAATGCCGATTGGCTCAATTTTGTAGCTTCTACCAAAGCGAAAAACAAAATCCGGCAAGCGCTCAAAGAGATCGAATACAAGCAGGCGGCGGAAGGAAAAGAGATCATTGACAGGAAGTTCAAAAACTGGAAGATCTCCTACACCGAAGCGGACATCACCAAGATGGCTATCCGGCTCGGTTACAAAGCCGTTTCCGATATGTATCAGTCTGTGGCAAACGGCAAGGAAGATGTGCAGCGACTGCGTGATGTTCTTCTCGAACCCGAAGAAACACCGATTCAACGGGAACACACCGAATATGTGGATCGGTCCGATCTCAAAGGATTGGCGATTGAGGTCGACATGAATGTCAAGAACGTGGATTATAACCTTTCCAAATGTTGTAATCCGCAACCCGGTGACCCCATCTTTGCCTTCGTCTCGGTTCTCAAAGGAATTCGTATCCACCGGATCGATTGCCCGAATGCAGAAGATATTCGTGCCCGTTACCCCTATCGTGTACTTCCTGCCCGTTGGGCGAAAAAAGAATGAGTGACTACCCCAGCATAGTATTGGAGCAGGCAGTGAATCAGATGGCATCGCTGCCGGGAGTAGGGCGCAGAACAGCGCTTCGGCTTGTCTTGCATCTCTTGCGTCAGTCCGACGCGGAAGTGGAAGCGTTCTCCAATGCTTTCACCCGACTCAAGCATGATGTCGTTTATTGCCGGGAGTGCCATAACATCTCTGACACTGAAATCTGTCCGATATGTGGTTCTACGCGCCGGGATCACTCCACAATCTGCGTGGTGGAGAATGTCCAAGATGTCATGTCCATCGAGAATACAGGTCAATACAACGGTGTCTATCACGTGCTCGGAGGTGTTATTTCCCCCATGGAAGGCATTGGACCGAAAGAGATTGAAATAGACTCCCTTATCGACCGTGTCTCCAAAGGAGATATTGATGAGATCATCCTCGCCTTACCTACCACCATGGAAGGCGATACTACCAATTTCTACATCTACCGCCGGCTCCAAAACGCAGACCTAAAGGAGATGCCCAAACTCTCCCAGATCGCCCGTGGCGTGGCTGTCGGCAACCAACTCGAATACACCGACGAGATCACCCTTGGTCGCTCTATCGTTAACCGAATAGCATTTAATGGATAATATGGAAAAGAAAATTGTAAAACAACTTAACTGGTATTACTACGGCATCATGGTTTTTTCGGTCATCGTGCTGACCGTCATGTTCCTGCTTCGGGATAAAGAGATCCTGCCGCATATTAACTACCTCTCGCAACGCGGTGTTTTTATCCAGTATTTCGTTATCTTTGACGCCCTGATCACCATCCCTCTGGGCTTGTATCTGGTCAAATGGCGCAAGACAACGGACCTCAACAAGTACCGTAAACTCGCCACTTGGCGCATTCTCTTGGTCGGTAACTCCATGCCCCTGGGTATAGCAGCGCATTATCTGATGGGAACGCCCCAGTACAGAGCGATGTTCTGGGTAGCTGCCGTAGCTGCCGTTGCTTGGTATTTCACAAAGCCTACCGTAGGCAAACTCGAGAAAGAAACCACAATCGAAGACCCCAACACTCCGACCTATTAACGATTTAACGTATTAACGATTTAACCGTTTAACAATGATTATTGCTTGTGACTTTGATGGTACCATCGTAACCCACGAGTACCCGAAAATCGGTAAACCCATCCCGTTTGCCATTCAGACACTCAAAAAACTGCAGGAAGAAGACCACCATCAGGTCATTCTATGGACCGTTCGTGAAGGAGATCTGCTTCAAGAAGCCATTGACTACTGCAAGTCAAAAGGACTTGAGTTCTACGCGGTTAACTCCAATTATCCGGAAGAAGAACCGGAACACGGAGCAGCACGTAAACTGGTAGCCGACCTGTGGATCGATGACCGCAACCTGGGTGGTTTGCCGGAATGGGGTGTGATCTATAACATGATTCACACCGGTCATCCTTATGATCCGGCTCCGCAAGGAAACATGGAAGATCTCAGCATCAAAAAGAAAAAAGGATTCTTGGGACTCTTTGGAGGATGATCCGACTGCGCAAAATAGAACCTTCCGATCTGCCGTTCCTCTACCAATGGGAGAATGATGCGACAGCTTGGGCGGACGGGGCGAACCATAACCCTTTGTCCCAACAGGATCTGCGTGCCTATATCGAATCGACGACAGGCGATATCTACCGCGACGGTCAACTCCGTCTCATTATAGAAGATGATGACAAAACGATAGGCTGCATTGATCTCTTTGATTTTGATCCCCGAAATCGCCGTGCAGCTATCGGGATGTACATTGCACCCGAATACCGAGGTCATGGAGTAGGGCATGTGGCCGTCAAACAACTCGAAGCATACGCGTTTGACTTCTTGAAACTTCGTGTGCTTTATGCTGTGATTGCGATAACCAACATCCCTTGTTCCTCTCTTTATCAAAAAGCCGGCTATCACCCTTCGTCACCCTTGAGCGCTTGGACACTTGAATCGGATGCGATTATTTGGATAAAAAATCAATAAAAATGGCATACACTCTTGTGTATGTCATTATTTTTTTGTAACTTTGCAGCCGATTTGAGAAAAATTCGCAATCATAAATTATAAATCATTAATCATTATGAAACCCACACACATTGAACATTTGGGTATTGCAGTAACCTCTATCGAAGAGGCTGCACCCTTCTTTGAGTTCCTTTCAGGAAACAAGTGCTATTCGATTGAAGTAGTTGAGGATCAGAAAGTTCGCACCGCTTTCTTTAAAGTAGGTGAAGTGAAGATCGAGTTGCTCGAGCCAACGAGTCCGGAATCGACCATCGCTAAGTTCATCGAGAAGAACGGTGGCCGCGGCGGTGTGCACCATGTTGCTTTCAACGTAGAGAACGTAGCAGAAGCGCTTGCTGAATGCGAGGCTGCCGGTATCCAACTCATCGACAAAGCGCCGCGTAAAGGTGCTGAGAACCTCATGATCGCCTTCCTCCACCCGAAATCTACCAAGGGTGTATTAACTGAATTGTGTCAACAGCCGAAATAATCGCATTATGGATTCTGCTAAATTAAATAAGCTGATTGAGAACCGCGAAAAGGCGCAAGCTGGTGGCGGTGAAGCAGCCGTAGAAAAGCATCACGCAAAGGGTAGTTATACCTGCCGTGAGCGTATTAATATGCTGCTCGACGAAGGTTCGTTCGAAGAAGTGAACATGTTCTTGACACACCGTTGTCATGACTTCGGAATGGAGAAGAAAGTGTTCCTGGGTGATGGTGTAGCTGTAGGATCGGGTACTATTGACGGTCGTCTGGTATTCGTCTTTGCACAAGATGCAACGGTCATTGGCGGTTCGCTCTCGGAGACCATGGCACAAAAAATCTGCAACGTCATGGATCAGGCTATGAAACTCGGCGCTCCAATCATCGGTCTGAACGACTCGGGTGGAGCACGTATCCAGGAAGGTGCATGTGCTCTTGCTGGTTACGCAGAGATCTTCGAGCGTAACATCCTGGCTTCGGGTGTCGTACCCCAGATATCTGTCATCTTTGGTCCGTGCGCCGGTGGTGCTGTGTATAGTCCTGCGCTCACCGACTTCATCATGATGACCGAGCAGAACAGTTACATGTTCATCACTGGTCCGAAGGTAGTAAAATCCGTTACCGGAGAAGATGTGACGGTAGAGCAACTCGGTGGTGCACATATCCATGCTACCAAATCGGGCGTTACCCATTTTGTAGCGACTACCGAAGAAGAGGCGCTGGCAGAAGTGCGTCGTCTCGTTTCCTTCATCCCGCAGAATAATATGGAAGAGGCGCCTGTCTATGCATGCACGGACGATATCACGCGCGTGGACGATAACCTCAACGACATCGTTCCGGACGATCCGAACAAACCCTACGACATGCATGAGATCATCAATACCATCGTCGATAACGGGGACTTCATGGAGGTACATAAAGACTACGCCAAGAACGTCATTTGTGGTTTCGCTCGTTTCAATGGTCGCTCCACCGGTATCATCGCCAATCAGCCTTCTTGGCTGGCAGGTGTGCTGGACTGTGACGCCAGCCGTAAAGCTGCGCGTTTCGTTCGTTTCTGCGACGCCTTCAATATCCAGATCCTTACCCTCGTTGACGTTCCGGGATTCCTTTGCGGAACCGGACAAGAGTACGCAGGTATCATCGATCATGGTGCAAAACTGATGTTTGCTTATGGCGAAGCAACTGTTCCGAAAGTAACCATTACCGTTCGTAAGTCGTACGGCGGTTCGCATATTGTGATGAGTTGTAAGCAACTCAGAGGCGATGTATGCTACGCATGGCCGAATGCGGAGATCGCAGTCATGGGTGCAAGTGGTGCAGTAGGTGTGCTCCAAGCGAAAGCTATCAAGGCCATCGAAGATCCGGCTGAGAAGAAAGCCTTCATCGCTGAGAAGGAAGCAGAGTACAAAGACCTCTTCGCTTCTCCGTATCAGGCAGCTAACCGCGGATATATCGATGACGTCATTGAGCCGCGCTACACCCGTAGCCGTATCATCCGTGCGTTTGAGATGTTGCAGACCAAACGTCTGACTAACCCGCTCAAGAAACACTCGAATATTCCATTGTAATTCGTAATTTTTAATTTTTAATTCATAAATTACTATGGTTTTACTCGCAGTAACCGCAGATACATGGATTGTAACCGGCTTAGGTTTCGGAATCGTGTTGGTGCTCCTTTTCTGCCTCGTCTATATCCTTCAAGGATTTGGATGGATCATGCAGAAAGCCACCGCCCCGCGTGCTCCGAAAGCAGAACAACCGGCTCCCGCTCCGAAGGCTTCCGCTACATCAGCGGAGCCGACGGACGAGGGCACTAAAGCCGCTATCGCTATGTCTCTGGCACAAGCAGGGGATGAAGACATCGCTGCTATCGCGTACGCCCTTTACCTCGCGTGCGACGCTAAACATGACATTCCAACCGCTATGATCTCGCTCAAACAACACGAGACCGCTTGGAATACAAAATCAACAGGAATGAATAATGTCGGTTTCTGATAATGAATGCTGACAAAGAAAACTTATAAAAACAATGAAAGAATTCACATTTAAAATCAATGGCGCCGAGTACAAGTGCGCTGTAGAAGAAATCGAGGCCGGTAAAACGAACGTAACCGTTAACGGCAAAGTATATGAAGTAGAAACAGAAGCAGCTGCTCCGGCTAAACCGGTTGCAAAACCTGCTCCGGTGGCTCCGAAAGCAGCTCCGGCTCCTGCCGCTGCACCCAAAACAGAGGCTAAACCCGCTGCAGCACCCGCCGCAGGTGGTGTTCAAGTGAAGAGCCCGCTGCCCGGTTCGGTAATCAAAGTGCTGGTAAGCGAAGGGCAGGCAGTAAAGAAAGGCGATACTCTTCTGACCCTTGAGTCCATGAAGATGGAGAACGCTATCATGGCAGAAGCCGACGGTACGGTAAAACAGATCGCCGTTACTCCGGGACAAAACGTAATGCAGGATGACCTCCTCATCGTTTTAGGATAAGTGCACCATCAATAGCAGACAACAATGAATATTGGTGAATTTTTCCAAGGCATGGGATTCATGCAGATCAGTTGGCAACAAGGCGTGATGCTCTTGGTGTCGTTCTTACTGCTATACCTTGCTATTCATAAGAAATACGAGCCGCTTCTGCTGCTTCCTATCGCTTTCGGTATGTTGCTGACTAACCTTCCGGGTGCCGGCATGTTCCATAGTGAGTTATGGGCTGATTTTGTCAATCCTGACAGTCCGCTGTACCACTCCTATGGTGCCGTCATGAAGGAAGGAGGACTGCTTGACGTGCTCTATATCGGTGTCAAAGCAGGTGTTTACCCCTGCCTTATTTTCATCGGTGTAGGTGCGATGACGGATTTCGGACCGCTGATTGCGAACCCCAAGTCCCTCCTTCTCGGAGCAGCTGCGCAGATCGGTATTTTTGCTACCTTCCTCTGCGCCAATGCTATGGGATTCAGTCCTGCAGAAGCCGGTTCGATCGGTATCATCGGTGGTGCAGATGGTCCTACCTCCATCTTCTTAACCTCCAAACTGGCTCCGTCATTATTAGGCCCGATCGCGATTGCGGCCTATAGTTACATGGCACTCGTGCCGGTCATCCAACCGCCTATCATGCGTGCGTTGACCACCAAGAAAGAGCGTGCCATTAAGATGGGTCAACTCCGCCCTGTTTCTAAGACAGAGAAGATCGTCTTCCCGATTATCATTACCGCTATCGTAGCCCTCATCCTTCCGGATGCAGCGCCGCTGATCGGATGTCTGATGCTGGGTAACCTGATGAAAGAGTGTGGAGTAGTGGATCGTCTGTCCAAGACCGCGCAGAACGAGTTGATGAACATCGTCGTCATCTTCCTCGGTCTCTCGGTGGGTGCAACCGCTACCGGCGCCAGCTTCCTCAACTGGCAAACGATCATGATCCTCTCCATGGGTATCGTAGCGTTTGGTTTAGGAAGTGCAGGCGGTGTGCTGTTGGCTAAGTTCATGAATCTCTTCCTTAAGGAGAAGATCAATCCGCTCATCGGTTCTGCCGGTGTATCTGCCGTACCTATGGCCGCACGTGTCAGCCAGACAGTGGGACAAGAAGAGAACCCGTCTAACTTCCTGCTCATGCATGCCATGGGTCCGAACGTAGCCGGTGTGATCGGTTCTGCCGTGGCTGCAGGTGTTCTATTAACCATGCTTGGCTAACAGCCAATAGCTAACGGCTAAAGTATGTCTAACCGACAGATAGGAACAATAGTACTGGTAATAGCCATGATCATCGTGGCTATTTCCGTTTTGTTCACCAACAACCTGGCGCGTTCCCTGCAAGCGGAAGAACAGAAGAAAATGGCCATATGGGCGACGGCGGAACAGCAACTGGCGTCAGCGGATGAGAACACGGATATCGAGTTCTGCTGGTCGATCATCGAAGGAAACACCACTATCCCTGTCTGCATTCTTGATGCAGAGGATAAGGTGACGGATTTCCGGAATATCGAGGCCGATCAAGCCGGAAAACTCAAACATGGTCCGATAGAACTGAAGATCGATGAACAAAACACGCTGTTCATCTATTGGGGAGACAGCAATCTGCTCACCCGGTTACGGTACGTTCCCTATGCGCAGTTTGCCCTTATCTTCATCTTCATGACCATCGCTGTCATTACGATGCTTACCGGTCAACGCAGCGAACAGAACCGCCTCTGGGTAGGTTTGTCCAAGGAAACGGCGCACCAGCTCGGTACACCGATCTCGTCACTCCATGCCTGGCAACAACTGCTGGCAGACAAATATCCGAACGATGAGTATGTACCGCAGATGAAACGGGATATTGACCGGCTCCAGATGATTGCCGATCGTTTTCAGAAGATCGGTTCGGAACCTGCCCTGCAGTCGGAGAACCTCATCCCCGTCATTCAGAATGCCACCGCTTACATGCGTGCACGCATATCCAACCGCATCGTGATCGATGACAGTTCGATGAACAACGCCATCGGACGAAACGTGCAACTCAATGCACCACTCATGCAGTGGGTGATAGAGAACCTGCTTAAAAATGCCGTAGATGCGATATCAGGGAAAGGAGCAATCACCATCCAACTGCATGAGAACGAGCATGATGTGATGCTCGACATCTCCGATACCGGCAAAGGAATGGATAAGAAAACCCAGCGACGAATCTTCGTGCCGGGCTTTACTTCCAAACAAAGAGGATGGGGTTTAGGCCTTCCACTCGCCAAACGTATCGTCGAGCAGTACCATGGAGGCAAACTGATCCTTAAGCATAGCCAACCGGGTGTCGGAACTACCTTCCGCATCGTGCTTAAAAAAGCCGAAAACGGTTGAGCCGCTACCGCTCATACTCGCATAATAAGCGCCTGCGTCCAGCAGACGCTTTTTTATGTCTGCTATAACAGGGTGCTTCTCAAACACCGTCGCCTCGAAATCATTCTTAAATTTATCCAGGTTTCCCAGGATTCCTAGTTTTCCTAGTCCCTCACCGCTAATCGTAATCCCGCTATATGCCTCACGCGTAGAGACACCTTCTTCCGGCTTAATCATGATAATGCGTGTGCCTTTGAGGTCTAAGTCTATCGGCGTCAACTTGTCTCCGATCCCCTCAGCAAAACACGGCGTGTTATAGATAAAGAAAGCACAATCCGCTCCTAACGTGGCCACCTCTTTCGCTAATGCTTCTTTACCAAGCCCTAATTGGAATAACTCATTCAACGCAAGCGCCATATGCGCCGCATCGCTGCTTCCGCCACCTAAACCGGCTCCGAAAGGGATATTCTTTTTAAAACGGATAGATACCGGTCCGATCTGCGGATATTTCGCCTTCATCTGCCGGTAGCACTTCACAATCAGATTATCTTCCGGCGCACAATCCACCGCAATGCCTTCCTGTTTAAAGACTATATCGCTTTTGTCTTTGAGCGCAGCGGTCTTTGAACTTTCGACTATATTTACTTCCAACTCATCATGCAGTCCGTAGATAGGCACGAAAATGGTCTCCAGATCATGGTATCCGTCCGGCCGTTTACGCACCACACGCAAGCCCAGATTGATTTTACAATTCGGATAAAGAATCATTATTTTATTAATTTGCGTGCAAAATTACAGTTTTTTTTTGACATATGCAAATTTTTTTGTACCTTTGCAGCGTAATTGATTTGAATCATTATGAAAAAAACATTCTTTATCTTATTATTGGCGTTGAGTACGGTGTCTATTCAGGCGCAGCACCATCATCACGATGAAAGAGGTGGCCATGGTAGAGGACATCATCGCATCGAGTGCGCTACCCGTGAACAGATGGGTATGACCATGCAAGTGTTGAACGATCAGTCGTTTGACGACAAGAAACTGGAAATAGCTCAGTTATGCGTAGTCTTGGGACATTTCTGTGTTGAGGATTTGGCACGCATGGCGGAAGTGTTCTCGTTCGACGATAATCGTTTGAAGTTCCTCATCTATGCATACGATTACTGTGAAGATCAGCAGAATTACTATGCCTTACGCGATTCTTTCTCGTTCCGCAGCAATTTCGATGCTTTGATGGACGCAGTTATGCCGGGTGTCCGCCATTAATCCATCAAGGATAGTACTGATGCAGACGCGCATGCGTACCAACATGCGCACAAGTATAGAACTCGGAGTGGGAGGAAGCCCCATCCACTTCTGAAGGAGCAACGAACAAACGCAGGAGATAATCCTGCGTTTGCTGTTTTAATGATGTTAATTTCATTTTCATAGTTGTTCAGTTTTTAGTTTAATGGCAAAAGTTGCTTATTCTATCTTTTTCTAAATCGAGTGCAAAGGTACTACATTTTTGTGAATTATGCAAGAGAAAAATCTATTTTTGTGAACAATAAACGTGAACAGTATATCGGTAAATTTTGCACACAAATCTACACGTCACAAACTGCAGCAAAATACACCTATTCAACTTCCTTTCCATCCGTCATCCCAATAGAGTAGAGTAGCATCCCAAATCAAAATGTTCTATATTTCACCCTCTCACGATCTACGGTATAGTTGTTGAAAATATACGTATTTATAACATATAACACATTATATTTCAGCATTTATAGCGTTTACTTAAACTTGCACTTTGTTAATTTCTTAACAATCGTATCGTTTTATAGATAAAAGTAATATTGGATGGTCAATAGTATATATAAATAGTTCATAATGTGCATATTAGATATATTATATAAAGTAAAATAACGATAGCATTTTAAATGCAGTTGTGTAGATGGTGCTTAAGATCGGTTCGATACCTCCAAATTGTTCCACGCTTAGTGCTCACAGATGACTGTTCACAAGGCAAAACTGTAAGATATTCACAAATAACAAAAATATTTTTAAAATAATCGTGCATATATTTGTGTATTTCGATATTTTTTTGTACCTTTGCACTCGATTTAGAAAAACTACGTCAAACAACTTCAAACAATTTCAAACAAATATGTCCGATAAAGAACGTATAGAAACCTTGATGCAGTCCTTGAATTTCTCTGCACGTCAGTTTGCTGCTGAGATTCATGTGCAACCGGGAACGATCAGTAATATGATGGCCGGGCGGAATAACCCGAGTCTGGAAGTGATGAAGCGGATCATGGAGCGTTATCCTACGCTTAATCCCGAATGGTTGATTGCCGGTAGAGGGGAGATGTGGCGTACGGAACCTGGGAAAGATCCGGGTTTGTTTGATACGCAAGCACCGGATCCGGGAACGAAACCCAGAAGGACGGCACAAAAAGAAGAGCCGCAAATCATTGCAGCTCCTTCTAAACAGATCAAGAATATCGTCGTCTATTTCACCGATGGTACTTATCAGGAGTTTACACCAACGCTATCTTAAGCACTTCGCTGATATCATGCACATAGTGCAGTTTTAAGCCCTTCAGGTAGATTTCAGCAATCTCCATCACGTCTTTGCGGTTTTCCTCGCAGAGGATGATATCCGTGATACCTGCTCGTTTTGCGGCGAGCAGTTTTTCTTTGACACCACCGATAGGCAGCACCTTCCCGCGCAGCGTCATCTCACCCGTCATCGCGATTCTCGGTTTGACTAACCGTTTCGTAAACGCACTCACTAATGCCGTGGTCATCGTGATACCGGCACTCGGACCGTCTTTCGGTATCGCTCCTTCCGGCACATGGATATGCACGGCCGTCTTCTCGAACACGTCAGGTTTGATGCCGAGTTCTTTGGCATGCGCCTTGACGTAACCTAACGCTAAGGTCGCCGATTCTTTCATCACGTCGCCGAGGTTACCCGTCAGCGTCAGACTCGGTGCTTTCGCTGCAGAGAGGCTCGTCTCGATGAACAAGATCTCGCCACCCACTTGCGTCCACGCCAGACCGGTCACGACACCCACATATTTGTTGGTCTCCCAACTGTCGCGGCTGAAACGTGCCTGTCCTAAGTAGTTCCGCAGATCGTCAAGCGTCACGGTGGGGTTGTATTCCTCGCCTAACGCAATCTTCGTATCTACCTTCCGGCAGATGGTAGCGATCTGACGCTCCAGACTGCGCACACCCGATTCACGCGTGTAATCATCAATGATATGAGAAAGAATCTCCTTCTTGAACTTCAACTGACTCGCCTTCAGACCATGGTTCGCCAGCTCCTTCGGAATGAGATGCTGCTTGGCGATCTCTTCTTTCTCTTCCTGCAGGTATCCCGTCATCTCGATCAACTCCATACGATCGAGTAGGGGTCTTGGTACGGTCTCCAGACTGTTGGCAGTGGCAATAAACAGCACCTTGCTCAGGTCATAATCGACGTCCAGATAGTTGTCATGGAAGGTGCTGTTCTGTTCCGGATCCAGTACTTCGAGCAATGCTGCCGTCGGATCGCCTTTGTAATCGGCACCGATCTTATCCACCTCATCGAGCACGAAGACGGGATTCGAAGTGCCGCATTTCTTGATGCTGTCAATGATACGACCCGGCAGTGCACCGATATACGTTCGACGATGTCCACGGATCTCCGCCTCATCGTGCAAACCGCCTAACGACACCCGTGCATACTTGCGTCCCAAGGCTTCGGCCACACTCTTTCCGAGACTTGTTTTGCCGACACCCGGAGGGCCGAACAAACACAGTATCGGACTTTTCACCGGATGAGATTCTTTGTCTTTTTTGCTGCGAAGTGCCAATTGGCGTTGTACCGCCAAGTATTCGACAATCCGTTCTTTCACTTTATCCAATCCGTAGTGATCCCGATCGAGCACCTCTTTGGCGTGCTGCATATCGTAGTTATCCTCGGAATAAATGCCCCAAGGCAGTTCTAAAAACGTGTTCAGATAATCGAGTTGGGTAGAGTAGTCAGGAGAGAAAGCATGCATATGTTCGAGCCTTTTCACCTCCTTCTCAAAGCGTTCTGCCACCGCTTCCGACCATTGTTTCTCCTTGGCACGATCCCGTAAATCCTGGATGGTCTTCTCGTTGTCATCGTTGGTGCCCAAGTCCTTTTTGATGGTCTCCATCTCCTGCTGCAGGAAGTACTCCCGTTGCCGCTGGTCGATCTTCTCTGCCGTACGACGGCGGATATCAGCCTTGATGGTCAGTTCCTCCAAGTCGCGCTGCAGAATAGTCAGTAAGGCTTCGGCACGCTCCATCATCGAGTGGATTTCAAGCAGGCCTTGTTTTTGATCGGAAGGCATGTGGTAGATGGAGCACACATAGTTCACCATCATCGAGTCATCCACAATATTCTTGATCGATGTCTGCAGACCTGCCGGCGCATTCTCACGCTCCTCTAAGATCTTCACAACCGTCTCCCGGATACTCTCAGCGGTCGCTTTGAACTCCTGCCGTTCACTTCTCGGCGGCAAGTGTTCCTCCATCTCCATCGCTTGCGCCTTGAGACGTCCGTCCTCTTCAATGATGTCGGAAACCTGAATACGGTGAAAACTCTCAAAGATCGTCATCATCGTATCTTTGCCCATTTCCGGAACAGGAATGATCTGCAGCACACGAGCCAAGACACCGGTCGAGTACAGATCCTCCGCCTTCGGTTCCGCCACTTTGCCGTCTTTCTGCGTAAGCAAAATCAATTGTCGGTTCTCCTTCAATGCCGCCTTAATCAGTTTCAAACTGCTTTTCTTAGAAACGGCGATAGGGAGCATCACCCCCGGAAACAAAACCGTATTCTTAATAGGTAGTACGTCTGTATAATTGATTTCTTCCATATACTATTTTACATAATCACGATTAGATTCCTAAACGTATATTTCTTTCATTAGGCATTGTACAAGAATTATACCAAAGAAAAAGAACTGACAAATTGGCAGAGATAATTGACAGAGGTTAATCGATGTACGTGACGTACGAACCACGGATACATTTCCAGCGACCGTCATCTAACAGGATCACGCGGTCACCATAGACACCGCTGAGCTTATCGCCGTCTGCATCCACAGCATACCAGTAACTGCCTTGTTTGATCAAGAAACAGCCGTTCCAGAAGATATACGGACCTTCGTACGAGTAACAGTCCACCTTACGGCCCGAACAATGATAGATGTCCCAATATCCGGAACTGCGCTGCACCGCCACATAACCGAACGGATAATATAACATATCCTTGCCGTAGATGCCGCTTACCAGGTCGCCGTCTGCGTCGGCCAGATACCAGGTATTACCACGCCGAACGCGGTAATAACCGTTGTACAGCAGGTTGATCTGGTCGCCGTAAAGAATCGAATAACCGTCACGATAGATATAAATCTTTTGGCCGGAAGTCTTCACCATGCAGCCGTTCCACAGATCCTGGAAATGGTCCGTACAGGCCACGGATTTGCGTGTCGTCAGCTCATGACCCGTGTCTTCGAACCACAGGTCATACTTGTCCGACACCACATATTGCGCCTGCATCGTCGCGCAAGCCAATAGCGTTACTATGAAGAGACCAATCCGTTTCATATCCCCTACTCTACAATTTTCGTGCCAAACCCCTACCCTTTCAGCGGTTCATATAGCCCCATAGAGCCAAAATGCTCTAAGAATCATAGCACGAGATCCCATTTGTGACGCACTTATCGCGTACAAATAACGCACTTATCTCGCACTTATCACGCACTAATTTTAGTATGTGAATTTGTTGGTATTATATACGTAGTATATAATACTGGAGAGATGATGGATTTGACACAAAAAAAAGCACCGTGTAGCGTTTGCGCGAGAAAACTTCCTTAAGATAGGATTTGAGGCCTGCTTTTTCCTCTGTAATCCGACCACCTCATTCGCTACCACGTAAGTGGGTCACGGCGTAGAGTATCGGCACGCCATTAGTGAAGCATTTGCACTCGGTTAGTTGTTATTTGTTGAGTTTTCCGGTCTCGTAGCTACACGGCACTTATATTTACGATTGGACGATTTACGATTTACGATTAGTTATTGTTACCTACGCCAGCCGATCGTGAAGACGATACGGTGGGTGTCGGTATGTATGTCATAGGGGTTAGACAGTTCGTGGGCAAAGAGGTTGATCCCTTGCCAACGGTACTGGTAAGCCGCCTGAACGATCACGTTTTCTCCCCTGTAACCGACTGCGCAGGATGCGTATTGGGTTTGACGAGGATGAATGAAATAGGTGTCCTGTCGGTCAAAGGTAGGATACATGGGGATGATTTTGTCTGCCGGTTGAAACGTACTCTCATACGCATATCCGGCGTTGATATACAGGCCTAAAACAGGGATTACTTCGAGTCCGACACGAAGGGAATGAACCGCATCTTCTTTAGATTGCTTGGTATAATCGTGCTGGAAGGAAAGCATGCCATATGCGCCGCATTGGAAAGCAACGGAGGTGCTGAGATGGAGCGGCAGATGGAAAGATCTATCCCGTGACGACATACTCGGTGCTACGGAGCGACGGAGGGAGTCCGTCTGTGCGTAGAGTGTTCCGGAAGTGTAGGTTCGAAGCGATCCGAGAGAGGGTGTCTGGAGACCAAAACCGATGCGTAACCATTGAACGGGCCGATAGAGGAAACCGAAGGAGAAATTGCAGCTGACACCGGAGAATTGCAGCGAAGTGTTGTTTTCCGTATAGAGCCGAACACCTTCGACATTCGTGGAGTCAAATTTCTCTATATATTCCGCATCGGAATTGAGGATGTAATCCTGAATATGCAGCCCCATACCGAAGTAGAACTGATGGCCGAAATTCATAGACCAATCGAAGGCATATTCACTAACCGATCCGGCTTCCCAGAGCTTGAGTTTGTTATAGGACGTGAGCGGATCATTGCAGACAGGGATATCCAAAGCCGGAAGGAGAGAGCCTATGGACGGCTCGTTGTACGCATAGGCTTCGTAGGTTCGGTTATAGGTATGCATGCGCCGGTAAGCGAACATGAAGTTATGCGTCTGCACTCCCCAAGGATGGGAGGAATAGGTCGGAATACTGAGCACGAGCGAGGCCTGCGGACACATGAAGAGTGTGCGGCGGGGTTTGGACAAGTATTCAGGAGACTGCCAGGTATGATCGATCATCTCATCGAAGGTGATGAGCACTTCCGAATGCTGGTAAAGCCCGAGACAGGCAGGGTTATCGAAGACCGAAGAGGGGTCACCGCCGATGGCCGTCATCGCACCGGACATACCCACATAACGCGCCGTACCCATGATGGTTCGCTCAGAGAGACGGGAGAAGTCTTGACAAAAGCCTACCCCTACCCTCCCTAAAAGGAGGGAGATTATAATGAATATGTATCTGAGGCGTTTCATCGATTGATACGGACGGTTACGGTGGTGTCTTGGACGTTGAGATACTCAAGCGTCGGGGTTTCCGGAGCGGGAGTTTCGGGAGTACTCGGAGTATTCTGAGAACTCTGCGTTTTCGGAGTAGTCTGAGTCTTCGAAGAAGACGAGGTTTTGTCTTCCCAATGATAGGCATCGTCCACGTAGAGCTGCATGGAAGAGCAGCCGGTGAGGGCGAGGGCGAAAAGGGATAGTATGACGGGTCTTCTGGTCATGTCGTTATGACGTTATGTCGTAATGACGACGATTAAATCTTTCTAAAGCCGATGATCTCACGAACTTCTTCGATGGTTTTTTCTGCACGGGCGGCAGCGGCTTCGGCACCTTGACGCATAATCCGGTCGAGGAGTGCGTCATCGGACGAATATGCCAAGATCTTCTCACGAATCGGTGCGAGAAGGGTGTTGGCATCCGCAGCCATCTGTTTCTTCATATCGCCATAACGGATCTGCATGTTGTTGTAGAGATCGTTATAGTAATCTGCGGCTTCTTTACCGGAAAGGAGTTCGCAAAGCAGGAAGAGGTTTTGGATGACCTCGGGTTTCTCCTGGTTGAGTTGGGTGGGTCCTTGGTCGGTTACGGCACGCATAATCTTCTTGGTGACGGTTTTCTCGTCATCGCAGAGATAGAGGCAGTTTCCTTCGGATTTACCCATTTTTCCGGTACCATCGAGACCGGGCACTTTGACTGCTTTATCGGCGAAATGGAAGGAAGCGGGTTCTTTGAAATACTCGACGTTATAGATTCTATTGAATCTACGGGCAAAGAGACGCGCCATTTCCATGTTCTGTTCCTGGTCTTTTCCTACCGGCACTTTGTCGGCCTTGTGCATGAGGATATCGGCAGCCATGAGGCAGGGATAGGTCAGCAGACCTGCGTTGACGTTATCGGGTTGCTTGCGCACTTTCTCTTTGAAAGAAGTGACGCGTTCGAGTTCTCCGAGATAGGCGTTCATATTGAGGTATAGGTAGAGTTCCAGTACCTGTTTGACGTCAGACTGCACGTATATCGGTGCTTTCTCGGGGTCGATACCGCAAGCGAGGTATTCGGAAAGGATGGTTTTTACAGAGCGTTTGATGTTCTCCGGTGTCGGATGGGTTGTAAGGGAATGCCAGTCGGCAATGAAGAACATACAGTCGTACTCGTCTTGCATCTTCACAAAACTCTTGACTGCACCGAAATAGTTTCCGAGGTGCAGATTTCCCGTAGGACGTATACCACTAATAACTCTTTCCATGGTTAGATTTGTATAGGTAATTGACGATAGATCGGTTGTGCAAGTGCCGTAAGGGTGGTCGTGTTAGCGACACCCGGGATCTCCTGGATCATGGTGTTGAGCAGTTGAAGGAGATGCTCATTATCGTGCGCGTACACTTTAATAAGGAGATTGAAGGCACCGAGGGTATATTGCGCTTCAACCACTTCGGGGATTTTCTCCAAGGCTGCGATGACCTGGTTATACATCGAGGCTTTCTCGAGGGAGATACCGATATAGACACAGAGTTCGTAGCCAAGGGATGTGGGTGCTACATGATAGCTGGAGCCGGTGATGACCCCGTTATCGAACATCTTCTGTACACGCTGGTGCACCGCCGCACGGCTGACACCACATTGCTCGGCTACATCCTTGAAGGGGATACGGGCACTTTGGGTAATAATTTTGAGGATTTTGCGATCCAATTCGTCTATCTTTTCCATCCTTTTGTATTAAAATGTTAAAAATCGACTGCAAAATTAGTGAATTATTTTGATATATGCAAATTTTTTTGTACTTTTGCAGCAAATTTAGTAACAAAATGACAGTTGAGGAGTACATTTGTGCGCATAGCACGCCAGAAAATGAGGTTTTGCAGTCGATTACAAGAGAGACGAATCTGCATGTTTTGAATCCGCATATGCTGAGCGGGCATGTGCAGGGCCGGGTGTTGAGTATGATCAGTTGGATGATTCGGCCGAAGCGGATTCTGGAATTGGGGACGTTTACGGGTTATTCGGCGCTGTGTCTGGCAGAGGGTTTGGCAGAGGGCGGAAAGTTAATCACGATCGAACATAACGACGAGTTAGAGGAGATGATAAGACGCAATCTATCTCGCTCACCTCTCGGTGATCGGATCGAATTGCGTATTGGAGATTGTAAATTGGAGATTGAAGATTTAAGATTGAAGATTGAAGATTTATCTTTTGATCTGGTATTTATGGATGCGGATAAACGGGAATATTGTGCGTATTTGGAGGCGGTTTATCCGTTAGTGCCGGTAGGTGGGTTTATCCTGGCAGACAACACTCTTTGGGACGGTCATATTGTAGATCCGGCCTATGATAAAGACAAGCAAACACAAGGGTTGAGAGCGTTTAACGATATGCTTTGCGAAGATGACCGTTTTGAACAGGTGATACTCCCTCTTCGCGACGGTTTGACGCTTATGCGAAAAATAAAATAGAAAAAAAACGCGCGCACGCTTGCGTATGTCAAAAAAAAGTTGTATCTTTGCACCCGAATTTAATCAAACATGCATATGAAGAAAATTTTAATGCTTTGTGTAGCCGTTATTACGGCAATGACGATGAGTGCAAAACAGTATGAGCACAGTATCGGTGTAGTCGCCGGTTCGGGTATCGGTGTTCAGTACAAGTCGATGGTAATGGACAACTTCACGATTATTGAGGAGTTCGGTTATTTAGGAAGTTTGTGCGCAGCCGGTAATGGTGGTTTTACCACACCTTTATTAGGTGCAGTGGACAATTTGGTATTGGCTTATCAAGCAAAAGCGGCAGAGGGTCAAGGAATTAAGTTGGACTGGTTTGTAGGTGGTCAGCTTAAGGCCGGTTATGTAGGTCAAGCAGGTGCTTTTGATGCCGGTGTAGTGGGTGCAGGTGCCGCTGCAGGTATTGAGGCTAATATGACGAATGCGCCTATTGCTTTCTCGTTTGACTTCCGTCCGGGATACGGATGTGTCCTGATGAATGGAGGTGCAGGTCACGTATTTGACTGGACGTTAAACCTTGGTGTTCGTTACACGTTCTAATGTCGGTATTCGGACATAAGATGAAAGCTTTGTTCCGCGGACAGCGTCAGACGCTGGATAAGGAGCATCGCGTATTATTAGAAGCCAACAAAGGGGCTATCTGGTTTCATGCGGCATCGGTGGGTGAGTTTGAGCAGGCGAGGACGATTATAGAGCGGTTACGGGTTACGGGAAACGGGTTACGGATCGTAGTTACGTTCTTCAGTCCTTCGGGATATGAGGCACGGAAGGGATATGAGCAGGCGGACGGAGTGTATTACCTACCCTTTGCAACGCGGCGGAATGCGAAGCGGTTTATCGAAGCTTTGCAGCCAAGCATGGCGATCTTTGTGAAGTATGAGTTTTGGCCGGCTTATCTGCGGGAGTTGAAGAAACGGGCTATTCCGACGTACAGTATCTGCGCGATCTTCCGACCGAAGCAGCGTTTCTTCCGTTGGTGGGGTAAGTTACATCTGAATGTACTGAAATGCTTCACGCATATATTCGTACAAGACGAGGCATCGCTGCAGTTATTGACGAGCCACGGTGTGAGTCAGGCGAGTGTTGCCGGCGATACACGGTTTGACAGGATGATAACGGTGAAAGATGAGCGGTTAGCGGTTAACGGAGAACGGTTGACACCGATTGCGCATTTCACGGAGGGATTTGAACGGGTGATTGTGGCAGGAAGCACGTGGCCGAAAGATGAGATACTATTGATGAAATGGTTAAATGGTGACGCTACGCTTAATGATGCAAAACTTATTCTGGTGCCGCACGAGATTGATGAGAAGCATATGCACTTTATCTTTAACTTGTTTAAGGGGCAGATGGTGAAGTACTCGTCGGTGATCGGAATGAAAGATGCCATCAGCAGGCGGAATATCTTACAGAACGCACGTGTGTTGGTAGTCGATACGATGGGACTGCTGAGTGCGACGTATCCGTTCGGTCAGGTGGCGTATATCGGTGGTGGTTTTGGAGCAGGAATCCATAACACGATTGAGGCGGCGGCGTATGGTATGCCGGTGGTCTTCGGACCGAAATACCATCATTTCCGTGAAGCGCAGGGATTGATTGATGCAGGTGCTGCACGGAGTATTAAGAAATATAGCGAGTTAGAGGCGGCGCTTAGTACCGCACTCGATCAACATGAGTATATAGGCGCCAAGGCCGCTGCATATGTGCAGAGCGAGTTAGGCGCTACAGATAAAATTTATAAAGAGATATTTAATTGACGATTGGACGATTGACGAGGTACGATTGATTGTTCTATTGAAATAATTGACCAATTGACGCGGACAATCAAACAATAAACTCAATCGTAAATAAATCGCTCAATCGTAAATCGATAAATCGTAAATAGTTTTATGGCACAGAAACCAAGTATACCAAAAGGGACGCGGGATTTCGGACAATTGGAGATGGCGCGTCGCAATTATATCTTTGACACGATCAAGGGTGTGTTTAGTTTGTACGGTTTTCAGCAGATTGAGACGCCGGCGATGGAGAATATCGGCACGCTGATGGGTAAGTACGGAGAGGAAGGAGACAAGTTGTTGTTCCGTATTCAGAACAGCGGCGAGAAAGCGGCTTTGGCACCGGAGAAGGGATTGCGGTACGACTTGACCGTTCCTTTTGCGCGTTACGTGGTACAACACCGAGAAGAATTGGCTTTTCCATTCAAGCGTTTTCAGATTCAGCCGGTGTGGCGTGCAGACCGACCGCAGAAAGGCCGTTATCGGGAGTTCTACCAGTGTGATGTGGATGTGATAGGGTCGGACAGTTTGTTGGGAGAGTTGGAGTTGATTCAGATCGTAGAAGAGGTGTATCGCCGGTTAGGTATCAACGTGTGCCTGCATATCAACAACCGCAAGATTCTGGCCGGTATCGCTGAGATCATCGGTGCGCCGGAGAAGATTGTGGATATCACGGTAGCTATTGATAAGTTGGACAAGATCGGTGTGGATGCGGTGAATGCAGAGTTGGTAGAGAGAGGACTGAACGAAGAGCAAGTGAAAGCACTCCAGCCTATTTTGAACCTTAGTGGTACGACACAAGAGAAACTTACTGCATTAAAGACGATTTTGGCCGGAAGTGAAATCGGTTTGAAGGGTGTAGCAGAATTGGAAGAGGTATTCCAATTATTGGACATTGTAAATTTGACATTGAATATTGAACTCGACTTGTGTCTGGCACGTGGATTGAATTACTATACGGGTGCGATCTTTGAGGTGAAGGCCTTGGATGCACAGATCGGTAGTATTACCGGCGGCGGACGATATGATAATCTGACGGGTATATTTGGACTTCCGGGTGTATCGGGTGTCGGTATCTCGTTTGGTGCAGACCGTATCTATGATGTACTGACGGAGTTGGATTTATTCCCGAAGGAGTTACTGACTGCCACACAAGTACTGTTCGCAACCTTCGGTGATGCGGAATTAAAGTATGCACTGAAGTGGGCCAAGGAGTTACGGGCACGGAATATTGCGGTAGAAGTGTATCCGGAACCGACGAAGATGAAGAAGCAGATGGGTTATGCGGACGATAAGAAGATACCGTTTGTAGCAATCGTGGGCGGTAACGAGATGGAGACAAATACCGTTATGCTGAAGGAAATGAGTTCCGGAGTTCAACAACAAGTAACATTGGACGAGTTATGCACGATACTGTAAAAGAATTTGATGAAGTGACGGCTAAATGTCGGGCGATATTTGTGGACAAGATGAGCGATTACGGTGCATCTTGGCGCATCTTCCGTCTGCACGGCATTTCGGACCAATTATATATTAAGGTGAAGAATATCCGTCAGCGTCAAGAGACGGGTGTGAGCCTGGTAGGCGACGATATAGAGGGAAACCTGCGTGCGATCGTTAACTACGGCATCACAGCGATTATTCAGGAGCGGAAAGGATATTCAGACGCAGTGGATATGAGTAATGAAGAGGCCTTAGCGCAATATGACACGGTGCTGAATGAGGCCAAAGAGTTGATGATGCGCAAGAACCATGATTATGGCGAGGCTTGGCGTGAGATGAGTAAAGAAGGGATTGTGGATATGATTATGGCGAAGATTATCCGCATCAAGACGATCTTGGAGCACGGAGGAAAGACGATTGCTTCGGAAGGTGTGGAAGGCAATTATTTCGACATCATTAACTACGCAATTTTTGATTTGATCCATTATGAGCATTAACATCGCAAATATCAACCATTTTTTCAAGCAATGCGGCAGTTACAGGAGTAACAAAGCATCGCATATCACGGGTTCGATTGCTCGTACCCTACTCGCTTTGACGTTCCTTTTCTCGGGTTTTGTAAAGTCTGTGGATCCGTTGGGAACGGTATATAAGGTTGAGGATTATTTGACCGCGATGGGTTTAGGCGGATTAGTGTCAATAGCGGGTACGCTGGCGGTGCTGCTGATTGTTGCGGAATGGATATTGGGATGGATGATGCTGTTTAATGTTCAGACGAAATGGACGTCATGGGGTGCGCTGTTGTTTATGCTGATTATGACACCGCTGACATTATGGATCGCCATCACGGGTGCGGTGCATGACTGCGGTTGTTTCGGCGATGCATTGGTGCTGACGAACTGGCAGACATTCTGGAAAAACGTGGTGTTGCTGAGTCTGGTACTGATTTTGCTGTATTGCAAAAAAGGTATTCCGCAACTCTTTTCCTGGTGGGCAGAATTAGGTATTGTGATGATCGGTTTGGGCATCACCGCCGGTATTATGGGATACAGTTACACCCATCTGCCGATCATTGATTTCCGTCCGTATAAGGTAGGGAATAATATTCTGGAGCTCACTAGTGATCCAGAAACAGTTAGCATTGTTAAACATACAATGACAAAAGATGGTATTTATAAAGAGTTCTCTAACGAAGAATATATGGCAGCTAAAAACGATGGTTGGGAATGGTATTCGCAAACTACTGAAATGTTTATAAAAGCAAATAACAAACTCGTTCCTATCAAATCAGAAGAAGATTTAGTAGCTAAAATTGAGGATTTTAAATTATATCCTTTCGCAGAAAGTCTAATTAGTTCAGACGACCTTGAAGATGATGAAAATGATGATAGAAAATCATCATTTACAGAAGAATTCTTAAGCAAGGAAAAAGTCACCATGATTTGTATGTGTGATTTGTATAAAGCCAACAAAAAACAAGCCGCTCGTGCAGTTGATTTATACAATTCAATTATATCTAAAGGAGAAGAATGTTATTTTATCACCAATTCTACCGAAGCTGATATATTATCATTTGCTGAAACGAATGAAATCGATATATGGGCTTTCATTACTTTAGATGAGAAACCATTGGAGACCGTTATCCGTGCCAACCCGGGTGTGGTGGTACTCCAAAACGGCGTGGTGAAAGAGAAACATAACATGAGACAATTGTAAATTGGAAATTGTAGATTTAAAATTTTATATTTATGGCAAGAATTAAAATGGTAGCAGGTAACTGGAAAATGAACAAGAACCTGCAAGAAGGTGTAGCATTGGCTACCGAGTTAAAAGAAGCAGTAAAAGAACCGAAATGTGCCGTTGTTATCGGTACGCCGTTTATCCACCTGGCAACGGTAAGTGAGTTGTTGAAGGGTTCGGCTATCAAGGTAGCAGCAGAGAACTGTGCAGATCACGAGAAGGGTGCATATACCGGTGAGGTAAGTGCAGAGATGGTAAAATCGACGGGTGCTGAGTACGTTATCTTGGGTCACTCGGAGCGTCGTCAGTACTATGCTGAGAGCTATGAGATGTTAGCAGAGAAAGTTCGTCTGGCTTTGGCGAATGGTCTGAAGGTGATCTTCTGCATCGGTGAGGTGAAAGAAGAGCGTGAGGCCGGTAAGCAGAACGAGGTGGTTAAGGCACAACTGGAAGGTTCGGTATTCGGTCTGAGCGCAGAGGAATGGAAGAACATCACCTTGGCTTATGAGCCGGTTTGGGCTATCGGTACGGGTCTGACCGCAACGCCGGAACAAGCACAGGAGATCCATGCGTATATTCGTGGCTTGGTTGCTGAGAAATACGGTAAGGTTGCTGCTGATGACACGACGATCTTGTACGGCGGAAGCTGCAACGAGAAGAACGCTGCTGAGTTGTTCGCTTGCCCGGATATCGACGGAGGTCTGATCGGTGGTGCTGCATTGGTAGCAGAGAAGTTCCTGGCTATTATTGCTGCGCGTTAAACCGTTAAATCGTTAAACTGTTAAGCTGTTATGGCTTTAATCAAAACGATCAATCGGAATGGTGAAATTCTCACACCGCACATTGCCGACGACGTGTTTATGGCAGAGAATGCGACGGTCGTTGGTGATGTGACGGTAGGAGAAGGAAGCAGTTTATGGTTTAACTCGGTTCTTCGCGGTGACGTGAACACGATCGTTATCGGTAAGCACTGTAATATCCAGGACGGCGCGGTGCTGCATACACTGTATCAGAAATCGACGATTAAGTTAGGCGACTACGTGTCGGTGGGTCATAACGTGACGATTCACGGTGCTGACGTCGATGACTATGCGTTGATTGGTATGGGTGCTACCCTACTCGACGATGCGCATGTGGGTGAAGGTGCGATTGTGGCCGCTAATGCGCTGGTGCTGAAAGGCACGCAGATAGGTCCTCATGAGATCTGGGGCGGTGTGCCGGCTAAGTTCATCAAGAAAGCCGACCCGGCGCAGACGGAAGAGATGAATAAGAAAATTGCGAATAACTATGCCATGTATGCAAGTTGGTACCGTTAAAACGTTAAAGTGTTAAATCGTTAAATCGTTATTATGTATAAACGCATTTTATTAAAATTATCCGGAGAGAGTTTGGCCGGGGAAAATAAGCAAGGTATCGATACCGAGCGTTTGAACCAATATGCCGAGCAGGTGAAAACGATTGCAGCGAAAGGTGTGCAGATCGGTATTGTGATCGGTGGGGGCAATATCTTCCGTGGTTTGAGCGGTGCCCAGCGAGGTTTTGACCGTGTAAAAGGTGACCAGATGGGTATGTTGGCGACGGTGATCAACGCGTTAGCGTTGGCTTCGGCGTTGGAGTCCATTGGTCAGAAAGTACGTGTGCTGACTTCTATTCGCATGGAGCCGATCGGTGATTTCTACAGTCCCGCCAAAGCACAACGATTGTTAGAGAAAGGCAATGTGGTGATTTTGGCCGGAGGAACGGGTGCTCCCTATTTCACGACGGACACGGGAAGCAGTCTGCGTGCGCTGGAGATCCAAGCGGACGTGATGCTGAAAGGTACCCGTGTGGATGGTATTTACACCGCCGATCCGGAGAAAGATCCAACCGCTACCAAGTTCAGCGAAATTACTTATGATGAAGTGATTCGCCGTGGACTGAAGGTGATGGATCAGACAGCGACCGTGATGTGCAAAGAAAACGGTATGCCGATCTATGTGTTTAACATGGATCAAGTAGGTAATTTAGAAAAAGTTATTAACGGAGAGTGTATTGGAACTCTCGTAAAACCCTAATAGTATGGAAGACGAACTTGAATTGTATCAGAATGCAGCTGAAGAGCAGATGCAGAATGCGGTGGCTCACTTGGACGATACCCTGCAACATATCCGTGCAGGTAAAGCAAATCCTCGTATCTTAGACCCCATTAAGGTGGATTATTACGGAGCGATGTCGCCTTTGGCTAACTGCGCGACTATCACTACACCGGACGCCCGTACGATTGCTATTACACCGTGGGAGAAAAAGTTGATCAATGAGATCGAGCGTGCGATTATCAACTCGAATATCGGTTTGGCACCGTCTAACAATGGTGAAACCATTCGTTTGATTTTACCGCCGTTGACCGAAGAGCGTCGTCGGGACTTGTGCAAGCAATGCAAAGGTGAATTGGAAGAGGCGAAGATGTCGATTCGTAATGCCCGTCGTGACGCTATTGAGGAGTTTAAGAAACTCATCAAGAACGGTCTGAGTGAGGATATCGAGAAAGATGCGGAAGAAGAGATGCAAAAGACACACGACAAGTACATCGCTAAAGTCGAGGCACTCTACGCAGCGAAAGAGAAGGAGATTATGACCGTCTAGTCGCGCTCACTATCCTTGTACATGTGCTAAAACTCCGTTTTTGCAGTAAGTACTCGGATGTGCTCGCTCTCCCCAAAAATTAAAATTTTCGGGGGCCCCAAGTATGAAAGGTCTCGTTATCAAGACTACGGGTAGCAGTTACATCGTTCGGATGAACGATGGTTCGGATGCGGAATGCCATGTAAAAGGTAATTTCCGTATCCGAGGTATTCGTAGTACCAATCCTGTTGCGGTAGGTGATTTTGTAGAAGTGCAGACACTTCCTGACGGTACGAATTGGATCACGGAGATCGAGGATCGGCGCAATTACATTGTGCGTCGGGCGACGAACTTGAGTAAGGAGAGTCATATCTTAGCAGCCAATATTGATCAGGTAGCATTGATCGTGACGGTGAATCATCCCGTAACGAGTACCACGTTCATCGATCGTTTCTTGGCGACTTGTGAGGCTTATCGCGTGCGCGCAATCCTTATATTTAATAAGATTGATCTGCTGACGGAAGAAGAAACGGTGCAGTTGAAGGCATTGCGGGAATTGTACGAACAACTGGAGTACCCTACTTTAGAGATTTCAGCTATCAGCTGTCAGCCATCCGATGTGCGGCCTTTGTTCGAAGGAAAGACTACTTTGTTGAGCGGTAATTCGGGTGTAGGTAAGAGTACGTTGCTCAATGCGTTGTTCGGAAAGGAAATGACGCGTACCGGTAAGATTTCCGATGCCCATGATAAGGGAATGCATACGACCACATTCAGCGAGATGTATTTTCTGGACAACGGAGCAATCATTGACACACCGGGTATCAAAGGATTCGGAACGATTGATTTCGAGAAAGAAGAGGTGAGTCATTATTTCCGTGAGATTTTTCACACCAGCAGGGAATGCCGTTTTGGTAATTGCACGCATACCAATGAGCCGGGCTGTGCGGTACAAGAAGCGATTATAAAAGGAAACATAGCGATTTCTCGCTATGAATCCTATCTGTCGTTGCTGGGAGACTGTACCGAAAGCAAGTATCGTTAGAAAGCTTTCAGTATTCAGAAATCAGCATTCAGAAATCTACCATCAACGGTATATATCTTCTCTCCGCGTTGGATAAGGATTTGTCCGTCGCGGAGTTTTTTGATCGCTATTGGCTCTTGGCTATTAGCTGTTGGCCATTCAACTCCTTGCGGTTGATAGCCGTCATCCATGGGTGATTTATGGGTGATGGCGTAGTCGAGGTACATTTCCAACATGGTGTAACCGCTTTCGTGAAGGGTGTTGTTGTCGGCTATATTCGGATTGCAGCCGTTGGCCATTTCCCAACTGTCCGGCATGCCGTCAAGGTCTGTATCCGTTTCAGCAGCCACGGAGACATAGGCATAGAATCCTTCGGCGTCGGAAGGAATATCGATGATGCCTTTCTTCTTGGATTGAGAGCCGCTATAGGTGTAGGAATTGGTTCGTGTCTCTTCGATGATGCGGTTCTCTACATGATCACGTGGGAAAACACCCACGGTGTCCAAGATCGTCTGATAGGCTTCTTCTGCTGTTTCGAAGGAAGTGGCAGCATAGGCAAGGGCATCAAAATCATAGAGACCGGAGAACTCGGTGGAGTCTGCATTGCAGTCCCAATACGGTGTTTTTGTGCGTATAAGCGTGTCTACACGTGCCTGATCCCGGGTGTAGGTCTTGATGGTGACTGCAGACCAGTTATCTTCTGTCGCCGTGGGTACTCCGTCAAAGACATTGCCGTGGATGTACCATTGGCTGGCACCCCGACTGGTGGCACCGCTACGTTGCAGATCAGCTACCACGAAGAGAGGGGTGTTGGTGGTATTCGGACCTTTGATGTAATAGTTATTCACAAAATTGACCTCATGCCCGGAATTACGGCCGTTGTAGTACTTGTCGTCGCATGTATTCTCTCCGCCGTGACAGCCGCTACTGCCTCCGTAGTAATTGAAATTCACATTGTTAATGTAATCCAGATAGACGATTCGGTCATTATTCCGTGCGCCGTTAAAACGGCAGGAACGACCGTTGTTATGCGCTAACAGATTATGATGGTAGGAAGCCGGCGAACCGCCCCACTGACAGCCGTATCCACGTGAGCCTTTCGGATGACCGGAGGTGTACAAGCCTTCATGCACGAGGCAATATTGAACCGTAAAGAAATGGCTGTCAAAGGTATTGATGTTCTCTTCCGCTGACCAGCCGAAATCGCAGTGATCGATGATGAAGTTGGAGCAGTTCTCTGCACCGAAGGCATTCTCTTTACAGAAAGATCCTGCCGCATCTTCATTTCCTACCCGGAAACGGATATTTCGAATGATGAAGTTCTCCGATCCGCCGCAGTTGACTTTGTTGTGCGTGATGACGATACCTACACCGGGCGCTGTTTGTCCGGCGATGGTGTAGTTCTTACGGTTGATACGCAGGTCTTTGACGAGCCGAATCTCACCGGTCACAGCAAAACAGACGGTGATGGGTTCATCAGGAAATTGCTTCATGGCCCAACGGAGCGAACCTTCGGTAGCACCATTGGCATCGTCGGCGAGTGTGGTCACATATACGACTTTACCTCCACGACCGCCGGCAGTGAATTTACCGAATCCTTCGGCACCCGGGAAGGCGGGAAGTTGTGCAAAAGCGATTAATGCACTAAAGCAGCCAACTGCTGCCATAATGAATCGTTTGGTACTGGAGCTGTAATGCATATGGGTTGTTTACTTACAGGATGAATAAATGCTATTTGTCGTGCGTGGAGAGAGATACCTCCATCGGGATTCGAACGCTTGGCGCCGTACTTCAGATCTCCTTTAATCGGACAGCCTATGGCCGCCAATTGGCAACGGATCTGATGATGTCTGCCGGTCTCAAGGTTTACCTCCAACAGGCTGTAATTATCGCCGCGAACTAAGGTTTTATACGAGAGAACAGCCAACTTTGCCTCTTTGGCATTGGGCTTGGCGATAAAACTCTTATTCAGTGTCTCATTCCGTGTGAGATAGTTCTCAAGCCTTGCTTCCGGCACTTTAGGTGCACCTTGTACGATCGCCCAATAGGTCTTTCGTATCTGTTCGTGGCTCTTGAACATCTCATTAAGACGCGTCAAGGCTTTGCTTGTTCTGGCGAACAACACCACTCCACTCGTTGGACGATCCAAACGGTGCGTCACACCGAGAAAAACCTCACCGGGCTTGTTGTATTTCTCCTTGATATAGGCCTTAACGATCTCGGAAAGGGGTGTATCGCCGGTCTTATCGCCCTGTACGATCTCCGAACAGGTTTTGTTGACAGCTATAATATGGTTATCTTCGTACAGGACGGTCATTTTAATTGACGATTGGACGATTTACGATTGACGATTTCTCTGTCTTATTGCTTCGTAAATAAACACGCCTGCCGCTACGCTCACGTTCAAACTCTCAATGACGCCGGTCATCGGTAAGCGCACTTTGTCCGTACAGAGTTTGAGGTTCTCCTCATAGATACCCTTCTCTTCCGAACCCATGACGATACAGGTAGGAACGGTCATATCAACTTCCGTGTAGTTCCGATCGGTGTGTTCGGTGGCGGCTACAATGCGCAGACCACTCTCCTGCAGGTAACGCAAGGCATTTTGCAGGTTCTCCACTTTGCATATCGGCAGACTGTGCAGTGCGCCGGCAGACGCTTTGACGGCATCTCCGTTGATGGCTGCACTTCCACGCGTACCTATGATTAACGCGTGTACGCCTGCGCACACGCAGGTACGAGTGATGGCACCAAAGTTACGCACATCGGTCACGCCGTCCAACATAACGAGCAAGGGTGTCTTGCCTTCATCGTACAGCGATGCCACCAGGTTTTCCAAAGGATAGAACTCAATGGGACTGAGAAAAGCGATGACGCCTTGATGGTTCTTGTCTGTGAATTGGTTGAGTTTCTCCAGCGGTACCCGTTGAATCTGCGTACCGGTTCCTTCGAGTTTAAGCAGCAGTTCTCTACCGATAGCTGAACTCATATCTCTACGAATCAGCACTTTATCCAATGCCTTCCCGGCATCGATTGCTTCCATCACGGCACGGATACCGAAGATCATCTCTTTCTCTTTCGGTCTACGTGTCTCGTATTTTTGTTTCTGTATCATAATTTAGTATTTTAACCAGTTAATAAATTCCATAGGATCCGTTGTAAATGCCATATAATCAGCGATTACGTTTCCGTTAGCATCCAGTTGCACATAGAACGGCTGGGCATTGGAGCCGTATTTCTCCCGTTGGATGGCACTGTTCTTGGCGCCGATACCATTATGCCGTTCATCGACAAAGAGTTCGATAAAGACGTAGTTCTGCAGGCGCGTCTTGACCGTGTCCACATCGATAACATGGTCTTCCATCTTCCGGCAGTTAACGCAGCCGTAACCGGTGAAGTCAATGATGACGGGTTTGTTTTCCTGACGTGCATAAGCCAGGCCTTGTTCATAGTCATGGAATTTCTCCAATCCTTCTATCTCCCGAGGTGGTGCGAAAGCACTGATGGCTTTGACGGGTGCCCCCCAAAGGCCGGGTACTAAGTAAGCGGCAAAAGCCAGAGAAGGGATGATCACCAAAGCACGGATGATGCGTCGTGTCCAGGACACTTTATGGATACGAACCAACAGATAGATACCGATGCCGGCAAAGCAGAGAATCCATATGGCGATGAAGAGCCAGCGCGGCAGGATACCCCAGCCGTACACCAAATCGGCAACACTGAGGAACTTAAGTGACAAAGCCAGTTCGAGGAAGGCCAATACCACTTTGAAGGATGTCATCCAATCGCCTGATTTGGGTGCTTTCTTCAGCCACTGCGGGAACATCGCAAAGAGGGAGAAGGGTAATGCCAACGCAACAGCAAAGCCCAACATACCGAATGCGGGGGCCAACAGACTATGTCCGGCTGCTTCCACCAACAGCGTTCCGATGATCGGTCCGGTACAGGAGAAAGACACGATCACTAAGGTGAATGCCATGAAGAGGATGCTCAGGAATCCACCCGTAGAACGCGCTTTACTGTCCAGTTTTGTGGACCAGGAATCGGGTAAGGTGATTTCAAACAAGCCGAAGAAAGATAACGCGAAGAGTACTAATATCAGGAAGAATACAATATTCACTACTGCATTCGTGCTTAGTTCATTCAACGCCGATGCCCCAAAGAGGATCGTTACCAGCAGGCCTAAACCGACGTATAGTACAATGATACTCAGGCCATAGAGGATGGCATTCCGTGCACCTTTGTCCGTGCGTTTGAGGAAGAAGGAGACGGTCATCGGAATGATCGGCCATACGCAAGGTGTGAAAATCGCCAGCAGTCCGCCTAAGAAACCTAACACAAAAATCCATAGGAGGGATTTGTCGGCTAAGCCGTTTCCGAGTTCTGCGACTTGGTCGTTCTTCATCGACCAATATTCCGGTGCCAGACACATACCTTCGATATCGCTGCAGGCATTGAAACAGATCGTATCTGCAGCGCCTATCATGACAGTGTATTCCCGTGCATGTATCTCTTCATACATAGACTCAGCACCCACGGAAAAGAGCGTCATATGCCAGCCTTCTTCAATTGTAGCCGTACAACGCACACTGTCCCCTACTCTCACACCGTTCCACGTTACCGGTTCGTATATCTGCGCCTGTGCAGGAATCAGGAAGAAGGAACAAAGAATCAAAAACAGTATTTTTAATGCATGCTTCATGTTTTACTCCTCTCTTCTGATGTGTGCGCCAATCGCGTTCAAGCGGTGCTCGATATCCTCGTATCCCCGGTCGATCTGGTCGATGTGGTCGATCTTACTGGTCCCTTCGGCACTCATCGCCGCGATGAGCATAGCGATACCGGCACGGATATCGGGTGACGTCATATTGTTATGTTTCAACTGCCGCGTATGATCGTGGCCTACGACTACGGCACGGTGGGGATCACAGAGGATGATCTGCGCTCCCATGTCGATCAGTTTGTCCACAAAGAACAGACGGGATTCGAACATCTTCTGATGGATGAGTACTGTTCCTTTGGCTTGGGTAGCTACTACGAGCAGCACCGAGAGCAAGTCCGGTGTTAATCCCGGCCAAGGAGCATCGGCGATGGTGAGGATCGATCCGTCCAGGAAGGATTCTATCTGATAATGTTCCTGTGCCGGAATGATGATATCATCGCCATCCACGTCAATGCGGATACCCAGGCGGCGGAACGCATCGGGGATGATACCGAGGTCACGGTAACTGACATTCTTGATACGCAGTTCCGAACCCGTGATCGCGGCCATGCCAATGAACGAGCCGACCTCAATCATATCGGGTAAGAGTGTATGCTGTGCGCCATGCAGTTCCTTGACTCCTTCGATCATCAGCAGGTTAGATCCAACACCGCTGATACGTGCACCCATGTTATTGAGCAGCTTGCAGAGTTGCTGCAAGTAGGGTTCGCAGGCTGCATTGTAGATGGTAGTCGTTCCTTCCGCCAACACAGAGGCCATGATGATGTTCGCCGTACCGGTGACAGACGCTTCGTCCAGCAGCATATAACAGCCGCGCAAGTGTTTGCCGTCGAAACGATAAGCCATTAAGTTATGGTCGTACTGAAAGGTAGCACCGAGGTTCAGCATTCCCTGGAAGTGGGTATCAAGCCGCCGGCGACCGATCTTGTCTCCACCGGGTTTGGCGTATGTCACTTCTCCCAGCCGCGCCAAAAGCGGACCGATGAGCATCACCGAGCCGCGTAACTTATTGCATTTCTTGAGGAAATCGGCGCTGCGCAAGTAAGCGGTGTCCAAGTTACGAGCGGTGAAGGCGAACTCACCTTTCGCCAGTTTCTCCACCGTCACTCCGATGGATGCCAGCAGGTCAATGAGGTTGTTGGCGTCCAGGATGTTCGGCAGGTTTTTGATGACCACCGTCTCTTTGGTCAGCAACACGGCACAAAGCACTTGCAGTGCTTCGTTTTTCGCACCCTGCGGTGTGATGGAGCCATGCAGTTTATGTCCTCCTTCTACGATAAAACTTGCCATTTATAATTAAAAATTTAAAATTACGAATTAAAAATTATATATAGTTCACCTCCGGCGATATACATATGCCGAATTTCTCTTTGACGCTTTTGCTGACTTGTGCCGCTAAGTCGATGATGTCTTGGGCGGTTGCATTGTCGGCATTGACGATGACCAGCGGTTGTTTCGGCCACACCTGCGCACCGCCAAGCGTTTTCCCTTTCCAACCGCATTGTTCGATCAGCCAGGCTGCCGGGATCTTGACGCCTTGCGGTGACAGGAAATGCGGCATATCGGGATATTGGGTGAGGAGTGCGTTCGCTTGCTCTTCAGGAACGAAGGGATTCATGAAGAACGAGCCGGCAGAACCGACTTCTCCTACGGCAGGCAGTTTCGCCATGCGGGTAGCGATGATCTCTTCCCGTGTCTTGGTGGCATCACCGGTTTTCACTTTATAGACGACCGACGTAACGATATATTTGCCTTTCAGTTCGTGTTTGAAGGCGCTGTCACGATAACCGAATTTGCATTCGGCGTTGGTAAAGACACGTTCTTCGAGTGTCTCCACGTCGATGGTATATACGCGATCGATCACATCTTTCGCTTCGCAACCGTAGGCGCCTACGTTCTGCACCGCCGATGCCCCCACTTCACCGGGAATGAGGCTGAGTTTTTCCATTCCGCAGTACTGCATGTCGGTTAATTGGGCAATGAGGTCATCCAAGCGCAAACCGTTCTGTGCTTCCACTGTCTCATCATCGATGAAGCGGGCACGAGCCATACCGGAATGGAGGATTATACCGTCAAAATCCTGTGTAAACAGCAAGTTCGATCCTTGTCCGATATGCAGGATACGCTCTCCCTTGTGCTCTTTGAGCACTTGACGCAACTCATCCAACGAGTAATACTCGATGAAGGTCTTCGCTTTGGCTTCTAAACCAAAGGTATTGGGTATTCTATAATCAGATACAACTTGCATCGCTTGGCATTCTCCAGTCTCCACGGGGAGATAATGAAACAGAAACTACTTTCGGTCCGTCGGGCATAGCGGAACGTTTGAACTGCTGGGTGCAGAAACGGCGCATGAAGACATTGAGCCATTTATCGATCGTGGCTTCGTCGTATTGGTCTTCGAAGGTCTGGCAGGCCATGTATTTGATTTTCTCACGGGTAAAACCGAACCGCATGAAATAATACAAGAAGAAGTCGTGCAGGTCGTACGGTCCCACTTTGTCTTCGGTCTTCTGCGCAATCTGGCCGTTCTCATCGGTAGGCAGCAACTCCGGTGAAACGGGTGTCTCTACTACGTCTAACAGGATGCTGCGCAGCGGTTCGCCGTACAGATTCTCAGCTGCATAACGGACGAGATATTTGACGAGTGTCTTGGGAATACCGGCATTGACGGAATACATCGACATCTGATCGCCGTTGTAGGTGCACCAGCCGAGTGCCAGTTCACTTAAGTCACCTGTGCCGACTACCAATCCGTTCAGTTCGTTCGCCAGATCCATAAGGATAAGCGTACGTATCCGTGCCTGCGCGTTTTCGTAGGTCGCGTCATGGATGTCTATGTTATGGGCGATGTCATTCAGATGCTGGGTTGTCACCTCGCAGATGGATATCTCCCGATGGGTGATTCCGAGTTCTTTCATGAGTTGCAACGCATTCTGGTAGGTACGGTCAGACGTTCCGAATCCCGGCATCGTCACACCCACGACCCGACTGCGGTCATAACCTAAGAGATCGGCTGTCTGCACGGCAACGAGCAAAGCCAAGGTGCTATCCAGGCCGCCAGAGATACCGATAACCACCGTTTGTGAATGCGTGTGTTCCCATCGGCGAGCCAAGGCAGAAGTCTGGATCGAGAACACATCCATGCAGTATTGGTCTTCTTTGCCTTTCTTAGGCAAGAACGGTGTCGGAGAGAAGGTACGATGGATCGGTTCAGTCATCTCTTCTTCCCGCTCAATGGGGGCGACGTTGATATGACGGTAATGTCCCGTTTTATCTTTGGTAAAATTGGTATTCCGCTGCCGATCGGTACGCAGCCGCTCCACGTCTATCTCCTGGATGATCATCGAGTTGGAACGCTGGAAACGCTCTCCTGTCGTCAGGATATCTCCATTTTCACCGATATACGTACTACCAGAGAAGACAACATCCGTGGTTGATTCGCCTACGCCGGACGAGGTATAGACATAACCGCAATGCACACGAGCCGACTGCTGCTTAATCATCTGACGGCGGAAGATATGCTTACCGATGATGCAGTTGGATGAAGAGAGGTTAAAGATGATCTCTGCCCCTTGAATCGCCAGTTGTGTGGACGGAGGAAGCGGAGACCACAGGTCTTCACAGATCTCAATACCAAAGGTATAGTTACGGGTAACGAAAAGCAAGTCGGTACCGAAGGGTACTTCTCCACTCCATAATTCAATCTTCGGAATACGCGGTGCTACTCCGCCGGGAGTGTATTCACGTGCTGCACGACCGGAAGTGAACCAGCGTTTCTCATAGAACTCACCGGTGTTAGGCAGGTTCACTTTCGGCACCACACCCATCACTTCGCCGTCCGTCATCACGAAGGCGCAGTTGAACAGGTCGTTATCCACCTGCAGCGGTGCGCCCACTAATACGATGATTGCTTTCCCACGGGTGTAATCGCACAGCGCTTCCAACTCACGCATACTACTCTGCTGCAGCGCTTGGGTGAAGAACAGGTCAGCACAGGTATACCCCGTCAGACTCAGTTCCGGGAAACAGATCACCTCCACACCCTGAACTATCGCTTCATCGATCTGGGCACGAATCTGCTCTGCATTGTACTTGCAGTCTGCCACCTTGATCGTCGGCACCGCTGCCGCTACACGCACAAATCCGAAATTAGTATTCATATATCTATTGTTTTATCTTTGTTTGCTTATTCAAAGGCGACAAGGTTTCCAGACGATACCCTTGGGCCTGCAGCCATTCGATCGCTTGAGGAAGTACAGCCAGCATACGCTCGTTGGACTTCAATGAATCATGGAAATTGATAATCGAGCCGGGCCGTGTGTTGCGTTGTATATTCCGTAACATGTGTTCCGGTGTGATCTTTGCGTTATAATCACGCGTCAGGATATCCCAATAAATCAAGGTATATCCCTTTTTGTGCAGCGCTTTGCGCTGCCTAAATGTTGCCTTACCGTAAGGAGGTCGGAAGAGTTGTGTCTCCTTAGGAAACTTATCCACGTTTGCCAGGTATTCTTCCGTCGAATAGTTCCATCCTTTGAGATGGTTATAAGTATGGTTTCCGACGATATGACCGGCGTCCACCACTTGTTGATACACATCAGGGTGTTTGTCGATATTCTCTCCCACCATGAAGAAGGTCGCCTTGACACCATAGTGTTTCAAGATCTCCAGCACCTTGGGTGTCACTTCCGGTATCGGTCCGTCGTCAAACGTGAGATACACGGCCTTACCCGTACGGAACACACCGTACGGGTACAGGCCTTGCCATATATCACGTGCTCTTACCATGCCAAGGAAGAAGCACCTAATATAGCCGCGTCGTTATCTTTGAGTACCGAGATAGATACAGGGATCTTACCCTTCCAGATCGGCATGAGGTTAGCGTCCAACGCTTCACGTATCGGGTCCATGATCCAATGGCCGGATTTGGTCAGACCGCCAAAGAGGATGATGGCTTCCGGAGACGAGAAATGAACGAAATCCGCCAGTTTCTCACCTAACAGACGACCCGTGTAGTCAAAAATCTCCTTGGCTACCAAGTCACCCTTCTCTGCAGCGTCGAATACATCTTTGGAGGTGATGTGGTCGATGTCTTCTACGTTCCGCAGCAGTGTCGGCTGGGTAGTAGCCGTCACGATCTCCTTCGCTGTACGAGCGACACCCGTTGCCGATGCATAGGCTTCAATACAACCTTTCTGACCGCAACCGCAGAGACGACCGTTACCGCTGTGGTCGATCTTGCAGTGACCTAACTCACCGGCAAACCCGTCATGACCGTAGAGTAACTTTCCGTCGATTACGATACCGGATCCTACACCCGTACCGAGTGTAATGACGATGAAGTTCTTCATACCACGAGCCGAACCGTAGATCATCTCACCCTGCGCTGCTGCGTTCGCATCGTTGGTGATGGTGCATTTTACCCCCATGCGTTCGCTGATCAGTTTGGCAAACGGAACGACACCTTTCCATGGCAGGTTCGGTGCCTGCTCAATACATCCCGAATAGAAGTTGGCATTCGGTGCACCACAACCTATACCCACGATGTCGGCCATGGTCAGACCTTCGTCAGCCACCAAACGGCGCATGCCGTCGCACAGCACGTCGCAGTATTCATCGATTTCCGGATACTGTTGCGTAGGAATAGAGTTCCAACGCAACACTTTACCTTCGTCATTTACTAAACCAAACTTGGTACCTGTACCGCCCAAGTCAATACCTAAAGCATACTTTTTCATGGTTCATTAATCAATTTTAATATCTTTGTTTACATTTTTACTTCCAATCAACGCGTAGAAGAGGATATATGCCACACCGATCATCGGCACGATATATCCGATCAGGTTGCTGCCGAACGCACTTTGTGCCAAAGGCACGATACCCCCACCGACTACCATCATCATAAAGATACCCGATGCTTTTGCCGTGTATTTACCGAGTCCTTCGGTAGCCATATTGAAGATAGAGGTCCACATGACGGAGGTACACAAGCCGACCAGTACGATGAGCAATGCAGCTACCGGTACGCTCTCCATGACAAAGGACCAGTTCGTCGGCATCTTCACGCTGATAGTGTCTCCCAGGACCATAGCAGCGGCCATCAAGCCCAAGGCCACCACAGAGACACAGGTTACCATTGCCTTACTGCTGACTTTACCGCCAATCGCCGAACCGATCGTACGACCTAAAAGCATAAGCAGCCAGTACAGACCTGCAATGAAGGTAGCCGCATCGTATCCGGCATAATGGTTGTTCTCCAGATAGGAGATGAGTGCAGCCGGAACACCTACTTCTACACCGACGTAGAAGAAGATAGCGATCACACCTAAGGTCAGATGACGGAAAGCCCAAGGACTGCGCTCGTACACCACTTTGTTCGTCGTTGCCTGCGGTTCTGCCAAGGGAGTAAAACGAATCACTACATAGATGAGTGCAAATACCGCCATGGCGATGTACAGTACCACATTCACATCACCTATCCCTTTGCCTTTGAGCGACTCACCGATCAAGGCACCTACCAGCATCGGGGTTAACGAACCGGATAAGGAGTTGAGCGTACCTCCGATCATGTTCAATTGGTTTCCTTTCTTTCCGCCGCCGCCTAAGAGGTTCAGCATCGGGTTGGTCACGGTGTTCAGCATACAAACGCAGAAACCGCAGATGAGTGCACCGATCAGATACACATAGAAACTGTCGGTTACACCGCTTAACCACTGAATGGCAATACCGCCAAGGCCGAGCATGATAGCCGTCAAAGCCGTCTTTTTGTAACCGAACTTAGCGAGGAAATTACCCGCCGGAATACCCATAATCAGGTAGGCCAGGAAATTGCAGAAGTTACCCAGCATGCCATAGATGTTAGCATGATCGCTGCCTTCAAAAGTCTGTTCCCAGATCTTTCCTACCGGCGCTGCCAGATTGGTTACAAACGCAATCATCGCGTAGAGAAACATCATCGCAATGATGGTAATGATTTTCAAATTGTTTGATTTACTCATAGATTAAAGATTTTTTTGTAAAAAGATTAATATTCTGTTATGCATATGTTCAGCGTTATTTCCTTTGCGCAGATGATGATTATCATCGGGATAGAGCTGCATCTCAAACTGTTTCCCGGCATTTACGAGTGCATCTATATATTGCATCGTGTGCTGCACATGCACGTTATCGTCTGCCGTGCCGTGGATGATGAGCACTTCGCCGGTCAGGTCAGCTGCTTTGTTGAGTAGCGAAGCTTCCCTGTACCCGCGACCGTTCACCTGCGGCCGACGCATGAAACGCTCCGTATAACCCGTGTCGTACAAGGTCCAATCCGTCACCGGCGCGATAGAGATTCCTGCTTTGAACGGATGGTTCTTTTGACTCATCGTATATAAGGTCTGGTATCCGCCGTAACTCCAGCCGAGTAGTGCGATGCGGTTCTCATCAATACCGTCTTGTTGCGCTGCCCAACGGGCTGCTGCGATCAAGTCTTCCGCTTCTTTCTGACCCAGACTCATGTAGGTCTCATTGCGCCATGCTCTACCCTTGCAGTCACTTCCTCTGGGATCCACGATCAACACCGAGTAACCGGCTGCAACCAGCACATATTCGAATTTCTTGCGCCAACGATTGAGCACACGCTGGCTTGCCGGACCGCTGTAGTGCATGATGACTAACGGCTGTTGGCTGTTAGCTATTGGCTGTTGGCTTTTCAGCAACATGGCTTCCAACCCGTTGATATTTATCAACTCCGGTTCCGGTAAGTTATTCGCTTTCCATGCTTCACGCACTTCGGCATTATCCTCGATGAGTTCGAGTTTGTTTTTGGAATACAAATAATAGGTATTGGGTGTTTCGAAGGACTGATAGCAGAAGACGGCTTTCTTTGCGTCTGGAGCAAAACGAGCCGACCATGTACCTTCTTCCATCGTCAGTTGGGAGATCGAACCTTTCTTGATGTTCACCGCATAGATCTGCCGTGTCGCAGGCGTAGTAGCGGCTTGGTAGTAGAGTGTCTGGGTCTTCTCATCCACGGCATAGAGCGCCGTCACGTCAATACCTTCCGGTGTCAAGGCTTTGATCTCAAAACCCTGACCGTCGTACAGATAAGCCCGACGCCAACCGTCTTTCTCGCTCAGCACGATCATTCGGCCGTCGCTTAACCATTTCCACTCATCAAAGAGGCTATAATCGATGTAATAACGATCGCTGGATTCTTTATAGATGGGATGGGTCACGGTGGATTTGGTGTTACAGCTGATCACCTCCATCTTCGTCTGATCGCGGTTGATCTTCAGCGCCAAGAGGGTGTTGGCATCGGTCCATAGGAGACGAGGGATGTAGCAATCCTCATCGCTCACCGCTAAGCGCTGAATACCTTTTGTCGCTACGTCATAGACGCAGACGGTAGCTTTGGCGTTGTTGCACCCCGCCTTCGGGTAGCGCAAGGTGTCAGCCGTCGGGTATTGGGTGTCGGAATAGACATCCCATGAGAACGAAGGCACCTCATGTTCATCCAGCCGCACAAACGCCAGCTGTTTCGAATCCGGCGACCAGGCATAGAGAGCCGTGGTGCCGAACTCCTCTTCATATAACCAATCGGCGATGCCGTTGATGATATCCGGATCTTCGTCTTTGGTGACAGCCACTTGGGTACCGAAATCCAACTTATGGATGTACAGGTTATTGTCCTTGGCAAAGGCGATATATTTCCCGTTAGGACTCATCGTCACATCGCGCACCGCACCTTTGTCCTTGCCTAAGGGGTTACGCTGGTTCTTCTTGGTATCGACAATGTACCAATCTGCCGTGCAGGAACGACGAAAGATCTTCTGCTCGTTCTCACTCTCCAAGCGGTAACGATTCGACATCCCCTCATTGAGCGAAGCGCTTATTCCGTCATTCAGAATACTATCCTGCTCCGCTATCGAAAGCGTTTTTGCATTGTATTCTCCACCTAATATTGCCGATAACAAACCGGCTATAATCGTTGTTTTTACCATACTTCCAATTGTTTTTTTCCGTCTTTTATGATCAAACGGTAGTTACCTAACGGGATTATCCATTCGCCCTTCGCCGTTCGTCCTTCGTCATTAACCGTTTCGACGTCGAACCCTATCTCCGGATAGCAGGTCATCGTTACAGTCTCGTCCGTTTTCAGCAGCATCGTCGGCGTTTCCGTCAGGTTGTTGGTCTCTATCAGTTGCGCAGTGAAGGTGCCGGTAGCCTCGTCTAAATTATCCGGCCATAAGATATAGGTCTTGTTGTTCACCGTCAAATAGAATGCCGTCTGTTCTCCGGCATGATAGACCTGCCATTTGGAGGGTGTGTTCACCAAACTCGTGCCTTGAAAACCGATATATTCCTCTCCATAGACGTATAGCAGCCGGATCGTAGCCAATCCTGCCTCATCGAACAGCACCTCATACCATTGCATGCGGTTGTTGAGATTTATTGCACCCGCTTCCGTTTGTTTGTTCCATACGCTTCCCTGCATCGCCATACCGGAAGAGGCGTTGGCGTAGATATAGACGCCGTCTTGCAAGTCGGTAGCTATCCGGTTTTCCCACCGAGGCTGATATTCATACACAGCCCAAAGGGAGATATCATCCGTCGGTCGGTAGGATCCGGCAGGCAATAAGGTCTGTAGCGGTTCGTTCTTCACGTAGAACGGCCGGTCGGTCCAGCCGATAAAGGTCCATTCGCCTTCATCTTCCATCTTCGGCAGTTCGATCTCGGCGCCCGACAACGCATCGATCGTCTCGTTGCCTTTGTTCAGCGTCACTGTATGCGTTGCACCCTGCGACCAACGGAATATATATTTATTAATGTATAGCGAGTTTACGGTTCCTACCAAGGACACCTCTATCTCGTTCACTCCTATTTGCGGTGCGATGCCCAAGTCGATCGTTGTCAGCGTATCCGTCAGATCGGTAATCCATTTATATGCGACATCCCGGCCGTTCACTTTAACATAGAATGTACCTGAGCCGGAACTCTTGTTTGACCGCATCTCCACTTCTACCTTTTCTATCGTTATGTTGTCTAATCCGCTTACGGCGATCACCGCAGTATCGCCTTGCAGTACCTGGCCCTTTTTGTATGTACAATGGTAGTTTGCCTCCATGCTGTAGGGCCATGTGCCGTCTGCGGTGACGCTTTCCTTGCTCGTCACCGTGAAACTCATTACGCTTACTATCAGTGCTAACAGATTCAAGGCCGGGATGTGTTATATTGGGGATAATACAGATGGATCCACTCGCTGATACGGGTGATGAGTGCGACTGCAAATTCCGTCAGATTAGGATTTTGTTCTTCTATCGGCTGCGCTGGTTCAAAAACCGTCATCAGCACGGTCGGTAAGTTGCGTTCGGTATATTGCGCGATCTCATTCATCGTCTTTTCGTCCAAGGTCTGCGTCGTCAGGCGAAAACAAGTCATTACAGCTTGATCGGTCTTCGAATCGGTGTAATAACGAAGGAAGGCCGCTGTGTATGCATCGCTGATCTCGGCAGGAGCCGACAGGTCTGCCGGCATCTCTCCGCCGGACAATATCTGCATCAGCGCCGTCCGGTACCGGTGCAGGGAGGTCTGATACACCTCCGTTTGCGGAACGGTATTCAGTATCTCGGACGACCGCGCCTGAATGGCGAGAATACGGGGATCGATCAAGGTCTCACGATTCGTCTCCGCTTGTATTGAAAGCCACCCAAATACCGTAAGGCATAGCGCTATTATCACTCGTTTCATACGACTTTTTTGAGTTTAATCACAAATCGGGCACAAAGGTACAAAATTTTTTGCATATATGCAAATAAAAGTGCATTTTTTTGTGTAGATTTTATACCTGGAGAGGCGTCATAGCACCGAGGAAGACGCGGCTGAAGGCCTGGCGACGCCGGGCGAAGGTGTGGAGACGACGGAGAGGGATGGGTTCGAAGGTAACGTCATCCGATGTCGTTTGAGGTTGTTTGAGATCGTTTGAAATAGTTTGATATTGTTTGATATCGTTTGAAATCGTTTGGGTTTCCTGGGATTTGGCGGCATCACGGGCGGATTGAAGGGCACGGTAGATGGAGACGTAGGTATATTGATAGAACCGGGCGTAGGGTTTGAGGCCGGGTTCGGGTTGTTTGTGCGCTTTGAAGACGTTGAAGTAATGGTTGAGGAAACGGATACGCCATTCGAGGGCTTCCATAGAATGGTCGCGTTCGAGGGCATGTGCTTGTCGTTGGGCTTCTTTGATGAGTTCACGGTTCGCTACACAGGCAGCGGACCAGTGGGTGGGAAAATGGTAAGTATAGAGTTGGTGAAGACCGTTATGTTCCGGGCAACGGCGGACAATGATGTGTTTGCGGTAATGGCGGCCTTCTTTGTGGGAGTTCATCATACCGAAATAGGCATCTATGCCTTCTACGAAGGTCAGATAGCGCACTCCACGGGCTCGTGGAGCGGAATTGGCCGGAAGAATGACATATTCCGAAACAATGCGATCCAAACCGGAAATTATCTCAGTTTTCAGATGTCTTGCCATAGCATGTAATGTATTGTATATGTGTTTGTTATATGATGATAATTATAAGCATTGTCTAGGATAAGCAGGTTCCGCTCTTTTCCCGCATAGGTTCCGATAGGGTTTTGAGGCCTTTTTGAGGTAAAAGCGGGGTGAAGGGAAATTTCAAAATCCGACTGCAAAGGTACAACAAAATTTTGATATATGCAAATTTTTGGTGACAAAAATGGATAGGAAATGTAATATAATATATAAAAAGTACGCGGGCGCTTGCGTATGTCGAAAAAAAACAGTAATTTTGCAGCGTGAAATCACCTTATGAAATAGGACCGACGGAGGAAGCACGGAAAGCAGCAGAGGAAGTGATCGAAAAAGTGCATCGGTATATGGAAGTTCACCCGGAAAGTGAGCTGCATCGGTGCGGGAAAATGTTCGGGATTTTACGGGTTACGGGTGAGGGGTTACCGGTTACGGGTGAGGGGTTACCGGTTACGGGTGAGAGATATTTGGCGGCATTTTCGGCAAAGTTGGATGGGTCGTATGAACACGAGGGATTTGTGGGGCCAGTTTACGCGATGAAGGAAGAACCCATCGGGACCAATAAGGAGGAATCGAGAAGGCTGCAGAGGTTGCTTTTTGCGGAGTATAAATTGATGAACGGAAAAGGAGAAAAAAAGAACCTTTTGGAGATCTTTCAGGAAGAAAAGCCAATCATCTCTCCGGAAGATTGGTTTTCTTCAGCCGTCAGCCGTCAGCCATCAGCATTCAGACTTCCTCCTGCAGGAGCAGGAGAATGCTGTGCGCCGAAGTTGCTGCAGGCGGCATTTTTGCAGGGCTTAGAACCGGTAGAATTGGCTGAGTTTTGGGTAGGTGCTGCGCCGAAAAATGAGATACGACAAGAAGGGGCTTTTTATGCACCGTGTTCAGGAAGATGCGGACCAATCCTTCGGCACATGTTGGAAGGATTGGAAATTGAACATTTGAGATTGGATATTGGAGATTTTTCTAAGCCGGAAATCGTTTATGAAGATGCGGATTTGATGGTGGTGAATAAGCCCAGCGGATTGTTGTCCGTACCGGGGAAAACGGAGGAACTCTCAGTAGAGAGTTATTGGAAATTGGAGATTGGAAATTGGAAATTGGAGATTGGAAATTGGAAATTGGAGATTGGAGATAGGAAATTGGAGATTGGAGATAGGAAATTGGAGATTGGAGATAGAAAATTGGAGATTGGAGATAGGAAATTGGAGATTGGAGATAGGAGATTTTTAAAGGCGGTTCATCGGCTGGATCAGGATACAAGCGGGCTGTTGGTGCTGGCGAAAAATGAGGCGACATATAAGACATTACAGGCGTATTTCCAGAGGCGGGATATACTCAAACGGTATGAAGCCGTTTGTAAAGGGTTACAGGTTACGGGTGACGGGTTACGGGAAGGCACTATTTCCCTACCCTTGTTGCCGAATCCGTATGACAGGCCGCGACAGATGGTAGATAAGGAGCACGGAAAGCCGGCGATTACGAGGTATGTGATAAGGGAAAAGCGAGAGGATGGAACGGTGTTTGTGGATTTTTACCCGTTAACGGGTAGGACGCATCAATTAAGGGTTCATGCGGCACACCCGGAAGGATTAAATGCGCCTATTGTAGGGGACCGTTTGTATAATGGTGCAAATGGTGACGCTTCGCTTAATGATGCAAATGATGCAAGGTTGATGTTACATGCGGCGGAGATAGCGTTTTTGCATCCCGTAACGGGAGAGAAAATGCACTTCTGTATTCCGTCGGGATTCTAAAAATGAGGGAAATTCACAAAAAAAGGCATATGCACTTGCATATGTCATTTTTTTTTTGTAATTTTGCAGCGCATTTTGTATGTGCAGAATTTTTTTACAAATCGAATAACAATAAAAAACGATAGGAATTATGGCAAATGAGAAACAAGGCGGTTTGATGTTCAACGCGTTAACCGCAGGAAGTAAGATTGTAGGTAACATCACGGCAGACAGCGATTTTCGCATCGACGGAACGATCGAAGGTGAGTTGAATTGTACCGGCAAGGTGATTATCGGTGAAGGTGGTAAGATCAAAGGTACGGTTAACTGCGCCAACGCAGAGATTATGGGTACGATGGAAGGTAAAGTAACGTGCACACAGCAGTTGAATCTGCGTGCCAACGGTAAGATTAACGGAGACGTTATCACGAAGACGCTGATCGTAGAGCCGGGTGCTATCTTCAACGGTACGTGCTCGATGGGAAACAAGGCACAAGAGGCTCCGAAGGCTCCGGTGAAATAAAGAAGCTCGCATATCAAACTCATCGAGAAGATGCTCAGTATGCAACTCATCAAAACCGTACTGCCCCGTACTGCGGTTCAGCGTTCCCAAACCGCTTCACACGCTTTTGATTGAGTTCATACTTCACTAAAGAGAACAATTATCAGAATAATAGGAATAATCAGAATAATCTGAGATTTTATGAAAATTAAACCTTTCAAGGGTGTTCGACCGCCGCAAGAGCTCGTGGAGAAAGTGAGCAGTAGGCCGTATGACGTGTTAAATTCGGAAGAAGCGCGAAATGAAGCAGCTGGTAACGATATGAGTTTATATCATATCATCAAGCCGGAGATCAATTTTGAGCCGGGCACCGATGAGCACGATCCCCGTGTGTATCAAGAGGCCAAGTTGCAATATAAGCGTTTTCGTCTGAAAGGCTGGTTAGAGCAAGACTTGGATCCGCATTACTATGTTTACGCGCAGACGATGAACGGTAAGACCCAGTATGGTCTGGTGGTTGCTGCGTGGGTGGATGATTACTTGGAGGGTCGCATCAAGAAACACGAGTTAACGCGTAAGGACAAAGAGGAAGACCGCATGAAACATGTGCGCACGATCAATGCGAACATGGAGCCGGTTTTCTTAGCCTACCCGCATCGTGCAGACTTAGACGCGATTGTAGCAGAGGTGTGCAAGAAAAAGCCGGAGTACGATTTTGTGGCGGCGCCGGAAGGATTCAGGCATACCTTCTGGGTGATCGACGACCCAAAGACCATTCAGCAAATCACGGATATCTTTGCTGAGATTCCGGCGATGTATATCGCAGACGGACACCACAGGTCAGCTGCAGCGGCGCGAGTGGGCGAGGAATTAAAAATTAAAAATGAAAAATTAAAAATTAAAAATCCCGAGTACGAGTATTTCTTAGCCGTATGTTTCCCGGATAATCAGTTGACGATCATCGACTATAACCGTGTAGTGAAGGATCTGAATGGTCTGACGGAGGCGGAGTTCCTCGAAGCCCTCAAAGAAGACTTTGAGGTCAATGTACAAAGTGACAATGTACAAGGTACAAAGGAGGACCTCAATCTCTACAAGCCGCAGGGTTTGCATAACTTCAGTTTGTATTTAGGCGGGAAGTGGTATAGTTTGACGGCTAAGAAAGGCCGGTATAACGATGCGGATCCGATTGGTGTGCTGGATGTGACGATCTCGAGTAATCTGATACTGGATAAGATCTTAGGCATTAAGGATCTGCGCACCGACAAGAGGATCGATTTTGTGGGCGGAATCCGTGGTCTGGGTGAGTTGAAGCGGCGAGTGGATAGCGGCGAGATGAAGATGGCGTTAGCGCTCTACCCTGTTACCATGCAGCAGATCATCGACATCGCCGATAGCGGTAATATTATGCCGCCGAAGACGACGTGGTTCGAACCGAAGTTGCGGAGCGGATTGGTAATACACGAGCTTAATTAGCCGGTCAACCGGTCTACTGGTCAACTGGTATACTAGAATGAGAAAGCAGATTATTTACATATTCTTGGCGGTGCTGTGTCTTGCGAGTTGCAGTATTCAGCAGCGGGTGAAGCGGGCGGATAAGAAGTTTGCGATCGGCGAGTATTTCGTGGCAGCGGATATCTATAAGTCCTGTTACAGTAGGCTGAACAGCAAGAAAGACCGGGTGCTGAAAGGTTACGTGGCCTATCAGCAGGGCGAGTGCTACCGGATCATCAATAATCCTCGTGCGTATAACTGCTACAACAATGCGATTCGTTGCAAGTACCAGACGCAGGATTCGACAGTGTATCTGCGTGCGGCACAGGTGCTGCAGTACCAAGGTAAGTACAAAGAAGCGTTGAAGTTCTTTGATATCTATCTGGAAGCTCACCCGGATCACTATGTAGCGAAAGCCGGTAAGTACGCCTGCATGAAGATGGAGGAATGGAAGCAGGAAAGTAGTCGGTATAAGGTTTCGGAAGCGAAGGAGTTTAATCAAAAACGGACAAGCAACTTCGCTCCGATGTTTATCGGAGACAATACGGATGCGTTGATGTTTTCGAGTAACCGTCAGGAGAAGCCGAAAGGCGGTTCGAAGAAGATGCAGCGCCCGAGTAACGTGACGGGTCAGCAGTTGTTCCAGTTATACCAAACGCGTAAGAATGCTGCCGGAGAATGGGAGGATATTGAGTTAGCGGAGGGTTTATACGATGCGCAGGAAGAAGAGCAGCAGAATGACTCGACGGGTGGAAAGAGTGCCGGTACGGCGGAGATGGGTGTATGCTGTTTTTCGTCCGACGGACGTACGATGTTGTTCACCTATTCGAAACCGGTGAACGGAAAAGACTTAGGTGCCAAGATCTACCGCAGCGATAGGGCGAGCGGTGAATGGGGAGAACCGCAGGAAGTAAAGTTGTTTGCCGACAGTTCGATCACGGTGGGTCACCCGGCCTTGAACGCGACCGGTGACACGCTCTATTTCGTGAGTGACGCCGAAGGGGGGCAAGGCGGCAAGGATATCTGGATGGCGGAGTTGGAAGGTACGGAATGGGTAAACGCCCAGCCTTTAGGTGCCGGTATCAACACGGAGATGGATGAGATGTTTCCTTACGTTCATGCCGACGGTACTTTGTATTTCTCCAGTAACGGACACCCGGGTTACGGAGGGTTGGATATCTTCAAAGCGACACGGGACACGACGATAAAGGACAGTACGGTCTGGATTCTGTTTAACATGGGTAAACCGTTCAACGGTGCCGGAGACGATTTCGGTATCACGTTTGCGGGAAATACGCAGGACGGATTCTTCTCTTCGAACCGAGGGGACAAGAAGGGATTTGATAAGATATACCGTTTTATACTGCCGGAGATGGAGTTTTTGGTAGAAGGTACGATCACGGACGAAGCGGGTAATGCCTTGAGTGAGGCACAACTGCGGATCGTGGGGTCCGACGGCACGAACAGTAAGATCAACGCCCGTCGGGACGGAACGTATAAGATCAAGTTGAACCGGGAAGTGAAATATGTGATGTTAGCAACGGCCCGTGGACACTTAAACGACAAAGCCCAATGGGACACGAAGGGTCTGAAAGACAGTAAGACGTACACGATGAATTTTGCGTTGAACCCGATCAGCCGACCGGTGAAGATGGATAATATCTTCTATGAATTCGGACGGTGGGAGTTAACGAAAGCATCGGAGGAAGAGTTGGAACGGTTAGTGAAATTGCTGAACGACAACCCCAATATCACGATCGAGTTATCAGCGCACACCGATATGAAGGGTACGGACGAGTTCAATAACGAGTTAAGTCAGAAACGTGCACAGAGTTGCTGCGATTTCCTGATTAGAAGCGGTATTGAACGGGAACGTTTGACACCGGTGGGTTACGGAAAGACGAAACCGGTGGTATGCGACAAGGCGTTGAATAAACAATATCCGTGGATACCTGTGGAACAAGTGTTAGACGAGACGTTTATTAACAGTCTGCCGGCAGATAAGCAGGATATCTGCAATCAGATTAACCGTAGGACCGAGTTTAAAGTGGTCAAAACAACGTATAAACTTTATTGACGATTGGACGATTGACGAGGTACGATTGATTGACGATTGAAATAATTGACGATTTATGCAACAATATTTGGATTTATGCAAACGAGTGCTGGAAGAAGGCACGGTGAAACACGATCGAACGGGAACGGGAACGATCTCCGTTTTCGGTCACCAAATGCGGTTTAAGATGGAGGACGGTTTTCCGCTCTTGACCACGAAGAAGCTGCATTTGAAGTCCATCATCTATGAGCTGCTGTGGTTCTTACAGGGCGACACGAATGTGAAGTACCTGCAGGATCACGGTGTGCGGATCTGGAATGAATGGGCAGACGAGAACGGTGAGTTGGGGCCTGTTTATGGCCATCAATGGAGAAGTTGGCCGGATTATAACGGCGGTACCATTGACCAGATCGCCAATATCGTGGAGACGATTAAGAAGAACCCGGATAGCCGGCGTATGATGGTGAGTGCCTGGAACGTGGCCGAAGTGGATAAGATGGCTTTACCGCCGTGTCACTGTCTGTTCCAGTTCTACGTAGCAGACGGGAAATTGAGCCTGCAGTTGTACCAGCGCAGTGCCGATATCTTCTTGGGTGTGCCGTTTAATATCGCCAGTTATGCGCTGTTGCTGCAGATGATGGCGCAGGTGACGGGACTGAAGTGCGGTGATTTCGTGCATACGTTGGGTGACGCACATATATACCTGAACCACTTGGAGCAAGTGAAATTACAGTTGACGCGTGAACCGAGAGCGTTACCGCAGATGATTATTAACCCCGAGGTGAAGGACTTATTTAGTTTCCAATTCGAAGATTTCAGTCTTCAGAACTATGATCCCCACCCTCATATAGCCGGAGTGGTTAGCGTTTAATAAATCGCATATGCTACTCATCAAAAAACGTACTGCCCCGTACTCGTGTTCCGCGTTCCCCAACCGCTCCACAACGTTTTTGATTGAGTACATATGCTTACAAACATAGAGACAAACATGATAAGTATTATAGTAGCAGTAGCTGAGAACTATGCGATCGGGAAGAAAGGCGATTTGTTATGTCACATGCCGGCGGACTTGAAGCATTTTAAAGAGATTACAAGCGGGCACACGGTGATGATGGGTGAACGGACGTTTCTGTCGTTACCGAAACATCCGCTGCCGAACAGACGGAATATTGTACTGACGGACGTGAAAGGCAAGACGTTTGAAGGCGCAGAGACGGTGTATTCGTTGGAAGAGCTAAGAGCTAAGAGTGAAGAGCTAAGAGAAGAAGCATTCGTGATCGGCGGAGGAATGGTGTATAAACAAGCGATGGAGTTTGCAGACAAACTCTATATCACGCATATTCATCATTCTTGGCCGGATGCGGATACGTTCTTCCCGGAGATCGATTTGAATATTTGGAAACAATTAAGTGCAGAGAAACACTCTGCCGATGAGAATAATCCTTACGATTATACCTTTGCAGAATATGGCAGACGATAAGAAGATTATTTTTTCGATGGTGGGACTGAATAAGAGTTTCGGTCCTCAAAAACAGGTGTTGAAGAATATCTACCTGAGTTTTTTCTATGGAGCCAAGATCGGTATCATCGGTCTGAACGGTGCCGGAAAATCGACCTTACTGAAGATCATCGCCGGTATTGAGAAAGAGTATCAGGGCGAGGTGGTATGGTCACCGGGTTATAGTGTCGGTTATTTGGAGCAAGATCCTAAACTGGATCCAAACAAGACGGTTCGTGAGGTGGTGCAGGAAGGAGTACAGCCGATCATGGATATGTTGAAGGAGTACGATGATATCAATATGGCCTTTGGCGAACCAGATGCCGATTTCGATAAGTTATTGGCACGGCAAGCGGAGTTACAAGACAAACTCGATGCCGCTGATGCCTGGAATATTGACCAGAGATTGGATAGAGCTATGGACGCACTGCGTTGTCCGCCGGACGATGCAAATGTGACTACCCTTTCGGGAGGTGAGCGACGTCGTGTAGCACTTTGCCGTCTGTTGTTGCAACAGCCGGATGTGCTGTTACTGGACGAGCCGACGAACCATTTGGATGCAGAGAGTATCGATTGGTTAGAGCAACATCTGCAACAGTATGCCGGCACGGTGATTTGTATTACGCACGACCGTTATTTCCTGGATAATGTAGCAGGATGGATCTTGGAGTTGGATCGCGGCGAAGGTATTCCTTGGAAAGGCAATTACTCGAGTTGGCTGGAACAGAAGACAAACCGTATGGCGCAGGAAGAGAAACAGGCCAGCAAGCGGAGAAAGACTTTGGAGCGTGAGTTGGAATGGATCCGTATGGCGCCGAAGGCACGGCACGCTAAACAGAAAGCGCGTCTGGAGTCCTATGACCGCATGCTGAACGAGGAGCAGAAGGAACGGGAAGAGAAGTTAGAGATCTTCATTCCGAATGGTCCGAGATTGGGTAATAAGGTCATTAATGCCGAAGGTGTGGCTAAGTCCTTTGGGGATAGACTGCTGTTTGAAGACCTTAACTTCATGTTACCGCCGAACGGTATCGTGGGTGTGATCGGTCCGAATGGTGCCGGTAAGACGACATTGTTTAGGATGATCATCGGAACAGAGAAGGCGGATAAGGGTACGTTCAGTGTGGGCGAGACGGTGAAGATCGGTTATGTGGATCAGCAGCATACGGATATCGATCCCAATAAGAGTGTTTTTGAGCAGATCAGCGGTGGTACGGAGTTTATCCGTGTGGGCGGCAAGGAGATTAATGCGAGAGCATACCTGAGTCGGTTTAACTTCACAGGCGCCGATCAAGAGAAGAAATGCGGTGTGTTGTCCGGTGGAGAGCGTAACCGTCTGCATCTGGCGCTGACGCTGAAGAGCGAAGCCAACGTGCTGTTACTGGACGAGCCGACGAACGATATCGATGTGAATACCTTACGGGCGTTGGAGGAAGGTCTGGAGAATTTTGCCGGCTGTGCCGTGGTTATTTCCCACGACCGTTGGTTCTTGGATCGTATCTGCACGCATATTCTGGCGTATGAAGGTGACGGTAAGGTCTTCTGGTTCGAAGGCAGTTATTCGGAGTACGAGCAGAACAAGAAGATGCGGTTAGGCGAAGAAGCGTGCGAACCGAAACGGGCACGTTACCGTGGGTTAAACGGTTAAATTGTTAAGCTGTTAAATTGTTAAAACGTGTTACGACATATATCCGCAAACACGGGTTGTTGGATAAGAATAAGCCTGTGTTGGTAGCCATCAGCGGAGGGGCAGACAGTGTGTCTCTGTTGGATGTGTTAGTGAGAGCAGGTTATCAATGTGTGGCAGCCCATTGTAATTTTCATCTGCGAGGTGAAGAGAGCGACCGGGACGAAGCGTTTGTGCGGGAGTTGTGTAAGCAGATGAATGTGCCGTTGATGGTGCAGCATTTTGATACGCACGCATACGCGCGCGGTAATAAAATAGGAATAGAGGTCGCGGCACGGGAGTTACGGTACCGTTGGTTCGATGAGGTCGGTAAGCAGAACGGCTGTCAAGCGGTGGTGGTAGCCCATCATCAGAATGACCAGGCAGAGACGGTGCTGATGAATCTCAAACGCGGTGCGGGTATCCGGGGATTAGCAGGCATGCGACCGATGAGTGCTAATCCAATGGTGCCGGAAGGCTTACCGATCGTGCGTCCTTTACTATGTACGACACGGGACTATATTGAACATTATCTGCGAGACAAACGGGGTTTGCGTTGGGTGAATGACAGCACGAACAGTGACCTGACGTTCCGTCGTAACGCGGTGCGGGAACAGTTGAAGAGTTACAGCAAAGCGGAGATCGAGCACATCGCTCAGACGGCGGAATATATGCAGGGATATGTGGATTTATTAGAGAATAAGAACACACGCGAAGCCGGAATTGCAGCATTATATGAAAATATTCGCGCGTTTGGATTTGCGGAAACAGATAAGATTTACGATGCGTTGATGAAAGGTGAAGGAGGAAAAACGTTTACTTCCAAGACCCATCAGGGTGTGCTAAAGAAAGGAGAATTATGCGTCACTACGGTATCATAGGATTTCCATTATTTCATTCGTTCTCAGCGAAGTTCTTTAACGAGAAATTTGCAACAGAAGGGATCGAGGCGGAATATAGTTTGTACCCTGTACAAATTGGAAATTTGAAATTGGAAATTGGAAATATCTTGGACTCTTTGGACGGGTTCAATGTGACCTTACCGTACAAGCAGGAAGTGATTCCGTACTTAGAGCGATTGGACGAGACCGCAGAAGCGATTGGTGCGGTGAATGTCGTGTACAAGCATGTGGGCTATAACACAGACTGCTTGGGATTCATGGAGTCGATGCGACCGTTGGTGCGGGAATATGACCGGAAGGCATTGGTACTCGGTACCGGTGGAGCCTCGAAAGCGGTGTGTTACGGTTTGCGGAAATTAGGGATCTCCCCTACCCTGGTAAGCCGAACACCAAAAGCAGGGATGTTAGGATACGATGCGTTGACGCAGGAAGTGATGGATAAGCATACGATTATCGTCAATTGTACGCCCTTAGGTATGCTTCCGGACGTGGACAGTTGTCCGGATATCCCGTATGAACGCCTTTCGGCACGACATTTGTTGTATGACTGCGTGTATAACCCGGAAGAGACTTTGTTTTTAAAGAAAGGCAAAGCGCAGGGATGCACGATTAAGAACGGTTTGGATATGCTGTACGGTCAAGCCAAAGCAGCATGGCGCATTTGGTCAAATGCGATTTGATATTTGATATTTGAAATTTGATATTTATATGAAGCGAATTTTTGGAATGCTCATAGGAGCAATGATGGTTAGTACGATGAGTGCACAGGTGTTGCGGGAGAACGAAGCCGCCTTGGTGTATTATAGTCCGAAGACGGAGGTAAGATTGGATTTTGCGTATGAAGTGGAAATCCAGGAAGCCGGTCCGTATGCCGAATATGCGGAAGAGTTATTGGGTGTAACGGATTTTGTAAAGGAAAGTCAAACGACCTATCGTTTGGAAAGTGTGCATATCGGTACAAGCACCCAAGCCGATTTGGACCGTGCGCATAAGGTGAGTGCCAATGACGGTGTACCGATGTTATTGAGTTTCAATGAGAAGGGAATTCTAAAAGGTTATAACATCCCTTATGTTGCTCCTCAAGCGCCGAAGAAATTTGATCATCCGAAGAAGGAGGATCATTTCTGCCAGCCGTTCATCGTTCCGCCGTTCGCCGAGGATATTTTGAAAGCGACGGATTCTACCGATGTAGCGGAAGTAGTAGCGCAGCAGATCTATCGTATCCGGGAGACAAGAACGTTTCTGTTAAGCGGAGAAGTGGAGCATGCGCCGGCAGACGGAGCATCGATGAAAGCGGTGTTGGAAGAGTTGGATAAGCAGGAGAGAGTGCTGACGGACCTTTTTGTGGGTAAGCGTATCCGTCGTATGGAGCATAAGGTCTTCACGATCGTTCCGGACACGACGGAGCAGTTGTATTTCTTCAGTGCCGAGAACGGATTTACCGAAAGCGATAATGTGGATGCCGATACGATTCGTGTACATATGACGCTGGAAGCACAGACTTTAGCGGCCGCAGAGCCGGTAGAAGAGCCTGCGAAAGGCAAGAAGAAAGGTCAGGTTACAACACCGGGATTGTCTCCGATCGTGTATAACTTACCGGGAAGTGCAGAAGTGAAAGTGCTGTATCAAGACCGGGTTTTGGCAGGCAAGACCGTTCCTGTGGCGCAATTAGGTGTGGATGTACCGTTACCGAAAGAGTTGTTTACGGGTGAGCAGTTGCCGATTATTGTGTTTAACGAAAAGACGGGTAATATTGTATCTATCAGCAAATGAAAAAGTTCCTTTTGACAATTGGCTTTTGGCTGTTAGCAGTTGGCTTATACGCTCAGGAGATCAAATGCACGGTGACGGTTAACTCCGATCAGATAGAGGGTTCGAATAAGTCGATTTTCGAGACTTTGAAGGCGAGTATTGAGGAGTATATGAACGCGAACCGTTGGACGAATATGACGTATGCAGAGCACGAGAAGATCGAATGCAGTATGCTGATCGTGGTAAAAAGCATGGAGAATAACCTATTCAACTGCGAGATGACGCTGCAGAGTAGAAGACCGGTGTACGGCACGACGTATACGACGCCGTTGTTGAACTTCAAGGACAATGCGTTTAATTTTTCGTATCAGGAGTTCGACCGTATCGAATGGCAACAGAACCAGTTCACGACAAACCTCACGGCGATGTTAGCCTATTACTGTTACCTGATTCTCGGTCACGACCAAGATAGTTTTCAACGCATGGGTGGTACACCGTTCTTTGAGGTGTGTGAAGAGATCGTGAACACATGTCAGAGTGCCAGCATGGATAATATCGAGCAACGCGGCTGGTTAGCTTTTGACAGTAACCGAAACCGTTATGCGCTGATTAACAACTTGTTGGATGAGGCGTTTAAGAAATACCGTAATTTCTATTACGAGTACCACCGTTTGGGTCTAGACGAGATGGCAGGTAATGTAACGAATGGCAGAGCGAGAATTGCGGAGGGTCTTCCGGTTCTCAAAGAAGCGTTCCGAGCACGTCCGGCGACGTATGCGATTAACACGTTTCTGGACGCCAAAGCAGAGGAGTTAGTCGATATCTTCCAGAAAGGGACGGACAAGGAGAAGAAAGCGGTGTATGACCTGCTGATGGATATCGATCCGACGCGGCAGCAAGTTTATGATCGAATCAACGAATAGACAAAAGTAGAAAGACAAAAGAATGCTAAAGCATTTACACATACAGAATTACGCCCTGATCAGTCATCTGGACATTGATTTTGCGGAGGGATTCTCGGTAATGACGGGTGAGACAGGCGCCGGTAAGAGTATTATTCTTGGTGCGCTGGCTTTGGTGTTAGGTGCAAGAGCAGACAGTAAGGCCATCACGGACGGAGAGGACAAATGCATTATTGAGGCGGAGTTTGATGAGGGGATTATTCGAAGAGAGTTATATGCAAACGGCAAGAGTCGTTCGTTTGTGGACGACAGTGTAGTGACGCTGCAGGAGTTGAAAGTGCTGGCAAACAAGCTGATCGATATTCACTCGCAGCACGCAAACTTACTGATCGAGAATGCGGATTTTCAATTGGAAGTGCTGGACGCGCTTGCTCAGAACGAATCCCTTTTGGCGAATTACAGCACGCAGTATGAAGCGTATCAGAAGGCCTGTGAGGAGTTAAGAAGACTACAGAGTTTGGCCAAGAAGAGTCAACAAGATGCCGATTATATCCAGTACCGGTATCAACAGTTAAGTGAGGCGAACTTAGAGGCAGGTGAGTTGGAGCAGTTGGAGCAAGAGCAGTACCAGTTAAGTCATGCGGAAGAGATTCGTGCGGCCTTGGAGACGGCGGTGGAAGCGTTGAGTGGTGAACAAGGCAGTGCGATAGAAGCGTTACGGGCGTGCCGATTGGAGGATGCGGCGAGTGAGTTACAGGAACGCATTGACAGTGCACGGATCGAGTTACAGGATATCGCCGAGGAAGCGGAAAGGAAACTCAACCGCATCGAGATGGATCCTAAACGCCTGGAATGGGTGGAAGAACGGATCGGGATGTTGGAGGAGTTGAAGCATAAGTTCAGCGTCGAGACGATCGAGGAGTTGATCGAGATGCGAGATGCGTTAGCGGAACAAGTGAACCGTCTGGACTCCTTTGATTTCGATATCGAGCAAGCAAAGAAGGCTGTAGAGACGGAGAAAGCGGTGTTGATCAAGAAAGCGGATGCATTGACGAAGAGCCGCAAAGCCGTAGTACCGCAGATCTGTGAACGGTTAGTGGACGGTTTGACGCGTTTAGGTGTTGCGCATGCGAAAGTGGAGATACCGATCAGCGCGACGGAAGATTTTACCGAGAAAGGTTGTGATGAGGTGCAGATTCTCTTTGCTGCGAACCTGAATCAAAGTTTACGAAATGTGAGTGAAGTGGCATCAGGCGGTGAAATCAGCCGGTTGATGTTATGTGTGAAGGCCTTGATTGCCAGCACGAAGGGTCTGCCGACGATTATCTTTGACGAGATCGACACGGGTGTAAGCGGTAATATCGCTACCCAGATGGCATCTATTATGCAGGAAATGGCAAGTCACAGGCAGATCATCGCCATCACTCATCTGCCGCAGATAGCGGCGTTGGGAACGCATCATTACAAGGTATATAAAGCCGATACAGATAAACGGACGGAGACGCATATCAGCCGTCTGAATGAAGAAGAACGAATCACGGAGATCGCGACGATGTTAAGCGGAAACACGCCGACACCGGAAGCGGTAGCCAACGCGAAACAGTTATTATGTTGCCATTAGCGGAAAGACTGCGTCCAAAGACACTGGACGAATACATAGGACAGAAACATCTGGTGGGTCAAGGAGCAATCCTACGTCAGATGATCGAAAGCGGAAACATCGCCAGTTTTATTCTGTGGGGTCCTCCGGGTGTCGGTAAGACAACGCTGGCACGTATCATCGCGCATCAGTTACAACGGCCGTTCTACACGCTGAGTGCAGTGACAAGCGGTGTGAAGGAGGTGCGTGATGTGATCGACAAGGCGAAACGGACAGCGAGTATCAACAGTGGTCTTTTTGCGCCGGCAGACAGCAGGAGTCCGATTCTGTTTATCGACGAGATCCATCGTTTCAGCAAGAGTCAGCAGGACAGTTTGTTAGGTGCTGTAGAAGAAGGCACGATCACGTTGGTGGGTGCAACGACGGAGAACCCGTCTTTTGAGGTGATCACTCCCCTACTCAGCCGATGTCAGGTGTATGTACTGAAGTCGCTGGAGAAAGACGATCTGATGGAATTACTGAACCGAGCTTTGACGCAGGATACGTATATCAAGGGTTTGGGTCTGCAGGTGAAGGAGACGGAAGCGATCTTACGATACAGCGGTGGAGATGCGCGGAAGTTACTGAACATCATTGAGTTGGTTAGTAATAGCGGTGCCAAAGTGATCGATAACGAGACGGTGACCAAGCAATTACAGCAGAACCCGGTAGCTTATGACAAGGACGGGGAGATGCATTATGATATCATTTCCGCATTCATCAAATCCATTCGCGGAAGTGATCCGCAGGCAGCGATCTATTGGTTAGCAAGGATGATCGAAGGCGGAGAAGACCCTAAGTTCATTGCCAGACGATTGGTCATCTCGGCCAGCGAGGATATCGGATTAGCGAATCCGAATGCGATGCTGTTGGCCAACACCTGCTTTGAGGTGGTGAATAAGATCGGCTGGCCGGAAGGGCGGATTCCGTTAGCGGAAACGACGATCTATCTGGCGACCTGTAAGAAGGATAACTCAGCCTATCTGGCGATCGATGCTGCTTTAGCAAAAGTGCGTGAAACGGGCAACCTACCCGTTCCGTTACATTTGCGCAATGCACCGACGAGTCTGATGAAAGACCTGGGATATGCCGACGGGTACAAGTATCCGCACGATTTTCCGGGACATTGGGTAGCGCAACAATATCTGCCGGACGAGTTAGTGGGTACGGATTTTTGGAAAAAGGATTAGAGGATTAGTGGCTGGTTTATACATACATATTCCGTTTTGTAAGAAGCGGTGTCTGTACTGCGATTTCTTCTCCACGACGCAGTTGGAGAAACGGGAAGCATACGTAGCCGCGCTGATGAGGGAGATCGAGGAAAGAAAGGATGAGGCAGGTGAGCCGATTCGAACGGTTTATATCGGCGGCGGTACACCGAGCACGTTATCCATCGAATCGATAACAGGTATTAACCAGTACTTGCATAGTACATTCATAGGTGAATATACTGTAGAGGTCAACCCGGGGGATGTGACGAAAGCGTACCTGGAGGGATTAAGAGCATTAGGTGTAAACCGCTTGTCGATGGGTGTGCAGTCGTTAGATGACCAATTGCTGCAGTTGATCGGAAGGCGACATACGGCACAGCAAGCGATAGACGCGGTGAAGACAGCACAGGAAGCAGGTTTTGAGAACCTGTCTATCGACCTGATGTACGCGTTACCGACGCAGACGATGGATCGGTGGAAGGCGGATATAGAGACAGCGTTGGGGCTGGGCGTACAGCATATATCGAGTTACGGTCTAATGTACGAAGAAGGTACAGTACTGACGAAGATGCTGGAGAGCGGACAGATCGAAGCGATCGATGAGGACACGGAGAACGCGATGTACGATGTGCTGTGTGCGCGATTAAAGGCAGCAGGAATGGTGCATTATGAGGTGAGTAATTTTGCCTTACCGGGTTATGAAGCGCAGCATAACAGTTGTTATTGGGACCATACACCGTATATCGGTATTGGTGCCGGCGCGCATAGTCTGGTGGGAAGAAAAAGAAGTTGGAACGTAAGCGATATCGATGCGTATATCGCCGGGACGGCAGAGCGGGAAAGTGAGACGCTGACCGATGAGGATTGGTACAACGAGCAGTTGATGTTAGGTTTACGGACCTGCAAAGGTGTGGATAAGACGCTGATTCGCAAGGATGTGAGTGGGTATATCGCACAAGGTCTGCTGCGGGAAGAAGAAGGAAAAGTGGTAGCGACCCAAGATGGCATCCATATATTAAACAGAATAATAGAAGATTTAATGATATGAAGAAGAATGGTAAAAACTGGTTCAAGCAGGTGAAGGAAAAATACCCGTTGAAACCTTGGCAGAGGAAGTTTATGATCTGGTTCTGGAGTCTTTTCGGCACCTTTATCGTAATGGCATTCCTTTTTATGCTGCTGATTTCCAAAGGTGTACTGGGTTATATGCCGCCTGTGAACGACTTGTTGAATCCGAAGAACTTACTGGCTAGCGAGATCATCTCGTCCGATCATCAGGTGATCGGCCAGTACTACAAAGAGAACCGTGTGAGCGTGAAGTACGAAGACATCTCTCCGTTCGTGATCAATGCCTTGATAGCAACTGAAGATGAGCGTTTTGAACACCACACCGGTGTGGATCTGAAAGCTTTGTTCCGTGCGGCTGTTAAGTTAGGTAGAGCCGGCGGTGGTAGTACGATTACTCAGCAGTTAGCCAAGCAGTTGTGGACGGAGGACGTAGGTCGTACAGCCATCCAGCGTGCGACCCAAAAACCGACGGAATGGGCGATTGCAACACAATTGGAAAGCTTATACTCCAAGGAAGAGATCATCACAATGTACCTGAATCGTTTCGATTTTCTGCATAATGCGGTGGGTATCCAATCGGCAGCGCGTATCTATTTTAGTACCACACCAAAAGATCTGAAGATCGAAGAAGCGGCTACGTTAGTGGGCATGTGTAAGAACCCGTCGTACTATAATCCTCGTCGGGATTCGTTGCGTTGTGTGAATCGGCGTAACACCGTATTAGGTCAGATGTACAAATCCGATTTTATCGACAAGGCCACCTTAGATTCCGTGTCGGCATTACCGCTTGTACTGCGTTATCAAACAGCTGACCACAAACAAGGATTAGCACCCTATTTCCGTGAATATCTGCGTGTTACCTTGACTGCTAAAGAACCGAGTTATGGAGATTACTCTACTTGGAACAAGCAGCAGTACACATTTGACAAGTACCAATGGGATAATAATCCGCTGTATGGTTTTTGCGAGAAATATCGCAAGCCGGACGGCAGTAAATACGATATCTACCGGGATGGCTTGAAGATCTACACCACTATCGATTCGCGTATGCAGAAGTATGCCGAGGAGGCGGTGAGTGAGCACATGCAGGCGCAGCAGAAATCGTTCTTCAAGGAGTTGAAGAAGAAAAAGAATGCACCTTTCTCCATTGCTTTGACGAAGGAGGAAGTGGACGGTATTATGAAGCAAAGCATGAAGAATACCGACCGGTACTGGTACTTAAAGCAAGAAGGGATGAGTCAGGATTCGATTTTTGCCACCTTCTACGAGAAGCAGCCTATGCGGATCTTTACCTATGACAGAGGTATGATCGACACCGTGATGACGCCGTATGACTCGATCCGTTGGCAGAAGAGTTATCTGCGCTGCGGATTCATGTCGATGGATCCGATCACGGGTCATGTGAAGGCCTATGTCGGTGGACCGAACTTCGCTAATTTCCAGTACGATATGTGTACGAAAGGTCGTCGTCAGGTGGGATCGACTATCAAGCCGTACCTCTATACCTTGGCCATGGACGAAGGTATGTGGCCTTGTGAAACCTGGGTGTATGACTCGATCACGCTGATCGATGCCAACGGCAGGCCTTGGACACCGCGTGATACACACGGCAAATACCAAGGTGATACACTCAGTTTAGCATGGGGACTGAAAGAGTCGTCGAACTGGATGTCGGCATACCTGATGTCGCTATTCACGCCGGAACAATTAGTGGACCTAATGCGTTCCTTCGGTATCAAAGGAGAGTTGGATCCGGTGGTGTCGCTCTGTCTGGGTCCGTGTGACGTGAGTGTGGAAGAGATGGTGGATGCCTACACGGCTTTTGCCAACAAGGGTATCCGCACCGAACCGCTGTACGTAACGCATATCGAGGATGCGAACGGTAATATCATTGCACAATTCACCCCGAAGACGCACGAGATCATCGGTGAGACCACTTCGTATAAGATGATTTACATGTTACGGGAAGTAGTAGATCACGGTACCGGTATCCGGGCACGGTATAAATACGGTATTAAAGCACCGATGGGTGGTAAGACAGGAACCACGAACAACAACTCCGACGGTTGGTTCATGTGCTTCACGCCGTCACTAGTCAATGGTGCCTGGGTGGGCGGTGAAGACCGTGCGATCCACTTTGATAATATGGCCGAAGGACAGGGTGCTTCGATGGCCTTGCCTATCTGTGCGATCTATCTGCAGAAGATTTTCAAAGACAAGAGTTTAGGATACAGCGAAGAGGAAGAATTCGATATTCCGGCATGGTTCGACCCCAATGAAGGTTGCGAATAAATATAAGGTGAAAGGTGAAAGGTCAAAGGTGAAAGGTTTACTCCTTCTCATCTTCCTTTCCATTTTCAATTTTCATTTTTCAACTTGCCAGGCGCAGTTGAATACCGACCGCATCACGGCGATTGGTAGGAATGCCTTGTATTTTGAGGACTATATCCTGTCGATCCAGTATTTTAATCAGGTGATTCGTCTGAAGCCGTATTTGGCGGAACCCTATTTCTACCGTTCAATTGCCAAGATCCAGTTGGAGGACTATCAGGGTGCGTTGAATGACTGCAATGCCGCGATAGAGCGTAATCCGTTTTCTCCGGGTTATTACTATGCACGAGGTTATATCTACCGGCAGATGAAGCAGGCGGACAAGGCGGAAGAAGACTATACGCAGGCTTTGCAATTCTCTCCGGAGAACCGCACCTATATGTTATTGCGCGCAGACACGCGTGCGGAACGCAAGGAATACGAGGCTGCTTTGGAGGATATCGAGTGGTTGCTGAAACGAGAACCGCAGTCAGCATCCTTCTGGAGTGAGAAAGGTCAAGTGTCGTTCTTGAAAGGCGATACCCTGCAAGCCATGGAGGCTTTTGAACAAGCGGCTAAGTACGACAAGACCAATCCGGCCATCTGGTCTGCGTTGGGTGTGATTAACCTGATGTTAGAGCGGGAAGAAGATGCGTATGTGCAGCTAAGCCAAGCGATTAACTTAGGTTCGAAATGGGCAGGCGACTATATCAACCGGGGTCTGTTGCATTATCGGAAGCATAACTACCGTGGTGCGTTATCGGATTTTGATCAGGCGGTGAAGATCTCCCCCCGTGATGCGGAGAGTTATTATAACCGCGGTATTATGCGGCAAGAAGTGGGTGACTACAACAAGGCGTTGGAGGACTTGAACACCGCTATTTCCCTGGATCCGGAACGAACAGAGATGCGTTATCAACGCGGCCTGATCGAGTTACAACTCAAACAATGGAGTGCTGTCGTGGAGGATATGAACGCGATGATTGCCCGTTATCCGTATTTCCTGCCGAGTTATTATGTAGCGGCGCAGGCGTGCACCAAGCAGGGTAAGGATAAAGCGGCTTACCGGTACAAGGAGCAAGCGGCGGAATTAGAGCAACGCAAAGAGGAGATCCAGGCACAGCAGGCGAGTCAGCCGAAGACCGATATGCTGATTGCTGACGCTCAGCCGCAGAAGAAAGACTACCGAAAGGAGTTTTCTGCCAATACCGCGCAAAATCAGACAGATCTTCCGGAAGAGGAAGAGAAATATGAATCTCAGACCCGTGGAACGGTGCAGAAACGCCATCAAGACATCGTGTTAGAGTCCAATATCGTACTCAGTTATTACAGTCAGGATTTGAGTTTGAGACGTACGAACTACTACCATCCGACGGTAGATCAACTCAATAAACGGGAAGTGTTACCGGCGGCCTTGCGTTTTACGTGTCAGGAGTTGACCTTGACGGCAGAGATGGTGGATTTCCATTTTGCGGAGATTACCCGTCTGTTGCAGATGATCGACGAAGGACCGACCGCCGCATTGTATTTCGCTCGAGCGATCGAGTTTGCGGTCGTTCAGGACTACACCAGTGCCATTGACGACTGCACGAAAGCGACCTTGTTAGCCGATCCGGATATGACGCTTATTCTGACCTTCTGCCGTGCCAATTGGCGGTACCGTCTGTTTGAATACCAGCGTGCGACAGGAGAACAGGAAGCAACGGCATCGATGGATTTTGACATCATGCTTCGGGATTATGATCAGGTGATTCGACTGCAGCCGGACTTTGCTTTTGCATTGTATAATAAAGCGAATATCTTGTGTGCGCAGCACGAATGGAAAGATGCCATCGAGTATTACACACGTGCCATTGCTCAGGATCTGGACTTTGCCGAAGCCTATTTTAACAGGGGGTTGACCTATCTCTACACCGGTGAGCACGAGAAAGGTCTGGCGGATTTGAGTAAAGCCGGAGAGTTAGGTATTTACCAGGCATATAATTTGATTACACGCTTTAAATGAGAGCCATACGACACATATTTATCCTTTGTCTTTTGTCCTTTGTCCTTATTCCGGTAAAAGGTCAGTTGCTATACGAGATTTCGGGTAACGGGGTGAAAGACAAATCGTATCTGTTAGCGACGAACCGTCTGGTGGATATGACTTTTCTGGACACGATACCGAATGTGTTCAAATGCTTTGGACAATGCGATAAAGTGATCACGGAATTTGCGATGCAAGACTATGAAGCCTTGTCTGCATTACGCCAGGCAGCGGTGCTACCCGACTCGATTAAACTGAGTAATTTTTACAGCGAAAGCGAATATACGCTAATTGACAATAGTCTTCGCATTGGTTTGGGTATGGGTTTAGATCAGTTATGCCGCATGAAACCGGCGTACTTGACGGAGATGTACCGCACGGAATTGATGAAGAACTGGTTGCAGTTTGACGAGCAGCGATCGATGGAGAGTTTCTTCGAATCGATCGCCGCAGAACGGGATATGCCGGTGATCGGATTGGATGATATCGGGGAGACGATGTACATGCTTTTTGACCGGGAACCGTTTCATTGGCAATGCACGGAGCTACTGAAAGTGATCGAATATCCGGAGAATGAGGTGAAGCAAGAGAAGACGCTGAAGGCGATGTATCTGGACGGCAGACTGAGCGATATCGCATATCAGGTGGAAGGGCCGGATAACAAGACCAGTATCTCCTTTTCGGACTATAAAGTCTATTGTGCGCGAAATAAAGAATGGGTCAAACGGTTAAAGAAACACCTGAAGGACGGGAATGCGTTTATCACGCTCAATGCCATCTATTTGGGAGGCGAGAAAGGATTAATTGAACAACTACGGGCGGCAGGATATCGGGTTCGGCCCGTGAACAGAGGAATAAAATTAAAACAACAATAAGATGAAAAAGGTATTTTCTGTTTTTGCAGCGCTGATCATCGCGCTGAGTGTAAACGCCGCTGAACGCGGTAAGTTCATTCATGTGGACAACACAGTGAACAAGAACCTGAAACCACAGATTGCATTCCGCATCGACCATAAGGAGGATGCAGATGTAACGACATTGCTGGTGAAGTTAGTCAGTACCAGTGCGTACTATGAGTTCACCGACGCATCGCGTGTACTCTTTCGTTTGAGTGACGGCAAAGCGATCCGCCTGAACCGTAACGGTGCGGCCGTAAGCAATGAGAAGAAGTATTCTGAGAAGAAAGGTACGGCTACTATCACGTTCTACCCTACTGTCACGGAGTACGAAGTGACACCGGAACTGATCGAGGCATTGGAGAAAGGCGAGACCGTGATCAAGGTGCGTATCGTACCGAAGGAGAATGAACCCAAGGACTACGATATCGTGGAGAGTTATCAGGCACGATTCTCTTCTGACCTGCTCAAATCGTATCAGGAAGCGGTGTTAAACAACCGAAAGGCGCACTCCGACATCAGCGATGAAGATTTTTGATTAATCAAAAATAATCGTGCCATTTATGGCTAAGATAACTTCTAAGCACATACTCATCCTTTGTCTTTTGTCCTTTTTCCTTGTTCCGGCAAAGGCCGATATCGGCATGCAGGAGTTAGGGGACTCGTTAACCGCATGGACCGGTTTTTCATCCGTGTGGTCACCGGTCGTGAAGGTGAAGAACCTGCGCGTGAACGGGAACAAGATCACGGTCAAGACCAATAAAACACTCAAAGATGTCCGTTGGACGACCGCCAATATCGCTGATCTGAAACGCAAAGTGAGTCGTTGGGTGCTGGGGCACGAGAGAGGAAAAGTGACCATTCAGACGGCGAACATCGATATCGAGAATTTGGTTACCAACTGCGCCAAAGGCATTCTTGCTACCGGAAAACCGCACGACTTGGCGGAACGGAATATCGCGCTGTATCCGAGTCACGGACTATATTACAATCGAGACCGCGATGAATGGATCTGGCAACGTGCTACCTTATGGACCACGGTGGAGGACTTGTACAGTCAGGAATATGTGCGGCTGATCAAGCAGATGTTGGAGAATGCCGGCGCGACGATCCATATGCCGCGTGCCGGTTTAGACCAACAGCAGCCGGGTATCTCCGGCATGCCGGTTTGGACCGAAGGTGCACGCTACTGGCTGATCTCGCAAGGTGCCGACTCTACCCTTTGGAACTTATACGAAGGGGATGAGTATAAGGATGACATGAAGTGCAGAGCGCTGTGGATCAATTCCTTAGAGACTCCTATTGACCTGTGTCTGGCTTTTCATACCGACGGAAACGACAGCGGCAATGACAGCACGATCATCGGCACGCTGGTTATCTACACGGCCAAGGACGATGACGGACATAGCAAGCTGAGAGACGGCAGAGACCGGGAGACCGTGAACCGAAACTTAGCGGATTGGATTCAGACGCAGGTGACGGAAGACTTACGGCATATCGCGCCGGAATGGACAAGGCGGCAACTCAAAGAAGCCAATTACTGTGAGACGCGTGTGCCGGTGGTGCCGAGTATCATCCTGGAACTGTTGAGTCACAAAAACATGGCCGACATGCGGTACGGTTTGGATCCCAAGTTCCGTTTTGCCGCCAGCCGTGCCGTCTATAAAGGCATCTTACGCTATCTGAACGGTACCAACGCGGTGGTACAACCCTTACCTGTTCAACAATTGGCGATCACACAGGAAGGAGTGTTACAATGGAGACCCACTATCGATAGTCTGGAAACGACGGCTACCCCATCCTATTACATGGTGTATATCCAGAAGGATGACGGCGACTGGAATGTCCAGCAAGTGGACCAGTCGCAATTGACCGTTGAACTCCAACGCGGCGTTCGGTACAACTACTATGTAGTTGCCGGTAACGAAGGCGGACTCAGTTTTCCGTCTCCGATCATCAGTGCCTACCTCAGCGAGAAAGAGGACGCACCTTTGGCACTCATCGTTGATGCGTTTGATGACGTCTACGGCGTCGAATGGTTTGCTGACAGCACTTACGCCGGGATCGTACCGGGCAGTTATGCATGTGAGGACTATTTCTCTTGCGCGTATATCGGTTCACAATGGAACTACACCCGCAGCGATGAATGGAAAGATGACGATAACTGCGGTTGGGGTGCCTGTCACCGCGACCATGCCGGTCAGATCACGAAGGGAAACACCCATGACTGGAGTGTGCAACACGGTCAAGTCTTACAACAGATGGGGATCAGTTACGTCAGCTGCACGGCAGAGATGATGGAGATGGAGCGCAAAACAGAAGCTCCCGAGTACGATTTCCAACTGATGGATATCATCTGTGGTCGTCAACGGCAACCAATCTCCGAAACGCTGGCAAATGCAATTGAGATATACACGGGTCAGGTAGGCAAATTGCTGCTCAGCACCGATCATTTCAGTGCGATCGAGCCAAAGTGGGCCAAGCAGTACCTGCATGCGCAGTACTATGCGACGCAGGCTACGCACAGCGGCCGTGTCGTCAGTTCAAGGCATCGCCCGTATCAACTGGTGTTAAGGCCGAATGCGGAACAGCTTTTCACCTGTCATCCGGAAGGATTAAAACCGGCGGACAATGAGGCAGAGAAAATTGCCACGTACGCAGATATGCGGTGTCCGGCAGCGATAGGTTATAATCACCGCACCTTAGTGTTCGGTTTTCCGCTGGAAGCGACGCAGGATTTTGAAAGTATCTGCCAGCATGCGCTCGAATGGCTGATGAATGAGGAGGAATAAAAAAAGAGGCTCATATGAGTCTCTTTTTTGTTTACTGAGGATGCTATTACTTAGCGAGTTCCTCGAGTTGAGCTGCAGCTTCTTCCAGAGTAATTTCCGCTTCAGGAGCAGCCTCTTTGCAGCATTTGTGCTCTTCAGCATCCTTGCAGCACTCTTTGTTTTCACCCTCTTTGCAGCACTCTTTGTTCTCACCCTTGCTACCGCAAGCAGTAAATGCCATCGAAGCGCCAAACAGGATAGCGAATAAATAAACCTTCTTCATAATTCAATTGAATTTAATGTGTTAATTTAATCTTTTTTGTCCTTTAAAGGACTTGATTTATCAAAATCAGGTGCAAAATTACAAAAATTTTTGGAGATATGCAAAAAAATGTGTAATTTTGTATCGTTTTTTTGAAAAATGATATCTGCATGCGTCAAAAAAGTTCCATTATAGTGCCTCAAGGATGTAAACGTGTACTGCTGCATGCGTGCTGCGCGCCGTGTTCGAGTGCGATCGTGGAATGGTTGCTGGCGCACGATATCGAGCCGGTGATCTACTATTTTAATCCGAATATCTACCCGCTGGAGGAATATGAGATCCGGAAGAACGAAAGCAAACGGCATGCGGAAAGTCTCGGTATCACATGGATAGATGATGATTACAACCACGATGCTTGGCGGGAAGCCGTCTGCGGATTAGAGCACGAGCCCGAGAGAGGAAGACGATGTGAAGCCTGCTTCTATCACCGACTGCTGGCAACAGCCAAGAAGGCGCATGAGATGGGAATAGAATACTTTGCCACCACCCTCGCCTCGTCCCGTTGGAAGAACTTAGAACAAATTAACGCCGCCGGACAAGCGGCAGCGTTAATGGCTAATGGCGAAGGGCCAAAGGCGAATGTTCAATTCTGGGCGCAGAACTGGCGGAAAGACGGTCTTCAGGAACGCAGAAACGCGTTACTCAAAGAATACGGATTCTATAACCAGTTATACTGCGGTTGTGAGTTTAGCAACTCTCAAACTGCTTAAGGAAGCGTACGTCATTCTCCGAGAACAGGCGCAGGTCCTTGACGCGGTATTTGAGGTTCGTGATACGCTCCACACCCATACCGAAGGCATAACCGCTGTATTCCTTACTATCGATACCGCAGGCTTCGAGTACGTTGGGGTCCACCATACCGCAGCCGAGGATTTCCACCCAACCGGTGTTTTTACAGAATGAACATCCTTTTCCGCCGCAGATATTACAGCTGATATCCATTTCGGCACTCGGTTCCGTGAACGGGAAATACGACGGACGGAGACGAATCTTGGTCTCTGCACCGAACATCTCCTTACTGAAATACAGCAATGCTTCCCGCAGATCCGCAAAGCTGACATTCTTGTCGATATACAGACCTTCTACCTGATGGAAGAAGCAGTGGGCACGTGCCGAGATAGCTTCGTTACGATATACCCTACCCGGACAGAGCACACGGATCGGCGGTTTCTGGCTGGTCATAACACGTGTCTGCACAGACGAAGTATGGGAACGAAGCAGGATATCCGTCGGTTTTTGCACGCCGATCTCTTTCTCCACGAAGAACGTATCCTGCATGTCACGAGCCGGGTGTTCGGGTGCAAAATTAAGCATGCCATAGACGTGCTTGTCATCTTCCACTTCCGGTCCCTGCGCAATAGTGAAACCGATACGGCTGAAGATATCTTCGATCTCTTCACGCACGAGCGACAAAGGGTGACGGGTACCTAAAGCGATAGGATCCGGTGTACGGGTGAGGTCAACACTTTGGCTGTTGGCTTTTAGCTGTTGGCTTTCGATCTGCTCTTTGAGTTCATTGATACGGCTTTCAGTTTCCTGACGCAGCTGGTTCAATAGCTGACCCAACTCCCGTTTCTGTTCTGCCGGTACGGTACGGAACTCATTGAAGAGCGAGGTAATCTCGCCTTTCTTACTGAGATACTTGATACGCAGCGCTTCCAACTCTTCCGCATTCGCTGCTTTTAAGTCTTTGACTTGGCCTAATAAGGCTTGAATATTTTCTTTTAATTCCATAATTACTCCAAGAAATAATCCACGGTTGTTACTACGCGTACATGCTTCACCCAAGGCTGGTACTCATCGGACTCGATGGAGAACTGTCCTTGGCTGGCACGACGGATCGAGCCCAGCGAACACTGCGCATCTTCGGCAAACTTCTGTGCGACGGCACGTGCGTTACGGGTAGCCTCCTCGATCATCGACGGCTTGAGTTCCGGCAGACCGTTATACTGGTAATCCAGGTTCCAGCTGTTGCCGGTCACAATGATACCCTCTTTGAGCAAGTCCGACTCTTTACCTTGACTGCTTACCACCAAGTCCACGTTATCCGTAGAGATGACGAGAGAGGTGCTCAGCGTGTACTTATAGTCAGGCCGGCGGTCGCCGTAATAGCTGTCCCAATTGTTGGATACAGAGATCGATCCCTGCTGGATATCCTCATTCGAGAATCCCAAGGAGAGAAGATGTCTCTTCACACGGTCGGTGACTCTTGCCAATTGCTCATAGAGCGCAGGCAGGTCATTTCCGCTCCATGAGTAAGACAACGGCCAAACGGCATGGTCGGCCGTTACCTCACGGGTACTGAGACCTTTCACACTCACGGCACGGTCTTTCGACGCAAACTTACAGATTCCCTTGTTAATAAAGAATCCTCCCAGACACAAACCGACTGCGATCAGCGCGCCGGCTGCTACATTTTTACTCCAATCTACTTTCATATTATTTATCGTGTTTATGCTCGTATAATGCTTCTTCTACGTTGATGATATAATCGCCCATTTTCTCCAGTTCGAGAATGATATCCATGTAGTTGACACCAGTGGTATAGTCATATTCCTTCTCGGTGATATGCTGCATGTTCTGGGTCTTGAGTTCATCCCTGAAGTTATTGATCTCGTTCTCCATGTTCGTCATGGTGAAGAACTCCTCTTCGCTGATGCTTCCATGCTCGAGCGCTTCCACCATCTTGGCTTCCGCACCGCTGAGCAGATACATCATCGTCTCCACGTTCTGCTCCTGATAGTCGGTATATTTGATGGCATTATCATGCTTATGGCGGATATACCGGGAGAGATTATAGTTCGCATCACCGACGGACTCCAACTCACTGACGATACGCAGCATCTTATGCACCTCATGCTTGGACTGATCGGACAGACGACCGTCAGCCACGTTGTTCAGGTACTGCGCTATCTCAAACTCCATCCGGTCGCAGATTCCTTCGTATTTCTCGATACGGGAGAAGATCTTAGTGAACTGCGTATCATCCTTCTCGCTGTACAGGTCATGGATCATACCCACCATCCGCTGGGTACGGACACCAAAGACGTGGATTTCCTTCCAGGCCTGGAGGATCGACAACTCGGAAGTGGACATCAGACCACCGGAGATAAAACGCAACTGGCTGTCCGTATCTTTCTGTTCCGGTTTGGACGGGAGAATCCAGATGACGAGTTTCTCCAGATACTTGATGAATCCGATGAGGATACAGGTATTGAAGACGTTAAAGAAAGTGTGGAACGTAGCCAGGATTGCGCTCAACTGGATTGGATCCACATCGGATGTATGACCCGGCGTAAAATCGACGCCCCATAAACTGCATATGCCGCCTACGAAAGGCCGGAAGATACAGAGCACCCAGATCACACCGAAGAGGTTAAACACCAAGTGGGCCAAAGCGGCACGACGTGCCTGCACCGAAGCAGACAAAGCCACGATATTCGACGTGATCGTGGTACCGATGTTCTCACCGAGTACCAATGCAATACCCATATCAATCGGCAACACATGCGTCGAGCAAAGGGTCATGGTGATAGCCATGATCGCGGCTGATGACTGCACGGCAAAGGTGAGACTACCACCGACGAGCAAGTACAGGAAATAGCTGCCGTACCCCCAACTGGAAGTAGCGCCGAAGAAACCCGTCACCGCTGTTTTCTCATGGAGTTCCATGGCCACGGCGTTCTCTTTGAGTGTCGCCAAGCCGAGCAGCATAAAGGCCAGACCGATGAGGAAATCACCGATGTTCGCTTTCCGTTTCGAATAGATCAGGGCGACCGCCACGACAATGGCAGGGAAGATGATCAGTTTGAGGTTAAAACTACCACCGCCGGCCACCATGATCCAGGCCGTGAAGGTAGTACCGATGTTCGCACCCATGATGACCGAGATCGCCTGCGCCAAAGAGAGAATGCCTGCCGACACGAAACTGACGGTCATCACCGTTGTCGCCGTAGAAGACTGCACGGCTGCGGTGATAAACGCACCCGTCAATACGCCTGTGAAGCGGTTCGTAGTCATCGTGCCCAGCACTTTACTGAGCTTGCTACCCGCCATCTTCTGCAAACCTTCAGACATCACCTTCATTCCGTACATCAGCATCGCCACGGAACCGAAGAGGGTTACAATTTGTAGAGCTAATTCCATATAAATTTATAATTTACCATTTACAAATAGCTTTGTTATTAAAGCCATCGACGTACATCTCCAGCGGTTTATCGAGCCGGATATGCCGTACCAGTTCTGTTTCTTCCACAGCCGGCATCGCATCCAATGCAGCGATATCGAGTGTATCTTCCGGTCTCGCCCAAGGATCGATATTCATATATCCGACATTGAAGGACGTGAGGTTCTGGAAGAAATGACTGCCCTGCGACGGTTCGATGCGGAAATTCTCCAGACTGCATTCCGCAATCGCTTTGGCTTCACTGATATCTCCCCATGCAACCGGTACTCCGAGTGTCGGGATCTGGGATCCCCAACGGCCGTAACCGATCAGCAGGTACTGTCTTCCTTCCTGCTGCATACGCCTGTTCCATTCCCGGATGGTGTCTGCCATTTCCCGAGTACGCAGGATATCGAACGCTTCCTTGCGCAGATAGATGATATCGAAAACATCCTCTATCTTTCCGATACCCAAGGCATTGCCGGAACGGAGGAGTGCATCGCTCTCATCGATCTTGGACCAATCCACTTCCGCCGTTAACGAGTCCGCCGATATCGGACGAATCTGCAGCACATGGAAGATCTGCGGCTCATGCATCATGTTCACCGCAAACTCGATCTCGACGGGTGTCTTGATCTCCTGCTGGGCGATATCCATCAGTTCCCGGATGATCGGTGTCAACGGGAAGGTGTTGAACTTCAACTGCGGTGCAAAAGTAATGATTCTCGGTCCGTCGGGGTAACAGGAATCGACGATACGCATATTCTCCCGATCGTAAGTAGAGGCAATGAGTTTGAGCGAATCGAATTGGCTGCAATCATGCACCGCTATTCGCTCCAAGTTCACCGCATCATCCACAGAAGTCTTGAACCGTTCCGGACTAAGCGACAGCGCTAACATCGACTGCTGCGTTTCCCGCATAGCGAGGTCAACCGTAGAAGTCTGCAGCACGTTCTTCGGGTACTTGGGACTGAATCGTAACACCTGTTCGCCGTCTACTACCGCTTTACCCAAACCGTAAGCGATCTTGACGATACCGTCTTCGGGTTTCTCTTTGCCCACCGGATAGAAATTGATGCTGCGTGCCACACCGGAGATCGTCGGGAAATAGAATCCGTTCTCCTCTTCACCGCATACTTCCTGCAGCACAATAGCCATCTTTTCCTCACTCGGCACGTTACCCGTTGAGACGATATAGCCACGGGATGCAGCGAAATAAACGGATGCATAGACGGATTTCACCGCCTTGCTGAGCATACGCAGTTGTTGGTCCTCATTCTCCGTGTTCGGAATCATGTAGGTGCTATAAACCCCTGCAAAAGGCTGGTAATACGAGTCTTCCAGTTTGGAAGACGACCGAACCGCTAACGGGCGATGGGTCACCTGAATGAAATGCCGCAAGGCATCCCGTAACTCCAACGGCAGCATCGCTGCCACAAACTCCGAGAGGATCTCCTCATTCGTGAGGTCGGCATTGATGACGTATTGAAGACCGTTATCATGGATGAACTGATCGAAATAGTCGGTGGTGATCACCATCGTACGCGGCACCAGCACACGCACGTCGGGCCATTTGTCGAACAATTCATATTTCTGCAGCATATGGTTCAGGAAGGCGAGTCCTCTACCCTTTCCTCCCAACGCGCCGTCACCGCAACGGGCGAACCAGATGGTGTTGTTATAAGTATCCTTGTCGTATTTGGCTACCACACCCAAGGCCTGGTTGATACGGTAGTCATGAATCAGCCGTATATTGGTCTGGCGGATGTTCTCGATATCCGTCTCATCCTGGATCTTGAGTGCACTGACGGGTCGTCCTACGGAGAAAAGACCGCGTGCAAAAAGCCATTTGGACAAGTAGTTGTTATCACTTAACCGCCGGAAAGCAGCCGGCGAGATGGTGGAGATGATGCGTTCGAAGCCTTCCAGATCTGACGCACGCGCAATCTCCTTACCGGTACGTGGATCACGGGCGATGAAATCACCGAAACCGAACTCCCGTTCGATATATTCGCTTACTTCTTGCAGCAGGGTCTTGGATTTCTTGACCACAAAACCCACCTTCAGCTTATTGGCCACCGACCGCATGGACTCCTGCGAACTCTGCATGAGGAATGGCATGGTTGGATTCTCTTCCCGGATGAGCTGGCATAACTCGATACCGGCATCCAGTTTCTCCGACGAAGCCGGATCACCTTTATGCAGCACAAAACCGATATCGGAGATGACACCGATGATGTTCCGGCTGTAGCGGTTATAGAGTTCGATGGCTTCGTCGTAACAAGTTGCCATCAGCACTTTCGGGCGCGCCCGTTTACGGAGTAGCTGCTGTTTCTCATTGAGCGCATCCCGGATGGCGACGGTGTTCTGCTGCAGCACCAGTTTGTAGAGCAGCGGCAGGTAAGTAGAATAATACCGCACACTGTCTTCTACCAGCAAGATCGCCCGTACCCCTTCTTCCAAGATATCGTGTTCGGCATTGAGCCGGTCCTCTATCAGTTTGATGATGGCGATGATCAGGTCAGTGGAGTTATTCCAGTTAAAGAGATAGTCCACATAGGACTTATCCTGCTGCTCAATACGCCGGTACACCTCTTTGCTGAACGAAGACAGCAGCACAATCGGACAGGAAGGCAGCACCTGCTTGGCCTGCTGCGCAAACTCCCACACATCGTTTCCGCCGGCACTATAGACCACGATGATCAGATCAAACCCTTCGCCATTCGCCCTTATCCGTTCCAGCGCCTGCTGCGTCGTCTCGGCACGGGTGATCGAAGGAGGATTGCTCAGATTCAACTGCGCATACTCCTGGGCGATCTGCACGTCGATGCGGCCGTCTTCCTCCAGCGCAAAACTGTCATAGTTATTGCATACCAGCAGGATCCGCCGGACACGCTTCGACATCAACGATGTGTAGTTGCTATTATCCATTATACCAGCCCTTGTTCTACCATAGAATTGGCTACTTTCATGAAACCGGCGATGTTGGCACCTTTGACGTAATTGATATAGCCGTCTTCCTCGGTACCGTATTTGAGACACGCCGCATGGATATCGGCCATGATGGTACGCAGACGCTGGTCCACTTCTTCCGCCGTCCATTTGAGACGCATCGAGTTCTGCGTCATCTCCAGACCGGAAGTCGCTACACCGCCGGCATTGGATGCCTTACCGGGACTATAGAGGATCTTCGCACCCTGGAAGAGTGCAATCGCTTCCGGAGTACTCGGCATGTTAGCACCTTCGGTCACACAGAAACAGCCGTTTTTCAAGAGGTTCTCTGCGTCGGCTTTCTCGATCTCGTTCTGCGTAGCACACGGCATAGCGATGTCGCAGGCGATCATCCACGGACGTTCCCCGGCGAAATACTGCGCCTGCGGATATTTGGTTACATATTCTTTGATACGGCCGCGGCGGATGTTCTTCAGTTCGAAGACATAATTCATCTTCTCCTCGTTCAGACCTTCCGGATCATAGATGAATCCGTCGGAATCGCTGAGTGTGAGCACCTTGGCACCCAGGCGCATCGCCTTTTGTGCCGCATACTGTGCCACGTTTCCGGCACCCGAGATGCATACTTTCTTGCCTTCAAAACTCTCGCCACGGGTAGCTAACATCGCTTGCGCAAAATAGCAGGCACCGTAACCCGTTGCTTCCGGACGCATGAGCGAACCACCCCACATCTGGCCTTTACCGGTCAGCGTACCGGTGAACTCATCGCGCAGACGTTTGTATTGACCGAACATAAAACCGATCTCACGACCGCCCACTCCGATATCGCCGGCAGGCACGTCGGTATCTGCACCGATATGACGCTGCAGTTCAGTCATGAAACTCTGGCAGAAACGCATCACCTCGGCATCGGACTTGCCACGCGGCGAGAAATCCGAACCACCTTTGGCTCCACCCATCGGTAAGGTCGTTAACGCATTCTTGAAGGTCTGTTCGAAAGCCAGGAACTTCATGATACTCAGGTTCACAGACGCGTGAAAACGGATACCGCCTTTATACGGACCGATGGCGCTGTTCATCTGCACACGGAAACCTCTATTGATCTGCACCTCGCCCTGATCATCCATCCACGGCACACGGAACATGATCACGCGTTCCGGCTCCACGATGCGCTCCATGATCTTCTGTTCACGAAGATAAGGGTATGCCATGATCATCGGTGCTACCGATTCGATTACTTCTCTTACTGCCTGGTGAAACTCACTCTCACCCGGGTTTTTGCGTACCAATTCGGCCATGAACTCGTCGATATACGCTTGTGTTTGTTTATCCATTTTCGTAAGTGATTTATGTTTCAACATAAAATGCGCTGCAAAATTACAAAAAAAATATGACATACACAATAGTGTATGCCATTTTTTCGATTTTTTTTTGCGGAAAGTGAGGGATTTCTTCGCAATCCCATAGTATACCCGAGGTATTCCAAAATAGAGGATTTTGAATGAAAATTTAACAAATTCTGAAGATTCTTGCCTAAAAACTTGCATATGTCGTAAAAAAGTAGTACCTTTGCGACCGAATTTGAACGCAAGGGTACTATTAAAACGACACCCGATAGTTTGACTTGCGTCAGGGACTACCGGGAATTCCGATGCAAAAGTACTACATTTTTTTGAATTGTGCAAATTTTTGACAAAAAAAAAATCGTTTTTTATTCAAAAGCATCACCAAAGGTTATTATCCTATACTCTAAAATTGCAGATTTATGAAACGGCTATTTATTATACTCCTTTCCTGTCTCTGTCTGACGGCTTGTCACAAAAACACGACAACAAAGAGTACGGAAAAGACAACCGCAGAGGATAGCATCTTGTTGGAAAGCATTAAAAGGGCTACTCTGCAATATGTGGATCAGTTAAACCAACAATATGAGGAAGATCCCATTGAGCCAACAAACGTTTCTGTCCGCTGGTCTCGCTATCCGGATAAGATGGTATTGGTTAGTTTTAATGCAGTCGATTACACTTTGGCTTTGGTGGATTATCAGGATACCACTATCTCGGACATCCTATCAGACTTTTATGATGTTGAATGCGATAAAATAGACGGCATCGGCTTGAGCGATTCTGTTAAGATTAGGAACCATTTCAAATGTGGGTATCAATTGAATGATCAGTTGCTGACCATCTCCGATTCCGATATATATGTCTTAAAGGACTATAGAGCAGAACCTATTACAGGAAGGGATTTTAGTGATACGTTGCTCTTTGAATTATCAGAAACAACCTATTCCATTGAGAGCGGTAAGTTTGTCAAAATACAGCACCGAGACACCACGTTAAGGCATCATCAATGGACCGTTAAATCCTATTTTAGAGAGCCTAATTATAATAACTACTTGACGCGCTTGTCTGAAAAGATTATGATGAACGATAGTATCACAGACGAGGAACTTTTACAAGCTATGCCCAAAAACGAGGAACAATACTTTGTATACTGCCCAGAAAACTATCCTTACGGTTTCAGGGCAGTGCAGATTGACAGAATGGCGATAGCTCGTTCAAAACACAATCCTCTTTTCCGCGACGCATATATTCGGATGTTTCCATGGTCAGACGGAGCAGGGGCAGAGATACTTTATGAAGGGCATTTTATGTATTTCTTCCACTTGGATTCCGTATATTTCAGAAATGCTGTCCGCCGCATCATACCGGGATATGCAGATGAGTTCGAGGACGATAGCATCTACGACGAAAAAAACGGAGACGTAGGATGGCTCAGATGGACCCGCGAGCACAAAGAAGAAATTTTAGACTCGTATCATCGTCGGTATAATCATTAAAAATTGCAGATTTATGAAACGACTATTGTACATATTGCTTATTGGTTGTTGTCATCTCACAGCGCAAGCATCAGATACTGTCCGCATTGTTGGTACTATCACTGATGAACAAGGAGAACCTATCATCGGTGCCTATATCAAAGCACATGATAGTATTGGTAATGAGTTTTCCCGGGGGACTGTTTCCGATTATGATGGTAAATTCTACTTAGTGACGCAGCGTTCTCAAAATGTAAAATATCTGGTAGTTTCATATATTTGCTGTTTTCCGGATACAATATATCTCACAGACGAACCTTTACAAAAATATGACATCACACTCAAGTTCCGGGATGATAACTGTTGGGATGATGTGATTGTAACCGGTTGCTCACCTTCATTACTTTCTGATACTTTCTTTTATCAATGGCACAAACAATCAGAGGAGTTTGCAAGATTTCATAGTCTGCATAGTAATGCTACCATTGATAGTGTATTCCAACAAGTTTTCTTGCATTATTCAAATAGAACAACTCATCCATATATTGTTCTGCCCAAATATGTACCGGTAACCATCCTGAATGCGGATTTTGACGAAAAAAACTATCGTTCAATGCTAGATATTAAAAAAGATAGTTCTTTTATTATTTCTGTAGATTCGACTTACATACCGCATTTAAATGTTAAAAATCCTGTTTTGTATCTTTTCACGAAACAGGAAGAAACATTATCAACCTACCTGGGAGGTGTCCCGACTTCCAATGAGATAAATCGCAAGAATGCAGGCAAAGTAGCTCAATATATGGAAATCAATTATGGTCATTGGGGCGGTTACTGGCATTTGGAAACGATGCCCATTATATACAAGATATACATTTATAATAATGGAGCTTACATTTCTTTGCGCGATTCCTGGTGCTCCGGGAAAAGCATTTTTATACCAACTCATTCCAATGAGTTTATAGAGGTCAGTAGTTGGATTGAGTGAGGGATTCGAAAATTGCCATAGGCAATAATCGTTCGAGCGAAGCGAGATAAGAACCCTCCGAACTGGGGGTGAGAAGGCCCTCATATCCGAATAAAAAAAATAGGGACGCCCCTTGTGGGTATCCCTATTCTTTTACCGCGGAGAGTGAGGGATTCGAACCCCCGGTACGACGTAATGCGTACACCGCATTTCGAGTGCGGCACTTTCGACCACTCAGTCAACTCTCCTTCGCGTTCGGCAACAAGATTGCATTGGTTTATACCGCTCCGCTAAATAAACGGGCAACTTGTGCCTCCGCTCTCCCCATCACAACTTTGCAAGTTGTGTCGGGGACCCCAAAATTAGAAATGTTCGGGATCCCTACTTATTTCATTTTTGGAAAGCGGCTGCAAAGGTACTGCTTTTTTTTGAATTGTGCAAATAAAATCGCAAAAAAATGCTATTTACCTTTCATTTTGTCAAATCCGGAACCGAAAACACCGCGTACGTCGGCGATAGACACCAATGCATCGGGGTCGATATCATGCACAATCCGGAAGACCAACGAACTCTCCGGCTTACGCACCAGCACCGAGATGACCTTGACGGGTTTCTTGGAGTACCATCCGGTACCGTCGAGCACCGTCACACCGCGGTTTACGGTGGTATTGATGGCCGTCGCTATTTCCTCGTATTTGGAGGAATAGATGAGGAAATGGACAGAACGGTGCAGCCGGGCCATCAGCCAATCGACAGCTGCCGTATAAGAGATCGTCATCGTCACACCGTACAGTACCCGTTTGATCTGCAGATACGTCGGGTTCTTGCCTTCCTCCATCATCGATTCCGGTAGCGGTAAGAAGAACGCTGATGCGATGATGAGTATATCGCAGGCCAGCATGATATTGCCCAACGAGATGTTATGGTAATGGTTGATGATCATCGCGACGATATCCGTGCCGCCGGACGAACCGTGCGCTGCCAACACACAACCGAGGCTCAGACCAAAGACAAAACCGCCGATGACCGCACCTACCCACGGATCTTCAATGATCGGTTCCGGCAGAATCGGGATGACGCTGTACCAGAACGTGATTGCTGCTACTCCTACCATGGTACGGATACAGAAGCGCCAGCCGACCGTCAGACCTGCTATAATCAGCAAAATCGCATTAAAAAGGAAGGTCGTCAGCCACACCGGTATCGCACCGTTGTATTCCGGGAAAAGCGACATAAACCAACCGTCTGTCACGTAATATATCGCCGAACAGATACCCGTCAGTCCTCCACCTACGAAAGCATGTGGCAGCAACACCCAGTTGACCATCAACGCCATCGGAGCGATACCGATGATAATGGTCAGATACTCAAAAGCCCTGCGACCGGACGACTCACGCGGCGTATAGTGCGGGTTAACAAATTGACTGTAACGAAGCATATCTCTAAACTCTAAACTACTTTCCATTAGCCATAGGATCAAAACCTTGACCGAACACGCCGCGCACCTGACTCTGACTCACAAACGCGTTCGGATCAATGGCCCGTACCAAGCGGAAGATCGTAGCGGACTCATAGGAACGTGCGATCGTTGTGACAACTTTCATCGGCTTTTTGTTATAACCTCCTTCGGCTTCAAGGAAAGTACAGCCCCTATGTGCCTGCGTGATGATGGCTTGCGCTATCTCTTCCGGTTTCTGCGTGAAGATCATGAACTGCACGGACTGCCTCATTCGGTTCATTACCCAATCTACAGCGGTTGAGCACATGAAGGTATAGGTTAAACCGAACAGGATTTTCTCAATGGCTCCTTGCATTCCTGCCGCTTGAATGGTAGGCAAGAAGAAGGCCGAAGAGATAACTATCATATCCGCAAAAAGCAAGACACGGCCCATCGGCAGATGATGGTATTTATTGACAATCATCGCCACCACGTCTGTTCCGCCGGTAGAACCGTTATTCAGGAAACAGATCCCCAAGAAACAGCCGGTAAACAAACCGCCGATCACTACCGCCATGAAGGCGTCAGTCAACAGCGGCACCGTAGCTATCGGTACCACTTTAAGCCATATCGTAAGCCATAACACGCCCCAGACAGTCCGTATAGCATAGCGCCAGCCGACCGTCAAAGTGGCTATAACGAGCAGCACGACGTTGATTAATAAACTGGAAAGCCATATGGGCATGTACGTGTCCGTTGCAAAATAGATGATCTCGCACAGACCCGTCACGCCACCGCCGACAACTGCATGAGGTACCAGTAACTGGTTGACCGTCAGCGCATAAGGTATTGTGCTTAAAACTATTAACAGCAATTCCTTTAGCGTGATCCAGGGCAAGACCTTGTAATACGCGCGTAACTGCTTACGAAGTTTATTGCGCTGCTCTCTCTCCATATCAGAACTTTGCCACCAGATTTCTATCTCCGAAACCGTTATCCACACGTCCTACGGGGCACCAGAACTTCGTTTGTGCTACCCACTCCGTCGGATACGCTGCCTGCTTACGCGAATATGGGTGTGTCCACTCGTCTGCTACTACTTCGTATTCTGGATGCGGTGCGTTAACGAGCACGTTATCGGCCTTATCGGCTTTACCGGATTCGATATCGGCGATCTCTTGGCGAATCTGCAGCAGCACGTCGCAGAAACGATCGATCTCTTCGAGTGACTCCGACTCGGTAGGCTCCACCATCAGGGTGCCGTGCACCGGGAAGGAGAGTGTCGGCGCATGATAGCCGAAGTCCATGAGACGCTTGGCGATATCCGCCTCGGTGATACCGATCGCATGGAATTGGCGGCAGTCCAGAATCAACTCATGACCTACCCTTCCGTTAGCGCCGGTATAGACGATGCCATACGCCTCTTTCAGACGGGAAGCCATGTAGTTAGCACTGAGAATAGCGGCTGCCGTAGCATGACGCAGACCTTCGGCGCCCATCATCACAATATAACCCCATGAGATAAGCGCCATGTTGGCATTGCCGTACAACGCTGCCGAGACACGGTTATTGTCCTCTGTCGGCAGGCAATCCGCCAAGGCAGCCGTGCAACAAACAGCACCGGCACCGGGACCGCCACCTCCGTGAGGAGAAGCAAAGGACTTATGTAAGTTGAGGTGACATACATCCGCTCCGATGAAAGCCGGATTGGTCCAGCCGATCTGGGCGTTCATGTTAGCACCGTCCATATAAACGAGTCCGCCGTTCTCATGCACCGCCGCGATCATCGCACGGATAGCCTGTTCAAAGATACCGTGGGTGGACGGATAGGTGATCATACAGCCGGCGAGGATCTCTTTGTTCTCTTCCACTTTCGCCTTCCAATCCGCCAGGTCGGTGTTTCCCTGCTCATCGCATTTGACTACACAAGGCACGAAACCGGCTTGCACACAGGATGCAGGGTTGGTTCCGTGTGCCGATGCAGGGATAAGGAGCACTTTGCGGTTCTCCTGACCTTGCCGGCGCAGGTGTTCACGGATCACCACCAGACCCGTATATTCACCGGCCGCACCGGAAGTAGGCTGCAGTGTGCAGGCATCAAAACCGGTGATGGCGCAGAGCTGGTTCTTCAGCTGCTCCATGATGGCCATGTATCCGTCGGTCTGATCTGCCGGCGCCAGAGGATGCACATTCATCGCACCGCTGAAGGTGATGGGGATCATCGCAGCCGCCGGGTTGAGTTTCATCGTACAGCTGCCCAAAGGAATCATCGAGGTGGCTAACGAGATATCCTTGCGGTCCAGGCGCTTGAGATACCGCATCATTTCGGTCTCGGTGTGGTATTTTTTAAATACCTCCGCCTGCATATAATCGAGCTCACGCACCCTACTCTCGTCAATGGCCCAGAGACCTTCAAACGCCTCGTCGGATTCCTCGTACTGCGGCATGTTGCCGGATGCTTCGGCAAAGAGTTCGATCAGGTCGTTCATGTCATCGATATCGACGGTCTCGTCGATCGACAGACCGATCCATCCTTCGGCATCGTAATAGAGGTTGATGCCTAACTCTTCCGCCTTCGCCTTTAGGCCATTCGTCCATTCGCCATTCGCCCGAATTTTGAGTGTATCGAAAAATTCACTATTCTCCTGCTCATAACCGTAGGCTTGCAGCATTTCGCTCAGATACACGGCTTTGCCGTGGATGCCTTCGGCGATCTGGCGGATACCTTCTGCACCGTGATAGACACCGTACATACCGGCCATCATCGCCGACAATGCCTCGGCGGTACAGATGTTCGACGTTGCTTTCTCACGTTTGATATGCTGTTCACGGGTCTGCAGCGCCAGACGGAAAGCCGGGTGCTCGTATTTGTCTTTACTCAGACCGATGATACGTCCCGGCATATCGCGTTTGTACTCATCGCGTGTAGCCATGTAACCGGCCGTCGGACCGCCGAATCCCATCGGCAAACCGAAACGCTGTGCCGTACCGCACATAATATCCGCATCTAAGGGTTTCAATAACGCCAGCGCCAGCAGGTCAGCGACCACCGTCACTTTCATTCCTGCCGCATGGCAGTCCTCTATGAAGGTCTCGTAATCCTCGATGGCACCGTCGCTGTTCGGCCATTGTACCAACGCGCCGAAGAACTCGGCAGACGGTTCAAAATCCGCATAACTGCCGGTCACGATCTCGATGTCCTGTCCTTTCGCACGCGTGCGCAGTACAGATAAGGTGTTCGGCCATACTTTCTCGTCCACAAACACCTTATGTACGTTGGCTTTCACTTGCTCACGGCTGCGAAGATTACGCATCATCGTTACCGACTCGGCAGCAGAAGTGGCTTCGTCCAACAAAGAGCAGTTCGCCAAGGGCAGCCCCGTCAGGTCGCTGACCATGGTCTGGAACACAAACAGCGCTTCCAAACGGCCTTGACTCACCTCGGCCTGGTACGGCGTGTAACTCGTGTACCAAACGGGGTTTTCCAAGATATTCCGACGGATGACGGCTGGCGTGATCGTGCCGTACCAACCGCGACCGATATACGAACGTGCCGGCAGGTTCTCCGCCAACAACTCATCCGCATTCTCCAGGTACTTCTGTTCCGTCAACGGCTCGTCCAGTTCGATCGGTTCCGGCAACAGGATATCCGCCGGCATCGTCTCCTTCACCAACCCTTCCATCGACTCGGCGCCAATCGCCTCAAGCATCTTTTTCTCGTCTTCTACTGTCAGTCCGATATGACGGGACTCCAAGTAATTTACCTGCATAAATAAAAATATTTTAAAAATTTGCTGCAAAGTTACACTTTTTTTTGCATATATCCAAATTTTTTTGTAATTTTGCAGCAGATTTTAGTTTAACACTTAAAAACATACTACTATGAACATGACTATCAATGCCGTAAACTTCGAGATGGCAGAGAAACTCGAGCAGTTTATTGTGAAGAAGATGAATCGTTTTGAGCGTCATTTGAACGCCGACGATAAGGTGGAGATTCGCATGTCGGTCATCAAGCCGCAGACGAATGCCAACAAGGAGGTGAAAGTTCGTATCGCCGGTCTGTTCGCCGAGAAGACCGCAGACACGTTTGAAGAAGGTCTCGATGCCTGCCTCAATGCTTTAGAGTCCCAACTCGAGAAACGCAAAAACGCCTAATTTCTATCCGTTAGATAACAAAAGGAGCCCATTGGACTCCTTTTTTTGTGTATAAAATATTCTATATTATTTAAAAGTTATAGACCCTAATTATTTCGCACTTATCGCGCACAAATGACGCACTTATCTCGTACTTATCACGCACTAATTTTAGCATGTAATTATATTGGTATTATATACTATGTATATAATACTGGATAGTTGATTGATTTTCTATACTAAAATACAATATTTGCCCAACTTACCGGAGAATCGATCGATGCTTAACCGCACATAAAAAAAGCACAACCTTTCGATTGTGCTATAGCCAGATGTATCCGCTGCAAATGTACAGTCGCACAATCGCACAAATAACAAGTCTTTTCAGCAAAAACTTTAAGTAAGCTTAACTTTCTTTGGAAAATCTTCTTATTTTAAAAAAAACGATTATTTTCCAAGAAAATCTTGTGTATTTCAAATATTTGTTGTACCTTTGCAGCAAAATTGAGAATGACCATGACAGACGAGCGTTATCTGCAGTTATTGAGTGAGAAATTTCCGAACTCGCAGGCGGTGATCACGGAGTTGATTAACCTGCGGGCGATCTTATCGTTACCGAAAGGGACGGAGCATTTTGTGAGTGACCTTCACGGTGCTTCTTCGGCGTTCATCCATATGATCAAGAACGCGTCGGGTGTGGTAAGGCGGAAAGTGGATGAGGTATATGGCGAGACGATGCCGGAAGAAGAGAAGCGGGCGTTATGTGCGCTGATCTACTATCCGGACGAGCGGATCGAATATGAGAAGACGGTGCAGCCGGACATGGAGGCATGGTACAAGATCCGTCTGTCGCAGACGGTAGAGATCGCCCGGGCGGTGACGATCAAATACAGCCGGTCGAAGGTGCATAAGTTGCTACCTCCCGACTACGCGTATATCATCAAGGAGCTGCTGCACGAGACGAACTTAGAGCAGCACGACCGGAACACGTACTACCACGCCATCATCGATGCAATCATCGAGACGGGTTGTGCGGACAAGCTGCTGATAGCGATATGCTACCTGATTCACAGTCTGACGATTGACACGCTGCATATCGTCGGCGATATCTTCGACCGGGGTTCAGGCGCGGCGAAGATCATGGATGTGCTGAGTACGGTGCGCGACTACGACATCCAATGGGGAAACCACGATATCGAATGGATGGGTGCGATGACAGGTAACTTAGCGCTGTTGGCGACGGTGCTGCGGGTATCGATCAGGTATGCGAACATCGAAACCCTCGAAGAGGGTTACGGTATCAACCTGTTACCGCTTGCCAATTTTGCGATGACGGTCTATGGCAATGATCCGTGCACGATATGGCAGACGAAGGACTTCGATAACAATCCCCGTCTGACACGGAGCGCCCAGCTGATGGCGAAGATGCACAAGGCGATATCGATCATTCAGTTTAAGTTAGAAGGCCAGACGGTGCTTCGGCATCCGGAATGGGGGATGGATGACCGAGCGGTGCTCGGCAATTGTAAATTGGAGAATGGACATTGGACATTTATGGGTCAAGTATTACTTGACCAGAATTTGCCGACTATCGATCCAAAGGACCCGTATGCGCTGAGTCAGGAGGAGCAGGATCTGATGGATCAGTTATGGCGGTCGTTTAGGAAGAGCGAGAAGATGCAGAAACATCTAAAGATGCTGTACGAACACGGATCGCTATATCTGGTGCGGAACGGTTTCCTACTCTACCATGCGGCGATACCGTTGAATGCGGACGGTTCGTTCACGGAGGCGGAGGTATGCGGCAAGCGCGTAAGCGGAAAGGCGCTGATGGACCGCACGGATGCGATCATCCGGCAGGCGTATTACGGTACGGGCAAGGCGAAAGCGGATGCGCTGGATTATATGCTGTACTTATGGGAAGGCGCCAACTCTCCGCTGTACAATAAGGATAAGATGACGACTTTCGAGCGGTATTTTATAAAGGCGAATGGCGAAGGGCAAAAGGCGAAAGGGAGCGATCCTCATTATGAGAAGAAGGGCGCGTATTTCACCTTAGCGGACGATGAGAAGATTTGCGAGCAGATTCTGAAAGAGTTCGGTTTAGACCCTGCGACGGGACGTATTGTGAACGGTCACGTGCCAGTTCGCACCATCAAAGGCGAGACACCGATGCGTGCTAATGGTAAGCGATTCGTGATCGACGGCGGTTTCAGTAAGCCGTATCAGGAGAAGACCGGTATCGCCGGATATACGCTGATCTACAACAGTCACGGAATCCAGTTGGTGGAGCATGAGAGTTTTGAGAGTCGGGAGCAGGCGGTGCTGTCGGGTAACGATATCCATAACCGGACACTGCTGCAGGATTTTACCGGCAAGCGCATGCGCATCAAGGATACGGATAAGGGAAAGGAGCTGCTCGAGCAGATAGATGCACTCGAACAACTCCTTGCGATGTATCGGAACGGTTCCCTGCGGGAACGTTAAACTGTTAAAACGTTAAATTGTTAAACTGTTATACGAGAGCCTTGATGAGGCTCTCTTTTGTTCCCGGTAGGAGATCTATCGGGCGAATTTCGATCATGGTCTTGGCACCATATTCGCCGCGTTCTTTCATCCGCAGAGCGGCACGGGCGCAGGAGAGCATGACCTGACCGGTGAGGGCCGGGTTATTGATGGTCATGTTAAACTCAAAACGCTGATTATGGGTGTTGCCGGAGACTCCGTTACGCACCAGGTTCACCCCATGCGCGACGTTATTGAGGGCATCGATGCTGTCCACCGGGATGACGTGGGTCTCGTCGTGTGCGAAATAGTCATCGGCCAGGATTGCAGCTTCAACGGTCTTGAAGTCAGCACCGTCTTCGAGTTCGACATACACCATACGGCGATGGATACCGGTTCCCAAGGGGATGGTCATAGACAGAGCGTTCTTCACACCGGGTTTGGACTTCGCAGCTACCGTGTGGCCCATCGAACGACCGGGACCGAAATTGGTGTAGGTCAGGCCTTTGGGTGCCAACGCCAGAAGGATGGCACGAATCATGGAGTCCGATCCCGGATCCCAACCGGCGGAGAGGATGCTAACGGCTTTGTTCTGTACGCATACCGGGTCTAAGGCGCTACGGAGCGACCATATCTGACCATGGATATCGAAACTGTCCACCGTGCAGATTCCACGAGCGGCCAGGACGGTGGCGAACTTCTGCACTTCACGCGTCGGGGTACAGATCAGGACGGCGTCTGCATCGATGCAATCCAAACAATCATTGTGATGATAGATGCCGGTGAGTTCCATATCCGGCGCTGCTTTGATGGCTTCTTCGGCGGCACGGCCAATATTGCCGTAACCTAAAATTGCAATTTTTATCATATCAATCAATTTTGCGGTGCAAAATTACTGCTTTTTTTTGAATTATGCAAATAATTGGACTATTTTTATTGATTTTGGTCCGATTTGAGAGTCTGCACAATCATGGCACGGATAAAGGTGTTGAGTGTGCGATATTGGCGACGCTGGATTTTGATTGAATTGGGATTATATTGCGGATCGGTCTTGGGGAGAACAGGGGCTTGCGGATCGGGTTTGGTCAGTTGGGCGAAAAAACGCGTTTTGAACTGCGCCAATTGTCGGCGAAGGTCTTCTGTTTGCGCGCGGAGTTCGTCGGGCATAGCTGCCAGTTCCTCATCGGTTAACTTGCCGGATTGAATGATGAGTGTGGTCATACGGCTAGCTTCGGCAAAGGAATTGATGTTACGAAGTTCAGTACCTTTAGGCGGATTCTTCTTGTAATCGCGCGGATTAAGGATCTCGTACGCCTCTTGTGCGCCATAATTAATGACTTTTCCCGTTACGGAGCGGTACTTCTTCTGCCGGAAGACGGTGTTGTCGCGTTTGTTGAGTTTGCCACGAACATGATCGAAGGCAACGTGTAAGTCTATTTTTGCCATAAAAATCGGGTTATGATTGTATTATATATATAAATATATATAATAGTATTTATTGCTAAAATTTGAGCCTTTTTCGGGCTTGTTTTTGCGTTGTCGTTAGGGTCTGGTTAGCCAAGCCACCTACTAACCACACACTTATCACCCACTAATCACCCACTCAAACATAAACTTGAGATCAACGAAACCATTATGCGGGATAGTACTTGACAGGTACATGAGAGGTTGGGGATTAATCGTGTTTTATAATTTCAAGTGCAAACCGGTTAAGGAACCGGAGCCGGAAAGTTTGTAAAACCGAGTGCAAAGGTACAAAATAATTTTGACATATGCAAGAGGTAGTGAAAGAAAAGGTAATTTTTGCTGTAAATTGTGGTCGGCAGAGCCGATGTCTGAATACTATTCGAACGAAACAGAAGAAGAAAAGCGTGATAATATCACGGGCAATAGACATAGAAAAAAGCCCGCTTAAATGCGGGCGGAAGGGAGAAAGAAAAACTCCGAGCAGATGCCCGGAGTAGTTGGGAAAATATAATATTCGAATATATTCGGACTCAAATAACAAAGCCTAATTAGTTTTCGTTTTATTGATAGAATGTTGTGTCTGAGATAATAGAATCTTTTGTGGAATTCAGATGGTTGTCAATATCATACCATAGATATAGTTCCCCCTCATCATCGAATCGGAAGCAACTTTCTGACCACTCGCACATATCTCCATAATACACCTTTGTAATTGTTTTCTTCGTTGGATTGACGACGGCATCTTCATTTATAATAAACCAATTATCCCATTCTTTAGGGCATATAAGGACAAAAGCCGTATCAGTGATATTATATAATTCTGATTGCGCACAACATTGCGGACCTCCCCTATAATAGTTAAGCAGAAGTTCGTCCTCTCCATCAAAATCTATATCATAGAACTGATATTCGGCATGAGGTAAAAGTATGCTATTAGGCACAATACTTGGACTGGAATCGTAGTGGAAAATATATGTATCACCATTCTTGAAGCCGTTAAATCCTTCAGAAGTTACAATCTCATGAACATTTTGGCTCATAAAGATATTCTTATGGCAATGCCATTTTTCAGAATAATCCGTCCAAACATATTCTTTGCCTGTTACCCGAGAATAGAAAAACAGCCTGACACCATTCTCCCATTGATCCCAGCCCGTTTTATTTGAGTAAGAAGGATAGAGGATGCCGCTTACTTCAAAATCGTTGATGATTGTATCAAAGCGGAAATAGACGCTAATGTAATTCGTGCTGTCTTTGAGGGGATTTTTGTTCTCCAGTTCTTGCACCCAATTCTGTTGGTAGCTCGTGCAGGCAGAAAGAATAATGAGAAATATAGGGATTAGGCGTTTCATTCTATTATTCGGTTGTTTGGCAATCGTAGTTGTAAATCTTCCTTAGAATAATCTTCCTCATGTGTTCAAGTTCCGCGTTCTCGGATGAAGAGAGTTCTAAATCAACAATCCTTCTCGATGGTTCATCATATGTCTCATAGTGACTAATCGCAGACTCCTGTACAGGCTCTTGGGGAACATGTCGGCGCGCTCTAATTACATAATCCAATTCATCATCTAATTTCTGAATGATAATTTCTGCATCTAATTCATTATCAATAGATACGTAGCCTTTTGTAATCGGCTTATCAGGGTGCTGCTCGTACACATCAGATAGGAACTTGATTAGTTCTTCGTCACTACAGGAATGAGGAGTTCCATCAGATACGTCAACTAAACGTAATAACGGATAATCATTTTCAACTGCATGTAAATTACCAACTATCAGGAACAACAACTTTTCATTAGACGATAGAAGAAATACATTGTAACATTGTCCAAGATTTCCGCGTTCGTCTAAATCATAAGCACTCAAATAACTCTCCGACATAAACAGCCGGAACTTTAACGCATCTATTTTGTCCTGCGTCAGTTGGTATTCCTCAAATGGTATAGTAGTATTTGCGAGATTGATAAACATAAAAAATCAGTCAGAATGTCTATACTCCATACTTGGGTCAAAATGATCGTAGTGATGACTACTTTTTGATTTACTGCATTTAGCATTAAAAAGCATTATCGCGCCAAGAATGGCAATAATGATAAAAATAACTATTCGCCTATTCTCTTTTGCAGTTTGTTCTTGCGCCTGTTTCCTTTTTTCAATTGACTTGCGCCATTCTTCTTCTTTTGCATTCTCGCCCCCGATAGATGAAATTGCTCTTTTTTGGGAGGCTTCTACTGTTTGTGTTTTCTTTTTATTTTCAAGTAATGGATGCACTCTATTGGTACTGGTCGCCTCGTCTTTTACTGGTTGAGATAACTTATTGAAACTTTCTGCTACTCTTTTTAGAGTATCATCTATTTCCTCAACTGATTTTTCATGCACGACTTTTATCTTAATTCCCTTCTTGGATTTTTCTCCTAAAAAAGAGGAAATTACGTCTTCTTCATTGTTTGCTTCACTATTTCGTATTGGAATTTTCATATACTTTAAATGCTTCGCTATTAAATATCTTGAATATCGACTTTTTCATGATTTTGCTTGACTACATATTCAATATATAGATCACGGAAAAGAGTTATATCAGCCCAAAAGTCAGGAGATTTTGATAATCCAGTAATCATGGTTAAATTAATGATCACATCGCCCCTATCCCATTTATAGTAGTTATACAAATATTCCCCTTCTGTTATTTTCTTTATTTCTACATCACTTTGAGCTTCGCCAAATTTCTTAGTGTATGCACTAAGGATGACTATTGCATTTGCATTATAATAATCAACACAGCTCTTATCTATATTATCCCAATAATAACAATGCAAAGGAGGAATAATTCTCACTAGTTTAACTTCATCTTTTTCATAATTTTTCTCCACAACTAACTCGGTATTTTCATAGCCCAGAAAAGATAACTTATATCTATTTACCAAATATTTTTGCCCGATAGGTAAAACAGGACTATCATGAGTAATAAGTTCAAATTTATTTGACATTTTCTCCGAGAAAGCAGAAAACGATTGATTAACTATGACACCTGAAAATTTTGTTTGTGCACGCATAAATAACAAGCAACAAAATAAGCAACAGATAATAAGAGTTAACCTTTTCATATTCATGTACATTTTAATGTTTCTACTTTTTTCTTTATCCTATATTTATAGAATAGGCTTGCGTAATTTGATTATTTTTACATTTGCATTTGATGCATACTCTCTAAATTCTTGCTCTTTGGATTCTGATAGACTCCATCCGAGATACAACCTATCAATGTTTACAGAAAGAAAATCATGTGTCTCACCATTAGTAACCCTTTTTAAAATTCGAGTTTCATTCTCATCTGAAAATGTTGATAACTTATACTTTAAAATCTCTTCTGCAATCTCCTCCGGTGAAAGATTTTGAAATTGCTTTTGAGTGATATATGGGCGATTGATATTATAAATAGCCTTGAAAGATCCGATAATATCTGTAGTTTGTGGACGAACCGCTATACATATGCCGTTGCCATTATTGGCAAACTCTTGCCACATATGGGCATTCCTCATTTTATTCGTTAGACAGCATATCATATATTTCTCTTTCTCTGACCTCACCTGATCTCTAAGATATTCTGATATGGAGTTATCAAGCCAATAGATACCTTCCGAATCGTCATTGCGATTTTGCATTCCTATGTAATTCGTCATGTACAAATGCGAATCACGGAACACATCGTTTATATAAGGCTGATTTGCTGAATAAAATTTATAATAAGTTTTCATGTATATGCATATTTTACTTTTTTCTTACAAAATAGTGGTTCACTTGCAGCAGTAGAGGGCATCGCCAAACGCCCAAGAAACACACAAGTAAACCACTATAAATGGTTTCTTCGTGTTTCTTATATTCCAGCTGTTTGGAATTGGCGATTTCTCTACTGCGCGAATATAAATATGTCCTTCTGTTTATCGTCGGTAAGCGACGGTATAGGTTTCAAAAACCTTTGCGACCGCAAAATTACAACAAAAAAATGACATATGCAAATTTATTGCATAAAAAACGCCCGAAGGCGTTCTTTTTACTATCCTGTTGATTACTCTACCGTTACTGATTTTGCTAAATTACGGGGTTGATCAACGTCGCAGCCTTTGACAACGGCAATGTGGTAGGCGAGGAGTTGGAGCGGAATGACGGTAAGAAGCGGCGTCAGACATTCTTCAGTCTGCGGCACTTCGATGATATAATCGGCTATCTTGCTGACCAGTTCATCGCCTTCCGTGACGACAGCGATGACCCTACCCTTCCGGGCCTTGATCTCCTGGATGTTACTTACGATCTTCTCGTAGGTGCCGCAGTGCGGTGCGACGACGACCACCGGCATCTCTTGTGAGATGAGGGCGATAGGTCCGTGTTTCATCTCGGCAGCGGGATAGCCTTCGGCATGGATATAAGAGATCTCCTTCAGTTTGAGTGCGCCTTCCAAAGCCACGGGGAAGTTATATCCTCGACCGAGGTAGATGAAGTTCTGGGCATAGGAGAAGATCTTTGCAAAGTCACCGATGAGCTTGTCTTGTCCCAAAACCCGTTCGATCTTAGACGGTATCTGACCTAACTCACGCACGATACGCAGGTACTGCTCCTCATTAATCGTTCCTTTCTCGCGACCGATACAGAGCGCGAGCATCGTTAGAGCGGTTACCTGTGCAGTAAACGCCTTGGTGGATGCCACACCAATCTCGGGACCGACGTGGGTATAACAACCGCTGTCCGAGACACGGGGGATGGAAGCACCGACGACGTTACAGATGGAGAAGATGAAGGCACCTTTCTCTTTAGCAAGTTGGATGGCCGCGAGTGTATCGGCGGTCTCACCGGACTGCGAGATGGCGATGACGACATCGTCCTTGTTGATGACGGGTTTGCGGTAGCGGAACTCAGACGAGTACTCCACCTCCACCGGTATCTGCGCAAACTCTTCGATGGCATACATGGCGATGAGGCCGGCATGCCAGGAGGTGCCGCAGGCGGTGATGATGATGCGCTTGGCGTTGAGGAAACGGTCCTTGTTATCAATGAATCCGGAGAGGGCGATGTTGTCCTGGCGCACGTTGACACGACCACGCATAGAGTCCGTGAGGGTACGCGGTTGCTCGAAGATCTCCTTGAGCATGAAATGCGGATAGCCGCCTTTCTCCAGTTGACTCAGCGACAACTCCAGCCGCTTGATCTCCGGTGTTTTGGTGACGTTATTGATCGTTGTTATATCCACCTTCTCACCGATGCGGAGTGCTACTACTTCTTCGTCTTCGATATAGATTACCTGATCCGTATATTCGACAATAGGCGTGGCGTCGGAAGCCAGGAAATACTCGTCTTCCCCGATACCTACTACGAGCGGCGAACCCTTGCGGGCAGCAATCAACGTGTCCGGATGGGTCTTATCCAAGATGGCAATCGCATACGCGCCGATCACCTGTTGCAGCGCTAACTGCACAGCCGTTTTGAGATCCACATGCTGGTTGACCTGCGTATATTCGATCAGTTGGACCAGCACCTCGGTGTCGGTGTCGGACTTGAAGGTGTAGCCCTGCTCCATGAGTCCGGCTTTGAGCACGGCGTAATTCTCGATGATGCCGTTATGGATGATCGCCAGGCGCTCCGACTCGGAGTAATGGGGGTGCGCATTGACGGTGTTCGGTTCACCGTGCGTGGCCCAACGCGTATGAGCGATACCTATCGTGCCGCCTGTATCTTTGCTTTCACAAAACGCTTCCAGTTCTGCCACTTTACCTTTGGCCTTATAGACATTGAGCTGTCCTTGCTCGTTGATAAGCGCCACACCGGCACTGTCATAGCCACGGTACTCGAGACGATGAAGTCCCTTAATCAAAATCGGATACGCCTTGCGTTTACCGATATATCCTACTATTCCACACATCTTTATTTACGATTTGACGATTTACGATTTACGATTATTTACAAATTTCAATCTTCTAAGTGCTTCCTCGACATCGTTACGATTGGAGAAAGCGGAAAAGCGGACAAATCCTTGTCCGGAGTCACCAAAGCCGACACCGGGTGTGCAGACAATTTGGCATTGGTGCAAAAGGAGATCAAAGAACGCCCATGAATCCATGTTATCAGGTGTCTTACACCATATATAGGGTGCGTTTTTACCGCCAAACACATCGTATCCCAAGGCACGCAGACCTTCCGAAAGGATCCGTGCCGTCTGTTTGTAATAGTTCAAATTCGCCGCGATACCGGCCTTGCCTTCCGGTGTATAAGTCGCCAACGCCGCCCGTTGGGAGATATAGGAGGCACCGTTGAACTTGGTGCATTGTCTGCGTGTCCACATCGCCTGCAGACCCGTCTCCTTTGGAACGATGGTATAACCGCAGCGCACGGCCGTAAATCCGGCTGTTTTACTGAAACTGCGTATCTCGATCGCCACCTCTTTCGCACCTTCTATCTCATAGATGGAATGCGGTATATCCGGGTCCTCAATGAAAGCTTCGTACGCCGCATCATAAAGGATGATACTATGGTTCGTACGGGCATAATCGACCCACCGCGCCAGTTCGTCACGCGTCAGGACCGTACCCGTCGGGTTATTGGGAAAACAGAGATAGATGATATCGGCTTTTTGCTTAGGCAGATCGGGATAGAAATTATTCTGCTCCAAACACGGCAGCCAGATGATTTCTCTTCCTGCCATGCGGTTCGTATCCACATAGGCGGGATAAGAGGGCTCTAAGATTGCAACGCTATTGGCTGCATCGAACAGCTCACTGAGGTTACCCAGGTCACTGCCGGCACCGTCGCTGATGAACACCTCATCGGGTGTCAAGTTGATACCACGAGGGGTGTAGTCATGTTCGATGATCGCTTGTTGTAGCCAGGAATAGCCCACTTCCGGTCCATAACCACGGAAGGTCTCTTCCTTGGCCAATTCGTCCACCGCACGATGCATCGCATCGATGATGACCTGCGGCAGAGAAAGGGTCACATCGCCGATCCCCAGACGCAAAACGTGTGCATCGGGATGGGTCTGCTGGTACTCCTGCGTACGATTCGCTATCTCGGTAAAGAGATAATTGCCCTTTAACTGTTGTAAATGCGTATTAATTTGCATACCATTCTCCCCTAAAAACTTCGGTAGCCGGACCGGTCATGAGGACCGGAGAGGTATTATCTTTCCATTGGATGAGCAAGTCGCCACCGGGCAGATGTACATTGACTTTCCGTTCCGTCAAACCATGGAAGATCGCTGCCACCGCCGACGCACAGGCCCCCGTTCCACAAGCCAGCGTCTCCCCGGAACCGCGTTCGATCACACGCACATCCAGTTCCTTCTCATTCCGCACATGGACGAACTCGATATTCGTGTTGGTAGGCAGATGCGGAACGGTATCGCGGAAGAAGACGGCATGGGGATTACCCATGTTGACGGACGTAAAGCCGATCGGATCCAAGCCGCTTTGGATAGAGTCTGGCCGAATGATCGGTTTACCCATATTCACCGTCACTTGATCTACTATTTCTTTATCCACATGCAGTGCCAGCGAACGGATGCCTGCGAGGGTCTCTATCTGCATATGCACATCGCGACAAAGGCCACTCTCGTACAGGTATTTCGCCACACAACGAATGGCATTACCGCACATCTCCGCTTCACTGCCGTCGGCATTGAAGATACGCATCTTGGCATCCGCTTCTTTGGACGGCAAGATCAATACCAAACCATCCGAACCAATGCCAAAATGGCGGTCCGACACACGACGTGCCAAGTCCGGCAGATCGGTCTTGGCGATGATTTCAGCCGTGGTCTTAAAGAAACAATCTATATACACATAGTCATTCCCCAGACCGTGCATTTTTATGAAAGGAAGTGTTTTCATTTACGGGTTAGGGGTTATGGGTTAGGGTTTTCTTGATGCGTCGCATGGCTTCTTCTATCTGCTCGGTCGAGATGGCGTACGACAGGCGGATACACTCCGGGCAACCGAAGGCGGAACCGGGTACAACAGCTACGTGTGCTTTTTCCAAGAGCATCTGAGTTACGGCTTCGCCGTCGCCTATCGCACTCACGTCGGGGAAGAGATAGAAGGCACCTTGCGGTTTGTTAAACTTCCATCCGGGGATTTCCGCCGCCAGACTACAGATCAGATCGCGTCGCTGTTCAAACACCCGGCGCATCTGCTCCACACAATTTTGCGGACCGTTGAGTGCCGTTTCAGCGGCTTTCTGCGCGACCATGGTGGCACAGGTTAGTTGCTGGCCCTGCAAACGGATACAGGCATTGAGGAAAGGGCGGTTTTTGGTCATCATCCATCCGATCCGGTATCCGGTCATGGCATAGGCTTTGCTGACACCGTTGATGAGGATAAGACGGTCCGACAGGTCGTCAAATGCCGCCAGACTCAAAGGCGATATGTCGTATGCCAGAGAAGCGTAGATCTCATCGGAGAGAATATATACTTCGGGAAAATCACGTAAGACGGTTACTAAGTCCATTAGTTTTTCCCGGTTATAGACGGATCCTGTGGGGTTATTCGGCGAGCAGAGGATGAGCATACGCGTTTTTTCCGTCAAGGCAGCACGCAGCTGTTGTGCGGTCATACAATAATCCTCTTCCATATTCGTTTGCACCGCCACCACTTTTCCTCCTGCCAGTTTCACCATCTCGCTGTAACTGACCCAACTCGGCATGGGTATGACGACCTCATCGCCCGGGTTGATGGCGGTCTGAATGGCATTATAAATCGCCATCTTTGCGCCCACAGAAACCATCACATCTTCGGCTTCCCATGGGATGCGGTTTCCCACAACGCTGTTCTGCTGCCGCGCCACCGCGGCACGTAAAGAAGCAAGTCCGGCTACCGCACCGTAATGCGAGAATCCGTTTTCGATCGCTGCTTGCGCTGCCTGCCGAATGTGGGCCGGCGTCTCCATGTCGGGTTCACCGAGCGACATGCTGATCACATCGATGCCTGCCGCTTTCATCTCCCGGGCTTTAGCCGCCATGGCCAGACTCTGCGAGGCCGCTATCTGTTGTATTCTGTCTGCTATCTGCATGCTATAAAGGTTATTGGTTATAGGTGATAGGTTAATGTATAAACATTAATTCACGATATTTAGGGAGTGTCCATAACTCATCATCGATGATCAGTTCCAGAGCATCGGCATGGTCACGTATCTCCGCCATGAGCGGCAGAACGGTGTCATGATAGGCGATGGCTTTGGCACGCTCGTCGGGTTGACGGTTGGCTTTATGGCGTGCTTCGGTCATGCGTTCGACGCCATCGAAGATAGCACCCGAGTGCTGCTCGATCTGCTTGATGATGCTGTAGTCCATGGCGTTGAGCGAGGCAGTTTCATCGGCCGAGAAGACCTGTTTGACCGCCAGCACGTTCTGCAGCAGCATCGTCTGATAGCGTTTGGCAGCCGGCAGCACATGGTTAACGACAAGGTCACCCATGACGCGGCTTTCGATCTGCAGTTTCTTGACGTAGGTCTCCCATTTGACTTCACATCGACTTTGCAGTTCCGCGCGTGTGAGTACACCTGTACGCTCGAACATTGTTATACTGGTGTCACTCAGGTAGCGGTCAATGACGTAAGGCACGCTTTGCTCGCAGTCCAGTCCCCGCTTGTCAGCTTCGGTTTTCCATTCGTCGGAATAACCGTTTCCGTCAAAACGGATGGCTTTGCAGGCGACGATATATTTCTTGATGACATCGAAGAGGACACGCTCTTTGGCTTCGCCTTTCTCGATACGGGCATCCACTTCCTCTTTGAAGAGCATGAGTTGTTCTGCGACAGCAGCGTTAAGTGCCAGCATGGCGGCACCGCAGTTAGCGGACGAACCGACGGCACGGAACTCAAAACGGTTTCCTGTGAAAGCAAAGGGCGAAGTACGGTTACGATCGGTGTTATCCAAAAGGATCTCCGGGATATTCGCAACACCGAGTTTCATTTCTTTCTTAGCATTGATGATGATGGCTTCTTCTGCCGTCGCGTGTTCGAGCTTATCCAGCACTTCGCTGATCTGCTTGCCCAAGAAGACGGAGATGATAGCCGGCGGTGCCTCGTTAGCACCGAGACGATGCTCATTGGTGGCCGAGACGATGGACGCTTTGAGCAAACCGTTATGGCGCTGTACGGCCATGAGGACGTTGACAAGGAAAGTGATGAACTGCAGATTCTGGTACGGGTTCTTTCCCGGCGCCAGGAGGTTGATACCGGTGTTGGTCTCCATGGACCAGTTGCAGTGCTTACCGCTACCGTTCACGCCTGCATAGGGTTTCTCGTGAAGCAGTACCCGGAAATGATGCTTCTCTGCGACGCGCTCCATGATGGACATGACGAGCAGGTTATGGTCGTTAGCGAGGTTGACATCCTCGAATATCGGTGCCATCTCGAATTGGTTCGGTGCCACCTCGTTATGGCGTGTACGCACCGGGATTCCGGCTTTGAGTGCTTCGTATTCGAGTTCCCTCATGAAGGCCAACACCCGTGCGGGGATGGCTCCGAAATAATGGTCTTCGAGCTGCTGGGACTTAGCACTGTTATGTCCCATGAGGGTACGACCGGTGAGCATGAGATCCGGCCGGGCGTTATAAAGCGCTTCGTCCACCAGGAAATACTCCTGCTCCCAGCCGAGGTTCGCATGCACGTGCTTGACCTGTTTGTCAAAGTACGCACATACCTCACGAGCGGCATGACAGAGCGATGCCGTGGAACGAATGAGGGGTGTCTTATAGTCGAGTGCTTCACCGGTGTAAGCGACGAAGACCGTAGGAATACAGAGGGTGTCGCCGATAAGGAAGACGGGGGACGAAGGGTCCCAAGCCGAGTACCCGCGTGCCTCAAAGGTGTTTCGGATACCACCGTTCGGGAAAGACGATGCATCGGGTTCCTGCTGGTACAGACTGTCTCCGCTGAACTCTTCGATCAGGGTACCATTCTTGAGGGTGAAGAACGCATCGTGCTTCTCTGCCGTACCTCCGGTGAGGGGTTGAAACCAATGGGTGAAATGGGTTGCACCTCGGTCCATTGCCCATTTGCGGATACCGATTGCTACAACGCCGGCGATGTCGCGATGGATGGTGCGACCATTGTCCACGTCATCGAACAACTGGTCTAACACCTCCTGCGCGATATATTCCTTCATTTTCTCACGTGTGAACACATCGGAAGCGAAATAGTCCTTCACTTTCTGGCTATTGGCTGTTAGCTCTTCGCTATTAGCTAAATTATGCTCAAATGCAGTTTTTAACGCATTAAAACGGATATTGCTCATATTTTTGACGTTATTTTTTGTTTTTAATCCGATTCATTTTCAAAATCGACCGCAAAATTACACAAAAAAAATGACATACGCAAGAGCATACATCATTTTTTTGTATTTTTTTCCTATCACCTATAACCTATCACCTTTCGCCATTACTCATCATCTCCACCACTTTGGGGAAGAAACGGGCGGATGCACGGACATGGGAGCCGTAGTTGCGGATGTCAAAGGTGATATTCGGTTGATCCGGTAAACAACGGCGGAGGTGTTCTGCGCAAAGGGAGGTAACGACATTATCCTTGGTGGAATGGAAGACATAAAGCGGTGCCTTGGGGATCCAGGAAGGACAGATGATCTGTTGATCAACGATCTTGTCATTCAACGGATAGCGCACAAGACTGGAGCGTTTGAAACCCTCATAGATCGACTTCATCTCCGGCAGGGAGGAATCCATCGCTTTGGGTGACATCCAGGTCTTAAGCCGATGATCCGTAAACTTAAAGAAGAGTTGGGAAGTAGAATACTCCTTACATGCCAGATAGCGATCATAGATATCCTGCATCTTAGGCGTGAAATAGTCGGAGTAGTTGAGATGGAGGTCATAGGCGACATCGGTGCCGACCACTAACATCGGTACAACAGCGGGCATGAACACTTTCTTCTTGGCGAGCGCATCGTCATAAGTAACCGCCACGTCGTAGGGTCCACCGCCGGCATAGCAGGCGATGACGTGGTACCGATCGGCGTACTCTTCTTCCATCACCTTCATGGTCCACACGGCCGACGCACCGCCTTGCGAATAGCCGACGATATAGACGCTGTCGAGGGAGCACGCAAATTGCAAGCTATCGAGCATCGGATGGAGGACGGATAGCATATCGGCGCAGTTATGGGCGGTGAGTTCACCAGCCAGATAGGGATGCGGCAGATCCACCGTGACGCCATACCCGATGAAATCGGGCATGAGGAGGATATAATCCTCCTTGAAATAGGCGGCTTCACCGGTAGGTTTTATCGACGGCGTCTGGTCATTGGACGCGATGGTATAATGCGGAATGAGCACCACCCCTTTAGGCGTCTTATCCAGAGGATAAGAGAGCAGACCGGAGAGGGTGATAGAATCCCCGTGCTGGTCGATGGACCGATAGAGCACGGCTTGCTCTTTGTTAGTTGCCAGCGCTTGAAGGCTGAGCGCTAAAAGGAGGATGAACGATAGGCGACGCATGTTATTTCACTTTTTGTCCTTGAATGGTATAGAGTTGATCGTCTTGCAGGATATAAACGGATCCTTGACGAATGAGTTTCTGCGCTTTGTTAGCCGGGTTCACAACCACATCTGCGGTGTTAGATGGGTTATTGGACTCATACACCGCCACCAGCACGATGCCGTCTGACAGCATACCTTGCTGTACCTGCCAGCCAATGAATGTAAAGCCTTCGAAATGCGGTTCATGGGGTACTGCCCATGTCTGCGCCTCCATATAGAAGGTTGTTGAGTCTTGCTTGAGGTAGGTAACAGGAATAATCTTATCTTCGAATTGCAAGTCGGTAGCTACACCAATGATATTGTAGAATTCTTTCCACACATCCGCGGCCTGATAGAGGTCGATATAATCCATCGGCACATAGAGGATACAGGTCGATTTATTCACATTATATAACGCGCGGGCAGGAATCGATTGCGGCGTGATGGCATAGTTACGAATCGCCTTCAGTTTGGAGCAGTTGTAGAATGCATCCTGGTTGATCGTCGTGACGGAAGCCGGGATCACCACGTCTTCCAGCGTCCTACATTCCTCCAAGACACTGGTAGCTAAGGTTTTTATGCCCTTTGGAAATTCGAAGTTCTTGATGGATGTACAAGACTTGAACGCAGATTGACCGATAGAGGTAACGGTCTGAGGGATTGTAACATCATGGAGCAAGGAACAATTCTGGAAAGCAGACGCACCGATGGTTGTCAGTTTCTCGGGCAAGGCAATGTTCTCCAGTTTGTTCATCATATAGCACAAGGATCCGGGGATCGTCTGCACACTGTCACCCAGGATGAAAGATGTGATCTTCGAATCGGTACTATAGAACGGTGCAGCGTCTCCGGTACTGATAGAGCAGGTCTTAGGCAGCCATGTGACCGAGGTCGTCGGGTTACCTTGGAAAGCCGCACTTCCAATGGAAGTCACGGTACTGGGGATCGTGATCTGAGCCAGTTTGCAGAATTCGAATGCCCGTTGGTTGATGGTCTTCAGACCTTCATGCAGATTCACATTCGCTAGTTTGGAACAGCCGTAGAAGGCATCCGTACTGATGGTCGTCAAGGTCGCCGGCAGTTCAATGGACTCCAATGATGTACAGCCTTCGAGGAAACTTACCGGAAGGGTTTTCTGCGTAACGGGCAGGTTAATCGATTTCAAATTAGAACAATACGCAAAGGCATACGTGCCCAACGAATTAACCGAAGGCGGCAGTACGATCGTATCCAGCAAGTTCATGTTTTTGCACAGATAGGCAGGAACGGTTTGTACGCTGTCACCAAAGGTGAAGGATGTGATTTTCGAGTCTGTGCTGTAGAACGGTGCATATTCTCCTGTACCAATGGAGCAGTTCTTCGGAAGCCATGTGACCGAGGTGGTTGGGTTACTTTTGAACGCCCCATTACCGATGGATGTTACCGTACTCGGAACAGTGATTTCTGCCAGTTTACAGTTATAGAACGCACGTTGGTTTATGGTCGTTATACCTTCATGCAGGGTCACATTTTTCAGTGACGTACAACCGTAGAAAGCATCTTGGCTGATGGTGGTCAGCGTAGCAGGCAGCTCGATGGACTCCAATGATGTACAGCCTTCGAAGAAACTTACCGGAAGGGTTTTCTGCGTCACCGGTAAGTTAATCGATTTCAAATTAGAACAATACGCAAAGGCATACGTGCCCAACGAATTAACCGAAGGCGGCAGTACGATCGTATCCAGTTGGCTCATCTTATAGCAGATATACGAAGGCACAGTCTGTACTTGGTTTCCGAACGTGAACGAAGCAACCTGCGAGTTGGCGTTATAGAAAGGAGAATCTTCTCCCGTTCCGACAGAGCAATTAGCCGGCAGCCAAGTAACCGACTTGATGGGATTGTTGTAAAATGCCTTATTTCCCATAGATGTCACCGTACTCGGGACAATGATCGTGTCCAGGTTACAGGAATAAAATGCTCTAAGACCAATCGTCGTCAGTCCTTCCGGCAGGTTGATACTGCCTAATTTGGTACAGTAATAGAACGCATACGAATTAATAGCAGTGATACTATTGGGCAAGGTCACGGACTGCAGGTTCGAGCAGTACTCAAAAGCGTCCTGACCTATCGTCGTTACCGGATAGGTGTAGTTGTTATAGTACACGGATGCCGGAATGGTCACGTTAATGTAAGCTTTATACGCGGACTGATCCGATGTCTGGTCTTTGACCAAAGTTGCGGTAGTGGTACCCAAAGAATAGTACAAACCATCAATGAGGACGGTCTCCGCCAAGAGGTTCATTGCGCAGAAGAGCGCGAGGAGTAAGAAGGAGATTTTTTTCATAATGTTTAATTTTTAACCTTTTCGGCTGCAAAGGTACAACAAAAAAATGACATACGCAAATGTATGTCACTTTTTTTGTTATTTTACCAGAATTTTCTTGGTATGCCACTCTCCGTCGTAGTACGATTTGATGAAATAGACACCGATAGGCAATTGGTAATTGGTAATTGGTAAATGGTCAATGTCGCCTTCCATAATGCCTAACAATTTACCGCTTATATCGACGAGGTAATGGATGCCTTCCCCATGCGGGATGTCGGGGTTGTTTTCCAGATCCTTTGCGTCAAAGGGATTTGGTATAAATTGGTCATTGGATATTGGATATTGGATATCGGATTCTTCGCAACTCGGCATGGTGCAGAACTCCACGATGGTGCGTACAAGCATGTCGTTCAGGTGCTCCACCTTGAGGCTGTCGGTGGTTGGTTTGAGATGGGTGTCGCCGATACCGGAGTCGTCAGTCAGGAAGAAGGAGGTGCCGTTGGTGACTAAAGCAATGCAACGCATGAGCAGTTCAGCACTTTCCTCTATTCCGCTGCAAACGACCGGCACGATACGAATACCTTGTGCGGCGGCGTTGAGCACTTGTTCGTGCAGCAAGGCGACGGTGGCAGAATCCTGATGACAGGGAGCATCTAATATAAGGAACGCGATGCGTGCGCGTGCGTTAGAGTCCCATCCGCCGGAGTTGATAGCCGCCATGAGTGCTTCAGGCACCGCTTCGGGATAGTCACCTCCCCCACCCGCTGACTGCTGATCGATGAAGGACTTGGTGGTCTCCACATCTTCCGTCAGACGGGACAGGCGGGTGATATACTCATCTCCGTGATCGCGATAGACAACAGCGCCGGTACGGATATTCAGACCATTGGTCGCTTCTTTGGCACGGCTGATGACATCCTTCATCTCAGCCTGCAGGTAACGCAACTCATCGCCCATCGAACCCGTAGCGTCAAAGACGAAGAACACATCTACATCGGGACCTTGGCCGTTAGCTGTTGGCTGTTGGCATTCCTCATCGACCACAATCGTCATCCACTCCGGTTGATCGACATCTGCCGTTTGACCGAACAGACCGTTCCAAAGTTCGGCTTTACCGGTGTTATCCGTGACGGCTTGGAAGACCGTGTTGCCTTGCTTGTCCGTCAGGTTAACCGGATAATTGGCGATCGGATAGCCGGCTTGGTTCTTGACCTGGACCGTAAACCGATGCTTGGGCGATAACTTCCAATTCTTCACATGCGCCTTATGGGTGCTATCGATGACGGTGGGCCAGAAATACCACTTGGCAAAATCATTCACTTCGCCTGCGGTTAAGCGGCCTGCAGAGAGGTCGTTAGCGGACTCGACGATACCTAAGGCATCCACTTCCACCATAGGCATCGGTTTGGAATGCTTGGTATGTTTGGTATGTTTGGACGGCTTGGTTTTTGCAGACGTTCGAAGGTAGTATGTATCCTTCATTGCTGAAACACGCCCGTAACCGACGACCTTCTCTTCGGCCACGAACATCCCATCTTCCTCTTCATATTCAAAGAGCAAATCATCGTGTTGGGGCGGTGTGTAGGGAACGGCGGTCAGGGTGACGATAGTGAGGCCGGAAACAGGAGTCGCTATCTTAAGCGGCAGGAAACGCTGATTCTCAAAAGCCAGACTATCGATGCCTTTCAGTTGTTCGGGTTTAAACACCACCCTACCGTCATACGAGGTAAAGAGGGTATCGGTACCGGCGATGACGGCTACATCATTAAGCAGCGCCTTCGTCGAGTCCATCACGATGACCGTGGTAGCTTTTGCAGCGGTCAAACAGAGCAATAATGCACAAAGAGAGACAAATTTCTTCATAAATAACCAATTTTTACCAAATAATTTACAATAATTATGCCAAAGACTTGCATAATTCAAATTTTTGTTGTAATTTTGCACCGCAAAACCGGATTAGATCCGGACCAAGATATTTCGCAGTATAGAAAATAATTATAGCTTTATGGCACAACAAACTCAAGAAGAAACATTCAAGAAGATCGTGGCGCATTGCAAGGAGTACGGATTTGTTTTTCCGAGCAGTGAGATCTACGACGGTCTGGGCGCTGTGTATGACTACGGTCAGAACGGCGTGGAGTTGAAGAACAATATCAAGCGTTACTGGTGGGATTCGATGACGCTGCTGCACGAGAATATCGTGGGTATCGACGCGGCTATCTTTATGCACCCGACGACCTGGAAAGCATCCGGCCACGTAGATGCATTCAATGATCCGTTGATCGATAACCGCGACAGCAAGAAGCGTTACCGTGCAGACGTGCTGATCGAAGATCAGATCGCTAAATATGACGAGAAGATCGCCAAAGAAGTGGAGAAAGCACGCAAGCGTTTTGGTGACTCGTTCGACGAGGAGATGTTCAAGGCTACCAACGAGCGCGTCAAAGAGCATATCGCCAAGCGTGAGGCACTCCACGAGCGTTTTGCGAAAGCGATGAACGATAACAACTTAGAGGAGTTGAAACAGATCATCCTGGATGAAGAGATCGTTTGTCCGATCAGCGGTACCCGCAACTGGACCGACGTGCGTCAGTTCAACCTCATGTTCTCCACCGAGATGGGTTCGACATCCGACGGCGCTATGAAGATCTACCTCCGTCCGGAGACCGCACAGGGTATCTTCGTCAACTTCCTCAACGTTCAGAAAACCGGTCGTATGAAGATTCCGTTCGGTATCGCACAGATCGGTAAAGCCTTCCGTAACGAGATCGTGGCACGTCAGTTCATCTTCCGTATGCGTGAGTTCGAACAGATGGAGATGCAGTTCTTTGTAAGACCGGGTGAGGAACTCAAGTGGTTCGAACACTGGAAGCAATTCCGTCTCAAATGGCATAAGGCACTGGGTCTCGGCGACGAGAAATATCGTTTTCACGACCATGATAAGTTGGCGCACTATGCCAATGCTGCTACCGATATCGAGTTCCAAATGCCGTTCGGTTTCAAGGAGGTGGAAGGTATCCATAGCCGTACGAACTTTGACCTGAGCAGTCACGCTAAATATTCGGGCAAGAAGATCGAGTACTTCGATCCGGAGTTGAACCAAAGCTACACGCCGTATGTGATCGAAACCTCGATTGGTGTAGATCGTATGTTCCTGAGCGTGATGTGTTCGTCTTACGAAGAGCAGGCTTTGGAAGGCGGCGATACCCGTGTGGTTCTGCACTTGCCGGCTGTTTTGGCGCCGGTGAAGGCTTGTATCATGCCGCTTGTGAAGAAAGACGGACTGCCGGAGAAAGCACGGGAGATCATGAACTTGCTGAAGTTCGATTTCAAGGTAGCGTACGACGAGAAAGACAGTATCGGTAAGCGTTACCGTCGTCAGGATGCAGTAGGTACGCCGTTCTGTATCACCGTCGATCATGACACGGAGAAAGACGGCTGCGTCACCGTTCGTTACCGCGACACGATGCTGCAGGATCGCGTGAAGATCGAAGATCTGCATGAGATCATCCGCAAGGCTACCGATGCCAAGGAGCTCTACCGCAAGATCGTAGGTGACAGTTTCGAGGACACGAATGAATAAAAAAAAAGCGGAGCGTTGAGCTCCGTTTTTTATGCGTTATAGGCTTCGAGTGCTTTACGAAGGACGATCATCGCTTGACGAAGGTCGTCCTTGTTTAATACATAGGCCATACGCACTTGGTGACGGCCGTCTTCGGGGTTGGTGTAGAAACCCGTAGCAGGGGCCATCATGACCGTAGCACCTTCGTACACAAAGTCCGTTAAGCACCATTTGCAGAATTTCTCCACATCATCCACCGGCAGTTCTACCATCACGTAGAACGCGCCTGTCGGTGCCGGCGCAAAGACTCCGGGGATCTGGTTGAGTTGATCGACCAGGAAATTACGTCTGCCTAAGTACTCGTCATACACCTCCTGCATGTATTCTTCCGGTGTGGAGAGCGATGCTTCTGCTACCACCTGACCGAACAAAGGAGGACTCAAACGCGCCTGACAGAACTTCATGACCGCTTCACGCACCGCTTTGTTCTTGGTGATCAACGCACCGATACGGATACCGCACTCGGAATAACGCTTGGACACGCTATCGACGAGGATGACGTTATCCTCAATGCCTTCGAGGTGGCAAGCGGAGATATAGGGTGACTTGGTATAGATAAACTCCCGGTACACCTCATCGGAGATGAGGTAGAGGTTGTATTTCTTGACCAGATCGCGTATCTGCCGCATCTCTTGTTTGGTGTACAGGTATCCCGTCGGGTTATTGGGGTTACAGATGAGGATGGCACGCGTCTTGGGTGTGATCTGTTTCTCAAACTCCTCTACCGGTGGTAGTTTAAAACCGTTCTTGATATCGGTTTTCACGGACTTGACCACCGCACCGCAAGAGATCGCAAAAGCCATGTAGTTAGCGTACGACGGGTCGGTAACGATGATTTCGTCACCCGGGTTGAGGCAACTCATGTACGCAAACATGATCGCTTCCGAACCACCGGAAGTGATGATGATCTCATCCGGAGAGAGGTCAATGCCGTACTCGGCATAATAGCTAACCATCTTCGTACGCAGGGATTTGAGACCCTGTGACGGGGAATAGGCCAGAATATCCTGATGAAAATTCTTGACGGCCTCTATGGCTTGCGGCGGCGTCTGGATATCCGGCTGGCCGATGTTAAGGTGATAGACATGCACCCCGGCTAACTTTGCCGCATCGGCATATTTAGCCAATTTACGAATCGGGCTCTCAGGCATCGATTGTGCCCGTAAACTTATTTCCATATTCTTCTATATATGCGCGCAGCGCGTGTATATCCGCGAACGCGTCGGTTAATTCTTTTAGGTTCGCCACCCTTTGCCGCACGGATGCGACACCATGTTTTGCAAGTTTGGCTTGGGTAGGCGTGATAGCGTGTTGTAATGCATCCAAATTGACGTTGTATAGCATCGTTCCATGCACGATCGTTCCCGTAGGTGTCGTATAACATGCCCAGCCGGATACCTTGTGGTCCTCCACCAAAATATCATTATGTGCGGTCGTCACGGCCGGTATGTTTTTAGCAGTCAATGCATCGCGAATGAGTTGTAGAAAATCCTCAAACACTTGTTCGCTGTGCGTATCGGGCGTCACAAAGGAAATCATGAGGTTACCCTGATCCGCATAAACGCACCCTCCTCCACTCTTTCTCTGCACGACAGCGATACCGTTTTCCGCACAATAGGCTTCGTTCACTTCCACCTCTGCCGACTGATGCCGACCATAGATGACCGTCGGTTGCACGATCCAAGTGAAGAGCGTAGGCTCCTTGACTTCCTTGACCAACTCCTGCTCGATCTGCAGGTACTGCGCCAAAGACAAATCTTCGGGATAGTGAACTACAAGCATGGTTCGGTTAACTCAACACCCCGGCAAAAACGGCGTTTGATATCGCGATCGTCACCGAGGTAGATATAGCGTTCTATCCGCTGCTCGAGCGAGTAATTATCGTAGTTGAGATAACGGTCATCCACCAGCAGGGCGTCAAACTCATAGCCCGGTTCAAAACTACCCACTTTGCCGAAGAACGATCCTCCGCCTTTAGTAGCGAGATAAAAGACCTCACTGAGACTGAGGAACGGCATCTCACCGCGTGTCTGGGCGTAGTTGAGTTTGGATACCTGGATGGCATACTGCATGACACGCAACATCGACATATGGTGTCCGGCCGACACATCCGTACCCAGCGCCACGTGGATACCGGCGTTTAGGAACTTACGGATCGGCGCCATGCCGGAAGACAGGTTACTGTTCGACATCGGGCAGTGTACTACGTACACACAGTTCTTACGCATCAGTTCCATCTCCTCGCCGTCGGTATAACAACAATGGGCCATCAGCGTCGGTGTCTGACCAAAGAGTCCGTATTTGTTGTACGCATCGCCGTAACAGGTGGTGTCGGGTTCGAGTTCCTTCACCCAATTGATCTCCGAACGGTTCTCACTGAGGTGAGACTGTACCGGCAGACCGGTCTCTTGGGCATACTCACCTAAGGCACGCAACATCTTATCCGAGCAGGAAGGCACGAAACGCGGCGTGATGATCGGCATGACACGACCGTCACCGTGTTCATCCAAGTGCGCTTTGAGCATGCGCATACCGTCGATCAGTTCAGCGGTTGTGTTCTGCAGCGTATCAGGACTATTGCGGTTCATACCTACCATTCCTACCATCGCTCCCATGCCGGCTTGAATAAAGAGATCGGCCAGAATACGGGTTGACTCCGGATGGATCGTTGCAAAGACTGCACTGCGCATCGTTCCCTGCATCCACAGTTCATGCACAAAACGGCGGTACAGTCGACGGGCGTACTCCGGATCGGCATACTTGGCCTCCTCCGGGAAGGTATAGGTATTCAACCACGGAAGAAGTTCCAGATCCAAGGCCAGACCCATGTTCCGGTACTGCGGTGCATGGACATGCAGGTCATTGAAAGCCGGGATAAGCAGTTTATCTCCAAAATCCATGACTTGGCGTCTCCAGTCCATGTTTTCCGGCAGTTCAGTATAGATCCCTTCGATCAAACCGTTGGACTTGACCACAATATAACCGTGCGGAATGATCTCAAAATGATCCGGCGTCGGGGTATAAAGGATATTCGCTCGATAGATTTTCATTTTTTCTTGTTTTTAAAGAAGAACAGACAGATGAAATAGTTGACGATACCGGCAATGAAGATGACCAAGTAACTGGTATGCTCATTGGACCAGGTAGGCAGCAGGTTGTTAAATACCGGCAAGAGGAACACCTGTATCGGGAAGTTAATGATACGTGCCAACACAAATCCGCCGGCATTCTTCCATTGGGGCCGTGTGCCGAAGGTGTACCAGTTTGACAGCAGATAGTTCGGTATCATCTCAAAGACGTATCCCAAGGTGAAGGCGATGAAATAGAGCACACCGCTCTTCACATCCGGATCCAGGTTAAACACACTCATCGAGGTGGTGAAGAACCAGGTCTGGATGAACACACCGAGTCCACCCACCACCGAGAACCGAATAGCGGTTCTAAGCAGTCGAGGCAGGTAGCTCGACGGGAACACAATAGGAATGGTAAACTCCTTATCTTTGATTTTGATACTAATCTGCATATGTCGTTTATTGTAAAGCGGCTAATAACTCTTCCAAAGCTGCTTTCAGTCCATTGACATCACGACCGCCGGCTGTAGCCATCCACGGTTGACCGCCTCCACCGCCTTGAATATGCTTGGCAGCAGACTTGATCATCGCGCCTGCATTCTTTCCGGCATCAACGAGCGGTTGGGACAGGAAGACGGATATCATCGGTTTTCCCTCCCATTCGGTCGCACCTACTACGGCAAAATGCACGTCGGTGAACTTACCGCGCAGCAGCGGCATCACACCACGGATCATCTCCGGGTTCTGTTCACCTTCCAGACGGACTAACTTGATATCTCCGAAGTTCTCCGCACGGTTGATGAGGATATCTCTAAACTGCGCTATCTTCTCTGCGGTGAACTGCTCGATCTGCTTCTTAAGCGCCGCATTCTCATCAATGGATTTCTGAATAGCGTTCACCAGATCGGGTGCGTTATGCAAGGTCTCCCGTAAGTTATTCAGCATATCTTGCGCCGCATAGAACACTTCATCCGCCTTAGCAGCCGTCACCGCTTCGATACGACGTACGCCGGCCGCGACACTGGTCTCCATGATGATACGGATAGAACCGATACGACCGGTACTCGACACGTGGCATCCACCGCATAACTCAACGGAGTCACCGAACTTGATCACACGCACATCGTCTCCGTACTTCTCTCCGAACAATGCCATCGCACCCATCGCTTTCGCTTCTGCGATCGGCGTGTGCCTGCTCTCTTCCAAGTGGAAGTCACGACGCACAAACGCATTCGCTACTTTCTCCACCTGACGCAGTTCTTCCGGCGTCACCTTCTGGAAATGACTGAAGTCAAAACGCAGGCTGTCGGGTGTCACCAAACTACCCTTCTGCTCCACATGCTTACCCAACACTTCACGCAACGCGTGATGAAGGATATGCGTAGCCGAGTGGTTACATGCGATTGCTTGACGACGGTCGGCATCCACCTCTGCGATAAACGTAGCACTCGGATCACTCGGTAATTCAGCCATGATATGTACCGGCAGATTATTCTCCCGCTTACAATCTAAAATCGTAAATCGTAAATCGTCCAATCGTAAATGGCCCGTATCACCAACTTCACCACCCATCTCGGCGTAGAACGGTGTCTTATCGAGTACGACCTGATAGAACGATTTACCTTTCTGACTCACCTGACGATACCGCAGGATACGGCATTCTACGGACAGTTGATCATAACCCACAAACTCCGTATCGCCTTCAGCCAGTACGGTCCAGTCACCCAGATCCTGCTTATTGGCCGAACGACCCATCTCCTTCTGGTGCTCCAAGGCCTTGTTATACTCCTCCTCATTGGTAGTAAAGCCGTTCTCTCGCAAGATCAATTCCGTCAGATCCAAGGGGAAGCCGTAGGTATCTTTGAGTGTAAACACATCCACACCCGAGATCTCCGTCTTACCGGCTTTGCGTGCATCATCCATCAGTTTATCCAACAAACCGATACCCTTATCCAGCGTACGTAGGAAAGCTTCCTCTTCACTCTTAATCACCGGTGTGATCTGTGCCTGCTGTGCTTTGAGTTCCGGATACGCTTCACCGAGGTCTTCGATCAGTTGCGGAACGAGTTGGTACAGGAATGCGCTGCGCATACCTAAGAACGTATATCCATAACGAACGGCACGCCGTAAGATACGACGGATGACGTAACCGGCTTTCTCGTTACTCGGCAACTGACCGTCGGTGATGGCAAACGCGATCGTACGAATATGATCGGCAATAACACGCATCGCGATATCGATCTTCTCATCCTTACCGTATTCACAACCGCAGATAGCGCCGATACGCTTCAACATCGGTTGGAAGACATCCGTATCGTAGTTACTGGTCTTGCCCTGAATCGTACGCACCAGACGCTCAAAACCCATTCCGGTGTCGATCACTTTCTTGGCCAGCGGTTCGAGAGACCCATCCGCCTTGCGGTTATATTGCATGAAGACGATGTTCCAGATCTCGATCACCTGCGGATGATCTTTGTTCACCAGCTCACGTCCCGGCACTTTGGCACGTTCTTCTGCAGAGCGGCTATCGACATGAATCTCACTACACGGACCGCAAGGACCCGTATCACCCATCTCCCAGAAGTTATCGTGTTTATTACCGTTCAGAATATGATCAGCCGGTAAGTGTTTCGCCCAGATAGAAGCAGCCTCGTCATCCCGACTCAGACCTTCTTCCGGAGAACCTTCAAACACCGTGGCATACAAGTTAGCCGGATCGATCTTGAGCACTTCCACGATATACTCCCATGCGAAGTCGATCGCTTCTTTCTTGAAATAATCGCCGAAGGACCAGTTGCCTAACATCTCGAACATGGTGTGGTGGTAGGTATCGTGACCTACTTCCTCCAGGTCATTATGTTTTCCCGATACACGCAGACATTTCTGGCTGTCTGCCACACGGGGATATTTGATAGGATCATTGCCTAAGATGATACCCTTCCACGGGTTCATGCCGGCATTGGTGAACATCAGCGTAGGATCATCCTTAATCACCATCGGAGCTGAAGGAACGACCTGGTGTCCCTTCGATGCCATAAAGTCCAAAAAACTTTGTCTAATTTCTTTACTTGTCATATATGGGTTATTCTTTATTTTCCTGATATCTTGTGGTTTTGAAATCAATAAACTCCCGACGGGGTTTGCCTTCCGTGTCCGGTCGTTCAATGAAGGGTAAGGGATCGGCTCGTAACTCATCATATTCCGCCCGTTGCCGCAGCACGTCGATGGCCATAAAAAGGGCATTACGCATGGATCGTTCATCGGCCTGGTTCTTTCCGGCGATGTCGTATCCCGTTCCGTGATCAGGTGAAGTACGCACGATGTTCAGTCCCGCCGTGTAGTTCACTCCCGTCATATCGAGCGTCTTAAACGGAATCAGACCCTGGTCATGATACATCGCCAGCACCGCATCGAACTGCACAAAATGACCCGTTCCGAAGAAACCGTCTGCGGCATAAGGGCCAAAGGCCCAGATACCCTGTTTCATCGCTTGCTCCAATGCCGGAATAATGATCTCCTGCTCCTCTTTTCCCATCAAGCCTTGGTCTCCGGCATGCGGATTCAATGCCAGCACGGCGATGCGGGGTTTCTCATAACCGAAGTCCCGTTTGAGACTGTTATTCAACAGCGTCAGTTTGGCTAATATCCGTTCTTCGGTGATCTGCGCCGGAATATCCGCCAGCGCTACGTGGTTACAAACCAATGCCACCCGCAGGTTTCCGCTGCATAGCATCATCAGTTCGTTGCCTTCAAAACGCTGTGCGATATATTCCGTGTGTCCTCCGTGCAGCGCTTCCTTATTGATCGGCGCTGTCACGATCGCTTGCACTTTACCTGCTTTCAGATCCGCACAGGCACGGTCCAAAGATGCTTTTGCCGCCTTGTTGGACATCTCCGTATTCTTACCGAACTCCACCGGCACGTTATCCGTGTAACAGCTGATCAGGTTCAGACGTCCGTCTTTCGCCTGTTCCGGCGTGTCGATCAAGTTCCACGTGATGTTCCGGTATTCCTCATCCAAAGTCTGAATATGTTGCTTGGCGACCGCTGCATTTCCGTAGATCACCGGGCGCATGATCTCAAACACATACCCGTTGAGCAGTGCTTTGATGATCACCTCGTATCCTACTCCGTTCGTATCACCGGCTGTTATTGCTATAATAGGTTTCATATATATATATTTTTTTGCGAGGTATGAACTCAATCAAAAGCGTGTGAAGCGGTTTGGGAACGCTGAACCGCAGTCCGGGGCAGGACGGTTTTGATGAGTTGTATACCGAGTCTAATATCTTTCGTTATGTATTTTTTCGTATTTTAATCGAGCAAGGTCATACGAACTTCGCTCTTCATCCGGGTAGCCCAATGCAATAGCACACAGCACCACTTTATCTTCGGGGATATCGAACAACTGTCTCGTCAACTCCGGCGCACCCTCCCGTTCGTACACATGGCACCAGCAGGCACCGACGCCCTGTTCTGCCGCTGCTAACAGAATATGCTCCGCCGCAATCGCACCGTCTGCCATCCAGGTGTTGTCGCATAGGTTGGGATCCAAAGCAATGATGATCGCTGCTGTCGCAGTGTTGAACATCTGACTCCCGTAGGTACGACAACCGGCTAAGGGACGTAATTTGGCTTCGTCATGCGTCACGATGAACTCCCACGGACAGGTCCGTTTCGCACTCGGACTCATCAACGCACAGCGCAACATATAATCGATCTTCTCCTGCTCCACCGCTTGGGCTGTGAACTTACGGATAGACCGCCGTTTTTGGCACAATTGTTCGAAAGTATCCATATTTATCCAATTTAGCGCACAAAGGTACAACTTTTTTTTGATATACGCAAGCGCGCGCGATTTTTTTTCATAATTATTTGTGTATGTCATTTTTTTTTTGTACCTTTGCGCGCTTTTTGTGTGAAATACAATTTTAAATTCGTAATTTTTAATTTTTAATTATGGATAGTAAATATAATCCTACGGACATTGAAGCACGCTGGTATCAATACTGGCTGGACAACAAGTTATTCCACTCCGAACCGGACGGTCGTGAGCCGTTTACCATCGTCATTCCGCCGCCTAATGTAACGGGTGTGCTGCATATGGGTCACGTGCTCAACGAGACGATCCAGGATATCCTCGTGCGTCGTGCACGTCTGGAAGGTAAGAACGCTTGTTGGGTTCCGGGTACCGACCATGCTTCGATTGCTACCGAAGCCAAGGTCATCAAGCGCCTGAAGGAACAAGGAATCAACAAGTCGGACTTGACGCGTGAACAATTCCTCAAACATGCCTGGGATTGGACCGATGAGCACGGAGGAATCATCTTAAAACAGCTCCGCAAACTCGGTTGTTCCTGCGATTGGGATCGTACGTCCTTTACCATGGACGAGACCCGTTCCAAAGCGGTCATCAAAGTATTCTGCGACCTGTATAACAAAGGTCTCATCTACCGTGGTTTGCGGATGGTGAACTGGGATCCGGAACGGCAGACGGCTCTTTCCGACGAGGAGGTGATCTACCACGACGAGCATAACAAGTTCTATTACTTACGCTACCAAGTAGCGGAAGAACCGGGTAAGTACGCCATAGTCGCTACCACCCGTCCGGAGACGATCTTCGGCGATATAGCGGTCTGCATCAACCCCAAAGAGGAGAAGAACCAGTGGTTGAAGGGCAAACATGTGATCGTACCGGGTGTAGGTCGTGTGATCCCGATCATTGAGGACCGTTATGTAGAAATCGGTTTCGGTACCGGATGTCTCAAAGTGACGCCGGCACATGACGTAAACGACTACGCGCTGGGACAGAAATACAACCTCAAGACGATCGATATCTTCACCGCCGATGCTCATCTGAACATGGACACGGTGGAAGAAGAGTTGCAGGCTAACGTACGCAAGTACCACGGCATGGACCGTTTCGACTGCCGCAAGCAGATTGTGGAAGACCTGCAGGCTGCGGGTCTCGTGGAGAAGATCGAAGACTACGACAATAAGGTCGGTTATTCCGAGCGTACGAATGTACCTATCGAGCCGCGGTTGAGTCTCCAATGGTTCGTGAAGATGCAGCATTTTGCCGATATCGCATTACCTCCGGTAATGAACGACGACATCGTCTTCTATCCCACCAAATACAAGAACACCTACCGTAACTGGTTAGAAAATATCAAAGACTGGTGTATCTCCCGTCAACTCTGGTGGGGTCACCGCATCCCGGCGTACTACGATGCCGACTTGTTGGCACAAACCGGTCTGGAGAACTACCCGGATGACAAGATCATCGTTTCCGAGACCAAACCGGAAGGCAACTACGTGCAAGACGAAGGTGCACTCGACACCTGGTTCAGTTCGTGGTTATGGCCGATCTCGCTGTTCAATGGTATTGAAGAACCGAACAACAAAGAGATCAATTACTACTACCCCACCGCAGACCTCGTAACGGGTCCGGATATCATCTTCTTCTGGGTAGCACGTATGATCATGGCCGGTTATGAATACCAAGGTAAGATGCCGTTCAAGCACGTCTATTTCACGGGTATCGTACGCGATAAATTAGGTCGTAAGATGAGTAAATCGCTGGGTAACAGCCCGGATCCGCTGGATCTGATCGAGCGTTTCGGTGCGGACGGTGTCCGCATGGGTATCCTTCTCTCTGCTCCTGCCGGAAACGATATCCTCTACGATGATTCGCTGTGCGAACAAGGACGTAACTTCTGCAATAAGATCTGGAACTGTTTCCGTATGGTGAAGGGTCTTGAAGTTGCCGACATTGCTCAACCCGAGACATCCGCATATGCGATTAAGTGGTTCAACGCCAAGTTAGCGGAGACGGAAACAAATATAGCCGATTTGTTCAGCAAATACCGCCTGTCTGAAGCCCTCATGGAGATCTACAAACTCTATTGCGATGAGTTCAGCGGATGGTACCTGGAGATGATCAAACCGGCGTACCAACAGCCTATCGACAAAGCCACCTATGAGGCATCGCTTGCTTTCTTTGATCGCTTGCTGCGTGTACTCCACCCCTTCATGCCGTTCATCACAGAAGAACTCTGGCAGAACCTCTACGAGCGTAAGGCCGGCGAAAGCATTATGAATGCCGAGATACCGGTATCCCGGGATACCGAAAAACCGGAAATCCTCGGTCAAATCGAGACTCTCAAAGAGATCATCACCAATATCCGTGCTATTCGTGCATCGAAGAACATTCCGCAGAAAGAACGTCTGACGCTCATCTCGCCCGAACCGCTTAATGCGCTGGTGGACAAGCTTGCCAATGTTGAGGTTGTTGTTAACGGTGAAGTAAGCGGCAACGCCGCTAAGTTCATCGTTGGTACAACGGAGTTCGCTATCCCGATGGATGCATTCATAAATGTAGATGAGGAGATCCAAAAACTCGAAGCCGATCTGGCGCACCAACAAGGTTTCCTTAAAGGCGTCATGGCCAAACTGAGTAACGAACGGTTTGTAGCCAACGCGAAACCGGAGATCGTGGAGTTAGAGCGCAAAAAGAAAAGCGACGCGGAATCCCGTATCGCTGCCATCGAAGAAGCTATCAAAGCTTTGAAAGGCTAACAGCCAATAGCTAATAGCTAATGTAACGGAAGATGATGCTCGTGTTTCCAACGTTTATGTTGGAGCACGAGTTCATTTTTTGTGGGATTCGTGCAGAACGTATCCACGAACCGCTCCCAGATATAGTTCACCGCCAAAGAGGACGGATGCACTAAATCATCGGCATAGAACCGATAATCCCGTAACTCATCCAACATAATTTCATAACTCGGGAAATAGTCGCCTAATTGTTCTACGGCTTGCAAAAGGGTCGCTTTACTGAGTTGGTTCTCATGTAAACCATCCCGGATATGCCGAATCGGAGAAACGGTAAAGAGCCAGTGTTTATCGGGATACTGTGCCAATATGGGTTTCCAGGCCTCCACGATCTCTTCTACTGTCAGGCGTCGTCTGGTAAAACAACTCTCCGGTAACTTATGACAGTTCCCCACGATCCTTTCACCTTTCATTTTCGTCCTTTCATCTTTCATCTCATACACCCATGCGGTACCAAAGGTAACGATGACAACAGAAGCCTCTTGGAGCGCTTTTTGCATCGTCTCAATGGAAGCTCTTATTACATTCTCCGCTTCGGATTTATCAGCACGAGAGAATGATCCATGATGCGTCATCGAGTGCCATAAACCTTCGTGGTAAACCAGTTGGGGGCTGAATGCTGACGGCTGAAGGCTGATGGCCTGAGCTATACTCAGCGGATTATAAAGCGTTCCGAAAGGATTGCAGGTAACATGCAGATAACGTTGCGCCATCTGTTCGCCGATCTCATCGGAGAAACACGAACCCAGCATCAGGATTCTATCCTCATACCCTATCTTCCATTCGGAAGGCTTAATATCGACTATTGTCTGTAACTTCATCCTTTCATTTTTCACCTTTCATCTTTCATTTTTCACCTTTCATCTTTCATTTTCGTCCTTTCATCTTTCACCTTTCACCTTACTCAAAGTGCATGACTTTAGCCGGATTAATCTTAGAGATGATCATGGACGGTAACAGCAGTACCGTAAAGGACAGCAGCACCGTGATCGCATTAATTGCCACGATCCATCCCCACGGAAAGGCGATAGGTACAGTATCCACATAATAGGTAGCGGCTTCGAGTGGTATCAAATGACCCCAATACTGCACGGCCGCGATCAGTAATCCCACGATATTGCCCCACAGCACCCCTTTGCCGATAAGCATCGCCGCCTGGATCAGGAAGATATGCCGGATAAAACGGTTATTGGCACCTAAGGCCTTGAGCGTACCGATCAACTGCACACTCTCCAAGATCAATATAATCAAACTCGACACGATGGTGAAACCTGCTACTAATAACATCAACACGATGATGATCACCACGTTCATGTCCAGCAGGTCTAACCACATGAAAATCTTCGGATTTTTCTCGTATAGGTTCTCCACAAAATACAAGGCGTATCCGTCTTCGTCTACGTGGTTGACTGTAGCGAAGTAGATATCATCGTAAGCTTGCTCTAAATTCGCTACATCATCCAGCCGGATATCCACTCCTGAACAGAGTGAGTCCGACCAGTGTTGTACCTGCCGGGCTGTGGGTAAAGTAGTGAGAACAAACAGGTCGTCGTATTGGGAGAATCCCGAGTCATACAAACCCGATATCGTCCATTTGCGTGCCTTTACATCCTTGTTGTCGATGAAATAATTGAGCACCGAATGGCCCACCTGTAACTGCAGTTGACGCGCTACAGAAGTGGAGAGAAGCACTTCATTGGGTTGTTCGGGCAGCTTACCCTCCGTCAAACAGGAAGCAAAGAACGCCCACTCGTCCGTTCCCTTCAGCACCATGCCTTGAAAGGCCGAATCGGTCTTGAGCATACCCGGTTTGGTGATGAACGGTGTGGCACTGACCACATGCTCAAAACGGCTTAACTGCTTCAGCAGACTGTCCGTCACTTCGATCGGATGTAAGTCATAGGTATCGTTGGTTTCAAAACTAACCACCTGAATATGCGCGCCAAAACCGGCTATCTTGTTGGTGATCGTCTGTTTGAATCCCACCACGATACACACCGTCAGCAGCATCACCGCCACACCAACCATCATGCCAATCAAAGCCACACGCACCGCCGGACGTGACTGACGTTTCTTTCCCTTTTGCGAGAAATAGAGACGGGAGGCTATTTTAAAAGCATTATTTGGCATGATTTTTGTTATATATTTTTCGTTATGAAAAATAAACTGTTTATTCTTTTTTTTCTCGTTCTCTTGGCGGGTACCATGATGGCACAAGAGGAGGCGGATCGTCCTCAGCGTACGCCGGAGGAGGAAGCGTTCAAGCAAACGACACGCTTGGTGCGTGAGTTGGGTATCACCGATTCGGTGCGTTTTGACACCATCTACCGCATGCATCTCAAGTATGCCCGTTGGCGGCAAAAAGGTCTGTCGAGATCGGAGAACTTAGAGCGTATGAATGCGATTCATATGGAACTGCAGAACCTGCTTACCGAAGAGGAACTCAAGCTGTTTATGAATCATCCCGCTGAAGATCCTCGTCATCCACATGGAAGACCAATGTTAACGTCACCCAGACCACCACTGCCATCAGACTCCCTACAAACAGACCGGCGATGATATCTGTCGGGAAATGTACCCCCAGATAAATGCGGCTGTAGCATACCAAAGCCACCCAAAGCATAAGCAGAATGGTGGCTATTTTTTTGCGGTACAGCAGACTGAACAGCAATGCCACCGCCATCGAATTGGCGGCATGACTGCTGCAAAATCCGTATATTCCGCCTTTATAACCGTTCACAAAATGCAATAAGGGCACCGAACCGTCATGCGTCGGTCGCAGACGACAAATCAGCGGTTTTAATATTCCGCTGCTGATGTAGTCACTTAAGGCGACAGCGATTGCAAAACCGATCAGGATGGTAAACAACGTATGCATCGTACCTGACCAGGTTTTTCTTTTATAGGCAAAGCCCAGTAAAACAAGCAGTAGGACGTATAACGGAATCCAGGTAGTCGGTGTACTCACCGTCCACATGAAATCGTCCAGAAACGCACTGTGATGCCCGTTTACCCAAACTACTATATCTGTATCTATACTCATATTCTTTACTCATTGATGAGCACCGCCGTATGGCAAGCCACCATAGCGGCAGTCTCCGTGCGCAGACGTGCGGCACCCAAACTCACCGGCACATAACCGTTCGCCAAGGCCCACTCCACTTCCGGCGGCGAGAAATCACCTTCTGCGCCGATCAGCACCGTCGTCTCGTGCCCACGCACAATGCGTTGATGCAGGGCATACTTATGATCCGACGGCTCGTATCCTTCGATACAATGTGCGATGAACTTATCGCCTTCCAACCGCAGGTCCGTCATCCTCGTTAAGGGTTGCAACACCGGGAAACGGGTTTTCAGACTCTGCTTGGCCGCAGAAACCAGGATCTTCTGTAACCGCTCGTGGTTGATCGTCTTCCGTTCCGAATGGTCGCACAGGATCGGGATGATCTCATCCACACCCATCTCCACACATTTCTCGATGCACCATTCCAGGCGATCGATGTTCTTGGTCGGCGCCACGCATATCCGGATGAATCCCTCATGCAGCGGTGTCGGTGTCTCCACCTGATCGATCTTCAGCTCACAATGTTTCCGATGCGGATTGGTGATGGTGCAGCGGTATAACTGCCCTGCCCCGTCGGTCACCAGGATCTCATCCCCCGCCGTGCGGCGCAACACCTGCACACAATGACCGCTCTCCTCTTCCGGAAGCGTCAGCGTCTCTTTGATATTTGGTGCATAAAACAAATACATGTCGTCATATCGTCATGACGTCATTTCGTCATAACTCACTTTCCTTCATTCGTTCTGCGTTCTCCGCTACCTGCAGTGCATCGATCACGCCTTGGATATCGCCGTCCATGAAGGCGGCTAAGTTATAGACGGTATAACCGATACGGTGGTCGGTGATACGGCCTTGCGGATAGTTATACGTCCGTATCTTCGCGCTGCGGTCACCCGTGGACACCATCGTCTTACGGCGTGCTGCGATGTCATCGATATATTTCTGATGCTCCTTATCGTAGATCTGCGTACGCAGGCGCGCAAGCGCACGTTCCTTATTCTTAGGCTGGTCACGCGTCTCGGTACACTCGATCAATATCTCCTGCACTTCACCCGTGTTGGGGTTCTTCCAGTTATAGCGAAGCCGCACACCGGACTCCACCTTGTTCACGTTCTGTCCGCCTGCACCACCTGAACGGAAGGTCTCCCATTTGATCTCTCCCTCGTTGATATGCACCTCAAACTCATCCGCTTCGGGTAAGACGGCTACGGTCGCCGCCGAGGTATGTACTCTACCCTGGGTCTCCGTCACCGGCACACGCTGCACGCGGTGTACACCCGACTCGTATTTGAGTGTCCCATAGACGTTCTCTCCCGTCACGTTGAAGATGATCTCCTTAAACCCACCCACAGCACCTTCGCTGAACGAGGAGATCGTATATTTGAATCCCTTGATCTCAAAGTACTTCGTGTACATCCGGAACAGGTCACCGGCAAAGAGCGATGCTTCGTCACCACCGGTACCGCCACGAATCTCCATCACCACGTTCTTGCCGTCTTCGGGGTCTTGGGGTAAGAGTTGGAGTTTGAGTTCTTCTTCCAGTTTCGGTATCTGCGGTTCGAGTTCATCGATCTCGGCTTTCGCCATCTCTTTCATCTCGGGATCGGATTCATTGTAGAACAGGTCCTTGGCTTCCTTGAGGTCATCTAAGGCCTGACGGTATCTGCGTGCACACTCGAGTACGCGTTCCAAGTCATGGTAGTCCCGGTTCAGACGCACATAGCGCGCCTGATCAGCTATCACCGCCGGATCCGTAATGAGCAGGCTCACTTCGTGGAACTTCGCCTCTAATCCGTCTATCTTATCGAGTATATTCATTATAAGCTTGTAAGGTGTTTTGCAATAGGCTGACAATGGTCATGGGTCCTACACCACCGGGAACGGGGGTGATATAGGCGGCTTTGGGTGCCACGTTGTCGAAGTCTACGTCTCCGACGAGATGACCGTCCACACGGTTGATACCCACGTCGATGACGACAACTCCTTCTTTCACCATATCTGCCGTCAGCAATCCCGGACTACCGGCAGCGACGATGATGATATCGGCGGTGAGACAGATCGACTTGAGGTCCCGTGTCTTGGAGTGACAGATGGTGACGGTGGCATCCCCTAAAGAGGCGGCACTCATGCCCGGCAGACTCAGATACGGCCGTTGCATAAGCAGCATAGCGATCGGTTTGCCTACTATGTTCGATCGGCCGATGACCACTACGTGCCGACCTTCCGTCTGAATGTTATACCGTGCCAACAATTCCCGGATACCCCGTGGTGTGGCACTGATGATCGACGGCAGACCTTGAACAGTGCGACCTACGTTCTCCGGCGTCAGGCCATCCACATCCTTCCGGTAGTCGATAGCGGAGAGGATATGCGTCTCGTTGATATGATCGGGCAAGGGTAACTGCACGATGAAACCGTCTATCGTCTCGTCGTTGTTCAGACGATGAACTTCGGACAACAGGGTCTGCTCCGTAATCTCTGCCTCATAAGCGATCTTCTCCGCTTCAAATCCCACTTCCGCACAGGCCTTTAGCTTATTGTTCACATAGGTCTCACTCGCCGGATTATGTCCCACAATCACGATCGCTAACTTCGGCACTCGCTGTCCCGAAGCCTTGATGGTGTCTATCTCCGTGCGTAACTCACCACGTATCTCCGCCGCTATTTTCTTTCCGTCTAATATCATTTACCAATATCCAATGTCCAATATCCAATATCCAATATCCAATGTCCAATGTCCAATATCCAATATCCAATTACCACCGGTAATGCCCGTGTCTATGTTTATGTTTGTAGATACCGTAACCTGCCAGGCCTATAATAAACAAGCCGAACAGCACCAAGGCGATGATCAGTTTGGGATCACCTCCGTTGGCTTTGAACCATCGTCTGAGGTTTTTGAAGATGGAGTTCCATTCTCGTCCGTCGATCGTGACATTATCGTTCTTCTTCGGCGGCCGATAGACATTATGGTGTTCACCGGTCACGGTGCGCACCAGGCTATCCATCTGCAGTTCCGTCTTCAGACTGTCCGCGAAGAGCAGTTTGTCCGATTCCGCGACCTTGTCGATATTCAGTGCATCTACCTTATCGACTACCTCGTCGTTTCCTTCAGGATACAACGCCTTAAAATCCTCACGGTACACACCATACAATTTGTATAAGCCAAAACCTACAGCTGCTATCAATATAACCAGCAGACCGATCCAGGCCTGTTTGTCCTTATTCTTGAGCCATCCGGCAAAATCGATCGACTTCTTCGATTGTTTGCCATAACTGTGCTCGTAGTAATGATGGTGATGATGATGATGGTGGTGCTGTTCCTGCTCCGCCTTCTTCTCCTCCCATCTCGGCTGATATGTTTTTTCTTCGCTATCCATTAGCCATTAGCCATTCGCCTTTACTTCCTTTTCATTTGCTGAACCTTCCTCATCATCTTCGAGGTTTGCTCGAATTGTTTGAGGAAGCGGTTCAGTTCAACGATCGTCACGCCGGCACCTTTGGCGATACGGTTCTTACGGCTACCGTTGAGTAAAGCCGGATTGGAGCGTTCCGCCGGAGTCATGGAGTTGATCATCGCCTCGATGGGTTTGAACGCATCATCGCTGATCTCCACGTTCTTCATCGCTTTGTCCATACCCGGGATCATACCCATCAGGTCTTTCATCGAACCCATCTTCTTGATCTGGTTCAACTGGCCCATGAAGTCATTGAAGTCAAACTGGTTCTTGGCGATCTTCTTCGCTACGCGGCGTGCTTCTTCCTCATCGTACTGCTCCTGGGCGCGTTCTACCAGAGAAACGACGTCACCCATACCCAAGATACGGTCCGCCATACGTGCCGGATGGAACACATCCAGCGCTTCCATCTTCTCGCCCGTACCGATGAACTTAATCGGTTTGTTGACCACCGAACGGATACTCAACGCCGCACCACCACGTGCGTCACCGTCTAACTTCGTCAAGATCACACCGTCAAAATCCAGACGGTCGTTGAACTCTTTGGCGGTGTTCACGGCATCCTGACCGGTCATGGCATCGACCACGAACAGGGTCTCAGACGGTTGGATAGCCTGCTTAATGGCAGCGATCTCGTTCATCATCTGCTCATCGATAGCCAGACGACCGGCGGTATCCACGATCACGACGTCGTAACCGAACTTACGTGCTTCAGCTATCGCATCCTGCGCAATCTTCACCGGGTCTCCACCATTAAGCGGCTTGGCCGCGTCACCATTTATCAATCCACCATTAGCGAATACCTTCGCTCCGATCTGCTCTCCGAGTACGCGTAACTGCTCGATAGCCGCCGGACGATAGACGTCGCAGGCAGCCAGCATCACGCGTTTGCCTTTCTTCGTCTGCAGGTAGTTCGCCAGTTTGGACGCAAAAGTCGTCTTACCGCTACCTTGCAGACCGGACATCAGGATTACCGCCGGAGACCCCTTCAGGTTGATCTCCTGCGCTTCACCTCCCATCAAGGCCGCTAACTCATCGTGCGTGATCTTGATCATCAACTGACCCGGCCGCACCGCGTTGATCACGTTCTGACCCAACGCTTTCTCTTTCACCTGGTCGGTGAACTGCTTGGCGGTCTTGTAGTTGACATCGGCTTCTAACAGGGCCTTACGGATATCTTTTACCGTCTCCGCAATATTGATTTCGGTGATTCTACCCTCACCTTTCAGAATCTTAAAACTCCGTTCTAATCGTTCACTTAAATTATCAAACATAGTACTCCATATTAATTGCGGCTGCAAAATTACAAAAAAAAAATGACATATGCAAGCATATGCCATTCTTTTTGCAGATTTTTCTGCATTTTAGCCGTTAGCGAGGCTCTCATCGTACTGGTCACCGCAGACTTTCCAGTAATAGGCCTTGAGGGTCTTTTTACCGCTCGGGAGGTCCTTCTGAGCGATGAAGGCTGCTTGGTCGGCTGCGATCTTGGTGAGGTCACCTTTACGCTGTTTCACCATCGCGGCCACGGTGCTGAAACGCAGACGTGCTGCTGCCTCATCCGGTGTGACAGGCGTGGTACGTACGGTTTTCTTGCGGAGGTACAAGCGGTTGCATTGGTTGCTCTCCGTCGGTGCTACGCGGTGGGTGCCAAGCAGCATCTTGTTACAACTGTGTTGGGGATTGTTCCCCGGTTTGCTCAATGCGCCGGATACACTGTCAATTCCGGCGCTCCATTCTACATGTGCCATAGTTTCTAAAATTTAGGTTTGGTTAATAAAATTTGTTTACTCTCGGTTCTGCAACTTTGTGAGTGTATGAACTCAATCGGAGGCGTATTTTTGCGAAGGGGTGCGCAAAAATCCGGCGAGCAGGGGGCGAGTTACTCCGATGAGTTGCATACACGAACTACATCATTGTCGCCGGCGTCGGGTCCCGTAACCCCTTACCCATTCGCCTGATCGTACGCCTCCGCCTCGATCGACCACAGATAGCTCTTCAGGGTCTTTTTACCTTCCGCGCTGTCTTTTTGCGCCATGAACGCCGCCTGATCCGCAGCGATCTTCGTCAGGTCGTGCATACGGGTGTTCACCGTCTGACTCACCGTCGAGAAACGGAGCCGGATAGCGACCTCTTTCGCGGTCACCGGAGTGCTGCGCGTAATCGAATTGAGGTCTCGCAGGTACACCCTCGAGCAATCCGGATTCGTGGTCGGCGCCTTACGGTGGGTCGTCAGTACCATCTTCTGATCCGCCGCATGCGGACTCTTCTTGTTGATCTTGTTCAGCGCACCCGATACCGTCTCAAACAGGGGTGCATAACTCGCTTTTGCCATAGTTAAAATTTGGTTTTAAATGGTTAATAATGTGCATTTCGGCGACATCATTGTCGCCGGGTCCGGGTCCCGTAACCGGTAACCCGTAACCCCTTACCTCTTTTTCGCCCCATGATACTCCTCCACGGTCTTCATCTGAATCGTCGTGCTCGTTTTCGCCGAGTCCTGTGCCGTCGTGTACGTCGCGGTGGTGTTCACCGTCCGCCATACCTTGCAACTCGTCATTCCCAGCGCCACGGCACAACACGTAAGGAGTGCCAAGACGATCGTCTCAATGATTTTGTACAATTGTTCGTTGCTCATAGATTTCCAAATAAATAGGTTCTTTATGATTTTGTTCCTGCAGGAGCGTGTTTGTCAGCCGTTCGCAGATCTCCTTATCCGGTATCAAGATACAGCCTTTGCTGTGTTCCGGCTTTGTACCCCGATGGATCCGAATCCCGGTTCGTCCCGGCACTTGCACCAACATCGGAAGCAACTTCCCGAACTTCGGACTCTGCGTCACCTGCACTTTGTATATCAGTGCCGGAATAAGGCAGTCCGCATTCTCCAGTGTCGGTGCGATCGGGGTGAGGTATTCACGATAGATACCTATGCTTCCGGAGTAACGGTGTTCCACCGAATAGATCGTTCCTCGAACTGCCTTTCCGGCTCTTTCTTGTCTTATTAACTTGTAATACATATACGTTTCATTCGCTTATTTCCAGTTAACCAGTCGACCAGTTGACCAGAAGACCAGTTGACCAGTTAACGTTTTCGACTGCAAATATATACCAGAAATGAGCCTTTTTGCAAATTTTTTACCAAAATTCTTTCAAACTTAGTTCACTACTTCACCGATTCATTCTCGGTGTTTTCCCGATGCATACTCGGTCCTTTCTCGCCTTCGTAGTATGCTGACATAATTGCTTTTTGTAACTTCGTCGGTGCCTTTATCTCCGGCGATAACTTCGCATACAGGTAGCATATCCGGTCACGGATCTTCTTCCGCTTTTCTATCGCTTCTAACATATCATCCATCTGCGATTGAACCAGCACCACACACCTATCTACCATCGTCCGTTTCTTGTACTGTGCTTTCTGCTTTCGCGACGCGTTCTTCGGCAATGCCGGCTCACACCGTTTGCTCATGAAGGTACGACCGTTACGCGTAAAAAATGTCACTTCTCCTATTGTGCCCGATATACACTCTATACCCGGCAATAATTTTATTTTTGCCATATTGCTTAAAAATTTAATGGTTTAACATTTGTCATTTGCCATATTTTGGCTTCGTCTAAGGTGAAGATACCGGGATTGCCTTTGTGTATGGCACTAACTAAAGGTGTTTTGTCTTTCATAAGACGGTTGATGTACGGTCGGCCGTTCCAATTCGTAGGATACGGATGGCAGCCTTTGATAATCTCATACGGCGTACCGTACAACGGTTCTCCACGCCATTTCTTGTACTTTATGTAAAGATACATCCGACGCTGTTCCGTGAGCTCAAGCGCGTCCCAGGCTTCGCCAAGCTTTTGATCGATGCTGTATTCGCGCTCGGGATCGACCAGTTTCATAAACCACACCAGCGGCTTTCCGAAGCGTTTAATCATAACGTCATCTATGCTTTCCATAAAAAGGGGGCTTTTTTTAAAATTTATAAAATAAATTATTTTTTTTAAGAGATTATTCCCCATATCCGAATGGTTTTCTCTTTGCTTCTTTCTCTTTTACCCTTTTTCGATGAAATAGTCATAATCACGCATCGGTTCCTTAGCGGCGAGGTCGAGCGGATCCACGACCTCAAACCGCCTACGGAACTCATCCAAAGAGATAGGACGCGTCATTTGCTTAAGAAACCGATTACAAACCCTTTGGTGATGCACTTGGGATGCGCTTCGGCCAGTTGTTGTTCTAGTTCTTTGGCATAGGCCGTACGGTACTCGATGTCCTTCATCAACGCCTTGTACTTTTTGAGATTCGGGTCATCCAGCCGCTTGCTGCGCCAGTCACAGGACTCCGGCCGTTGCACACGAATCTTATACACTTGGTCATCAAAGATGCATACAACGGTACCGGTGAAGTCCTTCGTCTCAGGATCACTGTCCAATTTCTTCTGCAACTCCTCGGCCGCTTTTACGCGCAATGCCTCTGCATTTGCCTTGTGTTCTGCCGCTACTTTCGCTTCTTTGCAGTACGGTTTGAGATGCTCTTGACCTTCATTCTGTGACAAGGTCAACTTCTGATTTTTCTTTGCCATAATAATAACGTTGTTTGTTAGGTCGCATAGCATGCGACACAGGTTAAAAATTATGGCTGGCGCCAGCCGTTGATAGGCCTTATTTTTGGAAATCCGCTGCAAAGGTACTGCTTTTTGGTGGAACTATTGTGCTCAATTTGAGCACTTTTTATTCATACTGGATAAAAGTCGTCGGATTGTAGTAGCAGATTCGTAAAATTCATACCCGACAATTTCGTAGGCATCCATAAACGAAAAGCCCTCTTCGACTGTCCAATGCAGGAAGCGGGCTTTGATGTTACGGTTACGACGCGCACGGCGTTCTGCCGTGCTTTCAAGGTAGTTGATTACTTCTTTTTTTTACTCATTGTTGTAAACATTTAGTTGGGTTAGTAAATATAAAAAACCACCCCTGCAGAACGAATCTACAGGGATGGAATGTGTACTCGAAGCGATTAGATACCGCTACCCGGATCACCACCACCGGGGATAGGAATTCCGGATTGAGCGGGAGCCGGGCTGGCTGCCTGCATAAGCGTCATCGATGCGAACTGTGCTACTTGCACTTCGGGTTGATTATAATTCTTTTTCATAAAATCTCAAATTTTAAATCTTAAATTTTAAATCTTAAATTTTAAATCTTAAATGTCAAATTTATTTGACAACCTGTCCTTGTGCGTTGTACTTCACGCCGTTCTTGAGGATGAACAACTGGCCATTCTCAATGACCTTTGTACTTTGTACTTTGTCACTTTGTACATTCTCCACTCCTGTCGGGGTATATGCAGGACGACCGATACGAGCCGGCATACCGAAACGGAGCGGTGCATTGCCCGAACCGCTATTCAGGTCAATGTAGAAGTACGCGCGGAACGGTTTGAGCGGGTTGTTGGTGTTCGGCCAATAGAGCACGTTGTTTTGTCCGAGGAACAGATAACCGCCGTTGGTGTCGAAACCGTTCTGAATACCCATTACGAACGGAGTGAATGTACCCTTGAAGGTTACGCCATTCATCGTAATTGCCTCGTCGTCGAGGTCTGCGTTATTGATCGTTACGTTCTCAAAGTCCAGATCATCGAGCTGCGAAGCGGCGCTGTATTTGACGATATACGGACGACCGGCAACAACTGCATTGACCGCATCGCTCAGACCGAGGAATAGTTCGTCGTTGGCTACCGTTACCTCCTCCAGTTCGTAAATCTCCACGCCGTTGAGCGAGCTGGCTGCAATCTGTGCGGCATCCATGTCGAACGGCAAGCAGAGGGTGTTGTACATGTTGTTCAGTACCGGGCGATCAATCGTCAGTTCTGCAATCTCGGTACCGTGATTGGTGCTGAGGAACGTTTCGATAGTAGCTGCATCATCGGAATCATGTATAACCGGAGTTTGCGGTTCGGGATTGACGGTTACATGGAATGCAGCGGAGTCGTAAGCAAAGACAGCGTCCTCATCGTGAACGACATAGACATCGCACTCGCCTACACCATTTACCGCGAAGTTATTGAATCCATATACAGCCAGCACAGACTCGTCGGTCGAACCTAAACGGAGAGTAGCCGTATGGGCTTGAAACGCAAGAATGAAGTCCAAGCTTGCATTGACTTGCGGCAGTACGATCTCGTCCTCATGACCGATCGTACCAACTACACCACCTTCTGGCACATTCAACCAACCTAATCCGCAATCAGCCAAAACTACCGGTTGCGGAGCAGCTGCTGCAAAGTCAGCCACGTAAGCCAAGTCAGCGGTCATGGTGACGGTCAGCGGGTTATCGTTGGTGCTGAGAACGTCTCCGCCGCAGTAGTCGTAGTAGCACATTTCGTAGATGCTGCCTACTCTCCAACCGCTGAACTCATAGCCCTCAAGCGGTGTAGCAATGAGTGTTACCTCTGCGCCCTCGGGAACGTTGTAGGTATCGTCAAAGTTGACAACGATGTCGCTGCTTGGGTTCTGTAAGGCTACCGATCCTTTCTCCGGATCAGCCAAGAGCCGCAGGGTGTAAGTCGCCGGACCGGCAGACGCAAGCGTGAAGACAATCGTCCACGGGGAGGTTCCCGTGTCATCAGTCAGCATCCAAAGATTAAAAGATACGGTTGCAGCCTGACCTGTCCAAACACGACCATCTTCCGAATCGCTCCATCCTTCGCCTGTGAAATATGGCTCTTCATCATCATGCCATCCTCCACTCACTTCAATTTTGGTAAATACCAAGTCGCTATTTGTAGTAGAGAATGCTGCTGTCAAATCATCATGAGCACGAAGGTCGATAACCCTTTCATATCCACCTTCTCTTTCATGTACAAAAAAAACATCTGGGTCACTTAACTGAATACCGTCATTGGTAGCAATAGTCCCTAATTCATTAAAGTCCGTAGATATCCACGTAACAGTGGTGGATTGTGCCCAGCAAAGCCCGATACCGGCTACGAGGGCTACGAGAAATGTAAATAGTTTTCTCATAATGTTTTTGTTTTTAACTGTTAATAATGTTAGTTTGTTGTTTGATTTATTTGTCTTGTTTCTTAGTTCTTGCGAATCGGGGCATTGGGAGCGATTTGTAAGTCCTCTTGGTCATCCAGCGGTATCCACCACAACTCCTTAATCTCATGCCGCTTGTACTCATACCTCAGGAAATGAATCATCCACTCCATGCGCATCATACTGCGCTCTAACCAAAAGAACTCACGCCATTGATCATGATTCAACTCTACAATGTCAAACGTCGGCGTCTTGGCGCCATAGAATCGAAATCTAACTGCTAATACCATAATCTTTTACTCCATATTCAAAATCGGCTGCAAAATTACAAAAAAGCCCGCACATAAGCAATAAGTACGGGCAAAAATTGATGCAAAGTTCTAAAAACAGGGTGGAAATTTACGAATTGCTTGATTGATCCACCCACTTACTGGGGGCAATGCCGGTCTCACGAATGAAGACTCGGGAGAAGACAACGGATGAAGAGAAACCGCACTGCTGTGCTAAGTCTTGTACTTTTATCTTCGGCTGCTCACGCATCAGTCGCTTGGCTTCCTTGATACGCAGGTCGTTAACCCATTGATAGAAGGAACAACCGTACTCGGTATTGATAAACAGACTTAGATACGCTCTGTTCATTGGTAAGACCTGCCGCAGGTCGATCAACTGAAATTCCGGATTAAGGTACGGTTTCTCCTTTTCGATCCATTTCTCCAAGGCTACACGATAGGCGGCTTTGGCAGGATTCTGTTCTTCCGGTTCCTCAACCGCTGTACTTCGCAACTGCTTCCACGGGTCGGGACGGAAGAGGATCTGCACGGTGCTATAGCCGAAAAGAAGCAGCAGCAACCACTGCTGCGTGAACGCACGGGCAGGGCTATCCGTCACGCACATATAGAAGAGCGACAAACCTAATACCAGCAGCATTACCAAATACCGCACAATCCATTGGACATCGATATTATCCAAGGTTGAGTAATTCTCTTCACACCATATTCTATACGCACGCACGTGGTGTGTGAGGAACAACGCCAACAGCACCGGATAGCACATGATCACATAACTCAGATCTACCGGCAGCAGGTAATCCAATCCCACCAGCGCACACATCGGCAGTAACTGCAGCATCGCTCTGGAGAAATTCAGCCAATTCGGTCGAATTACCTCCTGCGGATAGACCAATAGCAACCATGCTAACAGGTTAGCAACCAATAATTGGAAAGCAGACATCGCTTCGCCGCCGATATTGAGTACCAGTATATGCAAGAGATACGTCTGTACAAGGAAAAAGGCATCGGCAAGTCCCCAAACAAGCAGCACCCATCCCCACGCCTTACGGATACGGATGCCTTCCGAATGAACGAAGATCAGCACCGCGCCGAAGAGACAAACACTCGCCGTGCAGGTGTTCTGTATTACCGTAATAACTCCGTCAAACAGCTCCACCGGTATGAACCGTGCCATCCAATGACTCAACGCCGTCAGCACCAACAGCGCCGCACCGAAAAAAACTTCCGACTTATAATTATACCATATGTCCTTAATCCGTTGTTCCATATTTTGAATTGTTGATCATTTGGCGATATTGGTCAGGGGTTTGACCCATCGTGCGCACGAATAATTTCCGAAATGCCGGTATCGATGCAAACCCCACATCCGTACCGATGTCTTCGACCCTTTTGTAGGGCTGTTTGCGCAGCATTTGGCATGCAGCCTGGATGCGTCTGTCGTTCAGATACTCGGATACCGTTTTGTTATACGCATTATTAATCGCGTGTCTCAGTCGCCGTTCGGAAATACCGAGTTCGTCCGCAAGTTCAGCAACAGACAGATCCGGTTTTCTATACAATTTGCGCGCCGCCACTTCATCGTCTATCCATGAACTCAATTCGTACGAAGGGATATTTGGCGTCTTGAGGCGTCTTTTGGTAGAGGCTGACGTTGTTTTCCGCTTGTCGCGGAGATACATACCGAACAATAAGCAAAAGCCAATAACGATTACTATGCCAAAAATGATGAATAATATATACATAGTTAGCATTCTTTCGCTTTTGCGGCCATTACCTCGTGCTGGTGACGGATGTTGTCATTCAGCCATTTGGTTGCTTTCAGCGGAATGAAACGGAAAAGGAAATGCATCATACTGCGCTCTAACCAAAAGAACTCACGCCATTGATTATCTGTCAGTTTCACAATGTCAAAAGTAGGCGTTTGGGCCCCATAGAATCGAAATCGTACTGCTAATACCATAATTTTTTACTCCATTTTCAAAATCGGCTGCAAAATTACTGCTTTTTTTGGAGATACAAAAATTTCTCGGCCGAAAAATGCTACCAATTTTTGACAAAATGTTATCAATATTAGTCATTTTTCTTGCATATATCAAAAAATAGTTGTAATTTTGCAGCGTCAAATGAAAAAAACTATGCAAAACAAAGAGAAATTAACCAAAATGGTACAGTCGATTAATAAAATCGGTGTGTATGTAGATCAAGAGATACATGGTCTCCCGTTTCAGGGCATTGAAATAGTTATCCCGCATGTCGTGCTGTTGGTTTGTTTAAACGGAAATGCACGCGCATCGTACGATAAGCAGGAAGTCACTCTCTCCAAAAACACGATGGCGGTCGTCTTACCCGGACATATCTTGCAATCGTTCAGTTGTTCGGATGATTGCACCTATGCGCGTTTGATTATCGCGCGTGATCTATTCAAGGATCTGAAGAACTATATTTATAGTCATGACTACGCGAAATTCCATGCTTCGCCCATTTGTCAACTAACCGATATCCAGACCAAGCGTATCATGGCACATGCCGAACTGCTCGAGGCAATAGCCTCGCATGACAGCCTTGATCTGCGCCTCCGGCGGCAGATATTACTCTCCCAGCTCGCTATCTCCTACGAGTTCGTCAATTACTATCGCCGTGAGCAGGATCAAAAGCTGAAGTCGGGCAATACTGCTACCGTTTTTGCCGAGTTCTGCGACCTCGTTACGAAGCACTATACAGAAAACCGGAATGTCAATTTCTATGCCGAGAAATTAGGCTACGAACCGGGCTATTTCTCCAAACTCTTCCTTCGGTTGAGCAACGGAATAACGGCACCCGATTGGATTCAGCAGTACGTCGCTTCCCGCGCCAAACAGATCATGAACAAGCAACCCGACATTAAAATCAAAGAGGTTGCATATCAGCTTGGTTTCCCCACTACTGCCAATTTCTGCCGTTACTTCAAGCGTGCCACCGGCATCTACCCGCAGGCATACAAAGAGACTCTTTCAACGTCTGAAGACGCATAGAAAGAAAAAGCACAACCTTTCGATTGTGCTCTAGCCAGATGAGCTAATACACCTGTCCTTCCTATTTAACGTCGGGAAGCGACGAGGGTTATGCTGACGAGCAGCATCAATTTTAATCAAATAACAATTCGTGCAAGGCTTCGTAAACAACGACAACACTTTCTCCAGAAGGCAAAGTCTCTATTTTGTAGCCAAAGTGAAAACCATCTACGTAATAGTCCTTATATCCTTTTTGTATCCAAAGCAAATGCCTAACTTCTCTATGGTCAGTTAGCGCATATTTGCCAAGATCTTTCAACGCCCGAATAAGCCGTTGTTCCTTCTTTAATACTGTAGCCTCATCCAAAGTGGGATGTTTCTTGAGACTGATCTCATAAAATTCAGTCAGATCCAAGAAGACGCCATCATCTATACGTACCTCCAACTTTTTCATTTATGAAAATGATTATGGATAATACTTTTCAATGATGCATCCAACTCATCGATGGTATGTAGGCTATCCCATTTCTTCTCCGAGATAGTTCCGGCATACTGCCTTACCTGTTGTCTTAATGCTGCTTCCATAATGGTTCGTTTTTGTTTTAAAACCTTTGCGGGTGCAAAGGTACAACAATTTTTTGACATGTGCAAGAAAAAGGGACCTTTTTTTTGACCCACCTATTGTTTTTTTATTGAAAATATTTGCGTAAATCAGAAAAAAGCAGTACCTTTGCACCCGCAAAGGTTTGGAGATATGAAAAAGAAGAATTTACCGATTATTGAGAATGTGGAGATCACGGGGGTAGCGGCGGAAGGAAAGGCGCTGACGCGGTTAGCGGTGAGCGGTGAGCGGTTAGCGGTTACGGACGAGGGGTTACGGGTAGCACAAGAAGGCATCGTGTGCTTCGTGCCGAACTGCGTGCCGGGAGACATCGTGGATCTGCAGGTGACGAAGAAGAAACACTCGTTCATGGAGGCGAGAGTGATCCGGATCGTGGAGCCGAGTAAGGTGCGGTGTGAAGCGAAATGCAAGCATTTCGGGGTATGCGGCGGATGCAAATGGCAGATCCTTCCCTACGAGGAGCAACTCAAATACAAACAGCAGCAGATCGTCGATAACCTGACGCGAATCGGCAAGATCGAGTTACCGGAGATATCGCCGATCTTAGGCAGCAAGCATATCTATGAATACCGGAATAAGTTGGAGTTCACGTGTGCAGACCGGAAATGGCTTCCGATGGAAGCGTTTAAAGAGTTAACGAGTGAACGAATGAATGAGTTAACGTACGGTATCGGTTTTCATATTCCGAATGCGTTTGACAAGGTGCTGGATATCGAGGAATGTCACTTGATGCCGGAGATTAATAATCGTATAAGGAATAGCGTGCGTGCGTACGCAAAGGAACACGGGCTGACGTTCTACAATGAGCATACCCATCAGGGACTGCTGCGCACCCTGATGCTGCGCAATAACCATAAAGGGGAGATGATGCTTGTCGTCTCCTTTGGGGAGCCGATTGAAGATTGGAGATTGGAGATTGGAGATTTTCTCGATTTCCTCCATAACTCGTTCCCGGAGATCATTGCGCTGCTGTACGTGGAGAACCTGAAGTTCAACGACACGATCGGCGACCAGGAGGTGAAGGTTTGGTTCGGGCAGGATTATATCATGGAAGAGATGGAGGGCTTGCAGTTCAAAGTGGGTCCCAAATCGTTCTACCAGACGAACACCGAGCAGGCGTATGAACTATACAAAGTGGCACGGGATTTTGCTTTTGAGGGGTTACCGGTTACGGGTGAGGGGTTACAGGAGAAACCTTTGGTTTACGATCTCTATACCGGAACCGGCACCATCGCCAATTTCGTGAGCCGGCAGGCGCGGCAGGTGATCGGTATTGAGTACGTACCGGAAGCCATTGAGGACGCGAAAGTGAACTCGAAGATCAACGGGATCGAGAACACCCTGTTCTTTGCCGGCGATATGAAGAAAGTGCTGAACGACGCTTTTGTAGCGAAATACGGCAGACCGGACGTGATCATCACCGACCCGCCTCGTGCCGGAATGGATGAGGATGTGGTGGATGTGATCCTGCATGCGGCACCGAAACGCATCGTCTATGTGAGTTGCAACCCGGCGACGCAGGCACGGGATCTGGCGCTGCTGGACAAACAATACAAGGTGGAGAAAGTGCAGCCTGTGGATATGTTTCCGCATACCCAACATGTTGAAAATGTGGTTCAACTGACGTTGAAATTGGATATTTGATATTGGAAATTGGAGATTTGAATGATTAAGTTTTTAATGATCCTACTGAACATCTTCTTTGTGATGTTCACGGGCAAGCCGATGACGGGTGAGCCGAGTCTGAGTGAGCGTGCGCAGGAGCAGCGCGACAAATGGAACATCCCGACGGATGAGTTGGATTATCCGGTGGATAGTGCGTATCTGGACAGTCTGCGTACATTCGGTGCGACGATCCATCATACGAGCCGTTGGTTCAACGGTGCAACGGTGGAGATGAGCGATGCGCAGGCCGCAGAAGTGGCAACGTGGAGTTTCGTGAGCGGTGTGGAGAAGACACGGGATAACAGCGGGTCTATCTATGGGCCGAAACGATTAAAGGCGAATGGCGAAAGGGTGAGTGGCGAAGGCGATTGGACGGACGATCAGTTAGGAACGTATAACCTGCTACCGTTGCATGCGGCGGGCTATGAAGGGCAAGGGATCCTGATGGCCATCTGCGACGGCGGTTTTTACAAGGCCAATACGTTAGATTGTTTCCGTCAAAGCCAGGAGTTGGGTCATTTTGACTTCACGGACGATGCCGATGATTTCTACGGTTCTACGGGAACGCACGGCACGGAGTGCTTGAGTACGATCTCGGGTATCACGGAGGGTTTCTACGGTGCGGCGACGAAAGCCGATTACTACCTGATGCGGTCGGAAGAAGATGAGCCGGAGAGTCCGAAGGAGATGGATAACTTAGTGGCGGCCTTGGAGAAAGCGGACTCGTTAGGGGTGAACGTGTTCTCCGTTTCATTGGGTTACGCGCAATTCGATAACGACGAATGGGATTTGAACAAATACACGGACCTGGACGGCAAGACGACGCGTGTAAGTAGAGCAGCGACTATCGCGGCACGGAAAGGTATGCTCGTGTGCGTAGCAGCCGGTAATGAAGGCAACGGATCGTGGGGCACGATCAGTGCGCCGGCGGATGCGGACAGTGTGCTGACGGTAGGAGCCGTAAGTGTGGACAGTCTTGCCGGCAGTTTCTCCAGTTACGGACCTTCTTCCGACGGACGTATCAAACCGGAGGTGTGTGCGGTAGGTGTGCAGGCTACCTTGCTCTATCCGAACGGAAGTATTGTGCGAAGTAACGGAACGAGTTTTGCGACACCCCTATTAGCAGGTATGGCCGCCGCTTTATGGTCAGCTTTACCGAACGAGAACGCAATGCAGATCCGGGAACGGATCATCCGTTCAGCGCATTTATATCCGAACTACGACACCGGAAATAAGATGGGTTACGGTATCCCCGACGCCTGGGCAGCGTATAACATGCAGCCGGCCGGAGTGGAGAGTGGAAAGTCGATAGTCGATAGTCAAAAGAGGATAGAAAACGGACAGATGGTGATTATCCGAAATGGTGTAAAATACACGATTTTCGGAAATCCGATTGGAGATTGAATATTGGAGATTGGAGAATAAAAAAAGAGCAAGCTGACTACATCGCACCGCTACAACCTCCTACCCTTGCTTCGGTCAAGACCTGGGGGAATTCAGAGGGAGCTGGTCGTATAGGACTTGCTCTAAATCTCAAAACCGGCTGCAAAGGTACAACATTTTTTTGAAACACACAAGTTTTTTTCAAAAAAAATTTGTAATTTGTGATTTTTGATTGCTAATTGCATGTTAGAAAACTTCATAATTGACCGAATTAAGGCGGAATTGCCGTTTGAACCGAATGCGGAGAAGGCGGGATTGTTGGATGCCTTAGGTGCGTTCATCATCAGCCGTGAGGCGCGTAAAGCGTTTATCTTACGCGGTTACGCCGGCACGGGTAAGACGAGCGTGATGAGTGCGTTGGTTCGGGCATTGGAAGGTTTGAAACAGCCGTGTGTGCTACTGGCACCGACGGGTAGAGCAGCCAAAGTGCTGAGCCGTTATTCCGGACGGCAGGCATATACCATTCATAAGAAGATCTACCGGCAACGGCAGTTGGGTTCGGACGCGTTTGCCTTATCCGATAACTTACACCGCAACACGTTGTTCATCGTCGATGAGGCCTCGATGTTAAGCGGTAATCGGGATAATCCTACCTTTGGTAGCGGATGTCTGTTGGACGATCTGGTGAAGTACGTGTATAGCGGTGCGGGTTGTTCCCTACTCCTCTTGGGCGACGATGCACAGTTACCGCCGGTAGGCAGTTCGATCAGTCCTGCGCTGGATGCCGACTTTATGGCCAATTACCAATTACAAATTACCAATTACCAATTGACACAGGTGGCACGTCAAGCCTTGGACAGCGGAATACTGAGTGAAGCGACGCGGATAAGGGAGAAGATTGGAGATAGGAAATTGGAGATTGGAGATTTTTCGATTACTCCGAATAAAGATATCATTCGGGTGCCGGGGGAAGCGCTGATCGAGACGATAGAGGACAGTTGGCGGACAGTGGGTGCCGAAGAGACGCTGATCATCGCACGGAGTAACAAGACGACGAACCTGTATAACGGGGGTGTTCGGGCGAGAGTGCTGTGGAAAGAGGACGAGCTGTCGAACGGCGACCGGATCATGGTAACGAAAAACAACTATTTCTGGGCACAGGAGTACGAGGATTTGGAGTTTATCGCCAATGGCGATATGTTTGAGATCGAGCGCCTATATCATTCCCATGAACTATACGGTTTTCATTTCGCCAAAGCGGCCTTGCGGTCGGTGGATTACAGTTGGGAGATCGAGGCCTTGGTATGGTTAGACACCTTGATGACCGATAGTCCGGAAGCCAACTACACGCTGCAGCGAGAACTGTTCAGCCGCATCGCCGAGGACTATCCGGAGATAAAGAACAAGAAGGAGTTGATCAAACGCATCTATGAGTCTCCGTATTATAATGCGTTGCAGGTTCGATTCGCCTATTGTGTGACCTGCCATAAGGCGCAAGGCGGTCAATGGAAACACGTCTATATCGACGAAAACGGCGAATGGCTAAAGGCGAACGGCCAGTTGGAAACGGAGACCGAACAACGCGAATATCTGCGTTGGCTGTACACCGCCGTCACACGTGCCACCGAGAAAATTTACCTTATCCGATAAATTTATTGAAATAAATTTGCATATATCAGATTTTTTTTGTAATTTTGCGCCCGATTTAGCAAAAACAAACAAAATCTATAGATACTATGCATTTTAAATCATTACACGCAAGCCTGTTAGCGGTTGTATTGGGTGCGCTGTTATCGAGTTGCCATTCCGATTTGGATTTCGGTAACATCGATCCCAAAGCAGAGGTCGAGTTGGGCTTGGCGTTGCCGGTAGGAAGCGTTTATGCATCCATCGGTGATTTCTTTGGTGCCGGTGTCGGCAATTTCTATGTGGACTCGCTGAATAACAAAGGTGTGATCACATGGAAGGACACGTTTACAATCGCCCGTAACTTCCACCAGGTGGACCTGGCGAAGTACATCTCGGAGAAGCAATTAAACCTCAATGTGTACGAGAAGATTGATGCGGCGGTCATGATCGGTAACAACAAGCGCATCATCGGTACCGGCGATCCTGTGACGCTGGATTTCGACATGCCGTTGAAGTTAAAGGGGATCAACCATCCGGACTCGCTGGACAAAGAGCGTCTGGACAGTGCGTTAATCGAGACGGCCAGTTTCAACTCCATCATTAACACCAACAACCTGCCCTTGGAATGGGAATGGATTGACCAGGTGACTTTGGACTTAGGCGACCAGATTCGTCGTCCGGCAGGAAACACGATGGTGGTGTACGACAAGAACCGCGATAACTACGGTTACAACCGGAACATCCCGACGGCGGTGGATAAGTTCACCATCAACCTGATGGCCAAGAACGCTGCCGGTCAGTACGTGGTAGGTCAAGTGATCGATTCCTGTAACTTCGTGATCCATTTCACCTTCACCGTTCCGGCAGGTCAGCAAGTGGATATCCCCGAAGACGCCGGTTTCAAATACAAACTCGGTGTTCAGTTTATCGACTACAAAGCGATCTGGGGTCGTTTCATCCGCTCCAAAGATATGTATGACGAGAGCGAGATTAACTTGAGTGACACCTGGGGAGCACTGGATTTCATCAGCCGCTCCAACCTGCCGTTTGCGGATCCGAAGATCGATATGTTCATTGTGACGCAGGTAGCGGGTGCGCTGAAAGTGGACGGTGATTACCTGTACGCAGAGGATATCAACGGCACGAAACGCTATGCTACCTTCAAATACGGAACGGAGACCAAGCAGGATTTCCACCGTCAGTTCCAGAGTCATGAGTATCTGGATCCCATCACGAGTGCGATCGGTGATTCGACGACGAACATGATGATTCCGTTTGACAAGGATCCGGAACGCGGACATATCGACATCCTGTTCCAGAACATGCCGCAGCGATTGGGTTATAAGTTCAACCTGGACTTCAACTACCAGATGACGCCGCAGATCCGTATCACGCCGAACACGAGTATCCGTATCGAGGCTATCTGCCAACTGCCGATGATCTTTAACGAGGGTCTGAAGGTGGTTTATGAAGATACGATCAAGGATATCGACATCAGCAAGTACAGCATCGACTCGTTGCTGAACAACGTGAAGATCATCGACACGCTCAAGGCGACGGATGTGAATGCCGTGCTGCATGCCAAGAACCAGATTCCGGTGGATCTGAAGGTATATTTCCGTTGCCTGGACGCAGCCGGACAGATCATCATGGATCCGGAGGATAACACCAAGCCGTTGTTGCTCTTCCCGGAGGATACAGTGAAGCTGCAAGCGCCGACATACGTCAAAGAATCCGGTAACTGGGTTCCGAAGACGCCGGGTGAGACCACTATTTTTGCAAACCTGAGCCAAGCGGAGTTGAACCTGTTCCCGAAGATCAAGCAGATCGCTTATTATGCGCAGATAGACGATCAGTCGCTGCAAGAAGCGTACAGCAAGGGTCTGGAGAACATCCGTCTGACGGACGACCAGGGACTGACCGTCAAACTCGGTCTGTCGGCAAGTGTGGATGCGATTTTGGATTTCTCAAAAGATAAAAAATAAGGAGGGCTGAACGATGAAAAAGATTCTATTTGCAGCCCTTGTGGCCATGATCACGCTGAGTGCGAGTGCACAGCAGGTGACGACACTCTATTTCCTGGAGAACGCACCGATGCGTCATACCATCAACCCGGCTTTCCAACCGGTGAGCAGAGGATTTATCAACTTCAGTCCGTTAGGTTGGATGTCGTACGGTATAGGGGATAACTCCTTAACGATCCAGGATATCTTCTTTGTCGATCCCGTAACGGGCAAGACGATCACACCGCTGCATCCGAATGCAGACAAGGCGAAGTTCCTGCGTCAGATACGATCGATGACGCTGATGAACGGCGAGACCACGTTAGGTCTGTTGAACATGGGCTTCCGCATCAAGGAGAACGGATTTCTTACCATCGGTATCAACGAGCGAGCATCGGTAGGTGCTACCCTGCCGAAGTCGATTTTTGACTTTGTCTTCGACGGCGGTATGAAGGACCTGACGGGCGGTATCAACACGATCGACCTGGGCGGTATCAGTGCCGGTGGGTCGGTTTATACCGAGATAGGTGCCGGTTACAGTCATAAGATCAACGAGAAATGGACGGTCGGCGGTAAGTTAAAATTTCTGTTGGGAACAGCTTACGCCGGTTTGGACAGCCGTGACTTGAAGATCGATGCCAACACCGAGGCTTGGGATATCAACGGCACGATGCGCTTGGATGTAGCAGCGCCGGTGAACTTAGCTTATCTGAGCCAATACATCAACGGCAAGAACATCAACCAGATCGTGGACGGCTTCAAAGACGGTTCGTTCAACCAGGACAGTTTGATCAACCGTTCGGATGTACCGGCGTTGGTGAAAGGGCTTGTGAGACCTTCGGGTTACGGAGCTGCTCTTGACTTCGGTATCACGTACAAGCCGATCGAGAACCTGCAGATCAGTGCAGCGATCACGGACCTGGGATTCATCTACTGGAGTCATGCAAACCGCTTCACCTGCACGGTGGATACGACGTTTGAGGGCGCCGGTCATATCGACTATAACGACCCGGCTTACCGCGATGCCGACGGTAATTTCTCCACGGAGATTCTGATGGACACCGTTCAATCGCGTCTGATGGGTCTGCTCAACGGCGTGAAGATGGGCGATAACGGAGGTCGCGGTTTTGCACGCATGACTTCCGCCCGTCTGAACATCGGTCTGGATGCCAATTTCTGGGATAACCGCGTAGGCGTAGGTATCGTTTCCGCTACCCGCCTGTACAACGCACGTTTATATGAAGAGGTGACCATCGGTGCCGCTTTCCGTCCGGTGAACTGGTTTAACATTGCGCTGTCCTACTCGCTGCTCAACAACGGTAAGTACAGCAATATCGGTGCCGGTTTGAGTTTCATGCCGTACGACGGTATCAACCTGACGCTGGCCTTGGATTATATCCCGACGAGTTACGCCGGTATGAATGACGGTAAGGGCGGTAAACGCTATGTCATCCCCGACAAGGCAAAGATGGTAAACGTGGCGTTGGGCTTCTCCATCTGCTGGGGTTCGAACCGCCGCGACAAGGATAAAGACGGCGTATGGGATAAGCTGGATCAGTGTCCGGAGACGCCGCGTGGTGTAGCCGTAGATAGCGTCGGATGTCCGTTGGATGAGGACCATGACGGTGTACCTGATTACCTGGATCATTGTCCGGGAACGCCGGCAGCGGCTATCCATTTCATTGACGAGAACGGTTGTGCACTGGATACCGACGGCGACGGTGTAGAAGACTATATCGACGAGTGTCCGAACACTCCGGAAGCTGCATATGGTAAGATCGACGAGAAAGGCTGTCCGTTAGATAGCGACGGCGACGGTGTACCTGATTACTTGGACGACTGTCCGAACACTCCGGAAGCCGCATATGGTAAGATCGACGAGAAAGGCTGTCCGTTGGATAGCGACGGTGACGGCGTGATGGATTATGAGGACGAGTGTCCGAACACTCCGGAAGCCGCATATGGTAAGATCGACGAGAAAGGCTGTCCGTTGGATACCGATGGCGACGGAGTGCCTGATTACTTGGACGAGTGTCCGAATACGAAGAAAGAGGCTATCGGTCACGTAGATGCCAAGGGTTGTGACCTGGACAGCGATGGTGACGGCGTGATGGATTACGAGGATGAGTGTCCGAACGTACCTGGTATCCGTGCAAACAAGGGCTGTCCGGAGATTAAACGGGAAGTTCGTAAACTGCTGGAGAAAGCGATGCAGGGTATTGAGTTCGAAACCGGTAAATCGACCATCAAGCCGAAGTCTTATCCGCTGATGGATCAGATCGCTCAGACCTTCCTCGATAACCCGAATTATATCATCGAGGTACAAGGTCATACGGATAACGTAGGTAAACCGGAATCGAACTTGAAACTGTCACAAGACCGTGCAGACGCTGTGCGTAACTACCTGATCAACAAGGGTGTGGAAGCAGAGCGAATGACCGCTATCGGTTACGGACAGGATCAACCGATTGAGCCGAACACTACCAAACAGGGTCGTCAGAAGAACCGTCGTGTACAGTTCAAGATCACCTTCGAGGAAGTACATTATGAGACCATCCTCGATCATGCCGATCCTACTCCTGCGGAGTAAATCGTTAACAATTTAACGGCTTAACAATTTAACAATTATATTATGGGAAGAGCTTTTGAATATCGCAAAGCGACAAAACTGAAAAGATGGGGACATATGTCCCGTACATTCACCAAGTTAGGTAAAGAAATCACGATTGCTGCCCGTGAGGGTGGACCGGATCCGGATTCGAACCCCCGTCTGCGTGCGCTGATCCAACAGTGTAAGCGGGAAAACATGCCGAAGGACAATATCGACCGTGCCATCAAAAAGGCCACCGATAAGTCGTCAGAAGGTTACAAGGAGATCAACTACGAAGGATACGGACCGCATGGTATCGCTATCTTCGTGGAGACGGCCACCGATAACCATATGCGTACAGTAGCCAATATCCGTTCGTATTTCACCAAGTTCGGCGGTACCCTCGGTACACAGGGTTCGTTACAATTCCTCTTTGACCGCAAGGCCTGCTTCACCGTAACGATGAAAGACGGTATTGACCTGGATGAACTGGAACTCGAACTCATTGACTTCGGTGTAGAAGAACTCGGTGTTGACGAGGAGGAGAACACCATCGTCATCTATTCGGACTTCAACGAGGCAGTGAACATGCAGAAGTACCTCGAGGATAACGGCTTTGAGATTCAGTCGATGGAGTTCGTTCGTATCCCGAATGACACCAAGGAACTGACCGACGAGCAACGCGAGTCCGTTCAGAAACTGATCGACAAGATCGAAGAGGACGAGGATGTACAGAACGTATTCACCAACATGGCGGAATGATAATCGAAGATTATTTCAAGTTAACCGAGCGTCAGGCGCAGCAATTCGCTGCGCTTGATGCCCTTTATCGGGATTGGAACAGTAAGATCAACGTCATCTCCCGAAAGGATATCGATAACCTGTACGAGCATCATGTGCTGCACTCGCTATCGATCGCCAAATGGATACCATTCATGCCCGGTACTACAATACTGGATGTCGGTACAGGTGGCGGTTTTCCCGGCATTCCGTTGGCTATCCTGTTTCCGGAGTGTCAGTTTACGCTGGTGGATTCGATCGGAAAGAAGATCAAGGTGGCGAGTGAAATTGCCAAGGCCTTAGGTCTGACCAACGTCGTGTGCAAGCAGGAACGGGTGGAAGAAGAGAAAGAGAAATTCGATTTCGTCGTTTCCCGTGCCGTGATGCCCCTACCCGACTTGGTTAAGTTAGTACGTAAGAACATCTCCAACCGGCACCGTAACGCGATGCCTAACGGTATCATCGTGCTCAAAGGCGGAGACTTGAAAGCGGAACTGGCACCGTATATAAAAACTGCAGAGGTCACCCCCTGCAGCGAATGGTTCAAAGGTGAGTGGTTCGAGACCAAACAACTGATTTACCTACCCCTTTGATTAGTTGATTCTTACATCTCCCAACTCTCAAGCGTAGACGTCAGTTCATCGAACGTCTGCGCTTTTGCTTTGCTTCTTACCTCAGCGATCTGTGCACTCACGGCAGCATCGTAGGTCTCCGCTTCCACGTTACGGATTACGCCTAACGCTACAGGCAGCGGAGCGTCTCCGCCGACAAATACGCCATTCGGATCCGTGGGGCCCATCAGCGCCAGCAGACGATGCAGCGTAGGATCCGGTTGGGTGGCGTCATGCGTCAGCACACGGGGATCATCCGCCGGCACCACGATCATCTTCGGCACAAAAGTGACGGGATCGATCTCCACCGCCAGACCCTTGTCATTCTCCTTACCAAAGATCATCTTCTCGCCGTGTTTGAGGATGATACTATGTTCCGCCCGTTGTTCCCGATCCGCTATCCACGCGTGCGTACCGTTATTAAAGATGACGCAGTTAACGAGACATTCGATGATAGAACATCCCTTATGCTGCTGCGCCGCTACCATGCAATCCACCGTCGTCGGCATATCCACATCCAGCGTACGCGCAAAGAACGTACCACCTGCACCGAGCACGAGTTGTGCCGGAACGAACGGCCGTTCTACCGTACCGAACGGAGAGGATTTGGAGACAAATCCTTTGGGACTTGTCGGACTGTACTGACCTTTGGTCAGACCATAGATGCGGTTATTGAACATGCAAACGTTCAGGTCCACGTTTCGCCGTATCTCATGGATAAAATGGTTTCCTCCGATTGCCAAACAGTCGCCGTCACCGGACATCTGCCAAACCGTCAGTTCCGGGTGACTCGTCTTAACACCCGTCGCTACAGCACCACCACGACCGTGGATGGTATTGAATCCGTAGGTGTTCAGATAGTGCGGCATACGGCTGGAACAACCGATACCGGAGATAACCGCCACTTGATGGGTCGGGATACCTATCTGCGCCATCGATTTCTGCAGCGCCATACATATTGCGTGGTCTCCGCATCCCGGACAGAAACGCACGTATTGATCCGATTTAAAATCACTTGCTTGCATAACTTACAATCCTTTCTACAGCGAACGGCTGTCCCATTATTTCATTATACTGTTCTATCTTCAACTCGGGCATTTGTCCACGAAGATAAGTTGCAAACTGACCGGTATTCAATTCGCAAACGATGATGCGTTTGAATCGACTGAGCACCTCTTTCGTGTTCTTCGGTAACGGACAGATATAATTGAACTGCACCAGCGCACAATTCAGTTCATCCGCTGCCGCATGGAGGTGACCTTCGGTACTACCCCATCCGACAAGAACGGTGTCACTATCGGCATTGCCTTGTACACGCAGATCCGGCAGTTGATTAGCGATCTGTTCGATCTTATGCTTACGCGCCAGCACCATCCGTTCATGATTCTCCGGGTTGGTAGAGATCGTACCTTTCTCCGCATCGCGCTCCAGACCGATATTCCGGTGTTCATAGCCTTCCATGCCGGGGAATGCCCAGTACCGAACACCACGTTCATCACGCAGCGCCGGATTGAAATGACCTTTCAGTTCTTCGGGAACACTCTGCGGCTTGATCTCCGGCAGTTCCGCTAAACTCGGTATCCGCCATAAGGCTGAACCGTTCGCCAGATAGGTGTCCGTCAACAGGATAACCGGCGTCATATTCTCCAAGGCGATCTTACATGCCTGATACGCAAAGTCGAAGCAGTTAGCGCTACTCGAAGCAGCCATCACCACCGCCGGACACTCACCGTTACGGCCATACAGCGCCTGCAGCAGGTCCGTCTGTTCGGTTTTGGTAGGCAGACCGGTACTTGGTCCGCCGCGTTGCACATCGACCACTACCAACGGTAACTCGGCCATCACGGCCAGACCGATCGCTTCGGATTTGAGACTCAAACCGGGCCCCGAGGTCGTTGTACAAGCCAAGTCACCGGCAAAAGCGGCACCGATAGCGGTACATACACCGGCGATCTCGTCTTCCGCCTGAATGGCCATCACGTTCATATCTTTGCGTCCGGCAAGTTCATGCAGGATATCGGTAGCCGGCGTGATCGGATACGAACCCAAGAAGAGGTGCTTTCCTGCTTTCTCTGCCGCCGCGATCAATCCCCATGCCGTCGCCTTGTTTCCGGCGATAGAGGTGTAACGACCTTTGGCTTTGGGTGTCTGGTTATCAGTTTCCAAGCGAATCTGGTTCACCGACAAAGCAAGGTTCTGTCCGTAGTTATAGCCATCCACCATCACCTTCGTGTTCGGTGCGATAAGCGCCGGTTTCTTTTTGAACTTATCCTCCAACAGGTGAATAGCGTCCTCCATCGGTTCATCAAACAACCAGCAGATGAGGCCCAAGGCGAACATGTTTCGCGACTTGAGCATGGATTTATTATCCATGCCGCTGTCCTTGAGCGCTTCCTTGGTCAATGTGGTCAATGCCACCGGCACGATCTGCACCGTCTCCGGAATCGCCAACTCCGTAAACGGATTATCGGTCTTATACAAAGCTTTCTCCAGATCCTTGTCCGTCAGGCTGTCGGTATCTACGATGATGATGGCATGATCGTGATAGTGCTTGTTCATCGCACTCACCTTCAACGCCGCCGCATTCATCGCTACGATCACATCGGCCTTGTCACCCGGTGTATATACACCGGCACCTATCTGCACTTGGAAACCACTCACACCGCCGATCGTTCCTTGCGGCGCACGAATCTCTGCCGGGAAATCCGGCAAGGTGGAAATCTCATGACCCAATTCGGCACCTAACTGAGCAAACAAGTTACCCGTTAACTGCATTCCATCACCGGAATCTCCACAAAATCGAACTACAATCTTCTTCACGATTAGTATTATTTGTTAAATTTTGTGCAAAATTACAAAAAAATTTTCATATGTGCAAAAAAAGTTGTAACTTTGCAGCCGTTTATGGAAAAAATACGAAATTTTTGCATTATTGCACATATTGACCACGGAAAAAGTACGTTGGCGGACCGAATGCTGGAGATCACCGGAACGGTTGATGTTAGGCAGATGGAGAACCAGGTGCTGGACGATATGGAACTGGAGAAAGAACGTGGTATCACGATCAAGAGTCATGCCATTCAGATGAATCATAAGGGTTATACCCTTAATCTGATTGACACTCCGGGTCACGTGGACTTTTCCTATGAAGTGAGCCGTAGTATCGCTGCCTGTGAAGGAGCGGTACTCGTCGTCGATGCTACGCAGGGCGTGCAGGCGCAGACGATCAGTAATCTGTATATGGCGATTGAGCATGACCTGGAGATTATTCCTGTGCTCAACAAATGCGATATGGACAATGCGATGCCGGAACGGGTGGAAGACGAGATTGTGGAGTTGTTGGGTTGCAAAAGGGAGGAGATCCTCCGTTGTTCGGCTAAGACCGGCGAAGGTGTTCCGGAGATTCTGGACGCTATCATCGAGCGTATTCCTGCGCCTGTCGGTGATCCCAACGCACCGCTGCAATGTCTGGTGTTTGACTCGGTATTCAATTCCTTCCGTGGTATCATCGCGTATTTCAAAGTCGTGAACGGCACGATGCACACGGGTGACCTGGTGCGGTTTGTGAACACCGGAAAGGAGTACGATGCCGATGAGATCGGTATCCTGAAGCTGGATATGTGTCCCCGTAAGGAGATTAGTGCCGGTAATGTGGGCTACATAATCTCGGGTATCAAGACGAGTACAGAGGTGAAAGTAGGTGATACGATCACCCACGTGGCGCGGCCTTGTGACAAAGCAATTGACGGTTTTGAAGAAGCCAAACCAATGGTCTTCGCCGGTGTCTATCCGATAGAGAGTGAAGATTATGAGGACTTGCGCGCTTCGTTGGAGAAACTGCAACTCAACGATGCTTCGCTTACCTTCCAGCCGGAGAGTTCGATGGCCTTGGGCTTTGGATTCCGCTGCGGATTCTTGGGCCTGCTGCATATGGAGATCGTGCAGGAACGGCTGGATCGGGAGTTCGATATGGATGTCATCACCACGGTACCGAACGTAAGTTACAATGTGTACACCAAAGACGGCGGAATGATAGAAGTACACAACCCTGCCGGCATGCCGGATCTGACGGAGATAGACCGCATCGAAGAGCCGTATATCCGGGCGTCGGTCATCACTACTGCCGATTTCATCGGACCGATCATGACGCTGTGCCTGGGTAAACGCGGTGAACTGGTTAAGCAGGAATATATCTCCGGAAATCGAATGGAGATCCTCTTCGACATGCCGCTGGGTGAGATCGTGATTGATTTCTACGACAAACTCAAATCGATCAGTAAAGGATACGCATCGTTTGATTGGCATATGAACGGTTTCAGGCCGTCTAACCTCGTCAAATTGGATATCCTGCTGAACGGCGAACAAGTGGATGCACTGAGTACCCTGACCCACCGTGACAATGCCGTTGATTTCGGACGTCGCATGTGCGAGAAACTCAAAGAACTCCTGCCTCGTCAGCAGTTCGATATCGCCATTCAGGCCGCTATTGGCGCCAAGATCATCGCCCGTGAGACCGTCAAACAAGTTCGCAAGGATGTCCTTGCCAAATGTTACGGCGGTGACGTGAGCCGTAAACGTAAGTTGTTGGAAAAACAGAAACGCGGTAAGAAACGAATGAAGCAGATCGGCAACGTAGAGGTGCCGCAGAAAGCGTTCCTGGCCGTGCTCAAATTGGATTAATATAACAATCATTAAATGAGTATATTATGATACCAAGTTGGATGTTAATTCCGTTTGTGGTGATGCTCTTATGCATCGCCGTGCTGCCGCTTATCCACAAAGTAGAAGGATGGTGGGAGCACAATTTACACAAGTTAATTGTGTCCTTAATTCTGGGTGTGCCTGTTGCTATCTGGCTGTGTTTCAACGGTCTGGGCGACAAGTTAGTGCACCAAATGGTCTTCGATTATGTACCGTTTATCTTACTGTTGATGGCGCTGTTCGTCACCACCGGCGGTATCTGTATCCGCGGTGACCTGAAGGCGACACCAAAGGTGAACACCATCATCTTAGCCATCGGCTGGGTTCTGGCATCGTTCATGGGAACGACGGGTGCGGCGATGTTGCTGATTCGTCTGTTGCTGAGCACCAACCAGCAGCGTAAGCACCGTGTGCACACCGTGCTGTTCTTCATCGCCATCGTAGCGAACTGCGGCGGTCTGCTGTCTCCGCTTGGAGATCCTCCTTTGTTCCTACTCTTCCAGAAGGGTGTGGACTTCATGTGGTGGATGCAAAACATGATCATGGAGTGGCTCGTAACGGGTGCTTTACTGCTGTTCATCTTCTTCTGGGTGGATACTTATTTCTACCGCAAAGAGCCTACAGAAAACCTGATGGCCGATGTTCGTGAAGCCGGTAAACTGGAGTTTAGCGGACTGATCAATATCTTCTGGCTGCTCTGCGTCATCGCTTCCACGATGTTCATCAACGGCAAATACCTGCCCTTCATGGCCGGACACGATGCGCCGTGGTACCTGAAGTTACTGCGTGAGTGGGTATTCCTCCTCATCATCGCCGGTTCTTGGCTGACCACCAAGAAAGAGGTACGTGTCAAGAACAACTACTCCTGGACTCCGATTCTCGAAGTAGCGTGTGTCTTCCTCGGTATCTTCGCTACTATGACGCCTGCCTTGGAGTTCCTCAGCCAGAACAAAGAAGCCATCGGCGAATTCATCAAAGAACCTTGGCAGTATGTCTATGCAACCGGTCTGCTTTCATCTTTCCTGGATAACGCACCGACCGCCATGGTTTTCAACGAAATGGCCACTCCGGATGGTTTGGCTTTCGCTACCGATCCATTCCTCAAAGCCATCTCGATGGGTGCTGTCTTCTTTGGCGCAATGACCTATATCGGTAATGGACCTAACTTCATGGTGAAATCGATCGCAGAGCAGGAAGGCATTAAAATGCCGTCGTTCTTCGGCTACATGATTAAGTTCAGCTTGATCGTTCTGCTGCCGATCTACATCATCGTACAATTACTGTTTATCTAATGGGATTTGTAGGATCAATTATCACGTGGTATTTGGCGCATATGAACTATGCGTCAATTACCGCGTTGATGACGATTGAGTCGTCATTCATTCCTTTTCCGAGTGAAGTAGTCATTCCTCCTGCTGCCTTTTTGGCCGGAGATCCGGAGAGTGTGTTATGCGTAACGGGTACCTACCCCGTCGATGTGCTGTTTGTCGTGCTTTTCGGTACCTTAGGAGCGATGTTAGGCGCCGTGATCAATTATCTGCTGTCGATGTGGCTGGGGCGTGCAATCGTCTATAAGTTCGCAGACAGTAAGTTCGGCCACTTGTGCCTGATTAACAGGGAGAAAGTAGAGAAAGCCGAGCGCTACTTCAATGACCACGGTAAAATCAGTACCTTTATCGGACGGCTTATCCCCGGTATTCGCCAGCTGATCTCTATTCCTGCCGGACTAAGCAAAATGCCATTCGGTCCGTTCCTGCTTTTCACCTTCCTCGGTGCGCTGGTATGGAACAGTATTCTGGCCGTGATCGGTTATATCGCTGCCGGCCAGATGGATACCATCAAAAAATATAGCCACGAATTATCCGTGGCTATACTCGCTCTCTTTGGAGCCGTGCTCCTCTTCTTTATCGTTAAGAAGATTATTTCAGCTTTATCCAAGCGCAAATAGCTTTGCGTTTGTAGATCATTTCAGCAATCAGACAGCCGAGAATCCACCCCATCAGGATGTATTTCGGCATTTGTTGACGGCGACCGTTCAGCGGCTTCGGATCCACACTGAAGTGGTTCTCGAGTGTCACAGGAGCGGTCGCTAACTGATGACGGAAGTCCACCAGCTGCATATGCGCTTGCTGCTCGTAGATATCTTTGAGGAACAGGTTCACTTTCGATACCGTCGTCGGCACCATATTGCCATCTTTCTCCGGTTTCAACGCCGGGCGTTGCTGCAGAGTATTGAAATAATAGACACTGGTCAGGCTATCCAGTTTAACGGCTTGCGCATGGTTAAACGCCACCTCTTTCTCGATATTCACGCGGTAAGCGTTAAACGATGCCTGCATCGCTTCGTTCGCATTCAGTAACTCCAGCACCGACTTTTCAATCTCCGGAATAGCGGTCAGGTAACGCGATTTCACACGGAACTGCAGGCACAGACGGTCATGCATTTGCACACGGGTCGTATCCGTAGGAGACGAACTGCGATTAAAATCAATATAATCGGCTACACCGTCATGCTTGGCATCCACCACACGATAGGTGTCAAAATTCGTAGCAATCTCCTTATGGATAAACGGAGTGATGGCATCGTTGTCATCCAACAGCAGACCTGTACGCAAGGGTGCATATGCCTGCTCAAACTGCTGGATAGACGCGCCGTTGAGCATCACCACCGCATTCACTTTGTACACCGTGTTCTCGTAACGGGTCTTGTAGTATCCCCACCCGATGAACAAGCCCAGTACCGGCAGCACGATCCACCAGTATCGAACCGTCAGACGAAGCATGTGCGCCAACAGACGGCCAAACGCCCGGATTCCTCGACCTATCGCGCCGAACAAGGCTACGCATAAGTCCCAAAAATTCATTTCTCTTTGTTGATTCTCCATATTGATTCAATTATTTATTTCTACGAATCCACCCGAATCGGCTGCGAGGTGCTTCCTCTGCCGGTTCTTCTTTCGCCTCCTCTTCCACCGTGATACATACATCATCGGCGGAAGTAGAAACAGCACGTTCCCGCATCGGCTGCGGTGTGACGATGCCTGCTTCACGCAAGGTATCACTCAGGTCTATCATCATCGGATTCTCATCCTCCAGCGGCTGCTTGGGCGCTTGCGTCGGATAATTGGCTTCAATCGCCTCCGAGATCGTCTTCTTGCCTTCCTCTTCTTCTTCCGAAGGAAGACCGTCCACTTTATATCCTGTCGCGATCACCGTCACACGCACTTCTTCTCCCAGACTCTCGTCAATAGAAGCACCCCATTGAACCTCGATATCATCGCCCACTTCCTGCACAAAATCATTGATCTGGTCGATCTCTTCCATCACAATGGCATGCTCCGTCGAGCAATAGAACTGCAGCAAGATACGCTCGGCACCATGCACATCGTTGGTATTAACCAACGGCGAATTGAGTGCGTCTTGAATGGCATTCGTTATTCGCCGCTCTCCGGAAGCGCGACCGATATTCATGATCGCTACACCACCCTTCTTCAGCGTGTTGCGTACATCGGCAAAATCCGTGTTGATATATCCCGGAACGGTGATGATCTCTGCTATCGCACGTGCTGCATTGGCCACCACATCATCCGACTTACTGAACGCGTTCAGCAGGTTCAATTCCGGATAGATCTGTTTGAGTTTCTCATTATTGATGATCAACAACGCATCCACATGTTTGGCCAGACGCGCCACACCGGTCATCGCTTTCTCGATCTTCTTCTTGCCTTCAAAAGCAAACGGAATGGTCACGATACCCACGGTCAAAATACCCATCTCCTGCGCCACCTCGGCTACAACAGACGAAGCACCCGTCCCTGTGCCGCCACCCATTCCGGCGGTGATGAACAACATCTGCGTACCGTCATTCAAGGCTTCACGGATATGATCACGGCTCTCTTCAGCGTACTGACGAGCGGTCTCCGGATCACCTCCGGCACCTAAACCCGAACCCAACTGGAGCTTACTCGGCACTGAACTCTTGATCAGCACCTGGCGATCGGTGTTGCATACCAGGAAAGACACGTCTTTCAATCCCTGACGATGCATGTAGTTGACGGCATTGCATCCACCACCACCGACACCGATGACCTTGATAATACTATCTTCCGTTAAGCCTTCCAAAGGCAATGTTAATAATTCGTCTTCCATACCTTTTATTGTTGATCGATAAACATATCTAATGTTGATTCTTTCACTCTTGCAAAGAAACCCGGTTTGCGTACCGGCTGGTTCTTGTGAGTATCCCGATAGTCCTGTCCCAGCAAAATCGTGCCTATCAGCGAAGTGTATTCCGGCGACAGGTACTGCTCATCTGTTCTCCGATGCAGCAGCAGGTTATGCGCACCATACTGCACCTCCACCTTCGTCATTCCCTGCACGTACTCCGCCATTCCTTGCAACATACTACCGCCGCCGGTGATATACAGCGTGCCGATACGGGATTCCACTTTCTTCAGTTCTTCAAACAGCGGCGCCAAGATCTCCTGTAACTTCAACTCAATCACTTCCGCCAATTCTTTCAACGTAATGATCATATCGCCACCTATCTCCGGCGAAGCCGGAATCCGCAGACGTGCGTCTTTCTCCACCAACGCCGGCGATGCGTAACCGTACCGTTTCTTCAGCACCTCGGCGGTATTGAAAGCCATTCCCTGTTGCTCCAGCATGCGGGAGATATGATATCCGCCTTTCGGCACCACTTTGTTCAGCAAATACTGACCGCCTTTATACACCGTCAGCGAGGTCGTCTGCGCACCGAAATCCAATACCGCACAGCCGTCCCGTAAAATGTCGTTACCGTCACAGGCTGCAAAAGCCGACAACAGGCACTCCGGACGAACAAACACATGCTCGATGCTGCGACCGGCCTGAGAGAACGATTTCTGTAACTGCGTATCCATCGCCTTACGACCGTAAAATGCGATATAATGTGCCTCCACGATCGTCGCCCGTTCTTCCGGTAAAGGAATATAATCCTGCTCCTTCCCGTCCAAGACAAAGAAACTCGGCACCAGTCCCAGCACCGCCACATCGGGATTACGACGCTCGATCTTCTCCTTGCATTCCTCCTCCATCTCGTCCAATAAGGCCTGACTGATCTCCCGATAACGCGCCTGGTCACGACGGGAATGCACCGCCACGATCTGCATCGATTGACCGCCTACGGATACAAAAGCCGTCGGAAGTTCACTCTCTCCGATACGATTCGCCAGCAATTTCAATACCTCCGCTATCACATAGCCGGCATTACTCGATTGCGTGATTATTCCTTGCTCCACACATACATTACCCATCTTCTGCGACCGTTCCTCCACACCTAAGATCTCAAACAGATCCGGCGCTATACGACGTGCCGCCAACGCGCGTACACTGTCGCTTCCCAAATCGATCGCCACCAAGGGCAAGGAATCTGCTGTTTGTGTTTGTCTTCTTGCCATTTTCTATTTTCGTCCGATGACCTGGTCCTTAAAACGCAGGTCCAATTCCGTATATTCCTTATCTTGCGTCACCGCTGCACCCTCTTCGAAATACGTGCGCAACTTCGCTAATTTTGCTTTATATCCGTCTATCTCGCCCAAAATAATACGCGGTTGACCGGCGCCTTTCAGGTACAGATGAATCATCTTCGGCGTGCGTACATCCAGATGACTCACCCGCTCACGCCAGTACCGGTTTCCCTGTAACCACTTGGCATACCCTGCCAGTTCGGCACACGCCATCTCTTCCGTCACCGCTCCTTTGATCACCGGCACACTATCCGTCACCGCCGGTCGATACGGCATCCGTTTGCGATCGGTATCTACGAAATACGTCTCCTCTTCCTTCTCCACTCGCAATAACGGCACTCGCTGGGACAAATCCACTTGCACCGTGTGACGCGGCGTTAGATAACATTCCGCACTCCGGATCATCGAATGCTCGGAAAACAACCGCTCCATCCGATACAAAGCCACCGAACGGATCGGTTTGCCTACCGGATACAACTGTTCTTTCGCCAATAACGCATTCAACTCCTCTTCCGACACATACATCCGTTGAGAAGCATCGGAGAAGAAATACACCACCTCTTCACACGGCACGCTGCTTGGCGTCTGACGATGACCCCAACTCAACGCTACAATAAGCAGAATACTTACCGTACTCACACCTACCGCCTGCCAAATTTTATATTTCGTCTCCTTATCCATTCAAGGCTTCCGTTACCTGCGGCACCAGCCGGTCTATATCTCCGGCACCGATCGTCAACACCACCACCGGCTCCTTGCTCGCATCTACGCGCTTCTTTAGTTCTTCAATCAAGTCTTTCTTTTCCACGACTTTGCCGCCTAACATCTCGCTCGTCACTCCCGGTATCGGCAACTCTCTGGCCGGATAAATCGGTAGCAACACACACTCGTCCAAGGTCCCTAACACGCGTCGGAATCCATCCGCAAAATCGCGTGTCCGGGTATAGAGATGCGGTTGGAAAACACCGATCAATCTCCGTTCCGGAAATAACTTCCGCACCGAGTCTATCGCCGTAGCCATCTCCTGCGGATGGTGCGCATAGTCGTCTATATACACCACCTTCGGCGTGTTCACGTGGATATTAAAGCGCCGCCAAACACCCTTAAAATTGGCCATCCGTTCCTTGATCTGCTCTGCCGGCACACCGGCCAACAAGGCTACCGTGATAGCGGCAATCGCATTCTCGATATTCACCCACACCGGCACACCTAACGAGATATCCCGGATCGTGGCCAAAGGTGAAACATAATCGAAGCTTATCTGACCGTCTGCCACACGAATATTCGCAGCATTCTCCATGCCGTAGGTGTAACATTTTACACCCGGCTGCAGTCTCGGCTCCAAGGCAATGCCTTGCTTCATCACCAGCGCACCAGTGATCAGACTCGTGTAATGCGCAAACGCTTCCCGATATGCTTCCGCCGTACCGTAGATATCCAGATGATCCGCATCCACCGATGTCACCACTGAGATATACGGCGTCAGATGATGAAAACTCCGGTCGTACTCATCTGCCTCCACCACCACATACTCGCTCTCTTTATCCACCAGCAGATTCGTATCGTAATTCATACTGATCCCGCCCAAAAACGCATTCACGCCGCAACTTTCGCCATTCGCCCATTCGCCTTTCGCCCATTCGCCTTTCGCCCTTTCGCCATTCGCCCTTTCGCCTTTCGCCATTAGATGCGCAATCATCGTACTCGTCGTCGTCTTTCCGTGCGTTCCGGCTACACAAAGCGCTTTCTTCTCCCGCGTCACCATGCCCAGCACCTCTGCTCGCTTCCGGATATCAAACCCTTCTTTGCGCAGATAGGTGTATATCACGCTGTCCTCCGGTACTGCCGGTGTCCTTACGATAAGCGTATCATTACCTGATAATCCTAGACCTTTCACCTGGTCTTCTGCATCTATATACGTGATCGCAATGCCCTCTTCTTCCAACTCTTTCGTCAACGCCGAAGGTGTTCGGTCATACCCCGAAACAGCATATCCGCGACGGTAAAAATACCGCGCCAAGGCACTCATTCCGATACCGCCTATTCCTAAAAAATAGATCTTCTGTATGTCGCTTTGCTCAATCATTTGCGCATTCTTCCCAATTTGACTGCAAAATTACAAAAAAAAATCGATAAATAAAAATAGGATCGGTAAAAATTGTCATTATAATTACCATTTTTCTTTTTTTTTATAAAAAAGTACACGCGCGCTTGCGTATATAAAAAATTTTTAGTAATTTTGCAGGCTTTTTGATATCTAGATAGATTAGAAAAAAGATAAACTAATATAAAAATTTAACTAACATGCAAACAATCAAACTGAAACGTGGTTTGGACATTCCTTTTGAAGGAGCTGCGGAGTTGACGCTGGGTAGCGCATCCCGTCCGGAGATCTTTCATATCGTGCCCGACCATTTCGCCGGTATCACCCCGAAGATGATGGTGAAAGAAGGCGATCTCGTGAAGGCGGGTTCTCCCCTCTTCCACGACAAGGCGTTTGAGGACATGTTGTTCACATCCCCTGTGTCGGGTAAAGTCATCGGAGTCATCCGTGGTGACCGGCGCAAAGTGATGTCGATCGACATTGAGGCAGATGCCGCTATCCAGTATGAGAAGTTTGACACGAAGGAGGATGTGAAGGCATTGCTGCTTAAATCCGGTCTCTGGGCACTGATCAAACAGCGTCCGTACGACTGCATCGCTATGCCGAGCAAGACTCCACGTGCCATTTTCATCTCGAGTTTTGACAGTGCGCCTGTTGCTCCGAACTATGAGTTCGTTCTGGCTGACCAGATGCCTATGATCCAAGCAGGTATCAAGGCCTTAAGCCGGATGGCTCCGGTGTTCGTAGGTATCCAAGCAGGTGCTAAGGCTACCGGATTCCGTGCGCTCAAAGACTGCACGCTCTTTGAAGTAGCCGGTCCCCACCCTGCCGGAAACGTAGGCGTACAAATCAACCACATCGCGCCGCTGGCTAAGGGTGAAACGGTCTTCACCGTGAACATCCAGGATTTGGCGCTTATCGGACGACTCTTCGCCAAGGGTATCGTCGATATGCAGAAGAAAGTAGCGCTCACCGGTCCGTTGGCTCGTGAGCACAAGTACTACAACGTACTGCCGGGTATGCCGGTTTCCGCTATCTTTGACTGCAACATCTACAAAGAGTGCCCCTGCCGACTCATCGCCGGTAACGTGCTCAGCGGTCACCAGATCGACATGAACGACATGATCTCGGTTTATGACAACCAGTACACCGTGCTTGACGAAGGTTCTGAGAACCATGAGTTCATGGGATGGTTACTGCCCCGGTTCAAATCGTTCAACTCCAGCTGCACTGATCCCGCTAAGTTCCTGCAGGATTTCTTCAAATGCAAGCACTTTGAATGGGATGCACGCCTCAAAGGTGGCCGCCGTGCCATCATCGTCAGCGGTGAATACGACAAGGTATTCCCGATGGATATCTACCCCGAGTACCTCATCAAAGCCATGATCGCCGGTAACATCGACCGGATGGAGGCTTTAGGTGCTTACGAAGTAGCTCCCGAAGATTTTGCGCTCTGCGAGTATGTCTGCACGTCCAAAATGCCGCTGCAGGCCATCGTTCGTCAGGCGCTGGACAATTTAAAAAAGGAGATTGAGTAATGGAAAAGTTCTATCAGATATGGAAGAAGTTCGGTAAGAACTTCGAAGAAGGCGGTAAGCTGGCTAAGTTCAGCTCGTTCTATGACGCCTTTGATACCTTCCTCTTCACTCCGCAAACCACCGCTAAACGCAACGGTACCCATATCCACGACGGTCGTGACTCCAAACGCACGATGATCCTCGTGGTACTGGCACTCGTTCCGGCTATGCTCTTCGGTATGTTCAACGTCGGTTACCAGCATCTCGATGCTACCGGTCAACTGGCGGAAGGACTCAGCTGTGCATTGTTCTGGAAAGCGTTCGGCTTTGGTTTCCTCGCTGTACTGCCCTATATCCTGGTGGCATACATCGTCGGTCTGGGTATCGAGTTCATCGTAGCGCAGATTAAGCACGAGGAAGTAGCGGAAGGATTCCTGGTAACAGGATTCATCATCCCGCTCATCGTACCGATCAACACTCCCTTATGGCAGGTAGCTATCGCTGTTGCGTTTGCGGTCATCTTTGCCAAAGAGGTATTCGGCGGTACCGGTTATAACATCTTCAACGTAGCGCTTATCGCACGTGCGTTCCTGTTCTTCGCTTATCCGTCGCACATGACGGGTGACAGCGCCTTTATCCGCACTGGCGGTACATGGGGTTGGGACGGCGGTCAGACACTCGTGGACGGATTCTCCGGTGCTACTCCGCTTACGCAACTCAGCACAGGCGGTGAGGTGCACCAGTCCTTCATGGATATGGCTAACGGCCTCATCCCGGGTTCTGTAGGTGAGACCTGTCTCTGGGCAATCCTGCTTGGTGCAGCCTTGCTGCTCATGACCGGTGTGGCCAGTTGGAAGACTATGTTGGCTGTCTTTGCCGGCGGTGCTGTAACAGCTCTGCTGTTCAACGCCTTCGGTTCGGAATCCAACCCGGTGGCGCAATATCCTTGGTACATGCATCTCGTTTCCGGCGGTTTCGCTTTCGGTGCAGTCTTCATGGCTACCGACCCGGTTACCTCCGCTCGTACGGAATGCGGTAAGTGGATCTACGGTTTCCTCATCGGTCTCGTGGCTGTTGTCGTTCGTGTTCTCAACCCGGGTTATCCGGAGGGTATGATGCTCGCCATCCTGCTCATGAACGCCTTCGCTCCGCTCATCGACTGGTGTGTTGTTCAAGCAAATATTAACCGTCGCGCTAAACGCGCTAAAGCATAAGGAGGACACGCTATGAAATTCAATACAAACAGTAATGTCTATACCATCGTCTATTCGACGATCGTAGTAGTGATTGTAGCGATCGTACTCGCTTTTGCTAACCAGACGCTCAAGCCCTTGCAGGACAAGAACGAACTGCTGGACAAGCAGAAACAGATCCTCGGTGCTCTCAAAGTAGACTACAAAGGACAGGACCCTGCGCTCGTCTATGCATCGATCATCCCGGCGGCTGAGGATACCCTCCGTTTCGGTGAGAAAGAAGTGTATGTCGCTCATCTCGACGGTCAGATCAAATACGTTCTTCCTTTGACCGGTAAAGGTCTGTGGGGTGGCATCGGCGGCTATCTCGCCCTCGATGAGGACAAGAACACCATTTATGGTGTTAACTTCAACCACGAAGGAGAGACTCCGGGTCTGGGTGCCAAGATCGTAGATATCGAGTTCCGTGAACTTTTCGAAGGCAAGCATATCCGCAATGCCGAAGGAGAAGTCGTTTCTGTAGCCGTTCTCAAGAGCGGTAAACACGCAGAAGGACAAGAGCAGGTAGATGCCATATCCGGCGCTACCATCACCTCTTCCGGCGTCAGCACCATGCTGCACGAAGAACTGGTAAACAATTATGTTGAATTCTTAAAAATAGAGGAGGTACAAGATGTTAAGTCAGAAGACTAAGGACACCCTTTTAGGTCCTCTTAATACCAATAACCCTGTCGTTGTGCAGATCCTGGGTATCTGTTCGGCTCTTGCCGTAACGGTACAGCTCAAACCTGCCCTCGTAATGGGCATTGCCGTGACGATCATCGTCGCGATGTCAAACGTCATCGTGTCCCTTATCCGCAACACCATCCCGATGCGTGTACGTATCATCGTGCAGCTCGTGGTAGTAGCGGCACTGGTGACACTGGTAAGTGAAGTGCTCAAGGCCTTCGCCTATGACGTAGCTATGCAGCTGAGCGTTTACCTCGGCTTGATCATCACCAACTGTATCCTCATGGGACGTCTTGAGGCGTTCGCTATGACCAACAAACCGTGGGATTCACTTCTCGACGGTCTGGGTAACGGTCTCGGATATGCTCTCATCCTCGTCATCGTAGCATTCTTCCGTGAACTGCTTGGTGCCGGACAACTGCTCGGTTTCCAGGTTATTCCGCAAGGCTTCTACGATTTCGGATATGAGAACAACGGTATGATGCTGATGCCGGCCATGGCGCTGATTTTAGTTGGATGTGTAATCTGGGCGCATCGCGCTTATAATGACAAGGAGGCTAAGTAATGGAACACGCTTTGAATTTATTTATCCGCTCCATCTTTGCGGATAACATGATTTTCGCTTACTTCCTCGGTATGTGTTCATACCTGGCGGTTTCGAAAAACGTAAAGACCTCTGCCGGTCTGGGCGTAGCCGTTACCTTCGTGTTAGTGGTTACATTGCCTATTAACTACCTGTTGCAGACGCTCGTGCTTGAGCCGCTGCATCTGGAGTACCTCAGTTTCATCCTCTTCATCGCCGTCATTGCCGCTATCGTGCAACTGGTGGAGATGGTTGTGGAGAAATACAGCCCGTCGCTCTATGCAAGCCTCGGTATCTTCCTGCCGCTGATCGCGGTGAACTGCGCCATCATGGGTGGTTCGCTCTTCATGCAGCAGCGTATCGGTTTGCCGGATGTGGACCCGAAAGCCATCACCAGCCTGCTCGACGCGTTCATGTACGCACTCGGTTCCGGTATCGGATGGTTCATGGCTATCGTCTGCCTCGCTGGTATTCGTGAGAAAATGGAGTATAACGACGTTCCCAAACCGCTGCAAGGACTCGGTATCACGTTCATCGTGGTAGGCCTCATGGCACTCGCGTTCATGTGCTTCAGCGGACTGGAAATCTAAGGAAAGGAGGATACGATTATGACATCTATTTTATATGCAGTAGTAGTATTCTTGGTTGTAATACTCCTTTTGGTAACCATCCTCTTGGTTGCTAAGAAATACCTTGTTTCCTCCGGCAACGTCAAGGTTACCATCAACGGCGACAAGGTCTATGACGTGGCAGCAGGCGGTAGTCTGCTCAGCCAACTCGGCGAAGCCGGTGTACACCTGCCTTCCGCTTGCGGTGGTAAGGGTTCGTGCGGCCAATGTAAATGTCAGGTACTCTCCGGTGGCGGCGAGATTCTGCCTACCGAGACCGTTCATTTCTCCCGCAAACAGCAGAAAGAAGGCTGGCGTCTGGGTTGCCAGGTTAAAGTGAAAGAAGACATCACCATGAAGGTCGACGAAGCCGTGCTCGGCGTCAAGGAATGGGAGTGCGAAGTCATCTCTAACAAGAACGTCGCTACCTTCATCAAGGAGTTCAAGGTACAACTGCCTCCGGGCGAGCACATGCACTTCGAACCGGGTTCGTACGCACAGATCATCATCCCTGAGTACGATATCGACTACGACCGCGACATGGACAAGTCCCTCATCGGCGACCTCTATCTGCCGGCTTGGCAGAAGTTCGGGCTCTTCAAACTCAAACAGAAGAACACCCAGGCAACCGTACGTGCGTACTCCATGGCTAACTACCCCGACGAGGGCGACATCATCACCCTCACCGTCCGTATCGCTACCCCGCCGTTCAAACCCAAAGAGCAGTGCCCGAATGGTCCTGAGTTCATGGATGTGCCCTGCGGTATCGCTTCCACGTATATCTTCTCGCTCAAACCGGGCGACAAAGTGCGCATGAGCGGTCCTTACGGTGAGTTCCGCCCTGTCTATGACAGCAAGAAGGAGATGATCTGGGTCGGTGGTGGTGCCGGTATGGCTCCGCTGCGTGCGCAGATCATGCACATGCTCAAGACCCGCAACTGCCGTGACCGTGAGATGCACTATTTCTACGGTGCACGTGCGATCGACGAAGTCTTCTTCCTCGACGATTTCCTCGCATTGGAGAAGGAGTTTCCGAACTTCCATTTCCATCTCGCGCTGGATCGTCCGGACCCGAAGGCCGACCAACTGGGTATCAAGTACACCGCGGGCTTCATCGCTCCTGTCATGGGCGACACCTACCTCAAGCAGCATGATGCCCCCGAGGATGTCGAGTACTACCTCTGCGGTCCTCCTATGATGGCCAAGACCGTCCTCGACCTACTCCACTCGCTGGGTGTTGATGACGCGGACATCCGCTTCGATAATTTTGGAGGATAATCCCCGTTTCTCAATAAGGTACGTGCGCACCCGCGTGCGTACCTTATTTTATTGACTCATAAGAACAAATATGGCATATACAGATCAATCCATTCATGACATCGTTGCCGCACAGCGGAAGTATTTCCGTACCGGCGAGACTTTACCTGTTAAATGGCGTATTCAACAACTCAAACGCCTCAAAGCGGCGGTGATAGCGCATCAGCATGAACTCATCAGCGCCCTGCAGAAAGACCTCGGCAGAAGTGAGATGGAGGCCTATTTGTGCGATATCGGTCCCATCATCGTTGAGATTAACGAGATGATATCCGGTTTACGCCGCTGGGCACGGCCGGAGATCCATTTCAGCGGTCTGATGTGCTGGCCGAGTATCTTCACCAAGGTCTATAAAATGCCGTACGGTGTCACGCTCGTCATCAGTCCCTTTAACTTCCCTATTCTGCTGACGATAGGCGTGGTAGCGGCAGCGATGTGCGGTGGAAACACCGTTGTCATCAAGTCCAGTTCCAAGTCAGCAGCCTCCACCGAGGCACTCAAGAAATTCTTTGCCGATGTCTTCCCGCCTGAGTATGTCACGCTCATCGACGGCGGTCATGACGTGGCGGATATGTGTCTGGCGCAACGATGGGATAAGATCTTCTACACCGGCAGTCCGTCGGTAGGCAAACACGTACTGGCAGAAGCAGCGAAGAACCTCACACCGGTAGCACTCGAACTGGGTGGAGAAACCGGCAACTGGTGTATCGTGCGCAAAGACGCCAACCTCAAAGACGCGGCACGTAAGATCGCGTTCTTCAAACTCCTCAACGCCGGACAGATATGCATCAACATCAACCAGATCGCGGTGGCGGAAGAGATTGCTGATGACTTCATGGCGGAACTCAAAGCCGCTTTCATCGCCCAGATAGGCGAACATGCGGAACAGAATCCCGAGTACCCGAAACTCATCACCGACGCCGCCTATGACAAATGCGTCCAGTGGGCGGAACAATACAAAGACCGCATCGTCTTTGGAGGCAAAGGAAACCGCATCACCCGCCAATTTGAACCCACGATGATCTATCCCGTCGATATCCACGAACCCATCGTGCAGCAAGAGCTCTTCTGTCCTCTTCTGCCGATCGTGCCGTTCAAAGACGCAGAAGTGGATACCCTCATGGACATCATCGCTGACCGCGAACATCCTTTAGCGATGTACGTGTTTACGAAAAACATGAAATGGGCCAAACGCGTCATGCAGACCCAGCAGTTCGGCGGTGGGTGCATTAACGAGGTATGCATCCATATGATGGTGAAGGGTGTACCCTTCAACGGCACCGGCCATTCCGGCATGGGCGCTTACCACGGCGAATGGGGATTCCGGGAGTTCACCCACCCGCAAACGGTACTCAAAGGCCGCACGCATTTCAACCTCTCCTTACGCGAACATCCCTACTCCGGCAAAGCCGGCAAAAGAAAGATGAGACTGCTTCGCCTCTTCGAACGATAAAAGACACGACTATGGCATATCCGAAATTAGAAAACCGCCCGTGGAAGGTGGTTAAATCAGAGAATATCCTGCATCTCGGACCATGGCTGTCCGTGCGGCAGGAGTGCGTCGAACTGCCTTCCGGAAAGCAGATCCCTACCTGGTTCATCCTGGAGTTTCCCGACTGGATCAACGTCATTGCCATCACCAAGGACGGTAAGATGGTGATGGAAGACCAGTACCGCCATGCACTCGGTGAGACCCATTATGAACTCGTAGCCGGTGTCATTGACCCGGGGGAAACACCGCTGGAAGCCGCCAAGCGGGAATTAAGTGAAGAAACGGGTTACGAAGGCGGGGAATGGTCGCTTTTCATGACCCTTTCGCCGAACCCCACGAACCACAACAACCTCTCTTACACTTTCCTTGCGACCGGTGTGGAGAAAGTGCGGGAACAGCATCAGGAAGAAACAGAGGACATCCATGTGGACATCCTCGATCCTTCTCAAGTGCTGGAGATGTTGCAGGACGGTGAGATCATTCAAGCCCTGCATGCCGCACCTCTCTGGCGCTGGTTTGCAATTAACAAAGAAAACTATAATCCAGATTCTTCGCATTCCGAGTGCAAAGGTACTACAAAAAAAAATTGAAGTACCAAATAAATTAGCAAAAAAATTAAGATTTTTTACAAATCCAGACTGTTGAGGTCAATCAAATGATTAACGATTGCGTAGATGGTGAGACCTGCGATGGAATGGATATTTAGTTTGGCGGTGATATGCTTGCGGTGGGAGACGACCGTGTGCTGGGATATACACAGCACATCCGCTATCTCTTTGTTACTCAAACCACGGACTACCTGAATCAGCACGTCGCGTTCCCGAGTGGAAAGTTCCTGCGGCTCGTCTTTCAGCAACGCGGCCTTTTGCCGTTTCGCGTTTGCAATCTTACAGCGCAGCGGTCTGAGTATATCATCTTCAATCGCACAATGGTCCGCAAAATCATGCTCCGTGTGCCATAAATCGGACATGACGCTAATCAGCAAATAGGTGTCTGTTCCCTCCTCGGCGGAAGCCACTCCTCCCGTTTGTCGGGATGACGTTCCGGGATAATACTTGATAATCAGGTTCTTAATCTCCGTCAACTTACTGGTAATCCGCTCGTCATCGTGCTCGTGTTCTTCGTACATACCCGCGTTCTCGTGCTCAATATGGGTGCGAATCTCCTCCACAAACTCATCGTAGCAACGCAAGATCAGTTCCGGTATCTGAGACGATGCTCCGGCTGGAATAAGTGCTTCGATAAGCGCCCTGCGCAAACGAGGCAAACGAAAATTCAGGAAATAGTTATGTGAATTATGCAAATAGCGTTGCAGCGTAGGAATATCAATTTCGGTAAGCTGAGCCTTTTGTTGGAACACTTTGTAGTTAACCACAGCCAGAAAAGTGGGTGTATGAACACCGTACGATGTGCATAACTGCGCAATCGTCTGGTCACCTACGCCCATCTCCAATCCGAAACGACTGATTATCTGAATCGCATCCTCTTCCTGCGACATCAAATCACATATCTTATCCGTTGACTTGTACATAACCCATTTTTTCAAAAAACGGTGCAAAATTACAAAAAAAATCCCATGTGAGCAATAGTCGGAAGCAAAATCACAACATTTAGGGATTGCCCAAATCGAAAAAAAACAGTAATTTTGTATTCCGAAAATTTAAGCACAAAAGATGGTTTATGTATAAGCAAATAATCCTATTGATTTCGCTGATTGTAAGCGCGTTGTGTGCTTACGCAGAAGACAGCATCAAAGTGAGTTCCGCTGACCTGCAGGCACTCATGCAACGGATAGAGCGATTGGAGCAGGCGCAGGCACATCCTAATAAAAAGGGATATGTGGATGGAGTAACCGAAGCCACACGGCAGGCACCAAAAGATACAACGAGCCATCGTTTCACGATTGGTGGCTACGGAGAAGTAACTGCCAAGCATTGCTGGTTCTCCAATAACTACCTGCGTTACGGCAAGAACCCGGAGAAATACGCCAATGACCATTTCGGTGAATTTGACCTGCCGCACGTGGTGATCTATTTAGGTTACGACTTCGGCAAAGGCTGGAGTGTCGGTACCGAGATTGAGTTCGAACATGGTGGTACGGAATCAGCCATCGAGATCGAAGAGGAAGAAGGAGGAGAGTACGAATCGGAGATCGAACGCGGCGGTGAAGTGGCATTGGAGCAGTTTTGGTTGCAGAAAGCGTTTAACCGTTATGCCATCCTCCGTGCCGGTATGCAGGTGATCCCCGTTGGCGGTCTGAATGCCCACCACGAATCGACCGAATATTTCGGTGTCTATCGCAACGAAGGCTCTTTCACCATCATCCCCAGCACATGGCACGAAGTGGCACTCACGTTTATGGGTTCTACACCCAACGGTTGGCACTATCAGGCGATGTTCCTGCCGGGTTTGGACAGCGACCGTTTCAATCGTAAGAACTGGATCAAACCCGGTGCAGGTAGTCCGTACGAGTTCAAGTTAGCGAACGTCTTTGCCGGTGCGGCACGGGTCGATTATACCGGTGTACAAGGTCTGCGTCTCAGTCTCAGCGGTTATTGCGGAAACTCGTTCCGCAACACCCTTAGTAAGACCAATGCCGAGCTGGATGCGAGTGCGTACAAGAACGTGAAAGGTACGGTCACAATCGGTGCGTTTGACTTTGCGTACAAAGGCTACGGCGCGATCGTGCGCGGTGAGTTCCTGTACGGTCATCTGAGTGACGCAGCCCTTATCACGCAATATAACATCTCCATGCGGAAGGGATCTGTGAGTAGCAAACAATGGGTAGCATCGGATGCACTGGCTGCAGGTATAGAAGCGGGCTTTGACTTCTTTTCTTTAAACCAAAAGCTAAAAGCCAAGAGCCAACAGCTATATTTGTTTGCCCGTTATGACTACTACGATTCGATGTTCAAGTACGACAACCAGCCGACGGATATGTACGCATGGTGTGGAAGGCATCGATTAGCTGCCGGTATCAATTATTTCCCGATCAAGCAGGTGGGCGTAAAAGCGGAGTTTTCCTATGGTATCCTCAAACAAGGTACACGCGCAGACGGTACACGCGGAAAACTCTATAACGATGAACCGCAGATTGCTGTGGGCATCGTCTATGCAGGATTTTATCAGCTGTAGCTGATGTTAAACTGTTAAATTGTTAAATTGTTAGATAGTTATGAAAAAGAAATTTTTACTTTTTGGAGTACTCGGATTAATCGGAGTACTCGGAACAAGTTGCGAAAGCAACACGGAAGTAATCTCCGACAAAGAGGCGGCACTACAACAAGCTGTAACGCCTTACGTAAACAACACGGTTATTGCCACCTACAAAGCCATGGCAGATGCCGGCATGACGCTCTTGGAGCAGACGGAAGCGATCCTGGACAAAGTGGAGAAAGCGGAAGACTACACCACCCTCATGCGTGACGCCGGTGCCTCTTGGCGTGCCATGCGTAAGCACTGGGAGCAAAGCGAAGCCTTCCTTTACGGACCTGCGGCGTCCCATAACATCGATCCCCACATCGACTCGTGGCCACTCGACTTCAACGCCATGAACGCCCTGCTGCACGATGCAGATCGAATGGCGGTGATTGAAGAAGAAGGCGGTGCGTACGTAGGAGATAAACTCGGTTACGCCCTCAAAGGCTTCCATGCAGCGGAATACCTGCTCTTCGAATCGGTGGAGCAAGACGGTCGTGCCGTAGGAACCGGTAAGCCCCATGCCGCTAACCTCACGCACGCTGAAGCGGTCTATCTCTTAGGTATCGTCGAGGACCTCACACAACAGGCTATCCTGCTCGAATACGCATGGGCTGGAGAAGTGAGTGCAGACAAGAAGCAACTGTTGGAAGAAGGCGAAGTGGAGCCGTATGAAGACCGTTACGGTTGGCAGATGATTCACGCCGGTCAAGCCGGATCAATCTACGTGACGTATCAGGAAGTGGCAGAAGAGATCATCGCAGGCTGCGTAGATATCGCCGGTGAGGTCGCTGACCTGAAGATGGGTAACCCTTATATCAGCAGTACACCGGAAGAGCGCGATTATATCGAGAGTCCGTACAGCTGCACTTCCACCGAGGATTTTGCGGATAACATCCGTTCGATCCAACATGCTTACTGCGGCGCACACGCCGGTGACTATGCTATCTCCAACTATGTATACAGCCAGAATGCCGAACTCGACGGACGAGTTCGTTCCTCCATCGAAGACGCGATTGCAGCGATAGCGGAAATCAATAACTTCGAGAACACCGCGCAGAACAACCCGCAAGTCAAAGCTGCGATAGACAAAGTGTCCGCACTCGAAGAGATCTTAGACAACGAAGTTTTACCTTTACTAAGCAAATAAAATCATGAGAAAGAATCTATTACTAGACGGCCTAGTTGTCCTAGGAATCCTAGGAGGCCTAGTTAGTTGTAAGCCCGGCGAAGAAGATCCGGAGACCGACAAGCCGGAATGGTACTACACCGGCGGTAAGTTAGGAACAACGACGAACACTTCGTCCATGACCTTCCGTCAACCGACACCTGCCACGGACAATGCCGGTTTGGGAACGATGTTCGCACAAGGAGACCAGATTGCCGAGAAACCCTTCGTCACGAACGAGACGGGGCGTCAGCATGGTTTGGGCCCGGTTTATGTCCGTTCGTCCTGCCAGCATTGTCACCCTAACTACTCGCACGGCACCTCCGTTCCGGAAGGTACGTACAACGCCTCCGAAGTGGGTAACGGAACGCTGCTGGTGGTCATCAATCCCGAGACACAGGCTTATGTGCCTTGGTTAGCCGGTATGCCGCAACTCTTCGGCGCTGCACCGTTCAAAGCACCGCTTGATCCGGATCAGATCACCGTCACATGGAAGACCGCTACGGACGAGCATGGCAACAAGTTTGCTGACGGCGAGACCTACGAGTTACGCTATCCGGAAGTGACGATGCCCAACACGGCTGTTTATGTCTATAACCAGGGTTATCGTGACCCCGACGGTTTGTTGGAGACACAAGGTTACGAAGTGAAGCTGGAGAACACCATCGGTGTCTATGGTTCCGGTCTGCTCGATGCTATTCCCGATCAGGACATCATCGACCAGTACGCCAAAGAAGCGGCTGACGGTAAACTCCAGAATGGTCTCAACCCTGCCTTCTGGAACGGCGGTTTCCAGACCTCCGGTTACTACAAGAACGATCCGCAATGGGGTCCTAAACGTTTCACGTATGCCCTTACCCGTGGTCCGATCATGGACGCAGCCGGTGCGAATGCCATCTGGAATATCACCAACGTCACTCGTAGCGACCGTAAATACCACTATCTGGATTTGAACGGTACCATCTATGCGGAATATGCATCCAAAGATCCGGAAGTGCAGGAAGCGTTCGGTACGGAAGAGGAGATCTACAACTACCTAACTTCAAAAGAACTGCCGGCAGAGATGACCGATGAGGAGTTCACCCAAGTCATGGTTTGGCACCGTGGTTTGGCGGTTCCGGCTGCCCGTAACGTCACCGATCCGCAAGTGCTCAAAGGAAAAGAACTGTTCTCTCAGATCGGTTGCGATTACTGCCACCGTCCGACATGGACCACCGGTTCCGACGAGGTACGTGACCCGAATAACTTCCCAACCACCGCAGCTATGCCGCGTTACCCGAACCAGAAGATATGGCCGTACACCGACATGGTACAACATAAACTGTGCATGGAGAACGATATCCGTACCGGTTGGTGCCGTACTACCCCGCTCTGGGGACGTGGTTTGCACCGCAAAGCTACCGGCGACGCGTACGAAGCACGTTTGCATGACACCCGTGCACGGAACGTGATCGAAGCCATCATGTGGCACGGTTACAGCAATCAATCGGACGCTTACTGGCCGACTCAGCAATTCTATCAATTAAACAAAGAAGACCGAGATGCGATTGTGGCTTTCATCAATGCTATCTAAGCCCATTACATGGCTGTTACACATCGCCCTTGCGACTATTGTCGTAGGGGCGTGTGTGACGCATTTCTTCGGCGAACAGGGAGAGATCCATCTGCGTGCCGATAAAGCGGAATCACTCAATATCCACAATACGCCGATTACGCTTTTCCTTTGGAACTTCGAAGCCACCGAGTCCGACTATATCACCGAGTTGCGCCTACTGGATCGCAGCAAGGAGTCGTTGACGGTAGAGGAAGGCGTAGTGAAGATGAACAAACCGCTCAAATACCACGGTTACCGTTTCTGTCAATCGAATTTCGACAGCGACCTGCAAGGTGTCGTGCTGAAATACAACTACGATCCTTGGGGTATCGGTATCACGTACACCGGTTATGCGATGCTTCTTATCGCCATGATCGCCTTTTTCTTCCAACCCCACACCCGTTTCCGGGCGCTCATCAAGAAACAGCATAAATGGCTCATGGTATGCTTAGGCATCGCAGCGGTGGTACTCGCTTTTGTGATGACGAATGTCGTGACGCCTAAACCGCCTTTGCAGCCCGTCTTACAGACACCTTTATTGGGTATCCATGTGTCCGTCATCATGTTAGCGTACACGCTCTTTGCCGTCATCATGATCAACGGCATCGTCGGACTTTGCAGCAAAAGCAAACGAGAGAAAATGATGCAACTCTCGCAAGTGCTGCTCTACCCTGCGCTTTTCTGCCTCACCGCCGGTATCTTCATCGGTGCCGTGTGGGCGAACATGAGTTGGGGACGCTATTGGGGATGGGACCCCAAAGAGACCTGGGCTCTGATCACCATGCTCGTCTATGCCGCCCTGCTCCATTTCCCGTGGCTGCAGAAATACTGCAAACAGCATACATCATACATAAAAATCTACCACGTTTGTTGCGTGATAGATTTCCTATTCGTGCTATTCACCTATTTCGGTGTCTCCTACCTCCTCGGAGGCGTGCATTCGTACACGTAAGATGGCGTTATAACAAATGACAAGCAACCGTCAGACCGGCCATCACGATCGATACCATCGACATCAGTTTGATGAGGATATTGAGGCTCGGTCCCGACGTGTCCTTGAACGGATCACCTACCGTGTCGCCTACAACCGTGGCCTTGTGGCAGTCACTTCCCTTACCGCCGAAATGACCTTCCTCCACGTATTTCTTGGCGTTATCCCAGGCACCACCGGCATTGGCCATGAAGACGGCTAACACAAAGCCTGTCGCCAGTGCACCGATCAGCAGACCTAACACACCCGCTACGCCTAACACCAGACCCGTAATGATCGGAACGATGATCGCTAAGATCGACGGCAGCAGCATCTCGTGCTGTGCACCCTTCGTCGAGATTGCCACACACCGTGCATAATCCGGATCAGCTTTACCTTCGAGGATACCCTTGATGGTCCGGAACTGCCGACGCACCTCTTCCACCATCTTCTGTGCCGCACGGCCTACTGCGTTCATCGTCAGACCGCAGAACAGGAAAGCCATCATCGAGCCGATGAAGATACCCACCAGCACAATCGGGTTCATCAGGTTCACGCTGTACGCTTGCACGAAATCGATCAGCGACGTGTCATGCGTCACCTCCACCCCATTCGGCAAACTCTCACCGGTACGGATCAATGCAATCTTGATCTCTTCGATATACGATGCCATGAGTGCCAAGGCCGTCAACGCCGCACTTCCGATGGCAAATCCCTTACCCGTGGCTGCCGTGGTGTTACCAAGTGCATCCAAGGCGTCGGTACGTTTTCTCACTTCCGGATCCAGACCGGACATCTCGGCGTTACCGCCGGCGTTATCCGCAATCGGGCCATAGGCGTCGGTGGCCAAGGTGATACCCAAAGTGGACAGCATACCCACTGCTGCGATACCGATTCCATACAGACCCATCTGCAGGTTAGCGGCATTGAAAGCGATCTCAAAACCGTTGGCACACAGGTACGACAGCACAATCGCTACACCTACCGTCACCACCGGTATCGCCGTCGAAAGCATACCTAAACCCAGACCGCTGATGATCACCGTCGCCGGACCGGTCTGTGAACTCTCACTCACTTTCTGCGTCGGTTTGTAACTCTGACTCGTATAGTATTCCGTCGATTTACCGATGATCACACCGGCTGCCAGACCCACTACTACCGACATGCTCACATGCCACCACAGTGCCGAATCTGAGCCGAACAACCATGCGAAGATACCGAACGTACATGCTGCAATCAATATCGCAGCCGTGTTCGTACCTATACTCAGGGCGTTAAGCAGTTCCTTCATTCCGGCACCCTCTTTGGTCTTCACGAGGAAGATACCGATGAGCGACAGCAGCACACCGCAGGCAGCGATCAACGACGGTGCCATCACCGCTTTCAGTTGCATACCCTCGACGGCTGAACCGGCAAAAGCCGCGGCACCCAAGGCCATGGTCGCCAAGATCGAACCGGCATAACTCTCATACAGGTCCGCACCCATTCCGGCTACGTCACCTACGTTGTCGCCTACGTTATCCGCTATCGTCGCCGGGTTACGGGGATCATCCTCCGGGATGTTATACTCCGTCTTACCCACTAAGTCAGCACCCACGTCAGCGGCTTTCGTGTAGATTCCGCCACCCACACGGGCGAACAGCGCCTGCGTCGAAGCACCCATTCCGAAGGTCAGCATCGTCGTCGTGATCGTGATCATGTTCGCTTCCGCTCCTACCATCGCTAACAGACCCGTCTTCTGAAGAATCAGGAACCATCCGGCGATATCCAACAGTGCCAAACCGACTACCGTCAGACCCATCACCGCACCCGAACGGAAGGCTACTTGCAAACCGGCGTTCAGACTCTTACGCGCTGCGTTGGCCGTTCGTGCCGACGCATAGGTGGCAGTCTTCATTCCGAAGAATCCCGCCAGACCGGAGAAGAAACCGCCGGTTAGGAAAGCGAACCACACGATACCGTTCTGCAGGTTCATCGCAGCCATCACAGCAAACAGCACCGCTAAGATGACGAACACGATCGTCACCACCTTGTACTGCTGCTTCAGATACGCCATCGCACCTTTCCGCACATGCGACGCGATCTTCTTCATCAGATCCGTTCCTTCGTCCTTTTTCAACATCGAACGGTAGAAATAATAGGCAAATCCCAATGCCAACACCGATGCCGCCAGCACGACGTACATCAACATCGTTACATCTTCCATGATTATTGTGTTTTTACAGTATTTTCAATTCGGACTGCAAAGATACGAAAAAATTTGCATACATGCAAATAAATTTGCACTTTTGCGCCCTTTAAACAGAAAAAAGGGACCGTTAGTTAGAGCGCTATCGGTGTTTTATATACTCAGCACGTACGTACGGAGCCAGGCATCGATGTCGTCAATATCGGGGTTGACGTGTTTGCGGACAATCTGACGGCGATGATAGACCGTTTGTTTCTGAACGTTCAGCACGATAGACATGTCGTTATCCGACGCGCCGATGATAGAGAGTATGGCAAACTGCATATCCGATTCGGTCAGTTCGGGATAATCCTTACGCAAGCGGCTGATAGCACCATCCAAAGCTTTGTCAATAGAAGCGATCAGTTCGTCCAAACTCTCTTTGTTCATTACCAGTTTCTCGTCGCGGTAGGTTTGCAGCCATTTCGGAAACTCCACCTCATTACCTCGCATGTGCTGCAATTCGATCTCACGGGTGAGGCTCACTTTCTGTTGCAACCGTTCGAGCGCCAACTGCAACTGCTGCACATATTTGTCACGGAGCGTCTCTAATTTCTGTGCCTGTTCGCGTCGGCGTTGCAACCAATAGCGCCACAATACCAGCGACAAGGCTATGACTAACACCAGTAACAATACCAACACGGACGAGATCTTCCGTTGCCATTGTTTCTCGTTTTGTGCTTTTTCTGCCAACTGCTGTTCTCGTGCTACATCATAATGTAAGGAAAGCGCGTACGTACGCGCACCCGCGTCACGTTGTAACTCTTCTATCTTACGGTCGTACAGGTTGAGCAGTTCCTCGTAAGCTTGCGATGTTTTACCTCGCTGACGCAAGATCTGGCAGTGCAGATAGGCGTATGTTTGTTCAAACCAATACGTATATGCCGAGTCGGTGGGTTGCAGTTGCTCCAGATAATACGCCGCCGAGTCCGTTGCGTGTTGCGCCAAGAACAATTCCACTATCTCTGCATAGCGCGTAGGGATATGATAGGTCTCTGCCATTCGTTTGCATACCGCCAAACGTGGAGCTATACTATCCGGGTAACAGAGTTGGTAGCGATAAGCATCTATATCGAGTTTCAACAACTCATTTTGCGCCGCCTCTGCATAGTGTTCCGCTTGGCTGAAATACCAAAGAACGCTATCCTGTTTCCCATTTGCAATAGCTATTGTACGCGCTATATCACGATAGGCACATGCTAAATAGACCGCGTTACTGTCCGGATCTAACATCGGTATCGCTTTGCGGTAATACGCCTGCGCAATGTCATACAACATCTCACTCTCCGAAGTGTTGCCTAAGTGGAACCATGTCAACCCTAATAACTCATCCCGTCGCGCAGATTGAGGAAGATCGACTAAGATATCTTCCGCTTGCTTCAAATAAACGGTAGAAGATTCGTACTGACTACTACTGTTGGAAGAGGTTCCTTGAAGGCACAATTCTTCTGCTTCGTGAAGCCGTTTTTGGGCGTTTTGAGACTCAAAATGGCAACTCTGCAAGCAAAAAATCAAGCCTAAAAGCGGCAAAAATTCCCATCGTACAACTTTATTTTTCATACAAAATTATAATTTGCTTATTTACAATAACTTACAAAATGCCATATACACCCCTCGTACAACTGCAAAATTTGCACATGTCATAAAAAAGCAGTACCTTTGCACCGGATTTTGAAACACGATTCACGATGCAAAATTAGTAAAACTTTTTAACATATGCAAATTATGGAAAAGAAAAATTGTTTTTGTCTGCTTTTTGTAGCCTTTTTACTATTAAAAGGAACGTGCATGTACGCGACGGTGTATAACGGCGTGTGCGGAGAACATCTTACGTGGACGTACGACACGGAAACCGGTGACATGGTCATTGAGGGCTATGGCAAACTGGAGAAAACTGTGGACAGTCTTTGGTGGAAAAAATCGCCCATAGTGGAAACCGCCCAGTATTCCAATAATTACAAGGCAACCAGCCCAAAGCGTGTTATTCTGCCTGAAGGCCTGACAAGTATTTGTGGCGGTGCATTCAGCAATTTTGTACTGCTGAAAGAATGTACCATTCCTGACGGTGTGACGAAGATAGGCTCTTCGGCTTTCTCTGGTTGCTCTTCACTTAAGCATATGTTTTTGCCGAACTCAGTGGATACCATCGGCGAAAGTGCTTTCAACGAGTGTAAGGCACTAGATTCGCTGGATTGCGGGAAAGGAGTTAAGTACATCGGCAAGAAGGCTTTCTTTAGCTGTGAGAACCTGAAATACCTGCGCTGGTCAGACTGTCTGGAATATTTAGGACATCTTGCCTTTGATGGCTGGAACGAGAGCGGCGGCTCTTACTATGCCTCTTTTAATGACACGCTGTTCTTCCCTGCCACGCTGCGTTCCAATGAACAGTTTTCATGGGCTTCGATGAACAGCCTCAAAGCCATCGTGTGGAATGTACGCAAAGTGGATACGCAATCGACCACCGGCTACGGACATATTCTCTATAATCCGTACACCAGTTACAAGGAAATTATATTCGGTCCGGATGTAGAAGAAATTCCTGACTATTTCATGGTTCATCAGAAAGCTATCACCCGTATTCTTTTGCCCGAAGGGACACGAAAAATAGGGAATAGCGCTTTCTCCGGTTGCGCTAAAATAGAAGAAATTGTGCTTCCTTCTACTTTGGAAGCGATAGATCCCTTGGCATTCCAGGGATGCCTTGCAATCAAAAGAGCAGAAATTCCGTCCTCTATAAGCAGCCTTTCATCCGGCGTTTTTAATGGATGCACTGCGCTCGAAAGAGTCACACTGCCGGAGGGTATGACGGCGATAGGAGATAATTCTTTTGCGGGGTGTGCGCAACTCGATTCGATTGTTTTACCGCAAAATCTGTGTATGATTGGAGGTGGTGCTTTCAACGGACTTGTTTTACCGGATTCATTGTTTATTCCCGATAAAGTGGTGGCAATTGGCAGCAATGCTTTTGAGAACTGGTCTTCGCTTGAATACTTGTCTATCGGCAAGAACGTGACGCTTATCGGCGACAACGCCTTCAAAGGAGATAGTGCCGTTACGCATATCACCGTTTGGGCAGCAGTACCGCCGATGGTTACCGAAGGCACATTGGCAGACATTCCCGATAGTGCATGGTTGAGTGTGTTGCCGGACAGCCGCAAACAATATCGTGAACATCCCTATTGGGGACGATTCCGCATGGCAGATGTGCCCGACTCGGCAATGATCCAACGTACCGTGACTGTGGATGCTGCAGAGACGACAGCCGACTTTACGTGGCCGACGGACTCCGCCGCACACTCCTATCAGATAGACATCTACAAAGATGGAGCGGTTTTCTGCAAACTGACGCTTGGCAACCACGGACAATTATTAGCGATCCATTTCTCCGCGCCGGGTAGAAAAATGTCCAATATGAAATCTCAAATCTCAAATGCTGACGATAGTCAGCCATATACCCTTTCCTTTAAAGTAACAGGTCTGGATGCTGCTTCGCGATATAATTACGTCCTCTCTACGCTTGACGCAAACGGCACACCTTTGCACGTCTATACCGGTGCGTTCGCCACCATCGGTTACCCGGGAGCACTGGAAGAAGGAGGTAACGAAATAATCCCGACTCCGCCGATCATCCCCTCTAACCCTGAGGCGCCGGAAGGCATCGATTTCATCCGCACAGATGATGGCTCAAACGGAAAAATGTTCCTCAACGGACAAATCATCATCCGTCGTGGTGACGCAGAATACAGTATTCAAGGAAACCAACTCAAATAATATACGATCATGAAAGCGAAAGTATCTATTATTCTTGTTTGCCTGATTTGGATGGCAAGCAGCATGTACGCAACAGAAGGCGCATTGCGTGGCAGGTTCGCCATCAGCGCGACGGACACGGTGGCTTTCTCGCGTGGCAACCTTCAGTACCAACCCAGTACGTCCACATGGCGATTTGCCGAGAACCAGTGGGACTTTGTGGGTACAGCAAACGGACGTATCCGTCATTACCAATACTCACCCGAAGGTTGGGTGTGGACTTACAAAGGCTGGCTCGATCTTTTTGGCTGGGGAACAGGCAATAACCCTACTGCCAGCACCTCTACCAATAGCAACTACGGCTCATTCACCGACTGGGGAAGAAATGCTATCTCCAACGGAGGTAAGAAAGCCAATCTTTGGCGTACGTTGACCAAAGATGAGTGGGACTACCTTTTCAGAGGACGCGAGAATGCTGCATCGCTTTATGCCAACGGCACAGTGAGTGGCGTGAATGGCTCTATCCTGTTACCCGACAACTGGGTGATACCTGCCGACTTGCATTTCAAGCCTTCCAATAGCACAGACTCCACTGCGGCTCCCAATAACTACACCGCAGATGAGTGGATGTTCATGGAAATGGCAGGAGCGGTATTTCTGCCGATTACGTACGAGCGGTCAATGGATTGGCAGAGTGAATACTGCACAGCTGTATATCAGGAAAATACTGCCCGTTACTGGACTTCCACGCCCAATGGTACAAACGGCGCATATTACTATATACCCTTGGCACCGAATGTTTATCAGGACAACCGTTATGTTGGCAAGGCTGTTCGTCTGGTTCAAAACCATGAAGGCGGTGACCTTTTCCCGGTAGTGCCGAATACCCACAGTGCTATCTTCCAATGGACATCGGTACCGAATGCAGAGACCTATACGCTGCATGTCTATTCAGACAGTACACGGACGGAAGAGGCGTTTTATATAACCTTTGATCGTAACGGCGTAGTGACCGGTCTGCATTTTATCCCTCATGCTCCGGCACGTACTAAAGCGGAAGATACCGAATATACGGACAGGCTTTTCTTCTATACGCTCAACGGCTTACAAGCGAATACGGACTATTGGTACGCAATTTCCGGTGAGGACGCGAACGGTCAGACGATCAGTACCGTTTCCGGCAGTTTCCACACGGCTGCTGTGGAGGTTGCAACGGACAAAGTGACGGTTGATCCGGCTCAGACCAGTGCGGTCATGACATGGCCTACGGATAGTGCCGCCGGTTCGTACCGGATTGATATTTACAAAAGCGGTGCGGTCTTCTGTCATTTGACGCTTGGTCCGACCGGACAATTGCTCGGAATAACGTTCAATGCGCCGCAACGGCACGAGCAAACAACTGACGGTGATTCCGGAAACAGCACCCAACTGCCTGCCACTCTGTCGTTTAATATCACCGGTCTCGAAGCCGCAACACGTTATAACTACGTCCTCTCCGCGTTAGACGAAAACGATACGCCGGTCCACGTCTATACCGGTGCATTTGCGACTATTGGTTATCCGGGAGAACTGGAAGAAGGTGGCTTGGAGATCATTCCGACTCCGCCTATCATTCCGTCTAACCCGGAAGCATCCGTTCCAACGGACTTGGAGAACACGGAAGATGCCAAAGGACAGCACGGAAAAATGTTCCTCAACGGGCAACTTTTCATCCTGCATGGCAACCAACTCTATACGATCACGGGGCAACGTCTATTTTGACGTCCCCGGCTTCGTCAATTGAAAGCATATAGCGAGCAGCGGCATTGATTTGTCGTTGCTCTATTTTTCTAATTTAAAATATTTACTACTTTATCGACGGAGTTACAACTCGCGCACGCGGTACGAAGAATGTCAGTGTTTCATTCTATTCATTACTTGCGTCATGCAATGCGCGGCGCCGTAACCGTCTATCAGGCTTTCCAACGGCACCCACTCCACTTTCACTCCGGCATCGCGAAGCCGTTGCTGCAATGCCGCACTCTGACCACCCACCGCCATGATATGACGTGGCGCAATGGTCAGATAATTATTGGCATAGTGCATTTCGTCCTCACGGTCTATCGGGATAATCTGCATACCCCGTTCGCGCAGGAAACCCACAAACGGCATATCTTCCGTGATGAGGCGATACTCCTTCTCTCCGGCTGCACGGGCATAGATGTCGCAAGTCACATACTCCGGTTCATCCGGCATTGCCTCTAACCGGCTGCGCACCATGGTACACAGGTCACGGTCGATGATATTGAAATATGTATCAAGGTGCATCTGCATCTGCCATAACTTATGGTCGCGAACTACCACCACGGTGTCATGCCCGAACGCGTCCGCCTCCATCACTTGGCGGATACCTTCCCTGTTCGTCCGCATACCGCAGCCGATGAGCGAAATAGTGCCGGCAGGAAAATAATCACCGCCTTCCAGCCTGCCCTCGCCCTCAATACGCAAAATCGGGCGCACACCCATATGGTGATAGCACACCTCGATAATATCCGTTTCCGGTGCACGTTGCGAGGAGTTCATTCGGCAAATAATATGTCCGCGCGGAGTGGTAATACTCTGGTCCCGCGTGAAATAGAGGTTCATCAGCGGGTTCTGGATATACTGTGCCTCATAACCGGTGTTATTGTCTGTGCGGCTCAGTTTGACCGTCGGTTGCAACAAGATACAACGGATCAGATCACCCTTGCTCATCTCTCTTATCGTCTGCTCGCGGTATAATTCCGAAGCCTCGGCGTCCTCACCGGGGATAGCGGATATATCGTACCGCAGCACTTTGGAGGCCAACACCCGCAAGGTGTCAATGCCCGTCTCTTTCAAGATTTCTTCAACCGTATATACACGGATGCCGTTCTTCTCCAAAAGGCGGATATACCCGCGATGCTCCGCAGCGGCCTTCTCTACATCAAAATAGTGTTCAAACAGCCCTGCCGAAGGATGAATCACTCCGTTGAAAAGTTCTGGTCCGGGCGTGTGCATCAAAATATCTCCTGCTTCACTCCACTCTGCCTGCGGATACGCCATCTCGCCTTTTGGCGTTTGTCGGCAAGCCACCATGCACAACATACATAGTGCCGCCACTACGAAAAATAATTCTCTTTTCATAACACTCATGCCTTGAGCCATTCATATTTAGCTACGGAATAAATAGGCAGTAACGGTATCAGGATAGGCGTTTTCTTCACATACGCCTGGTACTCAGGGTCATTGCCGTAGGCGGCGTTCTGACGCAACTCCAGACGGCGTGCGCCGCTGAACATCACAAACACGATGCCTGCGTACCCTATTCCTACTATCAGCCACTGCCACCAGTTCAGCCCTGCACCTATAGCACTGAGCAACGCACCCGTCCAGATGGTCACTTCGCCCAGATAGTTCGGGCAGCGGACGATACGGTACAGACCGGTATCCACAAACCGCTTCGGGTTCTTTTTCTTGGCGGCACTCTTCTGCGCGTCGCTGATGCTCTCTAACAAAACACCGCAAGCTACAACCGCAGCACCTATCCATGCCCACAACTCGCTGTCGTGCGGTCCGTTCGCCAGCCGGAAAGCCACAGGGCTCACCTGCGCCACATACAGCAGCGCGCAGAACAGCCATATCATGATCATCACGCCGGCAGGCTTCTTCTCCGAATGACCCTCGCCGTACAGAATCTTACGGTACCCAACCGCCTTGCGTTCGCGCACCAGCAGATACGTTCCCAGCCGCACGCCGAAGATGAACAGCAGCACTAACATTGCAATAGTCGGAACACTGAGATTCGCATGGTATAGCACACCCATCGCCACCGCCAGAGCGGCAATGCCGTACCCGTAACCGAGACTGAAGAAATACACGAAGTATTTCCACCCCACTGCGGACACCGCCATCGCCACCGCAAATAGAATCAATAAATCTGTCATAGTATTTTGTTTTATGTTAATTTGTACTAATTAGGCTGCTGCGTGGTTTCTTTCTGCACGCAAATTGCGTGCAAAGATACAATATTTTTCGGACATATGCAAGTATTATGGCGGAAATTGAATTCGGGAATGTGGTTTTTGACCGTTTTGGGGCGAAAAAACGCCCGTTTTTTCTATCGGTCGTCTCTCGGTCATCGCTCGGTGGAACACAAAACAAAGAGAGGCACCCGAATGGATGCCTTTCCTTATTATTACGCGTACACGCGTGGATTACCAAGCTGTACCCAACATTCTGAGGTAGCTCTTGTAACGCCACTGAGCGTTCTCCTGAGCGGCGGCGAAGAGCTCGTCTGCCTCTTTCGGGAACTGTTTTTCGCGGGCAAATTCCTCGTATATGTACCTAAACTACGTTTAGGTAGTAAATACTCGGAACAGCTCCGCTCTCCCCACAAATTAAAATTTGCGGGGACCCCAAAAAGAAAAGAACGGTCAAATAACCGCTCTTTTCTCTATTATAATCAAATGCACAATTACCACGCAGTTCCTAACATACGTAAGTAACTCTTATATCTCCATTGTGCATTTTCTTGCGCTGCTGCAAACAATTCCGCAGCTTCGTTCGGGAACTGTTTTGCTACAGAAGCGAAGCGAAATAATCGTACCCTTGCGGTTAAGAACCTCACCCTTGAGGTAATCCTGGAACTTATCCCACTGCGGCTCTTTGGAGTCGAGCTGGAACGGGTTCTTACCTTCTGCCTCGAGCTGCGGGTTGTAACGCCAGAGGTGCCAGTAACCGCACTCAACAGCCTTCGCTTCCTCAGCCTGCGACTTGCCCATACCTGCTTTCAGACCGTGGTAATTCAACAAATATGGTCTCTCTCAAAAAAAATAATAAATGGGGCTTTCTTTTTTCGAGCGACCTTGCGCGCGCGACTTAATAACTTAGAAGAGTAAATGTAGTGTGGTGGTTTAATGACCACGGACAAA
>Ga0256405_10000113_pt1 | contig 253398 bp, 221 predicted proteins | sample RumenRJG_02DNA_FD_189096 | JGI IMG/M metagenome (GOLD analysis project Ga0256405, IMG submission 189096) | Bovine rumen microbial communities from Lethbridge, Alberta, Canada - RJG_02 | ecosystem: Host-associated > Mammals > Digestive system > Stomach > Rumen | place: Canada: Alberta...
ATCGGATAAAGCTTCGCTTAAATGGAATGAGTCCGGTTCAATACCGAACTCATAACGGAGTTTTATCCTAAATTTTAATTGTCTAATTTTTGGGGTTCACATCACCCTGGCCGGGGAACGCCCAAGGGAGGGCTATACTTACTTCGTGGCTAAAGTCTCGTTCAGGCTGCCGCTGCGGAAGCCCTGCAGGTCTAGCGAGATGTAGGTAAATCCGATTTTCTTGAAGGCTGCGAGAATTTGGTCGCGCTTTTCTAGAACCTTGTTGAAATCTTCGGGCAACACCTCGATGCGTGCGAGGTTGCCGTGCAGGCGCACGCGGAACTGCTTGAAGCCTAGTTCAAAAAGCAGTTGCTCCGCATTTGATACCATGGAAAGCTTTTCCCGGGAAATGGGTTCTCCGTAAGGGATGCGGCTTGCGAGGCAGGCGAAGGAAGGCTTGTCCCACGTGGGTAAATCCAGTTGGCGCGAGAGTTCGCGGATGTCCGCTTTTGTAAGCCCGCATTCCAGGAGGGGGCTCCTGATGCCTAGTTCCTGGAGGGCGCGCATTCCTGGGCGGTAATCGTGAATGTCATCGGCATTGCTGCCTTCGCAGACGGTTGAAAATCCTGCGGCCTTTGCGCGTTCTGCAATTTTTGAAAACAGGTTGCGCTTGCAGAAATAGCATCGTTCCCTGGAGTTTTCGGCAAAGCCTTCTACCTGCATTTCGTCAACTTCTATCAGCTGCTGCGGGATTCCGTGCAACTTGCAGAACTCTCGGGAAAATGCGATTTCGCGCTCGGGGACCATTCCCGCCTGGACGGTGTAGGCGACCATGTTGTCGCCCAGCGTGTCGTGGGCGACATTCGCAAGGAACGTGGAATCTACGCCGGCAGAAAATGCGATGGCGACGCGGTCCATTTCGCGCAAGAGGTTTTTCAGTTTTTCAAACTTTTGTTTTAAACTTTCCATGTAAAGTAAGATACAAAATTGCGGCTTGGCAATTCACTTTTAGTGCAGTTTCTTCTCGACCGCTTTCTGGATTTCGCGAATGGGAACGCCCGCCTTGTCGGCACATGCTTTCAGGTCATTAAATTCGGGCTTGATTTTTTCAATATCGCCTAAAACGGACTTCTTGACGCGAACCTTGCCAAATTCCGTTTCGACTTCGAAGGTGCTGCGGGCCATGCAGGTGCGTTCTACGGGGAAACGGCGCACGCCGACGGTCGATGTATGTAAGAAAATCGCTTTCTCTACGGCAGCCAGGTGCTCGCTGTCGGCGAGAGCGCACAGGAGAGTGCCCATGCGGTTTTTCTTCATGTAGCAGGGGATAAAATGGACATCGCGGGCACCCGCCTCGAAGAGTTTGTCCATGGCGTAGCCCAGTTCTTCGGGAGTGGAATCGTCGATATTCGCTTCGATCTGGAAAACGTTGCAATCTGCGGGGGTGCAGCCTGTGGTACCGGATGTTGCGTCGACGCATTTGTCGTTTGCGCAGTCCTCGATGATTTGTGCCCGCAAGAAGTTCGCACGCCCGAAATCGCGTTTGCCGAGACCTATGCCCGATTTTAAGATTTTGTAGCTTGCGGGGAGGCTTTCGCTTGTCCGAAGGGCCGCCACGATGCCCGCTCCCGTTGGGGTGACCATTTCGCCCTTCGTTTCGGTGATGTGAAGCGCGATGCCCGCAGCTTCTGCAATGTGCGCTACCGCCGGAACGGGAATCGGCAATTGACCATGTTGCGTTTCTACAAAGCCAGAGCCTTCGTTGAGCCTTGTAACGATGCAGTTCTCTATGCCAAGGTCATCGGCAAGGACGGCTACCGCCAAGATGTCGACGATGGAATCAACGGCACCCACTTCGTGGAAATGGACTTCTTCTACGGGCACGCCGTGAGCCTTCGCTTCGGCTTCGGCGATGATGCGGAAAATCTTTTTTGCGGTTTCAAGGGCGCGGGGAGTGACTGCCCCTGCATTTGCTGCGCGGTCCAGAATCTCGTAGACTTCGGACAAGTGCCGATGTTCGTGATGATGCAATGTCGCTGATAAGGTTGGTGAGCCTGTCGAACCAGTCGAAGCGCCGTGACAATGTTCGCCATGTTCATGGTGATGATGATGCTCTACATACCCTTCTTCGTGAGAATGCACGTGGTCAGCGTCGTGACCGTGGACATGCACCGCAAAAGAAAGCCCTGCGATGCTATAGCTGCTCGTGCACTCCACATGGACGTGGACGCCATCCAGATTCAGGCTTGCAATCGCTGCATCCAGTTTTTCGCGTGATGCGCCAAGTCCAAGAAGTGCGGCAACCGTCATATCGCCGCTGATACCGCAAGATCCATCAAGATAGAGATATTTCATCATTTCACCTTCAACATTCTAAATGCGGCGATGGCCGCCCCGAAACCGTTATCGATATTTACCACCGTCACGCCCTCGGCGCAGGTGTTGAGCATGGTGAGCAGCGCGCTGATCCCGCCGAAGGATGCTCCGTACCCGACCGATGTAGGCACAGCAATCACGGGCGCTTTCACGAGTCCGGCAATCACGCCGGGGAGCGCGCCTTCCATTCCGGCGACGGCGATAACCACCGAAGCCTTGCGGATTTCCTCCACCTTCGAAAGTAGGCGGTGCAGCCCCGCAATCCCTACGTCGTACTGACGCACGACCTTCACACCGTTAAATTCCAGCGTCTTGGCGGCTTCTTCGGCAATAGGCAGGTCCGCCGTTCCTGCGCAACAAACAGCCACCGGTCCGAACTTTGCAACCGTTTGTGCCGCCTTGCCGCCGGAACGCCCACGCTTCTGCCTGGCAGGCGTTTCATCTGCTAGCGAAATCGTCCGGGAAAGTTCGTCGTAGCAGATTTTCTCACCTGCATTTGCGATGAATTCCGCCTGTTCCTTGCTGCATTTGGTCCCTAATACGCGGCAGCCTTTGTCCCGGAACTTTCTGAGAATTTTCAGGAGCTGTTCCGACGTCTTGCCAGCACAATAAACGGCCTCGCTGGTGCCTGTGCGCGATTCGCGGCTCACGTCCAGCTTGGCAAAACCGAGGTCTTCAAAGGAATCTTTTGAGACAAACTTTTTCATACTTCTAATATATCACTTAGAGTTGACTCTAAGGCAAATAAATTTTTCTAAAAATCAATAAGGTTTCCACTTGTCGGCGTCCTTTTCGGCACCGACCTGGAACTTGGAAGAAGGTGCTGCGAAGTCGATTTCATCTGTTGTGGGGGAGTCGGTTTCTGCGAGGTCTTTCGCGGAGTCGTTCGTCGCTGTGATCTGCGCAGTCTCCGATTCCGTCGCGGGTGCAGTCGAATCTCGTGGCGCGATGTTCGGGGCGTTTTCTGGGTGGACTTCTTTCAAGGCGCGCCCCTTGTAACGCCTGGCTGCCAGGAGCCCCGCTTCGAAGAGCAGGTACGTCGGGACTCCGAGCAACAGCTGGCTAACAACATCGGGGGGCGTGAGGAGGGCCGCCAGCACAAGGATTGCCACCACCACGTAGGGGCGCTTGCCGCACACGGTCTCGTAATTCACGATGCCCGCACGGATAAGCGCGTAGGTCACTAGCGGGAACTGGAACATGCATCCGAACGCAAGCGAAAGCCAGAGTGCGAGTGTTACCAGATTAGAGACGCCGAATACGGGTTGCAGAGTCGTGCTTGCAAAGCTCATGCCGAACTGCACAATCAGCGGGAAGCAGACGACAAGGCAGAACGCAACGCCCGCGATAAAGAGCCCGCTGGTCATGGCCACGATGGAGCGGATGAATCGCTTTTCGTTGTCGTATAGGGCGGGGAGCACGAACTGCCACATGTTCCAGGCGATGTAGGGCGAAAACAGCACACAGTCCAGGAGAGCAGAAATCTTGAGCTGCAGCAGGAACACTTCCATCGGGGAAAAGTAGTGGAGCGTGACGCCGCCCTGCAGGGCAATTTGTTCACAGAACCAGTCCAGAACGTAGGGCGAAACAAGGAACAGGGGCACGATGCCGATGGCAAGGGCGATAATAGAACGCAAAAGCGCCCGACGGAGCGCTTCCAAATGCGAAATCAGCGTAGCCTCTTGATCCTGTTTGGAGGACATTAGCCTTTCTTATCTTCTGCCTCGGCGGCTTTTTCCACCGTCTTCTGCAGGTCTTCGGCTTCTTCCTTCAGGGCGTCTTTCGCCTTCTTGTACTCGTTCTGGGCCTTGCCCAGGGAACGTGCAAGTTCAGGAATGCGCTTTGCCCCGAACAAAAGGAGCACCACGACCACAATCAGGATTATTTCTGGAATTCCAAGGGACATATTTTACCTGCCTTTTCTTAGAAATATAACATAATCCGCGACGGTGACGAGAATTTATCTACGGCACCATCGCGAACTAGGCTACAGTTCGATAATCCTGTATTTACGGTTACCCATCTTCAGCTTTTCCATGGCGGGCAGCTGGTGAAGGCCCTCGCGGGTCTCGATGCGTTCCTTGAGGTCGTGAAGTTCCTTGGGCGGGAGCTTGTAAACCATGTCAACGCTGGCCTGGTCCACCGCCACGATGTCTGTGGAGGCGAGAATGCCGATGTCGCGGCACTTGGGTTCCGCTGCAGAAAGGCCCGCGCAGTCGCAGTCCACGGACATGCGGCGCAACACGTTGATGAAGCAGATGTGACCCTTGAAAAAGTCGCAGGTTGCCTTTGCGGAATCGGCCATGGTTTCCATGAACAGGGCTCCGCTGGTTTTCCAGCCCGCCGTGCCGCCCGGTTCCATCTTGGTGGGGCCGCCCTTCACGTATTCGTGAATCATCTTCTTGCCCAGGCGTCCGCCCGCGCAACCGATAGCGATGTTCTTCATGGAGCCGCCGAAACCGCCCATGGCGTGGCCCTTGAAGTGGGTCAGCACGATCATGGAATCGTAATTCTTGATGTGTGCACCCATGGACATTTCCTTGAAAATGAGGCCATCCTTTACGGGGAGCATCACTTCGCCGTCTTCGTCCATGATATCCACGTCGCAGAAGGTCCAGCCGTTCACCTTGAGGGTTTCGCGGTGCTGTTCGGTGGTGTACCGGTCGCCTTCGTACCAGGTGTTGGTCTCCACAATCTTGGAGTTAGGCACCTGTGCCTGGAATTCCTTGACCCATTCGCGGGGCAGAATATTGGGGCCGTTCTTTTCGCCGGTGTGGAGCTTGATGGCGACACGTCCGGTAATGCCCTCGTTGATTTTTTTGTACAACTTGATGAGGCCTGCTGCACTCAGGTCCTTGGTGAAATAGACGTTGGAAACGTCCTTTCCGGGTTCCTTCTGTTCCATGGATTTCCCTTTCGCGAAAGCGGGTGTGAATACGGCGGAAGCGAGTGCTGCTGCGCCTGCGGTTTTTAAAAAGTCTCTTCTGTCCATAAGTTTAGTGGCTAGTGGTTAGTGGTTGGTGGTTAGTGATTAGGCCGTGGTTCGGACCGAAGGTCAGTGATTTGAGTGAGCCTCGGCCTTGGCGAGGGTTTGGGCCTTGTACTTGCGTGCGATAATCATCACCGCCCATACTGCCGTAATAAAAACAGACATGGCAACACCCACTGTTGACATTTCCCGCACCATCTCGGAAACACCTTCGGGGCTTGTGGCAGCGGTAAAGAAGGGATAGCTCCACATGAGTTCTCCGTTCATGACATGGTCGATAATCAGGACGCCCGTCACGAGCCAGAGCATACGGGCAAGCAGGCGCAGGCTTTTATAGAAGGGCTGCGGAGCGCCAGAAACCGCGGCTTCAAGGTTCCTGGATTCACTTTTGGACTTGTCGGTCTGCTGCAACACGAGGGTTGCGATGGTGGTGACGACCGCTTCGGCCATGGGCACGACAAAACAGCACATAAAATCTCCTTTTGAAAATGTTCTATAAGAAATATAACACCTAGAGTTGACTCTAGGTGTTGAGTTTTTGTGAAAAAAGTTGAAAAATTTTATTTAGAGTTAACTCTAACTCTATCATTTGGGCGAAAATATTTATATTTTGTAAACATGACTTACTCTATAGGCGATGTTGTCAAGAAGACAGGGCTTTCTGCCTACACCCTGCGCTATTACGAAAAAGAGGGCCTCCTTCCCTTTGTCAAGAAGAACGCCTCGGGCGTGCGGGCCTACAGCGACGAAGACCTTCGCTGGCTTACCATGATTGAATGCCTCAAGGATTCGGGACTGCAAATCAAGGAAATCCGCCAGTACATCGAGTGGTTCAACGAGGGCGATTCCACGCTTTCCCAAAGGCTGTCCCTTTTCGAAAACCGCCGCAAGATTCTTGAAAAGGAAATGGCCCGCCTTACGGTGGTCATGAACAAGATTCGCTACAAGGAACTGCTGTATCGGGAAGCGGTTCGGGTGGGGAACCTGGATGTCGCCACCAACGAAAGGCGGTTCCAACATCTGAAGAAAAAGTTGTTCGAATCCCCGGACGATTTTGACAAGTAGAATCTTAATAAAGAAACTTTTTTCATAACAAAGGAATTTATCATGAAGGTCATTTTATTCAATGGTAGCCGTCGCGAAAAGGGCTGCACTTATACGGCGCTGAGCCTCGTGGCCGGCGAACTCAAGGCCGCAGGCATCGAGACTGAAATCTTCTTCGTGGGTGGTCGCGTGCTGAAGGGCGAAACCGACGCCGTGGTTCACGAAGCCAAGGAAATCCTTAAAACAGCCGACGCCGTCGTTTACGGCTCTCCGGTGTATTACGCATCCCCGAGTGGCGAGATGCTGATGTTCCTGGACAGGCTTTACGGCATTGCCGAAGCGGAACTGCTCTTTAAGCCCGCCGCAACAGTTGCTTCCGCCCGCCGTGCCGGCACTACCGCAACGCTCGACGCCCTGAACAAGTACCCCACCTTTGCGCAACAGCCCCTGGTGACATCGCGCTACTGGAACATGGTTCACGGTTCCAGCCCAGAAGATGTGCTGAAGGACGAGGAAGGCGTGCAGATTATGAAGGAACTGGGCCGCAACATGGCTTGGATCCTGAAGAGCATCGAAGCGGGCAAGAAGGCGGGTGTTGAACAGCCTGTAGCTGAAAAGAAAATTTTCACGAACTTTATCCGCTAGAATGGGAACGATGCGCTTGCGTTTTGCAAAGAACAAGAAACTCATGATTACGGCGATTATCTTATCTGTACTTTTTATTTTGGGAGACGTGGGTGTGTTGTTCTTATCGCAGGCGAGCTTCGGCCATATTCCGCAAGGCAAGCGCCTTGAACGCATCAAGCAGTCGCCGAATTACGACGGCAAGCAGTTCGTAAACGAGGTCGAGACCGTCACCATGACGGGAGACAGGAGCGTGTTTGCCGTGTGGAAGGATTTCCTGTTCGGCGACAAGAGTCAGACCGTTCCCGATACCGCATTGAACGTGCTCAAGACCGACCTGAAGTCGCTACCGCAGGACCGCGATTGGATTGTGTGGTTCGGACATTCCTCGTACCTTCTTAATTTGTCCGGAAAGAAGGTGCTGGTGGACCCGGTTTTCTATCAGGGTTCGCCGGTGAGTTTCGTGAACAAGATGTTCAAGGGAACGGACGTCTACAAGCCCGCCGACATGCCGGATATTGACTACCTAGTGATTACCCACGACCACTGGGACCACTTGGATTACCGGGTGGTGACGGAACTGGAACCTCGCGTAAAGCGCGTGGTGACTGGCCTTGGCGTGGGCGAGCATTTTGAATACTGGAAGTATCCCGTTGAAAAACTTACGGAACTCGACTGGTGGGAATCTGTTGATCTGGGCGAAGGATTTTATGTGACAGCGACTCCGGCAAGGCATTTTTCGGGCCGCGATTTGCACCAGAATAAGACCCTGTGGGCGTCGTTCGCGTTCAAGTCTCCCAAGCGCACTATATGGATTGGCGGTGATTCGGGTTACGGTCCGCACTTCGAAAAAATCGGAAAGAAATTTGCCGACATCGATTTGGCGATTCTTGAAAACGGGCAGTATAACAAGGACTGGTCGCTTATCCACACCATGCCGGAATACCTGGGCAAGGAAATGGTGGAACTGGATGCAAACCGCTACATGACGGTTCACCACTCCAAGTTCTGCCTGAGCAAGCATTCGTACACGGAACCGCTGGAAAATGCGAAACGTGCCGCCCAGGAATCGGGCAAGCCCGTGCTCATGCCGCAAATGGGCGAGGTCGTGTACCTGGAGTAGGAACAAATTGATATTTTTTTTATAATTAGTGCATATGAACTTTGAATGCACGAATCACGAGTATTATCTGCAGTTCAGCGACAAAGTGTTGGCCCTGATTCGCAGGATTTTCCGGAAATCTCCGGAGTTCAGGCATGATTCCTTCAAGCATGTGGCGCGGTTCGCCCCCTTCATTCCCTTTATGGGAGGCAGACCCGACCTGCGCAAGCCCCTGAAACGGGTCATTACTTTTGCGGACCACAGCAATTCCCTTTATTTCGGGTGCCCCATCATCTTGGCCGCCGGAGCCAACAAGACGGCGCTTCGTATCAAGGACTTTGCCAACGTAGGTTTTGGCGGCATTACCGTAGGCACCGCCACCCGCCACTTTAGGGAAGGCAACACCCACCGCCCCCGTATCGGATTTCTGGAAGATGACCGGGCCATCTACAATAGCATGGGGCTGAACAACGAGGGTGTAGAAGTTATAGCCAAGCGTGTGGATGAACAGCTGGTGAAAGCCCACAAGGCGGGCCTTTGCGTAGGCATCTCCGTGGCAGAGACTCCGGGCCTTACCGATCCCGAAGAAAAAATCAGGGACATCATCGAGAGTTTCACCATCGCTTACAAGGCCGCCGACTACATCGAGATTAACGTGAGCTGTCCCAATACGGGGGAGTCCCGCGTAGATCTGGACATGAGCTTTTCGGAGCGGATTTTCGAGGAAATCATGAAAATCCGCAACAGCCTGGGTATCCGCAAGGCGGTGTATGCAAAACTCAGTCCCGACCTGATGGAGCGGCACTTGATATCTATCATGGACATGCTGGTGCGTACCGGCGTGAACGGCGTGGTGGTGGGGAACACTTACCCCACGGCAAAGATCAGCGAACTTCCGGTGTCCGTGACCCGCGATGACTTGACACCTCTCCGTGCCGATGGCGACTGCGGTGGTCTTTCGGGTCGTCCCCTTTACGAAAACATGGTTTGGAACGTGAAGTACATTCGGGAGCATTACCCCCAGATGAGCGTCATTGCCTGCGGCGGTATCGACCACGGCTACAAGATTTACGACCTCATCAAGATGGGGGTGGACGCCGTGCAGTGCTACTCCGTGGTGGCCTTCCGCTGGATGGCGGCCCATGCCATGCGGGCCGAACTGATGGACGCCATGCTGAATGACGGTTACAAGTCCCTGGGCGAATACGACGATCGGAATCCGAAGAAGTAGGGTAGGATTTTAGGGATTAGGATTTAGGATCTAGGGGTTAGGATCTAGGGGTTCGGGTCTCAAGAAGTGTCAGGTAGGACACAAGAAGTGTCATCCTCGCGACCTGTGGTGAGCGTTGCCGAACCAAGGCGAGGAGCCGTTTGAGGAAAAAAATGAAACTAAAATTTTCTATTCGATTTTTTGCTCTGTCTTTACTTCTGGTATGTTCAGCCTCTTTTGCCGCTCCCTGGCTGGGGCTTTCTTTCAAGAAGACCACTTTCGAAAACCATCTGGCCCTGGACATCAAGGGCGTGCATCCGGAATCGGGATGCTTTGCGGTAGGTGTGACCTCCGGCGATTTGCTGGTGGGCGTAAACGGCAAGCCCTTGACGGACATGTCCCAGATTCAGTCCGCCATTTCGGGCCACAAGGCGGGGGACAAGATCAAACTGGAACTTTCCCGCGACGGAAAGAAACGGACCGTGATGGCAGCCCTTACGGAACGCCCTGACGACATCAGCAGCCTGACAGGTTCTGCCATCGGGAGCAAGATTGCCGAATTTGGAAAGAATTTCTACAAGAACGGCGAAAAGCGCAAAGAAAAGCCCAAGGCCACCCTGCTGGACTTCTGGGCCACCTGGTGCGGGCCTTGCCGCAAGACGCTCCCGGTGCTTGCCAACATCTACAAGAAATATGGCGACAAGGGACTGGAAGTTATTGGGATTTCAAATGAGGGATTGAGCGAGCTGAATGCTTTTTACAGCCAGGTCCACGCTTCGCCTTATCCGCTGTACCGGGACGCGACACAGGACCTGTGGCGTCGCTACGGAATACACGCCGTCCCGACCCTTATGCTTTTGGACAAGGACGGTTACATCAAGGGCGTGTGGAGCGGCGCTCCCGGCGAGTACGCCCTGGATCAGCTAGTCAGAGAGACGCTGGAAGGAAAGTAATCAAGCGGATGCTCGCCTTCGCGAGCATGACGAGATTTGATAACGGATGCTCGCTGGAGTTTATCCCGGACAACGTTCCGGGACGAGCATGACGAGTTGAAGTTACATTCCGGCGGCTTTCTGCAGGGTGGCTACGACGCGGTCGTATTCTTCCTTGGTAATCCTCTTGTAGCCCGTGACGATTCCGCCGAATTCATAATAGGCGGAATCTCCTTTCACGTTCATCTTGTATTCCATGTCAAGAGTATTCTTGCCACGGAGAGCCCCGTCTTGGACAGTGGCCTTCAGGTCGCCGTTGATGTTGCGGATGGTGTAGTCCGTGCCGTTTTCGGTAAGAACTTCGAAGGCCATGTTTTCTTCACCCAGCCAGCAGCCGGTGTAGTTGACATTGTCCTGTCCGCAACCGAAAAGGAACAGGGAAGAAAGAGCAAGTGTTGCAAAAGGAATTAACTTTTTCATGTTCCATAAAATAGTATTTTTTCGTGAAAAATGAAGCACCTGTATTTAATTGCCCCGATCCTTGCCATATTGGCGCTTGTTGGCGTCTATCTGCTGATTCGGGCCAATACACGGCCCATTCCCAAGTACGATTCTCCTGAGGTAGATGTAGATTGGAGTGCCGAGGATTATTACAGGCACTTGAACGTGAAGCCGTTTAGTGGGCGAGAAGTTCATAAGCTCCTTATCAAGCGGACCAAGCAGAAGCCGGGTGTTTACCTGGAAAGCCTTGAACCCGCCATGGACACGGCTGGGCTGGAGGTGATTAACGTTTTTCACCAGGTCCTGGGCGACGACTACGTTCCCGTGATCACCAGCGGGAACGACTGGCCCTACCATGCCCGCAAGTCCAAGCATTACGAAAACAAGGCTATCGATTTCCGCATAAAGTACATTCCCCTGGAAAAGCGCCGCGAAATCGTGAACCTGGTGACAGGACGGCTAAGCCCTCGGTTCAGAATCATCTGGGAGCGGGGCGACGCCGAACACCTGCACGTGGAACTTTCAGAGTAATTATGAATTCGGAGTTCGGAGTTCAGAATTGAAATAATCGCGGCGAAGCCGCCAAATTAAATAATTCCTAATTCCTAATTCTGAAATCCGAATTAATTATTTACAGCACCTGAACCCTACGCTGGGGTACTGGTTCTGGGGGTAAAAGCTGAACTTCTTTTCGGTGCACTGGCTTCCGTTGTTAGTGTTCCAGGCACCACCGGCCACGTAGAACATGTTGGAGTGTTCCTTGCTGGGGGTAGAGGTCCATTCCCACAGGTTTCCGTTCATGTCGTACATGCCCCACCAGCTGCGGCACTGTTCCTTGCGCCCGCTGCGCTTGGCGGCCTTGGTGTTGGTGTTGCACTTGTTCTGCTTGTAGGAGTTGCCGTAGGTGTACTTGGTATTGTCCTTGCCGCGGCAGGCGGCCTGCCACTCGTCGATGGTGCAAAGGTGCTTGCCCGCCTGTTCGCAGAGGCTTGCGGCCTGTTCCTGGCTCACCATGTCCCTGGGGTTTTCGTCAGGGGTGTTGGGGTATTCGTAGGCATCGACGCATACGGTCTTGCCGCCAACGGGAACGGGGTAGGCGTTCTTTCCGCAGATGTTGTCGCTGGCCATGTCGTACTTGGCTTCTTCCCAGGGGCTCTTGTTTCCGACGGAATCTTCGGCGTAATAGTACACGGAGCCTGTCTTGTTGTAATCGATGGCCTTGCCTGCCTCAACCGGGTTCAGTGTGTCACCGATAGAGAGGAATGTCTTGCACTTGATTTCGTCGCACTTGACCTTAAGCTTGATGGGGTCGTAGTAGCGGCCCGCAGGGGGCGAGATTTCTGCGTTGGGCGGAATCTGGTCTGCGGCACGGATGCTGTCCTGGATGCGTTTCTTTTCCAGGGAGTCTGCCCGGGCCTTGTCTAGGGCGGCAAGGCTGTCGGCAATGCGCTTGAGGCTGTCGTTACGTGCCTTTTCCAGGGCGGCAAGGCTATCCCGCACGTGGCGGATGCTGTCCCGCACATGGCGGAGGCTGTCCTGGTTCAGCTTGGGGTTCAGTGCCGCCAAAGAATCGGCTATGCGCAGGCTGTCCGCTAGGCGAAGGCTGTCGGCAATTCTTAAACTGTCGGCAAGGCGTGCCTGTTCCAGTGCGGCAAGGCTGTCGGCCCGCATCTGTTCGGCCCGACGGAGGCTATCAAGAATGTAGCGCTGGCGGGCTTCCAGCTCGGTCTCTTGCTGACGGCGCAGGGCCTCTTGCTTGATGCGGTCCAGGTGGCACTGTACAATAAAAAGGCACAAAAGCAAAAGGAACATCAGCACCAGAATGGCGATGTTCTTCTTTTTGCGTTTTTTCTTTTCTTCAATCTCGTTATTCTTGTTTTCGCTCATCTTCTACAACCTAGCAATCCTGGATCCTTCGTGTAACCATCAACCAATTCCGAAATCTGAAATCCGAATTATACCTCAAAGGGAGCTATGGCGACCGCACTCATAACTCAAAGCGAAGCGACCTCAGACCCCACTGCCTTCCTTCTCCTCGACCCGTTCGTCCTTGAACAGTTCACCCCAGTGGCGCTTGATTTCGGTTTCCAGTTCCTTGATGCTCAGGTTGCGGCGCAGGCTGGAACGGTAGGCGATGGAAATGTAGCCCGTTTCTTCGGAAACCACGATGACCAGGGCGTCGCATTCGGAGGCGAGGGCGTGGGCAGCACGGTGACGCATGCCGTAGCCGGTGTCGCCGCCTGCGTTTGCGGTGGGCATGGGCAAGATACAGCCCGCGGCCACAATGCACTTGCTGTTCAAGAGCACGGCACCGTCGTGGAGGGCGGAATTGGGAAAAAACAGGGAACGGAGCAGGCGGGAACTGATGCGGGCGTTCAGGATTTCGCCGGTCTCTTCGTAGTTACGCAGGCCCACGCGCTTTTCAAGGACGATCAGGGCACCGAAATGGTTCTTGGCCAGGTCCTGTACGGCAGTAGTGATGGACTTGGTCACGTCGTCAAGTCCGCTGGCGTGGAAAAAGATGGATTGCCAGCTGGCCCGGCTGACGGTCTGGCCAATTCGGGTCAGGGCGCTGCGGATTTCGGGCTGGAAAAGAATCACGATGGCGATAATGCCCAGGGTGGCAAGGTTGGTCAAAAGCCAGAGAAGGGTGTGGAGTTCCCACCACTGGGCAAGGAACCAGGCCACCACCAGGAACATGCCGCCGATAATCATCTGGACGGCACGTGTCCCGCGGAACAGCTGGAACACATAGTACAGGATAATGGACATGATGAGAATGTCCAGAATATCCGCCATGCGGACATCGATGATGTCAAAAAGCTTAAACAGGACCATCGGACTTTAGAGCCTCCAGGTAGAGCAGGGATTCCTTCGTTTCTTTCACGTCGTGAACACGGATACAGCTTACTCCACCCAAGGTAGCAATAATGCCTGCGGTGATGGTGGGGATCAGCCGGTCGCTATGCTCGAGACCGGGCATTTTACCGATATAGGACTTGCGGGATGTGCCGATAAGCACCGGGAAACCGTCGTCCAGAAAGCATTCCAGGGATTTCATCAGGTCGATATTGTCCTGGACGGTCTTTCCAAAGCCAATCCCAGGGTCCAGGCAAATCTTTTCGCGCTTGACGCCCAGGTCCAGAAGCTTTTTCGCCTGGGCAAGCAGTTCTTGCCGGACTTCTTGCACCACGTTTTCGTAGGGCTTGAAGTCCGCCTGCATGGTGCCGAAATTCCCCCGCATGTGGTTCAGCACCACAGAGGCTCCTGTCTTTGCGACTACCGAGGGCATATCGGGATCCATGGTGCAGGCGCTGATGTCGTTTACGATGTGGGCGCCCAGGCGCATGCATTGCTCGGCCACTTTCGCCTTGGTGGTATCTACAGAAATGAGGAACTCCCGGTGTCCGGGGTTTCCCAGGTCTTCGGAAATATCCTGCAGTTGCGCAAGGCTTTCTACCACAGGGCATACCCGGTCCATTTCTTCTTGCTCACTTACAGGAGTACTTCCCGGCCGGCTGCTTTCGCCGCCGATGTCCAGAATGTCCGCCCCCTGCTGTAGCAGGCTTACGGCATGCTCGTAGGCGGCGTCCGGAGTGGCGTGGGTCCCGCCGTCAAAAAAGCTGTCCGGCGTCACGTTCACGATTCCCATGACCAGAGGGGTGGCGCAGGGGAAAACCCTGTTCCCGATGGTCCAGGGCAGTGCACGGCTTTTTTCCAGGACGGATTTCAGCATCTTAGGAATGTTCCTGGGGCGGCTCTACGGCGGTTGTATGGCTTGTGCCTTCGCTGGCCGTTGCCGGACCATCGGCGGGCTTGGGCTTGATTTCTGCGACGGTGGCGTTTGCGTCTGCCGCAGGGGCTACCGGAGGCTGTTTTCCCGGGTCCGGCGGGGGAGTGTTTTCACGCTTTTTCTTTTCGGCCAGTTCTTCCAGGGCCTGGTACTGGCGGCTCTTCTTGGTGCCGGTGAGCTTTTCGCCCGCCATGACCTTGTCGATTTCTTCGCGGTCCAGGACTTCGAATTCAAACAGCGCTTCCGCAAGGTCAATCAGCTTGTCCTTGTTTTCTTCCAGCAGCTTGCGTGCCGCAGCATCCATGCGCTTGATAAGCCCGTTGACGGCGTTGTCAATTTTTTCCGCCATCATTTCGGACATTTCTTTGGGCTTACTGATTTCGCGGCCCAGGAACACCTCGCCGTCGGTGCGGCTGTAGCATACCGGTCCGATTTCTTCGTCGAACCCCCATTCGGTCACCATCTTCCGGGCCAGTTCTGTCGCCCGCTGGATATCGTTGCTGGCGCCGGTGCTCTGGTGGTTGAAGAAGATGAGTTCGGCCAGGCGGCCAGACATCATGATCATGATGCGCTCTTCGGCGTATTCCCGGCTGTAGCTCACCTGGTCCCGTTCCGGCAGGCTCATGGTCACGCCCAGGGCGCGACCGCGGGGGATAATGGTAATCTTGTGGAGCGGGTCGCTGTGCTTGCACAGAAGCGTCATCAGGGCGTGTCCTGCTTCGTGGTAGGCGGTGTGCCGCTTTTCTTCGTCGGTCATCAACAGCGTGCGGCGTTCGGCACCCATGCTGAGCTTGTCCCGGGCTTCTTCGAAGTCCAGCATGGTGACCTTCTTGTTGTTGAAACGTGCGGCCAGGAGTGCAGCCTCGTTCACCAGGTTTTCCAGGTCGGCACCGGCAAGTCCCGGCGTTCCCTTGGCAATGGCGGAAACGTCCACGTCCTTGTCCAGGGGCACCTTCCGCTTTTTCAGGTGAACCTTCAGAATCTCTTCGCGGCCCTTCAGGTCGGGGAGTCCCACCACAATCTGCCGGTCAAAGCGTCCCGGACGGAGCAGTGCCTTGTCCAGCACGTCGGGGCGGTTGGTGGCCGCAATCAAAATCACGCCTTCGTTGGCGGCAAAGCCGTCCATTTCCACCAGCAACTGGTTCAAGGTCTGTTCGCGTTCGTCGTGACCGCCACCGAGGCCAGCACCGCGCTGGCGACCCACGGCGTCGATTTCGTCGATAAACAGAATACAGGGGGCGTTCTTCTTGCCGGTGTCGAACAAGTCGCGCACGCGGCTTGCACCAACGCCCACGAACATTTCCACAAAGTCAGAGCCCGACATGCTGAAGAAGGGCACTCCCGCTTCTCCAGCAACTGCACGGGCCAAAAGAGTCTTGCCGGTACCCGGAGGGCCTACGAGAAGCGCACCCTTCGGAATCCGTCCGCCCAGTTCGTCGTATTTTTTCGGGTCTTTCAGGAACTCCACCAGTTCCTGCAGGTCCTGCTTGGCCTCGTCGCAGCCTGCCACGTCGTTGAAGGTGGTCTTTTTCTTCGGGTCGCTCCCGATGATTTTGGCCTGGCTCTTTCCGAAACTGAAGGGGTTCTTGCCGCCACCGCCCATCTGGCGGCTCATCATGAGGTAGAAGAAGGCAATCAGCAGGAGTGCGGGCAGGAACGCCACCAGCGTGTCGATCCAGGTGGAAGATTCGTGGATCACCTTCACCTTGACGCCCTTGAACATTTCCCAGGCGGTAATCTGCTCGTTAGAAATTTCCAGCATGTGGCTCTTGAACCGCTTGGTGTTCCCGTTGTCCTTGTCGGAACGGGTAAAGCGGGCAAGGGCGCTGCGCTGTTCGTTTGCCTTGGCGATTTCTTCGGGGCTCATCTGGTAGGCCCCTTCGATGATGATGCCGTCGGGGGTCTTCTGGAGCGTAAGTTCCGTAATCACCTTGGTGGAATCTCCCATCATGGCGAGAAATTCCGTGCGCGTCATGTCCTGTTCGCTACTTTTCCCTGTAAGGGGGAACATCACGAACAACATCAAAAGCATCACAAGGACGATGATAAAATTGCGATTCTTGAAAGGGGAGGCGGGCTTCTTGGGTTGGCTCATTATAATCCTTTATTTTTCTTTCCGCAAGATACAAAAATCTCGGCTTCTTCGGGGCTGCCGAATTCGCAAATTTGGACAGACTGGCCGATTTTTACGATGGCGCGCCTGCGGTAAACGGCATGGTGGGGGATTTTGACGCAGGCTGGCTCCTTGGGGCCGTAAAAGAACCCGATAGGAAAGCGCAGGCCCTTCTCCGAAAGCCATAGCCGAAACATTTCGGAATGGTCGGTGTTCTCGTGGGCTAGCAGCACCTTGCGGAGCTTCTTTTTGTCCAGAGTGATTGAGGCGCGAGGAATGTCATCCTCGCGCAGGCGAGGATCCGCTTGTGGTGCTATGGCTCCCTTCGAGGTACGAGGCTCGGGGTTCGAGGTGCGAGGAGTGTCATTGCAAGGGCAGGGCCCGAACATCCCCTCGCACGCTTCCAACACCTTTCCGTACGCCCTGTCCGCAAGGGCGGCAATCCGGCAAAGTTGAGCCGCCGCACCGGGGCATTCATGCTCCAGCCGAGGCAACATCTCGTGCCGAATCCTGTTCCGTGCAAAATTCACGTCGGCGTTGCTCTCGTCTTCCACCCATTCAAGGTTGTTTTCGCGGGCGTAGGCGAGAAGCTCTTCGCGGGTGATGGAAAGGAAAGGACGGAAAAGATAGACGATAGACGAGAGACGAGAGACGAGAGATGTGTCATATTGGGTGGGGGAAGATTCCCCCTGATTGCAGCCCGTTGCACGGTCTTCCATCACCCCCTCTAGCGGGGCTTCAGACGCCAGCCCCGCATCGCCCTGGCTATTGCTTAGGACGCGAAATTCCTGAATTCCACGGAGTCCCGCAAGGGTCGTTCCGCGACGGAGTCGCATGTACATGGTTTCCGCCTGGTCGCCTGCATGATGCGCTGTCACGATGACGTCCTTATTGTCATCCCCGCGCAGGCGGGGATCTTCTGTCTCGTTGAATATTTCTTCCAGCGCCTTGTACCGTGCATCTCTCGCGTTTTCTTCCAGCGAGCCTTCGGCGGCCTTGAGCGCCTCGCCATCCAGTTTCTTCAAGAAAAATGGAAAGTTATACTTGCGGGCGAAAGCCTCCACAAATGCAGCATCGCGGTCTGCCGTTCCGACCCGCAGCCCGTGATGCACATGGGCAATCCCCAGCCATTCAATGCCCAACGCCGCTTTATTGCAAATAAAATAATGCGCTAGGCAAATAGAATCCAGACCGCCCGAAACTGCAAGCAGCAGGCGCTTGAATCCATGACGGCGAATACTATCTGTGATGGAGTCGTACAAAAGAAACCTTGGCCCCTTTACTGCCTAAAAATAATAATTTATATTTCCCCCTCAAGGAGGCCCCTATGGCTAAAAACAGAGCGAAAGCGGCGGGCAAGGTTGCCGATGCCGCAACAGAAAGCGCAAGAATGCGAGCGCTACGCATAGACGGCTCCCAGAACGGAGCCACGTTACGGACCAGGGTGGTCCGCGACAAGACGAAGTACAACCGGAACTTGAAGCACAAGAAGTCCCTCGCCGACGCGGGGGATTTTCCTTTTCGTTTCGTTACTAGGCCCTTTTTTTCTTGGTCTGTTCGATATAGGCCTTTATTTTGGTCCGTTCGGCGGCAATCCGCAGGGGCTTTGCCGTCGGCTCAAAATGCTTGCCCAGTTCTGCCCAAAAATCTTCAGGTTCCCACTTGAGGACCTTGAGCACATTGTACAGATCAAAGGAATTCGGAGTCTTTTCGCCCCGCTCCCATTTCCCTAGGGTAATTCGGCTGATGCCCGCTTCCTGGGCGACGATGTCCTGGGAGTGGCCAAGCTTTTCACGGCCCTTTCTCAGCAAATAGGCGATACTTTCATCGAAAGATCTTTCTATTTCGTTTTTCCTCTTCATCCGCAAATGTGATTTCTAGGAATTTACGGCCACCTTCGGTGATAACAAATGGTTACATTTTTTGCAAAAACCTCTTTTTTTCGCATTTTTTTGTTATATATTCAGTAGAGACTGCTATTAGAGGCTTTTATGGAATTGAAGGATTTTTCGTGTTGGCTAGACCGTTTGCTCACTCCGACGGCGTTCAAGGATTACTGCGTTGACGGGCTTTGTGTGGAGGCGAGCGACAAGGTGACCAAGGTGGTAACAGGCGTTTCTTTTCGCGACCGCCTGATTGAGCGCGCCATCGAAGAGGGTGCAGACGCCATCATCGTCCATCACCCCAACGGGTTCTGGAACGGGGATTCCAAGATTCCGGTAGGTCATTTCGGCAGGCGGATTCGCCAGCTTATGCAGCATGGGATTTCCCTCTACGGTTTTCACCTGCCTCTGGACGGTCATCCCGAAATCGGGAACAACGCCCTGATTGCCAAGGCCTTGGAACTTAAGGTGGTGGAAGGTTTCATGCAAGAAGGTGAAAAATGCGTGGGCCAGGTGGGGGAGTGGGGCACGCCTGTTTCCAAGGAGCGTTTTCTGGAAATTGCCGCCCAGGCGTTTCCTGCAGGCGTCCAGAACAGCTTCATGTTCGGCTCCGACAAGATCCGCCGTGTGGCCATCTGCAGCGGGAGCGGCGCTTCTGGCCTAGAAGAGGCCATTGCCCTGGGTTGCGACGCTTTTGTGACCGGCGAAATCAAGGAAAACGTGCCTATTGCGGTAGAAGAGGCTGGTTTTAACCTCATTGCCTGCGGCCACCACCGGACTGAGGTCTTTGGAGTTCGGGCTCTGGCTCAAAAAATTACGGCCGATTTGGGGATTCCGGCGGTATTTGTGGATATTGACAATCCCATATAGACGAATTTGTCAGGATTTATATATTTTGATTTAAGTTAGAGAGGGGTTTGTTATGAAATTGTTGAAAATCGCCTTGGCCTGTTCCAGTTTAGTTCTGTTCTGGGCTTGCTCCCAGAGCGTTTCCCGCCCTGATAAGGATAATCCTGGTGAAGATGACCTTTCGAATATTCCCGGGTTTAACCAGACTGGAGGCAAGGAATCTGCGAAGGGCAGCTCGGCTAATGTAGGTTCAGAAAGTAGCAGTTCCACGGGCGGTGGCACAAGTTCAGAATCCTTCGATTTTCCTGATGATGGCTGGGGAGATGATTGGTTTAGTGATTTTGGGGGCGGTTCCGGAGACCTGTCGTCGGGTTCCACGGGCATGGATGTGACCAGGTATGTGCCAGACCAGAAAATGGATTGTACATTCTCGTTAGATGACGATGTATGGCATTTTGAAGAAGTTGAAGCGGATTCTTCAGTTGATGTAACTATCAAATTCAAGGACAACGGTGACCTGTGGTTTAGTATTGCTACTGAAGGTAAAGCCCAAAGCGAAGAAGAATGTATGCAAACAGCTGCCTTACTCACCGTTTTTGGAACCATGGCGGCGGCTTCAGACGAAACGGATATGACCATGTTTGCCACATGCGAAGGGGATATGCTCAATATGACGGCGCAAGGAACGGCCGACGAAAAATACACGTCCGAGCAAAAAAAGGAAATGTACGACAGGATGTGTAATAAAAACCCTTAGCGCGTTTTTTGTAAACTAAATTTTTCGTAAAATTCACGCCTTTTTTACGATTTTTTGTTCTTTTGTGCTTTTTTTGTATATATTCCAAGTTGGAATAATCACACATGCGAATAATATCGCGCTAAAACGAAGGATTTTTGATGAATCGTTATGACCTGGTGCTTTTGGGCTTGATTGATGAAAAGGAACGCAGCGGATATGACATCATTACGGAGATTCGGGTCCGCGAGCTGGACCGCTGGGCAAAGATCAGCACCTCCACGGTCTATAACCGCTTGACCACCCTGCAAAAGAATGGAAGCATCCTAGGCCGTGCCGAAAAAGACGGCAACCGCCCCGAACGCGTGATGTACAGCATTACCGAGAAGGGGAAGGAAACCCTCCGCAAGGAGGTCCTCAAGCACCTGACCGGCTTCAACGACGACCCGAGGACGCTGGGTTTCGCCTTCCTCTACGGTGCCGAGAACAAGGAGCTTATCCGCACCCTGGAAGCCCACGAACGCCGCCTGGTCCAGGAAATCGAGAATCTTGAGAAGATGATCGCCGAAGAACCCCGCCCCACCCTTTACCCCGAAGGTCCGTTCCTCAACTGCATGAGCCGGGACCACATTCTGGTGGAACTCAAGTATGTGCGTGCCGCCATCGGCATTCTGCGGGACCCCATCCGCAACAAGAAGCTGGACGGCTACTTCTACATCAACTTCGGTAACCGGGATTTTGAGAATTTCAACCAGAAGAAAGAGGTGTGAGGTCGCTCCCGATGGTCGCTTTGAGCGATGAGGCCGGCACTTCGTGCCTTTGAGCTTTATAGGACTTTACTAAATTTGCATCAAAAGTTGTATTAGGTGACGGTGTATTTTTGCAATAGCTCATACCTCATCACCTCATACCCCAAAACCTTTTAACCCCCTCTCACGGAGATACAATGGCTACAAAACAGAAGAAGAGTGTCAAGAAGGTCGCCTCCAAGGCCCCGGTCGCCAAGTACGGCTACTTCGATGACGCCAAGAAAGAATACGTGCTCACCACCCCGGCAACCCCGATCAAGTGGTGCAACTACGTCGGTACTTTGAACTTCGGCGGTATCGTGGATACCACCGGCGGTACCCTGGTTTGCAAGGGCGACCCCGCCCTGAACCGTATCACCAAGTACATCGCCCAGATGCCCTGCTCTGATTTCAAGGCCAGCACCATCTATATCCGTGTGAAGAACGCCAAGGGCTACACCGTGTTCTCCCCGTTCGTGGTCCCGACTCTCACCAAGATGAAGAAGTGGGAATGCCATGTGGGTCTTTCTTACATGCGCTGGATCGCCGAATGCGAAGGCCTCCGCACCCAGGTGACGATTTTCGTGCCCACGGGCTCCAACACTCTCCTCCAGGACATTCAGGTCACGAACCTCGACAAGACCGCCAAGGAAGTGGACATTATCCCGGTTTATGAATTCAGCCATTTCGAAGCTGAAAAGCAGCTCACCAACGCCGACTGGGTGCCGCAGACCATGACCCTCAAGGGCCATTGGGAAAAGGACGGCCACGTGGTGCTGGAACAGTACGCCTACATGAAGCGCGATTTTGCCGTGAACTATGTGACCGCGAACTGCAAGGTCGGTAGCTTCGACGGCGACCGCCGTGTGTTCCTGGGCGCCAACGAAATGGGCTCCTGGGCTGCGCCTCTCAGCCTCGCCAACAAGGAACTTTCCAACAGCGAATGCGACCGTGGCGACAACATTGCCGCTCTCATGATCCACGCTGGCAAGATTGCCGCAGGCAAGACCTTCCGCACCTGCACCCAGCTGGGTCAGGAACAGAGCCTGAAGGTTGCCTCTAAGGCTATCAAGAAGTACCGCGACTTGAAGAACGTCGACAAGGCTTTCGACGAACTCGCCAAGTTCTGGGAAAACTACCTCTCTACGATCCAGGTGCAGACTCCGGATGCAGCGTTCAACTCCATGGTGAACGTCCACAACCCGCGTCAGTGCCACACCACCAAGAACTGGAGCCGCTACCTGTCCCTGTACCAGCTGGGCTACGGCACCAGCCGCGGTATCGGTTACCGTGACTCCAGCCAGGACCTCATGGGCGTCATGAGCCACATGCCGGAAGAAGCTCTCCAGCTCGCTTTGAACCTGCTCTCTGTGCAACGCCCCGAAGGTAACGCCATGCACCAGTACGCTCCGCTTGCCCTCGAAGAAGACAACGGCAACGAAGCCAACGCCGGTGACTCCCGCGAAAAGAAGGGCGTTCTCGACGAACATGGCAAGCCGGCTTACGCTGACTGGTACGGCGATGACCACCTCTGGATCGTGCTCACGATTGCAAACTACCTCAAGGAAACCGGCAAGATGGATCTTCTCAAGAAAGAAGTTCCGTTCTACGAAGCTGGCAAGAAGCGCGCCCAGCGTGAAAAGGGCACTGTCCTTGAACACCTGAAGCGCTCCCTCAACTTTACCCGCACCCACCTGGGCAAGCACGGCTTGCCGCTCCTCGGCTTTGCCGACTGGAACGACTGCATGAACCTGCCTCTCGGTGCAGAATCTTCCTTCAACACCGGCCTCTACGCCAAGGCATTGCTCGAGATGATGGACATCTGTGAAGCTCTCGGCGACAAGAAGTCCGTGGAAATGTACAAGAAGTGGTACGAAGACGTGAAGGCCGCTTTCAACAAGAGCGCCTGGGACGGCAAGTGGTGGGTCCGCTGGTTCGACAAGCAGGGCAACGCCTACGGCACCAACAAGGCCAAGTACGGTAAGATTTACTGCAACAGCCAGTCCTGGTCCGTGATTTCCGGTATCGCTACTGGCGACCGCGCCGTAATGGGCATGGACAGCCTGAACAAGCTCCTGAACACCGCCAACGGCGTGAAGAGCTCTACTCCGGGCTACCGCGGCTTCGACCCGAACGTGGGTGGCATCTCCACTTATCCTCCTGGAGCCAAGGAAAACGGCGGTATCTTCCTCCACACCAACCCGTGGGTGATGATTGCCGAAACCATTCTCGGCCGTGGCGACAAGGCCTTCCAGTATTACAGCCAAATTAACCCGGCTGCCAAGAATACCAAGCTCGACGAGTTCGAATCTGAACCCTATTGCTATCCGCAGAACATTCTCGGCGACGAACACAAGCAGTTCGGTATGGGCCGTAACGCATGGCTCTCCGGAACCAGCTCCTGGACCTACCAGGCTGCCACCCAGTTCATCATCGGTGTCCGCGCAAGCTTCAAGGGCCTGATTATCAACCCCTGCATCCCCTCCAAGTGGGATGGCTTCAAGGTGACCCGCAAGTTCCGCGGTGCAACCTACGAAATCGAAGTGAAGAACCCGAAGCACGTGTGCAAGGGTGTCGCCGAGATGATCGTGGACGGCAAGAAGATTGACGCCGACGTGGCACCTATCTTTACGAAGGGTGTTCATAAGGTCGTCGTCACCCTCGGTTAATTTGAATTATAACCGTCGTGATACGGCGTTGCTCGCCCCCTCATGTACGTTTTGTACGCTACGGGGGCTCGCGCCTTGTCTCACTCGGTTCTAATCCAAATTTGATTTTTGGGTCTGCTTCTGATGAAGCAGACTTTTTCTTTTGCTCTCTGCGTTTCTTAGATTGAGATTGTCATCCCCGCGCAGGCGGGGATCTCCTAGAAACTTTCAAGTCCGCTCCGTTTGGGGCGGGCTTTTTTTTGTGATTTATTTCTCTTTTTTCTGAAAGTCGTTCTTAGACAAGTTAAAAAATGTATATTACTGATAGGGAATGGGCGAAAAGGAGCAGATGATGTTCTACAAATACTGGAAAGTCTTTTTGCTTGCCCTGACCAGTTTTTTCTGGGCCGGTTGTGATGATTCTTCGTCAGAAGCTGAGTGCCTTTATGGGCCTCCACCAGAATACCAGAGCAGCAACTCCGATAAAGTCGAGTCTTCCGCTACAGTCGGCGATGACGAAATTTCCAGCGGTTCGAACGAAACAGTCAGTAGCAATTCTGTTGAGCCTTTCAGCACTTCTAGCAACGGCAGAGCGCCTGTCAACTGCTACACCACGTCTGTAAAAGATACCACCGGCTCCTCTTATAGTATTTTTGAATGCGACAACGGGAAAAAATACCTCAAGGATTTTGTCGTGTACTCGGAGGGCTTAAAAGACAGACTCCCGAAGGACATTCTATGGAGCGAACTACGAGAGGGAATCGAGGGCGACAATTGCAATTTCAACGCAGCGCCGCTTTGTGTCGATAAAATCGATTCCCAGGGAAGGCAGTATGGTGGCTGCCACCCGACTATCGATTGTCCCTACAAACCTGATACGACAACAACCAACTGCTACGCCACATCGATAAAAAACAAGGACGACGTAGAGATTGACATTGTTGAATGCGATGACGGTCACAAATGGACCCGGGAACAGGCACCATTCTCTATATGTGCAACAAACCCGATTTCTATACCGGAAGATGTCACTGTTGGCTTCCCGGAACCAGGCGGAAAGAATGCCAAAAACTGTAGACTTGGTCCAGACACCTGTGCAAAGACAGATTGTGGCTCCAAAAAAGAATATTGTGCCCCGACTATCGACTGTCCACACAAATAGGAACGTGCGTCGTTGATGGGTTTATCAAAAAATTGTATTTTGCTGAATAGGCTTGGGTAGTGAAGGAGCGAAAATGTTCTATCGGCATTGGAAAAAGATTGCGCTTGCACTGACCGGATTCTTCTGGGCGGGCTGTGGCGATTCTACATCAGACCACGACTCGTCATTTGACAAGAAAGAAGATGTGGGGATGTCTGTTGAGGATTCCGTAGGCATGGTAGTCGCCCTTTACGGTGTGCCCGCTGATTTTAAGTCTATAACCTTATGTTTTAATGACATGGCGAAAAACGAAGCAGGCAAGGAATTCAAGATTATCGACTGCACCGATGGAAACAGGTACTTGAGAGATCCTTCCGATGCCACGGGGGAGGGGGTGGTGCTCCCAGAAGGTGTGGAAGCCCTGGCTCCTGAGGCGGGTTCCGACAAGGCCAAGAACTGCGAGTCGGCCCAGGAAGTATGCATAGAGCGCAATCCCAACCTTGACCCTGACCCATTGGCCGGGTGTTTTCCCACCATAAACTGCCCTGAAAAGCCGACGGAAGATGAATAGTTTCCATGCATCTTTGTTTTAAGAAAAAACTTGCCCTGGAAGCCTATCGTCTTTACCGCCATAACGAAATCAAGGCCCACCCGCTGACCTATTTCTTTTGGGAATGTACGCTGCGCTGTAACCTGCACTGCCTACATTGCGGCAGTGACTGCGTCAAGGATGCTATTCCCGATATGCCCCGCGAAGATTTCCTCGGGGCTCTGGACAAGCTTACCCCACACATCGATCCGAAGCATTTTATCGTGGTGATTACCGGCGGAGAGCCCTTGATGCGCCAGGACCTAGAGGAATGTGGCCACGAAATCAAGAAGCGGGGCTACCCCTGGGGCATGGTCAGTAACGGCCTTGCCATGACGCCAGAGCGTTACAAGGGACTTTTGAATGCCGGGCTCCGCTCGCTTACCATCAGCCTCGACGGTCTCAAGGAAAGCCACAACCATTTCCGCGGCGCTCCCACCAGCTTTGACAACGCGCTCCGGGCCATCGACATGGCCGCTCACACCCAAGGGCTCACTTTCGACGTGATGACCTGCGTAAACCGGGAGAACCTGAAGGAACTGCCGAAGATTCTCGAAATTCTCCTGAAAATCGGCGTGAAGCGCTGGCGTATTGCCACGGTGTTCCCCAAGGGCCGCGCCAAGGACAATCCGCTGTTCCAGTTGACCAACCAAGAATTCCGGCAGGTCTTTGACTTTATCCGGGAGGTGAAGTCCCTGAAGGTCATCAATGTGAACTACGGTTGCGAAGGCTTCCTCGGGAGCTACGAGAAGGAAGCCCGCAATTACCCGTTCTTCTGCCGCGCCGGTGTGAACGTTTCTTCCGTGCTCTGCGACGGGAGCATTTCGGCTTGCCCGAGCTTGCGTGGGGACTACATCCAGGGGAACATCTACAAGGACGATATCTGGGACGTGTGGCAGAACCGCTACCAGGTGATGCGGGACCGCCGCTGGGCAAAGATCGGCGATTGCAAGACCTGCAAGTACTGGCGCTACTGCGAAGGCTCCAGCTTGCACCTTCGGGACGAAAAGACGAAGGAACTGGCTTATTGCCATGTCAAAAGGCTAGAAACGGCGGGTGCATAGATCCCCGCCTTCGCGAGGATGACGAGATGCAAGGGGTGGCTTACAGGGGACTGCCTGTGGCGGTTTGACCCCAAAAACAGTCGTTTTTAAACCTTTATCCCTTTACGATTTAGCCGTTTTATGCTAAATTTGGGACTCCAATAGCAAACTAAAAAGGATTACAAAATGTATTCTATTGTTGAAACAGGTGGTTTCCAGTATAAAGTCGAGCTGGGCAAGGCCTACAAGGTCCCCACTCTTGACGCCGCTGTTGGTTCCGAACTGGAGCTCAAGTCCGTTCTTCTTTTCGCAGGAAAAGAAGTGCAAATCGGCACCCCTGTCCTGAACGACGCCTCCGTGAAGGTGGAAGTCCTTGCCCACGGCAAGTATGACACCGTCATCGTTTTCAAGAAGAAGCGTCGCACCCGTTACGAACGCCGTAACGGTCATCGTCAGGGCTATACCGAGGTGCTGGTCACGGAACTTCGCTCCGGCGCAGAATCCGCAAAGGTCGATCCCAAGGTGATTGAACGCAACCGCGCTCGCGTGGCCGCGCTCGCCAAGCAGAAGGAGCAGAACAAGCCCCTTACTCGCAAGGAAAAGATTGCCCAGGGTATCGCAAAGCCCGCCAAGGTCAAGAAGAACTCTCTGCGCAAGGCTAAGGAGGCTTAATCCATGGCACATAAGAAAGGTCAAGGTTCAGTACGTAACGGCCGCGACAGTAACGCCAAGTATCTTGGTGTTAAGAAGTACGCGGGCGAAACCGTCAAGGCTGGCAACATCATCGTTCGTCAGCGCGGTTCTCACTTCCACAGTGGCGTGAACGTGGGCATGGGCAAGGATTTCACCTTGTTCTCCCTGGTTGACGGCAAGGTGAAGTTCGAACGCCTCGATGCAAAGCGTCAGAAGGTTTCTGTCTATCCCGAAGAAGCCTAGTTCGATTTTGTTTCGATTTGAACGGTCGCTCTTGTAGCGGCCGTTTTTATTTTGTGGCGAATCGTAGGTTTGTCTTGGAATAGGGCTTTTTTCTATATTGTAACCAGATGATTTTTTGCGGTCTGAAAGACCTGTGTCGTAGGCCCCTGTTTTGGCCGGCTGTACTCACCATGTGGGCGGCTTTTTTTGCCGTTTCCTTGATGGCCTGTTCCGACGACGATAGTACTATCGAGTTCCTGTTCGACAGGGAAGCCTCGGATGTGAGCGTGCTCCGGTCCTGCGCTACCGAAGGCGATACCTCTGCCTGTTACCGCATTAGGCTCCGTTATCCCATTGAAACGGAAAACTTGGCCCGCATCTACATGTGGGTGGACACTACCGTTTTGGACGATACTTCCAAGGCGGTTTCTTCGGACCAGGTTTCGAAGGCAACGGCCAGTTTCGACTACCCTCAAGGGACCAAGGCTCTTTATGACACCATCGATGTGACGGAGTATGTGAAGGAGTTCCGGGAAACCTATGACAGCCTTCAGGTGGCTTTTTATTGCGAATACGACGACAATGACGATCCGGGAGCTGTACAGCGGGTATTCATTCATTTTGGCGATGACATGCCGCCGTCTCGGGTGAGCCTCTACGATTCCGTATGGACTACAGGCGCCCTGATTGAGTGGTATCGGCCTACGGACCAGACGGATTTTTACAAGCCCATGGAACTCTCTGGCCCCATTGTGGGCTACAACATCGTCCTTTATTCTCCGGACAAGAACGAAGACCTGCGCAACGTCAAGATTAGCCTCTATGCGCCCAATGGTCAGGATATGACTGGTGGTGTACTCTACAAGCGTCACGCCAGAATCCGTGCCAACAATGATTCTGTCTGGGTGGACGGAGTTAGCCACGATAATAACGTGAAGAATTATTTGCGCTTTGTGGTGTTGGATGGTAAAGGATTCGACTTTGATACAGATAGCCTGAACCGATTCCGCGTGGTGTTCGAAGGCCTGAAGGCGCAGTCCAAATACAATATCGGGCTCTCGTCTTGGGATTCTAGCGGAAATTCCTCCGGTAACGAGGGTGTGGCCACGGTAGAATCTTATCAACTGTTCATGACTACCGATTCCATTGCGCCCTTGATGCCTACAAAGCTCTACGTGTTGGAAGACACCCTGTTCCCGGGAATGGCTCGGCTCGACAGCAACAACCGCCTGCGGATTTTCTGGAATCGGAGCCTTGATCCAACGAATAAGAACCATGGGATTATTGCGGATACGGTTTTGTGGATTCCCGATACCTGTGGATTTGGAATTTGCTTTGATACGGTCGCGTCATACGTAGTCGACTATTACGACACGGCTTCAAAGGAATGGATAACCTACGATAACGTGGGTGGAGAAGGCCGTTATTCCATCTTGTACACAAGAAACGCCGATACCATGAAGGTTGCCTCTACCGGTTCCTTTGTGACGGACACTATTCGTTGGGTTTCTCCTGGGGATACCTTGATTCTAAGGATTCGTTCCAAGGATAAGTCGGGATATTACTCCGTAGCATTGATTGATACTATTGCGGTGTCTCCAGGGAGCCTTGCCAAACAGGTGACTTGCCCAGACGGGTTCCTGCCGGTGTCTGTTTCTAAAGATACGGTTTTCTGTATGGAAAGGTTTGAACACCAGGATGATTCCGGCAAGTTCGTGAGCAATGTGCTGTACTCCGAAGCCCTGGCAGCCTGCGAAGCGATTACGGCCAGCGGATTTAAGGTGAGTCTCTGTAATGAACGAGATTGGGAACGGGTCTGTCTTTCTGGCGGCACGCTTTCTTACGGGGTGCTTCAAGAAGATGAAATCGATGCTACGGAATACCTATTCAGTTATTGCAACGTGGCGACCAACGATTCTGCTAGTGCAAACGACATAACTCTACGCAACCCGCGTTGTGTGAACCCCATGGGCATTAGGGATTTCCCGGGACAACTCCAGGAATGGGCAAAGGGCCGTTCCGAAGATTCGGCTGCCGTGGTGAAGGGTGGAAGTTATAAAGTGTTCAACGGTTTGGAAAGGGAAGAAATTGCTTATTGCACGAACCGGTCGTTCCCTTATTTTACCCGTCTGGAATATGTGAAGGATTCTGTTTTCTTGTATCGTGAAGGCGCCAAGGTAGATACGGTTTATGCGGCTGATACCACGAGAACTCTTTACAAGCTTTTGCGGACCAAGGATTTTAAGGATTCCTTGCAGTTCTTCAAGGTTCAGGACACGACAGGTGCGGTTATCGGTACAGATTACACCCTCTATTCCGAATACAAGAACGGTGGGGATAAATGGCTCGAGACCATCAGTAACGGCCTCAAGTACGTGCCGGACCATATCGAAGTGGTGTTCTTGACGGGCAAGACCACGGCCTACCGTGGAGCTTCTGCTTATTACAAGTCTCCCGTTATCGGTTTCCGCTGTTGCGCCTATCCGGAGTAATTGTGGGGCTTGCCGTGAATTACCTGTCCATTGATTACGGTGAACATCGTGTAGGGATTGCCTTTGGGGATTCCGAGATTCGCATGGCGTTCCCGCGCGAGACGATAGACTGCAAGACCACAAATCTCTTTGAACGTTTGGACCAGCTTGTAAAGCAGAACAAGGTGGACGAGTTTGTAGTGGGCATGCCCTACCACCCCGATGGCCGCAAGGACGGCAAGAACGTGGTGGTGGAGGCTTTTATCAAGGACTTGGAACTGCGGTTTCCGGGTATGAAAATACATACGCAGGATGAATCCTACTCCAGCGTGCAGGCTCAGGAGCAGACGGCCCATTGGAGCGTCAAGAAGAAAAAGGCCAACAAGGCGGTCATAGACTGTGCCGCTGCTGCCATTATTTTGCAGCGCTGGTTCGACGAGGGCTAATTTTTTTTGCCGTAAATATAAAGCTTCTATAAAGAAGGTGGATAAAGAGATAAAGTCTATATTTTATTCTAAACCCAATAGGGTTGGTGCTTTTTTTGCCCGTAAATGAAACCGTTCCGTCATGTCTGCGGTAAAGCTGGAGGACTTCATCAAAATATCCACATCGGAAGTTGATATGGGCAAAGAGACAAACCCATAAATCATGGGCAACCACATTTCGGGGAAAAGGCAGAACAGCTTCTTTAACTTTTGATGTAAAAACGGTGCAGGCTCCGAGCCAACAATTGTTGATAAGATTCCCAATGATGCTTTTTTTCATAGGCCATTGGGAGTCAAAATGTTTTTCTTTTGTGATATTTAAATCGGAATCCGTCAGTGAACAGTTACACATGACCATGTCATAATCGCCTTCTCTGAGGAAATTTTCCATTTTAGAGATTTTATTCGGAAGCCAAACATCGTCTTGGTCGGCAAAAAAAATCAAATCGCCTGCAGAATGACTCAAGGCGTTTTCAAAATTGTTGGCGACACCATGTCTCTGATTATGGAAAAGCTTGATTCGAGGGTCGTTGTAGGATTGAATTATGTCAATGGTTCCATCTGTTGAACCATCATCGGATATGATTAATTCGTCGTTTTTACCCAATTGTGCGAGAATACTATCTAGCTGCGGTCGTAGATATTTTTCCCCATTATAGGTTGCTAGACAAATGCTGTGCATGAATTTAGGTCGTCTATCTTAGCTAGATTAGCCGTTGGTTTCACGGCATTGCCTTACTCCCACTCAATAGTTCCAGGAGGCTTGTGGGTCACGTCGTACCACAGGCTGCCGGCACCTTCTGCTTCGAACTTGCGCCAGAGTCCGGCTAGCATGCCCTGGTCGATTTCGGCGAAGTTTGCGGTCATGGCTTCGGTGGAGTTCACCGGGCGCATCACAATGCAGGGCTTGCCCGCCGTGCGGAGCGGGACGAGTACCACAGGCATCTGCCAAATCTTTTCGTACAAGTCATTAGCTTGCAAGAATTCGGTACAAATGTTGTCGAACTTGCGGAGCGTATCGAAGTTTTCGCGAGTGGCGTACTGTTCCACAAGCTTCGGGTCTTCATCGGCCACGCTACCAATCTGGTAAATCACGCGGTTGATGGCCTTGAAGCGGTTCGCAAGTTCGGTGGAGAACTTTTCGCAATCCTTCCAGCTAAGGCCCGGTGTGGTGATGAGGAACGGCTGCGCGTAGGTACGGCCGTCGCCCTGCACGCCCACGCTCTTGATGGGGAGCAGGCGGCCAGCGATGTTGTTCGCCTTCAGGTAGTCGGCGAGGGACTGGTCCGAAGTATCGCGAACGTCTTCGAACTTCACCATGTCATCGGAGAGCACGCCGTCGCTGCAGAGCAGGCGAACGCCGAGACCCGGACCCGGGAACGGGTGACGCCACACGAGGTTGTGCGGAATGCCGAGTTCTTCACCCAATGCACGGACTTCGTCCTTGTACAGGTCGGCGAGGGGTTCCAGCACGAGGCCCTTTTCCATGAGGTCCAAAACTTCTTGCACGCGGTTGTGGTGCGTCTTGATCTTGTCGGCGTTCTTGGTGCCACCGCTTTCGATGGTGTCGGGGTAGATAGTGCCCTGTGCCATCATCCACTGGTTCGGATCGAGGTTGAGCTTTGCCATTTCCTCGTCCTTCACCGTCAAGAATTCCTTACCGATAATGCCGCGCTTGGTTTCCGGCGCAGTCACGCCCTTGAGCTTTGCGAGGAAGTGCTCGCTGGCGTCGCGGACCTTGAGGTTGTTCATGCCTTCCGCCCTGAGGAAGTCCATAATCTTCTGGGATTCGCCGAGGCGCATCATGCCGTTATCTACATGCAGGCCGAGGACTTTTTCGGGGCCCAGCACGCGGTTCAAGAGCACGAATGCCACGGTGGAGTCCACGCCGCCACTCACGAGCAAGAAGACCTTGCGGTCCTTGACCTGTTCCTTGATGCGCTCCGTGATGAGCGGCAGGTAGCTCTTCATGTTCCAGGTCTTCTTTGCGCCCGTGAAGTCCACGAAGTTTTCCAGCAACTTCATGCCGAACTTGCTGTGGGTGACTTCGGGGTGGAACTGGATGCCGAAAATCTGGCGTTCAGGCTTGTCGCTATCGAAGGCGACGGCGGCGATTTCGCAATCCTTGGTGCTCGCTACAATCTTGTAGCCCTCGGGGAGCTTGGTCACCTGGTCGCCGTGGCTCATCCACATGGGGCTGGCCTTCGGGAGACCCTTCAGAATCGGGCAGTTCTCGTCGCCCACGATAAGGTCGGCGATGCCGTATTCCTTGACCTTGCCCGGTTCCACGTGACCGCCCAGCTGCTGGGCGATGAGCTGGTGTCCGTAGCAGATGCCGAGCTTCGGCACCGGGAGGTTCAAAATCTCGGGATTATATTCCGGGGCGTCGGCCGCATACACGCTGCTGGGACCGCCGCTGTAGATGATTCCCTTCACGCCTTCGAGCTCGCTGACGGGAGCGGCGGGGGAGTGGATTTCGGTAAACACGCCCAGGCGGCGCACGCGGTTAGCAATCAGGTGGGCGTACTGCCCGCCAAAGTCCAAAACTGCAATAGTATCGACGTTTTTCATAAATATGTTTAGGTTACAGGTTTTAGGCTGTAGGCCTGTAGGTCCGTTCTTCTCAACTAAAATTTAGAAAATATATATTTAGGTCATTATGAGATTAGCTTACTTTGCTCCCCTTGCTTTTGCGGTGGCTGCCCTGGCAGCCGATGAAGGAAATAATCCTGCTTCTGACACCCTGTTTGTCCGGGTGGACTCTGAACCCATCGCGGCAGAGAATGCCCTTGCGGTTGATTCCTCTGCTCTTGTGGCTCAAACAGCCTCTGTTCAGGATACTGTTTTGCAGGACACTGCCGTTGCCGTTCCCGACACGGCCAAGGTTGAGGTAGCTCCTGTTGCAAAGGAAGAAGCAGCACCTGTAGACACGGTTCAGACTCGTCCACAAGTGCAGGTTTCTATAGGATCACTTTTGGCGGCACAAGCCCAAAAGACCGATGCAAAGGAAGCTCGCGAAAGGAACAGTTTTTTCTTGACCTTTGGACTGGGACTTCGCTATGCCGACTTGTCCTTCAAGGAATACGTTCGGACCAAGGACCCTAATCAAGACGGTGTCTGGATTATCGGCGACAAGGGAAATTCTATCCGCAAGGAATATTCCGGATATGGTCCGGATATTTCGATGAAGCTCGGAACCCTTGTGTCCAACAGGTTGGCCCTCTTTTTCAATGCGTCCCTTTCTGCCGTATCTTCGGGGGATTTCAAGGTGAGACGTTACAGCAACGGTCGCCAGATTATCCGTGCTGATTACGAAATGGATGCCCTCCGTTTTGCGCTGGGTGCAGGAACGAACTTTTTCCTTTCTACAGATACCAACAGCGTCATGCACGGGGTCTTTGTAGGTGCAGGTGTGGGAATCGTATTTGAAGCTGCCGGAACCGACACGGAATACGATTACTATGACAGCTATGAGGAAGATTTTGAAATTGCCGAAACCGGTATGGTCATGTCTGTTGAATTTGGCAAGCTATGGAGTGTTGCTCCTCAATGGAGTGTTGGAATTTCTGCCAACGCTACCATGGACGGTTTGTTCTTTAACGGAGGAGCTGCTACATCCAAGTCTTGGACAGCGGGCCTGAACTTTGTGGTCGTCCGTTATTGATAAACGGTTTGTCATAACCTAGAAACTGCAGACAAGTAGGGCTACAAGGCCTGCGAACATGGCGACCTTTACAAGTTTTTGAGCCCGCCGGTATTTCTTCTTGTGAGCGAAAACAAGAATGGCCACAAAGGTGGGCGTGAGAACCGTTGCCGTAATAATCAGGAACAAGGTGGGGTAGAACCCTTGCACCACAGGAAGGGGAAGCAAAGCCCAGCAGAAAATGCAGATGAAGCCTGCGAGGCGCCTTGCGGTGGGTGCTCCGGCGATCAGCGGGAAAGTCATGATGCCTGCCTTCAGGTCTCCAATCTCGTCTTCCAGGTCTTTGTAGATTTCCCGCGCCGTCGTCAGCAGAAAGGCGAACATCATGGCGGGGTACAGAAAACCGATTTTGTCGGTAGGGGTCCACATCAGGTCTTCGGTTTCCGGGATTCCGGTTGGGTAGAACAGGCACAAGATTAAGGGAGTCGCGCACAGGAAAGCGACAGTCATGTTCTTGAGCAGCGGGATGTGCTTGAGTTTTTTGTTGTAGGCGATGAGTAGCGCGTCCAGCAGTAGAAAGAAGATGGCCGACGTGAATCCCGTCTTTGTAATAAGACTGTCGGCAATGCCGCAAAGAAGTGAAAGAATTAGAAGTGCGACCCATACCTTTTGGGCGGTGGAGACTGAAATTTTTCCGTTTACAAGGGGACGTTCTGGACGGTTCAGCTTGTCGGTCTCCAGGTCCCAGATGTCATTCTGGATGTTGGCAAACCCGATGGCGAAGGCAAAGCCTAGGGCCTGTAAAATCAAGGTCAACCAGCTGATGTTCATTTCCTGTAGGGGCAATACGCCAAGTAGGTAGTAACCGATGGCCAGCGTCACCATGGCGATGACGACGTTCACCGGCCGAATCATTTTGAAAAGGGAGAAGAGCATGGTGTAAATATAGTTATGAGTTGTGAGTGGTGAGTAGTGAGTGGAACTTAGAAATTAGATAATCCCCCATACCAGGTTCCTCGCACCCCAAAGGCGCAAAGCGCCGACCTCATACCTCAAAGCGAAGCGACCTCAAACCCCTAACCCCTAGCTCCTAGATCCTAGTCCCTATTTACTATCTTTACCCTATGCCGTTTTTTACCAAGAGCAACCTTGAAGACCTTCGGGCTGAAGCTGACCAGCTTTCCATCTGCGTGGAGCATTTCCTGTATGCCTCGGAGCGGGTGGTAGAAGGGGACTACAAGACCAAGGGCTTTTACGACAACTGCATCGAAAAGTGCAACGGACGGCTCAAGGCGATTCATTTTCTGATGGAGTCCATCCGACAGAATCGGCCCGTAACCGAAGAGGAACTGGAAGAATCGCTCCCCGCTTTTCTAAATTCCAAGAAAGATGCTAAATAACGAATTCGATGACGAACCGGAACCGCTCAGACGTGTAAGGCCCACCCGTCGGGACCACCGCAGCCGCCGTATCGACGTGATGCGGGAGATGGAGTCGGGCGTGGTAGATGAACGCCCCGTCAAGGAGCGTTTCAGTCGCGAATTCAAGAATCCCCGCATCAAGAAAATCAAGGACCCGCTGGAAAAGATAGACGAAAAGGACTGCGTCGAAGGCCTGGTGGTAGAAGTCCACCGCCGCACCTGTGAAGTCCGATTGAAGCCTTCGGCTTCAAATTCAGATTTCGGAATTCAGAATTCAGAATTATTAACTCCGAACTCCGAACTCCGAACTCCGAATTTAATTGTCACTGCCATGTACCGAGCCACCACCTCCAAGGCCTTGGGCGAATTCCCTGCCGTAGGGGACCGAGTGCTGCTTGGCCAGGTGAACGAAGACGAAGATACCGGCGAGGGGGTAGGTTCCCAAAAGTACTGCGTGGTGCGTGTGCTTCCGCGAAAGAGCGAACTCAAGCGTCCGGGCCCTCGGGACAGTTTCAGGCGTAAGCTCACCCTGGCGGCAAATATCGACCAGGTGGTGATTGTGGCCAGCGTGGCCCAACCGGAATTCAACTACGGTTTTATGGACCGATTCCTTTTGGCGGCAAACCTCAACAACCTGCCTTTTGTGCTGGTGCTTACCAAGATGGACCTGCTCGCCAATGGCGAGGCGGACTTGACCGATGATATCCGGGACTTCATGACCATCGTGGACAAGGTGATTCCGGTAAGCGTCAGGACCGGCGAAGGTCTGGACAGGTTACGCGAAGAGCTACAGGGCAAGTCTTCGGTATTCAGCGGCCAGAGCGGTGTAGGTAAGTCTACGCTGGTGAACGCCCTGGTGCCTGGAGCAGAACTGGAAACGGGGGAGGTTCGGGAGCGGGACGGCAAGGGCCGGCATACCACAACATCTTCGAGCCTGTTCGATTTTCCTGGCGGGGGCTACGTCATCGATACGCCGGGTATCCGGAGTATCGGCCTTTCTAATGGCGAAGACGACATGGATGGCGAGACCCTGGCAAAGATTTTCCCGGGTTTTTTCGAAGGCGACCTTTTTACCTGCAAGTACAGCAACTGCCTGCATTTGAAGGAGCCTGGCTGTTCGGTGCGGGAGGCCGTAGAATCGGGCAGGCTTTCCCGGGCAAGGTATGCCAGCTATTTGAGAATCTTGAATTCGAGAAATTAGGGAGTGAGAGTTAGGTGGATATTGCATCCAAGATAATGCTTGTGGCATCCATTGTGATGATGGGCTATAACGCCTCGGAATTTTTGGCCAGTTTCCAGTCTCTTTCTGAAAAGGCGGGAGAGCTGAAAGAAATGGCCAGGATAAACGGAGCTAGCGAAGGGGCTATGCGCCGGTCCAATTTTTTGTTGTCTTTCGTTCTTTCGGCGGTCTATGTTGCCTTGACCTGCTTTTCGGGGCTTGCTGTATGGATAACGGTTCTTGTTGCCGTAAAATTAGCCTTGACGCTGGCGGGGTCTGACTTGGCCCTGCTCCAGATTCTACGGACTGGCGATTTTTCCCGAAAAACCTATTTATTGTCCAAGGGAGACGCTTTTTTGAACGCCCTGCTTGGGCTTGTCATTGCGCTTTTTTTAGTTTTGTAGATAGTAGATGGACTCTATATGAAACCTCGTTTTTTGCGAACATTACTCTTTTTCCTAGCCTTTTCTGTGGCAGGTGCATTTGCCCAGGATGGCGGAACCTTGGCAGGAATCCGTACGCCTCTGTTCTTGGGCGGTGCTCTTGGTTTTGGTTCGGGAACGGGAGTGGGTGCAAGCCAGGGCCTTGGCCTACGGCAGATTGAGCCCATGATTGGCGTTTGGTACCCTGGTCTTGGATTCTTGAGGGTCGGGTATGGATTTTTTGATTATCAAGAAGAATCCGACGATGAAAAGTACGAGATAGACCATTCAAATTTCGATGTGGAGTTGGGAATCCATGCTTGGAGCCTATTCTACATTACCGGTTCTTATTCCAGGGCCAAGGAACTCAGTGACTTGGGCGACATCGCCTGGAATGAATGGGGGGCCGGATTCGGCTCTGTCGTCAACATTTTTACGACTTCTATGCTTTTTGCCGAAGTCAGCTACCGCTGGGTGCTGGACCATTACGACCCCTTTATGGGGAAATCGGTTTCCGGAAGCCGCATTCAGCTCAATTTCGGGTTTGCCGCTTATGTCTTCTAAGACCGTTGCCGTCATGGGCGGGGCATTTGACCCGGTCCATAGGGACCATGTTTATGTGGCGGAACTTTGCCTAAAGAAAGGCTTCTGCGACGAGGTCTGGTTTATGCCCAGCCCCGACCGCTGGGACAAGATTATCAATGCCTCTCCGGAACACCGTTTCAAGATGCTGGAAATGGCCACCGGCCATGAACCCCGCTTTATTCTTTCGGACTTGGAAATCGAGCAGGGAGATTACCGCGGGACCTACATTTTCTTGAAAAGCTTGCGGGAAAAGTTTCCCGACATCAATTTCCGTTTGCTGACCGGTGCCGATAGTTACGAGACTATGCCACAGTGGCGTGATCCCCTGCATTTCTACGGTACGGAATTTAACGGTGAACAGCTGATGAAGGAATTCGAAATCATCGTGTTTGCCCGTGCTGGCTCTCCAATACTGGATCCGGCTGAACACAAGGCCAAGGGCTATGCCGGTATGTTCTGGCTTGGTCCTAAGGAGGGCTTCGTGGGCAGGTTTTCCAGCACCGAAATCCGTCGGAGCCTGTTGAAGAACAGGGGCGTTTGCCCCGAAGGCTTGCTACCCGAAATTTACCGCTACATTCTGGACAACAATCTCTATGGGGCTTAAAGATGCAGGCGAAGGAACGGATTGAAAAATTAAGGGCGAACCCCATTGTCCAGCGGATTGAAAAGTTTTTCCCTGCTATCGCTTTTCTGGCGGGTTTCGGTTGGGATTCCATTACCCTCGGCACCATGGTCTATGGTTCCGACCTGCTGATTCTTTTGGCGTACTATGTTGGTGCCTTTATTCTGGTGATTTTGTTGTCGGCTAAGCTGGACCACCCGGAAGGTTGGACTAAGGAACGTCTTGCCGCTGTGGCGAAAGCTCAGGGGGTTCAGGCGGCTCCTGGCCCTTCTGCCTCCAGGGAACCCCAGACCAAGGTCGAAGAAGTTGCGGAAAAACTTAAATCTGCTGCCGAAAACAAGGCTCAACAAATTGCCGACAAAATCGGCTACGAATCGACGGCAGTTCCCGTTAATGCTATCGTGGTGCATCGTCGTTTTTTGGACAGGGAATGGAGTCCGGTATGGAAAGCCCGTTTTACCTGGGCAGTCCAGTTCCTGTTCGGTGGCCTGTTCAGTGCACTGGTGGTCTGTTATTTCAAGAGTAGCGGTTCCCTGGCGTCGTTCTTGCTGGTCATTGCCCTTGCGTGCATGCTGGTGGGCAATGAATTCTTGCAGAAAAAGTACGAAAGCTTTGGTGTGAGCCTTGCCTTTTTCTGCTTGTTGGGAACCATGTTCCTGAATTTTATCATTCCCCACGTTGTACATCGGATCGGTTTTTTCTGGTTCCTGCTCAGCACTCTTCTTTCCTTGGGGCTTTGCGTTTGGATCTGGAAAATTTCGCACCGGAGCAAGGCGGTTTTGGTTGCACCGGTCTTTATCAGTTCCCTGCTGATTGTAGCCTACTTGATGAACTGGGTGCCGCCGGTCCCTCTCGTGCTGAAACAGCAGATTCCCTGCCAGAATTTTGACCGCAAGAATTTTTCCTGTGACGTAGATGCTCCGGGATTCTTGCAGAAACTTGGCCTTCAGGCGCCTTCGGTACACAAGGCTCCCGATGGGGAGGTCTATTTCTTGGCTGCCGTCTATGCGCCTGCCGCCTTGAAGGCGGAGCTGGAGTACCGCTGGTATTACAAGGACCCCTCTACGGGGGAGTACCGCCTTACAGACAAGATTTCTTCTGGCCGTATGGTCATCAATGGCGGTCGTGAACAGGGATTCCGGAGCTATTCCAAGAAGAGCAAGGTCCCGGCAGGCAAGTACCGCGTAGAAACCGCCTACAAGGACGGTGCGGTGATTGGTTCTCTGGCCTTCGACGTGATAGATGAACTTCGGGATTCTTCGGGCTACGTCAGGGATTCTCTCAGGTGAGCGCCCCCAAGGACATGTTCTTTGAAAGCGAAGTCCGGCCGGAACAGAACCGCCGGCTTTTGCTGGACAGCCTTTCGGAACGGTTCACCTACCACAGTCGTGAAGAATGGATGGACCGTCTCTCGCGAGGTCTGGTTTCCATCAATGGGAAAACTGCCGACCTGGAAACGTTGGGCTACCGAGGCGACAAGGTAATTTACCATGTGGAGAACTACAGTGAACCCGACGTGCCCACCCATTACGAGCCTCTTTTCGAAGACGAGGAATTCTTGCTGGTGGCAAAGCCTGCCGGAGTTCCTGTCCATCATACGGGTCGGATTTTCTACAACACCTTTACCGCCATTATCCGTCGGGGCTTTGACTGCGAGACAGCCACCCCCATGCACCGTTTGGATAGGGATACCGGCGGAATCATGCTGTTTGCTAAAAGTGCCGATACAGCGTCAAGGTTCCAGAAACATCTGGACCGGATTCTGCTCCGTAAGTTCTATCTGGCGGTGGTTCCTGGGGAATTCCCCGAAGGGAAGGTCCGTTGCGACTTGCCGCTTTCGGAAAATCCGTCGGCACCTATCCGCATCAAGATGTACCACACTCCGGGCGGAAAGCCTTGCTCTACGGTGTTCAGGAGGCTTGCCGTTTTGCCGGGTGCTGCGCCAAAATCCGTTTCGTCAGAAACTGCTACAGAATGTTCCTGCCGTTCCCTGGTGGAATGTGAACTGTTGACCGGTCGCAAGCACCAGATTCGGGCCCACCTTGCAGAACTGGGGTTCCCCATCGTTGGAGACCGGCTGTACAGTTTTGACGGAAAGTTCTACCAGAAGATGTCTGGTGGTGGTTCGCTATCCGAAGAGGACTTTGACCTTTTGGGGGCTCACCATCAGATGCTTTACGCCTACAAGGTGCAGGTGCAGCTGCCCTACTGGGATGAACCTAGGGTGTTTACGGATTTTCATTTTTCGGAGGATATGGCGACAGCGTTAAAGTCCGTGGACTTTACCACTGCAGGCTCCCAGCCACTCTAGCCGTATAGCCTTCGTAGTCCCCGAAGAATCGGGAATAACCGGCTTCTACCGAAATAAATTCCCAGGGCGTAATCTTCAGGGAACCGCCGAATTCCGTGTATTCGTCTGTCCAGCCTTTCTTCAAGAAATGCTTGTCGGTGGGGCTGTCGGGAGTGTGGATGTCCCGGATGTGGCTTCCGAAGTTGTTGCACTTTTTGACCATGCTTGCAAAGAGGGTCATGTCGACAAAGCCGATATGGGCGTCCAGTTCCGTGTACAGTTCTTCGCTATTGGGGCCAAGATTGCTTCCCAGGCTCTGGTTGTAATGTGCGTAGGTGTAGCCGCCCCCCTTGTGGTGGGTATAGACCCAGGGTTCTATGCGGGTGAATTCCGTGAACCAGCCGAACAGGGCGGGACCCAGGCGCAGGCTGTCCCGGGCGATACCTATGGAGGCGGCCCACTTGTTACCCCACCAGCTGTCGTCGAACATGCTGGTGGGCGACTTCATGTCGTCCCACAGGAGTTCTCCATAAAGTTCCCAGTGGCGGATGGTCTTGACGCTTAAATCGAAGGCTAAGGAAATGTTGTCCCGGTCCCCTTGCAGGTGTTCCTGGAACACGTAGGGGATAAAGGGAATCACGTAGGCCCATTCAAAATCACGGTAGGTACTGTCAGCGTCGGGATTGGGATTCCATCCGGCCGGTTCCGTGGTTTCCCCGTAAAGGGCTGTTTCTGAAAGACCGAAGGTGATGTTTTCCGGCAGGTTCAGGTTCAGCCGATGCACGTGGACATACTTGTTGTAGCCTTTTTTCTCAAAGAGCTTGGCCGCGTACTGGGTGTATTCTACCGGGCCCAATTCGAAGCGGTAACCGAAATAGGGGGTAGGGGCAGGCTTTTGCAGACGGCTGCTGCTGTCTTGCCAGGGTCGGTAGGGGTTCTGTTCGCCCCGGAGAATCACGTGGTTCCTGCGGGCGGGGCCCATGCTCAGGTAGTCGAATCCGGCCAGGAGCGTCACCGGGGCCAGCTGGTAACTGGCGTGGGCCGCAAACAGGTCCCAGGTCCGGCGGTTGTCGCTCTGCTTGTTGTAGGGGATGCCTTCTTCGGGGTTGTAACTGTGGCCTAGAATTTCCCGGTTGGTATAGTCCGTGTTGACGTTGACCCGGGCCGCAAATAAGAACTTGTCGGTAAAGTGACCATCCAGGAAGAACCGGACGGACATGGAATTGTCGTAGTGGGTGGGGGCGTTTTTCAGGTTGGTGACGGTCAGGGAGTCCTTAAGTTCGGCTCCGATATTTACCTCGTGGTGCCGGGCGGAGTCTTGCAAGGTAATGTGTCCTGCGGCATGGGAACTAGAAGACACGGCGATGAAAATCGCCATGGCATTAAAAAGTGTCCTAGGCCTGAATATCATAATACCCGCCATTTTCAATAATAAATTTTTTCAGGACTTTCGATAGAGCTTATAATGAAAAAAGATAAAGTTTTTGTATATTAAAAACATGAATTGGAACGAACCTCAGTTACTGGATATCCCTATTGCCCATGACCAACGGGGCAATTTGAGCGTGGTGGAAGGGGGAGAATTGATTCCCTTCGATATTAAGCGCGTGTATTACTTATACGATGTTCCAGGGGGAACGACCCGTGGAGGCCATGCTCACCGCAAACTTCGCCAGCTGATTATCGCCGCCAGTGGCAGTTTTGACGTGGTCTTGGATGATGGAAAAAAACGGACTAAATATTCGTTGAATCGTTCTTACCACGGGCTGTATATTCCGACCATGCACTGGCGTGAAATCGAGAATTTTTCTTCGGGTGCGGTCTGTATGGTACTCGCTTCCGAACACTACGACGAGTCGGACTACATCTACGAGTACGACGAGTTTAAGAATGAAGTGAAAAAATGTAGAGAGTAGTGAGTTTTGAGTTTATTTCTCGTACCGGGCGTTCACGCAGGGGAGAGCTCCGAAGGATTCCTTGAAACGGTAGAGGTTCTCGTTTAGGTATGCTCCGCCATCTTCGGTAGAAATTCCCCATGAGAATTTTTCACAGCCGGTTTGCACCGCTTCGCGCATGGCGTTGATGAACAGTGCCGTCGTGGCGTTGGTTTCGCGCTTGGTGTCGTCTGGAGCGAGGTACTGAAAGTGGAAAGCCTTGGCTTGCTTGAAATAGAAAATCATCATGCCAGAAAGGTAGAGTCCGTCTTGCCAGATGCCTCGGAACAGGATTTCTTCGGGAAATCTTTGTTTTAGGTCGCGGAGTTCTGCAAGGGAATGCACCGGCTTGGTGTTATGACGGGCTTTTGAAAGCGACAGGAATTCGTAGAATTTTTCCATTTCGCTATCTGGAATTTCCCCGTAGGTCAAGTCCAGCTTTTCTGCCTGTCTAAAGTTGTGACGGCATTCTCTTGTGCAGGTTTCCAGGGGGTCGGAGCCCTGAACAAGGGGTGTAAAACAGCTGAGTTCCGTATGCCGATTATAATTCTGATGCTCCAGAGTGTAGTCGATTAGGTCGGTGGGAGCAGTTGCAAAAATCGGGGATGTGGGTTTAAGTTTTATCCCATTGAAGTTTTGGACAAGGTGGTTGTCGATTACTTGGATGATTTCGGAAATCTTGTTTCCGGAATAGAAATCCTTGGAAATGACCGGCCCGCCGAATGTGGAACCCTGGTGGGAGACAAATTTGCCCTCTATGTTGCAACCGGGAACGGCAGCGACGATAATTCCGCTTTTTTCTACAAAGAGGGAAGCATCGGCAAAGCGGCCTTCGGGATGGTAATTCAGGAATTTGCGGGTTTGCAGAAAGATCCCGTTTACGGATTCCTCCATCACGAATCGGTCCCATCGGGATTCCATGTCGCTTTTGTAGGGCAAAATTTCGTACATATTCATTAAAATAGTAAAAGGAGAATGCAAAAGTTAATAGTTCTAAGTTACTAGTTACTAGAATTGTAAAAACAAGAGTTTTCTTGTGCCTAGAAGCTAGCCCGCAGGGTGTAACTATTAACTAGTAACTCGCCGAAGGCGCTCCGATTTGCTATTTTCTCAAGTGATGATGCATGTTCCTTTCTATTCGCTGGATTACGTGGAACGCGACTTGGGTTCGTCGCTAGGCGAGTCCGTAGATGCCGTTATAAAGTCAAACTGGTATATTCGCGGTTCGCATTGCACGGCCTTCGAAGAAGCTTTTGCTGCCTATTGTGGCAAAAAGGCTTGTGTCGGTGTGGGGAATGGACTTGATGCCCTGACCTTGATGTTAAAAACTTCCATTATTTTGGGGCGTATGGCCGAAGGGGATGAGGTCATTGTGCCTGCGAATACTTTTGTGGCGACTGTACTTGCTGTTCGTGCAGCGGGGCTTGTGCCTGTTCTTGTTGAACCGGACCCTGAAACCTGTAATTTGGATGTTGCTCGCGTGGTAGATGCTTGTTCCGAAAAGACCCGTGCCATTTTGGCGGTACATCTCTATGGACGCCTTGCGGATATGCCTGCAATTTGTGAATTTGCCAAGGCACGCGATTTGCAAGTGTTCGAAGACGCAGCCCAGGCTCATGGTGCCGTGTTGGCTGGTGGTGTGCCAAGTGTTGCCGCAGCCTACAGTTTTTACCCTACAAAGAATCTCGGCGCCATGGGCGATGGGGGAGCTGTAGTCACCGACGACTTGGAGTTTGCCCAGGTGGTAAGGTCCCTTGGTAATTACGGTTCTGAACAAAAATACGTGAACAAATACGTAGGAGCTAATTCCAGACTTGATGAAATCCAGGCGGCCATTCTCCTTGCGAAACTGCCTCATCTAGATGCCTGGAATAGTCGCCGCTGTGAAATTGCGGCACGGTATTGTGCTGAAATCAGAAACCCGCAGGTGCGTGTAACGCCATTTCCTGCGAATCCGAAGTCCCATGTGTGGCATGTGTTCCCGGTATTCTGTGACCGCCGCGACGAACTGCAGAAATTCCTTAAGGAACGCGGAATTGAAACTCTTATCCATTACCCAATTCCGCCGCATAAGCAAGAGGCTTTTGCGGGAGCTGAAACTCGTGGGGAACTTCGCCATGGCCCGCTTCCCCTTACCGAGGAACTAGCCCGCACAGAACTCAGCATCCCTATGGGACCGTCCTTGACCGATGATCAGGTCGCGTATGTTGTCGAATCTATTAATGCCTTTATTTGATGAAATCTTCTGATTTGAAATTCGCGAAACTTTTTGCAGGCTCCGGGGCGGTAACCCTGGTGAACGCCATCCGGGCGTTTGCCATCAACAAGCTGTTGGCGATATTCTTGCCGCCAGCAGCGTTTGCCTGTGTGGGACAGTTCCTCAATCTAATGACCATTGGTCAGGCAACCTCGTCTTTGGCGTTGCAGAATGGTTGGACTGCCCTTACCGCTCAAAACAAGAACTCGAAAGAAAAGTTGCTAGGCATTTGGCGTGGCGGTCTCCGTCTTACTACGTTTGCAAGCCTGTTCACGTTTGTTGCGGCACTTCTGTTCTGCTTCATGGCCCCGCTAGATACTCTCTTGCCGGGAATCCCCACTCGCCTTGCCCAGGCGGCAATTCTGTTTGCCTTGCCGGGCATTTTTGCCACAAATATTATAACCATTACGGCTGCAGTCATGAATGGCCTTGACGAGAACCGCAAATGGGCGACCATCAATATTGCGTCATCTATCTGGCAAGTGCTCTGGGTTGCGTTTTTCTTGTTTACGGGTCGACTTTCCGTTCTTTCGATTATTGCCACCCAGTCTATTGTGGCGGCGTTCCTTGCCATCCGTATAGCAAGTCAGGCGGGCTTTAGCGTTAAGCATATTTGGAAAACGGCACTTGATACCCGCAGACCATGGCTGTCCTATGCCCTTATGGGGCTTGTCCCCATGGCGCTCACTCCGGTGGTGCTCACGGTAATGCGTATTACGGTGGCTTCCAATTTCGGAAACGACGCTGCTGGAATCTGGCAAAGTATCTGGAAGGTTTCTGATTTTCTGTTCATGGCGATGTCGGCGATTCTCACTGTGATCATTTTGCCAAAAGTTTCTCCCAAAATGTCTCGGGCTGATTTCTTTGGCATGTTCCACCCGATTTTGTTGCGTGTCATGGGAATTTCCCTTGTGATGATAGCTGCACTCTATTTGGGTAGGGGTATTCTGGTGCAGGTGCTGTTTTCTTCGGCCTATATGGGGGCGGTGGACTACATGCCGCTTCAGCTTGTTGGTGATTTTTTCAGGGCCGGCGGATATGCCCTAGCCCTTGTGCTAATTGCTCGGGCAGAAACGGTGAAGTTTATAACCGTTGAAATATGTTCAGAGATTTTCTTGACTGTCGGAACGCTTGTTGGAGTCAAGCTTGTTGATTTTAATGGTCCCATGCTGGCCTATGCTACGGAAAATTTCTTGTATCTAGTCACACTTTACATCTTGGTTCGGAGGCTCAAGTGGAATACTCCGTAACCAACATGTTTGCCGAAAAGATGACCGAGAATGTCTATGTGAAGGCCTTCGCTCAAGGGGCAGAGACAGAACAGCGGGAGCTTCCGCCGCTCGTGTCGGTGCTTATGGCGAGTTACAACCACGAAAAGTTTGTGGAATCGGCGGTTCGTTCGGTAATGGCACAGACGGGAGTGGCTTTTGAACTTGTTGTTATCGATGATGGCAGTACAGATAGTTCTCCCGAAATTCTTGAGAAACTTTCCTCTGAATTGCGATTTACCTATGTCCATCGCGAAAATAGGGGAGTCGTGGCTACCATGAACGAACTCTTGTCCATGGCGCGTGGCAAGTATTTTTGTTCATTTGCCTCCGACGATATGATGCCCGCGGATCGGTTGAAAGTCCAGAGCGAATTTTTGATAAATCACCCACAGTACAAGGCCTGCTTTGGTCAAATCCATACAATGGACGAAAATGGGGTTGTGAATCCAAATCCTGACCCGAGGTATTTGAAATCTGTTCCCGAAGTTTCCTTTGAAGAGTTTTTTCTGGGTAAAAAGGAAATTCACGGCTGTTCTGAAATGATAGACGTGGCGGAGTTCCGTCGGCTCGGTGGTTATAATGAATCCTGTTTTCAGGAAGATTTTCCCATGATTCTCAAGTTACTGTATGAATATGGAAAAGTCCCTGTCATTAGCTGCAACTGCTGTCATTACCGCATCCATGGGAACAATTTGTCGTCGTTGAAGAATAAAGAGACGATAAACAAGATCTACGAGGGGATGCTTAGGGCGATTGATTCCTACAAAGGCCATTCTTTGTATACAAAGGCTCGCCAGGCGTTTAAGACGGCCTGGTTTTCTGCCTTGGCGTACAACAATAAGGGGGAGGCTCTAAAGCGATTTCCTCAGTTGGCGTCGTTTTCGATGGGCTTTATTAAGCGGTTGCCCAAGTTGTTTATCCCTAGTGTGTTTTTGAAGCATTAGGGGGTGGTGGATATGATTTCGGTCTGCATGGCGACATATAATGGCGGTAAATTTATCTGCGAACAGCTGGAAAGTATTCTTTCGCAGTTGCCCACTGATGCCGAAGTTATTGTCGCTGACGATGGCTCGACTGACGATACCCTCGCTATTGTGAATTCTTTTGGTGATGGACGCATTCGTGTGTTGCCTGCCGAAAAGCATCTGGGCGTTATCTATAATTATGAACGTGCTCTGCAGGCATCTAAAGGGGAATTCATCTTCCTCGCCGATCAAGATGATATTTGGCTTCCGGGAAAAGCGGAGAAAGTTCTTGCGGCGCTGAAAGACGCGGACCTTGTGATTCATGATGCATGGATGCTTCGACCTTCCGAGCCGTCCGGTTCCTCGTGGGTTCGCACTGGCAAGTTGAGTGATATTCGCCCTTATAGGAGCGGGGTGGCCGCAAACTGGTGGAAAAACCGCTATACCGGAAATTGTATAGCGTTCCGTCGTCTTGTCTTGGACAAGGCTTTCCCATTTCCTAAGAATCTTCCCATGCACGATCAATGGTTGGGGCTTGTTGCCGAGAAATTTTTCAGGGTGTCGTATGTTGCGGAGACTCTTATTGAATACCGCCAACACTCTGACAACGCAACGCATATCGGAAGATCACCTGCAGGTGTTTTCCAAAAAATCAAGTGGCGGTTTGATTTAGCAAGAGCACTCTTTTCAAGTATGTAGTGTGAAATGTGTGATGTGAAATTCTTCATTACACACATCACATTACACATTACACGTTAGACTTTGCCTGTACCACTTTTCCCCAGCCGACCTGCACAAAGGCTCCAGCCCGTACCAGGTTGCCCTGAGCTTCTTCGTATTCTTTAAGAATGCGGTTGTATTCTGAGACATCCCGGCGGAACTTCACGTCTTTGTGGATGCGCTTGTAGAGCATGTCCTGCTTCCACTGGGCTGCGGCGGAAAGTTTTTGGCAGGAGATATCCAGGGCGTCCAGGTAGGCGGGGAGTGCATCCAGGAATTCTTTTTCAAACTCCTTGGCGACATTTTTGGCCTGCAAAACCAGGTTTTTCTGGATGATGGCGTTTTTGCGGATTTCGCCCATGAGCCGAACGATGCGCTCGTAGTCCACCTGAGGCCAGATAAGGCTGAAGGGCCACATCTTTTTCCAGTGGAACTTGAACATGGATTCGTGGGCGGTGTTCTTTGCCCGCAGGAGTTCCTTCAGGTTTTCGAAAATAATCTGGGAGGGGATTTTCTTTTTTTCTGGTTCGTTTGCCATCGCCCCCAATATAAAAAGGTTCGCTTCGAAAAATGGAGTTTTTAAGGGAGATTTCCTTTTTTTTACGGAAATAGTCCCCTTTTTTGACATTTTTTTCAAAAAATGTCTTCTTTTTTGCAAATTAAGAATTAAATTCTACTAAAACCGTTCTATCAAGAAGGATTTTATATGAACAATCAAAAATTCAAGATTCTGGCCATCGTGGATGCGGTCCTTATCGTGGTCCTCATTGTGGTCATGATGATTCTCAAGGGTAATTACAACGATCAGGCCCAGGCTTCCGTAAAAGAGCAGGTGGGGGCTTACCAAGAAAAGGCCAACGGAATGCTCCAGGAACAGTGGAAATCCATGGACCAGTACGGCATGGCCTGGAAGCTAGTGTATGCGACCCTTACCGGTGACAAGTCCGAGGCAAGTTTTAATGCGGCAGTCAAGGCCATCGAGGGCGACAAGGATGCCCGCCTGAAACAGCTTTCTTACATGTACACTGCTGCAGGTATCCCGGACAAGGTCCAGAACGATATTAACGAAAAGGGCGGCCTTGCCGACAAGTTCCTGCTGAAGGACGAGGGCGGCGTGAAGGAAGTGGCTTGCGGCAAGAATTGCACCCTCAGCTTTACCTTTGTAAAGGGCAAACTCAAGGACAGCGATTACAAGGCCCTGGTGGAATACAACATGGACGAAGCCTTTAAACTGGAAGCTCCTGCGGCTTTCCACTTTGAATAAGGAGATTTAGGATGAATATCAAGAACATTGCAATCGTTTTGACGGTCCTGGTGGTGGCCATTGCCGCCATGCTCTTTATGCAGAAGGGGAACTATGTGACCCAGGCGACTGAACATTACACCAAGACCACGGGCAACAGCTTCAAGGGCTCCAGCAAGATTATCGAGTACGTGAACTCTACCGCTGGCACCACCAAGATGTTGTGGGCACTGACCTGCGATGCTGTGCAGGGGGCAAAGACTTCCCAGGACATGGCTAAGCTGGAAGGCAAGTATTTCCCGGCTACCAAGGGTTCCAATAGCATTTCCCAGAAGACCCGTCGCTTTGAACCGACTGCGGCCTACTACATCGTCACGACCTTCGATAAGGTGGATGTGGACAAGAAGACCGACCTGAAGACCCTTGCCGGCCTCAAGTCCATTGACGTCGGTGCATTGCTGGGCAATGCTACCATCGCAGCCGCTGCAGAAGAAGACGAGGGCGAAGAGGAAGGCGAAGAATAGTTGCCGCCCCTGCGATGGCATCTTCTTGACTCTCAACGAGTTACAAAACAACAAAAAACGACCCGCTCTGCGGGCCGTTTTTGTGTTATGAGCGCGCCTCGCCAAGGCAAGGCTTTGAGGTCTGAGTATTGAGTTAAAGCAAGGCGCCGAAGGCGCGATTATAAAAGCTCATAGCTCAAAGCGAAGCGACCTCATACCTCATACCTAATTTCTAAATTTACGGCGTAAAAATTTTAACCGAGGTTAATAATGCTTATTCTTCGTGGTACGCCGGCTCTGTCGGATTTCCGTCTCCAGAAACTTTCTTCCGATTTCAAGGCTGCGGGGCTCTCTGTCGCTTCCGTTTACGCTGAATTCCTGCACGTGGTGGATTTGTCCGCCGACCTGACCGATGCAGAAACCGAAACCTTGAAGAAGGTGCTGCACTACGGTCCGGCCCGCGAACCCAAGGCTCTCGAAGGCGAACTCTTTGTGGTGTGCCCGCGTCCGGGTACCATCAGCCCGTGGAGCTCCAAGGCTACCGATATCGCTCACATTTGCGGCCTTCCGGCCATCAAGCGCATCGAACGCGCCATCGCTTACTATGTGAAGTTTGAAGGTGCAGCACCGGCTGGCGCCCGTGAGAAAATCTCCGCCAAGATTCACGATCGCATGACCCAGGCCGTGTTTGCCGACACCGCCTCGCTCGAAGTCTTGTTCAGCAAGGAAGAACCTCGTCCGCTGAACGTGATTCCGGTGCTCGACCAGGGCCGCGACGCCCTCGTAAAAGCAGATAAAGAAATGGGCCTCGCTCTCTCGACCGACGAAATCGACTACCTCGTGAAGAACTTCACCGAACTCAAGCGCAACCCCACCGACGTGGAACTCTACATGTTCGCACAGGCCAACTCGGAACACTGCCGCCACAAGGTGTTCGGTGCCGAATGGACCATCGACGGCGTCAAACAGGACAAGTCCCTGTTCCAGATGATCAAGAACACCTACCAGCTCCACAACTCTAACATCTTTAGCGCCTACAAGGACAACGCCGCCGTGATGAAGGGCGCTGTCGCTGGCCGCTACTACGCTGATCCGCGTAACAACAAGTACGACTTTCACCACGAAGAAGTCGATATCCTCATGAAGGTCGAAACCCACAACCACCCGACGGCCATTTCTCCGTTCCCGGGTGCCGCTACCGGCAGTGGTGGCGAAATCCGTGACGAAGGTGCCACGGGTAAGGGTTCCAAGCCGAAGGCCGGCCTCACGGGCTTTAGCGTTTCGAACTTGAAACTGCCGGGTGCAGTCCAGCCTTGGGAAAAGGATTTTGGTAGCCCGTCCCGCATTGCGTCTGCCCTTGATATCATGATCGAAGGCCCGCTGGGTGGTGCCGCGTTCAACAACGAATACGGCCGTCCGAACATCCTCGGTTACTTCCGTACTTTCGAACAGGAAGTCGATGCCCAGAACGGCAAGGAAGTCCGCGGTTACCACAAGCCGATTATGCTGGCTGGTGGTCTCGGTAACATCAAGCATGAACATATCGAAAAGGGCCACATCGATCCGGGTGACCACCTGATTGTGCTCGGCGGTCCGGCGATGCTCATCGGTCTTGGTGGTGGTGCTGCTAGCTCCGTGCAGAATGGTGCCGGTAACGAATCTTTGGATTTTGCGTCTGTGCAGCGTGAAAACCCTGAAATGGAACGCCGCTGCCAGGAAGTCATCGACCGCTGCTGGGCGATGGACGAAGAAAACCCGATTACCTTTATTCACGACGTGGGTGCAGGTGGACTTTCGAACGCCTTCCCGGAACTGGTGAACGATGGCGGTCTCGGCGGTAAGTTTGAACTCCGCAATGTTCCCAACGATGAACCGGGTATGAGCCCCTTCGAAATCTGGAGTAACGAATCCCAGGAACGTTACGTTATCGCAATCGCCGGCGACAAGCTCAATGTGTTCGACGCGATTTGTAAGCGTGAACGCTGCCCGTACGCCGTGGTGGGCGAGGCTATCCCCGAAAAGCACCTGACGCTGACCGACAAATACTTCGGTACGACTCCGATTGACATGCCGCTGGGTGTGTTGCTCGGCAAGCCGCCCCGCATGATCCGTAACGAAAAGAGCCAGAAGCGCCCGCTTTCTTCTACGGTGGTTCCGGCTGACGCCTCCATCAAGGATGTGGCACACCGCGTGCTTGCAAACCCGACCGTCGCCGACAAGACGTTCCTCATTTCTATCGGTGACCGTAGCGTGACGGGTATGATTTGCCGCGACCAGATGGTTGGTCCGTGGCAGGTGCCTGTCGCCGACTGCGCCGTGACAAGCGCAACGCTCGACACATACGAAGGTGAAGTCATGAGCATGGGCGAACGCGCTCCGGTTGCCTTGATTTCTCCGGCCGCTGCCGCCCGCATGACGGTGGCTGAATCCCTCACGAACATGGCTGCCGCTTGCGTGCCTGACATGGGCCGCGTGAACTTGTCCGCAAACTGGATGGCCACGCCGAACTACGAAGGTGACGGCGCCGACCTTTACGAAGCGGTGAAGTCCATCGGTATGGAACTCTGCCCGGAACTTGGCATTACGATTCCGGTGGGCAAGGACTCCATGAGCATGAGCACCGTGTGGTCTGACGCTCAGGGTAGCCACCGCGTGACCGCTCCGATTTCGCTCGTGATTAGTGCCTTTGCCCCGTGTGCCGATGTGCGCAAGACGCTTACCCCGCAGCTCTTGCAGGACAAGGATTCGACCCTCGTTCTCGTGGACCTCGCTCGTGGCAAGAACCGCATGGGCGCTTCCATCGCAGCCCAGGTTTACTGCAACCTCGGCGACAAGGCTCCGGATGTGGACAGCGCCAAGGAACTCCGCGCTTTCTTCGAAACCATCCAGAAGCTCAATGCGGCTGGCAAGATTATGGCCTACCATGACAAGAGCGATGGCGGCCTCTACACGACGCTTGCCGAAATGGCGTTCGCCGGCCACGTGGGCGTGACGGTGAAGGCCGACGCCCTCAAGGGCAACCTCATCGACGCCCTCTTCAACGAAGAACTCGGTGCTGTACTCCAGGTGAAGAATGCTGACCTCGCTGCTGTGCGCGACGCATTTGCCGCTGCCGGTCTCGGCGATACCGTTTCTGAAATTGCAACGCTCAACGATACTTACAATCTGGTCATCGGTGACTACGCCGAAGGTCTTTCCGACCTGCGCGCTATCTGGAGCGACACGACCCGCCGCATCGCGGCCCTCCGCGATAACCCGGATTGCGCCGAAAGCGAATACAAGCTCAAGTTGGAACAGGACAATCCGGGTATCACGCCGAAGGTGACCTTCGACGTGGCGGCGTCCGCCAAGATTGTGAAGGACTACGCAAGCCGCCCGAAGATGGCCATCCTCCGCGAACAGGGCGTCAACGGCGAGCTGGAAATGGCTGCAGCCTTCCAGAAGGCTGGCTTTGAATCTATCGACGTCCACATGACCGACATTCTCGAAGGCCGCGTAAGCCTCAAGGACTTCAACGGTCTCGTGGCTTGCGGTGGCTTCAGCTACGGTGACGTTCTCGGTGCCGGTGAAGGCTGGGCCAAGAGCATCCTCTTCAACCCGAAGGCCCGTGCCGAATTCGAGGCTTACTTCAACCGCAAGGACACCTTCACGCTGGGCGTCTGCAACGGTTGCCAGATGGTCTCTAACCTCAAGGACTTGATTCCGGGTGCCAAGCACTGGCCGCGCTTTGTGCAGAACCTCTCCGAACGCTTCGAAGCCCGCTTCTGCACGCTCAAGGTCGAAGACACTCCGGCTGTGCTCCTCAAGGGCATGGCAGGCTCCGTGCTCCCGATTGCGGTCGCACACGGCGAAGGCCGCGCGGAATTCGCTAGCCGCGAATCCGCCGAAGCCTGCCTGAAGACCGGTCTCGTGGCTCTCCGCTATGTCGACGGCAAGCACGAATACACCGAACGCTACCCGCTGAACCCCAACGGTTCCCCGTTCGGCATCAACGGCCTCTGCTCCGAAGACGGTCGCGCCATGGTCATGATGCCGCACCCGGAACGCGTGTTCCGCACCTGCCAGTACTCCTGGCATCCGGCGGAATGGGGCGAAGACGGCCCGTGGATGCAACTCTTCCGCAATGGACGTATTTTTGTGGCCGAAAAGGGCTAAAATCGTCTACATTTATACTTTATTTAATGTAAAGGCCCCATTGGGGCCTTTTTTTGTTTTGAAGTCGCATTCCTGTGATATGGAATATTCCATTTTGTCCTATTTGTATCATAAAAAATTACGAAAATGATTGTAAAATTATTGAAATGTGTCGATTTTTGCGAAAAATCTTCATTTTTGTATCGTAAGAATATTGCGAAACGCCGCAAAAAAGTATATATTTATACCTGTATGAAACCTGTGATGGAATACCAGAATTTTCGCGTTTTTATACGCGACTTCTATACCGAGCGGAAGAACCGTTCAGGGTTTACCTGGCGCGACTTTGCCCGGGATGCCGGGTATTCCTCTCCGGTATTTTTGAAGCTTGTCTGCGACGGCAAGGCGAACCTGAGCGACGTGGGTGTGGAACGCACTGCCGCCGCCATGGGCCTGACCGGCGTGGATCTCCAGTATTTTAGGGAATTGGTGGCATTCAACCAGTCCAAGGACTCTGCCGCCAAAAAGCATTCCTTTGCCGCCATGCGAAAAATGGCCCGGGAAAACAACCGGGAAATTATCGGCGAAGACCAGTACGATTATTTCCAGTCTTGGCAGAACCCGGTACTGCGTGAAATGGCACCCAACATGCCCGGGGCGACTCCTGCCCAGATGGCGGGCAAGCTGGCTTTTGATGGCGAGACGGCCAACGTCAAGAAGTCCCTGGCCCTGTTGCAGAAGACGGGGCTTCTGGAAAAGGATTCGAAGGGTGCTTTCAAGCAGAACAGCAAGGCTATTTCTACGGGTAATCTGGACGTTGCCTCCCTTTCGGTGCGGGAAATGCATCGCCAGATGGGGGAGCTTGCGGTGCGCGCCCTGGATGAGATCCCCGTGAAGGAACGGGACATTTCGGGCCTTACCCTCGGGCTTTCCGAAGAGGCTTTCCAGCGGGTGTCCATGGAAATTGAAGCTTTCCGCCGGCGCATTGCGGCTATCGCCCTGGAAGATTCCCATACGGACAAGGTTTACCGCTTGAACATGCAGCTTTTCCCGTTGACCAAGAATTTTGGTGCCGACAACAGAGAAAAACGTAATACGCAAAAGGGGGCGCAAGATGAATAAGTTCTACTTGACAGCCTTTGCGGGTCTCCTTTTTGCCGCCCTTGCCTGGGTAGGCTGCTCCGACAGCGAAGTGGCCGGCGGCGTCAGCGAAGAGACCAACACCATTGCAGGTATTTTGGTAGACAAGAAGGGTGCTCCTGTAGTAAGCGCCATGGTCTATTGCAAGTCCGTTGATGCAGATACGGTCACCTCTTCTGACGAGACGGATTCCAAGGGCAAGTTCAGCCTGCCCGTAAAACGTTTCGGCAACTATGGAATTTCGGCTACCGTAGATTCCCTGGCTTATTACGAAGTGGTGGAATTCAAAGGCAAGGATGTGGAACTGAATACGGCAACGCTTAAGGAAACTGCCGATGTTTCGGGCCGTGTCATGCTTCGTCAAGATTCTACGGCGGCGGGCATCCTGGTCCGCATTGCCGGCTCCAGCTGGTCGGCGACAACGGACTCCCTGGGCTTTTACAAGCTTGAAGGTGTGCCCGCGGGTAAAACTACCTTGCAGGTGATTCCCGCAGATCTGACCCGCTTTGTGAAAGTGGAGCATGAGGTGAATGTAGGCGCTCTGGCCGGTGCAAAGGGAACAGATTCCGTCATGGTTCCGCTCTCTATGGAATATGGCCTTCGCAGCTGGTGGGCCTTTGGTGCCGTTGCTAAGGATGGTCCCGTGGATTTCGTGAATGACTCCAGGTCCTGGACCGCGGGCATGAAGCTCTATGGCAATCCTGAATGGGGTGGATTTGTCAGTTATGACGAGACTTCGAATGCTGTTGGTGCGGTTCATTTCAAGGGGGCTTCCCAGTTTGGCGTGGTAGAAGACGATAGGGGAATTCTGGATAGTGCGACCGGATTTGCTGTTGAAGTGGTTCTGCAGGTGGACAAGATCTTGGATACGGCGTCTACATTCCGCAAGAACCTGGTGGGCAAGCTTGGCTTTGGCTCCGAAGACGACCAGGATGTGTTCAGCCTTGCGGTGATTAAGGGAGAGTGCGGTATGGACAAGCCCAGTTTCGCCTTCTTCATGGCAGACGGTTCCGGCGATAGCCTTTCTTGCAAGAACGCCGTGGTCAGCAAGAACGCCTTGGAATTCGGTAAGCGTTATTACCTGATGGCCACCTGGAACGGCAAGACGGTATCCCTGTACGAGAACGGCAAGAAGGTGGGGGAGACCGATGTGTCGTTCGAAAAGATTTTGCCTTCCGAGGAAACCATCTTTGTGGGCAAGGAATCCCTGGAGTTCAGCCTTGAAGACCTCCGGATTTCTGTGGAACCCTTGAACGAGGCCGATGCGGAATTGCGCAACAAGAGCCACGAAATCGAAACTCCTTTCCTAGGAACCATCTAACAGCAGGAGGACACCATGATCGAGATGAATACAAATCAAGAAACGGCCTGCTTTGAAGTGAACGAGCACGGTCGTATCCTTTCGGGGAACAGGCGTTTTTGCCGGATGTTCGGTTTCGACGAAAACGAAATCCGCTGGCACTACCTGAACGACCTGTACCGTTACCACAAGGACTTTGTGGCCTTTCTTTCGGGAACGGACGCAATGAACTGCAACTTTGTCGCCAAGATGCGAACCCGCAAGGGCCGCAGTTTCAAGTGCAGCATCACCCGAGAGGCGGTGCAGGATGCCTATGGCAAAGTTCGTTTCCGCAGTACGGTCCGCAAGATGGTGGCCGGTGAGGCGGTAGCTACGGCTCCCGCTGTAGAGAATGTGGCCCCGTCGTCCGTGGTGTTCCTTGCCAAGTGCGCCCATTGCGGCTGCCAGATTCCCGTGGCCCGTGTCCGCGGAGTCAAACTGTCCACCCTCTGTAGCGATTGCGCCCGCAAGGTCTACCCCGAGGTGTACGAGCTGAAGACTGCCCAAGTTTAACATTCATAGAACACAAAGCCCGGATTTGCACTGCTACGCATTTCCGGGCTTTTTTATATTTTCTGTGACAAAGCGAGGTTTTATGCAGTCCTGGACCGAAATCAAGAACATTCAGAACCCCACCGAAGAGCAACAGCTGGAGGCCGTTGGCCTGAACTGGTACGCTATCAGTCTGATTGAAAATCCTACCGAAAGGGTTCAGCTGGCGGCTTTCGAAAAGAATGTCCAGGCCATCTTGTACGTGAAGGGCGGTCCTTGTAATGCTTTGGTTGATGCCTTGAATGCCGTCTCCGAAGAGGCGATGGCAGCGGCGGTGAAGGCGGACCCGAACATCCTCAAGTTTGTCCGTAATCCGGACCTGCTTCGTGCCGCTGTCCGTGAAGACTGGAAAGTGGTCCGCCAGATCAAGGATGCGGGAGACGACCTGTGGGCAGAGGCCGTCCGCGTGAGCGCCGACGCCTTGAAGTATGTCAGCAACCCGGGGGAGAAGGTCATGCTTGCCGCCCTGGAGAGGGACTGGAAACTCCTTCAGGACATTGAACGCCCCTCCGCCGCCATGGTGGCTGCCGCTGTGAAGCAGGACTATCATGCTTTGGAATTTGTGAGCATCAAGCGCCGTACGGAACCCGTGCAACTCGCTGCTGTCCACGCTGACCCCCGCTGTATCCAGTTCCTGGAACGGGCCAGCGAGGCAGTCCAGATGGAAGCGGTTAGGGGTGACAAGTCCGTATTTGCCTTAATCAAGCATCCTGCTCCCGCTGTTGTTGAATTTTGCAAGTAGTGACTCGGCCAAAGCGACTCGTGCAAGCGTGGTAGCCTTTGCGTTCGTCTGTCTAGAGGGGTTTTAGGGGCGTTGCCCCTAGGCGAAGGGGTAGGGCGAGCACGGCTCGACCGAGGGGACAACGGTCCAAGGCGAGAGTCGTGACGGGTTGCTTGCAAACTGGAATGACCGAGCCGAACAGTTGGGGATTGAGCGTAGCGAAAGACCAAGGCTTTCCCCTTTTTGTAAAATTAGTCGAAAAAATGTCGTTTAATAAAAATTATTGATTAAAAACTAAAAAATTATATATTTGATTTTATAAATCTGCCGATATATATTTTGGGTGTACCCGGATAGCATGTGCTGTCTGAAAAAGAGAGGAACCCAAAATGAAAACGCTATTCAAGATATCGATGATGGTGGCCGTTTTCAGTGTTTGTGCCGCCTTTGCTGCCGAAACATACTCTCCCCTCCGTGCCAGGGTAGACACCTCGGCGGTACTTTTGGGCAAGGACGCCTCCTTTGCAAGGCTTGTCCGAATTACCATGAAAGACGGTTCCGTGGAGGAATTCCTGGTGGAATCCGTAAAGACCCTTACCTTCCAGGCCAATCCCAACGACAGTTCCAACATTTATGACGATGACGAGGAAGAAGACCCGGAAAGGTCCGACGAACCGGACAGGACTCCTGAACAGCAGTCTTCCAGTTCGGTGACACCGTCTAGTTCCTCTGTTGAACCTTCCAGTTCTTCAGTGGCACCTAGCTCCAGCAGCGCACAGGATGACGGCAAAACGCCCAGCTCCGACAGCAAGCGCGGTGGCGAATCGTCCGATTCCGTAACGCCGTCCAGCTCTTCGGCAAGGCCTGACGGAAAATCCTCCAGCAGCGTCGTGCCGTCCAGTTCTTCGGAAACTCCTTCGGCAATCCCGAACAACATCACCTATGCAGGGACTCGCCTTGGCTGGAATTCCAGAAACCAGACCTTGTCCATATTCTCGAGGCAGGGTGGAGACGCCAAATTTGCGGTGCTGGACGTGCAGGGCGTTGTAATCGGGAAAGGTAATTTGTATGTTTCCAGGGGTGTCACGTCCATTTCTCTGGATTACCTGGATTTGCCCAAGGGAAACTTTGTAGTAAAGTTTGAAATCGGTAACACGAAACTTCAACAGACTATTGCCGTTACCGGAAAGTAAGGAGGCCTATCATGAATTACCGTATCATTACATCCGCGGTCCTGGCCCTTTCGCTTTCTTCATTCGCCGGCCAGGCCTACTTTATCTTCAAGAAGGACTCCTCCTATACGGCGGGACTCCTGGGAATCGACTCCCTTAACTTTCCGAAGGATAGGCGGGGCGAGACGGATTCCCTGTTCATTGCGGGCTATGGCCTCAAGGCTTTTGACCGGGTGCCCCTGGCCAATACCGAGGTGTCCTTCAAGACGGACTATTACGATGCCGAAAAGCTGTCCGTGAACGTACAGTCTGGCCCCAGGATTGGCAGTTTCCTGTTCTACCTGAGGGATGTGGAATACATCGACTTTGTCAAGGTGAACAGCAAGAGCGATACCGACGGAGACGGGCTTTCTGACATAGATGAAATCTACAAGATAGGCACCAATCCCCGTATGGCCGATACCGACGGCGACGGCTATGACGACGGCACCGAGATGAACCTGTTCAACCCCCAGAACCCGACGGTCTGGAACCCCAACGTGGCGGACTTGCCCAAATTGGAAGTGGCCATGACCATGACGCCTTCTGTGACGCTTACCCGCACGACCAGTACCGGGACAACCAGGTCCAGCACCATTTCCGAAGGGGAGTCGGTTCAGACCGCCACGGGCGTGAGCAACAGCGAGACCCAGTCGGCCTCCCTGATGAGCGCCTGGAGCTTCGGTATCCAGGGCGGCTACGCTTCCAAAAGCCCGACATTCCTGGTGAATGTGGGCTATAACGGGAGCTACACCACTAGCACGGGCCACACCATGACGGAAACCCAGTCCACCTCCATGACCAGGAACTATAACCAGGCCATCTCGGAGGCCATGACCCAGGGCGAAACCATTACGGGCGGCTCCATCAGCATGCAGGCCCGGATTACCAATACGGGCAAGGTAGCCTATTCCATTGAGAATCTGATTCTGAATGCCAGTACTTACACGACCTCCGGCGACATCCAGATTATCGCCGAACTTTCGGTAGGCGACGGAGCGGGGGAGGACAAGTGGACCAAGATTACGTTGGCTCCCGGTGAATCCAAGGAACTGCAGTTCTGGAAGGGCGGGCTCCCGCTGGATGCCCTGAACAACCTGGTTTTCAATCCGGGTGCCATTTTCCTTTCGGCAAGCGCCTACAAGATTACTACCGAATATGACGGCAGGACAAGCGACTTTACCGAGGCATACACCAAGGCGTCGGCCAGTACGGCAAGGATTACCATCGATAACGGGATGTACTACGGAAACAGTGCAAATCGCGTCCGCGAATACCGTGTTTCCACCAATTTCCGCTACAACGAGGCCTATTCCGGCAAGGACGATTTCCACAAGCCCGTTTCGCTTTCCGAAATCCTGGACATCCTGAAGATTCCCTTCCTGCAGGATTCCTTGAAGGTTGGCGGTGAGCTCCGTTACGGCCTCAAGAGCCTGGGCGATCTTTCTTATGCCACGGCAGACGGCGATACGGCCTGCTGGTTCGTGTCCATCGTGAAGGCTTCGGAGCCTACGGTGGCCATTGTCCGCTCTCTGCAGATCGGTAGTTTCAATATGGATAGCGTGATCGTGGGTGCCGGTGACCAGGTGCAGTTCATGTACAACGAGGACCGCGACCACGACCACGTGCCCGCCAGCATGGAAAATATGCTGGGCATCAGTGACGAGAAGGTGGATAGCGATGGCGACCAGATTCCCGATTTCGATGAAATCAACGGCTGGACCAAGATTGCCTACACCTATGACAGCGTCAGCGTGCCCATGCTGAGGGCAGGTGTCTGCGAAACCACGGATACCATGATGGTCAAGGTGGATTCCAAGCACAAATACTGCTTTGTCTATCACCATCAGGGAGCCAAGTACGATATCTCGGTGCCCTGCAGGGACCTGGAACTTAGCAGTGTTGGTGCCCAGTGCTACCGTCCATACACCATCAAGTTTATCAAGCCGGAGAATGTACGGGGCTACGATACCGTGGCAGTAGTTGTGGATTCTGCGGAGGTGGGACCCTTCTTTACCAACCCTGCCCTGAAGGATACCGACGGCGACGGCCTTGACGACAATGTGGACCCCAATCCCAATGTTCGTGAGGTTTCCACCAAGTCCAATATCGCAAAGATTGCAGTTCACGACATTTCCGAGGGCAAGGATGTGGCTGTGACAAGGAGCTGCCGCATGGAAGGCCTGCTTTGCGTGGACTCCCTGTTTGTCACCGACTCCATCAGGGGCGCAAACGTTACGGTGAACGTCACTACGGTGGAACCCGTGAAGGTGAACGGCGGTATGAACGTGTACTCCGGCAATACCAGGGTGCCCGTGACTGCCGAAGGAATCAAGGGATCGGGAGCCGATGCGGTGGCCATGGTGTTCAAGTTCAACGTGGTGAACCTTTCTGCGGCAAGCGCCGACACCCTGAAGATGGTGGTGTATTCCGAAAAGGGTGATTCCACCACCTACCACCTGGTTCTCCGCTCCCTGATTACCGCCCCCACGGACTTGGTGCTGGGCCGCAATAGCGATCGGAACGCCATCATTCTGAACTGGGTGGCAAACAAGACCGATCCGAGAATCCTGGGTTACGTGGTTCTTCGTGCCGAAGGGGGCAGGAACTACAACAACCCCTCCCTGACCAAGTATTTCATTGAGCCCACTACCGTAAAGCCCCAGGACGGCTATGCCCTGAGTAGCGGTATCACCCTTGTGAAGGTGCTTGGCCCTGGCGAAGAAACTTTCACCGACAAGGTGGGTGGCGGTTCTCCCTACTACACCTACAGGGTGTATGCCTACGCCAAGGCGGGCAACACCTACGTGTTCTCGAATGGCTCCAACGTGGCTACCCGGAGCGTGGGTCGTATCAAGTTCCAGTTCCAGATGACTGGACGTGGCACGGAATACCTGTGGCATTACAGCAAGGCCCATCGTGAGGACTTTGTAACGGACGCCATCTTCTATGAGGGCACCAACACCAGGAACGCTCCGATCCACCAGTACACCTACTACTTCTATGAAGGTGGCTCAGTAGGCGCAGGCAATACGATTATCTACCAGGAATGGACGGATCGCGACATGAATCATGACGACAATTCCGTACCGGGCGACCACACCATCTATTCTTATGAGATGGGCAGCCAGGGCATTACGCTCCAGCTGAAGGCGGCTGGCAAGGATTACGATGTCCGGCCGAACCACAGCATCTTCTGGCCCTACGAAAACTTTGCCAAGGTGCTGAAGGGATCGTCTGAAGTGACCCCGAACGCGAAGGACAAGAGCGTTCCCAAACGGGATTTTGTCGAGCACAAGTTCAACTACGGTGACCGCGGCATCGAATTCGATCCAGGAAACGACGGCTGCGACAAGGATTGCGGAAGCGAGCCCCATGCAGGCTACAAGTTTAAATTCGACTACGGCTGGGCCGATGACTGACGATAAATTTTATACATTGTCGGTATGGCATCCATGATCGAATACCGAGGAAAAAAGCCCGAGGTGGGGGAGGGAGTCTTCCTTGCCGAGGGTTCCAAGCTCATTGGCGATGTGAAGATAGGGGAGGACTCCTCTGTCTTTTACAATGCTGTCTTGCGGGGCGACATTGCCCCCATTGTGGTGGGCAATCAGACCAATATCCAGGACAACGTGTCTATCCATGTTTCCACCGATGTTCCCGTCAAGATCGGAAACCGGGTCACCATAGGCCATAACGCCGTGATTCACAGCTGCACCATCGACGACGATGTGCTGGTGGGCATGGGGGCTATCATCATGGACGGCGTCCACATCAAGAAAAACAGCATTGTGGGGGCAGGGACTTTGGTCACCCAGGGTCGCGAGTTCCCTGCGGGTTCCCTGATTGTGGGTTCCCCGGCCCATATTTCCCGTGCCGTTTCCGAAGAGGAACTGCACCATGTTCGAGAAGGCGTGGAACGCTACCTCGTCGTTAAGGACGAACTTTTGCAACAAGAAGAAACCTAGATGCTCAAGTTCCATTTTCTCATCAATCCCATCAGCGGCGGCGGTCAGGGGAAGGTCATTTTTGAATTCCTTCCCGAGATTATGGCGTCCATGGATTACAAGCAGGAGGAATGGAAGGCTGAATTTACACGGGCTGAAGGCATGCGGGAGCAAATCCAGCAGGCCCTGGAATCGACGGAAACCCTGGTGGCCGTAGGGGGCGACGGAACCGTTTCGGCGGTGCTGTCCACCATGCTTCTGGGCGGGTTTTCCCAGAAGGTGAAAATCGGACTTATCCCGCTGGGTACGGGGAACGACCTGGCCCGGGTGCTGAACCTTTACAAGCCCTACGTGGACCGGGGGCTCCTGTTCCTGGTGCGGCGCTTGGTGCTTGCGGGGGCGAGACCTTTCGATATCTGGAAGGTGAACGGCAAGTTCGCTCTGGCCAACTATTTTTCGGCGGGAATCGACGCACGAATCGCCCACGATTTCAATCTGGACCGAGCCACGGGAGCAATCGCCTCCAATTCTGTGGTGGCCAACAAGCTCCATTACGTGAAACGGTTCTTTGCCGACAGGGATTACATGCTCAAGTCGGGCTCTTTGGCCTATGTGGATGCCGCAGGCGAAAAGCACCAGGTGGATGTTTCCGGCCACAGGACGGTGATCGTGGGAAACATTCCCAGCTTTGCCAGCGGGGCCAATCCCTTTTTCCGGTCCAACATGGCGGACGGCCTGTTGGAAGTGGTGGACGTTCCCAACATGCACAATTTCTTGATGGCCATCGCCATCGGGAACATCCCGTTAATCGGGTTTATTTACAAGAAATATTTCCTCCAGTCCAAGAAGGTCAAGTCCGTGGAGCTCTGTCTGGATAAGGACGAGTTCCTACAGCTGGACGGCGAGGATTTGAGCGGCAAGGCGGGAGAAACCGTGACCATCGAGTATGCCGCCCAGGTGAACATGCTGGCTTTGGACCCCTGATGAAACCGGTGTTGTTTTCTACAGTACGGGAATGGCTCAGTGCCGAAGGTTTGACGCAACTGTCTTCGGGTACGGACTTTGCCGGATGCGAAGATTTTGAACTTTCGGGTTTTGCCCCTCTGGAAACAGCGGGAGCGTCTGACGTGAGTTTCTGGGTGGGGGACAATTTCAAGAGCGACACCAACGTGCCCGGATTTTCGGACTCCGTTCTCGGACAGGTCCAGGCGGGGCTGCTGTTTGTGCCAGCTTCATTGGTTGCCGACCCAGAATCCCTGACGATGTTGAAGGCTAGGCTTCCGAAGGTCCGTGCTTTAATGCCTGTGGAAAATCCTCACCATGCCATAGTGGAATTCTTGAAGCGCTTTGCTTGCGATGGGGCTGATGGCGTGAAAGATGCCGATGGTATGAACGGTGCCGCACATGCGGTTCCGGATTCTGCCCGGATTCACCCCACGGCGGTGGTGGAGGGCATAATCGGTAAAGGTTGCCGTATCGGCCCCCACTGCGTGGTGATGGCCGGTGCGGAACTGGGCGCGAACTGCGTTCTGGAATCTTCCGTGACGGTTTACCCCCATGTAAAGATTGGCGAAGGCTGTATTTTTCAGGCGGGAGCGGTTATAGGCTCCCGAGGTTTCGGTTTTTACGAATACAAGGGGGAACGCCGTATGATTCCCCATTTGGCGGGGGTCCGCATAGGGGACCGCTGTAGCTTTGGCGCCAATACCGTGGTGGCGGCAGGCTTTTTGGCTCCCACCTCCATCGGAAACGACAGCCATTTTGACTCTATGGTCGAAATTGCCCACAACTGCAAGGTAGGGAACCACGTGTTTATGGCGTCACAGTCGGCGTTGGCAGGTTCCGTTACCGTTGGGGACGGTTCCGAATTTGCGGGGGCCGCCAAGGTGGCGGACCACATTACCATCGGCAAGAATGTGCGGGTGGCGGCCAAGGCGGGAGTGACCCGCAATGTGCCCGACGGCAAGACCGTTTCGGGATTCCCCGCTCTGGAAATAGACCTTTGGCGCCGTTGCATGGTCCGCCTGAAACAACTCGGGAAAAAGTGATGCCGGCCTGCAAGACCCTGAATTTTTCGTCACCATCGTTGAGTTTTGGCAACGCGAATGTCTCGGTGCAGATTTTGCCTCGGGATTCAAACCGCGCGCCCCGTATTTCCTGGAATGTGGGCGGCAGGCCCCTTTACCGCACGGACCAGGTCAAGCTTTTTGAATCGTTGTATTTTGACGTGTGCCGGACTACCATTTACAGTAATTGCGGCCTGGATGCAGGTCGCGATGGAATGCACGCTGGTCGTAAATGTGCGGCCCTTGCCACACCTGAACATCTGGCGCCTGTTTTCTTGCTTTGGCCGGATGTTTCCTTTGACGTGAATGTCGAAGGGGTTGATGCCGGTAGGAATGTTGATGGGGATGTCGCAAATCCCGTGCCGGAAATCCCCTTGATGGACGGCTCCGCCTTGCCCTTCTTCTTGGCCTTGCGGCGGGAAGCGGGCGTGCCCCGGGAACTTTCGTTTTACGATGTTCCCGTGTCGAGACAGTGGGATTTGCGCAATGCTCCGGACCAGCCCTCCTATGGCTATGTCCGAATCGAACCCGCCGAAACCTTCGAGGTGGAGTACCGTCTGGATCGCCCCGATGCAAACGGTTTCAAGTCCAGTGCCGCCCTTTCGGTGTATGGTCCCGAAGACCTTTATGGCGTGTTTCAGGCCAGGACTTTTATCCTGGAAAATGAATATGAACAGGCCCGCAGGGCAGGCCTTTTGGCAGGTGCCACGGAAAGTTGCGGCCTTCTCGTCAAATCTCCTGTGGACAAGTCCCTTTATCGTGTTCCCGAAGAGCCTGCCATGCACAAAATTCTAGATTTGCTGGGCGACTTGAGTTTTGCATGCCCTGCATTGCCCAAGATTCGCGTTGAAATTTTGAATGGCGGTCACGCAAGTCACCGTCGGATTCTACAAGAAGTTTTGCCTTATTTGCTCAAGGTGGAGTGATCAGTGCGTAAGATCTACATGGCTGGAATGAACCACAAGGTGGCAGAGATTGCCATCCGTGAAAAATTCTATATCCCCATGGATATCAAGACCCGGGCGCTGCAAGAATCCCCCTTTGATGAGTTATTGATTCTTGCCACCTGTAACCGCACCGAAATTTACGTGGCAAGCGACAGGCCTCTTTGCGAGAGAGACCTGGTGCAGTATGTGTGTGGCCTGGTTCACCAAGATTACGGCAGTTACGCATCGTACTTCTACTACAAGGAAGGCGATGACGTGGCAAGGCATGTGATGAACGTGTGTGCGGGCCTGGACAGCGTGGCCATGGGCGAAGACCAGATTCTGCACCAGATTGGCCGTGCCTACGAGACGGCTCACCAGCTTCACGGCACGGGAATTGTCCTGAACAAGCTCTTTCAAGAGGCCATACACACCACCAAGCGCATCAAGACCGAAACCAACCTGAGCAAGCTGTCTTGCAATATCCCGTTTCTTGCCATGAAACAGGTGCAAAAGACCTTTGGGGATTTGGAAAACAAGACGGTCTATATCGTGGGCCTTGGGGAGATGGGTTCCCTGATGCTCAAGTATGTGCAGGAAAATACCACCCACATTTACGCCAGCAGCAAGACCTTTGCCAATGCCCAGAAGTTTGCCGACGTGCTGATTCCGGTGCCTTTTGAGGATCGCTACAAGGTGCTTTCGGACTGTGACGTGGTTATCCTGTGCAGCGCCTGCCAGGAACCCATTGTGACAAGGGATGAATTCGTTCGTGCTTTAAAAGACGCAGCACCCCTTTCTTTGTCATCCCCGCGACCTGTGGTGAGCGAAGTCGAACCAAGGCGGGGATCTCCCCTCGCAAAAACGTCGTCATCCGAAAACGAGCCCCAGCGCCTCGTCATCGACCTGGGCAGCCCCCGCAATGCCGAACCTTCCATCGGCGACTTGCCCAACGTGCAGTACGTGTGCGTGGACGATCTGGAAAAAATCGTTTCCGAAAATCGCAGGCTCCGCATGGCGGAACTGGACGCCGCCCAGAAGATTTTGCAAGAGGGTTTGGAAGAATTCCTCTCCTGGTCCCGTATGGACGAGGTGGCGAAGGGCATCCATGTGCTGGCCGATAAGATGGTCAAGACCGCCGGGGAAGAGTCCGGAAAGCTGCTGGCCTCGCTCCCAAACTTGGACGAAGCCTCCGCAAAGAAAATCGCCATGATGTACGAGCGATTCGCCAAGAAGATGGCCAACGATTTCTTGTACAAGGTGAAGGATTCTAACAGCCCCGAAGACGTGAAGGTGTTCCTGAAATGCCTGGAGGCCAACCTGTGAAAACCATTCGCATAGCCACCCGCAAGAGTGAACTTGCCATGACCCAGACCCGCCTGGTGGCGGACCGCCTGGTCGCTTGCGCAGATTCTTTGGGCGAAAAGTTGGATTATGAACTGGTCTCCATGACCACCGAAGGGGACCGCCGTCTGGACAAGTCCCTTGCAAGCTTTGGGGGCAAGGGCGTCTTTATCAAGGAACTGGAAGTGGCACTTTTGGAGGGCCGTGCGGACATTGCCGTCCACAGCCTCAAGGACATGCCCGCCCAGGTGCTGCCGGAATTCAAGCTTGCCGCTGTGCTGGAGCGGGAAGATCCTCGTGATGCTTTCGTTTCGAAGGGCGGTGCAAAAGGAATCAAGTTTATGGACCTGCCTGCAGGTGCCCGCGTCGGTACGGGCAGTATCCGCCGGGTGGTTCAGCTGAAGGCTCTCCGGCCGGACCTGGAGTACGTTCCTATCCGCGGGAACATCCAGACCCGCCTTGCAAAACTTGCGGAATTGGACGGTGTGGTCCTTGCGGCTGCAGGTCTCAAGCGTATGGGCCTTGCAGAACAGGTGACGGAATATTTCAGCGTAGAGCAGGTTTTGCCCGCTTCGGGCCAGGGAATTCTCGCCATAGAGACTTTATCAGAGACTCTGTCGGACAATTGTCATTGCGAGGAACGCACTCTATTGCGTCATCCTGAGGAACGTAGCGACGAAGGATCCAGTCCCGAACTTCTTACCCTTCTCGCCTCCGTCAACCACCCCGAAACCTTCGGCATCGCTCTTGCCGAAATGTCCTTCTTGAAGGCTCTGAATGCTGGCTGCCAGTTCCCGGTGGCAAGCCATGCTGACATTGTTCCGGCAGGCGATGCGGGCCTTTCCGCCGTCTTAAAAATGCGGGGCATCTACTGGCTTGAATCCTCGCAGAAACTATTGCAGGCCAATATTCAAACGGAAGTTCCCGCAACGGCAGGCGATGACTGGTTCACCGCCCAGGGCGAGGCTCTCGCCGACAAAATCCGCCAGCAGTTCTAAACGATTAAGAGTCAGCTGCTCTAATCAAATCCCGTAACAGCGTCTTGTGTTTTCGCGGCAGTGCCTGTAGATTTCTTCTACGGTGACGTTCTTGACTTCGGCCAGTTTTTCGGCGATGTAGGGGATATATCCCGAATGGCAATTTTTCCCGCGGTAGGGAATGGGGGCCATGTAGGGGCTGTCTGTTTCCAGGAGCATCTGGTCGAGGGGGACTAGGGCTGCGGCGTCCCGCACGTTCTGGGCGTTCTTGAAGGTGACAATTCCCGTAAAGCCCACAAAAAAGTTGGCATTTTTTGTCGAACCCAATTCTAGGAGTTGTCCTGCGAATTCGGGAGAACCTGTAAAACAGTGGACATGGACATTTCTGTCTTGCAGGTCTGCATTGCGAAGCACCGCCAGGGCGTCTTCGTCCGCTTCCCGCAGGTGGAGCACCAGGGGTTTGCCGCTTTCGATACCCAGTTGCAGGTGCCGTTCGAACAGCTTGACCTGTTCTGCCCGGTGTTCCAAATCATAATGGTAATCCAGCCCGAATTCCCCGCAGGCCACGCACTTGGGGTGCTTCAGGAATTCCATCATTCGGGCTTCGTCTTCGGCGGTTTCCGTCAATACATATTCCGGGTGGATCCCGTAGGCGGCATAGACGTTCGGGTGTTTTTCCGAAAGTTCCCGTGCATATTCAAAGTCTGCCGGGTTGCAAGCCACATGGATGAACGCTTCGGGCAGGGTGACCTTCGAGTCGGCATCGTGGGGGAGTCGCTCCAGCAGCGCACTCAGGCTTTCGCCGGAGTGCCGTTCGTAGGAATCAATATGGCAATGGGTGTCGATGAACATAGGGCCTTGAGGTCGTGCCTACGGCACTTTGGGGTATGAGCACGGCTTTTCGAGCCTTTGAGGTGCATAGCATTGTAAAAAAAATAACAAGCTTTTCATGATTAGTTATTCTCAAAGTGAGTGGAACGAACGACCTCATTCCTCAAAGCGACCGTAGGGAGCGCGCTCATAGCTAGTATGTTACTTCCACAATCTCGTAGGTGATCACTCCCTTGGGGGCTTGCACTTGCACTTGGTCGCCCTGTTTTTTGCCCATGAGGGCTTCTCCGATGGGGGATTTCATGCTGATGCGGCCCTGGAGCGGGGCGATTTCCTTTTCCCCTACAATACTGTAGGTACGCTCCCGCTTGGTCTTGATATCTTTCATCTTGATGGTAGCGCCGAACTTGATGGTGCCATCGGTAGGGGCCTGGGTTTCTACCACCTGGGCGCCGTCCAGAATGCGATCCAGTTCCCGCAGGCGGCGGTCGATTTCCCGGACCCGCATACGGCCGTAGGTGTAGGCGGCATTTTCGCTACGGTCCCCTTCGGCGGCGGCGGCCTGCACCTGGTTAATCATGGCGGGGCGCTCCTCGTACTTGAGGTGTTCCCATTCCGCCTTCAGTTTTTCAAAGCCTTCTTTGGAAATCAAATGCTTCATAGATCGTAAAATATATAAAAAGGCACGGGGCTCGAGGTCCGAGGCTCGGGATGGCAGTAGTGAGCGATGAGCGGTGTGACCTCACAGCCCTAGATTCTAGTCTAGCCCCTGGATTCTAGCCACTATTTTTCTGTATTTGCCCCCGCGATGATTCATTTTAGGCAAAAACCCATAGACAAGAACGAGTCCAAGAACAGGTGACTCTGTTGTGTAGTAGATAGTTCGTTTCGGGAGCAGGCTGAGGGCCAAAATTCCCTTGCATGCCGCTTTTGTAAACCGAAATTTACACGAAAGCCGCCTTTATTGCGTTCAAAAACTCCTTTTATCCCCGTTTTTTGCAAGAAAAAATTTTTTTTCGCTTTTTTTTGCCATTTTTTTGGACTTTTTTCGAAATTTACTTGTATATTCCTAACAGCAAAGACCAAAAATGCCTTTTTTGGGGCATTTTTAGCGTTTATATGTAATTGGAGATATATATGGCAGAAGACTTGCAATACCTTATGGAACGCATCCAGAAAGATGCTGTCGATAAAGCAGAAACCGAAGCGGCGGCAATCATTGCCAAGGCCAAGGAAAAGGCGGCCGATATCGTGAAGGCTGCCGAGGCCGAAGCGTCCGCCCGTCTGGAAAAGGCCGACAAGGACGCCGAAGCGTTCACGGAACGCAGCGAACGCACTCTTGAACAGTCCGCCCGCGACCTTTTGCTTTCGGTAGGCAAGAATCTCGAAAAGATGATTATGGACCTGCTTAACCTCGAGGTGGAGAAGTCCCTGGACGAATCCACCGTCAAGAGCATGCTCCTCACGGTAGCCAAGTCCTATACCTCCGACATCGAGGTGGATTTCTCCGACGCCGATGCCCGTAAGCTCAGCTCGTTTGTGATGGGCGAGTTCAAGAAGCAGCTTTCCGCTGGTGTGAAGGTCGAAAGCGACAAGGGCGTCAAGTTCGGCTTCCGCATCAAGCTCGATGGCGGCAAGGTCACCCACGAATTTACAGAAGCTGCAATGGCCGACGCTCTTTCGGCCCTGCTCCGTCCGCAACTTGCCAGAGTGGTAAACGCTGCCGCACAGGCGAAGTAACGCGGGTACTTGATGAGCAGTCCTTCTTACTTGATGGCATCTCTTCCGATGATTGAGTTCGGCGATCCGGCCCCGCTCAGTATGGAAGAATTTCGCCACCGCTGCATCGGCGTGCTGTCCGAGTCGGAACTTGCGGCTCTGGACGCCCTTCTCGATGACGGTGAATGCGAAGAGTGCGACGACGAGTTCGTGCGTGCCTACAAGGCCCACGAAATCCAGATGAAGAACGTTTCGGGCAGGTTCCGTGCAAGCGCATGGGGGCCCGATATCCGTTTTACGGAAAAGTCCTTCCCGGGTTACGATGTCGCCTTTGCCAAGATGATTCAAGATGCGTTTGCCAAGTCGAATCCTATGGAAAAAGAGCAGGATATCGACAAGGCCCGTTTCTGGCTTGTGGACTCGCTTGCAGGTGTAGGCGAGGGTACCGTCAAGCATGTTTACGCTTATGCGATCAAACTGAAGATTTGTGAACGTTGGGCGCGCCTCTCCGAACAAGCGGGCGACGCTGCCGTGTTGAATGTTATTAATGCAAACGATCCTGCATACGCCTCTGCGGCGGCACAGGAATGACCGGAGGTCCATTTTCAATGGCTAGTATCGGAAAAATCATCGGCGTCAACGGTAACCTGATTCGCGTCAAGTTCGAAAGCGCCGTGTCCCAGAACGAAGTGGCGTATGCCAAGCTTACTCAGAAAAACAAGGACGGCAAGTCCGAAGTCATCCCCCTCAAGAGCGAAGTCATCCGTATCCGCGGCGACTACGCCGAACTCCAGGTGTTCGAAGACACCACGGGGCTCAAGACGGGTGACGAGGTGGAATTCACCGGCGAACTTTTGTCCGTAGAACTTGGCCCCGGCCTCTTGACTCAGGTCTTTGACGGTCTGCAGAACCCGCTCCCGAAGCTTGCCGAAGAATGCGGCTTCTTCCTGCAGCGTGGCAAGTATTTGAAGGCGCTCCCGCGCGACAAGAAGTGGGCGTTTACCCCGGTCGCGAAGGTGGGCGATGTGGTGGTCGCGGGCGATACGCTCGGCACCGTTCCCGAAGGCGTGTTCACGCACCGCATCATGGTGCCGTTCCGCCTGCTCGGCAAGTGGACTGTGGAATCGGTCTCTGCCGCGGGCGAATTCACGGTAGAAACTGTTGTTGCAAAGCTCAAGAACGCTCACGGCGAAACCCAGGACGTGACCATGGTGCAGACCTGGCCGGTGAAGATGCCCATCAAGGCCTACGAAGAACGCCTGCGCCCGAGCAAGCCCCTCACCATGCAGCAGCGCATTATCGATACGTTCTTCCCCGTGATGCAGGGCGGTACGTTCTGTACGCCGGGCCCCTTCGGTGCCGGTAAGACGGTGCTCCAGCAGCTCATGAGCCGCTACGCCGACGTGGATATCGTGATCTTGGCCGCTTGCGGTGAACGTGCAGGTGAAGTGGTGGAAACCCTCCGTGAATTCCCTGAACTGATTGACCCGCGTACCGGCAAGTCCCTCATGGAACGTACGCTGATTATTTGTAACACGTCTTCGATGCCGGTGGCTGCCCGTGAAGCTTCTGTTTATACGGGCGTGACTCTCGCCGAATACTACCGCCAGATGGGCCTGAACGTGCTCCTCTTGGCTGACTCGACTTCCCGTTGGGCACAGGCCTTGCGTGAAATGAGCGGCCGCTTGGAAGAAATTCCGGGCGAAGAAGCCTTCCCGGCTTACCTCGAATCCGTGATTGCCGCCTTCTATGAACGCGGTGGCGTGGTTCGCCTGAAGGACGGCTCTACCGGTTCCGTGACGATTTGCGGTTCCGTGTCGCCTGCAGGTGGTAACTTCGAAGAACCGGTGACCCAGGCTACCTTGAAGGTGGTGGGCGCATTCCTCGGCCTTAGCCGTGAACGTTCCGACCAGCGCCGCTTCCCGGCAATCCACCCGCTGGATTCCTGGTCCAAGTACGAAGGCATCATCGATTCGAAGAAGGTTGCCGAAGCCCGTCACATCCTCGCAAGCGGCGTGGACGTGAACAACATGATGAAGGTGGTGGGCGAAGAAGGTACCTCCATCGACGACTTCGTGATTTACCTGAAGTCCGAATACCTGGACTCCGTTTACCTGCAGCAGGACGCCTACAACGAAATCGACGCCGCCTGCTCCGCCGAACGCCAGAAGTACGTGTTCGACAAGGTTTACACCATCCTCAAGACCCCGATGAAGTTCAGCGAAAAGGACGTCGCCCGTACGTTCTTCCTTAAGCTCACTCAGTCGACGAAGGACTGGAACCGCGTCAAGTTCGATTCCCAGGAATTCAAGGACCTTGAACAAAGTATTTTCGCTTCCGTGAAGGAGGTTTCCGCTAATGCATAATGTGGCATACCATCGTATTGAACGCATCGCCGGTTCCGTGATTACGCTCCGCGCCGAAGGTGTAGCAAACCAGGAACTTGCCCAGGTGACAAGCTCGTTCGGAACATCCCTTGCCCGCGTGATCCGTATTGACGGTGACATGGTGGACTTGCAGGTGTTCGCAGGTGCCCGCGGTATTTCCACCGACTCCGAAGTGCGCTTCCTCGGTGAACCGATGAAGGTCCCGTACAGCGAAGCCTTGCTTGGCCGCGTGTTTAACGGTGCCGGCAAGCCCCGCGACAACGGCCCGGAAGTGGACGGCGAACGCATTACTATCGGCGGCCCCTCCGTGAACCCCGCCAAGCGTATCATCCCGAAGACGATGGTGCGTACGGGTATCCCGATGATCGACGTGTTCAACACGCTCGTGGTTTCGCAGAAGCTCCCGATTTTCTCTATCGCCGGTGAACCGTACAACGAACTCCTTGCCCGTATTGCATTGCAGGCCGAAGTGGACGTGATTATCCTCGGCGGCATGGGCCTGAAGCACGATGACTACCTGTACTTGAAGGACTTCCTCGAAAAGAACGGTGCTCTTTCCCGTACGGTGATGTTCATGCACACCGCCTCCGACCCGATCGTGGAATGCTTGCTCGTGCCGGATGCATCGCTTGCCGTGGCTGAAAAGTTTGCTACCGAAGGCAAGAACGTGCTCGTGCTCCTCACCGACATGACGAACTTTGCAGACGCCATGAAGGAAATCGCTATTACGATGGAACAGATTCCGTCGAACCGTGGTTATCCTGGCGACCTTTACTCTCAGCTTGCTAGCCGTTACGAGAAGGCTGTGGACTTCGAAGGTTCGGGCTCCATCACTATCCTTGCTGTTACGACCATGCCTGGCGACGACGTGACCCACCCGGTTCCGGATAACACCGGTTACATTACCGAAGGTCAGTTCTACCTGCGTAAGGGCCGTATCGAACCGTTCGGTTCCCTGTCTCGTTTGAAACAGCAGGTGAACGGCAAGACCCGTAGCGACCATCGTACCATCATGAACACCATGATCCAGCTGTACGCAAGCTACAAGGAAACTTTGGAAAAGCAGTCCATGGGCTTCAACATGAGTAACTGGGACCAGAAGCTGTTGAAGTATGGCCAGCGCTTCGAAAAGGAAATGATGGACCTGTCCGTCAACATTCCGTTGGAAAAGGCTTTGGACCTTGGCTGGGAAATCCTTGCTGACTGTTTCGCACCCGAAGAAACGGGTATTCCGACCAAGATGATCAACGAATATTGGCCCAAGAAGGGGTAATATGGCGAAGGTCAAGTTAACAAAGAACGCCCTCAAGGCGGAACGCGACGCATTGAAGCGCTTCCAGCGCTATCTGCCGACGTTGCTGTTGAAAAAGCAGCAGTTGCAGATGGAAATGCGCACGCTCCAGGAGAGGGTGATGGCTAAGCGAGAAGAGGAGGACAAGCTCCGCAAGAGCATGGCTTCCTGGATTTCGCTGTTTGCCGAACCCATCGAATGGTCAAAGTACCTGTCGGTGAAGGAAGTGCGCCAGGGCGAAGGAAATATCGCCGGCGTGAAGATTCCGACATACGACGGGGTAGATTTTAATATCTCGATTCCGGATTTCTTCACCACGCCCGTGTGGCTGGACGACGGTATCAGAAGCCTCCAGGGCCTGATTTCGCTGCGTCTGGAACGCCGCGTGCTCGAGCGTCAATACGAGCTCCTCTCGAAGGAACTGCGTACCACGAGCCAGCGCGTGAACCTGTTCGAAAAGGTGAAGATTCCCGAAGCGAAGGAAAATATCCGCGTCATCAACATCTTCCTGGGCGACCAGCAGACCAGTGGCGTTGCCCGCAGCAAGCTTGCGAAGGGTAAGGCTACCGCCCGTACCGCTGCCCAGGATGCACTCGCGAAGGAGGCCGCCGCATGATTACTCCTATGAAGAAAGTGACGGTGCTGACGGTTGCAGGTGCGGTTGAAGAGACGCTCCAGGCGCTCCGTACGCTTGAAATTTTGCACCTCACGCCCTTGCAGACGGCAGCGGGCGCCAAGCTGAACCATGCCCGCGGTGAAGTAAACCGCGTGCAGAAGGCCTTGGAAGTGGTGCCCGAGAAGGCCCCGAAGGGTGTGACTCCCGTGAACCCTTCGGCCCTTCGGCAGGCTCAGGGACCTAACTCAGGGACCTCTGCAGCGAGCCTTATCGATGAAATCCAGAACCTGGTTGCCGAAAGCAAGCAGGCGGAAATCGACAAGGAACAGGCTGAAGAGGAACTCACCAAACTTTCCATGTTCAAGAACCTGGACCCCGCAACGGCAGCAGCACTCGCGGCGAAGGGTATCTATGTCAAACTGTACCAGCTCCATGATGGTAAAGTCCCGTTCGAACTCGATGGCGAAGGTGTCGTCGAGGAATTCGGCCAGGATGAAAACGGCAAGTATGTGGCTGTCGTGAGCAGGGGAGAAGCCCCTGTCGCCGTGAAGGGTAACTTCACGGAACTCACCATGCCGCAGAAGTCGCTTGCCGAATACCGCGAAATGGAAGCGAAAGCCAAGGAAACGCTTGCCCGCGTCGAGCGTCGCCTGGGTGAACTTTCGGGCGTCAGGGAATCTATCGAAGACAAGCTCCTCGAAGTGGGTGACGACTACCGCATGGTCGAAGCCGAAGCCTCGATGGTGGGCGACAAGAACGTCGCCGCCGTGCAGGGCTTCTGCCCTGCACCTCGCGTGGGCGAACTCGAGAAGGCCGCCCGCGAGCACGGCTGGGGCCTCCTGGTGGACGACCCAGCCGACGACGACGATATCCCGACGCTGTTGACCTATAGCAAGCTCAGCCGTCCCATGCAGTTCCTGTACGACATCATCGGCATTTCGCCGGGGTACAAGGAAGTGGACGTGTCGGCCGTGTTCCTTTGCTTCTTCAGCATCTTCTTTGCGATGATCGTGGGGGATACCGCTTACGGGTTGCTCTTCCTCGGTTTGGCGCTTTTTGCCCGCTCCAAGATGCCGAAAGCGAACCCTGCTGGTTTCCACTTTATCTACCTCATGAGCATCGCCACCATCGTGTGGGGTGTCATCAACGCGAGCTTCCTCGGGCTCAGCCCCTCGCTTGCGGGGTGGACGTATTACCTGGACATCACCAACTACGGCTGGTTGCCTGAACCGCTGAAGAACGCAATGCTCTGGATCCGCACAAGCGCACCGACTGACCCGGCGAAGTTCGAAGCCTACAAGGCCTTCGCCCAGTCGATCACTATCTTGCCCGAAAGCTTCGTGCCCAAGGCGGCGGGTGCCTCCCAGATGCAGCATATCCAGCTGTTCTGCTTCTGCATCGCCGTGGTCCACCTGAGTATCGCTCACGTGTGGAACGTCTGCGTGCGCATCAAGCGCAAGGATTCCACGTTCATGGCGCAGGTGGGCTGGCTTATCGGCTGCTGGGTGATGTTCTTCCTGGCGTGCCAGATGGTGCTCGGTATCGACATGCCGAAGTTCGTCATCCCGATGTTCATCGTGGAAGCGGTGCTTCTGGTGCTCTTTACGGTGCCGCCCAAGAGGCTCAAGCAGGACTTCATCAGCATCCCGATGCTCGTGCTCGACGTGGTGAACAGCTTTACCGACGTGATCAGTTACATCCGTCTGTTCGCCGTGGGCATGTCCGGCGCGGCCATTGCCGAAGCGTTCAACGACATGCTCTCGCCGCTGTTCGGCTCCGCCGTGGGTATCGCCGGGGCTGCCTTCCTGCTGCTGTTTGTGCACGGCCTGAACATCGCGCTTGCGGTCATGGGCGTCGCCGTCCACGCCGTACGTCTTAACACTCTCGAATTTTCAAATGGACTTGGCCAGGAATGGAGCGGATTCGCGTTCGCGCCCTTCGCCAAGCAGAAAAATTAAACCAAGGGATGATTCCCGCTACTTAATGAGGAAAAAACAATGGAACCGAATACAATGGTTACTCTCGCGAAAATGGGTGCTGCTGCCGCTCTCGGCATTTCGGCAATGGGCTCCGCCCTTGGTTGCGGAACGGCTGGTATGTCCGCCATCACCATGTGGAAGAAGGCTTATGCCCAGGGCAAGAGCGCTCTCTTCACCTTGCTGGTGTTCGTGGGTGCCCCGATTTCCCAGACGATTTATGGCATGTTGCTCATGAACTTCATCCTGAGCAAGGCTGCTGAAAACGGCTTTACCAACTGGGGCGGCTGCCTTGGCGCCGGTATCTTCGGCGGGCTTGGCATGATGGCCTCTGCCTGGTACCAGGGCAAGTCTGCAGCCGTGGCTTGCGACGCCCTCGGTGAAACCGGCAAGGGCATGGTGAACTACCTGATGGTCTTGGGTATCGTGGAAACCGTGGCCCTGTTCGTTCTCGTGTTCTCCATGATGGTGCTTTAATCCAGCGAGGTAACACGTATGGATCAAGCTCAACTTTTAACGCTCGCGAAACTCGGCGCGGTGGCGGCCCTGGGCCTTGCCGCGGTGGGTTCTGCGCTGGGCTGCGGGACTGCCGGCATGGCGGCCATCGGGGCCTGGAAGAAGGCGTATCTCAAGGGTAAGAACGCGCTGTTTACGCTGCTCATCTTCGTGGGTGCGCCGATTGCGCAGACAATCTACGGCATGTTGCTGATGATGTACATCCTGAACAAGTCCCAGGCGGCTCCGGCCAACTGGGCTGCATACCTGGGTGTGGGCATCTTCGGTGGCATCGGCATGATGGCATCGGCCTGGTACGTGGGCAAGTCCGCTGCGGACGCCTGCAACGCGCTGGGCGAAACCGGCAAGGGCCTCGTGAACTACCTCATGGTGCTTGGCGTCGGCGAAACCGTCGCACTGTTCGTCATGGTGTTCTCCATGATGCTCGTGTCGTAGCGCAAAGTGTCATCCTGAGCGAAACGCCGTGAGGCATGGAGTCGAAGGATCTCCTATTACAAAAAGACGAGTGATGTTCAATCACCCGTCTTTTGTGTCTTCATTGAAAAATATTTAATGGTCTATAAGGTATTCGCAATCTGGAAGTAATACAGAAACACTTTCATTTACGGGATCTTTTCTGATGCATTTCGACACATCTTTATTTTGTATCTCTTGTCGCAACAATATAAAACAATTAATTATATTGAGTACCTAGAATGAAAAAAATAACTGTCTTGTTGCTTGTTCTTTTGATTGCTGCCGTGGCATCGGCGGCTGTTAAGAAAAAACGGTTTGACATTAATGAATCCAATAATGTTCCCGTTGTTGATACTCTAGTCGTTTCAAGCGATACAACCTTAAAAAAAGCTTCTGAAAATAATCCCACCGTATCCGTTACCAATGTTGGAAAACATACACAAAAAAAAGAGTTCTCTTTCTATGGGACTATCGCCAGCGCGCAAAAGCACCTTCGAGAGAAATTGACCGTTGCTATCACGGCAATGAAAAATGGAAATTGGGGCGCAATATGGAAGTTTCTACTCATTTGTTTAATTTACGGAATGCTCCACGCGCTTGGCCCTGGACACGGAAAGTCCATAGTAGTGGGTTATTTTATTGCTAGGCGGGGTAGATGGCGTCAAGGTGTTGCCCTCGGAGCCGGAATCACAATAACTCACACGATGAGCGCGGTTCTTTTATTGCTTGCTTTATATGCGGTATTCAAGGCAACTGTTTTCAATGCTTTCGAAACAGGGCGTATTGGCATTGAGAGAACAAGTTACGCTCTTGTTATGTTTACGGGTATCTTACTCGTAGTGCTTGGTATTCGCGATTTTATTAGGCAACACAGGTATTCTAAAGGGACAGCAAACACGAACTCTGCAGGTTTGCAAAACGAACCCCTTCCACCCATTGCTCGTTGGCGCGAAATTATCGGTGTAGCGGCAATTACGGGAATTGTTCCATGCCCGGCAGTAGCGCTTATTGTCCTTTTTTGTCTATTGAACTCGATGGTGACACTTTCACTATTAGGAGCACTTTTCATCTGCATCGGCATGACTATTACCAATGTCCTTTTTGGTGTTACTGCTGTTGCTTTGCGCAAGGGAATTGATAAGGGAAGTACCCATACACGTTTTGCTTCAAATGTTTATACTGTTGCATCTCTTGCCGGTGGAATTATCATATTTGTTTCGGGATTGCTGTTATTCAGCAATCAGTTTGCTGGACGAATATGAACAGAAATACACAAGTTTCATCAAAAAAGGACAATAGTATTTACTATAAAAGCCCTCGGGTATTAATAACCGAGGGCTTTTATGTTTCTTTTGACCACCTGGCAAACACATTACCAGTGGACAAGGCCACCTTTAGTTAGGCGACATTCATTACAGCTTGTTGTTGGAACCAAGAACGTCGACGATCTTGTGTTCGTACATCTTCTGCATGTTTTCGCGAGCCGGCTTGAGGTACTGGCGCGGGTCGAAGTGTTCCGGATGTTCGTCGAAATACTTACGGATAGCGGCAGTCATGGCGAGACGGCTGTCAGAGTCGATGTTGATCTTGCAAACAGCGGACTTGGCAGCTTCGCGGAGCTGTTCTTCCGGAATACCAACGGCATCCGGGAGCTTGCCACCGTGGGCGTTGATGGTGTCCACTTCGTCCTGCGGCACGGAAGAAGAACCGTGGAGCACGATCGGGAAGCCCGGGAGCTTCTTTTCGATGGCGTGGAGCACGTCGAATGCCAGGGGAGGCGGAACGAGCCTGCCAGTCTTCGGGTCGCGAGTGCACTGTTCCGGCTTGAACTTGTAAGCACCGTGGCTGGTACCGATGGAGATAGCGAGGGAGTCGCAGCCCGTACGGGTAGCGAAGTCGATCACTTCTTCCGGCTTGGTGTAGTGGGATTCTTCAGCCTGGACTTCGTCTTCCACACCAGCGAGCACGCCGAGTTCAGCTTCGACGGTCACGTCGTGCTGGTGAGCGTATTCAACAACCTTCTTGGTGAGGGCGATGTTGTCTTCGTACGGAAGAGCGGAACCATCGATCATCACGGAAGAGAAACCGTTGTCGATGCAGTCCTTGCAGAGTTCGAAAGAGTCACCGTGGTCGAGGTGGAGCACGATCTGCGGATTGGCGCAGCCGAGTTCCTTGGCGTATTCAACAGCACCCTGGGCCATGTAGCGGAGGATGGTGCCGTTGGCGTAGTTGCGGGCACCCTTAGAGACCTGCATGATCACCGGAGACTTCTGCTTCACAGCAGCCTGCACGATGGCCTGCATCTGTTCCATGGTGTTGAAGTTGAAAGCCGGGATAGCGTAGCCACCCTTAACAGCCTTTGCAAACATTTCCCTGGTGTTCACCAGGCCGAGTTCCTTGTAAGAAACTGCCATTTGATTTACCTCTTGATTGTGTGGCGACCTGGGTCGCCGGTTTAAAAGTTACGGGGCTAAAGATAGCAAAAAAAGACAGCCCCGGAAGGTGAATACAAAAAAATACCCCGGAGGTTAGTCCGAGGTATCATTTCAAAAGGTTTTGGAATTACACACCGAAAGCGGCGTCGGCTGCTTCGGCATTGGCGGCAGCGTTTTCCGCCACGTTTTCGGATTCGGCGGCAGCAGAAGCGGCAATGGCTTCTTCGGTCACGTCGTTGCTTGCCTTTTCAATCATGGAAAGCTTGCCTTCCTTGAACTTGTACATGGCGATGGTGGTGGGCTTCTTGGTGAGCTGGATGTATCCCTGACCGGCCTGGCTGTTGAGGAAACGGGCCTCGTGGGCCATCATGACCACGGCACGGAAAACAGAACCTTGGCATTCCTTGCTAGCGTAAATATCGTCGAGATAAACTCTCTGGTCGGACATCGGGGTACCTCCGAAATTTTTAGAAGAGGGAGAGGGATTCGAACCCTCGTTACCGTAAAGTAAACACGCTTTCCAAGCGTGCGCCTTCAACCACTCGGCCATCCCTCCTTAGGATGTGAGGCCAAATATAGATGTTTTTTTTGCCCTTGTCAACCGATTTTAGGCCATTTTTGCATAAAAAAGTGTTTTTTTCTAAAAAAAACTATTTGTTGCTATGACGGATTCGAATCCTAGTAACTAGTAACTCTTAACTACTTACTGCGCCTCAGGCGCCAAGCTCATCCCACACGACCTGCATGAGCGGTTCGAGCGTCTTGGGGGTGAAGTCGAACTTGATGTTTGCGGCGGCAAAAAGGTCCGGCAGGGGGCGGCTGCTCCCCAGGCTTTCGGCACGGAACAGGTCGTCGATGGCCTTTTTCGGGTCTTTCTTGAAGTTTGCCCACACCTGCAGGGCTCCAATCTGGGCTATTCCGTACTCGATGTAGTAGAACGGGCACTCGAAAATGTGGAGCTGCTTTTGCCAGAGGTTTCCGCGGACCGCTTCCAGGCCCGAATAGTCGATGCCCGCGTCATAGCGGTCCATGATTTCGTTCCAGATGTCGGTGCGGTCGCTGGCCGTGTGCTCCGGGAAACTGTAGATGCGGTGCTGGAAACTGTCCACGCTGGCCACCCAGGGGAACAGCCAGATGACATCCGTCAGTTCGCCCAGGATACTCCGGGAAATGGCTTCGTGGTCGTCTCCGTAGAAGGGTTTCAGGTTGGACATGCCGATGAGTTCCATGCTCATGCTGGCCACTTCCGCAAATTCCGCAGGAACGTCCCTGTAGGCCACAATAGGCTGGTTCGCCAGGGCAAACTGGTGGAAAGAATGTCCCGATTCGTGCTGCAGCGTGTAGATGTCCCGGTCCGTGCAGGCGGAATTCATGAAGATGAAGGGGAGGCGGCTCTCGTCAAAGCCGATCTGGTAGCCGCCGGGGGCCTTGCCGAGCCTGGAATCCGGGTCGATAAGGTTCTGGGCCTGCATCTCCCTGGCCCACTTGCCTGCCTGGGGGTGGATGCTTTCGAAAATCCGGTCCACCTTCTCGATGAGTTCCGCTCCGCTAGAATATGGCTTGAGGGCGGGCCTGTTCAGCGGGTCGACGTCCAAGTCCCAAGGCCTGAGCTTTTCAAGACCCATCTTCTGGGCACGCTTCTTGTAGATTTCTTTCAGCAGGGGGAGTACCAGTTTCTCGATGCTTTCGTGGAAAGCCTCACAGTCGGCGGGGGAGTAGTCGAACCGGTGCTTCGCGAGGAAAATGTAGTCGATAAAGTCCTTGCAGTGGGCGTTCCTGGCGATTTCCTTGCGGATTTCGAACAACTTATCAAAAGCCCCGTCCAGGGCGTCCTTGTCCTTGAGGCGGCGTTCCCACATAGCCCGCCAGGCCCGTTCCCGCAAGCCCCGGTCTGTATTTTCCATGTAGGTCGCCATCTGCTGCATGGTCTGGGTCTTGCCTTCGAATTCCACGCTCATGCCGCCGGTAATCTTCTGGTAGGCCTGGATTTCCTTGTTTTCTTCGGTCTCCAGGGGAATATTGTCGGGGGAGAACAGGTCCAGGGAAACCTGCACGCCCTTGAACCATTCGCCGAACTCGCCCTTGAGAGTGTCCTTGGAGGGGTGGGCCATCAGTTTCTTGTTCAGCTTGTCATCGTATTCGTTGATGACAGGCTGGATGTTTTCTACAAAGTCGGCATAGGCCTTGGCAGCCTTTTCGTCCTTGGTGTCGCAGGTCATGGCCACGTAACGGCGGCAGCTGACTTCGCCCAGCACAGAGTTCAGCTCGCTCCAGTCCAGAATCCAGTCCCGTAAGGGAGTGGCGGCAGCGGGAACGTCCCGCAAGAGCAGGCTCCGGTAAAGCTCGCTGATCTTCTTTTCGTCATCGGGATTCAGGTTTTCGGGGACAAAACGACGGGGGAGTTTCATAATCATTCCTTCGGGAAAATGGAATAGACCCAGTCACTGACAAGGCCGTCCAAAAGGGATTTCCGGGCCCTGTCTTCCAGGGCGCGCATTTCTTCGGGCGAAATGGGATGTTCTATGTCAAAATCAAAGGAGACCAGCGGGCCTTCGGCTTCCAGGGATACAGAAATTTCACCCTTGGCGCGGTACTTGGTGATTCCGGTCAGGGAGAGAAGCCTTTTGTCCAGCGGAAAGTCCGTCGTAAGCGTGATGTCGCTTGCGCCGGGCAAAAGCACCGTAGAATCCTTCAGCTGCAGGGGCAATTCTATTAGGGTGTCCAGATACAGGTTCGCCTTCAGATTCCGGACCCACAGGGTGTCGGTGCTCTGGTTGTTAGCCGTCATGACGGCCGTCAGGTGCGCCTTGCCAAGTTCCTTCTCGATAATCCCTCTGGCCAGGTTCTGCACGATAAGCACCACCTGAGGGTTCGGCAGCAGCGTAGACTTAAGGTTCTTGACCTGCTCGAACAGCTCCGGATTGATGGTCACGGAATCCAGCGCAAGCTCCTTGAATTCTAGCTTGGTCTTGCTCAGGATGCTTGCTGCGTCGATCTTTCGGGTAGCCGCACAGCTCTGCAGCAGGACGGCGGTAAAAAGGCAGACGACCGCCAGCAGGATTAAATTATATTTGGAGGGCTTTTTGCTCATTTCGTTTACAATATATAAAGATAGGAAATGCAGGATTGGCTAAATTTGACAAATTGAGGCAAAAATTGCTATATTTTATTGCCGATAATGCGGATTATGTAAACTAAAAAAAACTAAATTTGAGAAGGGGCATATAAACAAATCTTTTTTCACCGTTTTATATGCCTTTATTTTTACTTAATTGACTGCACGGGCATATAAAAAGCAACATTCAAAAAAATTATATGCCCCATGAACGCATTTTCGTCAATTTTACCTGATATAAAATGTAATTTGATCCTTTAATACGCCTTATTTTTTGTGAAATATGGGCTTTAGGGCATATAAAAATACCGTTTTTCCATTTTTTTATATGTCCTGACAGCAAAAAGTGTTTTGTAAAAGCATATAAAAAAATAATTATAGCGCAATTTATATGCCTCTTGATTCTTTTTTTCATAAATGTTTCAAAATTATACCAGATTTGCCCGTGCAACTACTCTATTCCGGTGTTTTGCCATTGGCACATAATTTGCTATCTTTGGGCGTGATTTTGGCTAGAAAATGTAAAACTGTAGCCCGTCAGGAAAATTTTTAAAGGATTTATTGAAATGGCAGAAGATTTGAACGAACAGGAACCGACCGCAGAAGAAAAAGCAAAATTCGAAGCAGACGTGCTTAAGGCCGCCGAAGACGCGATGAAGATGGATGGTTCGGCAAGCTCACCAACCGAGAATAAGGCCGACGCAGAACGTCATCCTGAGGAGCAAGGCGACGAAGGATTCAGTCCGGATGCTGCCGCCGAGCAGTCCGCAGACGCCGCCTCTGAACAGCCTGCGGAACCCGCTGCCGAAGACCCGACTGCCGCCCTCAAGGCCGCCCTTGCCGATGCAAACGACCGGAACCTGCGCCTGATGGCCGAATTCGACAACTACCGCCGCCGTACCGCCAAGGAACAGCTGGAACTCATCGAAACCGCCAACGGCAAGCTCCTTGAAAAGCTCTCTGAAGTGCAGGACAACTTCGAGCGCGCCTTCGCCAGCGAAAACAAGGCCCAGGATTTGGAAGCCTTCGAGAAAGGCATGCAGATGATCTACAACCAGTTCGCAAAAATCTTGACCGATGCGGGCCTCGAGCAAATCGACCCGACAGGCGCGGAATTCGACCCGAACATGCACGAAGCCCTGATGCAGCAGCCCAGCGAGACCGTGCCCGAAGGCCATGTGGTCACCGTGTTCCAGAAGGGCTACAAGCTCAAGAACAAGATACTCAAGACCGCGAAAGTCATCGTCTCCTCCGGAAAATAGGCCCGCGCTAAACTATATTTGACTCATGCTGAAGATTAACGGACAAGACGTAGATGCCGCAGGCAAAACGCTGGAAAGCTACATTGCCGAAGTCGGATTCAACAAGGTGCGCATAGCCGTAGAACGGAACGGTGAAATCGTCCCCAAGTCCAAATACGGCGAGACCGTCCTTGCCGACGGCGACTGCGTCGAAGTCGTGAACTTTGTAGGTGGCGGCTGATGTCGTCTAGCGCTGCACCCCTCCCCTCTCGTGAGCAAATCCTGGCCGCCCTGGTCCAAAAGCAGGGGGCCGACGCTGTCGAAAAACTGCAAAAAGCAACTATCGCCGTATGCGGCCTGGGAGGTCTCGGCTCGAACATCGCCATTTCCCTCGCCCGTGCAGGCGTTGGCAAGCTGATCCTGATTGATTTCGACACGGTGGACATCACCAACCTACACCGCCAGCAATACAAAATGAACCAGGTGGGCATCCCCAAGGCGGATGCACTCCTCCAGAACCTGAAAGAAATCGCCCCCTACGTCCATTACGAGGTCCATCAGGTCAAGGTCACCGCCGAAAACGCCGTCTCCCTTTTGCAGGAGGCCGACGTCATCTGCGAAGCTTTCGACAAGGCCGACGCCAAGGCCATGCTGGTGGATACGGTCCTGGAGCAACTTCCTCAAAAATATCTGGTCGCCGCCAGCGGGATGGCCAGCTACGACAGCGGAAACGCCATCCTCACCCGCCGCATAACAGACAAGTTCTACCTCTGCGGCGACGGCAAGAACGACGTGGACGAAGTCGTCGGGCTTGTAGCCCCCCGCGTCATGCTCTGCGCCGCCCACCAGGCCCTGACCGCCATCCGTCTTGTGCTGGGGCTGTATTAAGAATTCATTAGGCTCTTGATGAATTCCGGGGCGAAGTCGACGCCGTTCAACCATGTGATGCCCTCCCCGCCTGGGTTAGTCCCTAAGGCAGCCAATCGGGACGACTTTCACACCGTCAGGTCGCGTATATGCCATTTGCCCGCCAGTGACAACCATCAGCAGGTCCGGTTCACGAAGCTGAATTTGGTCGCTTTTCTTATTGTGCTCCCGTATAAGATCCTTTAAAGTCGTCAGATGCTTTGCTCCTTCCTCAATTTCGCGGCTCCCCAACTTAAACTCTATCAAGGCATATCGCCCGTCATTCAAGTGCAACACGGCATCGGCCTCAAGCCCGGTCCTGTCTCGATAATAAGAAAGCTCGCCACGTAGTTTTTGTGAATAGACCTTCAAGTCCCTGATGCAAAGCGTCTCGAAAACAAAACCGAAAGTTTTCAGGTCAGTGTAGAAGTATTCGGGAGAGACGCCCATCGCAGCGACGGCAATTGATGGGTCGGAAAATTCCCTCTTCTTCCCTGAACGGATAGATGTGGCGGAACGGATGGAGGGACTCCAGGCGTCCAGATCTTCTATGACGAATAGTCTGCGTAGCGCATTTAAGTAGGAATCCAGTGTTATTATGGAAAAATTGTCCGATTCCGATAGAATATCCTTATGGATGCTGGAGGTCTTTGCCAAGGTTGAGACATTCCGGGCGTACGATTTTAGGATAGCCTTTGTCCATTTGGGGTTCCTTTCGACTCCGTCAACCGTGGATATGTCTGTCTGGCAGATGTTTTCAAGATAGTCTTGCGCGACGACAAGTTGGGCATCATCGCCTTTCTTGAAAAGAGCGGCCGGCCACCCGCCACGGCAAGCGGCATGAATTAGTTGCTCTATCGAAAGGCTTGACGTAATCCCGTCAATATCGCTTTCGGGGGTGTCGAACAGTTTTGAAAGTGATATTTGGCCATTGGATTCCTGTGATTCGAAAAGGCTCATGGGGAACATCTTCAATCGTGATATTCTCCCCGTTCCCGAATGGATTGTCTTTGAAAGATCAAAACTGGAAGAACCCGTCAAGATAAAGAGCCCGTCTTCTCCCCTACGGTCCACTTCCGTGCGGACGGCGTCCCACAGAATGGGGGCGTCCTGCCATTCGTCAATCAATCGAGGATTTTCCCCTTTCAGCAATAAAGACGGTTTAATCGATACGGTTGCAAGATAACTCTCCCTGAAGTCAGGATCCTGCATCTTGACGACGCTTTGGGCTTTTTGTTCTGCCGTCGTAGTCTTGCCGCACCATTTAGGACCGACCATAAGAACGGCACCCGAGGAACGAAGCCTCAGGTCCAGTTCGTCGTCAACCATTCTGGGAAAATACGTTTTCATATTTACCAATATATATTCGTTTTGTAAAATTGTCAAGTTTTGTTTTGTATTTTTGTTCAATTTTGTTTTGTATTTTTGGAAGAAAAATGCCGAATTCTTTATAAAAGCGCATTTTTATAGCATTTTTCTTGAGATGTCGGTGCTTTTGGTCGCGGGGTGGTTGATTTTGGGGTGGTTTTGGGTTATATTTAGGGGTGAGGTTATTTATGCTGAAGAAGTTTGTTCTGGGGGGAATGGTTGTGGTGGCGGCGTTGCTTGGCAATGCTTGCGGGGACGACGGTTCGAGCGATTCGCCGGCGGGGCCTGCGGATAGCGAGGTTACCCTCTCCTCCTCCAGCGATGATGTTGTTCCTGGCAACAGTTCGTCTTCGAGTGTTAGCGAGAGCCCTTCGACTAGTTCAGGGCAGGCTCCGCAGTCTGCGGAGTCGGATGGGTCTTCGTCGAGCGAGAAGGCGGTCGATGGCAGTTCCTCCAGCGACGGAAAAACCTCGTCGAGTTCCGGCAAGGTAGAGTCGAGCAGTAGCGGTAAGGGCGAAAAGTCGTCATCGAGCGAGGGGGCGGCTGGCAGCAGTTCTTCGGATGTTGTCGCGGAGTCGTCTTCATCAGAAAAGAGTTCTTCAAGCGTGGCGGGATCCTCTTCGTCGGTAGAAAGTTCGTCTAGCGAGGTGCAGTCTTCGTCATCCGTTGTGGAATCCTCTTCAAGCGTGGTGGAAAGCAGTTCGAGTCTAGAGATAGAATCATCCAGTTCTATTGCGTTGTCATCAAGTTCCGAAACACCAGCAGTAATGAGTATTTATGATGCAGAAAATAATACCTTAACCGATTTGCGAGATAATCAAGTTTACCGAACCGTTACTATAGGCTCTCAAATATGGATGGCTGAGAATTTAAATTTTGAATATAATAAAGGTTCTGCTAAAAGTTATTGCTATAATGATTCGATAAAATACTGCAATAATTATGGGAGGTTGTATACTAAATCGGCTGCAATGGATAGTGCGGCTGTTTATAGTAATACCAGTAAGAATTGTGGTGAAGAAAATATAGATAAATGTACTTTGAAAAAAAATGCGAGAGGAGTCTGCCCGGAAAATTGGCATATTCCCGATTCGACTGAATGGAGAGAATTGCTTTCATTTGTTAAAGGAAAGCAAAATCTTATGAGTTCTTCGACATGGGCTGAATCATGTTTGGTTGGGAACGATGATTATTCTTTTTCAGTATTGCCAGGTGGGTATAAAATTACAACTAGATATGCTAATTATAGTAATGACAATTATGCAGGATTTTGGTTTAGTACAGAACATGTTAGAATAATTGCTTTTCCCTGCTATGATGAGGATGTATTCTTCCAAGCAGCCGGTGATTCATTTGCATACCCAGTTCGTTGTATAAAAGACTCGGAGTAGACGAATTTTCTCTGGTCCGTCCGATTCGAGAGCAAGACCATAGGCTCCCGACTCCATCCTAAACGACGACATTTCTATCGACAGAATACGCTGGGCTCTCCCCCGGCGTTATTTTTTATGAGGAGGAACCGGGGGTTTTAGGGGGTGTCCCCTTAGGCGAGGGGGTGGAGAGCAACGGAGTGCGAACCAGGGGGAAGCCTCCCCCACCCCTTTTCTATGGACCCTATCCCCTATCGCTACGCTCCAGGGTCCAGGGTGACAGGAAGATCCCCGCCTTCGCGGGGATGACAATATGGTGGCGGGGATGACACTCTCCGGGCACTGTTCCATTATGAAACACGGCACTTTTGGCCCTTTCCAGGCCGTTTTCTTGTTTCAGAACGAAACGAAATGGCCGTTTTTTGCCAGTTATTAGCATTTGGCACGGGTTTTGCTTATGTATGGGCGTAAAAATCGCCCCGTTCAGATTGATTCGCGGGCGGCAAGAATTTAAAAATAGGAGACTCATTATGAGCAAGATTATCGGTATTGACTTGGGAACGACCAACAGCTGCGTGTCCGTGATGGAAGGCGGCAAGCCGGTCGTGATCGCTAACGCGGAAGGTTTCCGCACCACCCCGTCCATTGTCGCTTTCGGCAAGAACGGCGAACGTCTGGTGGGCCACGTGGCAAAGCGTCAGGCCATCACCAACCCCGAAAAGACCATTTACTCCATCAAGCGTTTCATGGGCCGTACGGCCGGCGAATGCTCCGCTGCCGAAAAGAACATGCCCTACAAGCTGGTGGGCACGGGTTCTGACCCGGTCCGCGTGCAGGTGGACGACAAGCAGTTCGCTCCTCCCGAGATTTCGGCCATGGTTCTCCAGACCATGAAGAAGATTGCCGAAGACTACCTCGGCCAGCCGGTGACGCAGGCCGTGATTACGGTCCCCGCCTACTTTAACGACTCCCAGCGTCAGGCTACGAAGGACGCCGGTAAGATCGCTGGCCTCGAAGTGCTGCGTATCGTGAACGAACCGACTGCAGCCGCCCTTGCCTACGGTCTTGACTCCAAAAAGAGCGAAAAGGTCGCCGTGTATGACCTCGGTGGCGGTACGTTCGATATCTCTATCCTTGAAATCGACGACGGCATGTTCAGCGTGAAGGCCACCAACGGCGATACGATGCTCGGCGGTGACAACTTCGACGAAGTGATTATCGACTGGATCAACGACGAATTCAAGAAGGACAATCCGGGCATCGACCTGAAGAAGGACAAGATGGCCCTGCAGCGTTTGAAGGACGCCGCGGAAAAGGCGAAGATTGACCTTTCTGCTACGACTTCTACGAACATCAACCTCCCGTTCATCACTGCCGACGCTTCGGGCCCGAAACACTTGGACCTCACGCTCAGCCGTGCAAAGTTTGACCAGCTGACCGCCCACCTGGTGGAACGCTCCATGGAACCGTGCCGCAAGGCTATCAAGGACTCCGGTCTTTCTTTGAGCGAAATCGACGAGGTGATCCTGGTCGGTGGTTCTACCCGTATCCCGGCCGTGCAGGAAGCTGTGCGCAAGTTCTTCGGCAAGGAACCGAACAAGACTGTGAACCCGGACGAAGTGGTGGCTATCGGTGCCGCCATCCAGGGTGCCGTGCTTAGCGGCGACTCCTCCGTGAAGGACGTGTTGCTCCTCGACGTGACCCCGCTTTCCCTGGGTATCGAGACTCTCGGTGGCGTGATGACCAAGCTCATCGACCGTAACACCACGATTCCGACCAAGAAGAGCCAGGTGTTCTCTACCGCCGAAGACAACCAGCCGGCCGTGACGATTCACGTGTTGCAGGGCGAACGCGAATTTGCCCGCGACAACCGTACGCTCGGCAAGTTCGACTTGACCGACCTTCCGAAGAAGCCGCGTGGCGTGCCGCAGATCGAAGTGACCTTCGATATCGATGCAAACGGCATTGTGCACGTGTCTGCTAAGGACAAGGAAACCGGCAAGGAACAGTCCATCAAGATTACTTCTTCCAGCGGCTTGTCTGAAGACGAAATCAACAAGATGGTGAAGGATGCCGAAGCTAACGCTGCCAAGGACAAGGAACAGCGCGAACTGGTGGACATCAGGAACCAGGCCGAACAGATGGCTTACCAGGCCGAAGGTCAGCTCAAGGAATTTGGCGACAAGTTGCCGGCCGACACCAAGAGCCAGCTGCAGGCTGCCATCGACGACATCAAGGCCAAGAAGGACAACGGCACCAAGGAAGAGATCAAGGCCGCTATGGACAAGCTCCAGGGCATGATCAGCTCCATGGCCCAGGCCGCCGGTGCAAACCAGGCCCAGCCGGGTCCGCAGCCGGGTGCTTCTGAACAGCCGAAGAACGACAAGAAGGGCGACGGTCCGGAAGTCGTCGACGCGGAAGTGGTTGACTAATTGAATGCGCGGCGGATCCAGACCTGCCGCAAAATCAAACAGGATTCGCCTCTCAAAAAGGGGCAATCCTTTTTGCGTAAATAGAGTAGATGCTTTTTTGGTAGAGAATCGCGACGAAGTGAGCGAATTATGGCTGAAAAAAGAGATTATTACGAAGTTCTAGGTGTCGGTAAAGACGCGAGTGCAGACGAGATCAAGCACGCCTATAAGAAACTTGCCATCAAGTACCACCCGGACAAGAACCCGGGCGACAAGGAAGCCGAAGAGAAGTTCAAGGAGGCTGCCGAGGCCTACGACGTGCTCAGCAACCCCGAGAAGCGTAAGCAGTATGACCAGTTCGGCTTCAACGCCCCTGGTGGCGGCTTTGGTGGCGGCGGATTCGGCGGCCAGGGATTCTCGGTCGAGGATATCTTTGCGAACTTCGGCGATATTTTCGGTGGCGGATTCGGTGGTTTTGGCGGCGGTGGCCGCAGGAGCTCACGCAAGGCCGGGCCTCCCCGCGGGAACGACTTGCAGATCAAGGTGGCGCTCAGCTACAAGGAAATCTTCGAAGGCTGCACCAAGAAGGTTCGCCTGAAACGCTACACGCCTTGTACGGAATGTAACGGTAAGGGTGGCCAGGACATCAAGGAATGCAGCACCTGTCATGGAACGGGTCGTGTGCGCCGCTCTACGGGCGGATTTTTCCAGATGATTACCGAGAGCGCCTGCCCCACCTGTAACGGTACGGGTGAAGTTATCGCGAAACCGTGTAGCAACTGCCATGGCGAAGGCCGTGTGCAGGAAACGGAAGAGATTTCCATCAAGATTCCGGCGGGCGTTGCCGAGGGCCAGTACCTGAACCTGCGTGGCGAAGGCAACTGCGGGCCTCGCGGCGGTGCCTGCGGCGACTTGCTGGCGGTCATTGCCGAAAAGCCCGACGACTTCTACACCCGCGAAGGCGACGATTTACACTGCGAAATCAAGGTGCCGGTCCACAAGCTGGTCCTTGGCGGTACGCAACGAATTCCGACGCTGGACGGTGGCGAAGTGAAGATCAAGATTGCGGCCGGCACTCAGGCCGGGAGCATCTTGCGCCTGCGCGAACAGGGCCTGTACCCGCTGAACAAGCGCGGCGACCGTGGAAGCCTCTACGTGAACATCGGCGTGGAAATCCCGAAGGATTTGAGCCGCGAAGAGAAGGAACTCTACCAGAAACTCGCGGAACTCAGGCACGACAAGGAAACCGCGCAGGAAGAGAGCTTCCTTGAAAAGATGAAGAATCTTTTCAAGTAGGTGTGAGGTCGGCGCACGGCGCCTCTGAGGTATGAGGTCGTTCGCGCGTTGCGCTCACTTTGAGAAAACACCTCCGACATTCAAGTGTCGGGGGTGTTTTTAATTTTCAAAACAGAGGATATCTACCCCGCTCCAGTTTTTCGCTGCGGATTCAACCCAGATTCCATTGTAGTTGACAGTTCCTCCATTCATACAAGATTCAGCTTCGATTTTGCAACTAGAGATAGAACTATTATTGTTATAACATCGTGTTAAGTTGTTTTCAATAGCCTGGTTATAACTTTCCGTTATTTTCTCACAATAATCATCTCGAGCATAAAACGCTATATAAGTGGAATCGGATCCATTTTCTGTTGATAGCCACAGCCCCGCACTAACTCCACTATTGCGAAACGAATTTTGAAACAACTCTAGAGAGCTTTTGGCTAACGCAATTACTTCACTCTTGCCGGGAATATGCCAACCGGCAGGGCACACCCCCTGTGCCTGTTGATTTGAATTGTTACATGATTTTCCCATTCCACAGCCAGTATTTAAAGAGTCCATGGCCATAGACCAATATGGTTTCATAAGCCATTTTGTTTGATATCCAAGGATACTCAGCCCCAGGGAATCCATTTTAAAAATTCTTTTTCCGCCGCAATGCGATACCGTTTTGTAAGTCAAGCCTGTTCTAACATCCGTAAAGTCTGCACTTTCGCTTACTACACCAGACTCACACCCTCCGACCGTATATGAGCAATCCCACTGGGCGTATAGTGTAATGTTTTCCATGACATAGATGGGCTCTTCGTTCTCATAGGGGACAGACGAACCATCGGGGGCGAGATTCCATGAATCAAAGCTGCATGTTGGTCTTTCAAACATGTTCTTTTTCAGCGGAGCCATCTTGCCATAATAATACATCTCATCGGCCATAAACCCCGTTGCATCCTCTGCATTGGCATTGAATGTCACCGTAAAAACATAACTGTCTTTTTCATCGGGGCCACCAGTTGAAGATGTCGGTCCCTGATACGGAACAGTTCCAGAAGAAGACGATTCCGTCCCTTGGGCATAAGGATTAGTTGGAGTTACTGATTCGGTCGCCTGGGTAGAATTTTCACTGCCACAGGCAGCAAGAACAAAACAAAAACATGCAAGAGATAATTTGTTTTTGATCAACATAAACATGGTATTTTACCTCATCGCTTAATTTCCTTGACATTTCCTTTGTCGTCTATTTCATAAATGGACACATTTGTGTGCGGCAAAAATTTCGAAGTGCGGACAAAGTATTCGGCGAGAGATTCGTTCTTTTGAGAACATGTTGAACGGCTCATGCACAAAATCTTTCGGGGGGCTTCTGATTCTTTTGCAAGGAAGTTTACCGCTTTGTCTAAATTGTCCAATTTAGCCGACGGAATGTTTCCCGATGCAGTCCATTCAAGACTTTTGCATTCGATGATTATAGATCGGTCTGAAGAAACCAAATCAAACTTATGGTCGTTCAGTTTGACTTCAGATTCTAATACGACTCCGAGTCGCTGCTCCAAAATCATTTTGGCTCTTTCTTCAAACGCCTGGCCTTTGGCTTTGTTACTCATTTTTTCCATGACTATCACCAACGGAATCTTCATCCCAAATGTAAACAAAAAAAAACAATGTCAAGTGTTTTTTTAAATTTTGGCATTTTTTTACACTTTTGACGAACTTTTTTGCCCAAAACAAAAATTTTAGGGAAAAGAGCGCCATTTGCGACTAGGAAATGGGATCACCGCCGGAGTTTACCCCGCACTCAATGCGGGGCGGGGAAAAACTGTAATAAAAATCAAGGGGCGAATTATAATTTTTTCGTGTCATTGTTCGCCTTGTAATACTGCTTATTGGTCATTAGCGCACTTGCGTTATGCCCCCGACAATGAACAGTCGGGGGTGTTTTTCCGTTTAAAAAAAAATCAAATAGCCTTTAATTTTATGGATGTAATCCATATTTTTAAACATAAAACTTGATTTTTTCACAAATTTTATGTATATTATCCATAAAAATAGAGGTAATATGCTCCAACGATTCATTCAAAACAGGCTTGAAGCACTATTCAAGTATTTCCCGTGCATCTTGCTGACGGGAGCAAGGCAGGTCGGTAAAACGACACTGATCAAGGAGATTTTCCCGCAGATTCTACGGTGACGTTTGACCCTGTCGAGGATATTCGTGGAGCCAAGGCTGACCCAGACCTGTTCCTCAAGCAAATGAAAACGCCAGGATTCCTGGACGAGGTGCAGTACGTGCCGCAGGTTCTCGCTTCTCTCAAGAGGTTTGTCGATGATCATGCAAACGAAAAATCGCTTTTTTACCTGAGCGGTTCACAAAACCTGAACGTGTTGCACGGAGCGGCAGAATCCATGGCCGGTCGTGTCGCTGTGCTGGACCTCTACCCTCTTTGTTTCAAGGAGATGTTCCAAAAAGAGGAACACGGAATACTTGAAGCACTGCTTACGGATGGCGCAGACGATTTTTCGGGATTCGGTGATGGATCTGTGCCACCACTGAGCCGCCTGATGTGGCGCGGCGGGATGCCCGGGCTTTTGGAAATGCCCGACCAACTTATCCCGGATTTCTTTACGGGATACATGCGTACCTATATTGAGCGCGATGTCCGCAGCATTGCCGAAATTTCGAACTTGACCACGTTCTCGCGTTTCGTGCGGCTGCTTTCGGCGCTGTCAGCACAAGAAGTAAACTCCAACGAACTGGGGCGGGATCTTGGAATCGACCGCACTACGGCTGTCCGTTGGGAAAACATCTGCGAGGCATCGTACCAGTGGATAAAGATTCCTCCGTTCAACAGGAATCCTGTCAAGCGTATTTCGGGCAAGAGCAAGGGCTACTTTGTCGATACGGGTTTCCTGTGCAACCTGCAAGGAATCTTTTCCCTGGAAATTCTTGCATCTCACCCACTTTACGGGCACATCTTCGAGACATTTGTCGTGATGGAAATCGTGAAGCGGATCAACGCATGGCATGCAAGGCCCGGCCTGTTCCACTACAGGACGTACTCCGGAGCGGAAGTCGATTTGCTCCTGGAATACAACGGCAAGGTTTTCCCGCTGGAAATCAAGATTGCAACACACCCCACCAAGAAGGACATCAAGGGCATTGCCTCGTTCAAGGAGACTTTCCCAAACGAAAATATCGGTACAGCGATTGTCGCCTGCAATACACCTACCCCATATAAACTTGCCGATGACGTTTGGGCCGTGCCCTGGTGGGAACTGTAGGCAGCCATTACTGGACATCAGTCCAATTCATCTATAGACGCTTCCGTTTCTAATTTATGCAATTTCATATCTAGTTCTGAAATGTGTTTTTGAATGAACTCGAAAAATTTAGTATCCTTTTTCAAATTCTCTTCAGAAAAATCTGTCTGCCGAGAACAGGCAAAGCCGAATTTCATTTCAGAGCACTCGTTTCTCAGGATTAACATAACGGAATTATTCTCTTTTACAAAGAGGTCTTCTTTATTTTTGGAAAGGCTTTTTCTAAGTTCCGCAACATAGTCATTTTGATTCATTTGATTTTTCCTTATAAAAAATCACAAGTCATTCAGAACATACCTATGGAGAATCCTTGATGCAACGGACAAACTCGACATGGTCCATATTATCGTAACTCAGCCCCGTCTCGAAATCTCTACAGCCCAGGAACAAGGTGGAGGCACAACAATCATATTCGGCGTAAAATGAGATATACCCACTAGAACTCCAGAATTCGGTTTCGTCGTTACGGTAGCTGAGGTCGTCTTGTCTATTATGGGCACCGGTAGGCAATGCAGAAAAACCATAGGCATCTCTAGAATCGTCGCAATACCAATACCAGCCCGTTTGCGACTTGAGAACCGTACCCGCAGTCGCTTGTCCACCGACAGCATTTAACAAAGTTTTCCATTCTGTCGTATCGGGCAGGTGCCAACCACTGGGGCAAGCAACCATAGCGGCATCCCAAATGTACAAACGACCGTAGATAGAACAATTTACGGGATCATTGTCAATACAAAAACTGTTTTCCGTCATATAGTTCAGGTTCTGAGCCATCCAAGTTTGGCTTCCAATAGTGACCTGTTTATAGATTTGTCCATCTCGAAAATCTACAAATGTGGTCAAGCTTTGCCATGCAGCCTGTTCTGCCTTTTGTTTTGCCTCCTTTTCTGCATCCTCCTCTGCCTGATATGCAGACAAATCCACATAATCTAGCGGTGGATCGCCACACGCCCACATCAACAGTGCAAAGAAAAAAAATGGCAATCGCAAAGTCATAACAAAGCTATTACTCATATTCTACAGCCAGTCCCCAGAAGGCACACTCGAATTGCTCATCGCCTTTTATTCCTAAGACAGATGTTTGTGACGAGGATACATTCTTGTGGATATCCATGATGTTATCAACATGAATAGAACCATCCTCAGTCTTTACCCTTTTACCGACAAATTTTTTTAGGAATTCAATCTCGCTACAACCAACTGTCGTTGTTTCGTAACTGTACGACAAAGCCTTCATCTGTTTGATTTTGAGAGAAATGACAGGAATTGGCTCGCCTACGGCAGGCGTGTTTGGATGCGTCGTAGTGCATGCAACCAAAAGCAGTGCACTGAATACGGATAAAAAGATTGCTTTTTTCATATTACCTCCAGAAGGCGATAGACGCACCTATTGAAAAGAGTGGAAATTCAGTAGTCTCATAATCAGTTTCGATATCGCTTAGACCAACCGAAGCTTGCAAACCCAGGTCCAGATTCCATTTTCCCATAGGCATATTGATGCCACCGCCTGCAACAAAATTCGGGTAAAGAGTTGTCTTGGGCTTAAATGGGTCTCTCAATCCATATTTATCTAGTTCCGGCGGAATTTCGTAATCGGTCCATCCAGCCACATAGTCGAACCGAAATCCGAACTCGCCCCAAAACCGGTCACCAACGCGAAGCGCCAACGGGAGCGACACGCCAAAATACGAAAGAGTGTAATTTATTACAGAATGTTTTTCAAGTCCCAAACGCCATCCGTAAGTTTGATCAGAATTAACGTTATACATTTTTTTGCTTTTACTTCCCGCCTCCAAAATTCGCAGAACTAATGTGTGAAAGTCGAGTCCTGTTTGAAAGGCTAATTTCTTGTAAAAGAAATAATTGAAGGCGAAACCCGCACCCCCCGTAGCCCCGAACTTATGAGACTCAAATATCGCGGCTGCTCCTAACCGAACTCGGCCCCCGAAATGCATTTTCTTCTCGGAAAAGGGTACTGCCTGCATTCCGGCATTGTCCCCTTCAATGTCAGCTTCGACTAGTTCGTTTCCATTTTCACTTTGGTCGGCTTCGAGCAATTCTTCATTTGCTCCACCCGTAAAATCATCGACAATAAGTAATTCTGCGTCTTGTGCGTAGACGCAGGAAAGGACCGATACAACAATATAAGGAATTATTTTACGCATGCCTTACTTAATCAAAGTTTGAGCATACAGAAAACGGATTGTATCTTCATCCAGTTGTATCGTTTGGGTGATGTTTGTTGGGTTTGCCACTGAGCCGTTGGATATTTGAATAATCTTATTCCCTTGAGCATCCTTTAAAACGGAATAGAAGGCGGGGCATTTTGGCATGATTCCACGACCTGAGGCGGATTTCTTTGTGAATCTTTTGTAATCTACTAACGGCATGAGCATACTCCTTTTAGTTCGTTCCGCCTCAAATGTAAACAAAAAAAAACAATGTCAAGTATTTTTTGAAATTTTGGCAAATTTTTACACTTTTGGCTTTTTTTTTGCCCTGACATGGGGTTTAGGCAGCAAAAAAAAGGCATATTAAAAAAAATCTCACAATAAGTTTATAAAACTTGTGTCTAGTCACATATTTTATAAATAAAACTTGTATTTCCACAAGAAATTATTTATATTTATCTCTAAAAGGAGCGACCAATATGATTGAACGGCCCATATACTTGAAAAAACTGATTGACCGTAAGCAGAACGGTCTCATCAAGATTATTACGGGCGTCCGTCGTTGCGGAAAGTCCGTACTCCTTTTTGACCTGTTTTTCAGGCATCTCATTGGCGAAGGCATACTGGATAGGCAAATCATCCGCATTCAGCTGGACAATTCCGATTTTGCCTCCCTACGCAACCCCTTGAAACTATCAGAATATATCAAGTCGAAAATTTCGGAAGACCAGGATTACTTTATCTTCATCGACGAAATCCAGCTTGTCAAGAAAGTCAAGAACAGGGATGTCGAGGGCGACCACATCACCTTTTACGATGTTTTGAATGGACTTCTCGCAAAAAAGAATTTGGATATCTATGTTACCGGCAGCAATTCCAAGATGCTGTCGAAAGATGTCTTGACCGAATTTCGGGGGCGTGGCGATGAAGTTAAGGTCTATCCCCTTTCTTTCCGCGAATTTTATTCTGCAAAGGGCGGCTCCAAGGAAGATTCCCTGAAAGAATACATGCTCTATGGCGGGATGCCTTTCATTCTTTCGAGACCTTCTGCCGAATCAAAAATATCCTATCTCAAGAACCTGTTCGAAGAGACCTACCTAAAGGACATCGTGGAAAGAAACAGAATCCGGGACCAAGAACTCCTGGGTTCGCTTATCGATGAAATCTGTTCTGCGACCGGTTCCCTTACAAACTCGACGAAACTGGCGAACACCATCAATTCGCGCTACCAGAACCGCAAAGACAACAAGGTAAACAATAACACCGTCGCCTCGTACCTGTCACATCTGGAAAACGCATTCCTCTTCAAGGAAGCGAAGCGCTACGACATCCGCGGTAAGCAATACTTCAATTCCAATAGCAAGTTCTACTGCGTCGATGTCGGATTAAGAAATGTTCGACTGAACATGCGACAAAACGAAGAAACACACATCATGGAGAACATCGTTTTCAACGACCTGGTGCAAAGGGGATATTCTGTCGATGTAGGAGTTCTTGAAAGTTTCAGCAAGGGCGCTAACGGAAAAACGGTCCGATCAATCAGAGAGATAGACTTTGTTGTCAATTACGGGAACGCCCAATGCTACATCCAATCCGCATTCCGCATGGACACCCCCGAAAAGGAACGCGCAGAACTTTTACCCTTCAACATTGTCGGCAACTCTTTCAAAAAAATCATCATCACGCGGGACGGGCTTTCACCTTGGTACGATGACAACGGAATCTACCACATCGGATTATGCGATTTCTTGCTCAAGGAAAGCATCTTGGAATAAATTTCCCTGGAGGGAATCGTTATTCGCCTCCCAAAACCGTATTTACCCAACTAAAGCCGATCCATCCGGAATGGGAGCCGTCTTTCGTTTTGGCCTTAATCCAGCATCCTTTCTTTTCTAACGGTATATAGGAATCTTCTTCTGCAGAGACCGAATAGACTACCGAAGAGGCGCTATCCGGCTTTGAATAGAACTTGATTAACTTTTCATCATCATAAGGGGTTCCAAAAGCAATAACTGAAGAATGTATCCAGTATCCCGTCGAAGATCCCTGAAGTGGCTTATACGAATCTTCTCGATAGGGAACGCCTTGTATATAGCTATTACCTTCAATACGCCACCACCCCCTTTCAGAGTTTTTCACCTTGATTACAGCATTGCCATCAATCTGCATGACGGTCGCTCCGCTGGGTTTATCGCGGATATTCGTAGGACCTGACGGGTCTACAAAGGACACCTCAAAAGCCTCATCACATGATGTCTGTTTTTCTTTTGTTTCGCTAGCCTCGCCACCAGATTCCAAAGCCTTTATAAATTTGGCATTCGAGGTTTCTATCGGCGAAAGACTCTTTGTGACATCAGTATATTGTGCTTTATACCAGTCATATTTTTCAAAATAACTTCTTAATTCTTCGCTCTTGAAAATATACCCATGCTTCGCATAGATTGCATTTCTAATAATTTTCAAGTCCGCAACGGAATACCCGGACAAATCGGAGTCAGTCAGTTTGACATTGCCTAACTTTTCAAGCAACTCCTTAGAAAGAAGCTCCTTTTGAAAATCCTTTTCAGAAACTTCGGCAGCAGCCTTGCTTTCCTTGACCTTTTTCGAAAATTTCTCAAATACCGTATTCGAGAAAGCTCCGAACACCAAACAAAGTATCAAGGCAATTACGACAATAGGGGTTATAACAATTCCTAGAATTACTCCAAGCCCCAAGCCGTGTTTGGGCCTGGCATTCATTCCTTGATAGGGCATTCCGTTTATCGGACAACCGCACTTTATGCAGTAATTGGCAGTTTCTCTTTGAGTCGCACAACATCTTGGACAAATTTTCATTTTAAACCTTTCCTTTCTTAAGTGTTTACTTAATCTTGCGGCCCTCGCCGTCAGTGGCAGCTCCGCATAAAATCATTATTATTTCGACAAAGACCCACAAAAAGAAAGGAATCTCAATCAATAGACCTATACCCAAAATAAGCGTTACAAGGCAGACAACCTGTAACGCGATTTGCATTAATCCCCTGAGTGTATGCCCCATATAAAAATTATGCAGCCCTATCCCGCCAAAGAACAAGGCAAGAATAAAGGCCGTAAATTTGCTCTTGGATGACACTTCTGGCATATAGCCGAATGCAGGCATTACCATGCTAGGTTGATACAGATTCGGTGTCGCGGGAGCAATATCAGTCCGCAAGGGCATACCACAATTATCACAAAAATTGGCATCGTCAGGTAATTGCGTGCCACATTTAGAACAGATCATAAAATCTCCTTTTAATAATAGCGTCTAGCCAAATGTAAATAAAAAAAAACAATGTCAAGCAATTTTTGAAATTTTGGCATTTTTTTACACTTTTGACTGATTTTAGAGAAAATTACACCGAACAGGAATATAAAATCATACCGAATCGACTGACTAAATTAGACCGATTATATATATTGGTGACATGAAATCGTCCAATTACAAGCCCAGAATTGTTGATTGAAGTGTCGGGGGTGTTTTTTTACCCATTGACAAACACTTTTTTATTATATATATTAAAAAGTGTTAATGAGGATGCAAAATGCTTTTGGAATTCTTGAAATCAAAATTCGGGCCGGGAAAACCGATTTTCACCGAAGATGCCGAACCACTCGGTCTTTCGGCTGGTAATCTGCGCCAGCAATTCAAGAAACTGGTCGATGCGGGCGAACTTTCGCGGTTTGAACCGGGGGTCTATTTTTTGCCGGACCCCAACCACGAATACTACCCCATATCGTCGAACATGGTCGCCGAGTACAAGTACATCACCGATGGCGATGAAATTTACGGCTATTATTCGGGTTACACCTTCGCTAACCAGTTGGGATTGTGTCTGCAGGTGCCGTATAAAGAAGAAATCGTCACGAACAACACCACCGCCATCGCTCGCGAAGTGAAGGTTGGAAAAATCCCATTTTTTATCCGTCGCGCCAAGGTCGCCGTCACCAAGGAAAACCGCAATGTCCTTCAGCTTCTGGATTTACTTAAGGATGTAGAAGATTATACCGACTACTGCTGCGAGGACGAAGCTCCCGACATTATCCGCAGGCATATCTTGCGCAACAAGATTCTCCGCGCCGACGTAGATAAATACATCGAAAACTTCCCACTAAAAACATACAAGTATATCTACGACCTGAGGCTTTACGATGTATTTGCATGAAAATAGAGAAAGGTTCTTTATTTTCGACAACACCAAATATAAGGACACCATAGCCTCCTTACAGAAAATCATCGACCTAGGTTGTTTTTGCGCAAACTGCCTGTTATTTAATATTTTTGCTGAAAGTAGCAAAAATATTAAATAGGATTTGCGATTTTATGAAAAAATAGGTATATATTTTTCCAAAAACAAATAAAAGTAGCAATAATATTAAATATGATAATCAAGCGTCCGAAATACTGAAGGATATTGTCAAGCCGCATTACGACGACGACGGAATTCTTGTTATCGGTTTACTGGATTTTTTGACGCAAACGGAATGGAGCGTCTGAGTGACGTTTTGGGCGGAGCCATGGCGGGCCAAATTGGCATATTGGTCCCGATTAACTCGTCAAATTTGAGAACGTCCACGATCAGTCAAATGGATTCGGTGAAGTGATTCATCATGTTTCATGAATCCTTTTTTTATACAATTGTTTATGGCGTTTGCCACACGATCTTGATCAACCTTATCCGCAAGAAAATTTTCTGTCATGAAGTCAACACGCAACAGAGCTTCTCTGTATTCACCATCATTATGTGAAGCCAAGAAGGCAAGCAGTGACTTTTCTAATTCACTCATTTTCACATCCTTTGTTATCATGGACCTTGGTCGGATCAACTAAATACCGCACAGCCATTTTTACTGTTTTGGGAAATGTCGCCTGATAAAGAACGCCTTCATTACCATCAAGACACCAGCAATGCGTCTGATCTTTATGTCCCAAATCATCAGCGCTCCAGAAAAAAGCGTATTTACCAGAATCCATTACTTTACTTTGATTGGTAAAAATGTAACCAGCGGGCGAAGCTAGGAACCTACATTTTTCGCAAACCCCTTTTGACCCGCCCTAGGAAGAATCTTTTAAGACACTACCTTCAGACTGTGTTGGAAACTTCCCCTTTACCCAATTTTTTAATTCTAACCAGTCCGCATCCGTAGGAAGACGAAAGCAATCATGTTTTTCTGCGAATTCAACTGCTTCATGCCATGTTAAAAGTTCCTCACTCGCAGAATTCCTGAAATTTTTTGCCAACCAGGATTGGTTACCAATCTTCACGACATCATAATCTTTGCCATCAATTTTTACTTTCATTTTTTTACTCTTTTTGTTTTGGGTGAATTTGTTACATAGGCATGCCACCGCGTGGCTGGCTCGCGGTTTGGGGCCGTGGCCGCAGGCGGCCTAGGCCCCATTGCCTACCGCCCTTGGCGGTTGGCAACCTAGTCCCGGAGACAACGAACAGAAAACCCGCGGATCTTGTAGTCGTAGTTCAGGTACGCACCGTCATCGGGTTTGTACAAGCTGATGAAGTACGCGTAGCGGCCATTGTACTCCGTAGAACTCCAGAAGCCCGCGTAGTCGCCGTCGTAGTAGAAGTAGCCGAGGTCGTAGTAGCCAGCAGGAAGTACAGAGAAACCAACCGCATCCGTTCCATTTCCACTGCTATTCCAGCCCGTCTGCGATTTAAGAACCTTGCCCGCATTGCTCTGACCACCCACTTCGTCAAATAGGGTGTTCCACTCCGCATAAGTCGGCAGGTGCCAGCCCGACGGGCAAATACCTTGAACTTTTGAAGGCAGTGTGCAGTTCTTGAGGTAGCCGCAGTCCACGCCGTTGCCACTGTCGTAGAGCTTGACGGAGTCGATTGCTGCCGCCCATGTGTAGAGGCGGCCTACCACGTCGCAGTTTGAAGCCACATTTTTGTAGCACCAGCTCTTGCCCTTGAGACTTGCAGTCGTGGCACTGTCGGCATAGTTCAGGTTTTCCGCCATCCATGTTTGGGAGCCAATCTTAATGGTCTTGTAAACCTTATTGTCACGGTTATCGGTCATGGTGTCATAGGTAATATCCGGGTTCAAACGAGCCTCTTTTGGCACATTCCAACTCCAGCCATCCATCAGGCTTATCCAGCCGTTTGCGGTGCAGTAATACATATTGGTGTTGTCCATCATACCTCTCATCCTCGCGCCAACATCTGTGCTGGTACACGATTTTCCATAAGTATCGCATTCTAAAAGTGTTGTTTTTCTCCATTTTTTTGAGTTGCAGATGTAATACGTGTCGCCGTCTTTGGCGGCCACGCCTTCGCGGGCTGTTGTGCATATACCTAAAGCGATCTCTTGGTCATTGGCGGCGGCTCTCCATGCTCCATTCTCATAAACATAATACTTGTCCTTGTTAACCGCACCTGCCTTTACATCACCATCTATGCCCGTCAATCCGTAAGTATCATATTCTAGCAAGGTCGCTTCTCCCCAGACGTTGTTCTTGCAGATGTAATACGAGTCGCCGACTTTAGCAACAACACCTTCGCGAGCAGAGGTGCACACGCCTAAAGCGATCTCTTGATCATTGGCGGCGACCCTCCATGCCCCATTTTCGTAAACGTAATACTTGTCCTTGTTGACCACGCCCGCTTTTACATCGCCTTCAACACCCGTCAATCCATAAGTGTCATATTCCAACGCAGTCGCTGTTCCCCAGGCATTATTCTTGCAGATGTAATATGTGCCGTTAAATTTACTTACCACGCCCGCGTTACTATTTTGGCAAAGTCCGATGGTAGTTTCCCTTTCGGAGACTTCCCACTTAGTGCCGTTGTAAACATATATAGTGTCTGTCACGTTGCCTTTTTTGAACTCTCCTGATTTTCCTGCAGACCATTTGTAGGTATCCTTCTGGTAGGTGGTGGCGTCGTCCCAATGACTACCATTGCATATGAAATACTTGTTGTATTTTTTGCTCAGCTTATTGATGTTTGGCGCGACAACATCCTTGCGGTTGACGGAACATCCACCTAGGCCATACACGTTGTTCCAATAGATGTCCAGGTAGGTCTCGTAAGCGGGGATATCCAGGATATTCCAGCTTTTCACGGAAGCCTTAATGGTGCTGTAGTTAAAGTCGTAAGCCCAGTCCGCCATGGATGCCTTTGTCTGCAAGTCATTCCATTCGCCGTCGGTCTTGATGTCAGCAATGAACTTGTCTATGGTGTTTTGAATTTCGGCATCGCTACGGTTGCCCATGACCAGCGCCGAAATCGCAAGGAGGGTTGCATTGCCCGCGCTGGTAGTCGCGCTCACTCCCTCGTTCTGGAAGATGGCGAAGTCCTCGGAATAGGTCACGGCTGTCGCAAACTCGAATGCCGTCATGATTTCTTGTGCAGCCTGCTTTTTCGCGGCATAGACGCTGTAGCCCTTCTCCTGCACCAGATAAAGGGCTCTGTCGTATTCCAGGTGGGTCAACAGGTTGATGTTTACGTCTGTCCGTTCTTCAGAAAAGTCGGTCAAGGCACGGAGCGTCATGGAATCGGCGGACCATTCGCCCGTTACCTCGTTCCTATAAAGGCCGCGGACTTCAAGCTTTGCGTAGGGGTATGCGAGGCTCACCTTTGGAATCACGAAGTCGCCCTTATTGCTGGAGATTTCGTCTTTGTAAACGGTTCCAGAAGGGGTCAGGTTCTTCTTTAATTCATACAGGTTCAGCGGTGAGCCGAACTTGAAAGGCCCTTTCTGCGCTACACCCGTTACGGAAATGTTCTCCCGGACAAAGCCTTCGGGTGTATCCGTAACGCTGTCGGAGGAACTCGGGTCTGTCTCATCGGTGGATCCCGTCCCCTTACTGCTGCTGGATTTAGTGTCGGAATCCGTTTTGCCAGAGGACATATCCGATGAGACTTCGCTCAGGTCCACCCAAGAGTTATTTTTGCAAAGGTAGTCCGTCAACTTTTCGGCGACATAGACCGTATCGCCCTCACGCTCGCTGGTGCAGCGGCCCATTTCAACAAGGGTCGCTACTTCGCGGCCATCATCGGCCCCTTCGGCTGGCTCAGGGGCCTTGGCTCCTGAACCGCTGTCTCCACCGCAAGCGGCAAGGAGAAGGGCGAAGGAGGTTACCAGCCCCTGAAACGACTTCAGGGTAGCAATGACGCTTTTGGGGGGTCTTTTGTAGGCTTTCATGACAGATTTCCTATTTAAATTCGTTTTTTAAAGATGCACTTTGTGGGCTGACTATTAGGCTTTGGTATTAGTCTTTGACACAGCGGATTGAAAAAGCATAACTCTTCGGAAGAGATGCACTGATTGCATTGTCGGAGCTAGAGGCGAAATAGACGTAATCCGCATTGAGCCTTTCATCCCCTTTTTTCTCTGTAGGAATCCAAAAACGTGCATATGTGCCCTCGTTGATACCACTTCCGTATGTTTGTCCGTTGCCCGCAGGCAATACCGTAAAAGAAAATTCATCTGTGCCATTGCCTCCATTTACCCAGCCAGAAACAGATTTTAGCATCAAGCCTGCGCCAGATCTTCCTCCGACAGCAGAAAACAACGATTGCCATTCGTTATATGTCGGTAAATGCCAGTCTTTGGGGCAAACTCCACGTACGGGGTATATTGGCGAACATGTTTTTGCATAACCACATTCTGCTCCATTCGAACTCCATGTGCCTGCGCTATCCATCGCATCTGCCCAAGTGTAAAGCCGTCCGTACTTGTTGCAGTTGTCACTCTGATTTTTGTAACAATAGCTAGCGCCCGTTTCGTAATTCAGGTTCTGCGCCATCCATACTTGCTTGCCAATTGTCACAATCTTGTATACTTGTCCATCGCGGGAGTCTGTCATGGTTCCCGTAGTTGCATTGGCTGTTTCTGGGATATGGCTCGACGAAGATCTAGGCTTCTGACTGCTACTGGAGTTGTCAAGAGAACTGCTTGATTGCGTAATTGAAGAACAAGAAAGACTCAACGAAGAATCGTCTGTTTTTTTGACATCTTCTTTCCAGTTGCCGTCGGTACAGACATATGCCTTTTTTTCGTCTTTTATATAGGTGGTTACACCTTCGCGCTTGACTGTGCAAACAGGAAGATCGTCGAAGGTTGCTACAACCAAGTCAGACTCGATGATGGGGGTGTCGCGATTGCTGGAATCTAATGAATCGTGGTTTGTCCATTTACCGCCTACACAGACAAAGTCGGCCTTTTCGCTCCTGACAAAGACCGTATCGCCTTCTAGGTCGTCCGAACAGTCATCGAGGTCATCGATAGACGAAACTAACACGACCTTTTCGGGGGTGTCACTGCTGCTCCCGCTGTCTCCACAAGCGGCAAAGAATAGAGTGAACACGGACCCTATCGCTATGCTCCAGGGTGACAAGCGGGTAAATACCGCAAATGATTGCTTCATAGCCATGATGGCCTCCATCGGTTAAAACCTGTGGAGTTTCGCCTTGTCCCTGGAAAACACGACCCCAATTTTGTATAAAAAAGGGGTGCGGGTTCGCTGCGTTTACCTAGTCGAGGCTCAGCATTGCCTAGTACGATAAACGCAAACGACCCACGCCCCGAAAGGGCGACAGAACCGCAAAAGCGGCTTGTCGAAATACGCCCAAAAGAACCGCTATAGGCGGCTCGATAAACGTATCTACGTGAGCGTTCGCCTTGTTCCCGTACTGGTGAAATTTGCTGATTTCGACTAGAGAACAAGAGCAAAAACTCTCTATATTTCCAATTTAAATATAATTTAAATTCAAGCCAAACGCACCAAAAATTTACATAAGGTGCGGATTTGGGCTAAAAAAGGATATTTCGTTCTTTTAAGTGACATTTTCTAGATTCTGGGGTGTTTAACAAGGAAAAGTTTTATAGAAGAACATTTCTTTTGGGTGGAGACACAAGTGCAAGAAAATAGCCTTGTCATTTGGTTCACTTTAGAATTATCAGGAAGCCGACACGGTATTCTTTGATGATTTCTGGGTGCGTGTCGGGGGTGTTTTTTGTTAAAATTCGCGATTTAACCTTTAATTTTATGGATTGAATCCATATTTTTAAGGACAAAAACGTCAATTTTTAACAATTGTTGGAATAAAAAACTAATAATCTTTGGAATTTACGTTCAACAATCTTGGGAATTTTATATATTTGACTCAAAAAAGGGATCAAAATGGACAATTATCGCAAGCGATACATCGAAAGCCAAATTGAGCGACTACTCAAGTCTAGCAGCGCTGTTCTAGTCGCTGGGCCCAAATTTTGCGGTAAGACCACAACTTGCCTGCGCATGGCAAAAAGCAATATTCGACTTGCTACACGCCGAAACATTGAACTCGCACGAGTGGAACCCCACAACACACTCTTGGGCGAGCAGCCAAGGCTTATCGATGAGTGGCAGACTGTTCCCGAACTTTGGGATGAGGTTCGGGCATGGGCTGACGAGAAACCTGGTTTTGGGCAGTTTATTTTGACGGGATGTTCCACCCCTGCAGACAAAAGCAAGATTCAACATTCCGGCGCCGGGCGCATCGTAACACTCCCTATGCGTCCCATGTCTCTTTTCGAATCCGGCGATTCTACCGGGACCGTTTCACTTGCGGAACTTTTTTCTAGTGAATCTCCCAATGTTTATGACACAAATGAAAGGCATTCCCTAAAGGACATGGCCTTCTATACCTGCCGCGGAGGATGGCCTCTTTCGATTCTTGACGACAGGGATGTTGCGCTAGATGTCACTGCAAACTACTACAATGGACTTTTCAATTTCGACACAAGCGAAAATGAAAAATTTCGCAATAAGAAACCCGAAGTTCTTCGGATGATTCTGCGCAGTTATGCCAGAAACATTTCCACCGAAGCCGCCTACAAGACAATCATTCAGGACATTATCGAATCGAACAATCGTACCATGGATACTAAAACATTCGACGATTACTGGGATGCGCTCAAGGATTTGTTCATCATCAGCGACATCGACGCATGGAACCCGAATCTCCGCAGCAAGGCGGTGGTGCGCACCACTCCTACAAGGCATTTCGTCGATACGTCCATCGCATGCCAGGCACTCAATATTTCTCCTGATGATTTGATGGCCGATTTAAAATCCTTCGGTTTTTTCTTTGAGGATTTGGCGGTGCGCGATTTGAACATCTATGCGAGTCTGCTTGGCGGAACTGTCAAACATTACCGAGATAGTCGTGGGCTTGAATGTGATGCCGTTGTTCATACGCCTAAAGGGAAATGGGGCGCCATTGAAATCAAGCTTGGTGGCGACAAACTCATTGAAGAAGGTGCTGCAAATCTGAATAAACTAAAGGATGATGTCGATGACCCGAACATGGCCTTTATGGCGATAATCACAGCCACTGGTCCCGCGTATCGACGCAAAGATGGAATATATGTCACTCCGCTGAACTGTTTGAGAGCGTAAAGCCTTATTCCGCTTCCTGCTGTAGTTGCGGGATCATTTGTGCGGACCATTCCTCGAAATCGCCCGCCTCGATGTGGTCACGGGCCTGTTGCATCAGGTGCAGATAAAAATGCAGGTTGTGGATGGTGGAAAGCGTCCAGCCGAGGGATTCCTTGGCTTTGAATAGGTGGCGCAGGTAGGAGCGGCTGTAGTTGCGGCAGCAGTAGCAGTCACATTCCGGGTCCAGCGGTGCATCGTGCTGGTGCGCGAACTTGGCGTTCTTGTAGCGGAGCACTCCCCTGCTGGTATAAACGAGGCCGTCCTGGGCGTTTTTCGCGGGCAAAATACAGTCGAACATGTCGACCCCGCGGGCAATAAGCGAAAGCAGGTTCCAGGGCGTACCCACCCCCATCACGTAGCGGGCACGGTCCTCGGGCAAATAGTCGGTGCAAAAATCCGCAATCTCGTACATAGTTTCTACGGGTTCACCAACAGAGAGCCCGCCCATGGCGTAGCCGTCGGGAGCGAGTTCCTTGAGCGCCTCGATGGATTTTTTGCGGAGTTCCTTGTGCATGCCGCCCTGCACGATTCCGAAAAAGAATTGCGGGTAACCGTGAAGCGGCGGATTTTCGGCGAGCCAGTCCATGGCCCGGCGGGTCCATTTGAGCGTCAGGTCCAGCGAGTGCGACGCCTCCTCGACGGTGCTCGGGTAAGGTGTGCATTCGTCGAAGGCCATGATGATGTCGGCGCCGATTTCACGCTGGGCCTGCATCACGGATTCGGGCGTAAACTTGTGGCGGCTACCGTCGAGCAGGCTCCTGAATTCCACGCCGTCTTCGGTAATGTGGCGAAAATCCTTGAGGCTCCACACCTGGAATCCGCCGCTGTCGGTGAGCATGGGGCCGTTCCAGCCCATGAACTTTTGCACGCCGCCCGCTTCGGCAATGAGCTTGGTGCCCGGTCGCAGGTACAGGTGGTAGGTGTTCGCGAGAATGATTTGGGCCTGGATTTCACGCAGGTCCCGGGTTGAAAGTCCCTTCACGCTGGCAAGTGTGCCCACCGGCATAAAAATCGGCGTTTCAACGACGCCGTGGGCCGTGCGAATGCGTCCACGGCGGGCCTTGCTGCGCGACGACTTTGCCAGAAGTTCGAAGGGATTATTGTTCACGGGCTAAAGATAAATAATCGGAAAACCGGCCCGATATTCCTTTATGATGTAAGGATGCTCTTTTGTGTATTCAAGAATCTTTTCGCCGAGACCAGATTTTACGAGTTCGGTAAGAGCTTGGCTTGGAACGGCACCGATGCTCGGGCATGTGGGCGTAAGCGCGATGACGAGTTCGCCGTCTTTATTCATAATGCGGAGTGGCCAGATGGAACAGTCGAAGGGCTTGTCTTCGGGCTTTAGGATGCAGCCGCGATTCGGGTTCAAGAAGGTGCAGGGAACTTCTTCTTCGGGGTCGGCGGTACGGTAATTGTTTTCGAGAACGAGGCGGCCCGCGCAAGATTTTTGCGGGTCGTCAACTGTGCGGAACTCCCCCACCACGCCGTATTCGTTTGGTTTGCTGAGTTTTTCCACGACTTCGGGCGGGAAAAGCGGTGTTTCCCAGAGGCTTTGACGCCGGAAAGAGCAGCAGAACTTGCAGGCGGCGCATTGTTTTTTTGTTAAAAGACTTGAAAGCATATTAGTCTAGGAGATCCCCGCCTTCGCGGGGATGACATTGTGGGTCGCGGGGATGACATTGTGGGTCGCGGGGATGACAAGTAAGGTCGCGGGGATGACAATGAAGGTCGAGACGACACGTAACGTGGGTTTTGTCGAGAATCGTCTGCGGGTAGTACGAGAGTTTTGCCTTGCGGAGGCCTTCGATACCGATATCTTCTTCACGGTTGATGAACTTTGCACCGTCGGCCACCAGGCGTTCGGCAAACATCTTGTTGATGACGGCATACCCGCCATTGTCCGCGTATTCTCCGATGACTTTCTCGAAATGGATGTCCCATGCGCCGGGAGCAATCTCGGAAGCCATCGTCATGCCGACAGCTTTGCCTTCTACGTACAGCACTGCGCCCCGCATCTGGAGAGCGTCGAAGTTTTCCAGCGCTTCCACGATGGCGCAGTATTCCGCCATACGGGACTTTTCGTCTTCGGAACATTCGGCACGGGCTGCCTCTTCGCATTCGCAGGTAGGCTCACAGGCGGAATCTCCGGCGACAGACTTAAGCCATGACTTTTCGATTTCCAGCGCGACGCCGGCATTTTCGACCTTAATTTCTTGTAGTTCAAACTTCCCGTAAGTGCGGTTGAATCGCGAAATGTGGTTGCGTTTTTTGCGGTACTGGTTACCTGCGAGAGTCGCTAGCGCTTCTGCGGAGTAAACGTAGTCGCTGTCACCCCGATTGTTTTCGAAATGGAGTAGGGACCCGGCGCTTTCCTTGCCAGAAAATCCATCCGTTTCGACGACGCAATTCGCATTGAAATATTCCCGCAAAATCTGCGCCCGGGGCTCGTCCACAAGGCAGAATTCCAGCGGACGGCCCGTTGCCCGAGCGTCGTCTGCAATCCATTTGAGGGCCGCCCCTACATCGCCCTCCCCCAACGGGAAAGAATAGCCCCGACGGCTCCCCTGCCCGTTGTAATAGCGGAAAATGAACCCGTCCTGGATGGCAATCTGCGTGCCGTATTTCTTGCGCAGCAGATAGACATTTGCAAAACTGGCGTCGCTCCCGATATAGCCAGAGGCGGCCATGGCTTTTGCCGCGGCCTCCCTGTCATTTAATTCTGGAGAATTGAACGGAATCACTTTTCCCAGATGGCGTTGGGCAGTTTACTGATATCCCTGAAATCCAGTTTTCCGGACACGCCGGAATCTACGTCCACGAGCTTGGCCAGGGGTTTCCCAGCCCGCTCAATAACGACTTCCTCTTTCTGCAAGGCCACCTGGTTCAGGAGCGAACCGAAGTTCTGCCTTGCTTCCATAGCGGATACGGTCTTGGACATGTTACTTCTGTTCCGGAGCTTTTTCGGGTTCGGCGGATTCCTGCAGCACCTTGTCCTGGATCACCAAGTCCACACGACGGTTCTTCTGGCGACCTTCCTTGGTGGAATTGTCCGCAATGGGCATGGTCATGCCGAGACCCTTGGCGGTCAGGCGGCTGGCGTCGATTCCCTGTTCTACAAGGAAGTTCATCACGTTGTCGGCGCGCTGCTGGGAAAGCTTCATGTTGTGTTCAGCAGAGCCAGTATTGTCGGTGTTTCCTTCGATGGACACGTTAAACTGCTGGTAAACGGTAAGGATTCCCGCCACCTTGGCAAGGCTGGTCTTCAAGTCCTGTTTCAGGGTAGCCTTGTCCACGTCGAAGAGGATATCGCTCATGGAAAGGATAATACCACGGGCATCCTGGGAGACCTGAATCAGCTTGGACTGGAGTTCGTTCAGCTTGTTCATAGCCTCCTTCTGGCGGGTTTCGGCCTTGGCCCGTTCTTCGGCAAGGGCCTTCTTTTCAGCTTCCAGGGCCAGGCGTTCTGCTTCCAACTGTTTCTGCAGGTCGGCTTCACGTTCACTTGCTGCCTTCAGGGCGGCCTCGCGTTCGGCAGCTTCTGCCAGGAACTTGTCGCGGTTCTGCTGCATTTCGGCCTGGAGTTTTGCTTCCTGTTCCTTCATGGCGTCCTTGGTCTGGGCAAGCCTCTGCTTTTCGGCTTCCAAGTCTGCCGCCAGGTTAGAGACCTTGCCACTGCGGGCATTGGCAATCTGTTCCTGGATGGTCTCGATAGAACGGTTGGTGGCGTTCCGCTTTTCCCAGTTTTCCGAAATGTGGGTGCGGCGTTCCTGAACCTCGATTTCTGTCTTGATAATTTCGGCATACAGAAGGCAGTTGTCACCCATGGCCTTCACATTTGCCTTGGGATTCTTCTTCAGTTCGTTCTGGATGTCAGACGCCTTTGCCTTGGCTTCGAGGAGGGTAAGCTTTGTATTCCAGGCATTTGCAGGGATTTTCGCCTCGAGGGCGTTCAGGGAATCCATGCAGACGTCATAGGCGGTAGGTTCGGCTTTTTTGCTGGTGTCGGCAGGTGCAGCCTTTTCTGCTGCCGGCGCTTCGGCAGGCTCAGGGGCCTTTGTCACTTCGGCGGGGGCTGCGGCATAGGCGGCATAGGCAAACGAGGCAACCAGGGAGGCGGCGGTCAAGAACTTAAGCGTCTTCATTATTTGGCCTCCTTGTTTTCGTTGTCCAAGATGTTCTGGTAAAGGAGCTTGCGTTCCACATCGGCGCGGAGTTCGGCTTCGACGCGTTCGTCTTCGGCCTTAATGGAATCACGCTCGGCGCGGAGCATGGCCAAGCGGTATTCCAGACGGCTAGCTTCGAAGGCAGCCAGGGCTTCCTGGGCCTTTTTCTGTTCCATGTAGGCCTTTGCGGAATCCAGATGGGCATTGGCGCTTTCGACGGTGGCAGAATCTGCCTTGATTTCGGTAGCTACGGCACGGGTGCCTTCGGTCTGTTCCATGGAACGGCTCAAAGCATGCTGGTTGGCGGCACAGCCCACCAGGGCAAGCGCCGCCAGGCCAGAGACAAAAAATAAAGATTTCATTGTTTCTCCTAGGACATTTAAATCTATCTACTTTGATAAAATAAAAAAAATTATCTTTTGGGGCGTAATAAATTGAAAAAAATATGGACCAGCCCATAAAATCCTTTTCTGTCGGCAAATACCTGCAATCTGTCAAGCGGAAATTGACGGAAACCCCTGCGGTATGGGTCCACGGCGTCATTACGCAAATGACCGTCAAGGAGCGCGTGGTTTACCTGAGCATCGCCGAATACGAAGAGGGCAACGTGAAACCCGTGGCTACCCTCCCCCTGACCTGCTTTATCCCCAAATACGCGGCCATCTGCCAAAAGGCCGAAAATGCGGCCAAGCCTTTTACCTTGCGGGAACAGATCAAGGTCTGTTTCCTGGTCCAGGCGGATTTATACATTACCCTGGGAAAATTCCAGGCCCAGATTCTGGACATCGACCCGGTCTATACCATCGGGGAACTTGCCATTACCAGGCAGGTCATCTTGAAAAAATTGACCGAAGAGGGCCTTCTCCACAAGAATGCCGAACTGGAACTGCCCCCTACCCCGCTCCATGTAGGTCTCATTACCGGAGAATCTACGGCGGCCTACAAGGATTTTACTACCCGGCTTGATGCCTCCCCCTTCGCATTCAAGGTCCGGACCGAATATGCCAAGATGCAGGGGAACGAGACGGAATCCACCATTCTTGCATCTCTTGAACGATTGCAACAGGATCCTGAAATCGATGTGGTGTGCATTGTCCGTGGTGGCGGCTCCAAGACGGACCTGAACTATTTTGACAGCGAAGCCCTGTGCCGTGCCGTGGCGAACTACCCTGTTCCGGTCTTTACGGGCATCGGGCACGAAATCGACAAGAGCCTGCTGGACGAAGTGGCATACCTTTCGTGTATCACGCCTACGGACTGTGCAAAGCGCCTGGTGGAGCGTATGACTGAAAGCTGGCAGGCCATGCTGACTATGGTGAGTGGCATCCAGGACAGCGCCAAGACGCTCCTTTCTGAAACCAGGGAAGAACTTTCGGGTCTAGCCCATTCCCTCCAGCAGGCCGTCTTTGGCCGAATCCAGCAGGAAAAATCCGGACTGGCCATCAAGGGAACGTCCCTAGCCAAGGAGGTCCAGTTTATTTTGCGGAACGAATCCCAGCGGGTCTCCCGAAACGAAGAAGGCCTAAAGCAGGGTTCCCGCAAGATTCTGGATTTGGAAAAGGCCAAGTTCGAAATTACGGAGCTGAAAGTCAAGAGCGCAAGCCCGGAAACCGCCCTTGCCAGGGGGTATTCCTTCACCCTGGATGCAAACGGCAAGTTCATCAGGAGCAAGGCCCAGGTCCAGGCAGGCGACCTCATAACCACCCGCCTCTCCGATGGAACGGTCCAGTCCGTAGTGCAGTAAAACGCACTGAGATTGCCAACCCCTGAAACAAGTTCAGGGTCGCAATGACAACTAAAAAATCCCGCATTTCTGCGGGATTTTTAACATTCAACTAAAGTCAAGAATTAGCGCTTCTTGCCCTTCTTGCCTTTCTTCTTATCCTTCTTCTTGTCCTTCTTGTTGGACTTCTTGTCTTCGTCGTCCTTAGGCTCATCCTTCTTTACAGCCGGTTCGGCGCCACCACGCAAATCCTTCATCTTGAAGGTCACGTTGATTTCTGCCGTTTCGGGCTTGGAGTAGAGTCCACCCGGATCCTTCACCTTGTAGGTGAATTCGTCGAGGCCGGAGAATCCCTTGTTCGGAATGTAGGTGAAAGAACCGTCGCGTTCGTTCAGGTCAATCTTTCCGTTATGGGGCTTCTGCACGATCTGTGCAGAAACAGGTTTCTCGTTATCCGGGTCGGTGACACCAGACAGGAGACCGTCAGAGGCGGAAACCTTGAGGGTTTCCCCTTCCCTGGTCACGTAGGTCTGGGCACGGGCCTTCGGCGGGTCGTTCACGGGGATTACCGTGAAGGTGGCCGTCTTCTGGGCTTTGGCGCCTTCCGGGTCGGTGACCGTGAACGTGATGCGTTCCGGCTTGCCGTTCCAGTCTTCGTGGGGCTGAGAAACGGTAACGGTCTTCTTGAACTTGTCGTACTTCACATCCAGATACTTGTTACCGGTAAAGGTCCACTTCAGTTCGTCGAAGCGGTGATCCGGATCGCGAGCGTACTGGTCAAGCTTAATGGTTGCCACGACACCCTTGTTGTCGTCTTCCTTGATGGTGAAATCAGGAATGTCGCGCATGATGGGAGCCTTGTTCACGTGCTTCACCACGAACTTGGCCATGGCCTTGTCAGATGCGCCTGCGGGGTCGGTAGCAGTAAAGATAAGGGTTTCTTCACCAGACCAATCCGGCTTCTTGGGCTTGATTACGGCTTCACGGCCGCCAGAAATCTTCACATCCAGGTTCTTGGCACCGGCAACCTTCCACTTAATCTCGTGGGGTTTGTTATCCGGGTCTTCCACATACTGGTCGAGCTTGATGGGCTTGAAGGACTTGCCTTCGAGCGTTTCCTGGCCCGGGATTTCCTTCACGACCGGCGGGTCGTTCACCGGCTTCACGGTGAACTTCACGTTGACGGAGGCCTTCTCGCCTGCCGGGTCGAACACGTTCACCGTTACGGTTTCGGTACCGTTCCAGTACTTGTTCGGGGTTTCGCAGGTCAGCACGCCCTTGTCGTCGATGTTGAAAATCAGGTCATGCTTGACGGTAGATGCCTTGGCCTTGCCGCCCTTGGCGGCCTTGCCTTTCTTGCCTTTACCCTTGACAGGAGCGGCGTTGGATGCGGGCTCGGCGTCGTCCAGAGTCCAGGTCAGTTCTTCAAGCTTGTTGTCCGGGTCGCTTACGAACTTGGAGAAGTCAACAGGAGCGAAGCTCTTCTTTTCGTCAATGACGAAGGGCTGCACAGGTTTCAGCGTCGGCGGGTCGTTCACAGGCGTCACCTCGAACACGGCCTTGGCGGAGGCGGATGCTCCCGCCGGGTCGGACACGGTGAACGTCAGGGTTTCCTTGCCGTACCAGTAGGGGTTCGGGGTCAGCACCTGGGCGCGGGTTCCCTTGATATCGACCTTCAGCTCCTTGTTGCCCGTCACCTTCCAACGCAACTCGTTAGGCTTGTTGTCCGGGTCTTCGGCTGCCTTGGAGAGGTCGATGATTTCGAACTTTTCCTTTTCCTTGATCTTCTGGCCCGCGATACGCTTGATGACAGGCGGATCGTTCACCGGGACAACCTCGAAGGTGATCTGCTGCGAGGCCTTGGCCCCTTCGGGGTCCACCACGTCCAGCTTGATCTTCTCGGTTCCGTTCCAGTACTTGTCCGGGGTCGTCACGACCAGCTGCTTCTTGGCGTTGATGGATGCCTTGAGAGCACGGGTCGGCGACAGCTCGAACTTCAGCGAGCTGAACGGATGATCCGGGTCGGACACGTATTCAGCCAAGTCAATCGGCTTGAAATGTTCCTTCTCCTGGATAGACTGGATAGGAATCGGCTTGATGATCGGGGCATCGTTCACCGATTCCACCGTGAAGCGCACCTTCTTGGAGTCGCTTGCGCCTTCGGGGTCGGTAACCGTGAAGGTCACGTCGCGTTCGCCGTTCCAGTACTTGTCGGCAATCTTGATACGGGCAATGTTCTTGCTGTCAATCTCCACATGGAAGTCATCCGCCGGGGCAGGGGCTTCGGCAGCGGGCTCTTCCTTCGCGCCCTTCTTGCCCTTCTTCACGGGCTTCGCCTTCTTCTTCGCGGGTTTTGCCGCAGGAGCGGCACTCACCTTGTCCACCTTCACGGTCCAAGTCAGCTCGGAGTTCTTGTGGTCCGGGTCATGCACGAACTTGTTCAAGTCTATCTCCTTGAACTGGCCCTTTTCCTTGATTTTCTGGTCGGGGATATCCTTCATCACCGGGGGATCGTTCACCGAGGTAATCTCGTAAGTCACCAGCTGCGAGGCTTCCAGACCTTCGGGATCACGCACGGTCAGCACCATGGTCTCCGGGGCGCACCAGAAATACTTGTCCGGGGCGGTCACAGTCAATACGCGGCTCGGCGAAATCTCGGCCTTGAGCTGCTTGTTGCCGGTCACCTTCCACACAAGTTCGCTCACCTTGTTGTCCGGATCCTTCACGTACTCATCCAACTTGATCGGCTTGAAGAGTTCCTTCTCCTTGATCTTCTGGCTCGGAATCTTCTTCACAATAACCGGCGGGTCGTTTACGCGGGTCACTTCAAAGAGCATCTTGTGGCTGGCCGAGGCCCCTTCGGGGTCGGTCACGGTAAATGTCACGGTTTCCTTGCCGTTCCACTGGTCATGCGGCACGGCGACGATAACGGTGTTGTCCTTGCGCAGGTTCACCTTCAACTGCTTGTTGCCGGAGACGCTCCATTTGAGTTCGGAGGTCTTGTGGTCGGGGTCGGAGGCCAGCATCGAAAGATCGATGGTCTTGAACGTGCCACCCTCGCGGATGGTCTCGCCCTTGGGGGCGGTATTCGAAATCACCGGCGGGTCGTTGATGGAGCGCACCTCGAAACGGGCCGTCTTGGACGCCTTCGCACCTTCGGGGTCGGTCACCGTGAAGGTAATGTCGGCAGCACCGTTCCACAGCTTGTCAGGGATGACGATAGTGGCCACATGGTTGTTGTCCACCTTAACATCAAGACCTGCGCCCTGAGAGGCGGGTTCGTCCTTGGCACCCTTCTTGCCCTTCTTCGGAGCAGACTTTGCACCAACCGGGTTCACGTCGAAGGACCAAGCGAGTTCAGACTTCTTGTGGTCGGGATCATTTACCAAGTCGTCCAACTTGATAGTGGCGAATTGCTTCTTTTCGTCAATGGATTGGCCCTTCAGTTCCTTCACGAACACAGGAGCGTCATTGACCGATTCCACCGTGAAGGTCACGGTGCGGCTGTCAGAAGCACCTTCCGGGTCAGAAACCGTGAACTTGATAGTTTCAGAACCGTGCCAGTACTGGTTCGGCGGAGTGATAGAAACATTGTGGCTGGCGTCCATGGCAACCTTGAGTTCCTTGGCACCTTCGATTTTCCATTTGAGCTTGTTCTTCGGGTGATCGAGGTCTTCCACGTAGTTGTCTAGCGCGATGGACTTGAAGCTCCCCTTCTCCTTGATCTTCTGGTCGGGAATATCCTTCATCACCGGAGGATCGTTGATGGAGCGCACCGTGAATGCGGCGGTACTCTTGGCCATGGCACCTTCGGGGTCTGTCACCGTGAAGGTGAGCTTTTCGGCACCGTTCCAGAGCTTGTTCGGGGTCTTCACCGAGACCATGCCGTCCTTGCCTACAGTCACCTTCAAGTCCTTCTGTCCGGTGACTTCGATTTTCAGTTTCTCAAAGGGGTGATCCGGGTCGTTCACCAATTCCTTCAAGTTGAACGAGGCGAATTCCTGCTTTTCATCGATGGTCTGTTCCTTGATCTGTTTCGTGAACACGGGCGGGTCGTTCACCGAGGTCACGGTGAATATCGCCGTGCAGGTGGCCTTGCCGCCATCCGGGTCTTCCACCTTGAATGTGATTTCCTCGGAGCCATTCCAGTACTTGTCCGGGATCACGATTTTCGCCATGCGCTGCGCATCGACAGACACTTTGAGCTGCGGGGTGTAACCCTTGGGAGCGCCCTTCGCGGGCTTCACGTCAAAGCTCCAGGTGAGCTGTTCGGGCTTGTGGTCCGGATCCTTCACGATATCGTTCAGGTTGATGATCGCGAACTCACGCTTTTCCTGGATGGTCTGATCCTTGATGGGCTTCACGAACACCGGCGGGTCGTTCACCGATTCCACCGTAAACTTCACGGTACGCTTGTCGGTCGCGCCTTCGGGGTCGGTTACGGTGAAGGTGATGTCCTCGGAGCCGTTCCAGTACTTGTCCGGGGTGGTCACGGTCACGGTGCGCTTGGCATCGACCACGACATTAAGCTGCTTGTTGCCCGTGATGGTCCATTTCAGCTGGTTCTTGGCATGGTCCAAGTCCTCGACGAACTTGTCCAGCTCGATCGCCTTAAACTGTTCCTTTTCCTTAATGGTCTGGTTCGGGATGTCGGCCATGACCGGCGGGTCGTTGATGGATTTCACCGTGAACACGGCATCGGACTTGGCGGATGCCCCTTCGGGGTCTGTCACCGTGAAGGAGATCTTCTCGGAGCCGTTCCACAGCTTGTTCGGGATCTTGACCGTGGCAACGCCGTTCTTGTCGATATCGACCTTGAGTTGCTTGTTGCCCGTGATGCTCCATTTGAGCAGCTTGAATTCGTGATCCGGGTCGTTGGCCAGTTCCGCCAGGTTGATGGTGGCAAATTCCATCTTCTCGTCGATCATCTGGTCCGGGATCTTCTTGAGCGTCGGAGGGTCGTTCACGGACTGCACCGTGAACAGGGCCTTCGATGTTGCCTTGGCCCCTTCGGGGTCGGTCACCGTGAAGGTGATTTCGGCGGCACCGTTCCAGTACTTGTTCGGAATCTTGATCGTAGCCGTGTGCTGCGCGTCAATTTCGACGGCGAGCGTCTCGGAGCCCTTGGTGGTGGGCTTCACATCAACCGCGAAGGTGAGTTCGGAGAGCTTGTGGTCCAGGTCGCGAACCATTTCACCCAGCTTGATCGGCTGGAACTGGCCCTTTTCCTTGATGGTCTGGTCGGCAATCTGCTTGATGAATTCCGGCGGGTCGTTCACCGATTCCACGACAAAGTTCACGGTACGCTCGTCGGTGGCCCCTTCGGGGTCGGTCACCTTGATAGTCAAGGTTTCCTCGCCGTTCCATTGCGGATTCGGCTGCGTTACCTTCATCACTCGGTTGTCGTCGATCGTCACCTTCAGCCCGCGGTTGCCGGTAACGGTCCACTTCAACTGGTTCTTGGCATGGTCCAAGTCCTCGACGAACTTGTCCAGCTCGATCGGCTTGAACTGTTCCTTTTCCTTGATGCGCTGGTCGGCAATGTCCTTCATCACCGGCGGGTCGTTGATGGATTTCACCGTGAGCTTCACCTGCGTCTTGGACACTCCGCCTTCGGGGTCGGTCGCCGTGAAGGTGATGGTTTCGGCACCGTTCCAAAGCTCGGACGGAGTCTTGTACGTGACCTCGCGGGTCTTCGGATTGATGTTCACCTTGATATCCTTGTTGCCCGTCACCTCGACCTTCAACTTGGAAATGTCGTGGTCCGGGTCGGACAGGTAGTCATCCAGCATGAACGATTCGAACTCGCTCTTTTCCTCGATGGTCTGGTCGGGAATCTTCTTGAACACGGGTAAATCGTTGATGGATTTCACCGTGAGCGTCACTGCCTGCTTCACGGAGGCCCCTTCGGGGTCGGAGACGGTGAAGGTCGCGACAGCGACGCCGTTCCAGTACTTGTCCGGGATTTCGATGGATGCCACGTGGGATTCGTCGATGTTTACGGCCAAAGTTCCCGTCTCAGGTTCCTTGCCCTGATGTTTCACATCCACTTCCCAGTTCAATTCGCTGTTCTTGTGGTCGGGATCCTTGACATATTCGTCCAGCTTGATCTTGGCGAACTGTTTCTTTTCGTCGATGGTCTGGTTCGGGATCGGCTTCACGAATGCCGGGGGATCGTTGATGGAGTTCACCGTGAAGGTGTTCTCGGATTCGGCACATGCCCCTTCGGGGTCGCAAACCTTGAACTTGATGGATTCGCTGCCGTTCCATAGTTTGTTCGGAATCTTGATGGTGGCGGTCTTGCCCGCGATGTTCACCTTCAGATCCTGGTTGCCCGTAACAGTCCATTTAAGTTGTTCAAACTTGTGGTCGGGATCCTTGACCAGCTTGTCCAGTTCGATGGGTTTGAACTCCTGTTTTTCGTCAATGGTCTGTTCGGGAATATCCTGCACGAATTCCGGCGGGTCGTTGATGGATTTCACCGTGAAGGTCGCCTTGGTGGAGGCGGAGGCCCCGGCGGGGTCGGTCACGGTAAAGGTGACTGTCTCGGAACCGTTCCAGTACTCGTTCGGGATCTTGATATTGACCGAGCCGTACTTGTCCAGCTCGAACTTCAGGTCCTTGTTTCCCGTGATGTTCCATTTGAGCTTGGATACGTCGTCATCGGGGTCGCTCACGTAGTCCGTCAGCGAAATCGATTCGAACTCGTTCTTTTCGTCGATGGTCTGGTCCGGAATCTTCTGGAGAACCGGCGGGTCGTTGATGGGCCTTACCGTGAAGGTCGCCGTCTTGGAATCGCTAGCGTATTCGCCGTCGGTGGCCGTAAACTTGATCTTGGCCGCACCATACCAGAACTTGTCCGGAATGACAATTGTCGCCACGCGGTTCTGGTCGATTTCCACGCTCAGGTCACCTTCGGCCTGATCTTTGCCAATCGGCTGGATGTCGAATTCCCAGAGAATCTGGTTCTTCGGGTGGTCGGGGTCATTCACGTAGTCATCTAGACGGATTTTCGCGAACTGCTGCTTTTCGTCGATGGTCTGGTCCGGGATCTGCGAGACTTCGGGAGGGTTGTTCACCGATTCCACGTTGAAGTTCACCGTCTCGGAGCCGGTCGCACCCTTGGTGTCGGTGGCCGTGAAGGTAATGTCCTCGTTACCGTTCCAGTACTGGTCCGGTACGGCGATTGTGGCAACTCGGTCTCCGGAAATAGTCACCTTCAGGCTCTTGTTGCCAGACACCGCCCACTTGATCTGGGCGGGCTTGTCCATGTCGTCGGACACGTACTGGTCAAGTTTAATCGTTGCGAACTTTCCGCCCTCTTGAATGGATTCACCCGGAATCCCGTTCACGGACGGAGCGTTGTTCTCTACAGCTGCCGCATCAGCTCCGGCTTCTTGTGCAATAACCACAGAGGCAAGAATGCCCGCAGAAGCAAACAAAGCTGTAATAGGCCAATTTTTACGTTTCATCGATGTTCTCCCATAATTCCATCTGCAGGATGTTTCCCATGAAAATCCTGCTTTCCAATGTGATAACAGTCACCAAATATAAAGTTTTTTGGGCCTTTTTTTCTCAAAAACCGCTTTTTTTTGCAAAAAAATGGCGCTTTTGGCGTTGTTCAGGGAGTGTAAAATCGTAACTCGTTGAGAATCAACAAGTTAGATTTTACGCCCCTATAAATCGAATTTCAGCACATTTGTCAATAGTGGGCAAAAAAAGGCCAAAAACAATGACAAATAGTGATTAATTTGCTAAATTCCTCCTAAATTTTGGAAAAAACACCATCACAACTGGTAAGGTCTATGAAATTCGTATTTCTTTGCGATGCCAACTATCTGAAGGGCGACTACGCCAATTTCGTCAACAATTTCCCCTCCGGTCACGAACTCCTGACCATCACTTCTGACGATTTGCTGCAGTCCAAGACCATTCTCGAAGGTGCTTTCGCCCTCTTGGCCGAAAAGTCCACCTGGCAGAAGAACTTCAGCCTCTTCCGCTATTTTGGGCTCCTCCCCTCCCTCGAGGTTTTGCCCACGGCCTTTGTCGCCCGTGGCCGTCGCAACGAATCCCTGAAGGGCCGTAACGCCAACCGCAATCAGGAGATTTTCTTCAACCCTGCATCTACTTCCGAAGAGCTGCATATCCAGATCGACAAGTTCATTGCCGCTCCCCCCGCAGGCTTTTCTTACCCCAGGGGCACTGCCAAGGCATAGTTCCCCATGCAGAGGAAAGTCCTGGACTACCTGTGCAAACAAGGCGGGCTGGGCTTATTTGCCTTCCCTGGCGACCAGGTAGATTTTGAATCCATTGACAAAGTAGCGCTAGCCCTGAACGCTGGCGCTCCTTTCGTTATTATGGACTTTTCCCACAAGTCCCTTTTGCCGGGTAACCATTTAAGGACATTCTTCAAGAGAAAGCTTACTGACGAAGAACTGGAGTTCATCTGTGATTCCAAAGAAGGCCTGGTATTTCGGCTCAGCAAGGAAATGGGATTGGACGCGGAGCTCAACTTCAGGATTTTTTACCGCAACCTGGAAGCGGTTCGTTCTATTGTCCCGTTTATTTTTGCAATCTTGCCCGACGAACTATCCAGTGCACAGTTCAAGCGGATTGCGGAAATCGCGAAGGTGGTCATAATCGCTGGCGGTAACCGTGAAGCGGCCTCCGCCTATTTGCAGGACTACTCTTTTTTGCGGAAGCGCTCTTTGGTCTGGCTTATCAAGGGAATGCCGGACAGACGTAAGTACAGGGATGCAAGCGAGGCTGTCAAAAAGTCCTACTCGAGTTGTCGGGAAATTCGAAAAATTGACTGGACAAAGAAACCAGAGCGTTTTGCCAAGGCCCTGACGCTGCTGTTCAAGGCGGAAATCCTGAAAAAAAATCCTCTCGATGGGTTCTTCAGGATTTTTCGGAATTTTTTCTTGCTCTTTGTGCTTGCCGTTGTGGCAATCCCCTTCTTGATTCCCTCCACCGTCGATGTTGGCATTTCCCATGTGCGGGAACGGAATTCGGAACGGGATAGGCTTTCGCTTGCACCGTCATTCGAATACACCTTTGACGGCAAGGAATCCATGCAGAGGCTCTCTCGTTATGCCATCGGACGATTTATGTCCGTGATTACCGACGAGAAAATGGTCAAGCAGTATGTGCAGGAGACCTTGAAAGAAAATGGCTACCCAGAAGACCTAGGCCTTGTAAACGATAGGAATATCCCCCCAGAAGGAACTGTTGTCAAGTTTTCCAAGCCCGAATACATCGAAAGTACGGCTTCAGATTCTATCGGCAACGCCTGGAGGTACTGGACATCCATTGTTTCGGACTCTATCGCCTACATTACGGAGTTTTACCACGAAAAACAGACCAAGGAATTCCGGCAGCACAACGGTATCGATTTGGCAAGCCGCCAAGGGGCCCGTATCCTTGCGCCATTTGCCGCCAAGGCCTGGACCAGCAAAGACGAACGAGGCGGCATTATCATCGGGCTTGTTCGGCAAAAAGACGTTATCTTGTTCATGCACTGCGACCAGTTGCTTTATCTTGATGGACAGGACGTGATGCAGGGCGACCCCATCGCTACCGTAGGCGTAACAGGACATACCACCGGGCCCCACGCCCACATTGTGACAGGGCTTATCGACCCCAACGGTGACAAGCGCATCGGGAATGTGAAGTACAGGGTCATCGACCCCATGAAGTGGTATTACCGGTTTAAGCCGACGTTGTTTTAGAGGCTCGGGGCTCGAGGTTCGAGGATCGGGGTGTGAGGTCGCTTCGCTTTGGGGTGTGAGGTGTGTGGCTTTGGGCTCGAGGAATGTCATCCTGGACACGGAGGGCTGACCATGTGACGGGCGTCACAGCAAGAGTTTTCAAAAAGCCCTCACAAAACTTTTATTTTTCTTTTTTGGGTTTTTGTTTGCGATTTATTACAAAATTGCTCTTCTATTTTCCGCTTAAAAAAATATCTTTGTGATGTATTTTTAAGCGGGTAAAAAAGGAGAAATAATGAAAAAAATCTCGTTGGTCGTGTTCATGCTTATCGCAGCCATTTTGATGGGCTGTTCTTCTGTCAAGGCCCCTAAAGCCAGCCTTGCCGACCACGACGAAGACCACAACATTCCCGCTATTGACCAGATGATTATTTCCATGAAAAAGGAATACATTCAGAAGTGCTACATGCCGGTGGCCAAGCGTGAACCTCCTGAGAACGCCTGCCAGACCGAGCTGTTCCAGCTTTTGGAACGTCGCTACCATGCCGACTACAGCCAGGACCATGTGGACATGGCCAGCAACGACCTGTTCTTCAAGGATATCGATGCCGAAATCAACAAGATGGTCCGTTCTGATCCTGAAGTCAGGGCCGCTCTCCGTAACGGTGCTTTCCAGAGCATCAACGAGATGAAGACCTACTATAAGAGCAAGTACATGTTCAGCCACAATTAGGCTTTACAATTTTTGACAAAAGCTTTGGCCGCCTTGTTTGGCGGCCTTTTTTGTATAGTTTTGGAGCCATGGATTTGCCAATGGGTTTGCCATTAAATATATTGTGCTTGCAAAAATTGGTGATAGACCACAAACAAAGGAACACCCATGAGAAACTCGCTCAAGCTCGACGGCCAGGTCAAGACTTACCTCGACGAAAACGAACTCCCCAAGGCATGGTACAACGTCCGTGCCGATATGAAGAAGAAGCCCGCTCCCCTCCTGAACCCGGGAACTGGCAAGCCCGTAACTTTTGAAGACCTGCAGCCCGTGTTCTGCGACGAACTTATCAAGCAGGAACTGGACAACGAGACCCCGTACATTCCTATTCCCGAAGACATCCTTACGTTCTACAAGATGTATCGTCCGTCGCCGCTGGTCCGCGCCTACTTCCTGGAACAGGCCCTCGGCACTCCGGCCCACATCTACTACAAGTTCGAAGGCAACAACACCAGCGGCAGCCACAAGCTGAACTCCGCCATCGCTCAGGCCTACTACGCCAAGCAGCAGGGCCTTAAGGGTGTGACCACCGAAACGGGTGCTGGCCAGTGGGGCACGGCTCTTTCCATGGCGTCCGCCTTCTTTGGCATCGACTGCCAGGTTTATATGGTGAAGGTCTCCTACGAACAGAAGCCCTTCCGCCGCGAAGTGATGCGCACCTACGGTGCCTCCGTAACGCCCTCGCCTTCCATGACCACCGACATCGGCAAGAAAATCAATGCCGAATTCCCGGGCACCACCGGAAGCCTCGGTTGCGCTATTTCCGAAGCCGTGGAAGCCGCCGTGAAGCAGCCGGGTTACCGCTACGTTCTCGGTTCTGTGCTGAACCAGGTGCTGCTGCACCAGTCCGTGATCGGTCTCGAAACCAAGGCCGCCCTCGATAAGCTGGGCGTAAAGGCCGACCTCATCATCGGTTGCGCCGGCGGCGGTTCCAACCTCGGTGGCCTTATTAGCCCGTTCGTCGGCCAGAAGCTCCGTGGCGAAGCCGACTACGACATTCTCGCTGTGGAACCGGCCAGCTGCCCCAGCTTCACTCGCGGTAAGTACGCCTACGACTTCTGCGATACCGGTAAAGTTTGCCCGCTGGCCAAGATGTACACGTTGGGTTCCAGCTTCATCCCGTCTGCTAACCACGCCGGTGGACTCCGTTATCACGGCATGAGCAGCATCCTCTCCGAGCTCTACGATCAGGGGCTGATGCGTGCAACATCCGTGGAACAGACCAAGGTGTTCGAAGCCGCGAAGCTCTTCGCCCAGACCGAAGGTATTCTCCCGGCTCCTGAATCCAGCCACGCCATCCGCGCCACGATTGACGAAGCCCTCAAGTGCAAGGAATCCGGCCAGGCTAAAAACATTGTGTTCGGCCTTACCGGCACAGGCTACTTCGACATGGTGGCCTACCAGAAGTTCAACGACGGCGAAATGAGCGACTACATCCCGACGGATGAAGACATCGCCAAGAGCCTCGCCCAGCTCCCGAAGGTGAACGGCTAATTGTCATTGCGAGAGGCGGCAAGCCTCAAAGCAATCACTCACCAAACTTAAAAGTCCCGGACATGGCGTCTGGGACTTTTTTAATCTACTGCGAAACGAAATTACAACGCTTCGGCAAATTCTTCCATGCTCTTGCGCACAGGGTGTCTGGGTGAAGGGCCTCCCCCATTTTCGGAATCGGCATAGCCGACATCCAAAAGGCAAGCCAGCTTTAAGTTGTTCGGAAAACCAAAAGCCTTTTCAATTTCAGAAGCGTTGAAACCCCGGGCCCAGAGGGTGGCAAGGCCGAGGTCGGTGGCCTGCATCATCATGGAGGTGGTGACGATGCTCGCATCCATCACGCCGCTGTTGAAGTTGTCGTTGTACTTTTCGGCGGTGTAGCACTTGGGTTCATCATAGCAGACCATCAGCACCACGGGGGCGTTATAGGCCATGCGGGTAATGCCGCGGATCTTTTCCAGGGCCTCGGGAGACTTGATGACCTTCACGGTCACGGGCTGAGCGTTGATTGCCGTCGGGCTCAGGCGGCCCGCCTCCAGCACCTGGGCGAGCTTTTCGGGTTCTACGGTCTGGGCGGTAAAGGCACGGCAGCTATAACGGTTTTTCGCAAGTTCGATAAATGACATAGGGACCTCTTTTTGGAGGAAATATAAGTATTTCAAGTTAGACCATATGGAAAAGTTACTAGTTGCTAGTTACTAGTTAATAGGTACTAGAAACCAAAAACAGCTAGGAAAGCCTAGTAACTAATAACTTAGAACTGCGGCTACGCCGCATTAACTATTAATTTCTATCTTTGCGCACATGAAAAATTTTTACGTTACCACCCCGATTTATTACGTGAATGACGCCCCGCATATCGGGCATTCCTATACGACCGTCCTCGCGGACATCCTCACCCGCTTCCACAAGATTCTGGGCTACCAGACGTTCTTCTTGACCGGCACCGACGAACACGGCCAGAAGGTTCAGCGCGCCGCCGAAAAGCGCGGAGTGACCCCGCAGGAACACGTAGACGAATACTACCACCGGTTCGAAGACCTGTGGAAGAAGATGGGAATCGGTAACGACTTCTTTATCCGCACCACCATGCCGGAACACAAGGCCTTTGTGCAGGAATGCCTGCAGAAGCTCTGGGACAAGGGCGAAATCTACTCAAAGGAATACGAAGGCTGGTACTCCGTCGGCGAAGAACGCTTTTTTGGCGAAGACGAACTTGACGAGAACAAGTGTGATCCCATCAGCCACCGCCCGGTGGAATGGCTCAAGGAAAAGAACTACTTCTTCAAGATGGGTTCTTACCAGCAGAAGCTGATTGACTTCCTCGAAAGCCACAAGGACTGGATTGTGCCGGACTACCGCTGGAACGAAATCCGCGGGTTCCTGCGCCAGCCGCTGAACGACCTGTGCATCAGCCGCCCGAAGGCACGCCTCAGCTGGGGCATTCCGCTGCCCTTCGACACCGACTACGTGACCTACGTGTGGTTCGACGCCCTGCTCAACTACGTGAGCGCCTCCACCGCCTTCCACAAGACTTATGCCGACGGCACGCCAATCTGGCCCGCCACTTACCACCTCATCGGTAAGGACATCTTGACCACGCATAGCGTGTACTGGCCGACCATGCTCATGGCTCTCGACATTCCGCTCCCGAAGCACATCTTGGCCCACGGCTGGTGGCTCGTGAACGGCGGCGAAAAGATGAGCAAGTCCGCAGGCAACGTGGTGAATCCCATGGACTACATGGAAAAGTATGGCATCGACGCGTTCCGCTATTTTCTCGCCCGCGAAATGGTGGTGGGCCAGGACGCGAACTTCACCCACGACGCCTTCGTGCGCCGCATCAACAGCGACCTCGCCAACGACCTGGGTAACGTGCTGAACCGCGTGCACCGCCTGGTGCTCAACAATTTTGAAGGCAAGCTCCCCGCAGCGACCTCCATCGGCGACGCCGAGAAGGAAGTCATCGACCTCGCGAACAAGGTGATTGCCGAAATCAAGGAAGGCCTGCCCCAGGCCCGCCTCTCCCAGTCCATCGAAACCATCATGCAGCTCGTGCGTAGCATCAACCGCTACCTGGAAGTCAAGGCCCCGTGGAAGCTCGCGAAGGACCCGGCCCTCAAGGACGAACTCGCGACTGTTCTCTACGTTTCTGCAGAAGCCGTGCGCCTCTCGCTTTGCCTGCTGTGGCCGGTGATTCCCGCCAAGGCGGAAGAAGGCCTCGCCATGATCGGCTGCAAGTTCCAGAGCGCCGAAGACCTCGCCTGGGGTATCCTCAAGGGTGGCGAAAGCTTTGGCGAAGGCAAGCCGCTCTTCCCGCGTATCGAAGAAGAAGTCAAAAAGCAGGAAGCCCAGCCGAAGCCCAAGCAGAACAAGCCCTTGATGGCTGCCGACGTGCCCGCCGCCATGGACATGCGCGTCGCCCAGATCAAGGAAGTGGCCGACCATCCGGACGCCACGAGCCTCTACGTGCTCAAGGTGGATGCCGGCGAAGGCGAACTCCGCACCATCTGCAGTGGCCTCAAGAACAGCTACAAGGCAGAAGAACTGAAGGACAGGAAGATTCTGTTGTTCGCAAACCTGAAGCCCAGCGCGTTGCGCGGTATCATGAGCCAGGGAATGCTCTTTGCGGGCGACCTCGACAACGAGGCCCACACTTGCAGGCTCGTTTCCGTGCCCGAAGACGCAAAGCCCGGTGACCGCGCCCTGTTCAAGGGTGTAGCACCCAGCGAACCGCGTGAACTGAAGGTGAAGGACTTCGAGAAGATTGCGCTCTCCGTGAAGGGTGGCGCGGTGTTCTGCGACGCTCTCGCGCTCGAAGTGAACGGCAAGCCCGTGACCTGCGACGTGGCCGACGGCAATGGGGTGCACTAAGCGACCGTTCGCGCTGGAATCTGTATAACAGGTACAGGGCTGGCGCTCACTCTCGCAACCGCCCCAGTTTAATAACTGGGGCTTTGTTGCTCACGAAGCGACCGTTCGCGCTGGAATCTGTATAACAGGTACAGGGCTGGCGCTCACTCCCACCTAAAGGTGGCCATGTACACTAAGCACTAAAGTGCTAAGTGTCCAAAGCTCGCCTACGACGACTCGTCAATACGAGTCATCTACGGCTCACAGAGATTATTAGGGAGGGCGAAGCCTTCCCGATTTTTTGTATATTGCTCTCCATGAGCATTAAAGAAAACAAGATCTTCCTTTTCTGTAAAAATTACCTGAAATCCCTGAATTGGATTGTTCTCCTTGGCATCGCTCTTTTTTGCATTGCACTTGCAATTGTGAATAACATCCGCGTAGATGATGCCAAGTCTGTCACTTGGATCGGTTCCCAGGACATTCTGGAAAAACCGGCGGATATTCTCTAGAAGGAGGCGGAAATGATTGATTGTTTTCAGCCTCAGAATCGCAAGCGTTCTATTATTTCTGGCATCTTGATGCTGGTGGCCACCTTCTTTGTGTCCGTATGCGTTGCCGAAATCAGCTTTCCGGAATCCATACTGACTTTTACCGACCAGGAATGGCTTATTGACCTGTGGCCCAAGGCTTACCGTTACAACATCCAGGTGGGACTTTGTGCCTTGATTATTGGCAGTGCCCTGATTGTGCCCGCTTTCAAGATTCAAAAGGATTTCGCCATCCGCGCCCTGGAAACCCTTTGCCGTATCGGCATTGGCGGCATGTTCATCTTTGCCTCGATTTTCAAGATCCAGAATCCTCATGAGTTTGCGGTTCTTGTGGCACAGTACCAGTTTTTCCCGGCACTTCACCTGGAATTCCTGAACAACTTTTTCGCCCTCGTCTATCCGCAATTTGAATTGTGGTTTGGACTCGCCATGATTGTTTCGCCCTTTGTGCGGGAATCGGCCCTTGCCATATTCTGGATGTTCGTAAGCTTTATTATCGCCCTCGGCTGGGCGCTTTACCACGACCTGGGCATCACCTGCGGGTGCTTCGAGATTGAAGGTGCCGCCGACAAGGCGGAAACCTGGACCAGCCTGATTCGCGACCTGATTCTGATTTGGCCTACCCTCTGGCTTGCCACACGCAAGAACAAGAGCCTGATTTCTATCTGGAAGGCTTCCAAGTGATTAACACCTCCCTTTGTTATATCGAGCAGGACGGCAAATACCTGCTGCTTCACCGCATCAAGAAAAAAAACGATATCAACAAGGACAAGTGGATTGGCATTGGCGGAAAATTCGAAGAAAACGAATCTCCCGAAGACTGCATTATTCGCGAAGCCCGCGAAGAAACAGGCTTGACCATCGTCCCCAAATACAGGGGCATTGTCACTTTCATTTCAGACGGGATGAACGAGACAGAGTTTATGCACCTGTTCACGTCCAAAGAATTTAGCGGAACAGTGCGGGAATGTGACGAAGGCGTTCTGGAATGGGTGCCAAAAGAAGATGTAATCAAGCTCCCCCACTGGGATGGTGACATGATTTTTCTTTCGCTGCTGAATCAGGACGTGCCCTTCTTTTCGCTGAAGCTCACCTACCGGGGAAGCACACTCATTGAAGCCATTCTAGACGGCAAAAACGTCGATTACAGGGATTTTATTTGAATTCCGGCGCAATGGTCAAAATCAGGTTGACCCCGTGCAACCCATGGAAGCCCACCTGGGCACGGAAAAGGTATAATTCAGGCATCCTGACGCGAATACCGAAACCCCAGGAATTGTAGAATCGGTCAAAGCTGAATTCTTTTACCTTTTCGGCGTGCATAGCATATTCGTCGAAAAGCACTCCATCTACAAACCGGTCAATGGGCCAACGGTATTCGGCGCTAAGTCCCATGATATGATATGCCGACCATTCATCTCCGTAACCTCGCATTGGATATCGGGCATTCATTGTCGGGAAAGCGTTGAATGGAGCTCCGCCCTTGTCCATTTCCCACATGTTTTCCATTCTGAACTGGAGGGCAACGACTCTTCGTTCAAGGAGCGTTTCCCTGATGTTTTCGGGTCTCCATACGCGAAGGGCCTCGTCCCAGGAAAAATCCGTGTAGAACTTGCGGCTTTGCCTGGCCTCTCTTGCCGAAAGAATGTATTGCTTAGCCTTTCCAAAGTAGAAATAATGCTGCCAGATAAGGCTGTTGTAGATGTAATCGTGACTCTTGTCGCTCTTGGGAACTTTCCCGCTTCGCTGAGAGTCAAATGAATCATACCTTATTCCCCCATACTCCGGCGCAAAATTGTATTCTCCGGAGAGGATGACTCTGTCCCCTTTCGAAGGAGCGTACGGAAAGTCCAAATCGTCATACACCAGAGATAGAGCTACGGAATACTGTTTTGAAGATTGATATAGACCACGATCGGCGATAGAAAAAACTGCATCGTTCAAAATACTGTCTTTTGAATTGTCCGGGAGATCTGCATCGATAAACATCTGGCTCGTTGACAGTTCCAAATTCAATTTCTTGGACTTGGTCAAGGGAGCTCCGATTCTCCATTGAAAGCTCATGGTTGAATCGGGTTGAATAAAGGCTTCCTTGGTTCCTGGAATAATAAAATTGGCGTCGCTGTCCCAATACAACTTGTAACGGAAGCCAACAAACAACGGCAAGCCAAAAGGTTCCTGCTTAGTGTATCGGTCCGAAAGGTACAGGTCTCCATTTGCATAATAACTACCCTGCAACACCAGATAATCCCTATTAAAGAGAATACTCCGGTGACGGTATGTCATACCCAACTGTGTTTGGGTTCCTGGTTTTAGGTTCATTGTGGGATAGACAAAAATTTTCTTGTCTTCACCAAAGGACATCAACTCTACGGACTTTTCAACAACACCGTTGTTAAGAGCGTATTGGACTGGCGCAGATAAGGGATAAACCGCAGCATTCAAAACGGGCTGTATGATATGTGCGTAAAGCCAAGAATCGTCTTCACCCGCCGTTTCTTCGGCAAATGCTGGTTGAAACAAAAGAAGGAATAGCAAAAGAACTAAAGGTCTTATGGACCTTTGAAGATTCCGTGCGTTACTCACCATGTTTCTATGCCCCAAATACATTCTAGGACACAATATAATTATATTTCAATTGATGTTTTCGCTAGTTACAAAAATCATCAAAAGAGCGACTCAATATCCGATAGCCATATTGGTTATATCTTTTGTACTAGCGTTACTTTCTATCTATCCCGTCCAGAATTTGCGGTGGGAACTTCAGTTACAGGACGCCCTGACCTCAAAGGGGAGCTCGCCCCTTTACCATCAAGAAATAGAAGAAAAATTCGGGGCCCTTGGAAGCCTGACCGTTGTCATGGAGTCCGAAGACAGCACCCTGAACTATTCCGCCGCACGGTCGTTATACCAAAGATTGCAGGCAGACTCGACTATTCATTTTGCCGAATTTGAAACGGATATCGAGTTCTACAAGAAACACAGCCTTCTCTATATCGAAGAAGATGACCTGGACACGGTCGCCAATAGAATCCAGACGTTGCAAGAAAAAATCACTCTGGCCCACAATCCGCTCTATGTGGACATGTCCGACGAGTCACAAACTTCAGTCGATTCAAATGACAACAAGACCAACCAGGCCATTCTTGATTTTACTGATCTGGAAAGTAAGTATTTTGCCATTCTTTCCAGAACCCACGCCAGCAGTGACGGGAAAATTCGCGTTGTCGATATCTACCCTAAAAATTCCCTATCCGACTTACAGGCCAACCGGGACTTGCTCGGCAAAGTCAAGTCATTCTTCAGGGACAATCCTGAATATGGCTCCATAAAAGTCTATTACACCGGAAAAGTCTACGACACCATCCAGACGGGGCGGACGCTACTCCCCGAGGCAAAATTTGCAGGAAAAATCACCGCCCTGTTCATCTTGCTTCTTTTCATTATCCATTTCTATAAGCAACCCCAGCTAATACTGGTATCGGCGATTCCCGTGGGGCTTCCGATCCTTTACACCCTGGCCCTGGCTTGGCTGCTGTATGGACGCATCAACGTATTCACCCTGTTGCTTGCCCTGGTTCTGCCCGGACAGGCCTGTCAGGTTATTACCCATGTGCTGAACCGTTACTTTATAGAACGGTCCAGAAACTTGAGTCCCAAGCTTTGCATTGAGAGCGCCGTTCTGGGGATTGGTCCATCTACAGCGGTATCGGCCGGAATCATGGCTTCGTTTTTCGCCTGCATGATTATCGTGCCTGTAGCCGGGATCCGCGAGCTCGGCATCCTCGGTTCCATAGGCTGCATTTTAAACTGGATTTTCACCATACTTATCTCCACTTCTCTCCTGCACTTGTTCCAGCGCAAAAAAGCCTTCTCTGTCAACAGCTTCCGTTTCCAGAGAGTGTTCAAGATAACGCTCCTTTCTTACAGGACCAACGGAATCATTATAGCAGTTCTTTCCGTATTGAGTCTTGCGGCGTTGATTTATGGCGGTGTGAACCTGAAATTCCTTTATGATTTCAGGCAGACTGAACTCCCCCGCGAAGAACGGGTGGCGGATTCGTTAATCGCAAAAACAGGTTTCCCTCAATATGACCCCGTCATCGTCATGATGTCAAAAGACAATGGCGATGAACTTTACAGAAGGTTCAAGCAACTCAAGTCCAAGGGCAAGATTCCTAATATTGAGAACGTTTATACCTTAAGCGCATTCTCGCCAAAGAATCAGGTCAACAAGAAAGAAAAGCTTAAAGAAATCCAGGCTTTCTTTACTAACGACATCTTGCAGCAGCTGGATTCTGCCGAAAAGCTGAATGTCTCGAAGATTTCTGAGATTCTTTACCGATTCGATTTTGATGAAGACGACCAACCCGAAAATATCCGCAAGAAGTTTAGCGACATCGACGGGAATGCAGGGGCCTTTGCCTTTATCTTTTCGAACATCAATCCGAACAACGGACTGGAATGTAGGCACTTGGCACACGACTTAGCCCTCCTGAATGGCTCGGATGATAGCCCCTACAAGATGACGGGCGTGCCTGTTGTGCGGGCAAAATTCTTGGACCTGGTGCTGTCTAATGTCGACAAAACCATTTTCTTGGGGTCTGTTCTGGTGTGGTTCTTCTTGCTGTTCTTCTACAATCGTTTCAGCAGGGCCATTTTTACCATCCTCCCTTCCCTATTTGCAATGAGCTGGCTTTTGGCCCTGATCAACGTCCTTGGAATCAAGCTTTCTGTCTATAGCACTATCGCCTTCCCGATTTTGATCGGGGCAAGCGTTGACGGTTCTATCCAGTTGTGGACCGCTTATTACGAAAAGAGGAAAGGAACCGCCCTCACCCTTTTGCAAGGCAAGGCTTTCTCTATTTCCATAAGCCAGATGGCCGCCATGATTGGAACCTACGGTTTGCTGATTTCATCGCATCCTGGCCTAAAAAGCATCGGGCAAATTTCGTTTATCGGACTGATTTGCATCTCAATCGCCCAGTTCACAATGTTTTCGTTAATTGCAGGTTCTCTAGACAACTACAGAATCCTGCAAAGGCAAAAAAAAGAAAATGCCCAAAAGTCTCTCCAATAGAACACTGAATATTGCCGCCTCCCTGACAGTTGCCATTGACAGCCTTGCCAAGAAGATGATAGCCGAAGGCAAGGACGTGGTTAGTCTTGGTGCCGGTGAACCGGATTTTCCGACTCCAGAACCTATCTGCAAAGCTGCACATTGCGCCATAGACAGCGGAAAGACCCGCTATACCGCTCCTGTTGGCATTTTGGAATTGCGCAAGAAAATCTGCGAGAAACTTTCCAAAGAAAACGGGCTCCAGTATGAACCCGAACAGATTACGGTCACCAGCGGCGCAAAGCACGCCGTGTTCAACTCCCTTGCCGCCCTGATAAACCCCGGTGACGAAGTGATTATTCCCGCCCCCTATTGGGTGACTTACCCTGAATTAGTGAAATGGCTAGGTGGTGTTCCCGTATTTATCGATGGATTGCAAGAAAATGATTTCAAGATAACGGCCGAACAGCTGAAAAAAGTTTGTAATGACAAGACCAAGGCCATTTTAATGAACAACCCTTGCAACCCTACCGGTTCCGTGTATAGCCGCGAGGAATTGGAAGCCTTGGCAAAGGTCATTGTCGAAAATGACCTCTACTGCATTTCTGACGAAGTTTATGAATACTTCGTGTACCAAGGGGAATTTACCAGCATCGCTTCTATTGACGGAATGAAGGACCGTTCCATTGTCATCAACGGCTTTTCCAAGTCTTACTGCATGACCGGCTGGCGCGTAGGTTACGACGCCTCCCCCGCTCCCATCGCAAAAATTATCGGAAAAATCCAAGGGCAAGCCACACACCACCCGAGCAACATCGCCCAGTACGCTGCCATCGGGGCTCTAGAGATGGGAAATGCAGAATCCCTCAAAATGAGGGAGGTTTTCCGCAAGCGCAGGGACTTTATGGTATCAAAAATCGGCGATGCCCTGGGGCAAAAGCTGCGCGCTCCTGAGGGAGCCTTTTACCTGTTCGCCCCTGTGAGCTCCGTCTATGGGCGATCAACGCCTGACGAGAATACCATCAAGGGGTCCGTAGATTTGTGCGAGTTCATCCTTGAAAGTCAAGGGCTTGCCATTGTGCCTGGAGCCGCATTCGGAAACGACAACTGCGTGCGTTTTTCCTATGCCGCCAGCGACGAAAATCTCGAAAGTGCCTGCAAGCGTTTTGAAGCCGCCATCAGGAGCTTGAAATAGCCGTTCTAAAGGGCATCCGACGACATGTTCCATATAGTCACACCCGAAAAAGGAAAGCCGTTTACCATCGGACGAAAAGAGGATTGCGACATCCGATTCTCCGACGTTTTCGTTTCCAGGGAACATGCGACCATAGAATTCACCGACGGTTCATGGAATCTAAAGAACCTTTCAAGCAATAGCGTCACCCAGGTCAACGACGAAGACGTTTCTGAAATTCCGCTGAAAGATGGCGACATCATCGTCATCGGGCTTCACCGCTTGAGAGTGACTTTACGGGGCGACGCCCTTTCCCTGCTGCTTCTGGATGCATCTGATTCTACGGAATCCTACACCTTGACCTCAGAAGACCAGGAGATTACACTGGAAGGTGAAAACGGGAACACCGCGTTCAAGGCGAAACTTTTGGATTCTGGCTGCAGACTCCATTTTGCAAAAAAATTGACGGATTCCGACGGCAAAAAAGGGCACGAAATTCGCCTGGATGCAGGCGACACCATCCGTCTTGAAAACTTCGAGTTTTCGTTCCAGGCTGGTGACTTGCTGGTCAAGCGGGTCATGTCCGGATTTGACGTGACGCTTAGGAATCTGGATGTCTATGCCGGCAAAAAAGAGCTGCTGTCCGACATAAACCTCTACCTGCCCGCAGGAGAAATTCTTGCCATTATCGGACGCTCCGGCCAAGGAAAATCTTCGCTCCTAAAACTGCTGAAAGGGGAATACACCAAGTCTCCCGAAGGCGAAGTCCTTTATTCCGGGCTGGATTACCGCAATAAAGAAATCCGCAAACGGATAGCCTTTTTACCGCAGGACCCGGCGCTCCACAAGGACTTGACCGTCATGGAAACGCTCCTGCATGGGGCGAAAATTTCCATGGACAAAAAGGAGCTGAAGGAATCTTTCCAGGAACGGGCTGACCGAATTTGCGAGCTGTTCGGACTTACCGCCCGCATGAACAACCCCGTAAAGACTCTGAGCGGTGGCGAAATGCGAAGGCTTGCCTTGGCCCAGGAACTTATCGGCTCTCCTGGCCTGATTGTGCTGGACGAGCCCCTTTCGGGCTTGGACCCCTACAACGCAAACATTCTGTGCACCCACCTGAAACAGCTGGCCTTCTTGGGCCATACGGTAATTCTCACCACCCACAGCTACGAGGCCCTGAACATCGCCAACAAGGTGTTGGTTATCCATCAAGGGAAACAGGTGTTCTATGGTTCACGCGAAGAATCGGTGGGGTTTTTCAATACCAAAAGTGCTGAAAGTATTTTAGCGGGGTTGAACGACGACTCCTTTATCCGCTGGGCATCTTCGAAAAAATCTATGGAAGTGGCTGACGGCGAAAAGAAGAACCGAACCTATTTCAAGACCGATAAAGAATCGACTCTACTCCCCTATCATATCCAGTTGATTCTCAAGCAGTGGTTCCGCGACAAGGGAAAACTCTTTGCCCTGTTTATACAGCCCTTTATCCTCGGATTTGTCTTCTCCCAGATTTTCTCCAATAATTCGCCTCTTGGGATTGTAAGTTTTGCCTTAATCCTCTGTGCCAACTGGTTTGCCCTTTCCCTTTCGATTAGAGAAATCGTCCAGGAAAAAGAAATTTTGACTAACGATTTGCGAAAAGGCATGTCCATCGCCCCCTACCTGCTTGCCAAAACGGGAATTCCCTCTGTTGCGGCCTTCATGCAGACCTTCGTTATTTACGGTTTTATCTCCTTCAAGGTGACGATGCATCCGACCTTGCCGATTCTTGCCCTCGTGTTTGCCCTGACGGTGATTCCTGCCGTGTGCATGGGTTGCCTTGTCAGCGCATTCTCCAAAAATCCCGGCCAGGCAAACGCTTTCTTGCCCCTGATTATCATTCCGCAGGTGGCCTTGGCCGGAGCCCTTGTTCCCCTGGACCAGATGCAGGCTATCGGAAAGGCCCTTTCCTTTGCCATTTGGTCAAGGTTCGACCAGGACGCCCTTATGGATTTACTTTTGGACAGGCCTTTCGAGAGCCTGAACTTTGTAATGCTGATGACACTCATCATTATATTTTGTATTATAACCTTCGTCAATTTACACCTCCTTAGAAAAGCAAAATGAGTCCCGAAAATCAATCAAATACTTTCCCTCGCCCCTTTAACGAAAACTACGACCTGATAGATACTCTCGGACGGGGAGGCATGGGCTACGTCTATAAGGCCCTGGACAAACGGCTCGGTCGCGAAGTGGCCCTGAAGGTGTTGGACTCGTCTTCTGACGAAGAGGCAATCCAGAGGTTTTATCTGGAGGCCCAGGCCATGAAAGAACTGGACCACATGAACATTGTCCAGATTTTCGACTTTGGAAAGCAGGCCAACCAGCTTTTTATTGCCATGACCTATGTGAAGGGAGTGGCCCTCTCCGACATTTTGCAGAAGCAGAGCAAACTCCCCTTCTCTTCTATTGAGGTGATTATCAAGCAGATTGCCCGCGGTCTTTTGTACGCCCACAACCGCGGTATTGTCCATAGGGATGTGAAGCCCTCCAACATCATGATTACCCACGATAACCGTGTCTATATCATGGATTTCGGGATTTCTTACATCCAGGAGATGGAAAAACAGCGCCTTACCAGAACGGGCATGACCATGGGCACGCCCGAGTATATGTCTCCGGAACAGTGCCACGGCGAAGAAGTGACCCTGCAGTCCGACATCTACAGCATGGGCATCATTTTGTTTGAAATGACCTGCGGACAGCTCCCGTTCAACGGAAACAAGCCCATAGAGATTGCCATTCAGCATGTGCAGAAACAACCACCTGACCCGCGACAGTTCAGGCCGGACATGCCCAAGGGGCTTGCAGAACTGATTCTCAAGTGCCTCAAGAAAAAGCTGAACGAACGTTTCCACGACATGCAGGAGTTTTTGGATGCCTGCGATGCGGTTTTCCCGCAAAAGGACACCCGAAGCACAGGCAAAATTACAGGACGGAAAACTTCTTTGTTCAGCCATGGCAGAGAATCCATTGCTGAAGTGGCCACAAAGATTCCTTCTAAGGCAAAAAAAATCCACCGCAAGCTGACGGCTCTTGCTCTTTCCATATTCCCGCTGATTATCATCTTGATGGTGCTCCTGATGCTTACCCACAAGCCCGAAAGCACCCTTCGAGATTTAGAGTGGGACGAAGCGGTCGGTAATTTCGAGACCAAGGCCCTGGAAAATGACGGCGGTGTGGACTATGGTCTAGACAACCTAGGTGACGGAGATCTGAAAACGGCATGGCTCAATAGCATGCCCCTGAAGCCGCAGAATCCGGTTTTGAGCCTTTATTTCAAGAAAAACACATTGGTCACCCACCTGGGAATCGCCATCGGGTACCAAAAATCCGTTGACGACCTTTTTGGCGACCGGTTCCGTATTTTCAAGAAACCGAAAACTCTTACGGTAGAAACCGCTGATGGATTCAAGCAAAAAATCAAGCTGGAAAATATCAAGGGCATGCAGTACCCCACCATCCAGGCCATCGAAACCACAGAACTCAAGTTCTATCTGGAAGACATCTACGAAGGTGAAAACGAAGACTTCGCCATTTCGGAAGTACGGCTCCTGGGGATGGAGGTTGATTAGGGGTTAGGTTCGAGGCACGAGGAATGTCATCCTCGCCCATTCGACAAGCTCAGGGCAGGCTCCGGCGAGGATCCGCTTGAGGAATAAAAAATGAAAAATGAAGGTGTGAAGAGCAATTCGGTGAAGTCCGTCAACCGCAAGAAGGGTAATGCTATCGAGACGGAGGCTTCGGCCTACCTGATGCGGAACGGTTATGAAATTCTGGACAGAAACTACGCCTACCGCGGAGGCGAGCTGGACATTGTGGCCCGTGACGGACAGACCGTCGTTTTTGTAGAAGTCAAGTCCGTGTGGACCGCTGGGCAAGGGAATCCTGCCGCCCGCGTAAATGCTCTCAAGCAGCGTAAAATCTGGAACACCGCTTGCCATTACCTCCACACTCAAAAAGAAAAGGCCCCCAAAGGCTTTGACACTCCCTGCCGTTTCGACGTCCTTTCTATTCGCGCTTACCAGAAGCCCATGCAGTTTGAACACTACAAGAACGCCTTCGAAGGAACTCAGGTGATTCCGCAATGCTAGGGGTTAGGGGGTACGAGGTTCGAGGCTCGAAGTACGAGGTTCGAGGCTCGAGGTTCGGGGTTCGAAGTGCGGGAGATGTCATCCCCGACCAGGTCGGGGATCCGCTTAAGGAATCAAAGGTTAGAAGGTTAGAAATTAAGGAAAAGATGGAATAAAAGGTATTTGGTCTATGCGTTTTGAAGTACATCCAGCCAATCCACAGGCAAGAATCGTGAAACTTGCGGCTGCCGCCTTGGAAGACGACGGTCTGGTTCTCTACCCCACCGAATCCGGTTATGCTATCGGTTGTAACGCGGAATCTCCGAAGGCAATCCACAAGCTTTACGCCCTGAAAAAGCCTATGAAGAAATTCTTCATGGCCCTGATTGTGCCAAACATCAAGGCGGCTACGGACTATGCCCGCGTAGATAACTTTGCCTTCAACATCATGAAGCCGAGAGTCCCGGGGCCCTACACCTTTGTTTTGCCTGCGGACCCGCACATTGTCAGACGGCTAGACGTAAAGCGTCCAGAAATCGGCATCCGTATGCCGACACACCCCTTCTTCACGGAACTGTTCCAGCATTTTGACAAGCCTATCCTAAGTACGGCGGCCAAGCTCAGCGAAGAAGACCTTTATGACCCCGACGAAATCTGGAAGACCTTCGAACACTCCGTAGAGATGATGGTGGACTGCGGGCCTATCGAAATCAACCCCACGAACATCATTAGCCTGGTGGGAGACCAGGTGGAAGTGATTCGTGGGGAACTGTTGGACCCCTAATTTTTCGATTGTTTAGTTTCCGTTGATGCAGCGGACAGAGTAGGCGTTGCCCTTGTTGTTCACAAGCTGTCGGACCATCTGATCTGACATGCGGCCCATGGCCCAAAGCCAAATGGTTTCGTTCCTGCCGTTCTGGGACGACCAGAAACCCGCATATTCGCCCATATCTTCGTAACGCACCGTCTTGGAACCGATCATCTTGCGGTAGCCCGAAGAGAAAACCGTAAAGCCATATTCGTCTGTGCCGCCACCACCGTGCCAGCCCGTAGTGGCCTTCAGTTTGCTTGCAAATGCACCGCATTTATCCACACCATCGTAGCACTGGGTGAGGCCTGTCAGCATGTCCTGCCATTCCCTGTCGCGAGGCAGATGCCAACCTTCGGGGCAAGCCTTGCGGGCTCCTTCCAAATCGTAAAGACGGCCACTACGGACACAGTAGTTGTCCTTGTCCTCATAGCACCAGGAATGCCCGGGCACGTTGTAATTTACGTTCTGGGCGAACCATTCACGGCCCTCGATCTTGATGGTTCTGTAAACCTGACCGTCGCGAGGATCCTTGAACTGGCTGGAATTGTCGCGGATGGTGGCTCGGTGTTCCTGTTCTTCGCGCCTGAAATTCACCAGCAGTTCGCGCTTGTACTTTTCGCCCTTTTCGTATTTCTTGTTCCATTCGTCCTGGGCTTTTTTGTTGAAGAACTTGATTTTCAGGTCTCCAACAGCATAGAGGATATCTCCGCAGGCCAAATCCACACCTGCCACATGCACGACCAGGTCTTCTTTGCCGTATGTTTCGGGGTCACCAAAGTAAGAAATCCAGGCTTCCTTGGTGGTGTTGCATACAGAGAAAAAGTCCCCTTTTTCGATTACTTCGGCGGGAACGGTCATGTTTCCAGAAACCGCAAAAGAGAATACTTCGCTATCCACTTTGAAAGATACCGGTTGCACGTTCTTGTAGTGGGTGTACTTGCCAAGACGGACATTGCCGCTAATCTTTGCAGAAGCGTAATTAGCCTCTTCGTTGGTCTTGAAAATAGAGTCCCACGACTTGGGCAGGGCAAAGGCACAAATTGCAGATATACAGACTAAAAAACAAATAGTTTTGCGAATCACAAAAACCCCTCGTTAAAAACAGGAACAATCATAGTTTTTTTTAAGACTTATGGCATCACCATTATGCAGAATCAAGCTAAAAAAGCTACATTGTAGGCTATGGCAAAAAACAAGTACATTCTTCAGATTCATTGCCCGGACCAGACAGGACTTATTGCGGGTACTACCCAGGTCCTTGCAAAAGCGGGCGCTAATATTATTGATTTACAACAACATACGGCCAAGGACATTGAGACCTTTTTCCTCAGGGCCGTTTTCGAGATGGAATCAGAGGACGTCCAGGAGATTTACAAACATCTTGAAACCCTGGAAGGTCACCTGAAACTCAACTGGAAGCTGTTCGATACTTCCAAGATTGAACGCGTCGCCATTTTTGTGTCCAAGACAGACCACTGTCTCTACGATTTACTCCTCAAACAGCGTGACGGAGACCTGCCTTGCGAATTCAGCTGTATCGTCGGAAACCACCCCGATCTTGGACCCGTGGGCGGAACCTTTGGCGTGCCTTTCTACTACGTTCCCAGCAATCCGGACAAGACCATTCCCGAAAACCGTTTCCGCGAAATCATCGCCGAGACCAGGACTGATACGGTGGTCCTCGCCCGCTACATGCAGATTTTGAGCGAAGCCTTTACCGAAGAATTCAAGTACCGCATCATCAACATCCACCACGGGTTTCTGCCCGCCTTCAAGGGAGCTAAACCCTACCACCAGGCCTGGCACAAGGGTGTGAAAATTATTGGTGCTACCGCCCATTTCGCAACAGAAGACCTGGACCAGGGCCCCATCATCTGCCAGGATATCCAGCGAGTGCCGGAAACGGCCAGCATCGACGAACTGGTGGAACTGGGCAAGGATATCGAAAAGCGGACCCTTTCTGCCGCCCTGAAACTCTGGCTGGAACACCGCGTGTTCGTCTATGCCGGGAGAACCTTTATTCTATAGGTTCAAGATTGTAAGTGTCTGAAGTAGCCTAACACCTACAACCTATAACCTAATACCTTTACGAGGAGAAACAATGTCCGAAGAAATCAAGAATGAAGAAGAGAAGGTTGTTGAAACGCCTGTCGAAACAACGCCAGCAACCGCTGTAGACGCACCTGCCGCCGAACCGGAGCAGCCAGCCGCCGAACCGGCTCAGCCTGCCGTTTCCGAAACCCAGCCTCAGATTATCGTCCAGAAGGAACGGGGATTTTCACACTATGTGGGCTTCGCCCTACTCTGCGTGCTGTGCATCGTATTCTATTTCATTCCGGGTATCGCCATTAGCTTTGCCATAAACCAAATTCCGGGAGTTGCTCTCGGGGCTGTTGCGGCATGGGCATTGAGCGCGATCTTCAGCGTCATTGCCTGGTTCATTTTCAAGTTGAAAATCAAGGGGTTCAAGAAATCCTTCTACTTCTACATTGGACTATGCGTCGTGGTATTTGCCCTGCTCATTGCCATCGAAGTCCTTACTGAAAATTACAATGTCTTTTCCAGCATCTTTGGCATGCTGATGGGAGCGGAATAATTTCATGAACATCAAAGACCAGTTTGTCCATTTCCTTGTAGAATCCGGTGCTCTCAAGTTCGGTGACTTTATCACCAAGAGCGGTCGCGAGACCCCGTACTTCATCAACACCGGAGAATTCCGCACGGGAGCAAGCCTTTCTAAGCTTGCCGAATACTACGCTAGCACCTTCATGGTGCACTTTGACGGCAAGGCCCAGAACCTCTATGGCCCTGCCTACAAGGGAATTCCCCTGTGTGCCGCTACAGCCATGAAGCTCTCCGACGTCTATGGTCAGAACCTCACCTTCACCTACAACCGCAAGGAAGTGAAGGACCACGGCGAAGGCGGTTCTCTGGTGGGCTACAAGTACACCGAAAAGACCGACGTGGTCATCATCGAAGACGTGATTACCGCAGGCACCAGCGTGAACGAGACCATGCAGGCCCTCTCCAAGATTGAAAACGCCAACGTGGTTGGACTCTTGATTTCGGTGGACCGCAAGGAAAAACTGGAAAACGGCAAGTCCGCCCTCCAGACCGTGCAAGACGAATACGGCATCGTGGCCCACTCCATCGTGAACATCAACGACATCATCGCATTCCTCGAAAGCGAAGAGAACCGCAAGGCCATCAACGCCCCCGAAGGAATTCTCGACAAGGTTTACGCCTACCGCGAAAAGTGGGGCGCAAACTAACTAGGTGAAAATGCTCAAGGGAGTCTGGACTTTTGGCCTCTGGTGTATAGTCGCTTGCATCCTTCTCGGTTGCGGCACGCACTACCAGTGGACTAAAAGCCATCCCGCCTACAGGATTCCGCCACGGGACGACCTTGCGGTCATCGGAACAGACAAGGCCTTTGTGCTAATCCGTTCTGCCTGGTTTGCCAAGAAGCTGAATATTTCCGCCGATAGCATCCAGACCAAAGTCACCACAGAATGCGCAAAACTTCTGACAGACGAACTGAAAAAACGCTATAGCAGATTGAAGGTCGTGCCGTCAAGCCAACTGGATGGCCTGCCCGAAGAGAGCCTAAAGCTCGATCAGCGGATTTTCATCAAGGGGAAATTCCCGGAGCAGGGTGTAATGGTGGCCGATTCCAGCGGAAACATTCCCAAAACCATCCTGATTGTCCACGAAGTCATTATAGGGACAGACCTGAGCAGGGAAAATTATTTCGATTACGCCCTCATTCACAACGAAGGTCCGGAAAAAAAGACATCTAACAACCTGACAGCCATCGCTTCCTATACCCTCTGGGATAACGAAAGGCAACGGGCACTGTTCAGCGCTGTCGATCAGGTGGAACGCCCCATCGTAAAAATTTCAATGGGCGACATAGAAGAACTGGTTCGTGACATCGCAACCCAGATACAGCGTAACCTTGACGCAGGAGCGGGCCTATGAAAAAGCTCCTGTATGTTTTGCTGATAGGCCTGCTTGCGGTGATTTCCCACGCCAAGGACATCTATTTCGATTCCCATTACACCCTTTGGAAAGATGGCGACATCTTGATTTGGAATGTGGACAAATCCATTACCATCGACCCCAAGGAATTTTGCCTTTCGCTGAAGCGGAACAACACCAGCATCGGTGACCCTAAGTGCCGCATTTTCGGTGAGTGGGAACGTGACTCCGTAGCACTTCGTTATGCAACTTGGCTCGGTTATAATCTGGAACCTGGCGCCAAGGCGGAATACCTGAAGGCGAGACACCCCGCCATGATTGCGAAGATTCAAGCACTAGAAGACAAAATCGTGATGTATGTGTCCAAGGTCGAAGGTGTCGTGAGGGTGGCGTTGTTCGATGAAACAGCAGGTACGCCAAAAATGGCTGGCACGGTGGCTTTTAACAGCGATCCTATCGCCTTGTACGACGACATGGCCAATTCTTTCTTTGATCGTCCTGCCAAGAGACGCCTAACGAAAAAAGAACGTGAAAAGATGGCCACGGAACCCGACGAATACTATCAGGAAACTCCCAATTTCAATGGTTGGATTGGCGTAGGCCTCGGCTATTCACAGGCAAAAATTCCGCTGACCCCCGACAACTGGTACCGAAGCCATATCAACAGCAGGGTTCGCAAGTATCGCGTCACCAAAGATTCCACCAGCCTCTGGAACTTTATTGACGATTCCGACCCGTTTTTAAGCCTTTACGCTGGCGGAACCTGGTACGGCTTTATTGGAGCCGAAATCATCTACCGCGTGGCTAAACATAATGTGAAAACCGACAGCAAGGACACCTCTTACGACGAACTTGACTATTGGTATTTCTACCAGCACGAAATCGGGCTCAGCATACACCTTTCCAAGACATTCCCCATGAACAAATGGCTGGACATCACGCCTTTCGTGTTTCTCGGGTTCCAGTACAGTTTCTTTGTAGAAGAAATCGACGTGAAGGACGATGTAAAAAAGCCTTCGGCCGCCTACGAAAAGCGCGTGGAATTCGAAGAAGTCTACAAAGGGGCCCTGGTGGGAATCGGCAGCCAGTTTGTATTTGCCAAGCATTACGGCATAAGCATGCGCACGGGAATATCCAGCAGAGGGCGTGACACTTATTCGGACCCCTCCCCCGACGCCGCCGCCGAACCTACGACCATCGGAGGCTCTACCATCGACTGGTTTGTAAGCCTCGGGCTTGAGTACCACTGGGTACTATAAGAATCACTAGATTTTTTTCAGCGCCTGGGTCTTGGGACCGGCCTTACCGGGAGGGAGAATCAGCATCACCTTTTCCATGCGGGTGCCGTCCATCTTGAGCACCCTGAAGGTATAGCCCTGAATCTTGACTTCGGCACCTGGAGACGGAATAATGCCAAGTGTGGCCTGAATGAGGCCTGAAAGGGTCTCCACATGGGAATTCTCGGGCGGTTCCAGCTCGATACCCAGCTCGTCGCTCAGGTCCGAAAGGGTCATGAGGGGGTCCACGATGTAGCGTCCGTCTTTTAGACGTTGCACATCTTCGTCTTCGTCCATGTCGTCTTCGTCGCGGATTTCGCCCACGATTTCTTCTAGGATGTCTTCCAGGGTCACAAGGCCCGCCGTGCCGCCGTATTCGTCCACAACGATGGCCAGCTGGTTTCCGGTCTTGCGGAGCTCTGTAAGCAGGTCATCTATCTTCTTGTGGTAAGGCACGAACACGGGGGGCATCACGATTTTCATGATATCGAAGGGCTCATCCCGATGTTCGGTGTACCATTCCAAAAAGTCCCTGTTGGAAAGGATTCCCACTATATTGTCGATGGTATCCTTGTACACCGGCAAGCGGGAATGGCGTTCGCTGTTCAACACCTTGACAAGTTCGTCCAGGGGCGTTTCCACGTCGATAGCGCACATGTCCACACGGGGAGTCATGATTTCACGGACCGGAGTCTCCACGAAGTCGAAGATGTTGAGAATCATCTGCTGTTCTTCTTTTTCGAGGCCTTCAGCATCGGTTTCCTCGCTGTCGGAAAGGTCCGCCTGCACGGCATCACGCCGCTCTTCGGAGAGGAAGCTAAGCTTGGAATCGTAACCCAGGCCCTTCAGAATCGCCACAAAAAGAACGTGACAGACTTTGGCAGGAATCGCAAAAGGAACGCGAATGAGCTTGAAGAGCGGAATCAGCACCACCGCCAAGGTATCGGGCTTGAGGGTGCCGAGAAGGTTCGCGCAAAAGACGGTTATGGTGTAAATGCAGATGCAGGCCACAACAAGGTAAGCCAAGAAAGCGAGCATCTTGAATTCGTGCACCCAGTTCCACGGAACCATCTGGAACAGGTAAATGCCCAAAACGCCACTCCCCACATTGCAGAAGATGCGGCCGATGGAGATGGTCTCGTTGAAGCCGTCATGCTCCACGATGGCGGCCACTTTCTCTTCGCGGCCTTCCCTATCCTTGGCCTCTCGTTTGGCGTAAATGCCGCTGAACGCGGTTTTGATTAAAGAAAAAGAAAAGGAAACAAACAGGAAAATTACCAGAAAAGCAATTGCCCACTGTACCGATGAATCCATCAGCATTTCTCCTTGTAGGGGTCCAGCCCCAGAAATTCGCATTCCCGCTTGCGCATGACCTTGCGGTCGGCCGCCTTGATGTGGTCATAGCCCGACAGGTGCAGAAGTCCGTGGACAATGACCCGCTTGAGTTCTGCGAAAAAGCTGTTGCCGTATTCGGGGGCTTGACGCTTGACCTGTTCTTTGGCGATGTAGATTTCGCCCAAAAGGTCCGGTTCGTGCCATTCATAGGAAAGCACATCGGTCACCTTGTCTAGCCCGCGGTAGGACTTGTTCATTTCACGGACAAAATCGTCGTCGCAGAGGACAACGTTTACATTGTTCCCCGTTCCCTCCTGGTCCAGGAGCTGGTGGGCCATCTTGTCGAACTTGTCTTTCCAGGGGAAAGCCTTGATGCTCCCCTGACAAAGGAAATCTATCTTGTATTTTCTCTTTTTACTACTGGCAGGGTCAGGCATTAAATGTTATACCACTTCTTAAGATTTTCAATAATGGCTTCGGCCTGAGCCTTTCCGCTGATATTGAACTTGCTGCGGGCCTTGAAAGCACCTGCTACCTTCTGGTAACGGCGGATGTAGACCTTGGGCTCGCCGAATTCGCCGGTCTTGGCGTTGCGTTCCTGGCAAAGGAACATCATGGTCTGCCAGGCTCCCTTAGAAAGGATGGCCTTGTCCAGTTCCTTGATGACCTGCTCGCCGGTGTCCGGATCGGTCATTTCTACGGTAGGCTCTTCAAATTCTGCGCTCATAGGTTCCTCGTGTGATTAGGGTCAATTTTTCGCCCCTAAAAAATACAATTTTCTCTCAATATAGCCAAAAATAATATATTTATTATGTAAAATATATCTTGAAAGAGGGGCTATATGTCATTTTCAAGCCGTTTTAAGTTTGTGGCCGTCGCACTCATGTTGGCGGTTCCGTTCTCCTATGCAGCCAAAAACACCTCGGGCAAGGTCCGTTCCGTCATCGGTGACGTGACCACCCAAAAGAAATCCGAAGGCAACTGGGTGCCTCTCCGTGTAGGGGCGAAGGTCAAAGAAAAAGACGTTATCAGGACCCTGGTAGAATCCCAGGCCATTGTGGCCCTGCCCGACGGCAGTACCATCTCGGTAGAAGAGAACTCCCTGGTGGAATTCTCCCAACTGCTGTCCGAGGACGGAGTCCAGACGGCCATGACCGACATCAAGAGCGGCAAGGTCCGCTTTGACGTACAGAAACAGTCCAGCAAGGAGAGCTCCTTCAAATTCAAGACCGGAACCGCCACGGCCGCCATCCGCGGAACTGACGGTGTCATCGGCATGAGCTCCAAGGGCACTCCCATCGCATCCCTCCGCAACGGACGCCTGGAAATCGACTTGTCCGGCAAGGTGGTAGGCATCAATGGAGGCCAAACGGCCGTCCCCAACGGCGACGACTTTCTGGTTTTGGAACTGTCCTCCTCGGGTGACCTGGATTTCTTGAACGAAATCGACGCCATGCTCAGCGATACCACCATGACCCTAGACAAACTGAAAGAGGCTATCCAGGCAAAGGATAACGAGTACAAGGCCAAGCAGACCGCCGCCAAAGACTCCCTCAAGTGCACCTTCGAAGCCCTCCCCGACACCATCTATACCCCGAGTGTAGCCATCAAGGGAACCTGCCCTGCCGGTGTAGGCGTGGAACTTGGCGGAGAGAGAATCGAATCTACCGGAGAAATGGTCCAGTTCACTCCCAACTGGGCTCCCAGCGCCGTTGGTGACAAGAAATTCCCCGTTATCTGCTACAGCGGAAAGGTGAGCTTCGGCTGTGCCGACCTGAAGACCTACTACATGCAACAGCCCGATACAACGGTAAAGGATTCTGCAAGTCAGACGACAGCGATTTCGTTCAAGGTGACCACGCCTTCGCCACTCAAGATTTGCGAAACGGGAGCGGCTACCATCGAGGGCGAATTCAACCCAGATGATTCTACAGCAACCCTGTTTGTAAAATTGGGCAAGCACACCTCCCCCAACCTGGTACCCCTAAGCGCAAACGGAAAATGGACCTATACCATTACCATTAGCGACCAGAAGGGCAACTGGAACGAGAAGTTCGCAACTATTGAATTCAACGGGGCAACCGGCAAGGCGACCGTCAAGGTGGATTTGGAGATTGACAAGAGCTGCGAGGCTATAAACCTGGACAAGCCCGCACTGATTTTCCAGCGTAGCGATTCCATCCGTTGTGAAGCCAGCGTTTCTGTTTCGAACATCAAGGACGACATTGTCATCCTCTCAACCGAAATGGACCGGACTCCTCTTAAAGAGACTTATTTCGACAAGAATTCCTACTCCACTATCAAACTCAAATCCGGACTCCACGATTACGCCTGGATTGCCCGTGACCAGGCTGGAAACAAGGCTGAAATTCGAAAGAAACTAGGGTGTTACCCGAATATTTCAGCCTATATAGATGTTCGAAAGGGCAACGTGGAACGCTTACGCGTACCTCCTCCACCCAACGGAGTGTCCAGAAGATTTGAACGTGAAATAGTTTTCTCTATCAAGGGAATTCCCGAAAATGACATCAGCCACATAAAGAGCGTTCTTGTCACAAGCGGAAACAAAAATCTTTTGGAACAATATTCCCCGTCCATTCAAGATTTCAACTTCAGCGTCCCTGTGGAACTGGAATACGGCAAAAAAACAGAAATCAACATCCAGGTTGTCTTGAAGAACGGCAAGGTTCTCAAAGCCACCAAGACTTACGAGGTACGCTAAATGAAACAGATTTTTAAGGGTACCGTCGCTACAGTCCTTCTGGGAACATTCTTTGCATTTGCCCAAGAGGCCGCCCCTGCCACACAGGCAGCTCCAGCGCCCGCTCCAACGGCAGCTCCTGAACAAGCCCCAGCGCCTGCTCCAGTTGCTGCTCCTGCCGCTGCGACACCGGCACCCGTAGCAACAACCCCGGCACCTGCTGCCGAAGCAACTGCCCCGGTCCAAGAAGCTGCAAGCCCTGCGCCAACGCCGGTAGCACAACCTGCCGAACAGGCCGCTCCGGCTGATGCTTCTGCACAAGCCCCTGCTCCTGAAACAGCCGAACCTGCAGCCGCAGAAACGGCTCCTGCCGAACAGACCGTTGCTGAACCCGTGCCTGCAGCAGAACCTGCACCCAACGCTGCACCTGTTGCCGAAACCCCAGCTGAACAGGCTGTCGCTCCAGCTCCGGTTGAAGCTGCCCCCGTGGCCACTCCCGCTCCGGTCGTAGAGGCCGCTCCCGCACCAGAACCGCAAAACGTTCAGCTGACCGGCACAGAACTCCAGGGTGAACTCCGCGGTTTCTTAAAAGCGGACAAGTCTCCCTATCTCGTAAACGGAACAGTATCTGTTGCCGCCAATACGGTATTGGTCATTGAACCAGGAACCACAATCTTGTTCACCAAGGGTAGCTCCCTCACGGTAAACCAGGGCCAGCTGGTGGTGGCCGGAACTGCAACATCTCCTGTGGTGTTCCGCTCCGCCATGAGTACTCCCGCTGCTGGTGATTGGGCCGGAATCGTGATTACCGGAGAAAACAACTCCGAAATCCGTAACGCCCAGATCTTGAACGCCACCAACGGAATCGTAGTGGAAAACGGCAATCTGAAAATCCAGAATTCCCTTGTGGAAGGTGCCGCCGGATATGGCATTTATGCTCGTAACGCCACCGTCAATGCAAACGACTGCCAGTTCAAGAACAACCAGGTTGCCCTGAACCTCTCCCACTACGCCCAGGGCGATATCGAACGGTCTACTTTTGAAAACAACAATGTCGCCCTGTTGGATTCCAAGCTTTCGAAGAGTACCGTGTCCTCTTCAAATTTCAAGGACAACGGTACGGCTGTGGTGAATATGGGGAACACCGTCATTGACTTGAACAATACCGCCATTGAACAAAACACGGTGGGTATTTCCTCTTCGGAAATTCTTGCTCCCGAACTCATGGAGACCGCCAAGAACAACAAGACCAATTTCAGCAACAAGGCTGCAGAAACCATAGCAACGCTTCCCCCCGAACCGGAAGTTCCCGGTGTGGATCGGAAGAACCTGAATCCTGCCGACGAAGCCAACGTGGTATTTGAATCTGAAGCCCCTGCGGATTCTACGCAAAAGAGCTGGACTGTCCTTGGAAACGTGATGCTGGGCGGAAACTACCACTATGTGCGTACCCGCACTCACCACGGTAATACTCCTGAAATCTTTGGAACGGATACCATTCTCAAGGGCGACCGCTACAAGAATTATTTCCAGGTGCCGGGTTTTGGCGCAAATGCCTCGGCTTACGTGCTGATGATGTCACCCGAAGGCAAGACCATCGAATTTACCATGGATGCCACATCGGATTCCTGGAACCGATTCTACCCGAACCCCGTGACACTGCGCTACAATGATAGCTACAACAGTGTCAACCTGGGTGATTTCCAGATGATGGGCGGAGATATCTACATGTCGGGCATGCCCCTGTTCGGTGCCGAGTATACCCTGTCCTTGCTCAAGAACAATGCGGATCAGCCCCTGGTCCAGTTGGAAGGTTTCTTTGGCGAGGCCAAGCGTTCCCTGGTTCCCCACAACCGTCACCCCTATCTCTATAACGATTACATCGATGATGGTGAAGCTCAGGCCCAGCGCCTTGCCTACGGCGGATTCCTGAAATGGGCTCCGGTCCGCAGGTTCGACGCCAAGGTGGGCGCCATTTACGCCAACGACGAACTTGAAGACCCCTTACTCCGCGACGGAGCCAAGGCTAGTACCCTTACCACCGATCCTCTTCTGGAAGCATTCACCATGTATGCCGAAGGCAACTGGCTGTTCTTCCCGGGTGATATCGAGCTGAACGGACAAATCGCCGTCGGTCGTGCAGACACCACCGATGCTGTCCGTCAACGTGCAATCAATAGGGTTTTCTCCAACGCCGGATTGAACACTTCCAGCTATACGCTTCTGCGTAAATTGATGCAAAATGAAAGTCAAATTGACTGGCTCACCAACGCAGAACTTGAAGAGATATTCGGAGACAACACCAGCATGAGCAAATCCGAAATGATTTCTACCCTCCATTACCTAATTGACAAGGCCAAGCAGGCTCAAAAAGAAGAAGAAAGCGACCGCGATGACGACCGCGTGCTAGGGCAACACTGGGGAAGTCAGAATTTTGCCTTGGGCGCTTCCTTGAACTGGAATATCAACAGGACAAGGATTGCTGGCCATGTGAAATACATCGGCGAGGACTTCTATAGCGCAGGCTCCCCTGACCAGCTTTCCAACACCCGCGAATTCGGAGCCAGCCTAGAACAAGACATCAAAAAGTTCTGGACCCTTGGACTGGACTATCAGATTAACGTGGAAAATGCGGCCCACGGCAGAAAGAAAAACCTTGCGGGCCTGGCCGAAGGAACCCATTTCGGGCTTGTCTCTGACGAAGAAAGCGACTGGTTCGAACAGCACGAGATGGACAACGACCGCACAAAGTACATCCACAATTTCGGACTCAGCAACACCTTTACCATCAATCCCAGGGTGCAGATTACCGCCAACTACAATATGGAATTCAGGGACCAGTACCGTCCGATTCGCCTGCGCGGAAGCTATATGCTAGAAGACGGCATCTACAGGGATGAATATTTCACCGAAGGCAAGGGCCCCAAGATGGCCATCGTGAACGGGGATACCGTCATGGTGGATTCTGCACGTTGGGCTGATTACATGTCTACGGTCGATGCGCCTTATCTCGCGTCCAAGTTCGAAGAGAGGCTTTACAAGCAAACCATCAATGCCGGCATCTCCTTCAAGGCGGCACAGTCCGTGTTTAAGATCAACGGCCGATGGACTCTTCGTACAGACGCATCCCTGTTCCACAAGGACAGCTTGATTGACGAGCTGGACATGGACCTTGAAGATACGACCTGGGCAAAGCTTGGTTATTACTACGGCGGTGGCGATTACTTTGAACAGAGCTACCCCCTGAGCATCACCACCACCCTCAAGAGCATGCAGAACCATTTCCAGGTGACCTACCGCCTCAAGTCATACGTCCGCAATGAAATGACCGAAGACGAAATTACCGTAGAAGACGAATACGAAATTCCCTTCATGAATCGTTTCATGATCCTCTCCTTGAACGGACAGTTCCGCTACATGCTTACAGAATGGACCGAATCTGACAAAGATTTCGACGAAGAAGAAATGGACGTGCTGGGAAAACTCAACCTGCGGTTCAACCACAACAAGCACTTCTACAGTGACTGGTATGTAGGTTCTGCCATCTATTACCGCCCGGACTACCTATCCAACGAATACAAGGATATCTACGGCGGTATCAACCTGAACTACGTGTTCTAAGGTTTTCCTTCGGCGCAGGGGCCATGTTTTCTTACTGTTTTCACGAGCTTCCCGTTGCCCTAGAGAAAAAGGGCAAGTTTCGGGAGGCTCTTGCCAAAGAGCTGAAACTCCAGCAGGAACAGATTTTCAATCTGGAGGTGGAACGATTCTCGCTGGACTCACGCCGGAAGGGATCGCCCCACTGGTCCTATAATGTCCGTTTCGACGTCCAACAAAAACTGAAGACCTTCGGAAACAACGCCAAGGGGCTTGTAGAAGTAGTTCCGGCAAAGCAAGACCCGAAAGAAGCAGCCCTGGCAGGCACCCTGCAAATGCCCGGACATGTGGACATTGTGGGTGCAGGTCCTTCGGGACTCTGGGCGGCCCTGCACCTTTTACGCAAGGGCTATTCCGTAGATCTTTACGAGCAAGGCAAGCCCGTAGAGGAACGATTCCGCGACATCCGCCGGTTCTTTGTGGACCGGAAATTCAACGCCCGCAGCAACGTCCTCTTTGGCGAGGGCGGTGCAGGAGCCTTTAGCGACGGCAAGCTCAACACCAGGAGCAGAAACGCCTTCTCGGAACAGGTTCTGCACGATATGGTGGATTTCGGGGTGGACCAGGATGTTATCACCTTCGCAAAACCACACATCGGAACGGACAGGCTTGTGCTGATGCTCCGGAAAATCCGTGCCGAAATCGCCCGTCTGGGCGGGCGCATCCATTTCTACTCCGCTTTGACGGATGTAGAAATCCAGAACGGTCGCATTTCTGCCATCAAGATAGAAGAAGACGCCGCACCGCAAGGTGCGTGGAAGCGCTGCGAAGCGCTGGTCCTTGCTACGGGGCATTCCTGTCGGGATATTTACCAGATGCTGCAGGCCAGGGGCGTTGCCCTTGAAAGCAAGGCCTTTGCCATGGGCGTTCGGGTGGAGCACCCCCAGGAGTTGATAAACCTGCGACAACTGGGCCGAGGTGTCGATACACGGCTCACCGGAGCTGCGGAATATTTCCTAGCCACACCGACACTGGACAAAACATGCAGCGCCTACAGTTTCTGCATGTGCCCCGGCGGCGTGCTGGTGCCCTGTGCTTCTGAACCAGGGACTCTAGCCACCAACGGCATGAGCTATAGCCGTCGAAACGGCCCGCTTGCCAACGGAGCCATCGTAGTTCCCGTAGAGGCCAGCGAAAAACTCTTTGGTGGACTGGAATTCCAGCGGAAAACAGAGGCGGACGCCTTCGATGTAGGCGGAAAGAACTACAGTGCTCCGGCACAGACCATCAAGGCATTCATGGAACACCGGCTTGACAAGAAATTGCCGAAATCCACCTACCCCTGCGGGATTGTACCCGTCAACACTTGGGACTGGCTGGACAAGCGGATTTGCCAGAGTCTTTACGAAGGTTTTTTGAACTTTGACCGGAAAATTCCCGGATTCATTGCAGAAGGCCTCATTGTGGCTCCCGAAACCAGGACCAGTTCTCCCCTGCGCATCACCCGCGACAACGCCACCCTAGAAAGCGTGAATACCAAGGGACTGTTCGTGCTGGGCGAAGGGGCCGGCTATGCAGGCGGGATTGTCACCAGCGCCGCCGACGGAGTGAGACTGGCGTACTACGCAAAAAAGAGGTAAAGAGACCAATGATTTCCCGCACTATCGACCGTAACTATGCCAACATGCGCCTGGACCGTTTTCTACGGAAGGCTTTTCCAGACGAATCATTGTCCGTTTTCTTTGCTATCCTGCGTAAAAAGAAAGTCCGGGTAAACGGGGTTATCGGCAAAGCTAACCAGATGCTCCAGGAAGGGGACACCGTCTGCATTTACGAGAATTTGAAAAGCGTTGTAAATTCGGAATCCGCAACACAAAATTCGGAAGTGAAAAACACCGAAAAGAAAGGCTGGACTAAAGCCAGCACAGCCGCCGACCGAAAAAAGGGCTGGGGTACTCAGGAACTGGACATCATCTTGGAAACCGAAGACTACCTGGTGGTAAACAAGCCTTCGGGCATGCCCAGCCAGCCGGGAAGCGGGACCCGCCCTGGCGAAAGCCTGGTGGAGCACCTCTGGGAATGGGGCAAGCGGGAACATCTCGACTTCAAGCCTACCCTCGCCCACCGTCTGGACCAGGAGACCTCGGGACTTTTACTGGTGGCCCTCCACGGTGACACCCTGCGGGACCTAACCCGCCTGATTCGTGAACACGAAGTCAAGAAATACTACCTGGCCCTAGTCAAAGGAAACCTCGAAAAAGAAAAAGGAACCATCGAAGCCTCCCTCGCCCGCACGGACAATGCCAAGGGCTCCAAGATGCAGATAGACGAAAAAGGGAAAAAATCCATTACCCACTACAGCGTCAAAAAACACTACGACGGCTACGACCTGGTAAAAATCAACTTGGAAACAGGACGCATGCACCAGATCAGGGCACACTTCGCAAGCATCGGACACCCGCTCTTGGGAGATACCCGTTACGGAGATTTCGCCCTGAATCGTGAATTCAAGAAACAATACGGACTGAACCGGCTGTTTTTGCATAGCAGCCGCCTGGAATATCCCTGGCAAGGCAAGAATACGGTCCAAGAATGCCCCCTGCCCAAGGAACTGCAGGACGTTTTGAAAAAACTGAAAAAATAAATCTAGTTTAGAATTTGTGATTTAACACAATTGATACAGTTAAGGTGTTTTGATATTTAGAGAAATTCAATTTCTCGTTAAAAAATGTATTTTCTATATGATTCGAGGGAAGACAATCATGAAAGCAAGATTTTTCATTGCAACCATAGCTCTTGCAGCTGGGGCACTTATGGCTAAGGACTATTCTGGTGCAGAACTCTATAGCAAAGAAACTTGGATGTATGGTAAGTTTGAAGCCCGTATGCAGATGGCCGCTGGCTCTGGTACGGTAAGTTCCATGTTCCTTTACCATAATGATTCCTACCTGGGAGCTCCGGAACCATGGGTTGAAATTGACATTGAAATTTTGGGCAAAAATCCGAATAGTTTTCAGTCTAATATCATTACCGGCTACGGCCCCGGCGAGAATACCAAAATTAAAAGTGAAAAACACCACAGTATAAACCCGGCTTCAAACGAGTCTTTCCATACATACGGAATAGAATGGACTCCCGATTATGTTGCATGGACTCTTGATGGTCAAGTTGTCCGCAAGACAATCAAAGGCCAGGGAGACAACAACCAGGTTCAAGACCTGGGCAAGAAACCCCAGGGTCTCCGTTTCAACCTCTGGTCTCATGAAGATGCAGGCTGGGTAGGCGCATGGAACGACAACATTCTCCCCGTTTACCAATTTATCAACTGGGTCAAAGTTTACGAATACACGCCAGGACAGGGCGACGACGGGAGTGACTTCAAGCTTCAATGGACTGACGATTTCAAGACATTCGACACAAGCCGTTGGAGTAAGGGGGATTGGACTTTTGACGGCAATCGTGTCGACATTAGCCCGAGCAACATCTATGCAAAAGACGGCATGGTCATCATTGCCTTAACCAAAAAAGGTCAAGAAAGTTTCAATGGCCAGGTCCCTCAGGATCCCGAAGGAGACGCCATGCTTAACAACTCCTTGCCGCAGTCTTCTAGCAGCGAACAGTTTACTCCGCCAAGCTCCAGTAGTGAACAGGAAACCGGCATTTTGCAGAACCGCATCAAAGTGCAGAACCGGGAAGTTCGCGGCACTGTCAACGCCAAGGGTGCCCGAGTCAGCGAAACTAACAGGGCTCACTACCAAGTCGATTTCAACTACTAAACGAAACTCCATACACCCCCACGCCCGTGCAAGTTCCCCCTTGCCCGGGCATTTTTTATATTAAAAGGAATGAAACAGCGGATTATCAAGGCTTTGCTTGACATGAACCTCGCCGATGGCGACAGGCTCCCATCGGTACGTTCCATGATCAAGAGTTTCGGCGTGTCGTCGGGCACGGTGCAGGCGGCCCTTGCCGAGCTGGAATCTGCTGGTAAAATTTGTAAAATCCAGGGAAAGGGCTGTTTTTGGGGCACGTCTCCCCTACGGTCCAAGATTCCCTACGTTCACGAGACGGTTTCTGAGAAACTAGCCAAGGCTTTCGAACGCGACTTTGCGCAAGGATACCTAAAGCCCTCGCAGCCGCTTCCGCTTTCTAAGGAACTTTCTGCCCGCTACAATGTGTCGCAGGGCACGCTCCGCAAGTTCCTAGAAGAAAAGGTTGCTCGCGGAATCCTGAAAAAAGAAGGCCGCCAGTACGTCTTTTACCGCAAACAACAGCAAAGAGACGAAGCTCCGCTCAGCGAACTCATCTTCGTGACGCGTTGCAACAGTTGGGGCGGATTCAGCGCCGAAAGTGAACGGGAACTGGATTTTTTGCGACTGATTTACAAGACTGCGGGTAAAAACCATTACAAGCTGACTCTGTTCGGCATCAACGATGCCACAGGCAAGCTCATTGACCGCAGTGGCAAACCCTGCAAACTCTCGGAACACCCCAACGCCGTGGGCGCAATCCTTTCGACGCTTCTGGTACAGAACTTCAGACCACTCCTAACCTTTTTTGCCGGGGCCAAGTTCCCTGTGGCCGTATGGTGGGAACATCCCATTGACGCCGTGCCGCGCAGTTTTTTGCGCAAGGACAACTGGATTTTCTTCAACTCTACCTTCGGCAAGACTCCCGGCAAAGAAATAGGCCGCTATCTGCTGGGCCTCGGCGTGACCGAAGTGGGCTATTTTTCGCCGTACCACAACAGTTCCTGGTCCAAGGACCGCTTGACCGGCCTCGAAGAATCGGGGCTCGTGGTACACCCCTACGTAGATGCCGAATTTGCAAGTCCCTGGGATTACAAAGAAATCGCCCGCAAGAAAGTCGAAAAACTCTCCGTAGAAATTATGGCGCGCAGCTTGGAAAAGGACAAGCTCAAGACGCTCGCCGAGCGCGCCCTCGAATTCCAGAGGGCAAATAGCAACAACATGCCCTGGATTTGCGTAAACGACGAAGTCGCGGGAATCTTCATGGAGATGACCGAAGAAAACAACATGGAAATCCCCGAACCAAACATCGGGCCGACCTACATCGCCTTCGACAACTCCATGGAAAGCTACCTCTTGCGCATTCCCTCTTACGATTTCAACACTGACGCGCTGGTAGAACAAATCTTCTACTACATCAGCAATCCGTCGGCCTTCGACGGTATCAAAAAAATCCACCACATCCTCGGGAACGTGGTGGAGAAGTAAGTCTTAAGGTCGCAAGCGTTTTGCCGCGACATTCACCTAGCTACTTGTTTTTATTGACAATCAGGGTCTTGGCCTTGAAGGTCTTCTTGTCGATCCACTTGACCATGAGCGATACCTTGTTGTCCTTGTCAAGGGCGGCCCAGTATTTTTTGAGCGTGTCTTCAGCGTTGTCGAAAATCGGCATCAGTTTCGGGAAACCGTTGAAAGATGGAATCGGGCTTCCGTCGGTTTCGTAAGTGCTGATGAAGTGGCCGAGACCCGGCAGGGCCTTCTCGTATTCGAACGTCATGCGTTCGCAACCGGCTTCTTCGCTGTTGTTACGGCGCTTGAGGATAGAGAGTTTGTACACGGCGGGGCTTGCGTTCTTGTAGTGGATGCCGGAAATACGCGGCGTGAAGTTCGGAGCGTCGTCTTCATACTGGCGCGTGCGGAGGGCGCTTTCAAATGTGCCACCCAGCTTGATGGCGTCGTAAATCGTATCGGTCTGGTCGCCGTTGGTGATAATCTGGACGTCGGCGGTGTGGCGTGCCGGGTAGTAGATAATCAGGTGCGGGTCAGTGAGTTTCGATTCGTCGAAGGCCTTGGTCTTCATGAAGCCGGTCTTGGGTTCGATTTCGAACACGCGGTTACGGCTATTGACGCTGCGGCCCATGATCCAGTACACCTGCACGTAGGACTTGCCGTCGGCGCTTTCGCCGAGGATAATGCCACGGCCAGGGTAAGGGTTATTGGAGAGGGCCTTGAAATTCTGCTTTGCTTCGTCTGTGTAGTTCATAGTGAGGTTTTAGGTTATAGGTTGTAGGTTTTAGGTGATAGGTCTTAAGATACAGGTTTTAACAAAGAAACTCACACTGTGTGTGTTTGTTTCGTGCAGCGAAGCTGCGATTCTTTGCCTAATACCTAACACCTAATACCTATTTACCTTTTTGGGTTGTAATTGTTCATGAGCACCATGGCGACGGCAACGCAGAGCATGATAACGCTTCCGACGATGACCTGCTGGCGGTGGTTGTAGTCGCGCTTGACGTAAGTCGGATTCTCTTCGTTGAGCTCCTGGAGAGTCGGACCTTCGGCCAGTTTCGTGGAATCGATTCCGCAAATCTGCTCGATTTCTTCTTGGGTCATGTTCAGGGTATTCACCCGCAGGCTATCGCACTTGTTGGGCATATCGGCTGCAGTGGCCGGAAGTGCAAGGAATAAGGCAAGCAACACCGCGAGCAACAAACTGCCCTGGATTGCCGCGCCCCCACTTCGACTACGCTCAGTGACCTTGGGCTCGCAATGACGTTCCTTTTTAACGTCGTTATTCACACTAGCCTCTAGCCCCTAGATCCTAATCTCTAAAGCTATTCCTTCGCGAGCTTATCGAGGATCTGGTTCACGAGGCCCGGGTTGGCCTTGCCGCCGGACTTGCGCATGGTCATACCGACCAAGAAGCCCTTCAGAGCAACCTTACCGGCCTTGAATTCGGCGAACTGGGCTGCGTTTTCGGCACACACGGCGCGGACCACTTCTTCGATGGCACCGGTGTCGGTCACCTGCACGAGGCCCTTTTCCTTCACGATAGCTTCGGGGTCCTTGCCGGTTTCGAACATCTCGGCGAAGACCGTCTTTGCAATCTTACCGTTGATGGTGTTGTCGGCAATGAGGTTCACGAGCTTGCACAGGTCTTCGGGCTTGATCTTGAGGGCGCTGAGGCCGCCTTCCAGTTCCTTCACCTTGGCGAGGAGTTCGGTAATCACCCAGTTGGCCAAGACCTTGCCGTTCTTGCAGTTCTTCGCGGCGGTGTCGTACCATTCGCTCACGTCGCGGTCTTCGGTCAGCACCATGGCGTCGTATTCGGAAACACCGAAGTCGTCCATGAAGCGCTTGCGGCGGGCATCCGGCAGTTCCGGAAGCGTGCGGCGGATTTCTTCCACGAAGGCAGGGTCGGTCACAAGGCGGACCATGTCCGGTTCCGGGAAGTACTTGTAGTCGTGGGCGTCTTCCTTAGAGCGGATGACAATTGTCTTGTCCGCATTGGGATCGTAGCGCTTGGTGCACTGTTCCACTTCCTTGCCAGCATCGAGGGTCGAGGCCTGCAGGTTCATTTCGCAGTACAGGGCCTTCTCGAGGTTCGTAAAGCTGTTCAGGTTCTTGATTTCGGCGCGGATACCGAACGGGGCGTCTTCGCTCTTGCGGAGAGAAATGTTGCCGTCGCAGCGCATGTTGCCGTTTTCCATGTTGGCGTTGGAAACACGGGTGTATTCCAGCGTCTGCTTGATCTTCTTCAAAACGAGCACGGCTTCTTCGGGGCTACGGATATCCGGTTCGGTCACGATTTCGCAAAGCGGAGTGCCGCAGCGGTTCGCGTCGAAGTGGGATTCGGTGGGGCTCATGTCGTGGATGAGCTTGCCGGCGTCTTCTTCCATGTGGATACGGGTAATACCCACGCGCTTCTTGGTGCCGTCTTCCTTGACGATTTCGAGCCAGCCGTTTTTGCAAATCGGGTGGTCGTACACCGGAAGTCCGCCCGTCTGGGTAATCTGGTAGCCCTTCGGCAGGTCCGGGTAGAAGTAGTTCTTGCGGGTCCACATGGCGTTCAGGTCGATTTCGCAATTCAGGGCGAGGCCCAGACGAATCGCATATTCCACCGCCTTCTTGTTCGGCACGGGCATGGCACCCGGCATACCGAGGCAAACGGGACACACGTGCTTGTTCGGGGTCGTATTCACTTCGATTTCGCAGCCGCAGAACATCTTGGTTTTAGTCGCGAGCTGGCAATGGATTTCAAGACCGATAACAGGACAATAGTTTGGCATGATTTCTCCGAAATTTTACGGGGAAAAGATAGAAAAATAGTGGTTAGTGGTTGGTGGTTGGTGATTAGGAAAATGCTAGAGTTCGTCCAAAGTCACGACAAGGGCGTCGGTAAGGGTGCGGAAGTTCGCGCATTCGGTCAAGATGCAGTCAGCGCCGTTCACGAATGCCGTCGCAAGGCGCAGGGACTCCCCTTCGGTAATCTTGTGGTTTGTCTTTTGCGAGGCGGCATAGAGTTCCGCCGCCTTTACAGAAATTTCCGCATTGACCGGGCAAACTTTAACATTTGCAGAATTTTCAAAGAACTCGCGATACTGGCGGGCAAGCACGCCCTCCCCACTAGCAAAAGCCTTGCCGCTTATCTCAAACAAGGTAACCGGCGAGACCAGGACCTGGATGTTCTTTTCGTATACCATGTCCAAAATGTCCGACACGGCCGGGTAAAAGTCCGGGTGCATCTGCAAAAGCCGCACCAGCGGGCCAGTATCGAGAAACAGTATCCGCGACTGTTGTATCGTCCTTTCCATTAGCCCAAAGATAAACATTCCAGCGAAGGGCCGTCAACGAAACCTTGTTTTTTTATTAAAAAATGCCCTTTTCTTGCTGTTTTCGCCAATTCAACTTGACAAGGACATAGAATTTTACTATATATGGGCATACCTCGACGCGGGGTGGAGCAGTTGGTAGCTCGTTGGGCTCATAACCCAAAGGTCGCAGCGTTCAAGTCCTGCCCCCGCTACTAAAAAAAGACTCGGTTTGTGCCGGGTCTTTTTTTGTTACAGCACGTAGAGTGCCATAAAAACCACAAGTCCAGCAAATATCAGGAAAACCGGCAAAAGCAGCAACAGGCAGATGGTCCCGACTTTCAGGTCGTAGAACCACATTTTCCACCTACCCCGCTTGGTCTTGCAGGTATCCTGGCGGCAATCGGGGCAAATATTCCCCACCCTGTTCCTCACGCGGATGGCAAGGTTGCTCTGAAGGGGGGACATGCCCACCTTGTCGTTGAATTCCTTACCGCATTTTGAACATTTGCACTGCATAATCCCAAATTAACAAAAAATCATTTCCGCTTTGCGGCAATGAGCACTACGGATCCAAGAATCAGGGCAATTCCGATTCCAAGGCGGACAGTGAGGATTTCTCCGAAGACAAGTACACCGATGGATACGGCGGTTACGGGTTCGAGAGCCCCGAGAATTGCCGTAGGCGTAGAACCTATAATCTTTACGGCCTTCACCATGAAAATAAGCGAAAGAACCGTAGGCACGGCACCCAGCATAAAGCCCCACCCCCAGGAACTGGCCTGCATAAACACCGGCGGAAGCCCAGAGGCAAACGTCACCGAATAGAGCAGCAAAAAAACCATGCAGAAACTGATGGCGTAAAAGGTCATCTTCACGGAGCCCATCTGCAGCTTGATGCGGTTCGCCATCACCATGTAGATGGCATAGGATATAGAAGAGATAAACACCAGCACAAGCCCTACCGTGCTCAGGGGCGCTCCATCTCCACCGCGGTACAATAGGGCAATTCCCGCCATGGAAACGGCGATGGAAACAATGGTCCAGACCTTGATTTTTTCCTTGAAGAAAACGGCCATCAGCACAGAGACTTCCAGCGGGTAAAGGAACAAGAGCGTAGAAGCCAGTCCCGCGTCCATGAACTTAAAGGAGGCGTAATAGGTCAGGGAACTCACCGCAAAGAGGAATCCGAAGGCGACAAGAGCACCGAATTCGCGGAATGAAATCTTGAAGTGGGAACCTTTCGCAAGAATCACCACCAAAAGGAGCAGCGCTGCCGTAAAGAATCGGTAAAAGAGGACCGTTTCCGGAGAATACCCCTGGGCGTATAGATGCAGGGCCCCAAGGGGGTTCGTGCCGTAACAGATGGCGGAAAGGGCCGCAAAGACGAAGCCTTTTAAAGTTGTGAGGTCGCTTCGCTTTGAGGTTTGAGTTCGCTCGCATTGCTCGCTTTGAGTTTTTTTAATAAAAAACATATTGCCTCAAAGGGCAAAGCCCGACCTCATACCTCAAAGTGCCCCAGGCACGACCTCATAGCTATCATATCGCGAACTTGGTGGCGTCGGCCAACTGCACGCTGGCGATGCGGGAAATGCCCTTGATTTCCTGGGTCACACCGTAAAGCATGTCGGCTTCGGCCATGGTGCGCTTGTTATGGGTCACCACGATGAACAGGGTCTGCTTGCTGAATTCGCGGAGCAGCGCCATGAAGCGGCCCACGTTGGCATCGTCAAGCGGGCCGTCCACTTCGTCCAGCACGCAGTAGGGCGAAGGTTTTTCCATGTAGATGGCAAAGAGCAGGGCCGTCGCTGTCAGGGCGTGTTCACCGCCGGAGAGGGCCTTGATGCCGCGCATCTTCTTGCCGGTGGGTCGAACGTTGATTTCGATGTCGGCATCCAGAATGTCGCCGGGCTTGCCGTTTTCGTCCAGTTTTTCCACCAGGCTCATCTTGGTCTCGCCGTTCAGGAACAGCTTGCTGAACACGAACTGGAAGTTCTTCTGGATCCGTTCGAATGTTTCCAGGTAGCGGCTGCGGGCGATATCGTCCAGCTTGGTGATGGTGCGGTCCAGCGAGGCGCGGGCACGGTCCAGATCGTTGAACTGGATTTCCACTTCTTCCAGACGCTTCTTTTCGTCTTCGTAGTCCTCCATCACGTTCACGTTGATGGGGCCAAGTTCCTTGATTTTCCCGCGGAGTTCGCGAATTTCCTTGTCCGCTTCGGGCTGGCTGTATTCCACACGCTCGAATTCTTCGGGAGCCTGCAGGTCGAAGGACCATTCGTTCTGGAGGCGTTCCTGGAGGCGATCCAGGTTGGACTGCAGGGCTTCTTGCTTGCGGCCCACCTCGTTCAGTTCCTTCATCTTGTCGATCATGTCGTCGCGGATGGTATCCAGCTCGCTCCGCCAGCTGTCCAGGTCGCCGCTGACCACCTCGTAGCGTTCACGGGCGGCGTCACGCCGACCTTCCAACTCGCGAAGGGCAGAATCCTTTTCCCGGACGGAGGCTCCCAGGTCATCGATATCCCGGGCGGCCTTTTCCATAGAAATCTTGTTGGTCTCCATATCCCGCTTGCGGGACTCGATGGAATCCCCGAGGAACTGGACCTGGTCGGCGATGTTTCTCAGGCGGTCCGTATTCTGGGAGAGCTTCGCGGACTTGTCCTGGGATGTCCTTTCCAGGTCACGGACTTCTTCATCCTTTTCGCGGAACAGGGTTTCCTGTTCTACAAGTTCGTCGTTTACCCGGGCGTATTCCGCCTCGGCGCTTTCCATGGCGGCCTTGGCCTCGTTCAAGTCCGCATCGCTTGACTTCTGGGATTCGGCAGTGGCTATACGGCCTTCGCTTTCGGCAATGTCCGCTTCTAGCTTTTCAAGTCGGGAGGCCACCGATTCTAGGGTGTTCTTCTGGATCGAAATGCCAGCCTCCCCTGCCCGGAGTGCATTGTTCTTTTCGAGAATCTCGTCGGAGGCAGAAGCCAGCATCTGCCTGGTTTCGTCAATTTCTTCCTGGAGGGATTCCAGAGCGCCCTGCTTCTGGGCGACCTGCCCCTGCACGGCACTCAGGCGTTCCGTGGCCTGGGCAATCTCATTCTTGCGGCTGAGGGCCCCGGCGGTATTTGCCCCCTGGCTCACCAGACCGTTGGTCTTTACGATAACCTTGTCCGCCACAAAGCAGAAATCGGAGTTCCGGTGTTCACGGGACAGGTCCAGGGCCGTATCCAGAGAATCCACCAAGAAATAGCGGCTCAGAAGATTCTGTACAAAAGTCCGTGTGGTGTCGTCGCAAGTGACAAAGCTGCTCAAGGCACCCCTGATTCCAGGGTGGTTCAGTTCCGGCACAGGTGCAAGTTCCAGGGAATCCATCAGGGCGAGCACCGCCTTGCCGGCGTTCTCGCTACGGAGTCCTTCTACAATTTCACGGAGGCCGTCGCGGCTTTCCACCACGGCACTGTCCAGACAATCGCCCAGGGCTGCCTCTACCTGGGAGGCGTATTCCGGAGCGGCGCTGATATGTTCCGAAAGGAACCCGCGGACAAGCCCCGCCTTGTTTTCGCGAATCCACTTGCCGGCATCCGTTCCCTCGTCACTGACGCTCTGCAGCACCTCAATCCGGGATTCCAGGGCGGCACACTCGTTCTGCAAAGCCTGCAGTTCCTGCTGGGCGGTGGCCAGGTCGGCATTCTTGCCTTCTAGCGTGGATTCCAGGGAGGCCTTGCGTTCGTTCAAAATTTCCAGTTCACGGGCGGTAGCTTCCATGCCCGCTTCCATGTCGCGGATGGCGGATTCCGTTTCGGACTTGCGGTTCCGCAGCTCGCCCGCTTCGTCGTTCCAGCGGGAAACGCTTCCCCGGAGCATGTCGGATTCGGCGTCCAGACGCTGGAAACGCCCCTGGAGGGAGGCTACGCGGTTGGCGGCGGTCAGGCGTTCGTTGGACAGCTCCCTGGACTGGCCGCGCAGGTCGTCCAGCTTGTCCCGCATCACCTGCAAAATTTCCTTTTCCCGCTCGAGCCTGCTGTTCAGCTCCTCGATGCCGCTGTCGCTTTTCAGGACCTCGTTTTCTTCTTCAAGTCGGGTGCGCTCTTCTTGTAGTTCCCGGGTCTTGCCTTCGCTGATTTCAATTTCAGAGGCGGCCTTCTGGTTCGCCCCTTCCAGCGAAGAAACGGAATCCCGGAGGCGTATAATCTGGTTGTTCAGGTCGTTCAGGGCCAAGGTGGCCTGCTGCACCTGCTGTTCCAGCTCGCGATAGTTGTTCTCGTCTTCGCTGATGGCGAGCTTCTTTTCTTCGATGCGGGTCTGGAGTTCCATGGCCTTGGTCTTGGCCGATTCCACCTCGTGGTTCATGCGGCGGCTGGTGGTATCCAGTGTCGTGAGGCTTTCCTTGAAATCTTCGTACTTGTCCAGGCTTACAGAAAGGTCCAGGCTCCTGAGGCGGCCGCTCAACCACTTGAATTCCTTGACCTTTTCGGCCTGGGTCTCGTAAAGGCGCACGGAACGGCGCACGGATCGAAGGTTGTCCTCTACCCGGGCCATGTCCATCTGGACACGTTCCAGCTGGCGGGTGGCCTCCTTGCGCTGCTGGCGGTACTTGCTCACGCCGGCGGCTTCTTCAAAAAGCACGCGACGGTCGTCGGCCTTGTCAGAAAGCACCGCCTTGATCATGTCGGCGTTCATCTGGGAATAGGTGCTGGACCCCAGGCCAGAATCAAAAAGCAGGGCGTGGACGTCCCTCAACCGGCACTCCTGGTTGTTAATCAGGTATTCGCCGGTACCATCCCTATGGACACGACGGGTGACAATAATTTCGGAATATTCGGAACTCAGGGCGCCATCGCTGTTGTCGATGACAATGGAAACTTCGGCAAGGCTCATGGCGGCACGCTCTTCGGTACCGCTGAAAATCACGTCTTGCATCTTGCTCATACGGAGCGTGGCGGCGCGCTGCTCGCCCAAGACCCAACGGATGGCATCGGTAATATTGGACTTGCCGCAGCCGTTAGGACCCACCACCGCCGTAAGGCCCTTGGTGGGGAAATTGATTTCGGTCCTTTGGGCAAAGGACTTGAAACCGAATATTTTGAGCTTTGTAATCTGCACTATAGGTTAATGTAGTAAAAATGTAGGAAGTGGGCAGAAGATAGTGGTTAGTGTCCCGGCACGGAGGCCGGGGTGACAATGGTTGGTCCGTGTGCCCCCGGGACCCTTCGATTGCACTCAGGGCAGGCAAGCCCGGGGTGACAGAAGGAAAACTACCGCGATTCGAAATGGAGGGTTCCGTCGGGGTTACGCGTGAACACAAGATACAGGCTGCCACCGGAAAGGCTTATGTCGAACCATCCCTTTTCGACACGGGAATCCGTGCAGGTGCAGTTCTTCTCAGTGGGCTCAGGCCAAGTCGTGAACGAATCGGAGGTGACCGATTCACCCGATTTAGAGACAACGGCCCTTGTCAATTCACATGAACACGGATACACGAAATTCGTATAAAGTATCCGTCCCTTGAAATCCCCTACCCAGTCCTCTTCATAGACTCGGCTCACCGAACTGTCCTTGATGGTATCCTGAATCCAGGGGCGGACAGTCCGTTCATCTTCGGAGACAATATCGATTTCGATTATGTCTGCACCGGTCCTATTTTCAATCTGCAGGCGGGTAGTAGAATCCTCGAACCAATGGCTGATACAGCCGGACAGAACAAAGCAGCTGGCCACAACTGCAGCAATCAGCGACAATCGCAAAGTTTTAGACTTCATCACTTGCCTCCTTCGCTGCCGGACTTTTCGTAACGGATACCCTTGGCTTCTATTGTCTTGGGTTCGCTCTTTGCGCCACTCATCAGGTCAAGACCCTTGCTGTCCTTGCTCTCAAAATTCTTCTTCCTTTCGATGTTCAGGGTTTCCATGGGGGCAGAGCGAGTTCCGCCCCGGGCAAACAACAGCCCGTCGATGGTGGCCAAATTGAACTGGAATTCCACCAGGAACGTTCCCTTGGCGTGGAAGAAGGTCTCATAGTCGTAGCTGGAGTTATAGGCGAACCGCACAAAGGGCAGTTCGATACCGCCGCCCCAGAGCAGGTCCTTGGCGCCATGCCGCACGTTACGGCGCAGGCAGGTCGCCTCGATGGCCACCATGCGGGAGGGATCCGGGTAATACTTCAGGGCCGCCGAATGGAATTCCTTGCGGGGGAAATCGAAGGCCACCTCGCCGTAAAGCACCTGGGCAAACAGGTTCTGCTCCCAGAACACGCGGACGGAGTCGTCGTCGCCCTTGCCGTTGTAGACCGTCACGTCAATGTTTGGCAAATAGGTCAGAGGGCCACGCCCCCTACCGCCATAAATGGCCCTGGATTCCAGGTCCATGGAAATCCTTACGGACTGCCAGTGTGCCTTGTGATAATTCGCCTGAACGCTGGTCTTGCCCCAACGGACAAGTCCCCAGGAATAAAGCAGGGAATCGTTCTCGTGAGGGTACACATCCCCCACATATTCCACGTTCTGATGCTGCATACCCCCCGCCATGGTAAAATTCATGGACGACTGGGTGTAGGTAAGGCCCCAGGTGGTCACGGAACGGGCCAAAGAAAAGTCATTGTACATGGGCCAGAAGAAAAAGTCCTCGCCGTCCCAACCGGAACGTTCGAACCAGAGCAAGAAACCCAGATGATTGTTCTTTGTCACTTCGCCACTGCCAAAGCCAGCAAAATGGTGCTTAAAAGCGTACCCTTCATGTTCGCCATAAGGGCTTTCCAGCGGGGTCTGGGTCCTGAAGGGCAGATAGTTGAAACCCAGGTCGATATAGCCGCCACGGCCACCACGCATGATGTCGCGGATTTCGCGCAGCTGCTGGTCGCGAGTCACGGCACCGCCTGCCGCAAGGGCGCTCGCGGGAATAGCGTCGGCCAAGGCCACAGTCGAGCAGGCTACAAAACAAAACAGTATTTTCTTTAGAGTCCTGAAAGACATATTCAAAAGATATAAAAAATAAGGAGGAATCAATCATGGGCACCTTGCGGTGCAATAAAAAACGCCCCGACCGTAAGATCGGGACGTTTAAGCTGCTTCACTTGGACTCGAACCAAGGACAACGCGATTAACAGTCGCGGGCTCTACCAACTGAGCTATGAAGCACCGTCGAATGACGCACCCAAATATAGATAAAACGATTGCCTTGTCAAGGGATTTTTATAAAAATTTCGGCTTTTTTATAAAAAAAGACCAAATCCCAGGTATTTTTTAGAAAAACATCCACACGGCAATCCAATAGACCATGAGCAAAAATTCCATTTCCCGACTGATGTGGGAAAGGAAAGCCCCGCCAAAAGCGCCCGCACCGATTGCGACAATCCGGGTCCAGGGCATGTCCAGCCCATGATACACAAAGGTAAGCCCGCCAAAGAATTCCACCCACAGCCAAAGGACCTGGGAAAGCACAAGGTAGCGGGTCTTGTGGCTTGTCAGGGACGTCGTGGAAAAACAGATACACAGGGCGAGCATCCGGAAAGGCATATATTCCAGAGTAGGCTCAGCAAGGTCCATCGTGAGGTAGGAGAACAGGCCAAAGACCACCAAGGAAAGGGCAAGAATACCCGTCTCCTTGAAGATACCGACAGGACGACGCCAAAGGAACATGGAGGTTCCGAGAGCCATAAGGCAGCACAGGGCGTTCAGGATAGCATCCATTATTTACCCTCCCCTGCCAAATGGCGCATGTAGCGGACCAGCCCCCGCGCTTCGTCTTCGGAGACACGGCCCCGATAGGGGTTCATGTTCACCCGGCCATCCAGAATGACCTTCACGAGAGAGGCCTCTCCCAAGGTATCCAGCCGCACGGGCGTAAGCTTCTGGGGCAGCGGGTAGAATTCCCGCACAAACTTTTCGTTGAACTTGCCGTCTTGACCGTGGCAACCGGCGCACCTAGACGACCAGATGAATTCTGCCGTCTTGGGCGAATCAACTCCTTGCACGGATACGACACCCGAAGGAACATCTGAACTGCCCCCGGCCCAGAACGCCCCTGCAAGGCAACCCAGGATTCCACCAAGCACCGCGCAAAACACCTTTACCCGTTTTCCAGAAATACCCCACAGGGGTCTTGCGCACAAAGTAAAGCTTGCCACCAGTACAAGCAAGGGCAAGCACAAGGGGGCTACGTTCACCACCGAAAGGGGCGCAAGGTTCGTATTCTCTACAGAAATGGCCCAGACCACGTACAGCAGGGTAACAAGGACGCCCAACAAAAGGGGCAGCCGCAAAATGGAAAAGTCATTTTTCTCAGGGAGGGAAACCTTTTCCGACTCCTTGTCCGACTCGTCCTGCTGCAGGACAATCTCCCCCATCACTACATCTTCGCCCTCCAGCAAGGAGCTGAACTTGGCGCGGAAAACAAAGAACAAGGTGGTGAACAGGCCCAAGGAGAACGAAACCAGCCCAAGGTCAGTCCAGCTGAAATAGTCCGCAGGATTGTATTCCGACGGTGTGACCAGGATGTAGCGTTCAAGCCCCAGCGAAACCAAGACGGAGAACGCCACCAGGAGACGCCCGAAGGCATTTTCCCGGATAACCCGTAGCCACATCAGCTGCGGCACCACCGCCCCGAGGAACACCACCTCAAACGAGAAAGTGCCTTTCAGCAGGAATTCCCACAGCCAGAAAACCGCCATGAACCAGGAAAGGCCAAGCATGAGCTTTTCCAGCACCCGCACGCGGCAGTGCTCCGCCGTAAGGAGGATAATGACCAGGGCAAGGCCGGAATAGATAGCCCCCGCGATAAAGTAAAGCGGGAAAAACGCCCCGCGCCACTGGGGCACGAAGGTCACCGCAAAGTCAAGGCTCACGATGGTGTGCACCCACAGCACCAGCGGAAAGAGCAGCCAGGCCATGGGGCGAATCAGCTTTTTCAGGTCGGGGAATTTTTCGCTGAAAAGGTGCGTTGCAAAAAACAACAGAGACACAAGCCCATATACAGAAATACAGCAGAAATCCCAGACCAGGGGCGACCGCAGGTTCGAAAAGTTGCCGCGGGCATCGAGAAACGGGACAACCATGTAGAAGTTTTCGATAATTCCCAGATGAATCAACGGGAACAAGGCCGCCACCGCCAGGGAACACAGGGTGGAAAGTTCCGCCACCATAGACGTGCGGCGACCGAGGGGGTAACCCAGCGCAAGGAATATGGCCGAGATCAGCGTTCCTGCATGGGCAAGTCCAATCCACAGCACAAAAAGGGAAATGGGAATGCCCCAGAAAGTGCGTGCGTCCGTATGCCATGCGGACGGGCCTTCCCACAGGGAAACCCCGAAGGCGAAAGCCCCCAGAAGCAAAAGTGCCGCGCCTATGTACACGAGAATCTTGTACACTAGCGCCTCCCCCGCATGTACACCACGGAAGGATCGAGATTCGCTATTTCCCGAGGCGCGTAAAGATTCCTGTGCTTGGCCTCTTGAACCAGGGGGGATTCCTGATCCAGCCAGTTCCCGAAGATAATGGCATTCTTGGGGCAGGCCTCGCTACAGGCGGTCTTGAGGCCGCTCCCCCGCCATTCCACACCGGGCCTTGTAGCCATCTGGGCGTGCTTGTGGTCTTGCAGGCGTTGCAGGCACAGGGAGCATTTTTCCATGACGCCCTTGGAGCGCAGGGGAACTTCGGGATTGAATTTGCGGGCAAGACCTTCCTTGACGCTATCCACATAGTTGAACTTGCGGGCCCCCACAGGACAGTTCGCCCCGCAGAACCTGGAGCCGGTACAGCGCTTGTACATCATGGTGCTGAGACCGTCGGGAGTGTGGCTTGCCGCCCCCGTAGGGCAAACCTTTTCGCAGGGGGCCTTGCCGCAGTGGAAACACATGGCAGGCGCGCCACCGTGCATCTCGATCCAGTGCATGAACCGCCCGGCATCACGCTGTTCTTTGGAACTCAGGGGAATATTGTTTTCTTGCATGCAGGCCAGAATGCACTTGCCGCAACCGTCGCAGGCGTCCAAATCAATGGCCATGCCGAAACGGTTCACCGGTGAAGCCCCGTGAACCTCAAGAGGGCCTGGCATGGGAACCTGGACCAGGTCAAAAGCCCCCTTGGCGCGGGACAGGGCCAGTCGGACTTCTTTTTCGAACTCGGCGATTTCTGGAACTTTCGCCCCGGAAAGGTCGGGCAAGCGACGGCAGCCCCACAGGACCTGCATTAAAGCCACCACCGAACACGCCTTGATAAATTCTCGCCTATCCATAAAACAAAACCCTAACGATGGCACGCCCCGCAATGGATGGCGGCCTTCTTGAAACCACGCCCTTCGAAGGTCTTTCCGCTATGGCAGTCCAGGCAGCTCTGCATGGTAAAGCGCTCCCCTCCGTAGCGGTTCTTTTGAATCTTTTCCGTAGAACCATGACAGTCGCTGCATTGCACGCCTGCCGCAAAATGAAGTCCGTGGTGGAACACCACGTGTTCGGGCAAGACCCTCTTGTGCTCCCAGGGGAATTCTTCGCCACGGCTCAGGGCGGAATCTAGTTTCTCGATTCCAGGATTTTCGGTCAAGGGCAGCCTATGGCAGTCCATGCAGTCCGTCTTGGAAGGCAGGTAGGCGTGAGCCTGGTAAGTCACACCCGTATGACAATGGGAACAATCCAGCCCAATGGAATCCCCGTGAAGGGCGTGGGCAAAAGGAATGTTTCCTGGAGTCTTGACTTCGGAAGCCTGCTGACGGAACAGGAAATCGGCCAGGAAGAACCCGCACAAAAGTGCCAACAATCCCGCCATCAAGTATTTCATTCCCGCTCCCAGTTACTTAGGCCTGCCCGGATCCTCCGGATTGTCCAAAATGTATAAAAGCCAAGCCGTCATCATCTTCGCCTGGTCTTCGGTAAGGGGCGTTATTTCCATCGCAGGCCAAATGTCCGGGTGTTTCGGAGTGGGGTGCATCAGGTACTTGACCATTTCTTCGGGCTTTTCGGCGTACTGGGCCACGTTTTCCTTCATGGGAGGGGCGGCAAACTTGCGGCCCCAGCGATGACAGGCCTTGCATTCGTTGTTGTAGTATTCCTGGGCGTCCGCCTTGAGTTCCGGAGTCACCTTGGGCAAAGAAAACACTTCTACGGCAAACAACGCTGTCGCAAGAACCACAAAAACAGATAACGTAATCTTGAAAGTTTTTCCCATACACAACCCTACTTCTTGATACAGCGAACCGAGAAACCAAATGTTTTCAGGTTCCTGTATTCGCCGCTAAAGTTCTGGTTGGCGTAATACAGGTTCCAATGGGGTGCCTGCGTCCCGTTGGGGTCTTCTCCGGCCACCCAGAAATCAGCCTCTTCGCCAAGGAAGGCAAATGAGCCGTTGGCATCGCGGTAACCCGCAGGAACCGCTCCAAAGCCGTAGCGGTTGGTACCCAGAATTTCCTCGTCGTTTTCTTCCCAACCGCTCTCTTTACGGATACTCGTCCCCACCTCTTCGGAGGCAAGACCTGCGGCCTTGTTGGATTCCGCCACATAGTGGACAAGAATTTCCATATCCTTGTCGGTCGGGACAAACCAGCCATCCGGACACACCCCCTGGTGTCTTTCACCAAGATGTTCCCCTGCCAGGGAATGACCATAGGCCTTGTCCAACGCCATGGCGGCAGTCCACTGGTAGAGCCTGCCGTAATTGGAGCAGTTTTCAAGGCTGTTCATATAGCACCAGCTGTTCTCAACGGCATGATTCAAGTTTTGAGCCATCCAGACCTGGCTGCCGATACGAACGGTCCTGTACATCTGGCCGTCCCTCTTGTCGCAAAGCACTGCGGCCGGGGCGTCTGCACAAAGGGAGGTATCCTTAGGGGCCTCGGGCATAACCGTATCTGCCGTAGCGGTATCGGGAGTTACTTCAGGCTGGGATTCTTCCAGGGCCACCTCCTGAACGGAAGAATCCACGGTTGCCTGCGGAACTGAATCAACAGGCGTTTCAGAAGAACTGGACAGCTCCGCCTCTGCAGAAGAACTTTCTGCGACAGAAGAACTGGAGCTTTCGGAGGAACTGGACAGGATCAGGGTGTCCACTACCGCCTTAATCTCTTTTGTAGCCGTATCGACAACAGCGGTATCTGCGGTAACGGAATCCACAACTGCCGAATCGACAATCGTTTCTGCCTCGCTAGAAGAGGATTGGACAAGAACGGAGCTGGAAGATTTCACTACGGGAGCGGGCTGACTTTGGGTTTCGGTCCTGCAACCGGTCAACAGAACAACGGACAGTCCAAGCACCGTCAAAACAATAGGACCTATCCCGTGTAAAGTAACCTTCTTCAGCATAAGCAGAAATATATCCAAATTTTGGCCAAAAAACCGAAAAAAAGGGTAAAAAAACAAAAATATATTTTAAGCTTTTACTATATTTGGGCACCGACGGGGTGTAGCTCAGCCTGGTAGAGCGTCTGCTTTGGGAGCAGAATGTCGTCAGTTCGAATCTGGCTACCCCGATACAAAAAAGCCCCCATCAGGGGGTTTGCCGTATAAAAGGAAAGTCCGAATGAACAAAATCATGAGCCTTGACGGCGACTGGCAGATGAAGTGGGATACGGAAGATTCCGGAATTTCCAACCGCTGGTACGCAACCAACCCCTCCGATACCGAAACCGTGAATGTTCCCCACGTCTGGGAACGTAGCTTCGACAAACTGCTCATGTCACAGGACTGCGCCTTCTACTTCAAGCGTTTCACTCTGGACGACGACAAACTGGTAGCCAAGCGCATATTCCTACGCTTCGAACGGATTGCCACCCACGCTACGGTCTGGCTCAACGGTATCCGCTTGGGAACCCACTTCGGGGCATACACGCCTTTTACCATCGAGACGCAAAAAGCCATCAAGATTGGCGAAGAAAACGTCCTGTGCGTCCGTGTGGCCAACATGGGGGCATCTAACAGCCGTATCGACTTCGGCCGTGAAAGTGCCGACGGTGCCGACGACCGTTACGCCCACCCCAGCGAAATGCCTGTGGGCCTCCCCTGGAACCAGTACCCCTTTGGCGGTATCTTCGGGCATGTAGATTTGATTCTCGGCAGTTCCGCCTACATTGCCGACCTGCACGTGGAGCCCGACATGGACCAGGAACGTGTAGCCGCAGAAATCACCTTCAACAACCCCCGCGGGTTCCAGACCCGTATCCGTTTCCTCATGAGAAACGCCGTGGGCGACGTGTACGAATGGTACAAGGAAGTGAAGCTGGACAAGGAGAACATGACCCAGCGGTTCGCCTTCCAGATCAAGGACTGGAAAAAGGACAAGTGCGTCTGGAGCCTGGACAAGCCCAACCTGTTCGCCCTGGAAGTCCAGCTGGAAATCAAGACCGGCAAGAACAAGCCGCCTGAGTACAGTTTCCCTGTGGTCAAGACATTTGGATTCCGCAAGTTCGACTGCATCAAGGGCGATTACTACCTAAACGACTCCATCCTCAAAATTCAGGGCGTAAGCTACAACCAGCAGTGGAGCGAAGGCGGCCTCTGGACCGACAAGAACCCCGCCCTCAAGAAAGACCTGCAGGCCGTCAAGGACGCAGGCTTCAATGCTATCCGCAGCTGCGGGGCGCCGCTGACCAACGAAGCGCTGGACATCTGCGACGAAATTGGTCTTTTGGTGTTCCAGGAATTTCCCATCCACACCATGCGCTCTACGCCCCAGGGCTTGGAAATTGCGAAAAAGCTGATTACGGACCTTGTTCGCGACCAGCACAACCACCCCTCCATCGCCGTGTGGATTCTCGGTGCCGAAAACGGGACCTTCATGCTACAGAACGGCAACAAGCTGCTGAACGCTATCGGCCCCATCGACATGCTTAGACCCGCCATCAGCAACTTTGACAGTATTTACCTGGACAACGAAGGCGTGTTCCACAAGGACACCGGCAAGCTTCTGCCTGTCTCTGTGGACCATATTTCCCAGTACGCAAGCCTGCGCATCAACCCGCGGCTCTGCCCCAGTGCCAACTATTCCCACTACCTCGCCCACTGCTTTGACCGCGACGACGAAGAGCTTTCAGTCCCCGATGCGGGCCTTGGCGACAGTGTTTTCCAGGACGAAGACGAAAGAGTGGACCTGGACTTGAACAACAAGATGTTGGTCACCCTGAAAAACCACACCTTGCTCCCCGCCAAGCCCACCAACCTGCGCGGCCCCAGGAGCGTCAAGAACCAGAAGGCCATCAAGAACGCCTACAAGGCAATCGAAGATTTCCTCGCCACCGCCGATATAGCCGCTTGGAAAAAATTCGACACTTTCTGCAACGACGCCAACAGCATCGCCATCAAGAGCAAGCTGGACCAGATCACTGCATTCCAGAGCAACCCGCAAATCGCCGGATTTTTCCTGGACCAGTGGGCCGACTACGGCATCGATTTCAGCGGTCTTAACGACGAAAACCGCAAGAGCAAGGGCTTTACGGACTTCGCCAAGGAAATTTCCACTCCGAGCCGTATCCTGGTAAGCGAGCTGGAACACGTGGTCACGCCGCAGAGCGAAATCAGTTTCCAGCTGACCCTGTTGAACAACAGCCGCCTTGAAAATGTGGGGATTGAAATTTCCCTGCTAGACGAAAAGGGCAAGGTCGTAAGCACCAAAACTCAATCTCCCGAAGAACCTGTGGGCAAGACAAGCCTTACCCAGCTTGGAATCTGCTCTCTCATGGCTCCTCGAAGCGTTGGCAAGTACCAGATCAAGTTCACCCTGAAGGACGGCGGAAAAGAAGTCCACTCCTCTACAGAAGACCTGATTGTCATCGAACAGGCCGACGTAAAGTCTGCCATGAAGAAGGTCTGCTTCTTGGACAACAGCGAAGAGTCCAGCGACGCTCTTGCCGCACTCTCCGGCCCTGAAAAGATTATCTTCACGGCAAACCTCAGTTCTTGGCCCGACGAAATTTTGGACAAAATAGTCGATGTCACCAAGAACGGCGGAAAGACCCTGCTGCTTTCGGACATGACCCAGGACGACGTGGATTTCTTGAACCAGAGCCACCAATTCGACTGCACCTTAGAATCCCACTGGACCACCGGTGCCAACGGTATCAGCCTGCACTACATTCCCGACGGTTCTGAACTCCTGAAAGTCTTCGGCACAAACGTCCTTGACCATACGGCAGCCGCTGTCATGCCGAGCCTTTCTATGAGCAAGCTGGAAGGGGCAAAGGTATATGCCCAGTCCCTTTCCATCAAGGATGGCGAAATCAAGGGCGGCGTGGATCTGCAGACTCTTCCCTTCGGCAAGGGAAAGATTGTGTTCAACCAGTTCAACATCTTCGAAGGCCTAGAAACCAACGCCCTGGCGGACGCCCTCTTCACGGCCATCGTAGATATTATCTAGGCCGGCAATTAGGTCAATTTATAAAAGTGCCCCTTCGGGGGCATTTTTTTTGTGTCTACCAAAAAAACGGAATGCCATTAAATATATATTTGAAACATGAAATTTCTAAAGTTTGTTCCGCTCTTTGTAGCCCCGATACTTTTGGCCGGATGTGCCGGTTCTTCTAACGGGGACGACCTTGAAGTCCCAACCAATCTCCCCCCCATTTGCCGTGACATTGACTTTGTAGCCAATCCCGACATGCGTGAAATGTGCGGAGTCCGCAGGGTCCATAACAAGGCGTACAGGAACATTCCCCAACAGCGCTACCTGATTAACCCCAACGGGACTTCCATTGTAAAAACCGACGGCCAGCTGGAACTTCGTTTCCAGAACTCCCTACCGCTGTACCTGGACGGTCCCATCACTCGGGAACTCCAGTTCAACCAGGAAAAGAGACTGGAAAAGGTGCAGAACACTTACGACTACCACGAAATCTACAGCGGCAAGGAACGCATTAGGATTTTCAAGATGGGTATCCCTACCGACATGGGTAACACCTACGATTTCTGCTTCCGGATTCCCGAGAAAAAAGGCAACGCCAGAACACGCAGCGTGGCCATGGGTAACCATATCGAGGCCATGACTTGTGACGACTTTGATTTTCTTGTAGCCCAGGATAACGAAAGAAAAGCAACCAAGAAGAAGTAGTTTGCGTGGCCGGCGAAAACAAGTACATCCATAACGCCCTCAAGCAAGTCCACCTGGAAACATCCTGCACCTCCATCAACGGATTTTCCATTTCCGGGCTTGCGACCTATTTGCAATTTCCCGAACTGGACTTTGTGGTCGACATGGGCGAATGCCCTCTCTCGGCCACATCCATCAACCATGTGTTCTTGACCCACGCCCACGGAGACCATGCCCGTTGCCTCATGCGGCACCACAGCCTCCGCAAGATGATGGGCGTCGAGCGCGACAGCGTTTACTACATGCCTGCCTCCATTGCCAAAGGGGCGAAGGAATGGATTCGTGCCGAGGCCATGTTCGAAGGCGTTCCCGAAACCAAGTTTCGGCTACCCGAAATTTGTGCCGTAGAAGCAGGACAAATGATTCCGCTGCGGTACCGCAAGGACCTGGTGCTGAAACCCTTTGACGTAAAGCATTCCGTACCTGCCGTGGGAGCGACCCTGTTCCTGCACAAGCGGAAGCTAAAAGATGAATACCTGGGAAAAACTCCTGGCGAAATCATCGAACTCCGTAAGTCCGGCGTAGAGATTACCCGTGAAGTCTATGAGCCCCTGATAAGTTTCATGGGCGACTGCCTGGGCGAAAGCCTCAAGGAGAATCCGGAAATTTTCAAGTCCAAAATCCTTGTGACGGAATGCACCTTTTTGGACGACGAGGACGAACCCATGAGCCGCAAGAAGGGCCACACCCACCTGCAGCACATCGTCAATACCCTGGAAAAATTCGACGGCGAAATCGCCTGCGAAAAAATCATCCTCACTCACTTTTCCATGAAGTATTCCGAAAGGCATATCCGCGAAATGCTGGACAAAAAAATGCCTGAAAAGTTCAAGGAAAGAATTATCCCCTTTATCTAAGATGGAAAAAGAAGAAAAAGAAATTATTGTTCCTGAATTTTACAGGGACCTGAATGAAGACCCCGAAAAGAAGGGGCTCTGGCACTACGTGTTCCGGAGCGATGACGGACGAAAGCCCATCCGCACGCCCGACGGCAAGCCCCACAAGCTCCCTTTCCAGTGGAAAGACATGTTCCCGAACGAAAACGGCCACATCGAAGTGGAAATCGGCAGCGGCAAAGGGACCTTCATGATCGAATACGCCCAAAAGCATCCGGATTACTTTATCATGGGAAGCGAATGGGACTACACCTGGGCGGCATTTGCCCATACGCGGATGGAAAGCCGCAAGGTCTTGAACAATGCCGCCATGCTCCGGGGAGACGTGTTCTACTTTTTGCGGGATGCCGTCAAGGACAATACCGTTGACGCCTTCCACATGTACTTTCCGGACCCATGGCCCAAGGAACGCCACCACAAGAACAGGCTTCTGCGACCGGATTTCTTGGCAGAAGTTGCCCGGGTCCTGAAACCCGGCAAGAGGATTTTTTACTGGGGTACCGACCACAAGGAATACAACGAAATCGCCCTGGAAACTTTTGACGCTTTCCCGGGCTGCAAGGTGATTGTGCGCAATACCGCAGAACCTACCGAAGGTATTTCTACCGGCTTTGAACGCAAGTACAAGAAAGAAGGTCGACCCATCTACCGAAGCGTCATTGAATTCGAAAAGTAAGTTGTGAGTTATGAGTTGTGAGTTGTCGGGTGTGACTATTAAGACAAGAAGAATTGATAATTTTTCATTTTTCACTTTTAATTAACAGTAACTTGACTAACGCTTTTTTCTAATTTGTATCCGCCATGTTGAAGTCCCTGAGTATAAACGGTTTCACGCTGATTGCCAAGCAAGAAGTTCCTTTCCACGAGGGTTTTACCGCCATCACCGGCGAAACCGGTGCAGGCAAGTCCGTGCTGATGAAGGCCCTGCGGCTCATTTGCGGCGACCGGGGGCAATCTTCTATGGTCCGTGCAGGCGAAGAAAAGGCCGTCATCGAAGGAATCTTCGACATCAAGAAACTCCCCCAGGTCAAGGAACTGCTCGCCACCCTCGAAATCGACAGCGACGACGAGCTCATTATCCGTAGGGAGATTCTCGAAAACGGCAAGGGCAGGGCCCGGGTCAACGGAGCCGTAGTAAGCCTTTCCGATCTGGAAAAGATTGGAGACCTGCTCATCCAGATGCACGGCCAGAGCGAACAGCTGCTGTTGCGGGACGTGCGTACCCACACCCAGATGCTGGACGACTACGCCGGCAACGGCGAACTTTTGAAGAACTACTCCAGGCTCTGGAGCGAATGGAATTCTATACGCAACAAGATTTCCGAAACAGAATCCAGGGCCAAGGAACTGGCCGCCCAGAAAGACTTTCTGAAATTCCAGTTCGACGAACTTTCCAAGGCAAACCTGAAGCTGGGCGAAGAAGAAGAACTGGAAGAAAAGGTCAGCCGCGGAAGCAAGGGCGAAGTCGAACAGAACTACCTGATGGAAATCCAGGCCCTTGTAGGTAACGACAACGGCATCCTGGACCAGACCCAAAGCCTGCTTTCCAAGCTGAAGGGGCTTGCACAAAAAATTCCCCACTACGAAGAGGACCTGCAGGCCCTCATAGAAGTTTCGGACCCCTTTGAAAGCATCTGCAAGGACCTGATGCGCCGGACACCGGAAAAGTCCCTCAGCGCCGCCGAGCTGGACCGCGCCAACGGGCGCATCGCCGAAATCCAGAAGCTCAAGCGCAAGTACCGCACCGACGTCGCAGGCCTCCTGGAACTCACCGAAAAACGCAAAGAAGAACTGGGCTGCATAGAGAACCTGGACAGCGACCTTGAAGAACTGAACAGGCAGCTCAAGGCCTGCACCGACAAGCTGGAGAAAGCCGCGACGGAACTTTCCGACAGCCGCAAGAAGGCGGCGGCCGTCTTTGACAAGACGGTAGAAAGCAACCTGCAGAGCCTCGGCATGCCCAAGGCCGTATTCAAGACTCAGATTGCCGAACAGGCGCTTTCGTCAAGCGGAAAAGACCGTATCGAGTTCCTGCTGGCCCCGAACCCGGGTGAAGGCGAAAAGAGCCTGCAGAAGGCGGTCTCCGGCGGTGAACTTTCCCGCGTGCTGCTCGCCATCAAGACCGTCATGGCCGAACTGGACGCCGTACCGCTCCTGATTTTCGACGAAGTGGATTCCGGCATCAGCGGAGAGGTAGGAAACCGTATCGGCGAATCCCTACGGAACCTGGGCAAGCACCACCAGGTATTGACCATCACCCACCTGCACCAAGTGGCATGCCGTGCCAATCACCAGATTTCTGTCAGCAAGGCCGAAACAGACGGGCGTACATTTACTAGCGTTAAGGACCTGGACTATGAAGGCCGTATTGAAGAATTGGTCCGCATGCTGGGCGAAAATTCCGAAATCACTCGTGAACACGCGAAACAACTCTTGGAGAACAACCGATGAACGAGGTCACAAAAACAGAGGTTCGTTTCCGCAACCGCCTTTGGAGCGTACTTAGGGCAATTGTCTTTATCTGCGTTATTGCCTTTATATGGCAAGGCATGACCAAGATGGCAACCGCCTTTGTGGCTATCGCCCTTATTATGGGCTGGTTCAAGCTATACCAGCTTCGCGGTCAAGATATTGAAAAACCCTATTACAAGCTATGGCTCAACTTTATCGACGGTTTCCTCTCCTTTGCTGTCATGACCAGTATCTTCGTACGGGAACTGGTCTACTCCGAAAGCGTTGAAAAAATTCTAGGCGTAGGCTGCGCCATGCTCCTTGCCCGACTTATCGCTCATACGCTCTTTTCTTTGGGCGTCTTGCGCGAAGGCAAGAAACTCCCCCACAAGAGGCGCTGGAGCAAACTGGCGAACCTTGCCACCACCATCACCATGGGCGTTTATCTGCTGAACCTTGAAGAATACCAGCAGATATGCATGGTGGCAACCATCCTCTTGATTCTCGCCTCTACCGTCGCTTACGCCTACTGGTACTATCGCGACCCCGCCCATAGAAAACCACTTTCTATCGCAAGCCAGCTTACCATGAGCCGTATCGTGCTCACCCCCTTCTTCTTGTGGGTGTTCTTCTACGACAACGATTTGGACTACAGCAACAACAGCCTTGTGTTCAAGGTGCTTGCCCTGGTCATGGTTCTCGGTTTTATGCTCACGGATTTCCTGGACGGAAAGCTCGCCCGTGCCATGGGCGAAGTCAGCACCCTGGGCAAATACCTGGACCCCTTCAGCGACAAGATTTCCAACATGACCATCTTCATGTGCTTTATCGCCACTGGCTACGCCCCGGTGTGGATGGTAGCGCTTATCTACTTCAGGGAATCCAGCGTTGAAACCCTCCGGACACTTGCCGCCAGCGAAGGCATGATCATGCCCGCCCGCCGTAGCGGTAAATGGAAAACCGCCCTCCAGGGAATCGGCATCGTGGCTATACTTCTTGGGGCGATCGACCCCGTGCAAAAGCTGATTCCGAATTTCGAATCCATCTGGAATGTTTTCCCCCAGGCTGTCATGGGAGTCATTACCGCCATCACCATCATCAGCGGTATCGACTATTTCGTGTCCAGCAAGCATATCTTGAAAAAATTCGTCTAGCCCGGCCGCAAATCGCCCTGGACTACCATGTGGCAGAATCTTAATTTCAACTTTGAACCCTACGACTGGCTGCTCATCTTTATGGTGACGGCCCTGGGTACAGCCAGTGCCTACATGAAGGACCCGCAGCTCAAGGCGGTGGCGGCCACCATCCCGATTCCTTGCGGTTTCGCCTACATTGCGGTTGGCCTCCCCATGGGAGCTGCCAACGCCATTTCGGCCCTGCTCTGCCTCATGTATGTTCATGTGGTGCGCATCGGGCACAACAAGTTGCATATCCCTATCGTTCCCGCCATCATTATCGGGCTTGCCATTTTTGTACTTATCGGCACGACGCTCCAGCCAATCGTTCCCGACAGCGAGCCCGTCTTTTACGGGGTCTGCCTCTTTGATTTTCTACTAGGAATTCTCATATTCATCAAGCAGCCCTACAAGTCGGGAGTGCCCTACAAGACTCCCCTGCCGGTCTATATCAAGGCTCCGGCCATTGCCTTCGTGGTGGCGGGGCTCATGGTCATCAAGCGGCTCATGGGCGGGTTCTGCACCAGTTTTCCCATGATGAACTCCATCGTGAGTTACGAATCCCGATATTCCCTGGGTGACCAATGCCGGCAGCTGCCGTTGTTCCTGATTGCAGGCCCAATCATGTTTATCGAGATGCGTCTTCTGGAAACACGGCTAGGGCTGAACCACTGGATTGTTCTTTTGTGCGGGTACATTCTCTTCGCCTTCATCTACTGGCCCTTGAACAAGCGATTGAAACTGAAAAACGCCAAGGCGGATAGGGCCTACCGGCATTGGGTACGGCACCATGGATGAATTCAATTTCAAGACAATCGCCCGCATCAGGAGCGATTTCCCTGAAAAGTTCGGGATTCCAAGGCAGAGCGGAATCCTGAAGGAGCTCCGGTCGCAAATCGTGTTCGAAAAGGAGTTCCGCAATCCGGATGCCATACGCGGTCTGGAAGGATTCAGCCACCTGTGGCTCCTGTGGATTTTTTCCGAAAATGTCCGGGACAACTGGAAACCTACGGTCCGGCCGCCCCGCCTGGGCGGCAATACCCGCCTGGGAGTGTTCGCCACACGGTCCAGCTTTCGGCCAAACCCGCTGGCCATGTCCTGCGTAAAGATCGAAGAAATCCGTAACCACAAGGAAAACGGCCCTGTCATCGTGGTTAGCGGGGCAGACCTGATGGACGGCACGCCCATCGTGGATATCAAGCCCTACCTCCCCTACGCCGACAGCATCCCCGACGCTGTGGGGGGCTTTGCGGCAACCGCTCCGGAATCCAGGCTACAGGTGGAAATTCCTGATGCCGAGCTCCAGAAAATTCCGGCGGAAAAACGCCACGCCCTGATTGAACTGTTACGGCAGGACCCGCGCCCCCATTACCAGGACGACCCCTCCCGAATCTACGGACTGAAATTCGCCGGACACGAAATCAAGTTCCGCGTGCAAGGCGAATCCCTTACCGTCATTGATATAATATGAAAAATATTCTATCTTTGGCCCATGCTTAACGTTTCTAATGTCAGTCTTCAATACGGTAGCCGCGTCCTCTTCAAAGAGGTGAACCTTTCCTTCAAGCGCGGCAACTGCTACGGAGTCATCGGCGCCAACGGCGCCGGAAAGTCCACCTTCCTGAAAATCCTTTCGGGCGAACTCGAACCCAACACCGGCGAGGTCACCAAGGACCCGGGCGAACGCATCGCCGTCCTGAAGCAGGACCACTTCGCCTACGAACAGAACACCGTTCTCGAAACCGTCATGATGGGTTTCCCCGAGCTCTACGAGCTGGGCAAGAAACGCGACGAACTATACGCTCTCCCCGAAATGACCGAAGAACAGGGCATGCAGGCCATGGAAATTGAGACCCGCTTCGGCGAAATCGGCGGTTACGAAGCCGACTCCAACGCGGCCGTGCTTCTGAAGGGCCTCGGCATTCCCGAAGAATTCCACTACAGCCTCATGGCCGACTTAGACGCGGGCCTCAAGGTGCGCGTGCTCCTCGCCCAGGCACTGTTCGGCAACCCAGACATTCTGCTGCTTGACGAACCGACGAACCACTTGGATTTGGAAACCGTCGGCTGGCTCGAAGACTACCTGGAACGTTTCGAAAACATCGTCATCGTGGTGAGCCACGACCGTCACTTCCTCAATGCGGTCTGTACCCACACTTGCGATATTGACTACGGCAAGATCAACATCTACGGCGGCAACTACGAATTCTGGTATGCAGCTAGCCAGCTCGCCCAGAAGCAGCGCAAGGACCAGAACCGCCGAGCCGAAGAAAAGATTGAAGAACTAAAGGCGTTCATCCGCCGCTTCGCTTCTAACGCCGCCAAGGCCAAGCAGGCCACCAGCCGTAAGAAGCTCCTCGACAAGATGACCGTCGAAGAAATGCCGGCCTCTAGCCGTAAGTTCCCGTGGGTCAACTTCAAGATGGACCGCGAACCGGGCAAGATCGTGCTCGAAGTCAAGAACGCCACCATCGATGGCGGCGACGGCATCATCTGCAAGAACTTCGACTTCAGCCTGAATAGTGGCGACAAGGTGGCCCTCGTCGGTGAATACGACACCCTCAAGACCGCCTTCTTCCAGCTCATCGCCGAAGAAACCAAGGCACCCGATGGCGTGCTCAAGTGGGGCAACACCATCAGCTACAGCTACTTCCCCAAAAACAACGACGCCTACTTCGGTACGGACCTCTCCCTGGTGGATTGGCTGCGCCAGTACAGCAAGGAACAGGACGAAACGTTCATCCGCGGATTCCTCGGCCGTATGCTCTTCACCGGTGAAGAAGCCCTCAAGAGCGCGAACGTGCTCAGCGGTGGCGAGAAGGTGCGCTGCATGCTCAGCCGCATGATGCTCAGCAACGCGAACTGCCTCTTGCTGGACGAACCCACCGCCCACCTGGACTTGGAAGCCATCACGGCCCTCAACAACGGCCTCACCGCCTTCCAGGGCCCGATTATCTTCTGCTCGCAGGACCACGAATTCGTGCAGACGATTGCGAACCGCGTGCTGGAGCTGACGCCCGACGGCGTGCTGGACCGCAGCATCACCTTCGACGAATGGCTGGAGTCCAAAAAAAAGAAAAAATAGCCTATTTTGTCAAAAATAGCCCCTTTTTCCCTTGACAGAGTGAATCTACATTTATATATTTGCTCCGTTGCTTGGGAAACCGGGCAAACCACAATGGGGTGGTAGCTCAATTTTGGTTAGAGCACCGGCCTGTCACGCCGGAGGTTGCGAGTTCAAGCCTCGTCTATCCCGCGAAAGCAAAGCCCTCTCTTGCGAGAGGGCTTTTTTTAACGACCGCTCGGGCTAAATTTGGGAAAAACTTCTCTGGTTAGCCCTCGCTCTCGCAACCGCCCCTAGTTAATACTAGGGGCTTTGTTGCTCACCGAAAGAGAGGGCTTTTTGTTTTCGAAACACACTGGCCAAAAAAAAACGCACCCATGAGGATGCGAATCTAAGGAAAAATCCTTGCTTAGAGGCAAGGATTTCAATGTGGAAGCGGGGACACGCCCCGCCTTATACTTACTTCTGGTGCTTCTTGAACCACTTGATGAGCCCGTTGGTGGAGCTGTCGTGGTTCAGTTCGGCATCGGCCTTGGCCAGTTCCGGAAGAATCTTCTTCGCGAGCTGCTTGCCGAGTTCAACACCCCACTGAACTCCGCGTGTTTACGCAGTACGACAAAGGCTTTTTCGACATCTCGAAAAAGTGCAATACGGATTACCTGTCGGAATCGGATGTGGAAACATTGCAGAAAGCGTTTGACGAGAATGCTGAACTAAATTTTGACGGGCTTGTGCAAAAGTCCCACGCCTCCGCCTGGAATTCTGCATGGAAAGAGGGCGAAAACACCTCTATTCGCATGAGCGAGATTCTTGATGAAATCAATGCTGACGATGAAATTCGTGAAATCGTGAAGAACGAACGCGAAATTATGGCTGCTCTGAGTGTAAAGAATGGCTGAAATTGATCTTGTTCAAGGGGACGTCGTATGTTCCATGACGGGCACGATTGTGAATTGTGATCATCGGAAGATGCTTGTGTTTGTAAACGAGATGTCCGGTCAGGTTGGCCTTGTTACAATTAATTCTAGACCATATTCTAAGAAAGGGGTGGAAACGCAGTTGAAAATCTGTGCTTCGGATTTCGCTTTTCTAGAACATGATTTGTTCATAGATTGCTCGGCGCTTTTTGTCAAGAGTGTATCCGATTTTAAAGCCCTGATGCAAAGCGGGCAGGTACGTCTAATTGGCAATTTGGATTCTGATATAATGGACAAGGTTGTTTTGGCCGCTGCCGACAGCAGACATTTGAATGCTCTGCAGAAGAAGTTCTTTGATTCTGCGTTGTAGTTAGGGTTATGCTAAGTGTCATCCGACAGTGTTCAGTTTGCTGTGGCTCGCTATTTAATAAATGATTTTATGAACTCTAGTTTTATTTTGTTTCTTTCCCAGAGCGTCTCGTTGAATTTTTTGTTTAGGTTTAAGCAAATTATTTTTTAGTGAATGCAATCCAAGAACTTCTTTTTCTTTCGCTGGGAATAGCACGAATTCATACGTCCAGGGCGTTAGCTCAAATTTTGCATTTCCTGTTTTTCTTTTCCAAGGAGAAATTTGTTCGTAATTCGTTAGACCGTAAATACCAGTTTCTCCATTCAAAAAAATGTTTTTAGATGTTTCAGAAGTAGCACTTACGGTAAATCCGTATATAGAGTCAGCACTTTGGAAATTTGCAAGATTTAATTTTATGTTTTTAGTTTGGTTTGTTGGATTTACCATCAAAATAGCAAGATCGCCATTTGTTGAAAAGCGAGAACAAGCTACATACAAATTCTGAAATTCTCTTTTAGGCGAAGGAATTGCTATATCGCCCCACATTTTTTGAAAAAGATAATAAGCATAGAAAGAGGGCCTTGGAGTGTAATAAGGTGCTTCTACATTTTCTTCTTTTTCAGAAAGCATACCAAAATCACCTTCACCTTCATGGTAACCATCTACAATACTCCATAAATTAACTAAGCCGTATTCTTGTTCTATAAATTCTGGTATAGCCATAGCGATAAATAATCCACTAAAAGCTTGGTTCGTTCGGTCTCCTAATCGAGTGTTGTATTCTGTAACCGCAATAGGGAAATAATCTTTTTCTTTATTGGTATATCGAGCGACCATTGCTTCAATACTATCCTTGGCATTTTTTATAGCTTGAAGAGATTCAAGGCCTTCTGAAGTAGGAATTTCATTTAGATTTTCGGCCCAAGTGAAATATTCATGATAAACAAGAAAATCTGCTTTGTCTTCAATAAGAGGTAACATTTTTTTCATCCAAAAATTGTGACCACCATACCCAATACTTCCATTATCTTGTTCAATAACAACAGCTCCGAGTTTTATAGAAGGATCAGCCGATTTCATAGAATCAGCAAAAATTTTAAAAGCTTTGCCGTAATACATTCCATCCATTGTATCGCCTTTAACAATGTATCCGGCTTGCCAACTCCCATAATTTTCGTTTCCTATTTCCCAATACTTTGTATATGTTTCTGGATTTTTATTTACATGCCTAACCCATTCCGCCGCATAATGAGCAGCTTGTTCTATAGAATCAGGGCCTGGAATATAACGAGCTAAAGAAAGGTTGACGCAAATCTGTGGCTTAGCTCCAATATAATTTGCTATAGAAATCATTTCATCAGGGGTAATTGTCCAAGTTTGATTCGGTTCGCCTTTAAGTTCTGATAAATAATCGTCGTGAAGTTCCCAATGAATTTCTCCATCCCATAACATTTTATTTGCCCAATTGCCTCCAGGCAGTCTGAGATAAGTAATGCCTGCTTGCTTTAAATGCGAAAGAGCGTAACTAGAATCTTCTAAAAGTGCTCTGCCTAACCAAGGATTAATATTATTACCAAAAATATTAGGAAGAATTTTTTTTGTTCGTTGAGAAACATCTATGGAAACTTCAATACTTGGGTCAGAAACCGGTTCTTGTTTTTCTTCAAAAGAATTGAATGAAATACTAGAACGTTCTTTCCAATCTTCAGCAAAAAATCCGACATCAGCAAAAGATATAAGAGAGAAAAGTAAAAGCAGAATAGAAAGTTTTTGAATCATAATTTTATTTAAGTGAAACGATAACCAAAATTAATTTTTTTTCGAATTTTCATTGCCGAGTAGTTGAATTTGTCCCTTTTTTAGTTGAAAATCCAGGTCTCCAACTAGTGTAAATCTAGGCTATTAGCGCCTCGTTGTCAAGTAGTTTCATGTTCTTTTCCCGAAGTTTTTCGACAAGTTCGGGGATTTCCGCATAGCCGTCCAACCGTCTCCAGTTTTTTCGCGGTGGAGGACCTCAGCGGCCATCCAGCGCTTGAACATCTCGATGTCCCTGTAGCGCTTCACGTTCTTCTCGATGGAGTCGAGACCGTTGAAGGTGGATTCGATTATGTTGGTCGTTATGAGCGACTTGCGCAGGGGCGCGGGGATGCCCAGCCGGTGGACCGTAAGCAGCCTCTCGCCGCCCTCGGAAAGCGATTTGGCGGCACTCGTGTTTATGCCTTCGAGCCACTCGTGGACCTTGAGAAGTTCCCTTCTCGCGTCCTCGTAGTTCACCATCCCGATGGCGTTGTTGTAGCGCCTGTCGAACTCGGCCCGGTACATCTCGGGCAGGTGGGACTCGACGTTGCGCCTCTTGTGGATCACGCAGCGCTGGTGCTTGAGGTCCTTGCCGAAGCGGTCCTTCAGGGCACGGTTGAGGCCCGTCCCGCCGTCGGTCACGAAGATGATGTCGGGGTGCAGGGCGAGGCCCCGGCTCTCCATGTCCGAGAGGAATGAGCGGCACATTTCGGTGTTTTCCGAGCTGCCCTGCCAGAGGCCAAGCACGCGCTTGTAGCCCTGCGCATCTACGCCTATGGCGGCCATCACGACCTCGCCGTTTTCGTCCCTGAGCCTGGGTACGCGCACCTTCGCCTTGCCGCCCGCGATGTACACGGAACCGCCCTGGCTGGACCACTTCTTGAAGCCCTCCCTGGGGTGGTACGCGGCACCGCCGAGCGGTTCCCTTTCGGCCAGGAGTATCGCCTCCACGAGCCTCGCGCCCATCTCCCTCGACAGCGCGTCAAGGCAGCTTTTCCCCTGTTCGGCAAGGTCGGCCAGGACCACCCCGATACTGGTCGAAATGTCGATTTCTTCGCGGCGGACGATTGACAGTTTGGGGGTTCTTTTTGTACTTTTCATCATGGTGGTTATCCTCTTGCTTGGTGTTTTTTTTGCTGAACCAAATTTACAAGTTGGAGACCACCTTTTTCTTTTAGGTTGCTGGAATTTCAACTAACTTTGGGGCATCTTCGAAGCAATTGTCAACGCTGTCGTGCATCGAGATTACGCAAGCACTGGATCTGTGCAGGTTATGTTGTTCAAAGATCGGTTGGAAGTTTGGAATCCGGGACGACTGCCTCAGGGGATAACCGTTGTCAGCTTGAGCCAACAGCATCGGTCCATACCGGTAATCCGATACTGGCTCGCCCTGTTTATCTTGCAGGCTACATAGAACAGCTTGGCACGGGTACTACTGACCTTATCAAGCGATGCCAAGATCTTGGTTTGCGGCGTCCAGAATTTCGCCAAGATGAGAATTTTCTTTCTATTCTTTGGCGCAAGAATGCTGGGAAAGATGATGCAACGGGCCATGAAACAGGCCATGAAACAGGCCATGAAAAAACAAGTATTCGACGCATCGTCATGGCTATTGGAGGGCAAACGCTAACGAGAAAAGATATTATGGAAAAATTGTCGCTGAAAGGTAGAGACAATTTCCGTAAGGGATATTTGGAGCCTCTATGCTTGGTGGTTATGTTGCTCAACTTCATCCCGACTCCGCTAAACGCCGCGACCAAGCTTATTACCTGACTCAAAAAGGCTTGGAGTTATTTGCTTCGCTGAAAAATGACAAATAAAGAAGACCGCGACATTGAAGTCGCGGCCTTAAAATTCTTGGATTCTATCGTGCCCTTGCGGACACTCCAGAATGACGAGTCGCATTGGGGCCGCACCTTCTGTCACCCTGGAGCGCGAAGCGCGATAGGGTCCATTAAGCCTGGTGAGCCTTGAACCAGCGGATGAGACCGTTGGTGGAACTGTCGTGGTTCAGTTCGGCGTCGGCCTTTGCAAGTTCCGGGAGGATCTTCTTCGCGAGCTGCTTACCGAGTTCAACACCCCACTGGTCGTAGCTGTTGATGTTCCAGATAACGCCCTGGGTGAAAAATCATGAACCGAGTGTCGCGACAGACCGCTTGCGGGCTGGCATGACCGAGGTGATAGGATTTTCTGTAAGATCTTGTGTTCGTACATGGCGATGAGGGCGCCGAGCGTTTCCGGAGAAACGTAGTCCATCATGATGGAGTTGGTCGGGTTGGGCTTCGCCCTCCCCCTTGAGGCTCGGTCATGGACAAGCAAGCTTGTCCGCGACACTCGCCTTGGCGGGTGATGTTGCCTTCGAACACCTTGTGCGGGGCGAGGAATGCGATTTCTTCTTCGCTCTTGCCATCCTTGCGGAGTTCTTCCTGTGCCTGGGCGAGCGTCTTGCCGTTCATCAAGGCTTCGGGCTGTGCAAAGAAGTTGGAGAGCAGCTTCTGGAGGTGGTCGCCCACCTTGTTGTGGCTGTTGGCCGGGGCGATGAAGTCGCACGGAATCATCTTGGTGCCCTGGTGGATGAGCTGGTAGAAGGCGTGCTGGCCGTTCGTGCCCGGTTCGCCCCAGAGGATCGGGCCCGTCTGGTAGTTCACGCGCTTGGAGTCGCGGTCAACGGTCTTGCCGTTGGATTCCATGTCGGCCTGCTGGAAGTAGGCGGCAAGGCGGTGCAGGTACTGGTCGTACGGGAGCATGGCTTAATATGAGCGTTCCCCGCTTACGCGGGTCGGGCTGTCGCGTTATCGGCTTGCTGTGCTTCGCCGTCCGTTCAGCCCCGCTTCGCGAGTCCGAATGGCTTCGCCACTTCCATCTCCCCTAAAGGGGACCATAGCCACTAAGGCAACGAGTTGCCAAGTGGCTGGAGGCCTAACGCAAATGCGTCATTCCGAGACTCTTTATGGGCCGAAGCAATCCTTTTCCCGTAATTTTATTTAAATTACAAGCAAATAGAGTTTTTAGCTCTTGTTCTCTGTGTGAAATCAGCAAATTTCCAGTACGTGAGGACAAGGCGAACGCTCACGCGAATGCGTCTATTGCACCGCCTATGGCGGTGTGTTTTGGCGTGTTTCGGCAAACTGCACCATAAATGCAGTGTTGTTGCCCGTTTTGGGGCGTGGGTCGCTCGCGTTTATCACGTACAGGCATTGCTGAGCCTCACACAGATAAACTGCGGCGACCTGCGTCCCTTCCTTTCCCAAGGAACCGATGCAATTTCTCTGTCAGAGCAAGAGCGACTGACGAGGTTTTGCATGTCGCGTATTTACGATAACATCGAGTTGAAGTTTGCTGAAGGCCTGAAGCAACTGGTTTCCAATTCCGGGGTCCAGCGTGTTGATTTTTGTGTAGGTTATTTTAATCTAAGAGGTTGGGGATCCATTGCAGGTTTGATAGATAATCTTCCCGGTTGCGAAGTTTATGAAAAAGATGTTGCCGTAAATCGAATCTGTCGTTTGCTGGTTGGGATGCAACGGACGCCCGATGAACTGGTTCAGGCAATGTATTCTGCGTCTGGAATTGTCCCTGCCGATACGGAGTTGGTCCGCAAGTGCAAACGCCAGATGGCAGCCGAATTCAAGAAGCAACTGGTAATGGGCGTACCGACAAGTGCAGACGAGGCCGCCTTGCAGAAATTGTCCAAGCAGATGAAAGAGGACAAGGTCTGCGTAAAGCTGTTTGCAAGGTATCCCTTGCATGCAAAACTGTATCTGGCGCACCGACCCGGCGACTCGTTCAATCCTATTATGGCGATGATGGGTTCCAGCAATCTGACCTACGCAGGCTTGAATGCGAACGGCGAACTGGACGCCGAGTTTGCGGACCGCGACGATGCAAGGAAGTTTGCGGACTGGTTTGACAAGCGCTGGGAAGACAACTTCTGTGTGGACATCACCGAAGAACTCATCAAGATTATCGATGAAAGCTGGGCGAGCGAAGAAGAGATTCCGCCTTACTACATCTATTTGAAAACGGCATACCACTTAAGCCAGGAGGCACGTGACGGCATCAAGGAATACGAGATTCCACCAGAGTTCAAGCATTCCCTGTTCGATTTCCAGGCGACGGCGGTCAAGCTTGCCGCAAAGCATTTGGACAAGTATGGCGGTGCCATGATTGGCGATGTGGTGGGTCTCGGTAAGACGATTACTGCGTGTGCCGTTGCCAAAGTTTACGAGATGCGCAATTCCTGTAGCACCGCGATAATTTGCCCTGCAAACCTAATCTCAATGTGGATGGGATACATCAGGAAATATGATTTAAAGGCAGACGTCTATTCCAACGCCAAGCATCTTGATTACAAGAACCTGAAGTATTACCGCTTGATTATTGTAGATGAAAGCCACAACTTGCGTAATAACGAAGGTGCGCGCTACAAAAACCTGAAGGACTTCATTCAGTACCAGAACAGCAAGGTTCTGCTCCTTACCGCGACTCCCTACAACAAGGAATACAAGGACTTGAGCAACCAGCTAAGGTTGTTCTTGCCGGAGGAATATGACTTGGGCATCAAGCCCGAGGCATACATCCGCACGTTGCAGGGCGATAGGGAGTTTTCCGTCAAGCATCCCGAAACATTCATTCGTGGCGTTGGCGCCTTTGAAAAGAGTTACGAACCCGAAGACTGGCAAGAACTCATGCGCCTGTTCCTTGTGCGCCGCACTCGCACGTTCATCAAGGACAATTACGCCAAGACGGACGATTGCGGACGCAAGTATCTGGAATTCCCGGATGGAACGAAGTCCTATTTCCCGGAGCGCATTCCGCGTGCCATCAAGTTCAAAACCGCCCCAAATGACCAGTTTAGCCGCCTTTATTCTGACCAGATGATGGATATGATGGGGCTGTTGAAACTCCCTCGCTATGGCTTGAGCAAGTATATCTCGCCTACAAAGCAAAAGAATGCGAATGGAACGGAACAGCAGATTCTTGCCAACCTGAGCAAGGCTGGCGTTAGAATGATGGGCTTTTGCCGAACGAACTTCTTCAAGAGAATGGACAGTTCCGGTCTCGTGTTCCTGATTTCTATCCATAGGCATATTCTCCGTAATGCGGTTTACCTCTATGCTATTGAGAAAAAACTTCCGTTCCCTATTGGGGCGGAGAACGCCTTGGCAGATAGTTTCCTTGACGATGAGGATGTAGAAAACCATTCCAACGATTTGTTTGGCGAACCGGGTTCCATTTTTGGTGATAGCCTAAGATTTGCGGGAACTGTAACTGAAGAAAAATACAAAAAGGCGGCACAGCAAATCTATGAGCGCATTGTTGCCGACAAGTCTAGTAGCGTTTCTTGGATTGATTCCAACTACTTTACACCGACCTTGAAGAGAGATTTGAAGGCGGATTGCACAACCTTGATGAACATGTTGGAATATTGCAATGGTTGGGATCCGGACGAGGATGAAAAACTCAACGAGTTGCATAAGTTGCTGACTGGCGAATTCAAGGATGAAAAAGCGATTATATTCACCCAGTTCAGTGATACGGCTACATACATCGCAAAGCAGTTGCAGAATCGCGGTGTAAAGAACGTTGGTTGCGTTACAGGTAATTCTGAAGACCCCACGGCAGAAGTGGGCAAGTTCTCGCCAATTAGCAACAAGGTCGAAAATCCATTGCCTGCAGATCAGCAATATCGAGTCCTTGTTGCGACGGATGTGCTTAGTGAAGGCCAGAACCTTCAGGATGCCCATATCATTATCAACTTCGATTTGCCATGGGCGATTATCCGCCTGATTCAGCGTGCGGGCCGTGTGGACCGTATTGGCCAAAAATCCGAAGTGATTTACTGTTGCAGTTTCTTTCCGTCGGAAGGTGTCGAAAAAATCATCAGGCTTAAGGAGCGTCTATCCAACCGAATCAAGGAAAACGCCGATGTCGTCGGTTCCGATGAAGTTTTCTTTGAAGGTGACGAAACTAACATCAAGGACCTCTATACCGAAAAGAAGGGCGTCCTTGACGAAGAGGAAGATGGCGAAGTCGATTTGGCGAGTTACGCCTACCAGATTTGGAAATCGGCTACGGAAGAATATCCGGGGTTGAAAAATATTATTCCGAATTTGAGTAATGTCATCTATTCGACCAAGGAAAACTCTGAGGACGAATCAAAGCAGGGCGTAATCACGTACGCAAAGACCCCGAGTGGGAGCGATATGCTCATGTGGATGGACGTGAAAAAGAATATCGTCACGCAGTCGCAGAAGACCATATTGGATGCGTTGGCTTGCGATTACGATACTCCTGCGGTAAATCCGCCGCTAGACAACCATCACGAACTCGTCAAGCGTTCCATCAAGGAAATGCAATCGGTCAAGATTCCGCAGGGTGGAATTCTTGGGCCGCGATTCAGTACCAAGAACCGCCTGTTTACCTTGCTAGATACTTATTGCAAGGATCATGAGGGAACGTTCTTTGTCACGGACGATTTAAAACTCTCCGTTGACGACATCTACAATTATCCCTTGTATGAAGAAGCCAAGTACATTCTTGGTCAGATGCTACGCAGGAACGCCAGTCCCGAAGAAATTATTGCAACGGTTATTGACTTCCGAAACGAAGACAGGCTCGTTATTAGGGGCGATGAAAACGCGGCCATCAAGGAACCGCAAATTATTTGCTCTATGGGGCTAAAGAACAAGTCACGGTAACGCCATGAACAAGAAAGAATTTATAGCATTCCTCAAGAACAACGATTTCTCCACCCTATTTTCAGAAATGGGCTATGACAATCCGTCTAATCGGATGCCTCTCCCATTGAATATTGTGGATGGTGAAGACGAACTTGCCTTTGATTTTGAAGAAATCGCCCAAAAGAGCAGTTTCAAGATTTACCATGCCGATGTCGAGCAGATTCCGACGAATTCCCTTTGCAAAAAAATTGACCACAGGCTACGCAAATATGGTGAAAACTATATCGCCATATTTACCATGGGTTCGCACCACCTGTGGATTATCCCCGTAAAGACGGTTGAAAAGCGGACATTGGTTAGCATTGAGTACGAGGATGCCAGCAAGGCTGAATTCCTGGCGCAGAAAATGGATAATCTTTCCTTCGGCGTTGATGAAGAAGTCACCATTACCGATGTGACAAGCCGTGTGCAGAAGGAATTTGCGGTCAATTCCGAAAAGATTACCAAGGATTTCTATACAGGGTTCCGGAAGCAGCATGAATCTTTCGCCAAGTTCATCAGTGGGATTGATGTGGAAGGCGACAGGCAGTGGTATGTGTCGGTGATGCTCAACCGCCTCATGTTCTGCTACTTCATTCAGAAGAAGGGATTTCTGAATTTTGACCCGCACTACCTGCGAAATAAGCTGGAATGGGTAAAGGAACACAAGGGCGAAGACAAGTATTTCACTTTCTACAAGGGATTCCTGAAGGTTCTGTTCCATGGCGGATTGAATGCTCCGAGTAAAAAGCGTCAGGCTGAATTCGAAAAGACATACGGCAGGATTCCGTATCTAAATGGTGGTATGTTCGATGAACACCAGATAGAGCGCGACTACAAGGATATCGACATCAAGGATGAAGCGTTTGAGGCCCTGTTCGACTTTTTCGACAAGTGGAACTGGCATCTGGATACGCGAATCTCGGCCAGCGGCAAGGACATCAACCCCGATGTGCTGGGTTACATTTTCGAACAGTATATCAACGACCGCGCCCAGATGGGAGCCTACTACACCAAGGAAGACATTACCGAATACATCGGCAAAAACTGCATTGTTCCCTACTTGATGAATGCAGTCAAGGAGAAAGACGCGAAGGCATTTGAAGCGAATGGTTTTGTTTGGCAGACATTGAAGAATAGTGGCGATGCCTACATCTACGATGCTGTGAAGAAGGGTGTAGATTTGCCGCTTCCGGGTTATATCGAGGAAGGTGTTGATATTAGCAAGCCGAATTTGTTGGAGCGTCGTTCCCGTTGGAACGAAAAGGCAGACGAGGAACTTGCTTTGCCGACGGAGATTTGGCGCGAGACTGTTGAACGTCGTGAACGCTGTAAATCCCTACGTGAAAAAATTGCAGGTGGTGAAATCACCGATATCAACGATTTTATCACTTACAATCTGGATATCCGTAAATTTGCTGATGATTTGATAACAAGCAATGATGCAGACGAGAAGTTCGTTGGTGACTTTTACGAGGAACTGCGCGATGTTACGGTTCTTGACCCCACGTGCGGTTCGGGAGCGTTCCTTTTTGCGGCTATGAACACCCTGGAACCGCTTTATGAAAATTGCATTGAGCGGATGGAAGACTTCAACAAGAAAACGGGTGCCTTCCAGGAAGAACTGGACGAAATCAGGGACAAGTACCGTAGCAATATCCAGTACTTCATTTACAAGAGCATAATACTCCGCAACTTGTATGGCGTAGATATTATGCACGAGGCTGTCGAAATAGCGAAATTGCGACTATTCTTAAAGATGGTCGCCGTAGTAGAAGTCGATAAACGTGCCGATAACCTAGGCCTTGATCCGCTACCCGATATAGATTTTAATGTACGTTGCGGAAATACCCTTGTAGGCTTTGCAAACGAGAAGGAACTAGAGCGTAGTTTTGAAGGCGATGCCTTTGAGATGTTGAAAAAGGACGAAATCGAAGATGAAATGGCCGGTGTCGCCAAGATATATGACGGATTTAGGCAAATTCAGTTGGATGGTGGCGACCTTGCTGCGTTCAAGGATTCAAAGAAAGCCTTGCTGACGTCGCTCAAGAAGTTGAACAAGACGCTTGACAAGAAATTGTTTGCTACCAATGGCATGGGAAAAACATTTGATGAATGGAAACATGATGCTCAGCCGTTCCATTGGCTTTCGGAATTCTACCAGATAATTCACGGTAATGGCGGATTTGATGTGATTATCGGAAACCCTCCATATGTGGAATATAACAAGAAAGACCCTAAGACAAAGAAAGCGGTTAGTGACATTTATAAGTTGAATGGCGATGACGGGAAAACTCCTTGTGCATATAAAACCCTAGAATGCGGAAATTTATATGCATATTGTATAGAAAGAAGTAAAAAATTGTTGCACATGTCAGCCCGTTTTGGAATGATAGTTCCGAATTCATCTGTAACAACTCCACGAATGGGAAATCTTGCAAAAATTTTGCGAAAAGGATCGTGGTTTTCGTTTTATGATTTCAGACCATCCCATCTATTTGATGGTGTCAATATTCGTTTGGCGATATTCATCTCTGATTTAAGCGAAATGAAGGCATTTTCGTCAAAATACAATAGATGGTATTCACAAAATCGAAATATTTTATTTAAAATGCTTAGCTATGGAGAGTCAAAGAGAATTGATGAAAATGTAGTTGTAAAAACAGCGTCCACATTAGAGACGAAAATATTTGAAAAAGTTTTCGGATCTAATATGACACAGGCGACAGATTCAAAATGGATTCTGTATTATCATGATGCAATTCTGTATTGGCTTCGTGGAACAAATTTTGAGCCATCTTTTGAAGGATATTTGTCTTCACATGTAAAAAAGGTCTATTTTCCATCAAAGTCAAGTTTACTTGTAGCAATAGGTATTTTCAACTCATCGCTGTTCTATTGGTTTTGGACTCTATTGTCTAACAGCAGAGATCTGAGTTTTGACATTTTTTACAAGATGAAAGGCTGTGCTTTGTCACCGGAATTACAAAAGTTGGTTGCCAAATTGATGGATGATTTGGATAAAAATGGTGTTATAAAAGAACGAAATCAGGTTCAAACAGGATTAGTTCGATATAAAGAATTTTATCCTGTAAAGTCTAAACCCATTATTGACGAAATAGATAAAATACTTGCCAAGCACTACGGCTTTACCGAAGAAGAACTCGATTTCATCATAAATTACGATATCAAATACCGCATGGGCGACGAACTCAACACCGACGAGGAATAATATACACAACTCGGAAGATGTGTATTAAAAGCCCGCAGTTCTCTTGACTGCGGATCCTTTGGACCAATAGCATTTAATGCCGTGTTTTTTGATTTGCCACAAGAAGGCTTTCTTTGTGGCTTCGGAGTGTCCCTTCACAAAAGGGCTGCGAAGAGCGGGCCTGTCGTCAACAATGTAGAGTTCGTTCAGACAATCGACTTTCCTTAGGATTTTGATTAAGTCTTGTTCTGTATCAACGTTATAATCGAGATATTTCAGTGAAACAAATCTTTTGCAAAGCGGGTAATCGAACAGGTCTCGTTCTCGTTCAATGGAACGGACTTCCATTGTACACCTTTTACGGCATCTTTTCAGGTTGATTGTTTCATAGGGGCATTGAAGCAGAAATTTTTGATGCTGGTATTGTTTCACTCATCCTCCTTTTCTGGCTATCTTCTCTGCTTGTATTCTGGAAATCTCTATAGACTCTATATTGAACCCCGGATTCATCTAATATCGTTTTGTATTCATCCCTTAAGATACCGTAAATAGCAAGACCTGCTGGGCGAGTGAAAAGAAGCTTTTGTTTTAGCAGGACTTCATTTTCAAATATATGGCCGTTTGCGCAGCCAAGCGTTCCTGCGATAAACCAGCTATGCGGAGGATACAGATTCAAGATGTTCATGGATGTGGTCTTGCCTCCTGTCCTGAAATTTGGGAAAATGCGGACTCCGTGGAATGCAACATACGCATCCAGCATTTTGTTTAGATACAGGTAGAGGTCTTGATTCTTTTCGTCATCGCCCTTCCTTGCGCTGAAATCAAATCCTGAAATGCCCATGAAAGTCGCCCAGATGTCAATGCGTTCATCAATTTCCTTCAAGGAGGCATAAAGAATTTCGTCATTTGAAAAATTGCAGATTAGAGTCTTTGCTGGATTTTTAGCCTTGTTGTGGTTGGGATGGGGCAAGATTTGTCCGGGAAATTCCCGAATAAGTTTCTCGCTGGGTACAACATAGAAGCCATTTTTCATGGCCACTTTGTGCTTTGTCAAAAAATTTTCCAATTCCGCAATAAGGGTGTATTTATCCAGCTTCATAAATTCTCCTTAGGCAAACAGAATAGAGCTATTATGCTCTAAAGCTATATCGAACATTTTTATCATCTTGTCGCAGGCAATTTTTGTTTCGGGATTTTTTTTGGCGAATTCCAATGTCATTTCTTTGGCTTTTTGGACATATTTTGCCTCCATTATAGAGGTTTCTCCCGCATCAATGAAGACATCACAGGGCTTTATCATGGAAAGTAGAAGTTCATCGATAGAATAGTATTCCTTGGCGGACAAAGTCATTGTGGCGTAGTGCTCGGTATCTTCTTCCGATTCTACATCGGCTCCAGAATCGAGGTATTCTTGCCCAATAGCATCTTTTGCTATTTCCATATACAAAACGGTTGTATCTTCCATTTCATTCATGATTTTACTCCTTGGTTAAAGTTCGTTGAGTTTCTTGATTCTAAAGTGGGTGGCAACTTCATACTCCTTATCGGTTCGTCCCCGCATTTTGCCGTTTTCGACAATGTTGAGAGGGCGTTTTCCTTCAAGATCGAGATATGATTTTCTCTGGCTTTTTATATTCAAATCCTGAATACGCAGAGAGCCGATGGTTGCTTCACAAACCACCTGTATGTGACTACCTGGCGTCCTGAAAATGATCTTTCCGCTTTCGTTGATAACGGGTTCCGAATTGGGCGCAAATTTTTCAACCACCTCGTCAATATTTACCTTTTCCCAAAGTTCCTTGTATTTTTCTTGATGCCGATTTCGTTCCTTAATGCGGTCGAATTTCGCCTTATCCTTGGCGATTTCATTCTTGACATCTTCAACTAATTTCGTATACTTTGTTTTTGCATCCATACGCCCCTCTTGGTTAAAACAGAGATGTTTGAGAATGGTTTTCGTCAAACTCTTTTTGACTTACATACAACTTTAGAGCCTTCAAACGATAGAAGATACCTTCTTTTGACACTTCAAAGATATTTTTCAACTGCTCCGTTATTTCGTGCCGATAAAACGGTTCGGGAAAATGATCCATAATGAGGACATCTTGCTTAATCCCGTTTCTTCGTAAAATGTCTATGAAAGCATCTTTTAGTGCATATTTGTTTAGCGCAACAGCGAAAGCAAATTTATTGGCCTGCCACTCCCGAAAAATGTCTTGTTGTTGCGATGGAGTAACAACAAATATTTCGTAATCGGTCTTTCTGCAACATATCTTTCTTTTGGGAGAAAACAGATTCAATTGGTCTTTATTCGAGCGTCCCCAATCCTGCTGTAAATACAGATGCCCTGCCTCATGCAAGGCTGTGCTTACCAGTTGAATATGCCTAGACGGTTCTGTATCGTCAATGAGCACCCTATCGATAACGATGCTATTTTCTCCATACTCAAGGAATTCAACACCGGAATGATCGGGCTTAAAAACCTTTAAATTCTGTTTATCGAAAAGTGCGCAGCCTAAAATTCCAGTTTCGTTTAGGTTGTAAAAAATATGTTGGTAATCGATTTCATAACCAAGATAGCATCCGATAAAATCATCGAAATCTATAGCCTGTGGGCTAGATAGCAAGGAGGGCTTGTAATCTTCTAGCAAGCTATCTGTAATGTCGTCAATATCCGACGACGATAGGAAGCAATCTCCTGAAGCGTTATGCTTGTAGCGAGAAATATCAAACTTTACCATTTTTCACCGTTTACACTAATTTGGTGTAATAAATGTATAAAATTTTTCCAGGGGTAGCGAAGCTTGTAGCGTAAAATTTTTATTACACTTTGCTTTGTTCTATTTTCTGGATTAATTCTTTCCATAGCTCCACGTTTTGCTTCTTTCCGTTGCTAATGCGGAGGGCTTTCCTCGCTAGATCGCCTATTTCTGAATACATCATCTTTTCCGAAATGTCTTGAGGAATTTCGTTCCTTTCTCTTCCGGCCAAATCAAAGGCGAGTGCTTTTTCAGTTTCTGACAATTTGAATATAGAAGCGAACAATTCGATTTTTTCCTTGTCGAAAGGCTTCTTGCGATTGTTTTCGATATCGCTTAGCAGTGTAAGAGGGATAACTAGCTTTTCTGAAAGTTGCTTTAGTGTCATCTTGGGAATAAAGGAAGTTCTAATTCTTTTGACAAAATCCCCAAAACGTTCCGTTACCTTTTCCATAAAAGACCTCGTTACACTATATTGGTGTAATAAATATAATTACAAAATAGTGGTTGTGCAAGTCGTAAATTTTGTTGACCCGAAAAAAATCCCGCAACATTTCTGCTGCGGGATTTTTGTTTAAAGGAGATCCCCGACCAGGTCGGGGGTGACAATATGGGTGCGGGGCATCGCCCCGCCACTCTAGCTTACTTCTGGTGCTTCTTGAACCAGCGGATAAGACCGTTGGTGGAGCTGTCGTGGTTGAGTTCAGCGTCGGCCTTGGCGAGTTCCGGGAGGATCTTCTTCGCAAGCTGCTTGCCGAGTTCAACACCCCACTGGTCGTAGCTGTTGATGTTCCAGATAACACCCTGGGTGAAGATCTTGTGTTCGTACATGGCAATGAGGGCGCCCAGCGTTTCCGGAGAAACGTAGTCCATCATGATGGAGTTGGTCGGCTTGTTGCCTTCGAACACCTTGTGCGGGGCGAGGAATGCGATTTCTTCTTCGCTCTTGCCGTCCTTGCGGAGTTCTTCCTGAGCCTGGGCGAGGGTCTTACCGTTCATCAAGGCTTCGGGCTGTGCAAAGAAGTTGCTGAGCAGCTTCTGGTGATGGTCGCCGACCTTGTTGTGGCTGTTGGCCGGGGCGATGAAGTCGCACGGAATCATCTTGGTGCCCTGGTGGATGAGCTGGTAGAAGGCGTGCTGGCCGTTCGTACCCGGTTCGCCCCAGAGGATCGGGCCGGTCTGGTAATCGACGCGCAGGGAGTTGCGGTCAACGGTCTTGCCGTTAGATTCCATGTCGGCCTGCTGGAAGTAGGCGGCAAGGCGGTGCAGGTACTGGTCGTACGGGAGCATCGCGTAGCTGGAAGCGCCGAAGAAGTTGTTGTACCACACGCCGATGAGGGCGAGGATGACCGGCATGTTCTTGTCGGCCGGGGCGGTCTTGAAGTGCTGATCCATCTCGTAGGCGCCCTGGTGGAGCTTCATGTAGTTCTCGAAGCCGATGCGGAGAGCGATGGAGAGGCCGATGGCAGACCACAGGGAGTAGCGGCCGCCCACCCAATTCCAGAATTCGAACATGTTTGCGGTGTCGATACCGAAGGCGGCGACGGCTTCAGTGTTGGTGGAAAGCGCCACGAAATGCTTGGCAATGGACTTTTCGTCGCCATTGAAAGCCTTGAGGACGGCGGCCTTGGCGGTTTCGGCGTTCGTCATGGTTTCAAGAGTGGTGAAGGTCTTGGAAGCGACAATGAAGAGCGTCTCCTCGATGTTCACCTTCTTGAGGGTCTCGGCCATGTGGGTGCCGTCGATGTTAGAAACGAAGTAGACTTCCGGAGAGGTTTCGCCGGCAATCGGCTTGTCTGCATAGGGCTTGAGGGCTTCGGTGACCATCACCGGACCCAGGTCGGAACCGCCGATACCGATGTTCACCACGTACTTGATGGACTTGCCGGTGTGGCCCTTCCACTTGCCGCTGCGGACCAGGTGGGTAAAGTCTTCCATGTGCTTGAGGACCGCACGGACTTCGGGCATCACGTCCTTACCGTCGACGCAAATCGGGTCGTTACCCTTATAGCGGAGTGCAGTGTGGAGTACGGCGCGCTTTTCGGTGGTGTTAATCTTTTCGCCGGCGAAGTACTTCTTGCGCATGTCTTCGAAGTTGGCGGACTTGAGCAGGTCCTGGAGCTTGGCCATGGTCTCGTCGGTGATGATGTTCTTGGAGTAGTCCAAAAAGAGTCCGCAGGCTTCCAGGCTGAACTTCTCGGCACGGGCCGGGTCCTTCGCGAAGAGTTCCTTCATGTGCCAAGTCTTGGCGACTTCGGCGTGGGCCTCGAGGGCCTTCCATTCCTGAGAATCAGTCAGTTTCGACATAGATTAATCCTTTCCGCAAGCGCGGTTATTTGTTGCGGGGCTAAATATAAAAAAATCACTCCAAAGTTTCACGAATCTGCTGGATAAAGGCCATTTCTTCCGGAGATACATTGCTCTCGTTTTCATCTTCGCGGGAGGCATTTGCCACTTTCAGCATAGATTCCAACACTTTGCTCTTGAACTCAGGACTTTGCTCCCTAAGGGTTTCCACACAAGCCACCGCACGTTCCTTTGCCGATGAAAACGAACCATAAACCTTATTGAAGTCATCCCAAGAGACATCGGGGGTCAGTTCGTCGTGAATTTGGTCCAAAGCATCGCTTTCCGCCTTTGTCGCAGAAGAAGAGCCCGGCAAAAGATTTTCCGTTTCGTTCTCGTGAAAAAGACAAGCCACCTGCCAAGATAGGACCAAAAGCGCCAGATTCGGATTCATGATTACCTCGTAATTACGGAAACAAAGATAAAATATAAATGCGGAGCCAGGCGTTGCGGGCTGGCGATTGAAGCCCGCTCGAAGGGGTAGGTGGCAACAGGGTGCCACCGAAGGGGAAGGCATTCCCCTCACCTCACACCACACGTTTCACATTTTTTTCTACATTCTGGTCATGGCATACGTAGCAATGGCCCGAAAGTGGCGCCCACAGTCTTTCTCCGACATGGTCGGACAGGAACACATCGCAAAAACCCTCCAAAACGCAATCGAGGGCGGCCGCCTGCATCATGCATTCCTTTTTACCGGCACCCGCGGAGTTGGCAAGACCACCAGTGCCAGAATCCTCGCCCGCACCCTGAACTGCAAGGGCGGCGACCCGCTGCACCCCTGTGGCGAGTGCGACAGCTGCAAGGATATCGCCAGCGGCAACCCCATGGACGTCTATGAAATAGACGCCGCCTCCAACACCGGCGTCGAAAACATCCGCGACGTCATCGAGCGCGTGCAGTACCCGCCGGTCATCGGCAAGTACAAGGTGTTCATCATCGACGAAGTCCACATGCTCTCCACCGGGGCCTTCAACGCCCTGCTCAAGACCCTCGAAGAGCCGCCCCCGCACGTGATTTTCATCTTTGCCACCACCGAGGTGAACAAGGTCCCCCAGACCATCCTCAGCCGCGTGCAACGTTTCGACTTCAAGCGGCTCACCATGGAGCAAATCCGCAGCCGCCTGCGCTACATCTGCGAGCAGGAACACATCAACGCTTCCGACGAAGCCCTGGACATCTTTGCCGAAAAGGCCGACGGCTCCATGCGCGACGGCCTCACCTACTTTGACCAGGCCTACGCCTTTACCGGCAGCGACATGACCGCCGAATCGGTGCGCTCTATCCTCGGGATTCCGCCGGTGGAACTGTTTTTCTCCCTTATCCAGGCCATCGAAAACCACGACCTGAAGGGCTGCTTCAAGATGGTGGACGACGCCGTGAAAATCGGTATCGAGTTCGCCCCCCTGCTGGACGGTTTCGGCAAGTTCCTGCGGAACATGATCTACAGCCGCCTGGACGCCTTCACCGCCGACGAGCTGAACATCACCGAAGAGCTATTCACCAAGTACAAGAGTTCGGCCCAAGGTATCGGCAACGGCGACCTGCTCCGCCTGAGCAAGATGCTCATAGACCTGCAGGCGAACCTGCGCTACAGCACCAACCCGAGGCTCGTGGTAGAGACCACCTTCGCCCGCATGGCCTGGCTCGACCGGCTCACCGACCTGAAACGGGCGCTAGCCGCCATCAACGACCCCAAATCCGCCGCCGACGAGGCGGTAAAAAAAAAAGTAGCTGAAGTCGCCCAGGCCCTGGAGGCAGAACCTGCCCCGGTTCCCTACAGCGACCCCTTCGAAAACTACCAGGGCACCGGTAGCAGCGCCACCTATTCCCGCTACGAGATTGCCGCCGCCTGGCCCTCCATCTGCGCAAGTTTTGCCGACGACGGCGACCTGTATTTTTCGGCGGCCATGGCGGGCACCGTCCTGGAAACCGGCGACCCTCACGAAAACCCCTTCCCCATCGCCCTCACCTTTGTGGGGGAAACGTCAAAAAATGACTCTTGGAACTTTCAGCAGCTGCAGGAACACCCGGAATTCATGACCCGGCTGCAGAACGTGCTCGAAGACAAGCTCCAAACCAAGATTTCCCTTTCGGTCAAGACCCGCGCCTTTACGGAAGCCGAACGGATTATGCGGGAAAACGCCAAGAAGACCCCCTACCAGCTGGACAAGGACAGGGAGCCCCTTTTTGAAAAGATCGAAGAAATGTTTGCCGCAGAATTGGTATATTCTGTAGCGGTGAAAAAAGAAACGGCCAGCATGGCCCAAGACGACTTAGAAGAAGACAACGACAACTAGAAAGGAGTTCATGCCATGGACATGAGTAAAATGCTGAGGGACCTTCAGAAGATGCAGAGCAAGATGATCAAGGCGCAAAGCGACCTGAAGGCACAGAGTTTCGATGCCGAAGCGGGCGGCGGAATGGTTAAAGTCGCCATGAACGGCCGCGGGGTCCTCACCATGATCAAGATCAACCCCGACGCTGTCGACAAGGACGACGTGGAAGCCCTGGAAGACCTGATTATGGCGGCCATCAACGCGGCTGTCAAGAAAAAGGACGACGCCACCCAAGAGAGCATCAGCGGCGTCACAGGCGGCATGAAAATCCCCGGCCTGATGTAGTCGGATATAGTGCCATTTATCCGCCAGAACGGGCGTTTTATCCACAAATGAATAGAGTCCCCCTATATAAAGGGGGCATTTTTGTTAAATTTGGCCCATATTATTCAGTGGAGAACGAATGTCAAGGCAATTTGCTATCCTACCTTCCGTGGCTTTGGCGCTATCGCTCATGGCCTTGCCCGCCTTTGCCGGCCAGGCCTATACCCGCGAAGACGCGCTCAAGATTGCCATGGAAAAGTCCACAGCCATCAAGTCCGCCGAAGAGGAACTGGTCAGCGCCAATTCCCAGGTGGACGCCGGTTACGGAAACGCCATGCCCAGTATCGACCTGAGCGCAGGCATCACCCGCATTTTCGGGCTGGACGATGTTGAAAACAGCCACGACCTTTCAAACGCCGCCAACAACATGGAATCCGCCAGCGATTTCGACAAGCAGGTCATGGCCCCCGCCGTTGACGGCCTCATTTACGGCATGAAATCCCAGGGTTACCGCTGGCAATCCAGTGTGGGCCTCACCGCCACCCAAATCCTTTACGCCCAGGGCAAGGTGGGAACCGGCATCGATATCGCCAAGATTTACAGGCGCTTGAAAGAAGTGAACCTGGAAAATGTGAAGGCCACTGTCAAGTACAACGTGGAAACTGCCTTTGACCAGCTGATTTACCTGGATTCCGCCGTGGCGATTCTCGAAGCGAGCATCGCCCAGACGCAGCAGCATATCGACTACGTGAACGGTGCCGTAGAAAGCGGACTCGCCTCGGAACTGGACCAGATTCGCGCCCAGCTCCAGCTGGACCAGCTCAAGTCTGAACTGGAAAAGACCAAGAAAAACCAGATTCTCGCCCGGAACGCCCTCTTGAACACCATGGGCATGGACTGGGAAGCAGACGTGCAGTTCAAGGGGGAACTCCGTGACCCGAATTCGAATCTGCCCTACCCCGACACCGCCATGGCCAATGTGAAAAAGCGCCGCAAGGAACTGGTGATGCTGGACCAGTCCGAAGACATGCTCCAGAAGAACATTTCCATCGAAGAGGGCGGCTACAAGCCTACCATCGTTCTGGTAGGCGGCCTAAAGTATACCAACAACAAGAACGAAATCCAGCAGTGGGACGCCCCCGACTGGGACAAGAACATCAACAAGTACGTGGGCCTGAACCTGACCATGAACCTCTTTAACGGTATGAAAACCAAGGAAGCCGTGGTCCAGGCCAAGTCCAACCTCCGCAGCACACAAATCCAAAAGGAGACCGCCGAGCGCGGGTTCCGCATGCAGATCGAATCCTGCGCCAACACCCTGGAAGACGCCGTGCGCCAGCTGGAGCTCCAGAGGCGCCAGGTGGACCTGGCCAACCGCAACTACGACCTGACCGAGGCCTCCTACAAGGTGGGCAAGTCCACTCAGCTGGACTACCTGGACGCCTCCATGACGCTCCGCACCACAAAACTCAAGTACATGGAAGCGGTCTTGAACTGGAACAACGCCTACAATGCCCTTTTGCAGGCCACCGGAGAATATCAATAGGACAAAGATCATGAACAGCATCAAAAAGTACATCATCACCCTTTCTGCCCTAACGTTTGTCCTTGTCGGTTGCAAGGGCAAGGACGCCAAGGATAGTGCCACAGTGGCTCCCTCCACCATCGAAGAAATCCAGAAGGAAAAGGGCAAGCCCGCCCGCGTGACCAAGGCCAAGAAATCCTCCCTCAAGGACATCCGCGAATTCAGCGGGACCATCGAGGGCATGCAGCAGGCTAACGCCATCTCCAAGATGGGCGACCCCCTGGCAAAGATCTACGTGCAGGTGGGCTCTACCGTCCAAAAGGACCAGGTGCTGGCCGAATACATCTTTACCGGCGACAACACCCAGTACGAACAGGTGCAGGAACAAGTGGCCCTGCTCGAAAAATCCACCCAGCGTCTGCGCGAAGTACACGCCAAGGGTGGTCTTAGCCAGCAGGACCTGGACCAGGCCGAAATGCAGCTGAAGATTGCCAAGATGAACCTGGAAACCGCCCGTCGCGCCACCAAGATTCTGGCACCTGCCGCAGGCGTGGTCACTGAACTGAACTACCAGGAAGGTCAGACCCCCGGCGTGGGTTCCACCCTCTGCACCATCGCCAAGCTGGACAAGGTCATCTTGAAGCTGAACGTGACCAGCAAGGACATTTCGCAGTTCAAGATGGGTGCCGCCGCTACCGTCGAGGTGGCCGGCAAGAAGATGAAGGGTAAGGTCACCCTGATTCCCCTGGCCGCTAACCCTGTGACCAGGTTCTTCCCCGTAGAAGTGACGTTTGACAACAGCAGCAAGAAGTTGCTCCCCGGCATGTACATAACCGCCGAACTGGAAACCAAGCAGGTGAACGGCGTGGTAGTGCCCGCCGAAGCCGTGGTCTACAAGAACGGCCTCAACATGGTATGGACTGTAGACAAAGATGGCAACGCCCGCCGTAAAATCGTGAAGGTCGGTATCCAGACCAAGGACCAGGTGCAGATTGCCGAAGGCCTCAAGGGCGGAGAGACAGTCATGGTGGAAGGCATGTCCAAGATGAACGACGGCGACAAGGTCAACATCGTCAAATAATTTTACTGGAGATACGCTGAATGATCAAGGCCAGTATTTATAAACCGATTACCATGCTCATGGTCATCTTGACCGTGGTGGTGTTCGGTCTGTACACCTACTCCATGATGGTCGTGGACCTGATGCCGAAGTTCGAAGTTCCTGTGGTGACGGCAACCATGGTCTATGCAGGTGCAAACCCCGAAGAAATCGAAACCACTGTCATCAAGCCTGTAGAAGAACAGGTAGAACTGGTGGACGGTATCGACTACGTGCAGTCTATCTGCCTCGAGAACTACGGCATTATCGTCGCCATGTTCAATATGGGCGTCAACGTGGACGTGGCGGCCAACGACGTACGTTCCAAGGTGGAACTGGCATCCGCCAACTTCCCGGATGCCGTAGAAGCCCCCATCATTTCTAAGGTGGACATCAATGGAGCCGCTATCATGGCTGTCTCCTTTACGGGCCCGCTGAACTCCACGGAACTCCTCCAGATGGTGGAAGACGAAATCGAGCCGCTGTTCACCTCTGTTTCGGGCGTGGCCAGCGTGGATGTTTTCGGTGGTACCACCCGCCAGATTTCTATCGAACTGGACAAGGACAAGATGAAGGACCGTGGCGTAGACATTGCCACCATCATGGGAATGTACGGTCAGTCCAACCTGAACTACCCAGTGGGCGAAGTTATCGGCAAGCACAAGAACACCTCCGTGCGTACAGCGGGCAAGTTCCAGAATCTGGACGAAATGCGCAATATGGACGTACCTACGGCCAACGGCGTTATCAAGCTTTCCGAAATCGCAAAGGTCAAGGACACTATCGAGACTGTCACTTCTATTTCACGTTTCAACGGTACAAGTTCCGTCACCCTCGATATCAAGAAACGTTCCGACGCCAACGTGGTGGATGTTTCCAAGGGCGTTATCAAGCGCATGAACGCCATCAACAAGAGCCTCCCCGAAGGTTTCGAGTTGCATCTGGTGTATGACAAGAGCGAAGCGGTGAACGAAGCCATCGACAACGTGATCCAGAACGTGATTATCGCCATCTTCTTGACCGCAGGCCTTTTGCTTCTGTTCCTCGGTAAGTTCTCCACCATGTTCATTGCGGCCCTCACCATGCCCACCTCTGTGATTGGCGCCTTTACCCTTATGTACTTTGCGGGTTTCGGCATCAACATGATGTCCCTGATGGCACTTTCGTCTTCAGTGGGCCTGTTGGTGACCAACGCCATCGTGGTGCTTGAAAATATCAACGTGAAACTGAACGAGGGCCTGGACCCGAAAGAGGCAGCCTACAAGGGAACCTCCGAAATCATGGTGGCTATCATGGCATCTACGCTTACTAACGTGTGCGTGTTCGTGCCTATCGCCTTCATGAAATCCATCGCCGGTATTTTCTTCCGTACCTTCGGTCTTACCATGGTGTTTGCCACCCTGGTGTCCTTGCTCGCCACGTTTACTTTGACCCCGCTTTTGGCAGCCTACCTGTTCAAGGGTAAAAAGAAAGACGAAAACGGGAACATCATCGAGGAAAAGCCCTCCATCATTGGGCGCGTTCTCGGTCTGTTTCCCCATGCACTCAATGTCGTCCGCGATATTTACCTGAAGACCCTCTCGTTCTGCCTGTCCATTCCCGGTGTTATTTTCCAGGTGCTGGCACTTGTGGCCATGGTCTTGTTCGTAGGTTACATGGCAGCGACCCACATGACCGTGGAACTGATGCCTAAGCAGGACCAGGGCATGATTAGCATCAAGCTGGAAATGCCCGTGGGTACGAATGTGGAGACCACCGACAGTATTGCCCAGATTATCGAAGAACGCGTAAAAGGCATTCCAGAAATTGTGCACTACAGCGTGAACGTAGGCGGTACCAGCAGCAACGGCGGCGCCGTGAACCAGGCCAACATGCGTATCAAGCTGCTGAAGGACTGGGAAGGCCGCACCAGGAGCACCGACCAGATTGTGGACTCCCTGCGCCCCTACCTGGCCGACATCCCCGATGCCTATATCGCCATCAAGTCCACATCCGCCTCCGAAATGAACAACAACAGCGCAGGCGACGTGGTGCTGGAAGTCAACGGTCTCAAGAAGGATTCCGTCATCAAGGCATCGGAACTCATTGTGGACCGGGTCAAGGAGACCATTGCCGGCGTGGTGGACGTAAAGACCAGCTACGAGGCGGGTAAGCCCGAAATCCGGCTGGTGCCCAACAGGCAGGCCCTGGCCGACTACGGCGTGACCCTGCAGTCCCTTGCCACCATGAACTATATCGCCGTAAGCGGTTACGAGGCGGGGCAGTACACCGAAGACGGCGAGGAATACGACGTATATGTGCGCATGCAGGAGAAAAACCGCAAGAGCCACGCTGATATCGAAGACCTGCCCATGAAAACTCCCAAGGGATTTGTATCTGTCAGTGACTTGTTCAAAGTAGAAGACGGCGCAGGCCCCACCCGCATTGACCGCAAGCGCAAGATGACCCGCGTGGACGTTTCCATGAACCTGTTGCCAGGCCACACCACCGGTGAAGTCATGGGCAACCTGGGCAAGCTAACCGCCAGCATGAAGGACGAACTCCCCGAAGGTGTTTCTTTCAGTTTCGGCGCCCAGGCCGACATGCAGGAAGACATGGTGAACGAATTCAAGACAGCCATCATCATGGCTATTCTACTCACCTACATCTTGCTGGTTGCCCTGCTGGAAAGCTTTGCACAGCCCCTTATCATCATGACCACCATCCCCATGGGCGCCATCGGCGTGTTCCTTGCCCTGATATTCACCGGCAAGGCACTCTCCATGATCGCCCTCATGGCTATCGTGATGCTTATCGGTGTGGTGGTGAACAACGCTATTCTATTGCTTGACGAAGCCAACAGGCTGTTGCGAAGTGGTTCCATGGGGCGTCGCTCCGCCATCATGACGGCGGGCAAGACCAAGTTCCAGCCCATCGCCCTTGCCACCTTCGCCTCTGTGGTGGCCCAGATGCCGCTAGCCCTGGCCTTTGGTGGTAACGTGGCAGCCATGACCCAGCCCATGGGTATCGCATCCGTGGGTGGCCTGATCGTGTCCGCCATCCTTACCATGTACCTGGTGCCTACCTTCTTCTGGCTACCCAACGCCCTGTTCCACAAGGCAAAGAAAAAGGCCAGCAACCTGAAGGGCAAATTCAACAAGGCAAAAGCTTAGTTAGAAAAATCCGACCGTTTGGTCGGATTTTTATTTGTTTTCGGCAAGGCGCAGGGCGCACTCCCCTGCCTCACGGACAATATCCTCTTCGCCATCCACGTGACCGCCACGCATCACGAATCGTCCGTTGCAAAGCACGGAATCGATTGCGCGAGAGTCGGCGGAATAGACCCAGTTGCTAATCAGGTCAAAACAGGGCACCATCCGTTCGTTGTCGAGCCGTACCAATATTCCGTCGGCGAGCTTGCCTTCGACGATAACCCCTGCATTTATGCCGTTTACCTGGGCCACGTTGACACTTGCCATCTTCAGGGCTTCCGAAGCGGGGAGCGTTTCTGCCCCACCCTGGACTTTCGCCAGGAGAGCGGCAAGCTTCATCTCTTCGTGCATGTCCAGGTTATTGTTGGAAGAATCCCCATCGGTTCCAAGACCTAGGGGAATCCGGTGCACCATCATATTGACAATGGAAGGGATGCCGCTAGAAAGTTTCAGGTTCGAATTAGGGTTCAAAATAGCCGTCGCACCGGACTGGGCAAAGATTTCCATATCCTTTTCGGAAAAATGGACGCAATGGGCCGCCTGCACGCGACTGTTCAGGCATCCGAGCCGTTGCAAGTATTCTACGGGAGTACAGCCATGCTGTTCTATGCAATCCCGGACTTCTTTCTCCGTTTCGGACAAATGAATGTGCAGCGGGTAATTCTCTTTTTCGGCCATTTCCATGCTGCGCCGCAGGTATTGTTCGCTTACGATGTAAATGGAATGGGGCATTACGGCAAGCTTCACCCGTTCCGATTCGCCGGTATGTCTTGCCAAAAAATCAAAATTCGCCTTGAGGCCTTCCGGAGAAACCAGCACATCAGAGATGGTGACTCCGATGCTTGCCCGGATTCCCATCTCCTCCACCACCTTCATGGTCTGTTCTCGGTGCCAGTACATGTCCGAAAAGAATACCGTGCCGGACTTGATCATCTCCAACACTGCAAGGCGGCTCCCGATTTCGATGTCCCTGTCCGTAAGCTTTGCCTCGAAGGGCCAAATGTATTCGTTCAGCCACTTGGAAAGTTCCATGTCGTCGGCGTAGCCCCGCAAAAGGCTCATGGCCGCATGGGTGTGACCATTGTAAAAGGCGGGCACCAAGGCTAAGTTCTTGCAGTCAATGATTTCGGCGCCATTCGCCATTTCGGGCGTAGATGCATCTACAATCTTGGAGAAGACATTCCCGTCAATCAGAACATCCTTGCGTGCAGGTAATTCGCCTGCATTTTGCATCAATACGGACTTGAGAAGAATTTTTCCCATAGTCTCCCCTCCAAGTTTTCCGGCGGACTTGCCTAAAGACTTCCCGTAGCTTCCAGAATCAGGTATACCAAGTACGAAGCGTAGAACGCCAAGAAGACAGCACCTTCAATGCGGTTGATGCGCCCGGTACGGACGCCGTTCACCTTGCGGACAGGAAGCCCAAACAGGAGCAGCAGAACCGTAAGGAGCGTCATCAGGGGCATATCTCGATACAAAATCCCGGGCGACACGGCATCCATGGGGTCGATGACGGCTGCAATACCCACCACCATCAAGGTGTTGAACAGGTTGGATCCTACGATGTTTCCTAAGGCGAGATCGGATTCGCCCTTGCGGGCTGCAGCAATGGAGCTTGCCAGTTCAGGAAGCGACGTCCCCACGGCAACGATGGTAAGGCCAATCAACAGGTCGCTTACGCCCAAGGTACGGGCAATTTCAACCGCTCCCCAGACCAGCAGGCGTGAACTTGCCACCAGCAGGGCAAGACCGAACAGAAGCCAGAAAAGGGATTTCCACAGAGGAACGGAAGTTTCGTTCGATTCTTCTACCTCGACTTCTGACTGCGTTTTTTTCTCGTGTATTTCGCTTGCGATATTAATGACCATGGCCATGGCGAAAACGGCAAGCAGGATAATGCCGTCCATCCTGGACACGGACAAATTAGACACCAAAAACATGGAGAAAGCCGAAACCGCCAGTAAAATGGGCAAATCCCGCTTGAGGGCGATTTTCTTAACAGCCACCGGACGAATTACAGCCGTAAAACCAAGAATCAGGGCAATGTTTGCGATGTTGCTCCCATAGGCATTTCCCAAAGCGAGTTCGGGATTGTGCTGTGCCGCAGAAAGGGCGGACACCACCATCTCCGGGGCAGATGTGCCAAAGCCCACCACCACCATGCCAATAAGGAGGGTGGACATGCCCATAAACTTGGCAACGCCCACGGCACCGTCAACAAATTTGTCTGCGCTCCAGACCAGGAACGAAAGACCTACGAGAACAGCAACTACAGGAAGGAGCATCTTGACTAGAAGAGGTAGAAGGAGGCGCCCAGCAGGAACGAAGTAGAAGAAAGGTCATCCACTTCGAAGAGTTTCATCGATTCGCTGTTGTCGGTATCGTAGAGGTTGGAAATACCGATGTTGAAACGGAAATCGAATCCCAGGTACTGGTTCGCCATGATGGAGAAACCACAGACGATATCCCAGTCGATGGTATTGCGGAAATCCTTGTCCAACATGTCCAGCCGGCTGGTCTTTCCGTCAATGGTGGCACGGAATTCGTCCTTGATGGCCATGGAAGCCTGGGTACCGATTTCGAACATCAGGGAAGAACGGGGGGCCTTGAAGGCGAATAGCACAGGAACGTCAATCTTGCGTTGCTTGAACTTGCCCTTCAGGGAATACCTGGCCGTGTGTCCGCTGGCCTTGGCCTCGCTCTGTTCGAAAAGGGCCGCCACCTTCACACCGATGGTGTACTGGGTCACGGGAATAATGCCCACAAGACCTGCGCGCCAGGTGAGTCCGTCATAGTCATGCAAGTAGTAATCATCGCTATAAGAGGAATACATGTGGTACGAGCCGATAAAGCCCTGGACTCCCAAGCTCCATTTCATGGGGATGAGACCGCGAAGGTCATCAAAGCTTGTGGATACCTGAGCGTCTGTGGGGCTCACGTAAACGGTGTGGACCTTGGTACCGCTGAGTTCCACCGGTTCAGAAGAATAGACCGTGCGGTAGACCACCGTCTGGGTCGGAGCAGGGGCTGCAGCGGCAGGGGCAGTTTCTTGTTCAGGAACTGGAGCGCTAGATGCTGCTGGGACTTCTCCGCCACGGACAGCTATGGGAGCAGCAGCCTCTTCGGTGGGGGCTGCTTCGACGACGGGTGCCTCGGCAGGGGCGGCCGTTTGTTCAGGAGCAGCGGCTTGTTCAGTCGCGGAAGCTGCCGCTTGTTCAGCGGCGGGTTCTGCGGCAGGAGCAGGTTCTGCGGCGGTTTCAGTAGCTGCAGGGGTAGCGGCTTCTTGGGCCGGAGCCGCATTAGCGGCAGCAGGAGCGGCATTAGCGGCGGGTTGGGCCTGCGGAGCCGCAAAAACAGCGGCGGCAAGGGCCAAAACAGAAATAATTCCAGACACTTTGAGATTCATAGAATCCTCCATTTATACACAGATATAATAGAAATTTTCACATTGCAATATAGCCTTAATATTTCCATTTCAACAAGCAAAAAAGACCCCCTTGCGGAGGCCTTTCTGTTTCTACAAGAATCCGATTACTTGGCAGCGAACTTCTTGGAAGCGGCCTTGACCTTGGGGTCGTTCTGAGCTTCCTTGATCTTCTGCTTGATGCCGTCCTCGATGGACTTCTTGAGCTTGGCGGCGAGGGCGGGGAAACGTTCTTCCAGAGAATCGCTAAATGCAGCAGGCTTTTTGGCAGGAGCGGCACCACCCTTGCGACGGGCATCGGCGGGGCGCTTCTTCTTGGCACCAGCAGCCTTGGCGGCGGGAGCCTTCTTTTCCTGAGACTTTTCTTGGGATTTTGTTTCCTGAGGTTTGGTTTCTTGTGTTTTAACTTCGGTTTCTTCTGCCATAATGTACCTCTTGGAAAATGTTAACTTGACGGGCCAAAGATAGCATTTTTTCTTTGGAAATGCAAGTTAGGAGCTAAGGGACTAGGATTTAGGGGCTAGGATCTATTTTCATTTCACATTATTCAGCCCTAAGACCTAAAACCTACAACCTATAACCTGTTATTCTCTAGCCAGTGGTAAAGCATAGTGATGTCGGCGGGGCGCACTCCCGGGACCCTAGACGCCTGCCCGAGGGTCATGGGCTTCACGGCATTCAGGCGCTGGCGGCTTTCGATGCTGATAACCCCAACCTGCATAAAGTCCAGGTCGGCAGGGAGCTTCACGGACTCCATCTTTTTCTGTTCCTCAATTTCCTTGGACTGCCTCTCCAGAAAACCAGCATAAATCTCTTCGGCATACAGGAACCACTGGTCCCGACGGGGAATGTTCCGCTCCGGAAGGGCTGTCTCGAACAGGCGTTCGGGGTCGATTCCCGGACGGCGGAGCACGTTTATCCAGCGGGTGCGGGTTTCGGCCAGAGCCTGGCCACCGAGAGAAAGGACCTGGTTCGCCTGTTCGGGCGAGGCGGACTCGGCGGTCAGGAACTCCCTAACCTCGCCCATCTGCTGCAGACGGCGTTTCCAGTCGGCGTAATCCCCGTCTGAAATCATCCCGATGGCGTGGGCCCGTTCCTTGAGGCGGGTCTCGGCGTTGTCGCTCCGGAGGAACAAGCGGTACTCGGCACGGCTGGTGAACATGCGGTAAGGTTCGTCCAGCAAGGTGGTGGTCAGGTCGTTGAGCATCACCCCCAGATAGCTGTCGGAACGGCCCAGAACAAAGGCCGGTTCATTCTTAACCTTGAGGGCGGCGTTGATGCCCGCCATTAGACCCTGGCCTGCGGCTTCTTCGTAGCCGCTAGTTCCGCAGACCTGGCCTGCAAAGTATAGCCCAGGCACGTTCTTGCATTCCAACGTGGGGTAAAGCTGGGTGGCATCTACGGAATCGTATTCCACCGCATAGCCAATCTGCAAGACTCGGGCGCGGGTAAGTCCCGGTATTGTGTGGATGGCAGCGAGCTGGATATCCGCCGGAAGGCTGGAACTGAAGCCGTTGATATACACACGGCCGATGTCCGCCCGTTCCGGTTCCAAGAAAAGCTGGTGACCATCCCGGTCGCCAAAACGGTTTATCTTGTCTTCAATGCTGGGGCAATACCGCGGGCCCTTGCCGTGGATGCGCCCGCTGAACATGGGGCTATCCTTGAAACCGCTCCTCAAGATATCGTGGGTCTTGATGTTGGTGCGGGTAATCCAGCAGACGCAGTCGTTACGGATAAACTTGTTTTTCGGGTCACCCCAGAAGTAATTTTCGTCGCGACCGGGAACCGTTCCTGCCAGGTGGCGGTCGCTCATGGGCCAGGGGAATTCGTCCCCACGCTGGACTTCGCATTCGTCAAAGTCGATGGTATCCGGGTCCAGGCGGCTGGGCGTACCGGTCTTTAGCCTGCGGAGGCGGATTCCGTTCTGGGCGAGGCATTCCGAAAGTTTGTCGGCGCTGGGCTCCCCCACTCGCCCACCGATACTAGTTTCCAGCCCGGTGAACATCTTGGAGGCAAGAAATGTCCCGCTGGTAATCACCAGGGAGCGGGTCACATAACGTTCGCCGTTCAAGAGGGTCAGTTCCAGCCCACCGTCGGGCATCCGCTCAAAAGCGGCAAGTTCCCCCTGGATTACGGAGAGACCAGGAAGACCCGTAATCACATCCCGTGCCACTTCGCTGTAATAGTTCATGTCGCACTGGGCGCGAGGGCCCCAAACGGCAGGCCCCTTGCTCATGTTCAGCATGCGGAACTGGATACCCGCCTTGTCGGTGAGTAGCCCCATCAGGCCGCCGAGAGCGTCGATGTCGCGAACGATTTGACCTTTGGCCACCCCGCCTACAGCAGGGTTACAGCTCATGCGACCGATGGCGTTTACGTCCATGGTGAGCATGGCAGTCTTGACGCCCAGTTTCCAGGCGGCATGGGTCGCCTCGATGCCGGCATGGCCGCCACCGACGACAACGACGTCAAAAGATGCGACTAAAGACATAAGGAGCTATGAGGTATGAGGTCGCTCGCAAGCTCTCACACCCCAATCCTCAAAGGGCGAAGCCCGAGCTCAGAACCTGTTACTTTGCGGCGGGCTTTGCTTCAGCGGGCTTGGCTTCTGCAGGTTTCGCGGTTGCTGAGCCCGTCGAAGCATCAGCCTTAGCCGGTGCGGGCTGTGCGACAGCAGGAGTGTCCACCTTTGCAGGCTGCGTAGCGGCCGTATCAACAGCCGGTGCTTCCACCTTCCATTCCACGGGCTTGCCGTTCAAAAGTTCGGCGATTTCCTTCTTCAGGTCTTCCTTCTCGCGCTCAAAGGCGGCGTAAAGCTTGTAAGAACCGTCGGGGTTCACCAGGTAGACCTTGGGAACGTAGCCGTCGCTGTAAAGTTCACCGAACTGGCGGGATTCATCCCACAGCACGTCGAAGGCGCCTTCGAACTTGGCATCGTCAGAGAAACGACGGATGCCGGACTTGTTGTTTCCACCGCTAGCGATAGCCACGGAGGTCAGGCCCTTGGGGTTGAATTCCTTGGCGATTTCCACCAGCTGGGGAGCGGCATGGGCGCAGTGTCCGCAGGTAGCGGAGAAGTAGAACATCAGCAGGGGTTTGCCGGCGTAGGCTTCCAGGTTTTCGGCCTTGGTAGAAATGCCCGTGGCCTTCACCTTGAAGTTGATCTTTGCGGGCATGCCGTTGGCGAGGGTTTCGCCCTTCAGTTCGGCTACTTCGGCTTCCAGCTTTTTCTGTTCTTCTTGCTGTTTCTTGATAGCCTCTTCGCGGATGACCTTCATCTTTTCGTTGAAGCGCGTACCCACGGCCTTCAGGGAATCTTCGGGCAAAGTCATGGTCTTGGTGGTGTCGCGGACCTTGGCGGCAGATTCACGGACGCCCAGCACAAAGTAGTCGGCATCGAATTCCGTATTGAACTGATTTCCGATAGACTGGAACTGAGCACCAAACTGCACACCGATCATGTAAGAGAATTTCTGGTTGTCGCTGGCATTCTCACCCAGAGTCACGGGTGCCCTGGTAGGAGCAGGAGCGACCTCAACAGGCATTGCCTTGGACATGGAATCCATGTAGGCCTGCATCTTCAGGTGATCACCATTGATGTTTGCGATAGCGGCACTGTCGGGTTTCATCTTTTCCATACGTTCACGGGCCTTAGCCGAGAAACGGGCACCAACGGCCTGCATAGAATCGGCCGGTACCTGCATCTTGAACGTGGTATCCTTTTCTGCCTTGATGTTATCGTAAATACCCTGGACCACTTCGTCTTCGTAAAGTTCAGCACCAACCTGGCGGGGAATCATGGTAAAGTTCTGGCCACCGAACTGGGCACCCAGCATATAGGCGAATTTCTGTTCGTCCGTGGAATTGGGACCGATAGTGACCTGCTTGGGGCCACCCAGCATATCGCAGGCGGTCAGGGCCAAGGCACATGCACCAAGAGCAAAATATTTGGACTTCATCTTTATCAACCTCTTTTAGACTAAAAGTGGCAAAACGCCATTTCTCAATGCCAAATTTAGCAAAAAAGCGGAAAACAAGCCACCCATTTACTATTTTTACGCCCACGATAGGGATTTTTCAAGCCCCGCAGATTTTGTCTATAAAGGAAAGACCATGAAACTCTCCAAGTACTTTTACGTGACGCTCCGCGAAACGCCGAGCGATGCCACCATGCCCTCCCACATCTTTTTGATGCGCGGCGGCTACATCAAGCCTGTTTCTACCGGTATCTACTCCATGATGCCCATGGGTTTCCGCGTGATCCAGAAGATCGTGAACATCATCCGCGAAGAAATGAACAAGATTGGCGGTATCGAAGTGGACCTGCCGGTGGTACAGACCGCTGAACTCTGGAGCGAATCGGGCCGTTACCAGGCCATTGGCGAAGAACTGCTCCGCTTCAAGGACCGCAACAACCACAACATGGTGCTCGCCATGACCCACGAAGAAGCCATGACCGACCTGGTGCGCTACGTGCTCAACAGCTACAAGCAGCTGCCGGTGATGCTCTACCAGTTCAAGACCAAGTACCGCGACGAAGCCCGTGCCCGCGGTGGCCTTATCCGCGTCCGCGAATTCCTGATGAAAGACGCCTACAGCTTCCACACCAGCCAGGAAGACCTGGACCGTCACTACCAGGAAGAATACGACGCTTATCTCCGCATCTACCGTCGCGTGGGCATTGAACCGGTGGTGGTGCAAAGCGATACCGGCATTATGGGCGGTAAGGTCGCTCACGAATTCATGCTGGACACCCCGAACGGTGAAGATTACTTGATTCTTTGTAAGAAGTGCGGCTACCAGGCCAACCGCGAAATTGCGAAGTTCCAGCGCGTGCCGTTCAAGGGCGACGAAAATGCAGCTCTCGAAAAGGTCGAAACTCCGCACTGCGCAAGCATCGACGAACTCACCAAGTTCCTGAACGTGCCTGCCGAATCTACCGCCAAGTGCGTGTTCTTTGACTTCGAAGGCAAGCTCATCACGGTGGTGGTTCCGGGCAACCTCGACGTTTCCGAAATCAAGCTTCACAACCTCCTGAAGGCCAAAGAACTTTACCCCGCCGAAGACAGCCTCATCAAGGCCTGCGGCATGGTTCCGGGCTTTGCCTCCCCGATCAACGCTCACGACACCCGCATCATCGTGGACGAAGCCATCGCTGATTCCTTCGACCTCGTGACGGGCGCAAACGAAGAAGGCTTCCACTTCAAGCATTGCAACCCGAAGCGCGACTTCCCGAAGTTCGAAGTGGCGGACATCGCCGAAGCATCCGAAGTCTGCAAGTGCCCCTGCTGCGGCGAACTCCTCACCGAGACCCGCGGTATCGAAATGGGCAACATCTTCAAGCTCGGCACCAAGTTCTCCGAATCCATGGGTGCGAAGTTCCTCACCGCCGAAAAGACCACCGCACCGGCCATCATGGGCTGCTACGGCATCGGCGTGGGCCGCCTGATGGCATCCGTCGTGGAAAACAGCCACGATGACTTCGGACCGATTTGGCCCAAGTCCATCGCTCCGTTCCAGGTGGAAATCGTCCCCATCGGCAAGGAAGCCGAACTCGTGGAACTTGCCGAGAAGTTCGAGAAGGAATTAGAAGCCGCCGGCATCGACGTGCTGGTGGACGACCGCGACGAACGCCCGGGCGTCAAATTCAAGGACGCCGACCTGTGGGGTTCTCCAGTGCGTATCGCCATCGGCAAGAAGGGCCTCGCCAACGGCGAAGTCGAATGGAAGTTCCGCAACGAGAAGGAATTCTCCATGGTCAAGATCGAAGACGTTGTGAAGAAGGCGAAGGAATATTTTAGGGACTAGGGGCTAGGATCTAGAGACTAGGATCTAGGGGCTAGGGGATAAGTAGAAAATGTCACCCTGGAGGGTGGTTCGACAGGCTCACCAACCTAATTAAGGTCCCTGAGCAAGCGAAGCGCGTCGAAGGGTGAAGCCGAAAAATCAGGGAGCAGAAAAAAATGAGCAAGATTAAGGTCGCAACTTTGCAAGGCAAGTGGACAGGCGATTTCGACAGCAATAACGCCTGGTACGTGGAACAGGCCCGCGCCCTCAAGGGCAAGGGCTACGACCTGGTGGTTCTGCCGGAACTCTTCCATACCCCCTATTTTCCCTTCGAGGAGAACGCGGACTTCTTTGACCTTGCTATCGAAAAGGACCACCCGCTGGTAAGCCAGTGGCAGGGCATCGCCAAAGAACTGAACGCCGTGGTGGTGTTCCCGTTCTTCGAGAAGCGGGCCCGGGGCATCTACCACAATTCCGCCTTCGTGTTCGAGCGGGACGGCAGCATCGCGGGGCTCTACCGCAAGAGCCACATTCCCGACGATCCCGCCTTCTACGAGAAATACTACTTCATCCCGGGCGATACGGGTTTCGAGCCCATCAAGACATCCGCAGGAACCCTCGGCGTGCTCATCTGCTGGGACCAGTGGTTCCCGGAAGCCGCCCGCATCATGAGCCTCAAGGGCGCAGACGTGCTCATCTACCCCACCGCCATCGGCTGGATGGACAGCGAGCCCAAGGAAATCTACCCCCGCCAGCAGGACAGCTGGATGACCGTCATGCGGGGCCACGCCATTGCAAACCGCACCTTCGTGATTGCAGCGAACCGTGGCGGCACCGAAGGCCACCTTACCTTCTGGGGCACGAGCTTTGCCGCCGCCCCTGACGGCTACATCTTGGAAAAATGCTCCCCCGAATTCCTCGGTGTCTCTACCGTAGAAATCGACCTCGCCGAAACCGAGGAGAATCGCCGCTGGTGGCCCCATTTCCGCGACCGCCGTATCGACCTCTACGGGGATATCCTCAAGATCTGGGGCGAATAAGCCTAGTTAACTGATGGTGCGATAAAAACGTGCCAACTCCCAGCGTCTTTCCCCCTCTCGACATATTTTTTATCGAGAAGATGTTGGACAAGTTTATTGACGGCCGACTTCTGAATGCCAAGTTTCCGCTGGATTTCGGCGATTGTCAAAACAGGCTCACTCTGCATCATCCGAAGAATTTTACCGTAGTTCGGCGTGCGGAATTCGATACACTCTCCGTCATACCACCAAATGTTATCTCCACGCTTAGTGAGAAATTGAACATCGGCAGCAATTTCTTGCGCGATCATGTTGCGGAAATACTTGAGGAACGGGGCTATAGCATCAATCGTCGCATTTGCCCCAGAACTGGGCGCACCCCCTACCTTCAAATCGGCAGCATGCAACGCTTCCAGATACTCGTCTTTCTTTCGGCTGCGGACCACGACCATGGGAATATCGTGTCTGGCCAAGATGTAGTTGACGAGCAACCGAGCGATTCGGCCATTGCCGTCCTCGAACGGATGAATCCTGATATAGCGGTAGTGGAACAACGCCGCCAATTCCACAGGAGACAGCTTCCTTTCCCTTTCTGCACTATTGAACCAATCGACAAGATCCGTCATCAGCGCAGGAGTTTCCTCCGGGGAGGCATAAACAAACCGGTCTCCATACCGTGTAATGACACTGTTCGGGCGCGTCTTGTATTGCCCAGCGTGAACCACATACCCGACCTGGATTCCACCAGGAAGTTCCTTATGAACGGAATAATCTTCGCGCAGTAAAGTGCGGTGTAAACCCCTTATAAAGTTCTGGGTCAACGGAGTTTCCTTGATGCGGGACTCCGCCACCATCATCTTGAGCGACACCTCGCTGGCGACCATTTCCTGCACGCTCCGCACATTCGCTTCACCGATGACCTTCCCGAAAAGTAACAGGATTTCCGTCTGCCCGTAAGTGAGCGTGTTGCCCTCGATATGGTTGCTGTTGTAGTTGAAATCGATAGAAAAACGGCGGGCAAGGCGAGCCTTGTCCTCTTCCGAAAGAGGCTGGAGGGAGCGCCAAGCGTCAAGGGCTTTTTCTAGGGTCAGGATTCTCATGACCTTAAATATAATTAAAAAATCCGCAAAAAGGTAGTCTACAATCCACCTTTTAAGCAATTTTTATTAAAATTTCGCAAAAAAAAACAACAAAAAAGGTGGTCAAACAACCACCTTTCTAGAAAAATTCAAAATTGAAAGTGAACTCCTTTACATAAAAAACTCAATCTTTTTTATTCTTCGCAGCCTTGCCAGATTTCGGGGTAAAGATTGCAGAACCTTGTCTTGCAGTAGGATATTTCCTCTTCAGTGATACCTTCAATGGTAGAGCATTCATTCGCATTTTTCAGGTTCTTGATTTGATTGTTCAGCCATTCAATGCGCATTGCGGCCTCAATTTGTTCGCGAACGGAATCAGGCGGTGTAGCCGGGACAATCATAAATTCATCGGAAGTTGAACTGGCGGGAGATACTCCTTGCGAGTCGGAACTTTCAAATGTCTGGTCTAGATTTTCACTTGACGAAGATATGCCGGTAGACTCCGAAGATGTCGGTGTTTGTGGGCCCGCGGTCGCAGAGGCTGAATTGTCGTCGGAACAGGCAAGAAGCAAGACAATCGGCAAAACAAATAATTTTTTCGCCAAATTATATACCTTGCCCCCTCTAAAAGAGTTCGCAGGTGTTGCAATAGCACCATTTCCCAAATCATCGGTTTGATCAATATCTGCCATGTTCTTCCCCCTTGGATAAATAATTAATTCTTTATACATCTTACCGGTGTAAATGACTCATCCTTCCACGCTGACGTGAGTGAAAAGGAAAGGTTTTCTTTGTTTGAACCATAATTATACCTGTAATAATAATTCTCATAGTCAATTTCTCCTATAAAAATAAGATACCCCTGACAAGGTGCAGTATATGCACCTTGACTCGCTATACCTGTATTTCGACCCCAAGATCCTGTTGCCACCCCTGAAAAACCAAACTCATCTGTTCCATTGTCCTTAAAATGAGGTTCTTCTTTAGACTTTAGTTTTTGACCAATCGTTGCAGCATCCCCTATGAATTCAAATAGTTCATCATAATCCCTTTTTTGAGGCAATCTCCATCCTTTAGGACACACTCCTCTAACATTCGTTATATTGCAAATCTTTTTATATCCACACCCCTTTCCGTCATTGCTAAATAACCCCATAGAGTCAACTGCGGCTGACCATTTGTAAAAGACACCATATGTTTTACAATTCCAACATATACTTTTACATCCTGGACAAATTCCGGAACCCGTCGGAGAGTATTTGTAATTCATATTTTGAGCCATCCATATCTGCGTTCCAATCTCAATCGTTTTGTATATTTGACCATCACGATCATCACGAATTTCACCATATTTATCATCATTAAGCATTTCTTGATTTAAGTAGCCAGTAAATACATACTCACATATTTTTCCTTCGGGGCAATTAGACTCATAATAGCCATTTGGTTTTATTTCGGCTAAAGCTTCATTAGAAGAACTACTTTCTGTAACACTTGATGAAGATTCCTTATCACTAGACGAACTTTTTAGCGATGAAGAAGAGTTTTCCATTTTTTCAGAGCTTGATGATTCTTCTGCATTTTCGGAACTAGACTGTGTTGTCGCTTCGCTACTGCTTGATTCTCCGATTTCTTCTGAACTTGAAGATTCAACTTCACAATTTTCCAAGTCAAGGACATAGGTCACGCCATCGTCGCAAAGAAACATCGCTGTTTCCTCGCTACTGCTCGAATCCTCAACTTCTTCTGAACTTGAGGATTCCTCCTCTGCCGTTTCAACAGAAGAGGAAGAATCACCAACTTCACTGTTGCTAGATTCTGTAGATTGTTCGGAACTAGATTGCTTCGTTTCACTCGTAGTGATACTACTACTAGATTCATCACTTACACTTGTAATGATACTGCTACTAGATTTGTCGCTTGCGCTCAGAATGACGTCGTTATTAGAGGAAGAAGAACTGCTAGTAGAGATTGCTTCATTCTTACAGTCCTCGCAATGACGAGAGGAGTCAACAACATTCCACGAACTGTTTTTACAGACATATTCCTTGTCGCTGTCGGCAGGGTTGACTACTTCGCCCTCATTTTCTGCATTACAGGGAACTTCAATTCCTCCACCCTCTTTTTTGTCGGGCCCGCTGGAACTACTATCATCGCAGGAGAGCAAAAAACACGACAAGGCAAGCACACTGCCAAGTAATAATTTTTTCATCTTACTTACCCTCCATACACCATTGTTTCATTTTTTGTGCGTTGGTGTCCAAAATGTCCGCCACTTTATCCGACAAGTGCCCCTTGAAGGTGGAACAGGTCAAATGCAGTTCTCCGGTCTTGCAGTCTACAAAATGGCGATACAGGGTTCCGCCACCACTTTCGCATGAACTCTCAAAATCCGTAAGGTCCTTTTCGCAATTTGTCACATCATTGCAGTTGTCCAATTTCGTGTGGTAAGTAACGCCATCCTCACTTGCCGTCATAAAGAATGTCTGCAGATATTCTCCGACATTCACTACACTTTTAATGAATTGCACACCAAAGTCTTGTCGATGGACACGGACATAGCAGGCAAAGATTGGGTCGTATTCTTCGATAGTGAAATAGTCCTCGCCTACATCGGAGAATTTGACTTCGTACCAATGGTCTGTGGAATCGATTTCATAATCACCAATATCAGCAGGCTCGACCTGGACCAAAATTTTGATGGAATCCACCTTGCTTTCCATAATCGCCTTTTCGTCGGCAGATACTTCGGTAACGGCGTTCTCATCTGTGGTGCCGCCCGCAGTGGAAGTTTCCGAGCAGGCAACAACGCCCAACAGCAGGCCACATAACGCAAGCAAAAAGGCAATGTATCCAGACACCCTATTTTTCATCGAAGGCGTCTCCCAATTTTTCAGTCAGGGGGAACAGTTGCAAGTTCAGCCGCAGCACCCGTTCTACCTTGTCGTCTTTCAAGATGATATCTTGAACCTGTTCGCGACATTTCCGCAGGACTTTAACAATCTTGCCGTATGCTTCGTTTGACACGCCCATGGTAATCCCGGAGACAAAGCGTTCCTCTACCGAAAAGCGGTCAATGGCGTCGACTGCAAAGATGGCCATCTGCTTGTTCATGGAGCGCACGGCCAAAGAAAGGGACTGTGTATCACCGGCAAGCAACTTACCTGTCTGCGAATAGGCGCCCTCCCCGGCCTTCTTGAGGATTCCCGAATCCACCTGGAACTTGATGGAGTCCCCCACCTCCTTGGCGGAAACCTTGTGGACGCACTTGTCTGCGATCTCTTTGGGCAACTTTCCCGGCATGGCAGGGGCCAACTCACGCACTACGGGATGGACCCAGGAGTCGTAATACTTGTAAGCCTCTGCACCGATAAGACTCACCTTGTTCGCGTCTGCAATGGATTGCATCTCGGCGTATGCGTAGCGCCTTTTTTCATCGGTCTTGGCCTGGGCGTAGGTCACCATGTTGAAGAAGTAATCACGTTCCATGCCGACAAACTTGAAGGCGTCCGCCACCTTGACGGTGGCTTTTTTTCCAAGGTTTGCCTTGCCCTCGCAAACCCTCTGCATGAATACCGGCGAAACAAAGCCCGACATCCGCGAGTAGTCGCGCCAGGAGAATGCGGAGGTTCGTTTTTTCAGGTCGTAATAATCCCGCAAAAAGCGCCTATAGTCTTGGTACATCAAGATGGAATTCATACCTACAAATCTATGTTACCGCATCTCAATTGTCAATATTTTTGATACAAAAAGTCCATTTTTGTTTAATTTTCATCATTTTTACAAATGTTTTTACAAATCAAAAATTTTTGGATACACTTTGAATACACTTAGGATGGGCGGCGGATTATATGATTTTCATAAAGTCTATTATTAACGCCGCACAATTGAACGTTTCTACGGAATGATTTAACCTTTACCTATATTTGGGGCAATACAAGGATTTCGACCATGACAAAAGCACTTTATCGCTACCCTGCAGAATGGGAAGAACAGGAAGCCACCTGGCTTGCCTTCCCCCACAACAAACAAAACTGGCACGGAGAACGGGGCGTTAAAATCCGCAAGTTCTACGTGGAGCTGATCCGCACCATCAGCGAGTTCCAGCCGGTAAACGTGCTGGTCCCGAACAAGAAATTTTTGACCTTGGACGAAAAGTTCGCCGTGGCCGACAGGCCTTATCCCGCCAGTTTTTTCATGGTCAAGACCGACGACATCTGGATTCGGGACTACGGTCCCTTCTTCGTGAAAAAAGGCAAGGAAACTGTGGTTTCCGAGACGGTCTTTAACGCCTGGGGCGCCAAGTTCCCGCCCTGGAAAAACGACAACCAGATTCCGGGGCGCATCGCTGACCTTCTGGAATACAAGAAGGGTGTGAGCGTCCCCTACATCTTCGAGGGAGGCGCTATCGAAGTGAACGGAGACGGTCTGGGAATGACGACCCTGGATTGCCTCGTGGGCAAGAACCGCAACAAGGTGGAAGACCTTTCGAAAGTCATCAAGGCCATCTGTGAGATGCTGGGGCTCAAGGCCCTGCTGGTGCTCCCCAAGGGCCTTGTAGGCGACCACACCGACGGACACATCGACAACGTGGCCCGCTTCGTGGCTACTGACAGGGTGGTCATTCCGGCGGCAAGCCCGAGGAGCGCCAACGGCAAATACCTGGAAGAAGCCCGCGCCGCCATTTTGGAATTCCTGAAACTCCACTACGGCAAAAAAGCCAAGGTGGACACCATCCCGCTGCCGCCACAGCGCAAGTTGCCCGACGGTCAGATTCTCCCGGCCAGCTACATGAATTTCATCTATGTGAACGGCGGGTTAATTTATCCTAAATACAGGTGTGCCGCCGACAAGGTGGCCGAAGAATACTTCCGAAAGGTCTATCCCAAGAGAAAGATTATCGGGCTAGACTGCCGCACCGTCATCGAAGAGGGCGGAAGCCTGCACTGCATGAGCAAGCACGAGAGTGCTTGATTACAGCGGCAAGCTCATCTGCCCCGTTTTCGGGTCTTTTAGAGGTTCTGGAAGGGGTTTTGCTCGCACGGCTTCGGTCACGGGTTTTGCAGCCAGTGATGCATCAGGTGCTTCCGATGGTTTGACCTGTGCGGCCTGGGCGGCATTCTGACCTTCGTTCAGGCGTTCATCCAGCAGGTTTCTCGGCGGGACTTTTGCCGCCTGCGTAGCACCCTCGGCCTTTTTTGCGCGGGCGATGGCGTTCTTGGCCAGCTGATCGACAGCCTCGTTCCACTTGACTCCCGTGTGTGCCGCCACCTTCTCGAAACTCACCCGATGAACTAGCGGGCGGCAGGCCTCCACGTACTTCTTGGCGATGGAACTTTTGGCCTTCCACTCCCCCTTGGCCCAGCGTGCCACACCTTCGTAGTCGTGGCAGATGACGGCGGTGCGGTCGTTGGCCTCCAGCCAGCGCATAGCCTGGTAGCTCGCCATGACTTCGCCGTCGATGTTGCGGCTTTCGGCATCAAACACAGTCACTCCGGAGCCGTGCGCAACTTCTTGATCGTTTTCCACCACGATAAAGCCCCAGCCCGCCTTGGGGTAGCCTTCCAAGAAAGAACCGTCCACGTAGATGCGGAGTCCCTTGGGGGCAGGAGCGGAAACGCCGTTCAGCCAGTTCGCCGCCTCTTGCCGCGTTGGAAAAGCGCGAAAAAGCACGCCCTTGACGCCATGGGTGAGCTCCTGGCATTCTTCCCAAGAAAGTACGATTTTTCCGCCGTCTGGCGCCTTTATCGCATAGAATTTCTGTTTCGCCATCTACCCAAATTTATATATTTTGTGGGACTATATTTTTGGAGACCCTTTGAAACCTTCGCCTTACTTTGCCGATCGGTTTAAGTACTTTTTCAAGCGATTCGCCAGCAGCGAGTCGCTCCGTCGGTGGTTCCTGAAACAGGCGGGCGAAGATTCCGGAGCCTTCAGTTTTCCGGACATTTTGAAGAACCACCCTAAGACACTGGTGTTTTTGCCCCGAAAGTTCGAGGACGCAGTGGCTTTCTTAAGCCCCATGCCCAAGGAATGGTTCAACAACGTGCAGTTTTGCGCCCACGAGAGCCTGCAGGCCCTGATTTCGGCCAAGCGGAGCCACGCCTTCTACTTTAGCGACCTGGAATGCCGTTTCGGCGAACCCGTTTTCGAGGGAATCCTTGCAAAAATCGAGGCTTACGAGCCCGAAGTCTGCATCTACCTGGACGAGCCATTCTTGCCGAGACTTTACCTGGCCAAAAAAAGCGGAGCCCAGTGCCGTATCGGGTTCAACAGCGAGTCCCTTTACCCCTTCTTGAACCTGAGCCTCCACCCCGACCAGTCATCGGAAGCGGCACTCATCTCCAAGTATTACGGAGTGACCTGATGTACAAGGGTTCAGGAAGCAAGATAGAGAACGGCGGCTACGCGGATCTGCATTTGCACACCCGCCTTTCTGACGGCAGCCTCTCTGTCGAAGAACTGCTGACCCTCTGCAAGCGCAGGGGGCTCCGGTGCATTTCCATCACCGACCACGACAACCTGGACAGCTACAAGCTGGCCGAGGGCCCTGCCAAGGATATCGGGCTGGAAATCATCCCCGGCATCGAGATTTCAGCGGTATGGCAGGGCAAGGACATCCATATTTTGGGGTATTTCTGCGACCCCACCAACCTGGCCCTGAACATGGAGATGGAGGACTTTACCAAGCAGAGGATAACCCGCGCAAAGGCCATCATCAAGAAGCTGAACGCCCTGGGAATCGACATCACCTTCGAAAAGGTGAATTCCTACTGCAAGGGAAAGGTTATCGGTCGGCCCCACATCGCCATGTCCCTGGTGGACGAAGAATACATTTCCAACTTCGCAGAAGCCTTCACCAAATACCTCGGGGACGGCTGTGTGGCCTTTGTGGAAAAGAAGGGACTGAATCCGCAGCAGACCATCCGCCTCATCGAAAACGCCGGTGGAATTGCGGTGCTCGCCCACCCCTACAAGTCGGGCCTCAGCGACGAGTTCATCGAGAACATGGTGGAATGGGGAATCCAGGGGATAGAAGTCTATAGCCCCGCCCAGAAGGGTGCCGTGGGCCGCAAATACAAGGAAATGGCCCAGAAGTTCGGGCTGGTGGGCACCGGCGGTTCGGACTTTCATACCGAAAGCAGCAACTACATGCCCGGCTGCATGAAAATGCCCTACTCCGTAGTGCAGGCCCTCCGCGAAAGGCGTGAAAAATCCAGAGCGGAATGGTTCTAGAGAAGTGTGGGTTGTGAGTTGTGAGTTATGAGTTGTGATGTGCGGGATGTGAGATGCGGGATGTGGAGTGTGAAATGTGTAGTGAGATGGTCGTAGTATAGGGAATTTGCTTTTTTCGTGAAATTATTTAAACTACACATAAGCCTGCTTGCAGTCCTGTCGATGGTCTGGACCGTATTTGGCGAGCCCCTGACGCCCCGCGCCTACACCCAGCCGAGCCCCCAGGACACCCTGTGGGACTCCCCCGACAGCCCGGATCCGGCCATCCGCGAAAACGACGCGGGCCGCTGGGTCATCGCCCTCCGGGAACTGATGGAGCGGACCTACGACGTGTCGGGTCAGAAAGCGGAATGGGTACTGGGAACATCGATTCTCGGGAACCCGGAGCTGAACCCCACGGCCTTTGGCATGGGAAGTGTAAGCCGGCGATTCCCTAGCAAGCTTGCGGGACTCTACACAACAAGGCTTGGCTACGACGGCTCCACCCTGACCCTGAACGGCGAAAACGGAATCCTTACCGAAGAGCGGCACGGGATTCCCGTAGATACCCCCGTCACTGACCTGGCCTGGGAGCGTGGCCCCTTCGACGGCAACGCCCTGCGGCTGGATTTCAGGCGCATCATCACCGACTCGGTGGCCCTGGACTTTGGCATCCAGAGTCGCTCCAACAAGAACAGCAAGGAATACGAGTACCAGAACGTGACCCATTCCCCCTATTTTTCCCTGGGCCGCGACTCCACCTCTATCCCCTTCGGTGGACGAAACATCGCCATGAACAGCATCCACGTGCAGCCCATGCTGACCTGGCGTTTCGGATTCGGCAAGGCTTTCGTGAAGATGAACTACATGGACCTTTACAATGCCGACAATTCCACCCACAAAGTAATCCTTGACACCCTGGACAAGGCCAAGCGCACCTTCCAGACAGACCCCTACGGCATTTCCATCGAAAGCCGCGGCTATGGCGCAGGTTTTGAACTCTACCCCATCAAGAACCTGATTTTCAGCACCGATGTCTATTCCGGCACTCACGAAATCGAAGAGGATTCCCTGCCCCACCTGTACCGGGGCGACACCACCTGGACAGACACGCTGGACATCCAGCATACCGACAGCCTCTACTACGACACCCTGAGGGAATACACCTACGAGACCCTGCTGGGGGATTTCGGCATCCGCTACAACACGCTGTTCAATCCGGCCCTCAAGTTCCAGTATGAATTTTTGGACGGCTACGAATATTTCGAGGAATACCGCAAGCAGCACCTGCAGGACCGCGAGGTAGGCTACCTGGAACTTTCGGACACCCTGGGAATCCTGCTTTTCCGCACCCAGGCAGGCCTCCAGCGGAACAGTTCCATCACCGACGACGAGGACTACGCCAAAGCCTACTCCGCAGACGCCACCCTGATGCTTCCCTTCCATTTCCGCGTCAACGGCTCTATCCGCAGGGACAACAAGTTCCCCGACATGAACCAGCTGGCCTTTATGGAAGTGGGCCGTGTCGCCTTCCCCAACGAAAACCTGAACTACGAAAAACGGAAACGCAAGACGGTCAACATTGGCTGGTATTCGCGGGAAGTCTTTTATGGAATTGGCATCCGCCACGAAAAGGTGAAAAGCCCCATCAGGCAGCGCTGGGTTACCGAAAACCTGGAATCCGTAGAGAGCGCGTTCCAGTGGGTCAACCTGAAAAAGGCAGAGACTTGGGACTGGATGCTACAGACGGGATTCCGCCTAGGCAACTGGAAATTCTACCTGGAACGGGGCCAGGTGCTAGACCGGAAAAACAAGCTCATCGACACGCCTGAACTTTACTACAAGGGAAGCATCCACTGGCAGAACCGATTTGTCAGTGACCGCCTGGGGGTAAGCGTCCGCGTGGACTGGCAATGGTTCGACCACCGTTACGACTGCACCATCAACGAGTTTGGCGAACCCGAACTGGAGCTGATGAAGCACTACCTGGCCCTGGATTTCGAAGCCCGCATGCAGATTCTCTCCTTTGAGCTCTACAACCGCATCGAGAACTTCAACCACAGCATTTACATGCCGGAATCCGGCTACACCCCCGAGGGACTGCGCTTCGCTTACGGCATTGTGTGGACGTTTAGGAATTAGGGATTAGAGATTAGGATCTAGGGGATAGGATCTAGGATTTAGGGGATAGGGGCTAAGAAAAAATGGACGATAAAAGAGCAGAAGACTTTTCCAGATATTTCGAGCTGAAAAAACAGCTAGAAGAAGCAAGCCGCCTTTACTACAAGGAAGGCGTCTCCCCCATGAGCGACCAGGATTTTGACTTTGGCCTCAAGGAAATGGAGGCTCTTGAAGCGAAATACCCGGAACTGCACGGAAAGGATTCGCTCACGCAGAAAGTCGGAAGCGACCTCACCAACGACTTTGCGAAGGTCTCTCACGCCGTACCCATGCTCAGCATCGCAAACGTCTATAGTGCCGAAGAAATGGCGGAATTTGTAAGGGCTGCTGAGGACGGAATGGCAGGATTAGATCCTTCAACTCCGCTCCGCTCCGCTCAGGATGACAAGCGCCGAGCCACGAGCCACGAGCCTCGAACCTCAAACCTCAAAGCGACCGAAGGTCGCGACCTCACACCTCACACCTGGATCTGCGAGCGAAAAATCGATGGTGTTTCCCTCTCTATCGTGTATGAGAACGGACGCTTGAAGCAGGCGGCTACCCGCGGCGACGGAGCCCAGGGCGATGACGTGACTCTGAACGCCCTTACCATTGCAGACATTCCCGAATACTTTGACGCAAAGAAGCTGAAAATCGACCCCAGCGAAATTCCCCAGGGCACTTTCGAAGTCCGCGGCGAAGTCTATATGGAGCGCGAGGCCTTCGAGCGACTGAACGAGCAGTTTATTCTGGAAGGCAAGAAGATTTTCCAGAACCCCCGCAATACTGTTTCGGGCTCTCTCAAGCTCAAGAGCGTGGCCGAGTGCAAGACCCGCCCCATGCGCTTCTTTGCCTATCACATTCCCCAGAGCAACAACAAGACTCACGAAGAGAACCTGCTGCAGCTCAAGCGTCTCGGATTCCACACCAACGATTACTGGACAGCGGACAATACCGAAGAAATCATGAAGATTTCGGAACAGATTGGCGCGAGCCGCGACAGCCTTCCCTTCGAAATTGACGGCATGGTGGTAAAACTCAACGACCTTGCCATGCAGCGGGCTCTCGGCACCACCAGCAAGAGCCCCCGCTGGGCCATCGCTTACAAGTTCAAGGCTGAACGGGCCTACACGCCGCTTCTTTCCGTAGAATTCCAGGTAGGCCGCACCGGTGCGGTGACGCCCGTGGCGAACCTTGCACCCGTGCGTCTTGCGGGCACTACCGTCAAGCGCGCCACCCTCCACAACTTTGACGAAGTGGCCCGTCTGGACCTGCACTACGGAGACACGGTGGGCGTCGAGAAGGGTGGCGAAATCATCCCGAAAATCACCGACGTCAAGAAAGAACTCCGCCCCATTGGGGCAGAGCCGGTCATTGCCCCCACGAAGTGCCCCGAATGCGGCGAACCCCTCACCCATGTAGACGGCGAAGTCATCCTCCGCTGCGAAAACATGCACTGTGCCGCACAGGTGCAATGCCTGTTCGAGCATTTCGTGAGCCGTGAGGCCATGAACATCGAGAACCTGGGGCCATCGCTTATCGCAAGCCTTATCGCCACAGGAAAAATCAAGCGGATTCCCGACCTTTACCGCCTCACGCTAGAAGACCTGGAATCCCAGGAACGCATGGCCAAGAAGAGCGCCAAAAACGTCTTTGACGCCATCGCCGCCTCCAAGGAACGGAGTCTGGAAAACCTGCTCCACGGTCTCGGCATCCGCTTTGTGGGCCGCACCAGCGCAAGGAACATCGCCAAGCATTTCCGCACTCTCGAAAAAATCCGCACGGCTACCGTCGAGGATTTGCAGAACGTCACCGACGTGGGCGAACGCATTGGAAAGTCCGTCTATGACTTTTTCCACACGGAACGCTACACCCAGGAAATTGACGAACTGATTGAACTAGGCTGCCCCACGGAATTCAAGGGGGTCGTGAAGACGCTTTTCCAGGGGCAGACCTCCGTCATTACGGGAACGCTCCCGACCATGGACCGGGACAAGGCCCGCAAGCTTATCGAAGAGAACGGCGGCAAAGTCGCTGGCTCCGTCAGCAAAAAGACCAGCTGGGTTTTGGCCGGAGAAGCTGCCGGAAGCAAGCTTACCAAGGCCAACGAACTGGGAATTCCCGTGCACGACGAAGCATGGCTCCTGGAGCAAATCGCCACGGCAGATTCCGACGCAGGTAGCGATAGCAGCGACACCCCCGTCAACAATTCATCGAACGTCGAAAAAGAAAAGCCCGCTGCACTGGGCAACGGACAACTAAGTTTGTTCTAAAAATTACTCCTGAACGGCGCCCACTTCAGAGGCGTTCACCACACGAATTTCGATACGGCGGTTGGCCTTGCGCCCTGCCTCGGTGGAATTGTCCGCCTTGGGTCTGCTGGGGCCATAACCTACAGCCGTCACCCGGTCCGGAGAAATTCCCTTCTTGATCATGTAGGCGCGCACGCTGGCGGCACGTTCTTCGGAAAGGGTCTGGTTCAGTTCGTCGCTACCTTCGGAACTGGTGTGGCCTTCGATTTCCACCTTGGCCTTGGTATTGCGCTTCAGGCCTTCGATGGCCGTATTCAACGTCTTGAGGGAACTGGGCACCAGTTCGGCGCTTCCGGCCTTGAAGGTAACGCCCGTCAGTTCAGCACGAGTGTCGTCGAACACCACCGTCACGCCGCCGGTACTGGCCGTCAGGGAAACGTAGGGAGTCTCGCCGCACTCGAAGGGACCCGTCAGGCTTTCGCAGAGAATCTTGTAGGAATCTTCGCGAGGGATATGGAAACTGGCCTCACCGTAGGTATCCGTGGTCACCTTGATCTTGTTCTTGGGTTTCTTGATGCCCACGAAAGTCAATGTCTTCTTGGCGTGAGGAACATCGTCGTCGTTCACGTAGGTAATGTTCAGCACCGCATGAGTCTTGTTGGGGGCCAAATCTTTGGCAAAGGCAGAAGGCGCAATCAACACAGATGCCAAAGCCACAGTCATGGCCAAGCGAAATCCGTTCATTTTAAACTCCTAGAAATAACAACCCATACCCCAAGGAAACACCTTGAAGCTATTTCCCGGAGAGTGATACAAATATAGGTTTTTATAAGACGAAAATCCGATTAATCGTGTATGCAGCGGACTGACAAACCAAAATCTTTATGTTCATCACTCCAAGTATAATGGTTCGCTGCAATCATGATACGGGAAATCACCCCCATGAATTCTTCATTGTCACTAGATCTATAAACCTTTGTTGTACTCCAATAATACGTATTGCTCTTGTTACCCAACCCACTTACACTGCTATATATTCCCGTAGGCAAAGCCGAAAAACCAGTCCTGTTGGTAGCCCTATCCCAAATATCGCTGTCGCGAGACTGTAGCTGAAAAACTTCACCATCACCACCTATACTCTCGGCGTATGCAATAAGTTCTTCCCATTCCGTTTGGTCCGGCAAGTGCCAATTTTCTGGACATAACCCGCGAATGTCGCTTTCCTTGGCACAACTGTTGCCATAGCCGCAGCCTTTTGCATCATTACTGAACAAACCTGCACTATCCACGGCAGCATCCCAGGTATAAAGCATTCCATAGAGTTCAGGAAGAGGCTTATCGTCATAATCTTTTGGAACAATCACTCCCTCAGGATAGTTCTTAAAGTTAAGATTCTGGGCCATCCATGTCTGGTTCCCTATCCTAACCGTTCTGTAAACCTGCCCATCACGATCATCTGTAATCGTCGAATACTCTACAACCAGCCTGGGAGAGGTATCCTTTATACAGCGAACAGAAAGTCTGTCATCCGTGTCATTCGTACCCTCTAATTTTTGACTGCTTTTTATAACAAGAGCATACGGATTAGAAGCGCCTTCACTTCTACTCCAATAACGGGCGACTTCGCCCAGATTGTAGTAATCAGCCTTATTGTCACCGTAATTGTAAGTATAAAAGCCCGAAGGAATTGCAGAAAAACCCGAAGTGTTAGTGGCACCAGACCACTCTGCGAAACCAAGTGCCTGCAAGTCTCCTGCACTTGAAACAAAAGACCTAAGCGTCTCAAATTCCTCATCAGACGGAACATGCCAGCCTTCAGGGCACACTCCCCGTAATACAGGGAAATAACCGCAAGTGGCACCACCGCCACAACCAAGGCCATCTTCAGAATATAGTCCAGCGGAGTCTAGCGCAGCAGACCATGTGTAGAGACGACCGTATTTTTCACAGTTGGCAGGATCATCACCAAAGCAGAAGCTGTGTGACGTACCCTTCTCGTATAGGAAATTCAGGTTCTGCGCCATCCAAGTCTGGGTCCCTATGGTAATGGTCTTGTAAAGTTGGCCGTCCCGTTCATCAATGAGATCACCGTAACTCTTTTCAGGATTCAAGTAATCGGTAATGACAGAGGTCGTTGAAATAGGACCCACACTGCTACTTGAACTGCCTGTCCCGCTGTTGGCACTGCCAGAATCTGCACTATCTCCCGAAGTTCCGCTTGAACCAGAATCTGAGTTCTCGCCACTGGAATTGGAGCCAGCATTATTTCCGCTGGAACCAGAGTCTACCTCTTTCCCATCGGCATTGGCTTCCTTGCCACTGGAAATAGATTCCTTACCGTTAGAACCAGGGTCTACATCGTTTGAACCATTGGAATCCGATGAAAGTGAATCATCAGCAGCAAAGGCCTCTTCGTAATCGTCCTTATACTCATTTGCATAATCGGTACAGCCTACAAAGAGGAACGCCATCGTAACGGCGGCAAAAAAAACAACCATTCCTAACTTTATATTCCGAATCCCAAGCTTCATGTTTCCTCCTAGAACAAGAATGTAAGGGCCGCACCCACAGCGCCACCAATTACAAGACCTATACCTACGGTACGCATTGTCTGTGCATTCTCCATTTTATCAAGATGGTCGTCGTATTCTTCGCGATTCGACGGTTCCTTCTCGCTTTCTGATTTCGCCTTGCTGTTGAATATGGCCGCCATCACGCCACCACCAACAACAACGGCTCCCGCAATCGCTAGCGGAACCCAATGAATCTTCAACCCCGTTTTTCCCTGCGGCTTGACAGGTTCTTTTGCTGCTACGGCCGCTTCTGCCGCTGCATTCTCCTTGGCCTGCATTTCAGCAACATCCTGCTTAAGAGAATCTTCGATAGTCTTGGGCTCAGCCTTTGGTTCCACCAATGGCATAGAGGTATCCCCCACCGCCGCCGTGGTAGACTCTTCCTTGACCGACGCCTTGACATCGGTAAACTCGTCATTCGTCTTGGGCTTACCCCATGTCCAACGGCCGACAAGGTCCTTGTCCTGGAACACTGAGGTAAACTCAACGCGACCCTTGAAATTCTGCATTTCGCCATTGATCCCAAGAGGCAAATTCACCTTTTTATTCGGGAGGTTTACAATGATATGGGAATACTTGCGGCCTGTAGGCAAAGCTTCGACACCAAAAAGTTGAGTTCCATTCAGATAGTAAGATCCAGAAATCGCCTTATTCAGGTCTAGGTAAAAATCAAGGTATTCCGGTTCCACCACAATCATCACATTGGCCTTGGCCGCTGTAAGGGAGTCGTTAATCTCATTCACAGACTCCAGGAACAGCGGGGCAAACTCATCCCCCGATTTGCGCAGCACAATATCACCACATCTATCCAGCCAACGGTTCATCAGATTACTCTGCTGCTCCATACGGAGAGAATCAAAGTATAGACTGAAATTATAGGTGGCGTCGAAGGCCCCCTCCATGTTCAACGGTTCCAAGTCAACCGAACCATTCAACTTGAGCAACTGATCCTTAGCAACCAAAATTCGGCCAAGAGCCGAAGCGCATACTTTGATCTGTGCCGTGCGTTCTGCAAGGCTGTTACCCATGGTCATGGAACCTAGGCGGAGTTCACCTGTCACTTCCATGTACTTGGTTTCGAATACGGGAAGGTCTACCGCATAGAAATGACTACATTCGTCGTCCAACACCTCGTTAATGGAAATCATGGAACAGCGGTCATTCATCTGCGCAATCCTGTTGGCCGCTTCCCACAGGGAATCCAGAGTGGCATTACCCCCGACTTCGGTCTTCAGACTTTCCAAATCTTTCTTGATTGTGGCAAATTCATCAGCATTCTTCACAAAAATGGATGCCGTCGGGTCAGACCATACTGCAGACACAAAGGCTGCGACAAAAAAAAGTAATATGCGACAACACTGCATTGTATCTCTTTGTTACGGAAGTTTATACAATTTCAATTTATCTTTTTTTTTGCACAAAGTATCACAAAGACTAAAAAAAACGTCCTTTTCTTAGTTTTTGTGTCAAAACAGCACTGTTTCTAGTCATAAAGTCCCAGCATTTCTATATTTACGCCGCATTTGGGGTATTTACAGGCAAAAAAAATGAGCGAAAACTACAAGTACGGTTTTGTCACAGATATCGAGAACGAGGCCTTCGAGAAGGGCCTGAACGAAGATATCATCCGAAGAGCCTCCAGACTCCGCGGCGAACCGCAGTTCATGCTGGATTTTCGCCTGAAGGCCTACGAGAAGCTCAAGACCATGGAGCAGCCCAATTGGGGCGAGCTGCATTTTGCGCCAGTGGACCTGCAGGACATCGTCTATTACTCCGCCCCGAAGACCAAGAAGAGCCACGAAAAGATTGAAGACGTGGACCCGGAACTTCTGGCCACCTTCGAAAAGCTGGGCATTCCGCTGGACGAACAGAAGCGCCTTGCCAACGTGGCCGTGGACGCCGTGTTCGACTCGGTGAGTATTTACACCAGCCACAAGCGCAAGCTCATGGAAATGGGCATTCTGTTCTGCAGTATTAGCGACGCCATCAAGGAATACCCCGAACTCATCGAGGAATACCTGGGCTCCGTGGTGCCCGCAGGCGACAACTACTTTGCGGCCTTGAACAGCGCCGTCTTTGGCGACGGAAGCTTCGTCTATATTCCGCCCGGAGTCAAGTGCCCCATGGACCTTTCCACCTACTTCCGTATCAACAACAAGGAAGCAGGCCAGTTCGAACGCACCCTGATTATCGCCGATGAAGGCGCCAGCGTAAGCTACCTGGAAGGCTGCACCGCGCCGGAATTCAGCAGCAAGCAGCTACACAGCGCCATCGTAGAACTTGTGGCGAAGGACAACGCAAGCATCAAGTATTCCACCGTGCAGAACTGGTACGCGGGCGACCGCGAAACGGGAGCCGGCGGCGTGTACAACTTTGTCACGAAGCGTGGCAAGTGCGCGGGCAAGAACAGCCGCATCAGCTGGACGCAGGTCGAAACCGGTTCCGCAATCACGTGGAAGTACCCGAGCTGCGTGCTGCTGGGTGACAACTCCGTCGGAGAATTCTACAGCGTGGCCCTCACCAACGGACACATGCAGGCCGATACCGGCACCAAGATGATCCACATCGGCAAGAACACCAAGAGCACGATTATCAGCAAGGGCATCAGCGCGGACTACAGCAGCAACGCCTACCGTGGCGAAGTGAGCATCCGCAAGTCGGCCACGGGAGCCCGCAACTACACGCAATGCGACAGCATGCTCGTGGGCGCCAAGAGTGCCGCACACACGTTCCCCTACATCACTGTCGCAAACGCAAGTTCCACCACGGAACACGAAGCCACCACCAGCCGCATCAGCGAAGACCAGCTTTTCTATTTCGAAAGCCGCGGCATCAAGCGCGAAGATGCCATTCAGGCGATGGTGGGCGGTTTCTGTAAAGACGTGTTCAAGGAACTCCCGGGCGAATTCGCTACGGAAGCTAGGCAATTGCTAACCTTGAAACTTGAACACAGCGTCGGTTAAAAAATCATATCTTTTAGATATGAAAATCTTTCCTTGTTTTAGCTTTCGTCTCTTCTTATTATTGATTTTTGCCTTCGTTACTTTTGCAAATGCAGAAGTGATAAATGCTAGGCCATCTATAAACGGCAAGCTCCATGTGCAGGGCACCGACCTTTTCGACGAGCAGGGCAACCAGGTTGTCATTAAAGGGGCAAGTACCCACGGCCTCACCTGGTTTCCGCAGTTCGTGAACAATGGTCTTTTCCACCAGCTCAGCCGGGAATGGAACACGAACCTGATTCGCCTTGCCATGTATTCGTACGACTACGTGCACGGTGACCGCAAAAAGAATCTGGAAGTGCTCCGCAAGGGCGTGCAGTACGCCATCGAAAACGACATGTACGTGATGGTGGACTGGCATATCCTCACCGACAACAACCCCAATGAGAACCTAGCCGAAGCCATCAACTTTTTCAACATGATGGCCAAGGAATACGCCGACGTTCCCAACGTGATTTTCGAAATCTGCAACGAACCCAACGGCGACTGCACCTGGGAAGACATCAAGGAATACGCGAACATCATCATCCCCGTTATCCGCAGGCACAAGCCCGACGCCCTGATTCTCATCGGCACCCCGAATTACGACCGCGAAATCCAGGAGCCGGCAAAGGACCCGGTGGCCTTCGACAACGTGATGTATTCGTTCCACTTCTATGCCACTTCCCACAAGGGCGAATCGCTTGCGCTCCTCAAGGAAGTCGTAGGCGGCGGCACCCCCATCTTCATTACCGAAAGCGGCCTCTGCGAAGCCAGCGGCGACGGTAAAATCGACCTGGAAAGCGTCAAACTGTGGTACGCCACCCTGGATTCCTTGCACCTGAGCTACACCATCTGGAGCATGTCCAACAAGGAAGAGGAATCCGCCATGATCCGCTCTGACTCACGGGCGGTGGAATACCTTACCGAAGAAGACCTGAGCCTTTCTGGACTTTACGCCCGGGCTCTTTTCCAGGGCACGGACCTGAACAAGATTCCGCTCATCTATGAGCCTGTATCGAACTTCAAGATTCTCGCCCGCACCAGACCCTACATTGTGTGGGGCATATTTGCCATACCCGTCTTTATCGTAATCCTTCTCGTTTTCCTCATCCAGAAAATCAGGAAGCGTTTCCGCTACAACAGAATCCGCACCTACGACGACCTTCTTAAATTCAGCAAGAACGAAAGTGCGAAAAAATTCAACTCAAAGCCGGCAAAGCAGATCCTCGGCGACCTGTTCCTTTTCTTGAGTACGTTCTGCACGTTAATATATCTGTGCTGGCGCTTTACGTGTTCCATTCCGTATGCCTACGGATGGGTCGCCATCATCGGAAGCTGCATCCTGCTCGCCATAGAAGTCCTCGGTTTTATCGAATCGCTCATACACTACAGCGGAATGCTCAAGCTGCGGGAACACCCCCTGCCAGAAATTGCCGACACAGACTACCCCGACGTGGATATTTTCATTTCTACATACAACGAACCCCCGGAACTTTTGCGCAAGACCATCGTCGGCTGCAAACACATGGACTACCCCGACCGCTCCAAGGTGCATATCTACCTCTGCGACGACAACCGCCGTAGCGAAATGCGGGAGCTTGCCGAGGAACTGGGCGTAAACTACTTCGACCGCCCAAATAACGAGGGCGCGAAGGCTGGCAACCTGAACGCGGCTCTCGCCCGCACGAGTTCGCCCTACGTGGTGACCTTCGACGCCGACATGATTCCGCAGAGAAAATTCCTGCTCAAGACTATCCCCTATTTTGTAGACGCCGAACGCATCAACGAAAGCCTCCCCGAAGAAAAACGCCGCCCCCTCGGGTTTATCCAGACTCCGCAAAGTTTCTACACGCCCGACGTGTTCCAGCACAACCTCTACGCCGAAAGAAAAGTCCCCAACGAGCAGGACTATTTCTACTGCGTCATCGAGGCGGCCAAGACCTCGACAAACAGCGTAATTTACGGCGGTTCCAACACGATTATCTCCCGCAAGGCCCTGGAAGATATCGGCGGGTTCTACACGAAATCCATCACGGAGGACTTTGCGACAGGCATGCTGATTGAATCGGCAGGCTACGTGAGCCTCGGTCTTTCGCAGCCGCTAGCCTCAGGTATCGCCCCTTCGACATTCAAGGAACACATCCAGCAACGCACCCGCTGGGGCCGTGGCGTTATCGCCACCGCAAAGCAGCTCAAGTTCATGTTCAACCGCAAACTGGGCATCTCGCAGAAACTGAGCTACCTGAGTTCCGTGCTCTACTGGTTCTCCCCCGTCAAGAACCTGATCTACCTGCTTTCGCCCCTGATGTTCGCCGTATTCTGCATCCCGATTTTCAAGTGTACGCTTATCGACCTTGCCCTGTTCTGGCTACCGATGCACCTGATGTCCATGTGTGCACTCCGCATCACGAGCCAAGGGAAGATTTCTGCCCGCTGGAGCGGTATCTACGAGACATCCGTCATGCCCTTCCTACTTATGCCGATAATCAAAGAGACTCTGGGCATTACCCTTTCAAAATTCAAGGTGACAACAAAAGACAAGCGCATTTTTCACAACAAGGCCGACAAGAAGACCATCGCCCCGTTTGCTGTTTTGCTCGCCCTGACCGTCGCAGGCATCGTCCACATGAGTTATATGATTATCGCGCTCGGGTATATCGAAATTCTCGCCGTGCTCTTCTGGCTTGTGCGCAACACCTACTACCTCACCATGTGCCTGTTCCTTGGAATGGGGCGCGATTCCGATGGCGAACCCGTGAAGGTCCTTGCCGCCGAAAGGGCGATGGTGAAAAAACAGGACGGGCATGAAATCGAGGGTATTACCACGAAATTGACGGAACACGGCGTGGACATCTTTACCGACGAGCTGAATGTCCTGAACCTGGGCGAACCCATCGGCCTCACCCTATCGAAAAAAATGTACACCCTGCAGGTTACGGGAACGGTGGTTGCCATCCGGAATTCTTGCAATCCGGCGGTTCCATGTGTCTATACCGTCGAAATTCTGGACTTTGGCGGGCAAAAGGACGAATACATCCAGATGCTCTACGACCGCACGCCCACACTCCCACAACGCTTGCGGCTCGGCGAAGGCCACATCGACAACCTGTGGAACAACATCGCCCACCGCATCGTGACCCGATAATATTTCTATCTTTGCACCCGAAAGAAGTAATCACTGCGACGAAGTCGCCCTAACCACTGTTTACCAACCACTAACCAATTATCATTATGCTTTTCAATTTCGACATGATCCAGGGCGTCTATGCCCGCATTCCCGCCCGCGTTGAAGCTGCCCGCAAGCAGCTCTCCCGTCCGCTCACCCTCGCCGAAAAGATTATCTACAGCCACCTGATCGATGGCGCCGAGAACAGGACATACGAACGCGGCAAGGATTTTGCCGAATTCCACCCGGACCGCGTGGCCATGCAGGACGCTACCGCCCAGATGGCCCTCCTCCAGTTCACCACCGCCGGTAAGGCCCGCGTGGCAGTTCCGAGCTCAGTCCACTGCGACCACCTGATTATCGCCCGCGAAGGTGTCGAAAAGGACTTGCCCCGTGCCAAGGAAGAAAGCAAGGAAGTTTACGACTTCTTGCAGTCAGTCTCCGCCAAGTATGGCATTGACTGCTGGCTCCCGGGTGCAGGCATCATCCACCAGGTGGTGCTCGAAAACTACGCCTTCCCGGGCGGCATGATGATTGGTACTGACTCCCACACCGTGAACGCCGGCGGTCTCGGCATGCTCGCCATTGGCGTGGGCGGTGCAGACGCCGTGGACGCGATGGTCGGCCTCCCATGGGAACTCAAGTACCCGAAGATGATCGGCGTGAAGCTCACTGGCAAGCTCCAGGGTTTCGCAACGGCTAAGGACATCATCCTCAAGCTCGCTGGCATCCTGACCGTGAAGGGCGGCACGAACGCCATTATCGAATACTTCGGCGAAGGCGCACGCAGCCTCTCCGCTACTGGCAAGGCAACGATTGCCAACATGGGTGCCGAAGTGGGCGCTACATGCTCCACCTTCAGCTACGACGATTCCATGAGCCGCTACCTCAAGGTGACCGGCCGTGCCGACGTGGCCGCCGCTGCCGACAAGATTGCAGAACACCTCAAGGCCGACCCGGAAGTCGAAGCAGAACCGGAAAAGTACTTTGACCGCGTTGTGGAAATCGACCTCAACACGCTCATCCCGCATTACAACGGCCCGTTCAGCCCGGACCGCGCTTTTGCCGTGACCGACATGGCAGAAAGCCTCAAGGCCACCGAAACCAAGCCGGAATCTACGCCGGTCGTGAGCGCCGCCCTCATCGGCAGCTGCACGAACTCCAGCTACGAAGACCTCTTCATGGCCGCCAACATGATCAAGCAGGCCCTCGCAAAGGGTCTCAGCCCGAAGTGCCCGCTCCTCATCAACCCGGGTTCTGAACAGGTGCGTTACACCGCCGAACGCGACGGCCTCATCGACTTGTTCAAGCAGTTCGGTGCAACCATCATGACGAACGCCTGCGGTCCTTGCATTGGCCGCTGGGACCGTGCCGGAGCCGACAAGAAGGAACTCAACACCATCGTCCACAGCTTTAACCGCAACTTCGCGAAGCGCGCCGATGGCAACCCGAACACGCACGCATTCGTCGCCTCCCCGCTCATGGCCGTGATTGCAGCGCTCAGCGGCGACATCCGTTTCAACCCGATGACCAACACCCTCGTGAATAACGAGGGCAAGGCCGTGAAGCTCGACCCGCCGGAACAGTGCGAACTCCCGCCGAAGGGTTTCGAAGTCAAGGACGCCGGCTACCAGGCTCCCGCCGAAGACGGTTCCAAGATTACCGTTTCCATCAACCCCGAAAGCAAGCGTTTGCAGGCTCTCGCCCCGTTCGCGGCTTGGGACGGCAAGGACATCGCCGGTGCCCCGCTCCTCATCAAGGCCAAGGGCAAGTGCACCACCGACCACATCTCCATGGCCGGTCCGTGGCTCAACTACCGCGGTCACCTCGAAAACATTTCGAACAACATGCTCATCGGCGCCGTGAACGCCTTCAACGGCGAAACGAACAAGGTTCTCTGCCAGTGCGGTGAATACAAGGAAGTCCCTAAACTTGCCAAGATTTACAAGGCCAAGGGCACGGGCTCCATCGTCATCGGTGACGAAAACTATGGTGAAGGAAGTAGCCGCGAACACGCCGCCATGGAACCGCGCTTCCTCGGCGTGAAGGCCGTGATCGTGAAGAGCTTCGCCCGCATCCACGAGACGAACCTCAAGAAGCAGGGCATGCTCGCCCTCACCTTCAAGAACGCCGCCGACTACGACAAGATCCAGGAACAGGACGTGTTCGATATCGTCGGTCTCACCAAGTTCGCTCCGGGTTGCGAGTTCACGCTCGTCGCCCACCACAAGGACGGCTCTGTCGATAACATCGCCCTCTGCCACACCTACAACGAGCAGCAGTGGGCATGGTTCAAGGCTGGTTCCGCCCTCAACCTCATCCGCGCGAACAACAAATGACGATAAGGCGTAAGCCCTATCGTCATCCTGAGTGACCGCTAGGGAGCGAAGGATCCAGAAAAAAATTAGAGTGTCGGTCGCGAGGCCGACATTTTCTTTTCTTGCCTTTTTCTAAATTTGGCGCCGAAAAAGGACTTTGCGATGAACTTCAACAATTGGCAAGAAATATACCAGAATATGTCTCCCGAGATGAAGGAACAGGCCATGCGTATGGCCAAGACCAAAGTCAAAGAAAAGGTGATGCACTGGATTTCACAGCCGGTGCTCATCGTAGTGGCTCTGGTCCTCGGGGCCATCGTCGGGGCCCTTTGCGCCTTTTTCGGGTCTATCCTGCAGAATGTCAGCGATATCCGCGACGCCCACCCGCTTTACTGGATTCCTGGGCTAGCCCTTGCAGGCCTTGCCATCGTGTTCACCTACAAAAAGCTTGGCAACGGCTCCGAACGAGGCATGGGAATCATCTTTGACGTAGCCCACGGAAAAGAAAAAGAAATTCCCCTGCGCCTGATTCCGCTTATTATGGCAACCACCTGGGTCACTCACCTCTTTGGCGGAAGTTCCGGACGCGAAGGCGTAGCCATGCAAATCGGGGCGACCCTCGGGCATAACATGAGTTCCAAGATTCATGTGGAAAATGCTCCCCGTATTCTGCTCGTGGCGGGTATGGCGGCCGGATTTGCTGGGCTTTTCCAGACCCCTATGGCGGCCATCGCCCTTTCTCTCGAAATCCTGCTGGCCGGTCATCTCGAGATGGCGGCGCTGCTCCCGGCGGTGGTGGCGGCGGTCAGCGCCTACAAGGTTTCCGAGATGATCGGCTACGAAAAGTTCACTGTGAGCCTGAACAGTTTTTCGCCGGACTGGACCGTGTCAAGCCTGTTTTACGGAGAAAACGGGCTTGACATCTACTTTATCCTGAAACTCGCTCTGCTGGGCGTTCTCTTTGGAATTGTAGGCGGTGGTTTTGCCAAACTACTGAAGTTTTCCAGAAAGTTCTTTGCAGAAAAGTTCCCGAACCCTCTCAAGCGAGTCGCCATCATGGGTATCGTGCTGAGCGCTTTGCTGCTCTTGCTCTGGCAGGGCCGCTACTCCGGCCTGGGCACGAACCTCACCGACATCTGTTTCGGCAACCCGGGAGCGGCTACAGCCAGCGCTGCGGGAATTTTCGGATGGGATTGGCTATTCAAGATGGTACTCACCATCGTAACCCTTTCAGTGGGGTTCCAGGGCGGCGAGGTCACCCCGCTGTTCACCATCGGGGCGACCTTCGGAGCGGTAATCGCCACCATCGTGGGCGTACCCTTCCCCCTTGCTGCGGCTCTCGGATACGCAGCGGTCTTTGGCGGAGCCACCAATACGCTGTTTGCCCCCATCCTGGTAGGGGCTGAAATTTTCGGATTCGACACCCTCCCTGCCTTCTTTATCGTGTGTACGCTGGCCTATGCCTGCAACGGCGGGCAGTCCATCTACGCCCAAAAGAAAATCCGGCTCAGGTAAGCTGGACTAATCACTAGACCGATATCGGTAAATTACTTGCCTGTTGCAAAAATTTCCAGTATTTTAGAAGCCGACAACTTGGAAATAGCCTTCACGTGAGCGGTTTCGGCATCGCGGCCCACGCCCTGGGGCTGTTCCACTAGTTCCTTGCTTGCACAGCTGAACTTCACCGTCGCCCGTGAGGTGGTAAGGGTCTTTGCGGAATTGTCCTTGTCACTGAATTCCAGCGTAACGGAAAGTTCCGGTAACCCGGCCTGGTCGGCAATGGTAAGACCCGCATCCGTCAAAAATTTCTGAAGGGCCCCACATTCGGCGGCAGTTCCCTTGCAAGAGAGGCGGTAAGCCACCCCTGTCTTTTTTGCGCCATAGGTCACGTTCACGTTCTGGAGTGCCGACTGTCGCACAAACTTGAAGTTCATGTCGGCATGGACGGTCACATCGCCGCTGGGCTTAAGATTCTTGATTTTTTTCAAGTTGAAATTCACCACGCCCTTGGCATCCGTCTTGGCCACGGCCACATTCTTGCCATCCTGGGTCAAGGCCACAGGGAAATTGGCAATAGGACCTGCAAAATCGGACACTACTACACGCAAACTGCCGTCTTTTTCTTCGGTTTCAAGTTTCACGGTCTGCATGGACGAAATCAAGAATTCCGTCAGCTCTCCCATGGTGGTTTCCAGCTGCAACTCCTTAGGAACGGCCTGCACAAAGGAAAGGGCATCCAGCTGGTCGTTATACTGACCCGCCAGCTTTTCCAGTTGAATCATGTCCGCTTCCATCTTGCGGTAATCACGGTCCAGCATGTCCAGCCGAATCAGGGAATCCTTGGACTTCATCTGGACCTTTATCTGGTTCAAGTCCAACAAAATCTTGGAGGCCAACTGGTCCAAATCCACCGTCACCGTTGACTGAAACATACCATTCTGCTTAGGGCTCAGTTGAATTTTGGCTCCTTTCAGCAAAACATTCGTAGAAACGGTCTTTTTGCTGTCCGTGGTCTTTTCGACGGAACCGTCCGCTTTTTCCGAGACGCGTGTTTCCATCTTGGAATCCACCTTGGCGCCAATCTGCATGGCCGCCCCTTCCAGGGCCTTCTTGTCGGCATCCTTCTGGGACACGTTAGAGGTGGCGGTATAGGTGACCAAGTTGGCGGCAAAGGAAAGAGACGCCGTAAGCATTACTGCAAAAAAAACTTTTATCATATTCATCTTCTATTTCTGGGTTAAAAGGGCAGGATTTAGGATCTAGGGGCTAAGATCTAGGATTTAGTTCTAATCTCTAGATCCTAGTCTCTAGCCCCTACAATTCTACTGGATTTCCATAATAATCAGCTTCTTGGTGATATTCTGCTTGCGAACCTTGGCAAGGCCTGAAAGGGATTCCACGAATTCCCCATAGACCATCTGGGCGTCCTCGTACTTGTCGGGGTCCACATAGACCATCAGGTCATAGGTGTTCCGGCTCATAGAAATCACCTGCATCTTGTTGAACTTTTTACGGACCTGCAAGGACACGATATTGGAAATCTCTTCGGCCTGGTCGTCGGTGAATTCGCCAGTCAGATGGGCAACCACCTTGTACTGCACGCCCTTTTCCAGTTCGGCAGCAATGCGGTCACGGACCTTGTTTTCGAGATTTACGATGGCCTGCTCCATGGCACGCTGCACCAAAGCCCGCTGGGACTCTTCGCCGTTGTTCGGCAGGCGCACCGATTCGCTGGCCAACAGGTTCGCCGTAGAGGCCTCACTGGCGTTCAGGTCGATAACGATGTCCTTTTCCTGGATGCTCCCGGCATAAGTGATGTTGATGTCTGCACCTACAGAAAGCCCCGCCACATAAGAAAGGTCCTCGTCGTTTCCGGCGATGTCGTTCTGGAGTTGAACCACCTCGTCCAACTGGGCTTGACTTTCGAGACTTACAACGGTATAGCCCCGGCTGGTCAGGTAGGCGTTAATCACTTCCATAGCAGTTTTTGCCAAAGGATTCCGGCGAATTACATCAATGGAACCGGCCATCTTGCCCGAAATTGCCGGAGACACAAGCACAGTGGGCGTTGTCTTGAAGGTCGCGTTGGAAACCTGAATGGAAGGTGCAGCTGCAGGTTCGGCCACTGCGGTCTCTGCAGAAGCAGAAGACTTAGGATAGTTTGCCGCTTCCTGATTCAAGTCCGCATAGCCCTCTTTGGCGCGGGCACGTGCCGGATCATTATCTACAGGAGGGTTACTGGCGCAGGCCGCAAGGAGCACCGCAGAAAAAGAGATATACAACAGATTTTTCATATTTTCATTCCTTCTTTTTTAATTTCCCACTTACTAAATGCTAGGGAGCAATTGCCGAGATTCTCGGTTTACGTCTCTAGCTCATACCTCAAAGCACCTATGGTGCGAGCTCACACCTCATACCTTTTATTCATGGGTGATGCCTCCGCTCTGCTTGAGGCGTTCGTATTCCTGGTCAGGCGGCACAATGGAATTTCTGGCCTTTCCACCGGGGTGGTTAGCCACCATGCAGTAAACTTCGTAGGTCTTTTTCGCCCTGAAATTCTTGCCGTTCTTGAGGGTCGCTACCACCTCGAAATCCGCAATCTTGTTACGTTCGATGGTCACAGGCACCTCGTAGGCAAGGCTTGTCAAGTCGTTTGCATCAAATGTCTTGAAAGGCTTACCGTTGCGCAGCACCACCAGGGACTTGAGCTGTCCCAGATCACCCACCGTAATACCGGCCAAGTTAAACTTCAAATTGGTAGAGAGCTCCGTTGCGGGCAAGTCCAAATGGACCCGCTCATTGCGACCGCCAGCCACAGAAACCTTGAGATTCAGGTTCTTGCCCTCGACAGCAGCATTCGTGTCATTTTCAGCAGACTTGGCCGCCGTCGTATCCTGGGCCTCCGCAGACGCCTCAGAACCGAGCGCAGGCATGGGAGCGTATTCCGTGACCCACATGAAGCAGGGCAGTTCCACATCGCCGTCGCTACAGCCCACCAAAAACCTCTTGGTACCGTAGGCGGAATCCCCCCAGGTGAGGGTTTTCTGGTAAATGCCGTTTTCGGGAACGGTATCACGCTCACCCCACACCGTCACAATAGTTCCTGGAGTCACACGGGCCTGCAACATTACGCTGGGCACAAAAACACTGTCGGCAATAGTCGTAGCCTTGAACTGCAGATTCTTTTCAAAGTTCCGCTGGCGTTCTCCATAGGACTTGTCGAAGGTGTTCATGGACTTTTCAAGAATTTCCGTATTCAGGGCGGCACCGCCGTCTTCGGCCTTGGCGATGGAATCGATGGCTACTGCCAGGGCTTCCGTACCCGAAGATTCCAGCTTCAGCACCTTGGAATCCCCCTGGTCATCCACCAAAATCGTCTGGTTCTTGACGATGGAAGTCGCTTTGCCCTTGGGCGTAGTCACTTCCACCTTTCCCTCTTTCAGGGAGGCCACCGTCTTGCCCTGGACCTCCCCCACAAAGCCAGCCGTACCGCGAATGGCCACCGTAGCCGTGCCGGTCTTGAAATAGATTTCCGCCTGTTCCTGCTTCTGGATGTCGAAATGGACCTTGCCGGAATGAATGTCCAAGAAGATGAGCTTCTTCACGTTGTCCTGGAGTTCCGCCTGGAAAGTGACATTGGAACTCTCGGGAACACGTAAGGCAGAACCGTCGGTCATGTTCACAATCAGTTCCGATTCTAGGGCTGTTCGCACGTGATCGTTTTCCACCACAGTTTTACCAACCCTGAGTTGCGTCCAGGAATCAGACTTTTCCCGTTCCACCGTGCCGATGACGCTACGGACCTTCGCCTTCAAGAGGGCGTTTTCGGGAACACCTTCTTCAACAGGGGCATTTGCCGCCACGTCCTTGGGAGCGGGCTTCGGCGCCGGCTCGTCCTTACAAGCCGTAAGGGCGAGAGCCGAAAAAAAGAAAATAAGAAAAACTAATCTATCCAATTTTCTCCCCTTTAATCATCATCAACTTCTTGCCATTTGTGAGTCACCGAACATTCTATATCGCTATAAGCAAACGAACGACCTAGTTGATTGTTGTACGAGCCCACCGAATTAGTAAATCCGCATGGACCAGAAATCATTCCCATAGCATTTGGCTGAATAGGGGCACAAGAATATTTTGTGACTTCTTTAGTGACTGTTTTACCACTTTTAGAAGCTGTGCATCCTTCGCCAAGTTCAAAGTCCTCCTCGTAACCAATACGCCATATTCCCTCAAAAACATAAACATTGTGGGTATAATCCCCCCTTCGAACAGCACCATCCTCATCAGGGTTAAAGTAGCGCGTATCAACGAAAGATGCTCCTTTCTGGACCCACTGGCGACTTATACAAACAACAAAGGGACCAGCACCTTCTGCATGACAACCATAAGAACCGCAACGAATCCAAACATCATTGAAATGAGTATTACTGGCAGAATCCGCCTCTATCGATGCAATGCAAGGGCCATACAGCACCTCCTCCGTCGTCGCATTTCGCCAACCTACGCCTAACGAATCGAAGATGTAACTGATATCATTATTCACCCGGCCATTTCTCATTGCACCATCGACAGGATTTGGATTAAGGGGATCGTAGGTATCGTATTCCACTATGTTCGCCACATCCCAAACACGATTCCTACAGATGTAGTAGTTTCCGGATATTGCAAACGAAGAAACTTCCCCGGTACGAGAACCAGTACACCCTTGAAGCCGGGCTTCCACATCAGTTGCAGGTTTCCAAGCAATTGAATCATATACGTAGGGATTCCCTGTAAAATCTCCATTCTTGACAAAACCATCTGTTGCAGCCGTCCAACCATGAGTGTCCTTTTCCACTTCAGAAGCCCTGCGCCACATATAACCAATCCCTGTAGAATCAACGCATATATAACGTTCCAAAGAATTTTCAAGCCGTTTCGTGTTAGCAGCAACAATCTTACCAAGATTATTCTTCCCGCATTCCCCTAAACCGTATGCCGTAGTCCAGAAATGGCGGACATATTTTTCGAAATTGGGCACCTTGGCCGACAGGCCCCAACTTTCCACATGGGAGCGTATTGTATCGAGCCTACCTGTGGCATCGGTTTTCTCCGCCCAGTCTGCAATGGAATCCCGCATAGTCGTATCGTTCCAAACGCCGTCCTTTTCCATATCGGCAGAAATGTTGGTCAAAAGCACACTCAACCGAGCTACATCTCTGTCGCCCTGGAGCATCACAGAAAAAGCCAAAAAGTAACCCGCCGGCATAGCCGGCGGTTCTTCATAGACGGGCATAGCCCTAGGATACTAGCAACGCGTCGCACGCGTTGACGGTTCTGACACTGGCGTTCGGTCCTTACTGGCATGCCCGCAA